>JAESGL010000006.1_pt1 | contig 697253 bp, 632 predicted proteins | sample 9269711 | NCBI WGS metagenome assembly JAESGL01 (sample SAMN14515918, study PRJNA621676) | algae metagenome | isolation source: Kastovskya adunca ATA6-11-RM4 and co-occurring heterotrophs from soil and... | place: Chile: Atacama Desert | collected 2011-06-27
ATGATCTCGACCTCACGCAGCTTCCCGATGATCTCCTCAGGCTTGTGCTTCTTGGCAGGCATGCGTCGTCCCTTCCTTGATCCAGACTGTCATAGTCGATGGACCACTCAGAAGGGGGCAGCTCACGATCAGGAGAGCCAGGCGGAAGTCGGTGTAATGGGCGCCAGCGGTCCTGATCTCCTGTTTTGAAAGCGGCTCGCGGGCAAGTGCGCTAAGCGCCAAGGCGGAGGGAATCGGTGCCCTTTTGATCTCGGCCACAACCGGTTCGGCCAAGGCAATCGCTTCGGCTTCAGGTAGCTGAAACTCAGCCGCCAGGCACTTCTTGCGGTAGCTGGCGAGATCGAACCCACCAATGAGGGCGGCCGCTGCATCGAGAATGTCCAGGCGGCGAGCATAATTACCGTCCGACGCACGGCTTTGCGACCCATGCGTGAGAACCTCATCCGCCCTAACCAACAGCGCCCGTTCCAGCGGAAGCGGTGCGCTCATGTTGCGAGCACCTGAAACTCGCATTGATCGCCGAGCGCCGGCTCATTGACCTTCAGTTCTCCTTCAGCGCGCGTAAAGCTGAGGACGTACTCCGTAACGCTGTCCCCGTTTGCACTCGCGGTGCGGTTTGGCCGGTAGCGACCGACGCCTTGAATTGGCGTGCACTCGACGGTGCCGCTGCGCTCAAGGCCCGCACAAAGGTCTTCCAAGTCCACGTGCCCTTCGCAACTGTATGAAATCAGTACGCGGCGTGACGCGATGCGCTCAACCAGCGAAAGCAAAGCATCGAGTGCCCTTGTCTTATAGCAGTATGCCGAGGCCTTGTGCTTCCACGGGCGTAGGCCGCTTACGCCTTCGACGTTCGGTTCATCACCGACGGCGATCGTTTCGAGGATGTGGTAATAGGATGCGTACTGCCGTTTCGTGTAGGGCGGATCCAAATAGACCAGATCGTTCGGCGAGGGTCGCAGATCTGCGACGTCTGCCACCGTCGCCACCAGCTCCGTGGCCTCATTTTTCAACGACCGCGGCTTCAGCTGGAGGGGCTGATGTGCAGAATTCTGCCACTTTCGCAGAAAGCAGCCATAGGTGCCTGCAATGTTGGCGACACGGTTGGCTGCCGAGATAAGGTCCGCGATGAGCAACTGCTCTTCGCGGTCAGTCAGGAGGCCATCTGTCGCCCATTCTGCTATTTGGGCGCGGACGGCATCTATTGCCGCCGCGTTGCGCTCGGTGAAGTAGCGCCGCTCAATGCGATCACAGTCAAAACGGGCTGACGCCGGGCTGTAAGTGCGCCACATGGGGCCTTCAGATGGCTCGAGTCTGTTCAGACGTTCGACCGCGTCAGAATACCCGCCAAGCGAGGCCATGCGAACTTCGCCCACTGACGCCAGCCTCGCTACCGTCATCACGATGGCGCTTTCCAAGGCGTCGTTAGCCCAAACTGGCCAGCCAAGCGAAGCCGCCAACTCGGCCACTGCGCCGGTGCCGCTGAATGCGTCTACGAATCGCCCGGAACCGTCGTCGAAGGCCTCGATTGCACGCGCCAATGGCATCGTTAGGCGGGCCTTTGAGCCAATGTACCGGAACGTCATGCGGCTCCCTCTCTTACCAGATTTGCGCGTCGCTACCTTGCCTAACAGCACTGGGATTCCTTGTTAATCCCTTGGGTGGTCGCCTATGCCTGAGCGCTCCGCGACACGCTGATTTCTAGTGGAGCCTAGGGCGGCGGTGCCGCCGCCCTAGGCTCATTACGCCGCCTCGCTATCCAACCACGGCGCGAGAGTCGCGGCATCGTTCGCCGCAGTCGCAAAATCTGCGGCGAAGCGCTTGGCTCGGCGTGCTGCAAGTGCCGCGAGATAGCCGCGCCCATGGCGCAGCTCGATCACATGGCGCAGGATGCGATCCTCGACCGCGGCGAAGTTGGCCCGCGGATCGTGCAACTGCCGCCAACGCGCGAGCAGCAGCGCGGTGCTGATGACGTCCCCCTCGCACGCTTCCTGCACCGCGTCCCACTTGCCGGCATAGATCAGCCGCGCGACCGCGAATGCCGGCACGCTGATCTTGGCGGGGATGTCGAGGCTGGCGAGGATTTCGGCCATGTGGACGGGCTTCATCTTGAACCCGCCGGTGGTGGTCCGCGCGAAGTCGAGGTGGCGGACGGGGTCGTTGCCGCCGAACCCGAGCCAGCCCCAGCCCTTGGGCAAGGTGAGCCCATGCCGCATAGCGCCGAGCGTCAGCAACGGCACATCGTGAAGCATGCCAGCCCAGGACACGAGTTCGGCACCGTCCGGCGCATCGGCCAGCACCCGCAGCACGCCGGTGATCACCGCGCGCTCGTCATGGTCCGGCTGGCTCAGCGTCACGAACCGCGACACGTCGAGGTTCCCATCCGGGTGCTCGACCAGGACCATGGCGGCGGCGGTGACGATGGTCTGGAACGGCCATCGCGGGGTGGTCAACGGATCCTCGTGGCGCTTGTATCCGCGGCGGCTCGGCTGGTCGTCGTTGCCGGGGACGTAGCGTTCCATCGCTTGGTAGCGTTTGTGTCCGGTTTCGTCGGTCACGGCGCTCTCGATATCGAGCACGACATAGGCACGTGGGCGGCGGGGTTCGAAGGGGTTGTCGATCTTCATTATTTTTCTCCTCCGGAATCATTCCCGGCCATGACGGTGCTGGACAGGGGCGGCCCCCGTCGCGCGGGGGCCGCAGGGTTTCAGCCGAAGCGGACGATCGTCTCGACCGGCGTCTCCGGCTCGCTCCAGTCGCTGCCGAACGGCACGAACCGGTTGTTGGCGAGCAGCTCGTCGCCCATCGTCGCGGCGGTGGCGCGGATCCGCTGCATCGCCAGCTTGCGGCCGGTGCCGATGGCCTTCGGCTTGCCCGGAACACGCACGAGCGAGCCGCGGCGATCGACCGCGAAGTGCTCGTCCGCGCGGGTGCTGACGAACAGGATCGGTCCATCGTCGTTGGCGGCGTAGGGGACGACGCGATCGACGATGTCGACGGTCAGCATCTCGCGATAGACGATCGTGAAGCCGAGCGGCGCGGTCGCCGCCATGTTCGCCCAGCTGGTGTAGACCGCGTCCTTGCGCAGCGTCTGGGCGATGCGCGCCATCTCCGAGCCGACCTCGAGGTCCATCCTGCGTCCCGAGCAGAAGGCGATTGCGTCGTTGGCGGGCTTGAAGCCCGGCCAGCCCATCTCGCGGCGTACTGCGAGCATGAAGTTCTGGTGGTGAAGGCCGATGTTGCTCTGCTGCATGCTGTCGTTCCTTTGGTGTGACGGTCGTTATGGCCGGAGCATTTTTCCCCAACCCTGGGATGCTCGCTTCATCTCGTCTTAAAGGGGACGGCGCGTCGCAGCGCGCCGTCTGCTGACGGTGGTCTCAGCGGTGCCGCTGATGCCAGGTGATCGGCAGCATCCGCGGCACCGGCCCGTGCGGCGCGATGTGCTGGCGGAACCAGCGTTCCTCAGCGGCACATTCGTCCTCGGCGAGCTCGCACCACCAGACCTTCTGACGCGGATCCCAGCGGTAGCCGCGGGCCTTGAGCGCGCTGCGCCGGTCGAACGACGCGCCCGTCGCCTCGAAGCGAATGGTTGGCTTCGCGGCGTTGGCCAGCAGGGCGCCGATCACGGTGCCGCCATGCGGCAGCCGGTGTGCGAGCAGGTGGATGAGGCTGACGACGTCGGCCATCGCCCTGTGTGCATTGTTGAAGCGGCCGATCTGCATCAGCAAGTGGCCGAGCTTGCGCCCGTCCAGTCCGGCCTCCAGCCAGTCGAAGTCGTTGGCCGAGCAGGCCCAGGCCGCGCCCGCTATACCTGGCATCAGGTTCTCGATGAAGGCGATGTCGAACATCGCGTTGTGCGCGACTAGCACATCGGCCTTGCTCAGGCGGTGTTCGAGCCGATCGAGGTCGATGATCCGTCCGCGCACGTCCGCGTCGGTGATGCCGGTGAGCCTGGTGATGTAGGGCGGGATTGGCATGCGCGGGTCGCGCAGCGCCTGCCCGGAGCTGACGATGCCGACGATCTCGCCCGCTGCGTCCACTTCCAGCGTGACAAGCGCGATGTCGATGATCTCGTCATGCATGGGGTCGGTGCCGGTGGTTTCAGTATCGATGACGGTGACGAACCGGACTGGCCCGTCGGTCGGCGGCGCCAGCGGGAAATCCTTCAGCGCAATGACACGGCGCAGGATGCGGATGTCCGGATCGTCCGGATGCACGGCAAGTGCCGCCCCGGCGGGGGCGGCGTCGGTGGTGTGGGTCATGGTCGATGCTCCTGTTCGAAGTCGACCGAGCGTCAGCGAGGTCTTTTCCCCTCGCTCTTCCCGGTCACGAAACAGGCCGCAGCCGTGGCTTTTCCACGCCTGTCACATGCGTCTTCGAGCACCCGCACCGAACCGCTGGCGTAGCGCGATCTTAATCGGCGGGGTGCAGAAGGGAGAGCATGAACGACGATGATCGCCGATTGCTGCAAGGATGGAACGACCAGCTGAGCCCCGTGCTCGACGAGAATTACGGGCTCGTGGAGAGCCTGCCGCGTGTGCCCGTCTGCGTCGCGTGTCCGATGGCGCAATGGTACAAGCTGGAAGGCCCGCCGCCGAAAGCGGGAACGGAGCCGAAGCCGCCAGAGCTGGAATGCTTCTGTACCGCCTTCCACGGTGTGATGTATGACGGACGACGCGTCGTGACGGCGTGCGACGCGCGAAAGGATGCGCTAAAGCAGCAGGACGGCTAGCCCGCGTAACCGGATCAGTCGCCGATGCCCTGGCCCGGCGGACGGGGGAAGTTGCGGGTCGGCGCTGATTGATCCGTCGATCGATCAGCCCCCGGTTGCGGGAGCATGCGGCCGGGGCGTGCGAGGCCGGCGTCGCTCGACCGTTTCGTTTCATCCCAGCCCGCCAACGCCCGCTGCCGCAGGGCGCGAGCCGCTTGCCATTTGCTGCCCCGCGGCTCCGCCGCCGCCGTCGCGGCTTCGAGTGAGCGTCTGTCGATGATCGCCTGATCGGCGACAGCTCGCGCTTCCCGCGCGGCGCGCACGACCATCTCGGCTTCGCGCTTCCGCCGCTCGTCATCCCGCCGCTGCGCTTCGCGGGCGCGCAGGATGGCGCGATCCAGCCTACCGAAATCGGCAAGGATCGGCGGAGCCCATGCCAGCGTGAGTGCGGGCAATTGCAGAACGATCGGCCGGGGCACGATCGGCGTCCGAAGGGCTTGCGCTGGCATCTTCGCCAGCCGGAGCGATGGTGCCGTCGGCAGGTGCGGGATCGTCGGTGCAAGTGCTTGCGCGGAAGCAACGGGCATGGCCGCCGGCAGCATGACAGGCTTCGGCCCTGGTAACGGACGGATTCGCAAATTTGCGATTCCCATATGGGCCGCGCGCGGAATGGACCGGGGTGCTGCGCCTGTGGCGATCCCAACAGACGAAAGCCGGTAGGCGCCCCGCTGAGGCGGCTCGAACGACCCGATCACCTGGGCTCGCTCGGCTGTTGCCGGGGGGAGTTCCGGCGTGACGATCACCGCCGTGGACACACGCGGCACCGCGCCAAAGGCTGGCGCGTCAAGGACCATCGTGGCAGCGACGATCCGCTCCGGCACGCGCATGGGCAGCGCCGGCAACCGGGCGAACCGCGCGGCAATGGCGCGGGCGGTGTCCTGTGCCCTTGCCAGCGCCTCGTCGGCGTGACGCAGCGCGTCGTCGATCACTGCCGCCTTCGAGCGCATGACGCGCTCGTGGTTCTCCTCGTTCTCGGCGACATATTCGCCGCTGCGCGCCTGGTTCGTCCTCGCACCGCCGAGATGGACCTGCGGCTCGTGCGGCAGGCCGCGGTCGGCATTGCTCTTCGCGGTCCAGACCTGGTTCTGACCGACCTTGAACGACATTTCGGTCATGACGCTCGCATACATCTCACGGAACAGCTTCATGGCCTTGAGATTGTCGAGATCGGTGCGCAGCATCTCGCCGACATACCATTCGTGGTCGCCGGTGCGGACCATCGGCCGGAACGACCACAGGACGTGCAGGTGCCAGTTGCGCTGGTCGCCGTCCGGCGGCGGTGCGTGGAGCGTTACCAGATAAGGCAGGTCGAACCGGCCAAGCGTCTCCTCTGCCCAGCGGACGCCGCAAGTCATCATCTCGTCCGGGGACTGGCGATGATCGACCGCCAGTATGCCGTGCATCAACAGCTTGGCGTTCTTCTGCGCCGCCCAGTTGACCTGCTCGAGATGGTCAAACCCGCACAAAGCCTCGTCGACCGTCATACCGATGTTGGTCGCGACATAGGGGTTGCCGTCTGGATCGAGCTCGGCACCGTTGAAGCAATACAACACCACCCGTTGCGACACGCCTGCCTCAGCGGTGCGGCGCGAGTAATAGCGCATCCGCATGAACACGCCGCGTTGCCCCCTGCGGTCGATCACCGGGCCATCGTATTTCGGCAGCGCGACGGCGGCATAGGGCCAGTGGCGCTTCCGTTCCCTCGGCGGCGTGTGCCGGATCTTCTTTTCCGGCCGTACCTTTGTCCTGAGCGAGCGCCGCAGCAGACGGGCGCGGTGATCGCTCTCGCGCAATTCGGCAGCTACGCTGCGCTCCGCAGCGCGCCATTCGCGAATCTCGATGCGGCGCAGCTGCTTTTCGTGTCGCTCGCCTTTCAGCTGGAGCGACTGGGCCGCGGCGTCAAGCTTCTTCCTGGCGAAGCCGTTGGCGCTGCTGGTAGTCAGCTTCGACTGGCGGCCGAAATCATCCGTGAACAGCGCATCGATGTAGCGATGCGCCCTGTGTTGGGGGGCGTTTCGAGAAGCCCGGGAGGAGGTAGAGGGTTTCGCCATCGGTGAAACATTTCTTGCGCCAATCTTAGCCCCCCAACCTTAGCTCTCCTGAATCGATGATCCTTTCCGGACCTAGCTTCGGAAAGGATCACCGTCCTAATCTCGTGATCCTCTGCTTCGAAGGAGAAGCAGAATGGATTCGCGAATTTACGAAAACGCCGATGGCCAGCCGGGCATCGACCGCATCCTGGCTCAGGCCGATGCGGCTGTTGCCCGGCTAGACGAAGACCGAGCCGCCATCGCCGAACGCCGCCGCGCGCTTATCGCACCCCGTTACAAGACCGTGGTCGCCGAGCCGACCGATCTGCACAACAAGATCGCGCTCGGCGGCGTGCTGGTGCACCACGGCCTGTCGGCGATCGACGCCGACGCTTTGGCGGGGCTGCTGGCGTTCTGGGCCGATCAGGTCTGGTCCGACATGGACGTACTGATCGACACCGATCCGTCGGTGTCGTTCGGCCAGGCAATCGTCATGATGATCGACCGCCACGGTCGCGACCTGTCGGCGCGCGGGCTGTACGAGACCTGGCTCCGCCGGCTCGCCGCCTATGACGCCGATCGTGCCGAGTGGCTCGCACGCGACGAGGAGTTCCGGCTCGAAGGCGCATGGCGCGAAGAGAGCATGACACGCGACCAGCGCTGGCTGATCCGCGTCACCTGCCGACTGCGCCGCATCGACGTGCCCGGACACCTGTCGCGCGGTGATGCCGCCGACTGGCTCGAGGCGCACGGTGCCAACATGAACTATCGCGAGTTCGTCGCGTGACCGCGTTCGTGTGGACCGACCGTGACGCACGGCGCCATGAACTCGGCAGCCCGGCGAGGATCGAAGCCGAGGCGGCGGCGATCGCGCAGGAGATGGACCGCTACATGGACATTCTCGATGGCGGGGATCGCATGCTGCGCGATACGGCACGCACCGCGATCCGCAGGCTCCAGTCCCGGCTCGAGCAGCTGCGCGCCGACATCTTGCGCTGGAACGACCACGCGCTTGCGGCGATCCGGGCCGCGGCGGCTACGCTCGCCGAACAGATCGAACGGCTGCCAGCGACGATCGCCGACGTGCTGCTGGTCGTCGAGCTGCACGGCGAGCAGGCCCGGTTTCGGGCGATCGCAGGCGACTCGCCCGATATGCAGGCGCGGATGCTCGCCGAGCCCATGACCGCGACCCAGCGTCGCGCGATCGCGGTGTGCGCGTCGCGCACCGCGCCGGCGGACACGGCAACCCGGGGCGAGGCCGGAGCTTGGCTCGACGCGGAGCCGCGCTTCGCTCGTGGCGGTCAGGTCGATGGCGGCTGGTTCGCGTGGGTCGATCGCCACGGCCATGCCCATCGTCTTGGCGACCCGCTGATGATCGAGCGCGAGATCGCGGCCTTGACGAAGGAGATGGTCGCCCAGCGCCCGACGCTTATCGGCACGGGCAGCGCGGACGCCCTCTACGCAGCCGTCGAAGCCGGGCTCGCTTCTTGGGAGCGACTCCAAATCCTACAAGGGGATCTGGAGCGGTACGATCGCGAGGCCACGGCCCGCGAGGACGCCGCATGGACAGCCTATGCCGTCGACTGGCGGTCGAAGAGGAAGACGTCGTGACCGCATATCCCGGCCTCCTATATGGTGAGGAGATCAACACCGCCAGGGCGCACGACCTTATGAAGGCGTTCGGCGGCGGTATATCGGCTCCCGCCCGTCGCGTGATGGAACGACGGGATGGAGTGTCAGACGACGATCCCGACGCAGGCGTGGCTCGCGGCGCGGACAGCGCGATCCGCTTCCCCGGGGTGCGCGACATTCTCGTCGCCGGTGACCCCGTCGTCGCCGACCTGTCCGCGAGGCTGGCCGCCGATCCCGGTGTCATACCGGCACCTGATGAGGGTGTCGTTGCGCACCTCTCGGCGCTCGACGGCTACGCCCGCGACGGCAAGGTCATCACCATCCACGGCGTGCCGGTCCCGGCCGGCCGGCCGCAGACCGACTATTACATCGTGCTGCGCTGGCGCCCGCTCTACAGCCCGTTCGCACTGCCGCACCTGATCTACAGCCGCGATCCTGCCGACGTGCGCCCCGCCGACCGGGCGGCGCTCGGCGTCGCCGAAGACGAGGAAGTCCAGCGCATCCACCTCGTCGATCACGATGCGCGCCACGTCACTGACGAGACGCAGGCGTCGCTGCTGATGTTCAGCACCGCGATCCACCGCGACAACCTCGTCGAACTGCAGACCACGAATCCGGCGCTGTTCGTCGCGCTGTGGCGGCGGGACATGGACGAGGCGTGGCGGCTGGGCCGCAAGATGAGGAACGGCGACCTGCCGGTGTCCAACCCCAGGAGCCGCGTCCGCAGCCGACTTCGCCGCCTGATCTACGGCGCCGCCCTGATGAGCGAGTGGGAGCGCCTGTTCGAGATCATCGAAGCATTGAGGGCGGAGAAGGGCGTGACCCGCGACAGCGTCAGGGCGGCGCTGCTTGGCTGCTCGTCGCTCACCGGCGTGGCGCTGATCGAGACCGAGGCGTTCGTAGCCACTGCCGTGGCGCACGTCCGGGCGCTTCATCCGACGATGGACCCCGACACCGCCGATCGGCCCGACCGCGTCGCCGCCGCGTTCGGCGGCAGCGCGATTTTCCGCACCCGATATCGCGCGGTGCGCGCGGTCGCCGGCGGGATACCGGTCCGCTACTTCCTTGGCGTCGAGCCCGGAATGCTCGCTCTGGTCGCGCTGGTCCACATGGTCGAGAACGTGAAGCGGCTGGAGGGCGACCACCGTCAGCCGGGCCGGGCCGGGCTCGGCACCTTCGATCGGCAGGACACCGCGAGCGTCGAGCTGGCAGTGCTCGTCACCAGCAACCTGTGTCTCCCCACGGCGCGCACGATCCTCCAGCGCGAGGCGAAGCTCGGTGGATCGGACAAGGGCTGGGCTCGGGTCGTCATCCCGACGCTGATCGACAACCCGCACCTGCGCGACGAGGCCGAGCGCCTCTACGCGAAGCAGCATGGCCTGACCGGCGCGCTCCCGCAGCCGGCCTATGCCGACTGCGACCGCAAGCGCCGCCACAGCCCCTACGAGAAGGCGGGCATGCGCGCGAAGCTGTGCGCAGCACCCGTCGGCCAGCAGGGCTGGACGCAGGGGTTCCGGTTCGAGGCCTGGCTGCGCCCTGACGCCGAACTCGCGTTCCTGCGCAACTGCTGCCGCTACATCCAGTACGACCAGGGCCTGGCGGAAAAGCGGGACGCGCATCTCGCCGAGCATTTTCCGGACAGCGCCGATGCGGAGGCCGACGCGATGGCGAGCAACGTCCCGCTGCCGCGCCAGCACCCGCTCGAGCGCATCCAGGATCTGTTCCGCCGCTTCTTCGATCGCCTGCAGGTCGCCGAACAGGCGGCGGAGCGCGCGTCGGCTGAGTCCCGCGCCAATCGCGAGGCCATCCTCCGCGAGGTCGCGCCGCTGCTCGCCGCCGTCAGCCCGATCACGGTCGACCCCTATCTCAACGAACGCATGCTCGCCCCGCCGACCGACGCGCAGCGGCGGGTGGCGCGTGAGGTGTTCTGGAATATCTGACGCAACGGCCCAAAAAATAGCGCCGAGCGCTCGCGGCCGCATCCGGAAGCGCAGCGAGTAGAGCGCCGGTTCCCCCCGGGAGAACGGAATGCGCCGACATTTCTCATCTTGGTTGTCGGTGGTGCTGCAAATGTTGGTCGCGCGACCGGCACCGATCTGACAGGATCATGCCAATGAAAAACGACCCGTTTGGATTGTCTGAAACCGCTGCCGATCGCTTCCTTCGCGAGGATCGTGAACGTGCTGCTATGTTCAAGGATGTCTTCGCCGGGGGCGTGGTGGCCGAGGCAATGCGGGCAGCGACCCTTCACGACAAGCTGTTTCGCGGGGTGGACTTCGACAAGCCCTACCGCGGCATCCTCGACACGCTCGAACGAGATCGGAAGGAGCGCGAGCGCTTTAAGGAACTGACCAACACGGCGTGGGCTCTGTCGGTCACCGATACAGCGCGCAGCCTCACCCAGCGCAGCGCCGATCTTGTGGAGCAGCAGCGGCGTCTGTCGTCGTCAGTAGTCGATACGATGCGAGCGTTCGATACGAACCGATCGACCGTGGCTACCGCGCTGGCCGCCGCGCGCTCCGGCGAAAGCTATCGCCGGATGGTCGAGGACATGTTCCCGAAGATGACGGGGTTTAGCGCCATCGCCGAGCGGATGCGCCTCGTCGATGTCATGACGCTGCGCGCCAGTGAAGGGGTGGTAGCTTCTGCCACTACGCTTGCTGCCGAGATGGTGCTGGAAACGCAGCGAATCACCGAAGCGATCGCGGCAGCAGCGACAGAGGATGAGGGCGCCGCGCTCTTCAGTGAACTGTTCGAAAAGGTGACCGTTTATGTAGCGACGCTTGGCCCCAAGACGATCGCCGAGCTCAACACGATGGGGCTCATGCAGTGGACCGCGTGGCTGTTTGGCTTTCTGGGCTTCGCGCTGGCGATCGTGGCGTTGATCCCGAACCCCTCAGCCGAGCAGCAGCGCGCGATCACCGAACTCAACCAGAAGTATGAGGCGCTGCACCAGGAGGCCGACCGGCTGAGCGAGGCGGATGCGAAGGTGAACGAAGATTTCCTCGACGCCCTGCCGCGCGCCGAGATCGTGCGTGATGCCACCCTGCGCCGCAAGCCCGAGCGGGCCGGTGAGGTGGTACTGCATATGCAGGCCGGTGACGCCGTTGCGATCGAGAAGGCTCAGGGGCGCTGGCGCTTGGTCGTCTTTCGCGATCCGCTCTCGAGCCAGCTTTCGCGCGCTTGGGTCTATCATACCGCCCTCAGCCCGCTCGCCAACGGGCTTGATCTGAGCCGCGACTGAAGCGCGAGAGCGGCGTCGGGAGCCTAGCAAGGCAAAGGCGGGGCGAGGCCCGCCGGACGCTTCTGGCTGGACGCTGCCATTCGCGGAACCTGGCTAGACCGGTGGGTAAGTCCTCAGTTCCTGCCATCCGAGAACGGTTACCGTTTCCCGAAACACCATCGTTTTTGGGAAAGCAGGAACTTCTGTGCCCGTAGCTTCGGAAAGGTTTCGGCCGCGAATCGGCTGATTGGGTTTCCCGCGAGTGCGCGTCGCATGGTGCGTCAGCGGCTCGCGGGAGACCGATCATGGCCGCGAGTAACAAGAACGAACTGCCCCTCGACGATCTGAGCGAGTTGAATGCCGCCGCCGGCGCCCAGCCGACGGCGCCGGTCGAAGCCGACGAAACCCTGCCCCAGGACGCGGGGCCGGGTGAGCTGGTCGCCGAAGATGCGACCATCGACGAAGGCTACGCGGACATGCCGGACGACGAACCGGACACCGAAGATGACCCCGATGCCGGCGAGGATTTCCAGCCAGCCCCAATGCGTCCCGGCACGTTCCTCGTGCCGCTCAGCAGGCTCGGCGAGTGGGAGCACCATCCCCGGCGCGGCTCGCGCTTCTTCGGCAGGCATGAGAAGCCGCTGCTGCTCAGCGCCGCCGATCCCGCGTCGATGGCCGAGATCGTCGTGCTGCCCGCGGTCGACGGCATCCACCCGATCGTCGATGGTCGCTTCCGCTGGGCCGCGATCCGCGAGGTGAACAGCGGCAACGAGGACGTCCCGGTCCGCTGCATCCTGTTCGACGGCGACGAGAAGGCGGCGGTCGTGGCCATGTGCGACACCGCGCTCGGGACGATCGGCGTCAGCGCGATCGAGCAGGCGCAGGCGCTGCTCAGCCTGACCCGGACCAACGGTGTCGGCCGCACCGCGATCGCCAACCACTATCCCGGACTGACCGTGTCGAAGGTCAGCAACATGCTGATCGCTGCGGAGATCAGGGCAGCCTTTCCGGCGCTGTTCGACATCCTCCACGAGCCTGACCGCGCGCCGATCTCCTACGGGGTCGAGCTCAACAAGGTCCGCAAGGCGATGGGCAATGCGTTCCAGGCGGTGCTGGATCGCGCTGCCGATCTCGCCGCCAATGGCGAGCGGTGCCGGCCCGCCGAAGCGTTCGACTTCCTGCAGATCGACCGCGTCGTGGATCCCGACGCGCCCGAGCCGACCGCGGCCAGGCCGAAGCCGATCGTGCCGATCGAGAGCGAACCCATCCTTGGCCACGACGACCAGCCGGTCGGTGCCTACGAGCGGCTGGCCGACAACGTCGATCGCATCCGCCTGCCCGACGTGTCCGGGATGTCGCTCGCGGAGCGCGAGATCGCCGCCGATGCCTGCATCGGTCAGGTCCTCCGCCACTTCGGCCTGGCCGAACGCGACTGAGAGGAGGCGCAGGCGGAGGCATAGCGCTTGGGTGCGTCCACCTCTGGCGGTCGGAACGGCGTGCCCGGCGTCGGCGATGCTCGCCGGCGCCGCGCCTTTCGTGTCCCCGGCGCTGACGTGCCCCGTTTCGAGGTGGTCGATGCCCTCGCCGGCTCTTTCCCTCTGCTGCCGGGCGAGTCACAATGGCTGATGGCCCTCTTGGCCGACGACCTTGCTAGGATCCTTGCCGATGACTGACCCGACGATGTTGCGCGCCTGCGCCTATGTGCGGGTCAGCACCAAGCGGCAGGCCGAGCACGAGACCTCGCTGAACGAGCAGGAGACGGGCATCGCGCGGGGGGCGGCTGAGCGCGGCTACGAGATCGTCGAGACCTACGTCGAGGCGGGCCGGTCCGGCATGACCGATCGCCGCCCGGCACTGCAGCGGATGATCGCGGACGCCTGCGCGCAGCCGAAGCGATACGACGCCGTGTTCGTCTACAACTTCAGCCGCTTCTTCCGCGACGAGTATGAGTGCGAGGGCTATCGCCGCAAGCTGGAGAAGGCGGGCGTCAAGCTGATCTCGGCGACGCAGGATGTCGGCGAAGGTCCGCATGCGCGCCTGATCCGCAGCATATTCACGTCCCTTGATGCCGCGTCGAGCGAGATCAACGCCGAGCAGGTCAAGGTCGTCATGAGCGCCAATGCCGAGGCCGGCTTCCACAACGGCTCGGCGCCACCGCTCGGCTATCGCACCTATGTCGCCGAGCGCCGCGGCAAGAAGGACAAGAAGAAACTCGAGATCGATCCGGCCGAGCGTCCGCTCGTCGAATTGATCTTTCGCCTGTACATGGAAGGCGACGGCACCGGCGAGCCGCTGGGCATCGGCAGCATCGTCAAGTGGCTGCGCGAGCACGGCTACACCCATCGCAGCCAGCATTTTCACACCGGCCTCATCTACGCGATCCTGACCCGCGAGACCTATGCCGGTCGCCACTATTACGGCTGCCGCAACAGCCGCACCAACGAGGCGCGCCCGCGCGAGGAGTGGATTGAAGTCAAGGTGCCCGCGATCCTCAGTGAGGAACGGTTCCAGGCGGTCCAGCAGCGGCTCAAGGCGCGCAACCCGCACATTGCCGCGCCGCGATCCCACACGTCGCCCGTGCTGCTGTCCGGCATCGGCCGCTGCGGCTGCAACGGCTGCATTTCGACGATGATGCTGATGACCGGCAAGGGCGGGAAGTATCGCTATTACGCCTGCTCCAACCGCCGGAAGAAGGGTGACCTGTCCTGCGGCGGCAACAACGTGCCGATGGACAAGGTTGACGATGCCGTGGTGTCGGCGCTCGAGAAGCGGTTGTTCCAGCCCGAACGGCTAAAGGCGCTGCTTGGTGAGATGCTCGACGCATCCGACGCTGCCGATGCCGACCGCCGCAAGCGGCTCGCCGTCCTCCGCACCGAAGAGACCGAGGTCAACCAGTCGATCCGCGCGCTGTTCATGATGGTCGAGAGCGGCGTCACCACCCCCGACGACCCGTTCCTGAAGGAGCGGCTGGCGACGCTCAAGCTGCGGCTTTCGGGGATCGCTGAGGAAGCGGTCAGCCTTGAGCGTCAGATCGGCGCCAAGGGCGGCCGGATCACGCCAGAGAAGGTCGAACGGTTCGCCGAGGCTATACGCGCAAGGCTGCGCGACGCCGACGACTCGCAGGTCCGTCGCCGTTACGTTCGCGCGTTCGTCGGCGAGGTCGTGATGACCCGCGAACGGCTCATCATCCGCGGACCTAACCGTGCGCTCGAACTCGCCGCCGCGGGCGAAATGCCCGCCGACGACAGGGTTCGTACTTTCATGAGTGATTGGCGCACCCGGAGGGATTCGAACCCCCGACCAAGGAGGTAGAAGCTCCTTGCTCTATCCAGCTGAGCTACGGGTGCCCGGCGCTTCGTTAGCGCGCATTGCGGCGAAGCGGAACCGCTATCATAACGCCGTCATGCAAGAAGCTGCCGATCCCGTCCTGCACCGTGTCGAGGCCAGCGCCGTTCCCGAACGCGGGTTTCGGCATTTCGATCTGGTGATGGCGGCGTTCGTCACCATCCTGCTGCTGTCGAACATCATCGGCGCGGGGAAGGTCGCGGCGATCGATATCGCCGGTACGCCGTTCGTGTTCGGCGCAGGTATCCTGTTCTTTCCGGTATCCTATGTCATCGGCGATGTGCTGACCGAGGTCTATGGCTATGCCCATGCGCGACGCTGCATCTGGGTCGGGTTCGCCGCGCTGTTGTTCATGGCGTTCATGTCGTGGGCGGTGGTCGCCATGCCGCCGGCCGCCGACTGGACCGGGCAGGGCGCCTATGAAGCGGTGTTCGGACAGGTGCCGCGCATCGTGTTCGCGTCGATCGCCGCCTTCTGGGCGGGGGAGTTCGTCAACGCCTATGTGCTGGCGCGCATGAAGGTGTGGACCGACGGCAAGGCGCTATGGACCCGCACCATCGGGTCGACGGTGGTGGGACAGGCGGTCGACAGCGCGATCTTCTATCCGCTGGCGTTCCTCTATGTCTGGCCGACGCAGCAGGTGGTGACGGTGATGGTCACCAACTGGGCGATGAAGGTCGCATGGGAAGTGGTGCTGACGCCGCTGACCTACATCGTAGTCGGGTGGCTGAAGCGGCGCGAGGGCGTCGAGATCTTCGACACCGCGACCGACTTCTCGCCGTTTTCGAACAAGGGAGCGTAGCGTGTACGACAAGGCCGGCTTCAACGACTATTTCGCCAACACTGTCGGTGCGTCGAAGAATGCGTGCGACACCTATCGATCTTTTCTGAACAGGATCGACCAGGCTATTGGCGGCTTGGATGAGGCATTGCTGTCGCAGGGACTGGAGGCGGTGGCGCAATGGGCGAAGGACACCGACAAGGAGCCGTTTGCGACCTATCGCTCGCACGCCCGATCGGTCCTCAAACGATACTCGCTCTATCGGCTGGAAAAAGCGTCGGACGGTGTCGAGGACGACATGGCACCACCCGTAACGGACGTCGTTACCGACCTTGCCGATGTGATTGTCGCGGACGCGAATTTCCTGCGCGAGCGCGAGATGCAAACTCAGGTTCGACAGCAACTGTCAGCCTTGGAGGCGGGCCTGATTGCTATCGACAACGGCGTCGAAGTCAGCGTTGCAACGGGCCGTATCGATATATTGGCCCGTGATGCGCATGGACGGACGGTCGTGATCGAGCTGAAGCCCGGCAAATGCCCCGCTGGTGCGCTCGAACAACTTCTCGCCTATGCTTATGACATTGAGCAAGAGCAGGGCCAGCCGGTCCGGGCTATGCTGGTCGCTGGTTCTTTTTCCGATCGTATTCGGGCCGCAACTCGACGGGCCGGTAACGTCGAATTGCGGACCTATGCATATTCCCTGAACTTTGCCGCTATCGGGTAGGGCTTATGCGCCGACCTTGGCCAGCAGCCCTTCGAACAGCGCGCGGCCGTCGCGGCCGCCATGGGCGGCTTCGATGCGGCGTTCGGGGTGCGGCATCATGCCCAGCACGTTGCCGGCGTCGTTGACGAGGCCCGCAATGTCGCGGGCCGATCCGTTGACCGGTTCGGCATAGCGGAACGCGACCTGTCCCTCGCCCTCGATCCGGTCGAGCGTGGCGTCGTCGGCGGTGTAGTTACCGTCATGATGCGCCACGGGCACGCGGATCGTGTCGCCTGCGCGATAGCCGCTGGTGAAGGCCGAGCGGGTGTCGCCGACCGTCAGCGCGACGTCGCGGCACACGAACGACAGCCCGCGATTGCGCATCAGCGCGCCGGGCAGCAGGCCGGCTTCGGTCAGGATCTGGAAACCGTTGCAGATGCCGAGCACGGGCAACCCCTTGCCCGCCGCATCGACGACCGCGCGCATGACCGGTGACCGGGCCGCGATCGCGCCGGAGCGCAGATAGTCGCCATAGGAAAAGCCGCCGGGCACCGCGACCAGACCGATATCACTCGGCAGGTCGGTGTCGCGGTGCCACACCATCGTCGGCGCGGTGCCGGTGACCGATTCCAGCGCGACGGCGATGTCGCGGTCGCAATTCGACCCCGGAAAGACGATGACGGCGGTCTTCATGCCCGTTCGACCCGGTAGTTTTCGATGACCGTGTTGGCCAGCAGCTTGCGGCACATCGCGTCGATCGTCGCGTCGTCGGTGTCGTCCGCGACCTCCAGCTCGATCAGCTTGCCGACACGGGCTTCGCCGACACCCGCAAAGCCGAGCGAGGCCAGCGCGTGTTCGATCGCCTTGCCCTGCGGATCGAGTACGCCGTTCTTGAGCGTCACGACGATGCGGAGTTTCATGGATAGCCCTCGACTGCACAATATTGCCGCGCGCTATGGCCCCGCCGCGCCGCGTGCACAAGAGCATAGGCGGGATTCGCTTGAGCGGGCCGTATTGCGCCCCTATCACACCCGCCATGGATGATACCCCTGTGCTTGGCACCCTCGACCGCCGGTTCCTGAACGTCCTGCGGTGGCGGGGGGCGATCAAGGCGTTGGTCCTGCTAGCGGTCGGCGGGGTCGGCGAGTTGATCCTCGCCGATCAGGGAGTGCAGAACGGCTTGGCCGTCGTCCCCGCGCTCGTGCTGGGCGCGTGGCTGACCTTCGTCGCGCCGGCGCGCAAGTTCGCGCATTGGGGCTTCGCGCTCGACGATCGGGAGCTGCAGGTGGCGCATGGCTGGCTGATGCGGGTGCATACCGTCGTGCCGATCGGGCGGGTGCAGCATATCGACCTGTCGCAGGGGCCGATCGAACGTGCCTGCGGTGTCGCGACGGTGGTGCTGCACACGGCCGGCACCGACAACAGCCGGGTCGCGGTGCCCGGCCTGTCGCGCGCGGCGGCGGAGGGGGTACGCGACCGCATCCGCGCCGCGATCGGCGCATCGCCATGGTGAGCGCGCGCGATGCGGCGCGGCGGCTGCATCCCGGGACCATCGCGCTGCGGATCGTTATCAAGGCGCCGCAGAATATCGCGGGGCTGGTCGCGCTATCGGCAGCGGCGTCGCGCGGCGGGTGGCTGGTGATGGCCGGGGTCGCGGCGCTGGTACTGGTCGGGGCGGGACTGGTCACATGGTTGCGCTGGCGGTCATTCACCTATCGCATTGCGGACGGCGAACTGGTGATCGCCGACGGCATCCTGCACCGCAACCGCCGGTCGATCCCGTTCGGACGCATCCAGGACGTGTCGATCGACCAGAAACTGCTGGCCCGCCTGTTCGGGCTGGCGCGGGTGAGAATCGAAACCGGCGGCGGCGAGGCGGACGAGGCGTCGCTCGACAGCGTGTCGCTGGCCGAAGCCGCGCGGTTGCGAGCGGTGTTGCGCGGGCGGGATGCGCCGGTCGCCGAAGCGGTCGAGCAGGCGCCGGTGCGCGATACGGTGTTCGCGATGGACGGTCGCCGCGTGCTGACCATGGGCCTGTTCGGCTTCTCGCTGGTCTGGGTCGGCGTGCTGTTCGCCGCGATCAACCAGGTCGGCGATCTGATCGGGTTCGACCGGGATATCTGGCGCGACTGGGCGGGGATGGCCCGGCGCGAGGCGATGGCGCTGGCGACGCCGCTGTTCGCGCTGCTCGCCGCCGTCGCCGCGCTGGTCATCGGTGCGATCAGCGGCGTGGCGCGGACCTTCTTCATCGAACATGGCTTTCGACTGGAGCGCGAGGGCGACCGGCTGCGCCGCGTGCGCGGCCTGACCACCCGGACCGAGGTGGTGGTCAGCCTGCGCCGCATCCAGCTGGCGCTGATCGAGCGCGGCATGGTCAGCGGGCGGCTGGGCTGGTCGAGCCTGCGGTTGCAGACGCTGGGCGGCAGCGACGATGCCGGTGGGCGGCAACAGGTCGCGCCGTTCGCGCGCGACGAGGAGGTGACGCGGGTACTGGCGGCAGCAGGCTATCCGCCGTTCGATCCGCTGCCGTTGCGACCGGTCGCCTTCGGCCATGTCGTGCGGGCGGCGTTGCTGCGCGGCGGGGTGCCGCTGGTCGGGGTGGCCATCGCCTGCTGGTTCCTGCCGCTCGCGGGCCTTGCGCTGCCGTTGGTGGCAATCCCGGTGGTCAGCGCGCTGCTGGCGCGGCGGCGGCATCGCTATGCGATCGTCGGCACCACGTTGCAGGTCATGCGCGGCGTGCTGTCCCAGCGGGCATGGATCGTGCCGCTGTCGAACATCCAAAGCGTATCGGTCACCCGCTCGCCGCTGCAACGGCTGCTCGGCATCGCGACGGTGCGGGTCGACACTGCCGGGGCGAAGGGGATCGGGCGGCCGGACATTTCCGATCTGGCGGTCGAGGACGCCTATTCGCTGGCGCGGGCGCTATTGCGGAACGGGTGAAGGAACGGCCGTCGGTTCGGTCCGCCGCCGGACGCCGGCCAGCGGCGCGGGTCCGGCCGGATCGGCTCGCACTGGTGTAGCGGGCGGCGGCGGGGGCGGGGGCGCGACCGCCCGGCGCATGCACTCCGCCGCCGGGCGCGATACCTGCTGGCAATTCCACAGGCGGCGCTCGATCGACTGGGTCCGGTCGCGGAAATAGCCGAACGACATCGCCTCGACCGCTGCGGGTTCGTTGGCGGCGGCGACCTGCGCCGGCACCGCCGCCCGGTCGCGCCAGCCGAGGAACTTGCAGCGCACCCGGTCGCCGCACGCGGCGGCGGCCAGCGCCGGCCAGCCCTCCGGCGATCCGGCGCCGTCAAGCGCGACGAGGAACGTGTCGGGATCGTCGCTGCTGGGGCGTGGCAGCGATCCGCCGGCAAAGCGTGCCGCCAGCAATCCGGCCTCCTGTTCGACCGCCAGCACTTCGGGCAGCTTGTGGACATCCGAATAGGGGGTGAGTTGCCCGATGCGCGGTTCCTCGCCCCGCGCCGCCTGTCGGAACGCGCCGGGGGTGCCCCACCACCCGGCCCAGCGGAAGAACAGATGCGTGTCGACCGCCGCGATCTTCGGCAGGCTCGACTGCCAATAGGGGACGACCCAGTCGGTGTGATAATGGGTGGCATAGCCGACCGGCGCATAGACGCTGCCCGACAGCGCCGCCGCCGCGACCTTGCGCGCGCGTTCCCAGAAAGCTTCGGGGTAGGCGCGGGCGAGCGCGCCGTCGCAGGTGAAGGTGAACTGACACCCGGTACGGCGTTCCGATCCCTGGAAGACGACGCCGCACACGCTCGCCGGAAAGGCGGGGTGGCGGACGCGGTTCAGCACGACCTGCGCGACGGCACGCTGCCCCTTGGTATCGTCGCCCGCTTCGTACAGGACGGCGGCGGCAAGGCAGTCGGTGGCGCGGGCGCGGTTCTCGGCATCGCCGGCGAAGCGGAACGGACGCGCCGCCGGGTTGGGGCCGTCGAAGAACGGCACGGTGGCGTTGAACGCGCGCGCCCCGTCAGGCGGCAGGTTGCGGAACTCGGCCGGTTCGACCGGGGGCGGGGGAATGGCGGGACCTGTGGCAGGGGCGGCAGCGCCACGCTGGCCGGCCGCGATGCGGGGTTCGACGCGGATCGGCGGCACGCGCTCGACGATGACGGCGGGGATCACCGCAGCGGCGAGCGACAGCGCGACGAGCACGCCGTCGAGTGCGGTCGATCCGGTGCGGATGCCGCTTCGGGTCGGCGTTGCGTCGGTTACTGAATGCGCCACAAATTACCCGTTCGGTTCGAGCAGTTTCGAGCCTGTCGAGAAACGTCCGTCGAGAACTTCGCGCCAGCGGCGCCTTCTCGACTGCGGATCTCGACAAGCTCGATCCTCCGCTCGAAGCGAACGGAGTTTGGAAGCGCGCCTAGCCGCTTACTGTTCGGGCAGGAAGTCCGGCACCGACAGATAGCGCTCGCCGGTGTCGTAATTGAAGCCCAGCACGCGCACGCCGTCGGGCAGGTCTGGCAGCTTCTGCAGGATCGCCGCCAGCGTGGCGCCGGACGAGATGCCGACCAGCATCCCTTCCTCGCGCGCCGACCGCCGCGCCATGTCCTTCGCCACGCCTGCATCGACCTTGATGACGCCGTCGATCGCACGGGTGTGGAGGTTGGCCGGCACGAAGCCCGCGCCGATGCCCTGGATCGGGTGCGGCCCCGGCTGCCCGCCCGAAATGACCGGCGAGAGTTCGGGTTCGACCGCGAAGACCTTCAGGTTCGGCCATTTTTCCTTAAGCGTTTCGGCGACGCCGGTGATGTGGCCGCCGGTGCCGACGCCGGTGATGATGACGTCGATCGGCGCATCGGCGAAGTCGTTCAGGATTTCCTGCGCGGTCGTGCGAACATGGACGTCGATGTTCGCCGGATTTTCGAACTGCTGCGGAATCCACGCGTCCTGCGTTTCGGCGGCAAGTTCATGCGCGCGCTCGATCGCGCCCTTCATCCCCTTTTCACGGGGCGTCAGGTCGAAGGTCGCACCATAGGCCAGCATCAGGCGGCGACGCTCGATGCTCATGCTTTCCGGCATGACCAGTATCAGCTTGTATCCCTTGACCGCCGCGACCATCGCCAAGCCGACGCCGGTATTGCCACTGGTCGGTTCGATGATCGTGCCACCGGGCTTCAATTCGCCGGAGGCTTCCGCCGCCTCGATCATGGCCAGCGCGATACGGTCCTTGATCGACCCGCCGGGGTTGGAACGTTCGGACTTGATCCACACCTCGGCATCGCCGAACAGCCGGCGGACGCGGACGTGCGGCGTATTCCCGATGGTTTGCAGGATGGTATCGGCCTTCATGGCTGTGTCTCCTTTGGGATGACTTCCAAATCTTCGGGCGGCGTAAAGCTCCGCGCGGCGCGCAGTTCGGGGAACAGGCGCGACCATAGCATCGTAACGCCGATCGCCAGCACCCCGCCGCCCGCGACCGCGACGACCGGGCCGACCAGTGCGGCAAGAAAGCCGGAGCGCGCCTCGCCCAGCTCGTTCGACCCCGACACGAACAGGGTCGACACCGCGCCGACCCGCCCGCGCATAGCATCGGGCGTGTGTAGCTGGATCAGCGACTGGCGGACATAGACCGATACCATGTCGGTCGCGCCGACGACGAACAGCGATACGAGGGCGAGCAGCGCGGCGGGCGCGAAGTCGCTGCCGATCGCCGCCGGTCCGAACACCGGGATCAGCAACGGCGCGGACAGGCCGAACAGCGCGGTCGCCGCACCGAAGCCCATCACCGACAGCAGCATCTTGGCGCCGACATCCTTCGACAGCGGCTTGACCGCGAACACCGCCGCGACGACCACCGCGCCCAGCGCCGGGGCGGCGCGCAGATGGCCGAGACCGTCCGCACCGATCTGCAGGATGTCGCGGGCATAGATCGGCAGCATCGCCGTCGCCCCGCCCAGCAGCACCGCGAACAGATCGAGCGAGATCGCCCCAAAGACCAGCCGGTTGCGCCGGACATAGGCGAGGCCGTCGAGCATTTGCCGCCACGGGTTCATATTGCCGGTGATCGCCGCACGCGGGATCGGCGGGATCAGGAACAGCATGACCAGCCCGAACAGGAACAGCCCGGCCGACACCGCATAGGGCAGGTAATGGGCGAAGGCGTAGAGATAGCCGCCCATCGCCGGCCCCAGCACCGATCCGCCCTGCCACGCGATCGAACTCATCGCGATGGCGGTCGGCAGTACGGCGGCAGGGACGAGGTTGGGGGCGAGCGCCTGCAACGCCGGCCCGGCAAAGGCACGCGCGACGCCCAGCAGCGCGGCGACGAAGAACAGCCACGGCAGGCTGATCCCGCCGGTATAGGTCAGCCAGGCGAGCAGCAGCGCACAGCCCCCCTCCAGCGCGACCGATCCGCGCGCGATCCAGCGGCGATCGACCCGGTCGGCGACCCAACCGGCGACCAGCGACAGCACCAGCAGCGGCAGGAACTGCGCGACGCCGATGAGGCCCAGCTGAAACGCCGATTCCTTGATCGTCATCGTCTCGCGGGCGATGTCGTACACCTGCCACCCGATGACCACGACCATCGCGATCTGCGCCAACGTATTGGACAGGCGCGCGAGGAAATAGGCGCGGAACGGGCCGATCGATAACGGGTGGGGGGTGGTACGCATGGGGCGGGGTGTAGGTCCGCTGGCGGGGCGGGGCAATGCAGATCGGCTTGGGGGGTGTTGGGTAGTGGCTTCATCCTGGTTCGTCACCCCCGCGAAGGCGGGGGTCCATATGCGCCAACCTTGAGGATCATCATGACCGTCAGCGCTTATGGATTCCCGCCTTCGCGGGAATGACGACGGGCGGGAGGCGGCTTATTTCCCCAGGAAGCTGAGCAGATCTTCGGTCAGCCGGTCGCTTTCGGTGGCGAACAGCCCATGCGGCGCGCCGTCATATTCGATCAGCGTGGCGTTCGGCAGCGCCTTGGCCAACGCGCGGCCTGTCGCGTCGATCGGCACCGTCTGATCCGACGTGCCGTGGATCACCAGCGTGGGCACGGTGATCGAAGGCAGGTCGGGGCGGAAATCGGTCGTCCCGAACGATTCCGCACAGGCTAGAGTCGGCTTGAGGCCCGCCAGCATCGCGGTGTTCCACGACAGGTCGAGCACTTCCTCGCTCACCGGGCTAGTGATGAAGCCGACGCCGTAGAACTGGTCGAAGAAGCTGCGGAAGAATTTCGGGCGATCCGCCTTGATATTGTCGGCGATCTCCTGAAGCTGGTCCTGCGGCACGCCGTCGGGATTGTCGTCGGTCTGGAGCATGTAGGGCACGACCGATCCGATGAAGCCGGCCCGGGTCACGCCCTTGCCGCCATGGCGCGACATATAGCGCGCAACCTCGCCGCCACCCATCGAGAAGCCGATCAGCGCGATGTCGTCGGTGACGCCGGTTTCCTTCAGCACATCGGCCAGATCGTCCGACAGCGTGTCATAGTCATAGCCCGACCAGGGCTGGTCCGACCGGCCGAAGCCGCGCCGGTCATAGGCGATCACGCGGTATCCGGCATCGGCCAGCGCCATCGCCTGCGGGTCCCAGCTGTCGGCGCTCAGCGGCCAGCCATGGATCAGCACGACCGGGCGGCCCTGTCCCCAGTCCTTCACGAACAGGCTGGTGCCGTCACGGGTCTTTACATAGGGCATGGCGCGGTCCTCGTTGCGAATTGCTCGTCGGTGAACGAGCGAGCCGCGACGCGGTTGCCTCCGAACGACAACCGTACGGTCAGCGCGGAACGATGCCCAGCACCGGGCGGACGATGCCCCGTTCGGCATCGCGCAGAATCGCCGAGTAGCGTTCCGCCATCTCCGCATGGACCCGCCGCACTTCCGGCAGGCTCGCCTCGCTGGCGCGGTGCCGTGCCTCGTCCAGCCGGCGGCGATAATAGGTAATATTGTCGGTGGGCATCATGGCCTCCTGTACAGTGTACCTGGCGGACCATAGTCTACGCTGTTATGCCAAAGGCGTCGCTGATCCAGATTAAGCATCTGTTCAGTAACGATAATCCTCAGCCCGGTGTCACGAAGCTGTCGAGTACGCGCTTCTGTCCCGCCGTCTCGAACAACACTTCCAGCTTGTTCCCTTCGATCGTTTCGATCGTGCCATAGCCGAATTTCTGATGGAACACGCGTTGCCCGGTCGACAGGTCGCTGCGGCCCTTGTTGCCCAGGCTGATCGCACTCGCCCGCGCCTCGACCACCCGCGACGGGGTGGTGGTGAAGGTGGAGCCTTGCGACGCCGCGCGCTGCCACCCCGGCCCCCGCCCGGTCCCACGCGCGACATCGGCGAAGGGGTCGGCGCGCTCGCTCCAATTCGCCCGCCACAGGCTCTCGCCGCCCGACATCGTCGTCTCGGTTTCGATATGCTCGGGAGGCAGTTCGCCGACGAAGCGCGACGGCAGGGACGAATTCCACTGTCCATAGATGCGGCGATTGGCAGCGTGAAAGATCACGGCCAGCCGCCGCGCGCGGGTGATCGCGACATAGGCGAGGCGGCGTTCTTCCTCCAACGACGCGGTGCCGCCCTCGTCGAGCGAGCGTTGCGACGGGAACAACCCTTCTTCCCACCCGACGCAGAACACCGTGTCGAACTCCAGCCCCTTGGCGGCGTGGATCGTCATGATCGTGACCTTCGGCTCCTCCGCCGATGCCTCGTTGTCCATGACCAGCGACACGTGTTCCAAGAACGCGCCGAGCGATTCATATTCCTCCATCGCGCGGACGAGCTCGGTCAGGTTCTCCAGCCGCCCGGCAGCCTCGGCGGTCTTTTCCGCCTGGTACATGGCGGTATAGCCGCTTTCGTCGAGCAACTGCCGCGCCAGTTCGGCATGCGGCAGGCCCTGCGCCATGTCGCGCCAGCGCGCGAAATCGCCGACCAGCCGCCCCAGCGACTTGCGCGCCGCGCCGGTCAGTTCGTCGGTGTCGAGGATGCGCGCGGCGGCGGTCATCAGCGAACTGCCGGTCGCCCGCGCGAAGCGGTGGATGGTCTGCACCGCCTTGTCGCCCAGTCCGCGCTTGGGCACGTTGACGATCCGTTCGAACGCCAAATCGTCCGCCGGCTGGTTGACGACCCGCAGATAGGCCAGCGCATCGCGGATTTCGGCGCGTTCGTAGAAGCGGAAGCCGCCGACGATCCGGTAGGGCATGCCGATGCCGATAAAGCGTTCTTCGAACTCGCGCGTCTGGTGCTGCGCGCGGACGAGGATCGCGAACTGGTCGAGATTCCTGCCATCACGCTGGCCGCGCTCGATCATCTCGCCGACGCGGCGCGCTTCTTCCGGCCCGTCCCATACACCGATGACGCGGACCTTTTCGCCAACATCGGTCTCGGTCCACAGCGTCTTGCCCAGCCGCCCGCCATTATGCGCGATCACGCCCGATGCCGCGCCCAGGATATGCGGGGTCGATCGGTAATTCTGTTCCAGCCGGACGATCTTGGCACCGGGAAAGTCGCGTTCGAACCGAAGGATATTCTCGACCTGCGCGCCGCGCCACGAATAGATCGACTGGTCGTCGTCGCCGACGCAGCACAAATTGCGCCGCTCCTGCGCCAGCAATCGCAGCCAGAGATACTGGACGCTGTTGGTGTCCTGATATTCGTCGACCATGATGTAGCGAAAGCGCTGCTGATATTGCTGCAACACCTCGCGGTTGGTGCGCAGGATCGTCAGCACGTGCAGCAGCAGATCGCCGAAGTCGCAGGCGTTCACCGCCTTCAACCGGTCCTGATATTCCTGGTACAGCTCGCCACCGCGGCCATTGGCGAAGCGTTCACTCTCCCCGGCATCGACATCGGCGGGGGTCATCCCCTTGTTCTTCCAACCGTCGATCAGGCCGGCGAGGCTGCGCGCCGGCCAGCGCTTCTCGTCGAGATTGGCGGCGACGATCAACTGTTTCAGCAGCCGCAACTGGTCGTCGGTGTCGAGGATGGTGAAGTTCGACTGCAACCCGACCAGTTCGGCATGGCGCCGGAGCATCTTCGCGCCGATCGCGTGGAAGGTGCCGAGCCACGGCATCCCCTCCACCATGTCGCCGACCAGCCGGGCGACGCGCTCACGCATTTCGCGCGCGGCCTTGTTGGTGAAGGTCACCGACAGGATTTCGGACGGATAGGCCTTCCGGGTGTAGAGCAGATGCGCCAGCCGGGCGGTCAGCGCCGCGGTCTTGCCCGTGCCCGCGCCGGCCAGCACCAGCACCGGCCCGTCGGTGGTCAGTACCGCATCGCGCTGCGGTTCGTTCAGGCCGCGCAGATAGGGGGCGTCGGCCGGGGTCGGGGCGGGGGGAGCAAGCGAGGACATCGTCGAACAGGTAGGGAACGAACCGTAAAGCGACAAGCAAGGAAATCGTTTCAGAACCGTCATCAACCTGCCATCATCGCTTCGCTGCGTTGCAACATTGGGTGACTATCGCGCGGCTGCCGGTGGACGGCGGCGTCATCCCGGACGACCGCTGCCGCGACGGGCACCGCATTCGCAGGAGCTATCATGACCAACCGTCTCATCGTCCTCGCGGCGGCCGTTGCCGCCTGCCTGTCGTCCGCCGCCCATGCCGAACAGCGCGAGCCGGTCACCGCCCGTGTGTCGATCGCCGGCCTCGACCTCGGCACCGCCGAAGGCCGCCGCATCCTCGACGCGCGTATCGATCGTGCCGCGATCGGGGCGTGCCGGTCGCGCGCCTTCGGCCTGCGCGGTGTCGCCGATGAAGGCCGTTGCCGCCGCGAAATGCACCGCGACGCGCAGGTCCGGGTCGCGCAGCTGACGCCGGTGAAGCTCGCCAGCGCGAAGTAACACCGTCGTCACCCCGGGCTTGACCCGGGGTCCCGCTTCTTTGGCAACCGGAGTGAGAAGCGGGACCCCGGATCAAGTCCGGGGTCACGAGCTGCATGGGACAGGGTCCTATAATTACGTGACAACGCGCCTGTGTGAACGCTTCTTGCCTTGGAGCGTCAAATTGCTAGGCGGGCGCATGACCCAACCGCACCCCATGCGCGTCGATCGTCGCATCCTGATCGCCAGCCTGATCGGCACCTCGGTCGAATTCTACGACTTCTATATCTACGCGACCGCCGCGACGCTGGTCTTCGGACCGCTGTTCTTTCCGTCGGAAAGCGCGTCGGCGCAGCTGATGGCGAGCTACCTGTCGATCGGCCTCGCCTTCATCGCACGACCGCTCGGCGCGGTGGTGTTCGGCCATTTCGGCGACCGGCTGGGGCGCAAGTCGACCCTCGTCGCATCGCTGATGCTGATGGGCGGGTCGACGCTGCTGATCGCGTTCCTGCCGACCTATGCCATGGTCGGCTGGATCGCGCCGCTGCTGCTGTGCACGTTGCGGTTTGCGCAGGGGCTGGGGCTGGGCGGCGAATGGGGCGGGGCGGCATTGCTCGCGGTCGAGAACGCCCCGCCGGGCTGGCGCGGACGGTTCGGCATGGTGCCGCAGCTGGGCGCGCCGGTCGGGTTCATAGCCGCCAACGGGCTGTTCCTGCTGCTCGGCCTTGCACTGTCCGACGCCGACTTCGCCGCCTGGGGCTGGCGCCTGCCGTTCCTGTTCAGCGCGGCGCTGGTCGGCCTCGGCCTGTGGGTGCGGGTGAAGCTCCACGAAACGCCGGCCTTCGCGAAGGCGCTGGAGCGGGAGGCGCCCGCCGCGGTGCCGATCGCCGAACTGGCCGGCGCGCATCTGCGCGCGACGCTGGCCGGGACGTTCGGGGTCGTCGCCTGTTTCGCGCTCTATTATATCGCGACGACCTTCGTGCTCGGCTACGGCACGACCGCCTTGGGCTACAGCCGCAGCGCGTTCCTCCAGACCCAGCTGATCGCGATCCTGTTCATGGCCATCGGCATCGCGCTTGCCGGATGGCTGTCGGATCGCTCGACCCCGGCCAGGGTCCTTGCCGGCGGCTGTGTCGGCGTGGTGCTGGCTGGCGTGCTGCTGGCGCCGATGGTCGGCGGCGGATCGCTGTTCGTGATCGGCGCGTGGCTGTCGTTCGCGCTGCTGATGATGGGCTTCGTCTACGGACCGCTCGGCGCATGGTTGCCCGCGCTGTTCCCGGCGCGGGTGCGCTATACCGGCGCATCGATGGGGTTCAATGTCGGCGGGGTGATCGGCGGCGGACTGACCCCCAGCATCGCCCAGGCACTGTCGGTGTCGCACGGCTTGTCCGCGGTCGGCGCGGTGCTGGGCGCGGCGGGGATCGCCAGCATCGTCGGCCTGCTGCTGGTCCCCCGCGAGCGATAACCTTTACCCAGTCCGCAGGCTCTGCGCGTCGACCACCGGGTCGGGCACCGGGCAGATCCGGTTGCGCCCGGCGCGCTTGGCTTCATAGGATCGCCGATCCGCCCGGTCGATCAGGCTGTCGAGCGTATCGCCCGGTTCCAGCACCGCCAGCCCGGCGCTGACCGTGATCGGCGGCAGATGCGTGGCGATGGCGGGCAGCGACGCGCGGACCGACTGCGCCGCCAGCCACGCTCCGCGCAGCGTCGTGCGGTCGAGCACGGCGACGAATTCCTCCCCGCCCAGCCGCGCGATCACCGCCGATGCCGGCAACCGTTCGGTCAGCATCGTGGCGAACGCGCGCAGCACGAGGTCGCCGGTGGCATGGCCATAGCCATCATTGACTCGCTTGAAATGGTCGAGGTCGAACAGGATCGCTGCCAGCGGCTCGTCCTGCTGCCAGGACCGGGCCAGCAGCCGCGTCGCGCGCCGTTCGAACCCCCGTCGGTTGGCGATGCCGGTCAGCGGATCGGTTTCCGACGCGGCCACCGACAATCCCATCGCTGCCTTCACCACCAGCAACAGCGTCAACAGTCCCGCTGTGACGATCAGCACGCCGCCGGTCGCCTGAGAGAACAACGCATAGCTGCTGCTCGCATAAGCCTTTGCCGTCGTTCCCGATCCGAACGTCGCCGCGAAAAAGGGTTTGACGACGAAATGCGCGGTCGTCAGCGCGGATGCGATCGCCAGCGCCAGCCACAGCGCGCCGCGCCTGCGCCGCACCGCATCGACCGCAATGACCGTCGATAGCGACGCGCCCAGCGCGAACGGCGCCTGATAGGCGATTTCATACCACAATTCGTTGCGCGGTCCGTTCCAGATCAGCGCCCGGACGACCACGCCGAAGACCAGCAGCGCGATCAGCGGCCCGCGCGGGACCGCGCGTCCCGCCAGCGCGGCCAGTCCGCCCTGCAACAGCACAATGCTGACCAGAAACGACCCATAGCTGCCGATCATGAACAGCGTGGTCGAATCGGTCAGCCGCACGCCCAGTTCGCTCAGCGGCGTCAGCCCGCCGATCAGATAGGCCAGCACGAACCAGGTGACGTAACGCTGTTCGGGATAGGATATCCGGACGATCGCGAACGCGGTCGCGAACAGCCCGGCGATGCAGGCGTTGACGATCAGGGCATATACCGCGCTGTCCATTCCCCATCCCGCCGCTGCAACGATCCGAAAGCCCTATCAGCATTTTTCGGTCGAAATGTTAACGGCGGGAATATTTCGGGATCAAATCAGTCGCAAGAGCGTTATGCGCGCCTTCCCATAGGTGCGTTCCGCATCGACGGTGAATTGGGGCAGGTCCAGCGCCTCGCTCTTGGCGGTTTCGATGCTGACCCACGTCGCCGGACCGATCCAGCCCAGCCGCGCCAGCTTGTCCGCCGCCACGGCGCCGGCGCCGCTGCCATAGGGCGGGTCCATCATCACGATGTCGAGCGGGCGCGGCGCCGGACCGAGCGCCAGCACCGACGTTGCCCGCACGTCTGCACCCGCCACGTCCAGCTTCGCCAGATTGGCGCGCAGCGCGTCCAGCGCGGCCTTGTCCTGTTCGACGAACAGGCAGGTCGCGGCACCGCGCGACAGCGCCTCGATCCCCAGCGCGCCCGATCCGGCGAACAGGTCCGCCACCGCCAGCTCGTCGAAGCTGCCGACCCGGCTGGCCAGCATCGAAAACAATGCCTCGCGGGTACGGTCGGCGGTCGGGCGGGTTGCATCGCCCTTGGGAGCGACGACCGGGCGACCGCGCCATTGTCCTGAAATCACCCGCATCAGCGCTTTCCTCCACCGGGCTTGCCGCCGCCGGGGCGACCGCCCTTGGGCTTGCCCTTGGCGATGCGGGGGGAGGGGCCGGCCTTGGCCCAGCCGCTGGGCTTGCGCTTGGGCCGGTCGACGAAGCTCGCCCGGTCGGCTTCCGCCGCTTCCGCCTGCGTCATCCGCTTGTCGACCGGGCCACGCGCCGTCCGCGCCTCGTCGGTGTGCGCCTGCTCGCGCGGCTTGCGCGGCACGCGGGCCACGCCGTCATAGCCGGGCCGTTCGGCATGCGCCGCCGCCCGCCGTGCCCGCGCATTCTCGGTCGGCCGGTCGCCATAGGCGCGCCGGTCGCCAAGCCCCGGCTGCCGCCGCTCGGCCGGCGTCTGTCCGGCCTGGGTGAGGGGATCGAAGCCCTCGCGTCGCTCGACCGGCCGTTCGGTCACATGGGTGCGCGGGCCGCTCCGCCGGGCATCGCCCTGCAGCCGCGTGCCGAAGCGGGGGCGCTCGCCGCCCGCCTGCGCGCCATCGCCGAAGATGCGCCGTTCGCCGCCGTCGCGGTCCGGCCGGCGCCCGCTGAACCCCGAACGCTGCCCGTCGCGCTCCACGCGCGGGCGGCGTTCGTCGAAACGCGGTCGCTCGACCGGTTCGGGACGCGGCAGCGGCGTCGCCCGCTTCCATGCCTTCAGCGCGGCAGGATCGGCACCCTCCGGCGCGGGCTTGCTGGTCGGCTTGTTGGCCAGCGTCTTGCGGAACGCGACCAGCTCGTGCTGGCGGATCTCGTCGACCTCGCCTTCGGGCAGGTCTTCCAGATAGAAGGGGCCATAGCGAGTGCGGATCAGGCGCGAGACCTTCAGCCCCAGATGTTCGAGCACGCGGCGAACCTCGCGGTTCTTGCCTTCGGTCAGCGTCATCTCGATCCAGGTGTTCGTCCCGGTGCGCCGTTCGAGATTGGCGTTGATCGGGCCGTAGCGCACGCCCTCGATCTCGATCCCCATCATCAGCTCTTCGAGCTGCTGCTGGCTGACCTCGCCGTACGCGCGCGCGCGATAGGTCCGCTCGACCCCGGTCGCGGGCAGTTCCAGACGGCGCTTCAATTCACCGTCGGTGGTCATCAGCAACAACCCCTCGGTATTGAGGTCGAGCCGCCCGACCGGGATCAGCCGGGGGAGGCCCGCCGGCAACCGGTCGTAGATCGTCGCGCGACCCGCGCCGTCACGCTCGGCGGTCAGCGTGCCGGCGGGCTTGTGGAAGCGGAACAGCCGCGTCGGTTCGGGCGCGGCGACGGGCGCGCCATCGACGGTCACGCCCTTCAGATTGGGCAGGATGGTGGCGGGCGTGTCGACGACGACGCCGTTCAGCGCCACCCGGCCGGCGGTGATCATGCGCTCGACATCGCGGCGCGACGCGACACCGGCGCGCGCCATCAGCTTGGCGATACGTTGGCCGTCGCGGGGGGATTCGGTCGGGGATTCAGGGGACGTAACGATGATCTGGGTATCCGTTTGCGGCGACGCGACGAAAGTTTCAGCCGAAGCGGTTCCTTCGTCGCCTTCGCGAGTTTGTGGCTTCGTATAAGCTGGTTGCATCCCGGTGGAAAGCGAGAGGGGATATGTTGTTCGGGCGCAAGAAGCGGCACATCAACCGGATCCTGGTCGTCGAGGACGAACCCCTGGTCGCGTTCGACACCGAACATTTCCTGGGGGCGTCGGGCTTCGACATCCGCGCGACCGTCGACACCGTGGCCGGTGCCTGTGCCGCGATCGAGGGGGATGACGGGCTCGACCTCGTGTTGGTCGACATCAACCTGTCGGACGGCAGCGGGCTGGACGTCGCGCGCGTGGCGCATGGACGCGGCGTGCCGGTGCTGCTGGTGACCGGCAGCTGCCCGCAGGGCGCCCAGGATTTCGCGGCGGGCTGTCTCAGCAAGCCCTATCCGCAAAAGGACCTGATCAGCGCAATCGACGCGATCGACGCGGTGGTGGCCGGCGCCAAGCTGCCCAGGCGGTTGCCGAGTGGGTTCAACCTGTTCCAGACGGCAGCATAACCGTATCTAGGATCCGCTTGGTTCGAGCAGCTTCGAGCCTGTCGAGAAGCGTCCGTCGAGAACGCTGCCCGCGGTTTAGGAAGTTCGTTTCACGCGAAGGCGCGGAGACGCGAAGAAGATAGTTTTCGCGCAGAGGCGCAGAGGCGCGGAGATGATGCGCATGCCGCCATGGCGCCCCCCTCTTTCTGCCGATTGGGACGGCTTCGCCGTAAGAACGGCGCCGGCGTGAATCGCAGTCTCTCTGCGTTCTCTGCGCCTCTGCGCGAACCACTTTTCCTTCTTCTCCGCGTCTCCGCGCCTCCGCGTGAAACCGAATCTTCTTACAACGCTCCGTTCTCGAAAGACTCGAAGCCGCCCGAACCAAAGGGATAAGGCATGCGAAGGCGGCTGGCCCACCTTGCCGCCACCCCCAACCCCTTCTACGGTCGCGCCCCTTCCGGGAGGATTTGAATGACCGAAGCCGCGCCCAAGGGGCTGGCGCTGATCCGCATGGGGCTGAACAACCCCAAGACCGGGGCGATGTTCGCCTTCGGCCTTGCCGCCGGGCTGCCCTTCACCCTGCTGCTCGGCACGCTGAACGCCTGGCTGGGCGAGGCGAAGATCAACCTTGCGACCATCGGCCTGTTGTCGTGGATCGGTCTGCTTTACGCGTTCAAGTTCCTGTGGTCGCCGCTGGTCGACCGGTTGCGCCTGCCGCTGCTGGAGCGCTTCGGGCGGCGGCGGTCGTGGCTGCTGCTGTGCCAGGGGGTGCTGGCCGCGACCTTCCTGTTGCTCGCGATCAGCGACCCGGCGCGCGCGATCGGCTGGTTCGCGCTCATCGCCGTCATCGGTGCCTTCGCCGCGGCGACGCAGGACGTGGTAATCGACGCATGGCGCATCGACGTCGCCGACGAACGCGCGACCCTGGGCATCCTGTCGTCCATCTATCAGCTCGGCTACCGGCTCGCGACGCTGATCGGTGGCGCGCTCGCGCTGGTGCTGGCGGCGCGGATCGGTTGGCAGACGGTCTATGCCGCGATGGGCGTCCTGATGCTCGTGCTGCTGCTCGTCACCTTGCTCGCCCCCGATACGCCGCGGCCGGCGGTGCAACAGGAGGCCGTAGCCGTCACCGGCCCCAGCGCGCGCGACAAGCGTACCGGCCTGATCATCGTCGGCCTGTGCTGGGGCTGGGCGATCGTCACCATCGGTGCGTTCATGGCGCGGGTGCTCGCGACGCCCGCCGGCCAGACTCCGCCCAGCGTCGGCGACTTCACCCGGCTGACCGGCTTCTGGATCGTCATCGCGACCGTCATGATACCCGCGCTGGTCGCCGCGTGGCTCAACCGCCGCGCGCTCAACGCCCAATATTTCGGCTGGGAGCAAGAGGGCGCGGCGCCTGCCAGCGGCTTCGTCGAACATGGCTATCGCGCGCTGATCCTGCCAATGGCCGAGCTGGTCGGGCGGCTGGGCTTCGGCGTGGTGATCGTGCTCGGCCTGATCCTCAGCTACCGGCTGTGCGATTCGATCTGGGGGCCGTTCGCCTATCCCTTCTATCTGGAGGAGCTGAAATACACGAACGACGAGGTCGCCTTCGCCTCCAAGATCTTCGGCGTGGGCATGACCATCCTCGGCGTGTCGCTGGGCGGTATCTCGTTCGCGATGCTCGGGCGGATGCCGACGCTGTTGATCGGCGCGATCGTCGCGGCGGCCAGCAACCTGCTCTATGCCGATCTGGCCGCAGGTGCGCCGGTGATCGATGCGGTGGCGGGGACGCTCGGCCTGCATGGGCTGGGCGCCGATGCGCGGATGGTTCGGCTGATGGTGGCGATTTCGGGCGAGAATATCGCGGGCGGTTTGGCCGGGGCGGCATTCGTCGCCTATCTCTCCTCGATCGCCAGCAAGGAACATAGCGCGGTCCAATATGCGCTGCTGTCGTCGCTGACGCTGCTGGTCGGCTCGCTCGGCCGCGCGGGGCTGGGCGAAGCGGTCGAGCAGATGGGCTATGCCCCGGTGTTCCGCTTCACCGCCGCACTGGGTCTGATCGCGGTGGTGTTCGTGCTGCTCGAATGGGTGCGGTGGAAGCGGGAGCTTCGTAAGGGTTGATTCACGCGGAGGCGCGGAGGCGCAGAGAAGTTGTACCTACCGCGACAGCGGCTCTCGATCTTGGAGCGCAGGTAAGAGCAGGCTTCGCCGACTCGATAACACCCGCCAGCTTCGAAACCTCTCTGCGCCTTCGCGCCTCCGCGCGAAAACTAATCTTCTTCGTGCCTCCGCGCCTTCGCGTGAACAAAAACTAAACCGGCACCTCGTCATTCGCCGCCAGCACCGTACCCGCCAGATACAGCGACCCAGCGATCAGCACTGCCTCCGGCTCCGATCGCGCCAGCAGGTCCAGTGCCGCCGCCGGATCGGTCGCGACATCGGCGGTCAGCCCCAGTCCCCGCGCAACCTTTGCCAGATCGGCCGGCGCGTGATGCGCATGGCCCGGCACCGGCACCGCGACGACATGGTCGACCACCTCGGCCAGATGCCGCAGCACCGCACCGGCATCCTTGTTGGTGAGCATCCCCAGCACCAGCGCCGAGCGTTCGCCCCGCGCGATCCCCGGCCAGACCCGCGCGACCTCGATCGCCGCAGACTCGTTATGTGCGCCGTCCAGCCACACGCCATGGCGCGGATCGACCCGCCCGGTCAGCGGCCCGCCCGGCCGCAGCCGCTGCATCCGCGCCGGCCAGTGCGCCGCGCGCCCACCGGCAACGATCGCCGCATCGGGCACGTGCACCGCCGACTGATGCCGCAGCATCGCCGTTGCCAGCGCCAGATTGTCACGCTGGTGCCGCCCTGCCAGCGCCGGTTCGGGCAGATCGAGGCCACCGGCCGCATCGCGATACCGCCCGCCCTCGACGTCCCATCCATCGCCCCGCGCGACCAGCACGCCCCCGGCCACCGCAACCGTCTCAGCCACCCGCGCCGCGATCTCGGGTGGATAGGCAAGCGTCACGATCGGCACGCCCGGCTTGGCGATCCCGGCTTTCTCGCCGGCGATCCCGACCAGCGACGACCCGAGGAACGCCTCATGATCGATCCCCAATGCGGCGATTCCGCAGGCGGCCGGGGCAGGGAGGACGTTGGTCGCGTCCAGCCGTCCGCCTAAGCCCACCTCGATCACGCACGCGTCGGCCGGCGTCCGCGCGAACGCAACGAACGCGGCGGCGGTGGTGATCTCGAAAAAGCTGGCTCCGATCCCCTCGGCCACGTCCAGCACTTCGCGCAAGAGGTCGGCCAATGCCGTATCGTCGATCAGCGTGCCTGCCAGCCGGATGCGTTCGTTGAACCGCACCAGATGCGGGCTGGCATAGACATGGACCCTGAGCCCCGCCGCCTCCAGCGCCGCGCGCAGATAGGCGCAGGTCGATCCCTTGCCATTGGTGCCGGCGACATGGAACACCGGCGGCAGCCGCATATGCGGGTCGCCCAGCCGGCCCAGCAGCCGAGTGATCCGGTCGAGGCCGAGAATGTCGGCCCCCGGCGACAGGGTGACCAGCCGGTCGAACTGCGCTTGTACGGCGGGGTCGGCAGATATCGCGAAATCGGGCATCTCAAAATCCTCCCCGCTACGCGGGGAGGGGGACCATGCGAAGCATGGTGGAGGGGGCTGGCCATCTCCACAACGGTTGCGTTTCGCCGCGATCCCCCTCCACCACCGCTATGCGGCGGTCCCCCTCCCCGCGGAGCGGGGAGGAACTGGCTGTCAGGCCGCTTCCTTGCGCCCCAGAAACTCGATCAGCTGCGCCAGCTCGCCCGGCAGATCGCGGCGATGCGTCACGCGGTCGATCAGGCCATGGTCGCGATAATATTCCGACGTCTGGAAATCGTCGGGCAGCTTCTCGCGGATCGTGCTCTCGATCACGCGTCGTCCGGTGAACGCCAGCGTCGCCTTCGGCTCGGCGATCTGCACGTCGCCCAGCATCGCATAGGCTGCCATGACCCCGCCCGAGGTCGGATCGGTCAGTACGACCAGATAGGGCAGGCCGGCATCGTGCAGCATCTCGATCGCAACGGTCGTACGCGGCATCTGCATCAGGCTGAGGATACCCTCCTGCATCCGCGCCCCGCCGCTGGCGGTGAAGACGATATAGGGCACGCCGCGCGCGATCGCCGCCTCCACGCCCGCAATGAACGCCTCGCCGACATACTGACCCATCGACCCGCCCATGAACGCGAAATTCTGCACGCCGATCACGCAGCCCTTGCCCTGGATCGTGCCATAGGCGTTGCGATACGCGTCCTGCTCGCCGGTATCGGTCCGCGCGGTCTTCAGCCGGTCGACATAGCGCTTGCTGTCGCGGAACTTCAGCGGGTCCTCGGCGACCTTCGGGTTCGGCAGGATCTCGACGCTGCCGGCATCGAACAGCTGTTCGAACCGCTCCTTCGGCCCTATGCGGCCGTGATGGTCGCATTTCGGGCAGACGTGCAGATTTTCTTCCCATTCCTTGGTGAAGATCATCTGCCCGCATCCCTTGCACTTGTGCCAGAGATGGTCGGGCGTTTCCTTGCGCGCGACGAAGGGGAGGGCGTTACGGACGCGGTTGAGCCAGCTCATGCGGGTTCCCTGCTCGCGGCGGCAACGGCCGAGGCGAGGCTTTCGATATAGGTGCGGACGGGTTCGGCGGCTTGCGTGCCATGCTCGGCGACGATCTCGACGATTGCCGATCCCACGACGACGCCGTCGGCCACGCGGGCGATATTGGCGGCCTGTTCGGGCGTACGCACGCCGAACCCGACCGCGATCGGCAGGTCGGTCGCGGCCTTCAACCGGGCGACCGCCTCGTCGATCGACGTCTGCACCGCCTGCTGCTTGCCGGTGATCCCGGCGACCGAGACATAATAGAGGAAGCCGCCGGCCCCCTCCAGCACTGCCGGCAGGCGCGCGGCATCGGTGGTCGGGGTCGCCAGCCGGATCGGCGCGATGCCATGCGCGCGCAGCGTCGTGCCGAGGCTGTCATCCTCCTCGGGCGGAATATCGACGCAGATCACCCCGTCGACCCCGGCCGCGACGCACCCTTGCGCAAACCACTCGGCGCCGCGCCGCACCATCGGATTGGCATAGCCCATCAGCACCAAAGGTACGTCGGGATGGCGCTCGCGGAAACCCGTGGCGATCCGCAGCACATCGGCGGTGCGCGTGCCGGCGTTCAGGCTGCGGATATTGGCCGACTGGATCGCCGGGCCATCGGCCATCGGATCGGTGAACGGCATGCCGAGTTCGATCACGTCCGCGCCACCGGCTACGAGCGCGTCGAGAATGGCGGGCGTCGCGTCGGGCGTCGGGTCACCGGCGGTGACGAAACAGACGAGCGCCGGACGGCCTTTTGCAAAGGCAGCGACAAGACGAGAGGAGGTCATTGGGAATATTCGAGGTTTTGTTTCGGCCACTTCTCATCAAACCATTTGAACCATGGACGGGCTAGCAATGCGGTGATGCCGCCGGTTGCTGGCGCGAGATATCGCGGAAGCCCGATCAAGGGTAGGCCCCAGTCCGCTATGAAAAATAGCAGCGTGAACAGCGCGAACGATGCCGCAAAAAGCGCGATCTTGATGGAACGTCGTTTGAGGCTGCCTGGCGATGATTTCATTAAATCGCCACCCCCAGCGCCGACGCCACGGTGAAGATATCCTTGTCCCCCCGCCCGCACAGGTTCGCCAGGATGATTTGGTCGCCGCGCATGGACTTCGCCCGCCGCGCCACCGCCGCAATCGCATGCGCCGGTTCCAGCGCGGGGATGATCCCCTCGGTCCGGCACAGCAGCTGGAACGCATCCAGCGCCTCCTTGTCGGTCGCGCTGTCATATTCGACCCGCCCGATATCGCGCAGCCAGGCATGTTCCGGCCCGATGCCCGGATAATCGAGGCCGGCCGAGATCGAATGCCCCTCGGCGATCTGCCCGTCCTCGTCCTGCAGCAGATAGGTCTTGTTGCCGTGCAGGATGCCCGGGAACCCACCGGCCAGCGATGCGGCATGGTCCTTGTCCAGCCCATGCCCCGCCGCCTCGACGCCCAGCATCGCCACATCGGCATCGTCGAGGAACGGGTGGAACAGCCCGATCGCGTTCGACCCGCCGCCGATCGCCGCGACCAGCAGGTCGGGCAGGCGTCCGGTCCGCTCCAGCATCTGCGCCCGCGCTTCGCGGCCGATGATGCTCTGGAAATCGCGCACCAGCTCCGGATAGGGATGCGGACCGGCGGCGGTGCCGATGATGTAGAAGGTGTCGTGGACGTTCGCGACCCAGTCGCGCAAGCCTTCGTTCATCGCATCCGACAGCGTCGCCGCACCCGACGTTACCGGACGGACTTCCGCCCCCAGCAGCTTCATGCGGAACACATTGGGCTGCTGTCGCTCGACGTCCTTGGCACCCATATAGATGACGCAGGGCAGGCCGAAGCGCGCGCAGACGGCGGCGGTCGCCACGCCATGCTGGCCCGCACCCGTCTCGGCGATGATCCGCGTCTTGCCCATCCGGATCGCGAGCAGGATCTGCCCGATGCAGTTGTTGATCTTGTGCGCGCCGGTATGGTTCAGCTCGTCGCGCTTGAACCACACCTGCGCGCCCATGCCCGGCTCCGCGCCGCTACGCAGCGTCTCCGACAGCCGCTCGGCATGATAGAGCGGGCTGGGACGACCGACATAATGGGTCATCAGATCGTCGAACTGCGCCGCGAATGCCGGGTCGGCCTTCGCCGCCTTGTACTCGCGGTCGAGGTCGAGGATCAGCGGCATCAGCGTTTCCGCGACATAGCGGCCGCCGAAATCGCCGAAATGCCCACGCTCGTCAGGCTGGGCGCGATAGCTGTTGGGGGCGTTCATGGCGACGCTCGTTACGCCGCACGCGCGCCCATGTCTATCGATCAGGCACCGCGCACCGCTGTACAAAAGGCCAGGATGCGCGCGGCATCCTTCACGCCCGGCGCGCTCTCGACCCCCGACGACACATCGACCAGCGGCGCGCGCGTGACCCGGATCGCTTCCGCGACATTCCCCGCATCCAGCCCGCCCGACAGCGCCCAGGGGAGCGGATGGCGAAACCCGTCGAGCAGCCCCCAGTCGAACCGCAGCCCCATGCCCCCCGGCAACGCCGCGCCCGGCGGGGTCTTGGCATCGTAGAGCACCCGGTCCGCCGCACCGCTCAGCGCCCGCGCGCCGTCCAGATCGGCCCGTGTCTTGACCGCCACCGCGCCCCATGTCTCGCGCCCGGTCCGCGCGCGGATCGCTGCGATCCGCTCCGGCGCGGTCTTGTGCAGCTGGATCACGTTCAGCCGCGCCGCCGCCATCGCCGCATCGATCAGCGCGTCGTCGGGATCGACGAACACCCCGACCTTGGCGCGCCCGTTCGGCACCGCCTGCGCCAAGCCATTCGCCACATCGAAGCCGACATTGCGGGGGGAGGGCGGGAAGAACACGAACCCGACATGACTCGCTCCCGCCGCCAGCGCGGCGGACAGGGTGTCGGGGGTCGAGAGGCCGCAGATCTTGATGAGCGTCATGGGGCGGGGCTTAGAGGGTTGCGCCAGCAAAGAGAACCATTCGTCATTCCCGCGAAGGCGGGAATCCATACACGCCAACGTCTCGGCTCCATGCGCAGCGTCAGCGTCTATGGACTCCCGCCTGCGCGGGAGTGACGGTCCGAGGTTGTGGAGTGCAACCCCCAACCCAAACCGTCACCCCGGCCTTGATCCGGGGTCCCGCTTCTTCCTTCTTGCTGCCCTCGGAAGAAGAAAAAGCGGGACCCCGGATCAAGGCCGGGGTGACGAAGGATGTGCCACCCTCAACTCCGCCGGATCAACGCCCGCGCCAGCCGCCGGTCCTCCAGCGAATAATACAGCCAGATCGCTCCCCCGACGACCACCACCGATGCCGCGAACGCGATATCCGTCGCACTCCGGTCGTCGACCGGCGGCGGGGTCACCAGCGGCTGGATGCCGCGCGCCACGACGCGGGTGTAATCGGCATCGAACGCCACCCACCCGATCCGCCAGCGCGCATCGCGGGTCGCCCCGTTATAGAACATCACCGGCGTCGACGGATCGTCGGTCAGCAGCGGCCCGGTCGACAAATGCCAGTCGTCCCAGCTGTCGGTGCGCGGGGTGAAGGGCGTCGGCTGCTCGTCCCACGGCCCCGCCACATCCGGCCCGACGGCCAGCCCGACGCGCGACGCCTCGTCGGCGGCATATTCGTAGAATAGCCGCCATCCGCCATCGGCGGTCCGATCGACCGTCGCCTCCTTCGTATTCCCCTCCGACTTGGACGACGCCAGCGCCACCCCGCTCTTGGTCAGCGCATCCAGCGACGGCCCGGCGGCATAGGACAATTCGCCATGGGAATGATCCGACAGCACGCCCGAATAATAGACGACATAGCCGCGATCGGTCCGCACCACCGTCGGGTCCTCGACCCCGCCCGCATCATGGTCGCCCGGACCCGGCACGATCGACGGTCGGTCGAGCATTTGGAAATGCCGCCCGTCCTCGCTCCATCCGGACCAGATGACGCCGGTATCGGTCAGTTCCTGCCCCTGCGGCACCACCGCGCGCACCATCATCGCATAGCGCCCGTCCGGCTCGCGCCAGACATAGGGGCTCATCAGGTCGCGGGCCATCAGTTCGGGCGGCCCTGCGATCGTGACGTCCTCGATGGCCTTCACGTTGAAATCCAGCGCGATCGGGCTGTCGGCCACTGCATCCTTGCGATGCGGATCGGCGACTGGGGAATCGGACGCGATCATGCGCCCAGCGCCTGCATCAGCGACAGCCCGCCGTCGATCACGATCCGAGCGCCGGTGATGTAGCGTGCCTTGTCGGAGGCCAGGAACACCGCCAGATCGGCGACCTCGCTCGCCTCGCCCGCACGCCCCAGCGGAATGTTGCGCTCCAGCGTCGCGCGATAGGTCGCATCCGCGCTCGCCCGCGCATTCATCGGTGTCAGGATCATGCCGGGTTCGATCGCATTTACCCGGATGCGGCGCGGCGCCTCCTCGATCGCCAGCGTCTCGACCAGGTTCGACAGCCCGCCCTTGGCCGCGCAGTAATCCGCGCCGCCCGCGCGCACCGCATAGGCATGGATCGACGAGATATGCAGGATCGCCGCATCACCCGGCTCGGTCCCGCGCCCGATCAGGAACCGCCGCGACGTCAGGAACGCGCCGGTCAGGTCGGTATCGATCAGCCGCCGCCACTGGTCCAGCGTCATGTCGCGCACCGTCACGCCCGACATGTTCAGCCCGGCCGAATTGACCAGCACGCTCGCCGGACCCCAGGCCCGCTCGACCGCGCCGAACGCCGCGTCGACCGACGCCTCGTCCGCAACATCGGCCTGCACCGTCATCGCCTCGCCCCCGGCGCGGCGCACCGCATCGGCACTGGCATCGGCCGCCTTGCTGTCCGCATGATAGCCGATCGCGACCCGGTCGCCCAACGCCCCGAACGCCGCCGCGCACGCCGCACCGATGCCCGATTCCCCGCCGGTCACGAAGATTGTCCGCCTGTCCATCATCCCTCCGCACATGCTCATGGCGGCAACGTCGGGCCGCCGCGTTGGTTCAGGGGCGGAACGGCTTTCCTACATGACGACGGTCGGGCAGGGTGGCCGAGGATCGTCGCGTTTGTGTCGGCGGCCGGGTCTTTCTCAGGGTTGGAATGGGGACGGTGCAGAACGCGCGCGAAACCGTGGCGAGTGTGAACTTAGTGAAGTTTGAAACTAGGGTATGGAGCGTTGTCTAGCAAAAACAACAGCCTGGCCCGTCACCCCGGGCTTGACCCGGGGTCCCGCTTCTTCTTCTTTGGAAGGAAGCAGAGGGCCCGTCGCGGGCAAAGCCCGCGTCGTCGGACGGCGCTTTTCGCGCCGCCGGCCGGACGCGCCTCGTGCGGCTCGGTCGAGCGTCGCTCGACCTCACCCGGCGCGTCCTATAGCGTCCCCTCGATCGCCCGTGCGGCCTGATCCGGGTCCTCCGCCTGCGTGATCGGCCGCCCGATCACCAGCACCGACGCCCCGGCGTCCAGCGCGGCGCGCGGCGTCACCACCCGCTTCTGGTCGCCGACCGGTCCGTCCGCCGGCCGCACGGCCGGCACTACGAAAAAGCCCTGCGGCCACGCCTTCTTCGCCGCCGCAACCTCGGCCCCCGAACACACCACGCCGTCGATCCCGGCGCTCTTCGCCAATTCGGTCAGCCGCACCACCTGTTCATGCGGGTCGGGCGACAGGCCGATCGACGACAGGTCGTGCGCGTCGAGGCTGGTCAGCATCGTCACCGCGACGACCTTGGTCCCGACCGGCGCGGCGGCCTTCGCATCCTCAAGCATCGCCCGCCCGCCCGAGGCATGGACGGTCAGGATCGCCGGATCGAGCGGCCCCAGCGCCTGGATCGCCTTGGCGACGGTATTGGGAATGTCGTGGAATTTCAGGTCGAGGAAGATGGGCAGCCCCAGTTCGGCCATCGTCCGCACGCCCGCACGGCCATTGGCCATGAAGAATTCGAGGCCCAGCTTCAGCCCGCCGACATGGCCGCGCACCTTGTTCGCCAGCGCCTTGGCGCGGTCGAGATCGGGGGTGTCGAGGGCGACATAGATCGGCGAACGGCTCACGATACGGCTCCCGGCGTGACCTGCGAAGGGATGGGGGCGGGGTCGGCGGGCACCGACACCGCCTCGACGCGGTGCAGGTCGGCCAGCGTCCGGTCGGTCGCCGCGATCCGCTGCCGCAGCCGCCAGCGCGTCAGGTGCAGCGCGACGAAGGTCGGCAGGAACCCCGCCAGGAACGTGACCAGCAGCAGCAGCGGCAGGTTCACATCGGCATAGAGCGTGCCCCACAGCTTCAGCGGCACCATCGTCATATTGTTCAGCGCGAAGGCGACCATCACCCCGACCAGCAAGGCCCAGAAGAGGGTTTTCAGGAACTGCATGCGGGGGGCGCCTTCGTCATTATGCTCGCTTGAGGTCCATCCTTACGCCGGTCATGCGCGAAATTCCAATAGGCGCAGGACCGCTCCACGATCTCCAACCGTCACCCCGGACTTGATCCGGGGTCCCGCTTCTGTTCAACCGCTGCCCGACGCGGCGCGCAGGGGCAGGGAAAGGCCGCTACCCGATCTCCGCCCGCAACTCGTCGAACAGCGGCTGGATCGTCGTCAGCCGTGGCTGCTCCTCGTCGAGGATCGCCAGGAACGCCGCGCGCTTGTGCCGGGTGATCCACCCCGGCGGCAGGCGGACCTCGCTCGGCAGGGTCGACAGCGCGATATCGATCATCCGCTCCGCCCCGTGCAGCCGCCCCCACAGATAGTCGTTCTCGCGATAGGGCCGGCTGAAGAACGCCCCGAAATTGTTGAAGCGTATGCCCTTCAACGTCGCCTCCGCGCCGCCCGCCCGGATCGACGGCGCATCGTCGGGCGCGATCCGGTCGACCCGCACCGGATCGAACTCGTCCAGCCCTTCGCCGCCCAGGAGCGGCAGCGTCGCGATGTCGAAGAACGGGAAGCCCAGATAGGCGAGCAGCACCGGCCGGCGAATGTCGCGCGGCGCGGCGGAGAGGGCCGCCGACAGCAGTTCCTCCGCCTGCGCGTCGAGCGTGGCAAGGTCCATCGCCGTCGCCATCGCCGCCAGCAGATCGGCCGGATCGACCCGCTTGTCGGCAGCCAGCGGCCGGACGGCGTCGAAATGATCGGCATGTTCGCAGGCGAGGTAGGGCGTCAAACTGGCGAAGATCGCCTCGCGCACCGGCGCCAGCGCCGCCGCATCCTGGTCCGGCTCCATCGCGGAAACCGTCCGCACCAGCAGCCGCAGCCGTCGGATGCGAAAGGCGAGATCATGGGCGCGCAGGAAGTCGATCGTCGCCGCCGACGCGCCATCGCCATCGAACCGGTCCGCCTCCCGCTCCACGACGATGCGGTGAAACGCCTCGCGCAACCGCCGCCGCCGGTCGGGGGAGGGGTCGTCCGCCAGCGTCACGACCCGGTCGGCCAGCCGGTCGAGCACCTGGTCGACCTTCAGCAGCCCATAGGCGGCATGGCCATAGCCGGCGCGCTTCGCCGCCTGCACCTGCGCCCGCTGCCGCCACCCGGCGAGGCGCGAGGGGGTGGGCCAGTCGAGGAACAAGGTATAGCCGAACAGCTGCTCGACCTCCGCCTCCACCCCGGCGCGCAGCTTCTCGACGATCGCCAGCATCCGCTCGATCCGCTCCGACCGGCGCTGGATCGCGTCCAGATTGTCGCGGATCGGCTGCTTGCGCGGCAGTTCGGACAGCGCGCCGAGGATCGTCTGGAAGAAGGTCGGCGGCCCCTTGGATTCGGTGCCGAAGCCGAATTTGTGGTTGGGCGCGGGGTCGAGATAGACGAAGCGCCGGTCGACCTGCCGCCGCGCCGGGCGTTCGCGAAGGGCGTCGATCGCCGGGCGGAACGGGGCGTTGGCGAGCACCGATCCGTCGATCAGCGCCGCCTGTTCGACCATGTTCACCGCCGATTGCCGTGGCAGCACCCGGCGCAGGAACGCCTCGCGCCCCGGCCACGCGGTCCCCCGATCCGCCAGCGCGGCATCCAGTTCGCCCACCCGGAACGGCGGAAACGCGCCCGGGAAGCTCGACGTCGCCCGCGCCGCGAACACCAGTTCGGCCGGATCGGCCAGCGGCCCGTCGCCATGGTCGGAAAAGCCGATGACGATGCGATGCTCGGTCTCCACCACCTCCTTGGGCGAATTGAGCCGCAGCAATTCGGGGTGGCCGGCAAAGTCGGTGACGGTAACGAACAGGTCGAGCGGCTGGCCCGGCGGCAGCAGGCGCGGGCCGACCGGCCCCGCCGCCATCGCCTCGAACGCGTTCAGCAGCATGTCGACCATCGCCCGCCCGCCAAAGGGCGGTTCGAACCACCGGGCGCGGACGAACCGGTCGAGCTTGGCGCGCAGTTCGTCGCGCGCGGCGATGTCTACGCTCGACACGTCCTCGCCCTCGCGGCCCAGCGCCATCCACGCAATCGGCCGGGCCCAGGGGCGCGACAGCGCGCTGGCCGGCGCCTGTGCCGGATCGATCAGCGCTTCGATATCGGCGCCCTCCAGCCACAATTCGGTCAGCGGGTCGAGCGACTGGCCCGTCGCGACCGCATGGGCCAGGAACACCCCGTTGATCCCGCCCGCGCTGGCGCCGGCGACGATATCGACCAGCACCCGCAACCGGATGCCGCTGAGTGTCGCCAATTCGTGCAGCATCGTCTGATAGACGCCGGCGCTGCCGCTGAGCGGCTCGCTCTCGTCCTGCATCGCCCGGCTGGCGCGGGCGATATGCCACACTTCCTTGACCAGCCCGTGCATATACACCGCCAGGCTGATCCCCCCGTAACAGACCAGCGCCAGCCGCAGCTCGCGGTCACGCAGCGGGGGCGGGGCGTCGTTCATGCCGGCTCGATCGTCGCCCAGATCGGCAGATGATCCGACGCCTTGCGCGCCGCCGCACTGTGATGGGTGCCGGACTCCACGACGCGTAACTCGCTCGACACCATGATCCGGTCGAGCCGCCCGACCGGGTGCTTCGCATGGAAGCTCGGACCGGTTTCGGCGAAGCGATGATTGCGCCCGAAATCGCGCAGGCATCCCGATTGCGGCGTCCATTCGTTCAGGTCGCCCATCAACACGCTCGGCAGCGCCGGTTCGCAGCCATCGACCTCGTGCAGGATCGCCGACGCCTGTTTGCGCCGCCACAACCCCGACAGGTCGAGATGCATGCCCACCACCCGCAATGTCATGCCGTTCAGCGTCACATCCGCCCGCACCGCACCGCGCGGCTCCAGCGCCGGTATCTCGATCCGGCGGGGCGCGCTGACCGTCGCGTCCTTGCGCACCAGCAGCGCGTTGCCGTGCCATCCCATCGACTGCGCCCGGATCGCGATCGGCACCGCCTTCCACGGGCTGTGCTCGTCCAGCATGTGCAGCGGGATCACCCCGGCGCGCTCGCCCAGTCGGCGGTCGCATTCCTGCAGCGCGATGATGTCGGCATCGACCTCGCGCAGCACTTCCAGCGTGCGTTCGGGCATGCGGCGGCGATCGGTCCCGATCGCCTTGCGCATGTTATAGCTGGCTACCTTTATCATCGTTCATCGCTCAACGTCGCGATGCCCGGTTTCGTTTCGCTGGCGTGATCGATTGTCCCGTCAGGACGCGACGACCGCCTCCGGCTGCACGATGACGGTGCGCGGCGCGACGTCCTTCAGCAGCCAGACATTGCCGCCGATCACCGCCCGGTCGCCGATCCGCACCCGCCCCAAAATGGTCGCCCCGGCATAGATCACCACATCGTCACCGACGATCGGATGGCGCGGCACCCGTTCGGCAAACGGTCCGGTCGCCTCGCGCAGCTCCGACCGGCGCGGTGTCCGCGCGCCCAGCGTCACATGCTGGTACAGCCGCACCCGCGCGCCGATCACCGCCGTCTCGCCGATGACGACGCCGGTGCCATGGTCGATGAAGAAGCCCGGCCCGATCGTCGCACCGGGATGGATGTCGATCCCGGTGCGTTCGTTAGCGATTTCCGACATGATCCGCGCGACGATCGGCGCGCCCAGCGAATCCAGCTCGTGCGCAAGGCGATGGTGCAGGATCGCGGTCGCGCCCGGATAGCAGATCAGGATTTCGTCGACGCTCCGCGCGGCCGGGTCACCGCGAAAGATCGCCGCGACGTCGGTGTCGAGCAGCGCCCGCACCCGCGACAGCGTCCCCGCGAACAGCCGCACGATCTCTGCGGGCCGCTCCGCCGCCGCCCCGATCCCCGTCGCATCGCGCCAATAAGCGAACTCGGCGACGATCGCCGTATCGAGCAGCGCGAACGCTTCGGTCAGTCGTTCGGCAACGAACGCATCCTCCGCGTCAGCCGCGCCATCAAAGCCGCCGATCCGCGCCGGGAACAGCGCCGCCGCCAGCAGCTCGACCGCGCGTGCCAGCTCGGCACGGCGCGGAAAGGCCGCGGGCTGCCGCCGGTTCGGCTGCGCCTGCCGCCACGCCATGCGCGCGCTCGACAGGGCACGGGTGGCATGGTCGATCGCGCGGCGGCGGTCGTCGTCGGGCTGGGTCATCGCATCTGCTCGCAAAGAAAGGGGCCGGGCGGCGGCTGCCGTCCGGCCCGAGTTGCGCTTAGGGAGCTATCCAAAGCGTTGCGGAGGCGGCGCCCGGAGCGCCGCGAAACTCAAAGGCCGGTGCCGTTGGTTACCGGATCGGCTACGTTCGCCGCGGCGTCGTTCAGCACGACATTGTCGCCGGGCAGGGCGACGTCGTTGCCGAGCGCCACATCGTTCGCCAGCGGTTCGTCGAGTGAGGTCAGGTTCGTCTCGATCACGGCGTTTTCCGCGGCGGCATTGTCGGCGGCGGTCTTGTCGCCGCATGCGGCGAGCCCGAGCAACGCGACGGCCGCGAGCGGTGCGAAATTCTGTTTCAAACCTGATCTCCCCATGTTCAGGACCGCCGCGGATCGGCGGTGTCGAGGGTCGTTGTAACCGCTCGACGGGAGCTGGGAATAATCCCATTGCTTTAGTGGGGTATTGCTCCGCTATCAACGCAAGCAGCCATGCCGCGACCGATCCGGCGGTGGTCGCGCTATCAGATCAGCGATGTGGAGGTAGAAGGCGGGGTGGTGGAGCTGAGGGGAATCGAACCCCTGACCTCTGCAGTGCGATTGCAGCGCTCTCCCATCTGAGCTACAGCCCCGCCCCGTTCCCGGACGTCGCCGGGGCCGTTCCCTTAGCGGCCCGAAAAAGCGGATGCAACGGGTCTTGCACATTTCCCGATCAAAAACGTCCGGCCGCCATCGGTCGCTGCGACGAACCCCTTCGTCGCGCCCGTTTCAGACGGGTCGGAACCATCGGCCTGTTGGGTGCTTCTCTGGCATACGACATGGCAGCGACCATGCTGCTGCGCCGCCAACAACATGAACCATCTGCAGGAGATTTTCATGGGCTATGATCGCTATTCGCGCGACGACGACTGGTCGCGGAACAGCCGCAACGGCGAAGACAACCGCTGGCGGGACCGCGACGATCGTGGACGGGGCGGCTATGGCTATGGTTCGCAAAGCTATGGCAGCGGATCGCAGCGCGACGACCGCGGCAATCGCGACTATTATGGCGGCCGTTCGTCCTACGGCTCCAGCTACGGTGCGGACCGCGACCGCGGCTATGGCAGCCGGGACTATGGCAACCGTGAATATGGCAGCCGCGATTACGGCAGCCGCGATTACGGCAGCCGGGACTTCGATTATTCGGATCGCGGGTCGCGGGGCTACGGTGCGCAGGGCGACCGCTATCGCGGCAGCTATGCCCATGACGGCCACCGTTTCGCCGATCAGGGCGAACGCGACTCGCGCTACGGAAACGACCGCTTCCGGAACGACCGCAGCAACCGGCGCGACGACCTCGAATATGATGCCGACGAGCGCGGTTTCCTGGCGCGCGCCGGCGACGAAGTCCGCTCCTGGTTCGGCGATGAAGAAGCGGAACGCCGCCGCGAACGCGACCAGCGCTACGACGAGCAGATGGCGCGCTATGACGACCGTCACGGCGACCACGCCTACCGGTCATGGCGTGACACGCAGGTCAGCGCGTTCGACCGCGATTACGACGAATATCGCCAGGAAAATTCGCAGCGCTTCCAGAGCGAGTTCAACGCCTTCCGCACCGAGCGGCAGACGCAGCGCGACAGCCTGACCCGCGTGACCGAGCATATGGAAGTCGTCGGGTCCGACGACGAACATGTCGGCACTGTCGACAAGGTGCGCGGCGACCGCATCATCCTGACGAAGAGCGACCCGGACGCCGGTGGTCATCATCACTCGATCCCGTCGCGCTGGGTGTCGTCGGTCGACGGCAAGGTGAAGCTGCGCAAGACCGCCTCGGAAGCCAAGCAGGCATGGCGCGACGAGGAAGAGAAGCAGGCGATGTTCGGCAACCAGTCGCAGCAGCGCTATGGCAGCGATCGCTTCGGCACGCAGAACAATGACGACGACCGGACGCGCGAAGCGAACCGCTATGGCGCGTCGACCACGACCGGCAACACGTCGACCACGACCGGTCAGGCGCTGGGTGCCGGCACCTCGACCACGGCCGGAACCGGCGTGGGCGGGACGACGACCGACAGCAATACGAACCTCAATCGTAGCTCCCCCGGAACCTACTAAACCGTTCGCAGTGGCGACAGGCGGAGGGGCGCGGGAAACCGCGCCCCTTTGCTTTTGCGGGACAGGCGCTTAAGTTGCGGACCGAAACTGATATGGAGCATCCAACATGGCGAAGGCGTGGCATCTGGTAAAGCGACCGCAGGGAATGCCGGTGATGACCGATTTCGACCTGCGCGACCTGCCGCAGCGCGAACTGGCGGACGGGGAAGTCCGCATCGCGAATCGCTGGCTGTCGGTCGACCCCTATATGCGCGGCCGGATGAACGACGTGAAAAGCTATGTCCCGCCGTTCCAGCTCGACGCCCCGATGGATGGCGGCGCGGTCGGCGAAGTGATCGAAAGCAAGGCCGCCGACCTGCCGGTCGGAACCCGCGTGCAGCACATGGCCGGCTGGCGCGACGAAGCGATCGTGCCTGCCAAGGGCGTGAACAAGCTGCCCGATATCGATCTCCCCGAACAGGCGTTCCTAGGTGCGCTGGGCCTGACCGGCATGACCGCGTGGTTCGGCCTGCTTGCCGTCGCCGAGGCGAAGGCCGGCGACACCGTGTTCGTCTCGGCCGCCGCCGGCGCGGTCGGGTCGGTCGTGGTGCAGATCGCCAAGGCGAAGGGCATGACCGTCATCGGATCGGCCGGCGGAGCGGAAAAGGTCGAATGGGTCCGCTCTCTCGGTGCCGACCATGTCATCGACTATAAGGGTGACGTGCCGCTGGTGAAGGCGCTCGGCGCCGCCGCGCTGGACGGGATCGATGTCTATTTCGACAATGTCGGCGGCGACCATCTCGACGCGGCGCTGGCCCATGCGAACCAGGGCGCCCGCTTTGCGATCTGCGGCATGATCGACGGCTATAACGCGTCGCAGCCGACCAGCCTGCGCTACCTGATGCGGGTCATCGCCGCGCGCATCCGCATCCAGGGCTTCATCGTCAGCGACTTCATGGGTCGCATCGCCGAATTCCAGCAGGGCATGGGCGAAATCGTCGCCGGCGGCAACTTCCAGCGCGAGGAAACCGTGGTCGAAGGGCTGGAGAACATGCCCGACGCGTTCCTCGGTCTGTTCAGCGGCCAGAACAAGGGCAAGATGCTGGTGAAGCTGTAACCAAGATCCTCCCCGCTCCGCGGGGAGGGGGACCGTCCGAAGGACGGTGGAGGGGGTTGTCGGCATACGGAACCGCAGCGTCAGCGGCTCGCCCCTTCCACCAACTCTGCTGGTTCCCCTCCCCGTGCTGGGGAGGAGCCTGCGGTTACCGCAACTTCGCGATCTTCAACCCGTCTTCCTTTGCCCGATCCTTGATCGACTCCTCGCTACGCGTCAGCGCCTTGGCCAGCGCCTTCAACGCCATGCCCTTGCCCGCCAACTGGTGCAGCTTCTGGATTTCATCGGGCCGCCACGGCTGGCGGTGACGTTCGAACTTCTCGGCCATGCGCGTCTCCTATCGTTGGCGGGCCGGCCGCACCAGCGCGGCGTCGAGCGATTGCAGGAAGTTCGACCGGTCCGCCTTGCCGAACGGCGGCGGCCCGCCCAACTGCTCGCCGCCCGCGCGCAGGTCGGCCATGATCGCGCGAGTGGCGATCGCGCCGCCGATCGACGCGCCGGTAAACGGCTTGCCGTTGGGCGCCAGCACCACCGCACCGGCCTTCAGGCAACGATCCGCCAGCAGGATATCGGCGGTGACCACCACGCAATCCGCGCCCGCGGCGTCCGCGATCCAGTCGTCTGCGGCATCGAACCCGTCCGACACCACCACCCGCTCGACCCAGGGCAGGAGCGGCACGCGAAAATGGCTGTTGCTGACGATCGATACCCGCGCGCCGTGCCGTTCGGCGACGCGATACACCTCGTCCTTCACCGGACAGGCATCGGCATCGACCAGGATGCGGGTCATGGTTCGATCGGACCGGTCTCGATCACCTCGATCGCGTCGCTGCGCCCGCCGAAATCAGCGGTCTCGCCCGCCATCAGCCCAGTCATCGCCAGCGCCAGCGGCGCGGTGAACGGGATACGTCCTGCCGCCGGATCGGCCTCGTCGCTGCCAACCAGTTCGATCGTCTTGCGCTGGCCGTTCAGCGTATAGGTGACGCGCGATCCGAACGCGACCTCGTCGGTCGGGACAGGGGCGATCTCCGCCGTCGAATGGCGCGTGCGCCAATAGCGCAGGTCGCGCCTGATCGCCGTCGTCCGCTCGGCGTCACCTTCCGCCGCCTCCAGCTCGCCTTCCAGCCGCGCGACCTGCGCCGCCATCGCCGCCAGCCCGCGCTTCGTTACCAGATTGGGGCCGGGCGGCAGCGGCAGTTCGAACCGGGGTTCCTTATGCTCGTCGTCATCCTCTCGCCGAAACGCAACGCTCATCAAATCGTCCCTGAAAACGTATCGCACCGGGCGGGATCGCCCGTGTCATACCCGCGCTTGAGCCAATAGGCCCGCTGCGCCGACGTGCCATGGGTAAAGCTCTCGGGTGCAGCGTTGCTGCCCTGCAACCGGTCGTCCCCGATCGCCTCGGCCGCGCGCAGCCCTTCCTCCAGGTCGCCCGGCTCCATCCGGCCGCTGCGCTTCGCCCACACGCCGGCATAGCAATCGGCCTGCAGTTCCAGCCGCACCGACTGTTCGTTGCCCTGCGCGGTCGGCAGCGTCCGTTGCGCGCGGCTGACCGCTTCGGCCTGTCCGGTCAGGTTCTGGATGTGGTGGCCGACCTCATGCGCCACGACATAGGCCTGCGCGAAGTCGCCGCTGGCGCCGAAACGCTGCGACAATTCGCGGAAGAAGCTGGTGTCGAGATACACGCCACGATCGGTCGGGCAATAGAAGGGCCCCATCGCCGCCTGCGCCGCGCCGCAGCCCGACTGGTTGTTGTCCTGATAGAAGCGCAGCCGGGGCGGCGTGTAGCGCGCGCCCTGTTCGGCGTAGATCTGGCCCCAGACCTGTTCGGTCGATTTGAGTACCCGGCAGGCGAAGAGTTCCTCGGCCGTATCGCACGGCACATTCTCCTGCGCCGAACCCTGTTGCGCGGTCGGAGCCTGCGACCCGCCGCCGATCAGGCCGCCGCCGCCCGAAAACAGCAGGAAGGCGACACCGACGATCGCCAGGATGCCGATGGTGCCACAACCCAGCCCGCGCCCGAGCAACAGCGGCAGCAGGCCCAGCAGGTTGAACCCGCCGCCCCCGAACCCGCCACTTCCGCGACCGAGATCGTCGACATTGCTGGATGGATCGAGATCGTCGAGGCGCATGGGCGGCGGTCCAATCGTTGTAGCTGCGTACTGAAATGCGCGAAACGCCCATGATGTTGCAACCAGCCGCCATGAAATCGGTTGAAGGGGCGTTGTACCCCGTACGCATAATGCGCAAAGTGTCGTCGATGGCAGAAGCTGATCCCCGTTTGCGCCGACAATCCCCCGCCGGTCTGCCCTTGCCCGATTGCGTGGCGCTGGTGCTGCAGGGGGGCGGGGCGCTGGGCAGCTATCAGGCGGGCGTGATCGAACGCCTGGGGGAATCACAGATCGAGATCGACTGGGTCGCCGGTATCTCGATCGGGGCGATCAACGCCGCCATCTTCGCCGGCAACCCGCCGGAGCGCCGGATCGAGCGGTTGCGCCAATTCTGGGAGACGGCGGCCGGCGTGCTCCCCTGGTTCCCGATCCTGCCGGACGACCGCGTGCGCGAATGGGTACATGAATGGTCGGCGGGCGTCGTGCTGGCGACCGGCGTACCCGGCTTCTTCCGCCCGCGCGGGATCGCGCCGCAATTCGCCGCGCCCGGCACGGCGGGGGCTCTCAGCTACTACGATACCGGGCCGCTGCGCGAGACGCTCGATACGCTGGTCGACTGGGACCTCGTCAATGACGGCCCGGTACGGCTGTCGGTCGGGGCGGTCGACATCGCAAGCGGCAACTTCGTGTACTTCGACAGCGCCCGCGAACGGCTGGACGCGCGGCACGTCATGGCGTCGGGCGCGCTGCCGCCGGGCCTCCCCCCGGTCGAGATCGACGGCCGCTGGTACTGGGACGGTGGCCTCGTCAGCAACACGCCGCTGACCCATATCCTCGACCATCAGCGCGATCCGATGCTGGTGTTTCAAGTCGACCTGTTCTCCGCCGAGGCCGAACTCCCGCGCACCATCGGCGACGTGGCGGCGCGGGAAAAGGAAATCCGCTTCTCCAGCCGCACCCGGCAAGTCACCGCCGAACGCCTGCGTCTGCGACAGGAGCGCGAGCTGATCCGCCGGCTGGTCTGCAAATTGCCGGTCGAGCTGCGCGACGATGCCGATGTCCGCGCGCTCGAGGCGATGGCGGACGAACATCCGCTGAGTCTCGTCCACCTGATCTACCGCGCGAACCGCTGGGAAGGCGGCGCGCGCGACTTCGAATTTTCGGCGCGCGCGATGCAGGAGCATTGGGCCGCCGGTCGCGCCGCCATCGCCGAGACGATGGCCAATGCCCGCGTCGTCGCCGAAAACATCCTCGACGGACGCACCGCCGCGTTCGACCTCACCCATTCTCTTCACCAACGCCAAGGATAACGCATGTTCCTGAAGGGCAAGACTGCGATCGTCACCGGTTCGACGTCGGGCATCGGCCTCGCCTATGCCAAGGCATTCGCGGCCGAAGGTGCGACGGTCGTCATCAACGGCTTCGGCGACGAAGCCGCGATCGAACAGGAACGCGCCGCGCTGGCGCAGGCAAGCGGCGCGGAGGCCCGCTACGACGCGGCCGACATGACCAAGCCGGAGCAGATCGCGGCCATGGTCGACAAGGCGGCGGCCGAGTTCGGGTCGGTCGACATCGTCGTCAACAATGCCGGTATCCAGCATGTCGCCAAGATCGAGGAGTTCCCGGTCGACAAATGGGACGCGATCCTAGCGATCAACCTGTCGTCGGCCTTCCACATGATCCGCGCCGCCGTGCCGCACATGAAGAAGGCCGGTTGGGGCCGCATCATCAACACCGCATCGGCGCATAGCCTGGTCGCCAGCCCCAACAAATCGGCCTATGTCACCGCCAAGCACGGTCTGGCCGGCCTGACCAAGACGGTCGCATTGGAAGTCGCGACCTGCGGCATCACCGCCAACTGCATCTCGCCCGGCTATGTCTGGACCCCGCTGGTCGAAAAGCAGATTCCGGACACGATGGCCTCGCGTGGCCTGACGCGCGAGCAGGTGATGAACGACGTGCTGCTGGCCGCACAACCGACCAAGGAATTCGTCACCGCCGAACAGGTCGCCAGCCTGGCACTGTACCTGTGCCGTGACGAGGCGAAGGCGATTACGGGCGCGAACCTGTCGATCGATGGCGGATGGACCGCCGCGTGATCGTGGCATGATCCGCCTCGCATCGCTCGCGACGATCCTGGCCGGCTGCGCGACCACCGCGTGCGGTGGCGGTGGGGCGGCTGTCGCTTCGTCCGGGACCGGCGCGCCTCCGACGGCGCCGTCGGCCGGATCGGACGACTGGCGGCGGGTGGCGACCCCGGCGGATCGCGACCGGCTGCGGCGGTGGCGCGATGCGTGGATGACCGCGCTGCCCCGCGCACGCGCGGCAGATGCGGCGGCGATCGCGGCGCAGGGGGCGCTGTTCAACCCCGATGGTGCGCTGGCCGGCGGATCGGCCCCGGCCGGGCGCTATCGCTGTCGCGTGTTCAAGCTGGGCGGCGCGGGCAGCGCGATGCGCGACTTCACTGCCTATCCCGCGTTCGATTGCCACATCACCGACGAAGGCCGCGTCCGCAGCTTCTACAAGGAAAGCGGGTCGCAGCGCCCGGTCGGCCTGCTGTTCGCAGATGGCGACCGCACCGTCTTTCTCGGCACGCTGCTGCTCGGTGACGAACGGGCGGCGCTGCAATATGGCCAGGACCGCGACCGCGACATGGCCGGGTTGCTGGAGCGGGTAGGGGAGCGTCGCTGGCGGCTGGTCCTGCCCTATCCGCGGTTCGAATCGCTGCTGGACGTGATCGAACTGGTGCCGGCGGAGTAGCGAGCAACCCTATCCAAACCGTCACCCCGGACTTGATCCGGGGTCCCGCTTTCTAACGACATCAGAAGAAGAAGCGGGACCCCGGATCAAGTCCGGGGTGACGATTGGAATAGGTGTTGGGCGTTCTAAGCCAGCGTGCGCCGCACCGTCTCGTAACAATCGTCGATATGCGAATTGCCGACCAGCTTCATCGCCCCGAAGCTGATGCCTGCCGCCGCGATCTGCCCGGCGAACGGCACGAAGCGCAGCAGCGACTTGCTGGCATAGCGCGCGCCGACGCGGCGGATCAGCATGGTGACGATCCGTTTGGTGATCGACCGGCCGATCACGCCATTGCCCAGGTTGGCGGCGATCAGCAGCACCTGCTTGGCCCGGTCCGGCTCCAGCGCCTTGACCTGTTTTTCGTCCAGCCCGAACCGGTTGCTGATTTCGGGCAGCAGCTTGGTCAGGATGTTGGCATCGACGATCAGGTCGGCACCCGGCACCGGCACTGCCGACGCGCCGGCCGATACCAGCGCACGCTTGGTCACCAGCGTGCGCGCTTCGTCGCGCACGTGGTCGAGTTCGGTCAGCGAAGTGATTTGCATGGAGGCCCCGTATCGTTTCGTTGCCGCATCAACGCCGATCTTGCCAAGCGGCTCCCGATCGTTACCCTCGATACGAATTTGCCTGTAAAACGGATAGTTGCATGATCCTGCGTATCGGCGCGCTGCTCGCCACGACCATTTTCATACCCTCGGCCTTTGCCGCTGCCATGCCGCAGGCGCCCGCCGCGACCGTCGACGCGACCCCGCTCACCGCGAAATGGACCGGCCCGTATCAGGGGGTGCCGCCCTGGGACAAGGTGACGCCGGCGATGTTCCCGGTCGCCTTCCCGGTGGCGATGGCGGAGATGCGCCGCGAAATTCACGCAATCCGCGACGACAAGCGACCCGCGACGTTCAAGACGGTTATCGAACCGATGGAACTGGCCGGCGACATGATGGAGCGTGTCGGGTCGATGTGGGGCGTCTATACCAGCAACCTTGCGACCAAGGACGTGCAGGCGATCGACCGCGAATGGTCGCCCAAGCTGTCGGCCTTTTATGACGAACTGTTCCTCGACCCGAAGCTGTTCGCCCGGATCAAGGCGGCGTATGATAGCCGTGCGAGCCAGAAGCTGAACCCGCAGCAGCTGCGCTTGCTGGAGCGGACCTATCGCAGCTTCGTGCGACGCGGCAGCCTGTTGACCGATGCGCAGCGCCAGCAGGTCAGCGGCCTGAACCAGCAATTGTCGGTCGCCTATAACGACTTTAGCCAGAAGGTGCTGGCGGACGAGGAAACCTGGATCGTCGTCGACGACGCGAAGCAACTTGCCGGCTTGCCCGACAGCTTTATCGCCTCGTTGAAGGCGGCAGCGGACGAGCGGGGCCTTGCGGGCAAATGGGCGATCGTCAACACCCGCTCGTCGGTCGCGCCGGTGCTGACCTATGCCACCGACCGTGCCTTGCGCGAAAAGGTCTGGCGCGCCTTCGTCATGCGCGGTGACAACGGCAACGCCAACGATACCAAGGCGACGATCGCGACCATCCTGAAGCTGCGGCAGGAGCGGGCCAAGCTGCTCGGCTTCCGCAACCACGCCTATCTGCGCATGGACGACACGATGGCCGGTACGCCCGCCAATGCCAAGGCGCTGATGATGCGCGTCTGGCCCGCCGCGGTGGCGCGCGTGCGCGAGGAAGTCGCCGACATGCAGGCATTGGCGCGCAAGGACGGCGCGAACATCACCATCGAACCATGGGACTATCGCTTCTACGCCGAAAAGGTGCGCAAGGCGAAATACGACCTCGATGAAAGCGAGGTGAAGCCGTATCTCCAGCTCGACAATATCGTGCAGGCCGCCTTCTACGCCGCCGGTCGCCTCTACGACCTGAAGTTTACCGAGAATACCGGGCAGATTCCGGTGTTCGAAAAGAATGTCCGGACCTTCGTCGTCACCGATGCGAAGACCGGGCGCAATGTCGGCGTCTTCTATCTCGACAACTTCGCCCGCTCGGGCAAACGGTCGGGGGCATGGGCGACGCGCTATCGCGGACAGCAGAAGCTGGGCGGCGAGACCAACGTACTGGCGTCGAACAACAACAATTTCGTCAAGGGCGCCGCCGGGCAGCCGACGCTGATCAGCCTCGACGACGCCACGACGCTGTTCCACGAATTCGGCCACGCGATCCATTCGTTCCTGCAGAACGTGACCTATCCGGGCCTCGCCGGCACGCCGCGCGACTTCGTGGAATATCCCAGCCAGGTGAACGAGAACTGGTTGCTGACGCGCGACGTGCTCGACCGCTATGCCAAGCATTACCAAACCGGGCAGCCGATGCCGCAGGCGCTGGTCGACAAGATCGAGAAGTCGTCGACCTTCAACCAGGGCTTCGACACCGTCGAGTATCTGTCCTCGGCGATCGTCGACATGGAGTTGCACGACCGCGAGACGCCGGTGACCGATGTCGCGGCGTTCGAGCGGGAAACGCTGGGCAGGCTCGGCATGCCCAGGGAGATGGTGATGCGGCACCGCCTGCCGCAGTTCAATCACCTCTTCTCCTCCGACGCCTATTCCGCCGGCTATTATTCCTACCTCTGGTCGGAAACGATGGACGCCGACACCTGGGCGGCGTTCGAGGCGACCGGCAATGTGTGGGACAAGGCGACGGCGGATCGCTTCCGCCAGACGTTGCTGTCGACCGGCAACGAAACCGACCGCAAGGACGCCTATCGCGCGTTCCGCGGTCGCGACCCGGACGTGACCGCATTGTTCAAGCGCCGCGGCTTCCCGGTCCGCTAAAGATCCTCCCCGTTACGCGGGGAGGGGGACCGTCCGCAGGACGGTGGAGGGGGGCGCCCGCATACGGAACTGCCGGAATGCGGCGGCCCCCTACACCGCCTCGGGCCAGTGGTTCGCCTGCACCACCGGCTTCCCGCGAACCGCATCGGCGGTCAGCGTCGTCCGAACCCCATCCTTCCCGAACAGCAACTCCCCCGGCGTCAGCGCATGCAGCGTCTCGCCGACCCCACCGACACCCCCGGTACTGACCACGACATAGGCGATGGCATTGTCGCCGCAGCCGAGCATCGCGTCGACGATCGTCCCGACCGCCTCGCCACGCGGTCCCGTCAGCGTCGCCCCGATCACGCCGCCCGCCGCATATAGCGAGGGCACCGGATGCCGCGCGCTTGCGTCCGCCGCCGCGCTGCTGCCCTTGTCGTAGCTCGCCTGCCGCCCCAGCCAGCGCCATACGCCCACGATGTTCACGAGTGTCAGGAACGCGTTCGACAGCACCAGATTGGTCTGTCCGCTGGTCAGTCCGACCGTCGTCCACGCGACCGATCCGACGCAGAATATGACGAAGCCCCATCCGGTGATCCGCGCGCCCAGATTGGCGGCGGTCATCATCGCGGCGATCATGGTAGCGGTCGGTGCGATCCACCCGGCAAGGTCGCCCATGATTTTCTCCGTTTCGGTTCAATGCGATACGGATAATTGCGCCAACGGTTCCTGTCGGGCGCAACGACCCCCTCGCCAAGTGCGTTGAAATTATATAACAAGCGTTTGTAACGAGTCTGCGCGCCCTGACGGACGACGCAGAGACATGGAGAGTGCATGACCGGCGACAGCCGCACGAACCTGCCGCGCCTCGCGCTGCACGTGCCCGAACCCAAATTCCGTCCCGGCGATGCCGTGGACTTCGCCGATGTCGCCGTGCCGCCCGCCGGCGCGCAACCCCGCCCCGACACCGCCGCCGCGCCCGACAGCTTCCACGACTTGAGCTACACGCTGGTCCGGGTGCTCGACGAACAGGGGCAGGCGGTCGGCCCTTGGAACCCCCGGCTCGACCCCGACATGCTACGGCGGATGCTGCTGAAGATGGCGACGGTGCGCGCGTTCGACGAACGCATGTTCCGCGCGCAGCGGCAGGGCAAGACCAGCTTCTACATGAAATGTACCGGCGAAGAGGCGATCGCGGTTGCCGGAACCATGGCACTCGACCGCGACGACATGACCTTCCCCAGCTATCGCCAGCAGGGCATCCTGATTACGCGCGACTATCCGCTGATCGAAATGATGAACCAGATCTATTCGAATAGCGGCGACAAGTTGCAGGGCAAGCAGTTGCCGATCATGTATTCGTCGAAGGATTTCGGCTTCTTCTCGATTTCTGGCAACCTGACCACGCAATATCCGCAGGCGGTCGGCTGGGCGATGGCGTCGGCGTCGAAGGGCGATACCCGGATCGCGGCGACGTGGTGCGGGGAGGGGAGCACGGCGGAAGGCGACTTCCACTCCGCGCTGACCTTCGCCACCGTCTACCGCGCGCCGGTGATCTTCAACGTCGTCAACAACCAATGGGCGATCAGCAGCTTTTCCGGCTTTGCGGGCGCGGAGGCGACGACCTTCGCCGCGCGGGCGATCGGCTACGGCATCGCCGGCCTGCGGGTCGACGGCAACGACGCGCTGGCGGTCTATGCCGCCACCGCCTGGGCCGCCGAACGCGCACGGACCAATCAGGGACCGACACTGATCGAACATTTCACCTATCGCGCCGAAGGACACTCGACTTCGGACGATCCGTCGCAATATCGCTCCGCCGGTGAGCCGACCGCATGGCCGCTGGGCGATCCGATCGCCCGGTTGAAGGCGCACCTTGTCAACATCGGCGAGTGGGATGACGAACGTCACGCGGCGATGGACCGCGAGGTCGCCGAAGCCGTCCGCACCGCACAGAAGGCGGCAGAGGCCAACGGCATCCTCGGCCACGGCCTGCACCAGCCGCTCGACACGTTGTTCGACGGCGTGTTCGAGCACATGCCGTGGCACCTTCGTGAACAACAGGCGCAGATGATGGCCGAGGAGGAGGCCTCCGGTCGCCCCTGGGCGCGCAAGGAGGGCCACTGACATGGCGCGGATGAACATGATCCAGGCGATCAACTCCGCGATGGACGTGGTAATGGACCGCGACCCGAGCGTGATCGTCATGGGCGAAGATGTCGGCTATTTCGGCGGCGTGTTCCGCGCGACCGCCGGGCTACAGTCGAAATACGGCAAGACCCGCGTGTTCGATACGCCGATCACCGAATGCGGCATCATCGGCGTCGCGGTCGGGATGGGCGCGTACGGCCTGCGTCCGGTGCCCGAAATCCAGTTCGCCGATTACATCTACCCCGCGCTCGACCAGCTGGTCAGCGAGGCGGCGCGGCTGCGCTATCGCTCGGCCGGTGACTTCACCGCGCCGATCACGGTGCGCTCGCCGTTCGGCGGCGGTATCTTCGGTGGGCAGACACACAGCCAGTCGCCCGAGGGCATTTTCACCCACGTATCGGGCATCAAGACGGTAATCCCGTCGACGCCCTATGACGCCAAGGGGCTGCTGATCGCCGCGATCGAGGACAACGACCCGGTCCTCTTCTTCGAACCCAAGCGCATCTATAACGGCCCGTTCGACGGCAATTGGGACAAGCCGGCGCAAAACTGGTCGAAACATCCCGGCGGGGAAGTGCCCGAGGACTATTACCGCATAGAACTAGGCAAGGCGAAGGTCGTGCGCGAAGGCGCCGACCTGACGATCCTCGCCTATGGCACGATGGTCCATGTCGCACAGGCGACCGTGGAAGCGGCCGGTGTCGATGCCGAAATCCTCGACCTGCGCACGCTGGTGCCGCTCGACATCGACGCGATCGAGGCGTCGGTGAAGAAGACCGGTCGTTGCATGATCGTGCACGAAGCGACCCGGACGGGCGGCTTCGGTGCCGAATTGTCGGCGCTGGTGCAGGAACGCTGCTTCCACCATCTCGAAGCGCCGATCGAGCGCGTGACCGGCTTCGACACGCCGTATCCGCACAGCCTCGAATGGGCGTATTTCCCGGGGCCGGTCCGTATCGGACAGGCGCTCAAGAAGATCATGCAGGACTGACCGCCATGGCACGTTTCTCTTTCCGCCTGCCCGACATCGGCGAAGGCATTTCCGAAGCCGAGATCGTCGCATGGCACGTCGCCGTAGGCGACCGCGTCGAGGAAGACGGGCGCCTCGCCGACATGATGACCGACAAGGCGACGGTCGAAATGGAAAGCCCGGTCGCGGGCACGGTGGTCGAACTGGCCGGCGAGCCGGGCGATCAGGTGGCGATCGGCGCAACGCTGGTGGTGATCGAGACCGAAGGCGAGGTCGTGCAGCCGGCCGAACCCGAGCGGGTCGGGGCGGAAAACCCGGGCGTTGAAGAGGTCGCAACCTCCCCAGTAGCCGAACGGCAAGATCCTCCCCGGGGAGGGGAGGGGGACCATGCGCAGCATGGTGAAGGGGGGGCGCCACTGGACGCTACACCCAACCATGTTTCGCAGGAGGCCGCCCCCCTCCACCATCCGGCTGCGCCGGACGGTCCCCCTCCCCGTGCCGGGGAGGATAAGGTGCTCGCCTCGCCTGCGGTGCGCGCTCGTGCCAAGGACCTCGGCATCGACCTGTTCACCGTCCGCCACGACGGCCCGCACATCCGCCACGCCGACCTCGACGCCTTCCTCCGCTACGGCAGCGCGCAGGGCTACCGTGCCCCGAACGCCAGCCGCGCGCGCGCGGACGAAACCGTCAAGGTCATCGGCATGCGCCGCCGCATCGCCGAGAACATGGCGGCCGCGAAGCGCCACATCCCGCACTTCACCTATGTCGAGGAGATCGACGTCACCGCGCTGGAGGCGATGCGTGCCGATCTGAATGCCGCACGGGGCCAGCGACCCAAGCTGACCATGTTGCCGCTGCTGATCGTCGCGATCTGCCGGACGCTGCCCGACTTCCCTATGCTCAACGCGCGCTATGACGACGAAGCGGGTGTCGTTACGCGCTTCGGCAGCGTCCATCTGGGGATGGCGGCGCAGACCGATGCCGGGCTGATGGTGCCGGTGATCCGCGACGCGCAGGACATGAATCCTTGGCAGCTGGCCAGCGAGATTATCCGCCTCGCCGAAGCGGCCCGCACCGGTAAGGCCAAATCCGAGGAATTGTCCGGCGGCACGATCACCGTCACCTCGCTGGGGCCGCTGGGCGGGATCGCGACGACGCCGGTCATCAACCGCCCCGAAGTCGCGATCATCGGCCCGAACCGCATCGTCGAGCGCCCGGTATTCCGCGCACGGCCCGGCGGCGGCGAGGAGATCGTCAAGGCCAAGCTGATAAACCTGTCGATCAGCTGCGACCACCGCGTCGTCGACGGGCATGACGCCGCCAGCTATGTTCAGGCATTGAAGCGGCTGATCGAAACGCCGGTGCTGTTGTTCGCCGACTGACCCGTCGGCCTGCGGCAGCCGCGTTCGGGTAGCGTGGGATGCGGAGGGTTGTGGAATGCGGGCAGGATCGATGATCGGCGTGGCGATGCTGGCGGCGGCGGTGGCACCGTCGGCCATCGCGCAGAAGCCGGCAGCGACGGCGGATTACGAGTTCGATTATAGCTACCCGGTACAGGCTGCCCGCATCGCGCCGCTCAAGGCGTGGCTGGAAGCCGACAAGGCGAAACGGCGCGCATGGGTCGTCCGCGCGTCCGCCGAGGCGCGCCGGGAGGCGAAGGCCGCCCGCGCTCCGTTCCGGGCGTACGAGTTGCAGCAGAGCTGGGACGTCGTCACCGAAACGCCGCGCTTTCTCAGCCTGTCGTCGGCCAGTTACAGCGATACCGGCGGGGCGCATGGCAACGGGTCGTCGGGCGGATTGATCTGGGACAAGCGGGCCGGGCGGCGGATGAACGCCGTGTCGCTGTTCGTCTCTCCCGCGGCGTTTCAGTCGGCGGTGATGACGCCGTGGTGCCGCTGGATGCGCGCCGAACGGACGCGGCGCGTGGGTGCCGATGCGGGCAACGATACGACGTTCGGCCAATGCCCGCCGGCGAAGGACGTGACAGTTCTGCTGGGGTCATCGAACGGGCGCGCGTTGAACCGGATCGGCGTGATCGCCGACCAATATGTCGTCGGCTCCTATGTCGAGGGGCCGTATGAACATACGCTGCCGGTGACGCAGGCGGTGCTGCGCGCCGTAAAACCCGAGTATCGCGCGGCGTTTGCAGTTCGCTAGTTCCTTCCCGCAAGCGGGGAGGATCTTACGCGATCGCCTCGCCGAACATCAGCGCCCGCACGAACCGCACCGGCGGCGATCCGTACGAGATGGCGGCGTCGTTGTAGCGCATCAGGTCGAACTTGCTGCCCGCGCGGCGCTCCGCCTCGCGGCGCATGTCCATATGCTCGCTATAGCCGACGAAATAGCTGAGCAGCTGCGTCGACCCCAGCCGGGCGCGGGTCCATTTGCCGGCAGCCTCGCGCTCCTGCTGGAAGGCACCTTCCATCATTAGCTTCATCGCCTGCGCCTCGGTCAGCCCCTCGGTATGGATGCCGATGTCGAGCAGCGTGTTGGTGATCGAGCGCATCCGCATCTTGAGCACGGTCAGCTTGAACAGGGGATCGCCGTCCAGGTAATCGGCATCCGCCATCATCCGTTCGGCATAGACCGCCCAGCCTTCGACGAACGGTCCCGACGACAGCACCGCGCGCAAAACCGACTTGTTTTCATTGCTGTGCGCAATCTGGAGGTAATGGCCCGGCATCGCCTCATGGATCGACAGGTCGTGGATCATGTAGTCGTTATATTCGCGCAGGAACGAGGTCGTCTGCGCTTCGGTCCAGTCGGCTGGGATCGGCGACACGGCGTAGAAGGTGCCGAGATGCTTTTCGAGCGGACCGGGGCTGTCGCAATAGGCGACGGCGACGCCCTGCTGGAACTTCGGCATCTCGATGATCTGCACCGGGGTGGTCGGCACGCGAACGAGCCTTTTCTCGCGGACGAAAGCGGTCGCCTGTTCGAGCGTCGAGCGCGCCTTCGCCATCACGCCCGACCGGTTGGGACGCCGGGCGTAGCTCATTTCCAGCGCGGCCTCGATCGCCTTTTGCTGTTGCGCCGGGGTCGGGCGGGCGGGCGTCACCGGTGCCTTGGGCCGGCCGCGCAGGACGAGCCGGGCAAGGCCATACATTTCCGCGCGGGTTTCGGCGGCGGCCTTCACCGCGCGCGCCTTGATCTCGGTCCGCGACAGCGGGGAGAGCAGCGCGAACTTTACCTTCTGGTCGTACAGCTCGGGGCTGAGGCGGAACTCTCCTTTGGCGGCGGGGACCAGGACCGTGTCGAGCCAGCGCTGCTGCTCGGCGGTCGCGGTCTTCAGCGTGGCGACGGCGCGGTCGAACCGCGCGCGATCGGCACGGCTGAGCGTTGCGCGGTGCGGGGCCAGCATCGTGTCGACGATCTGGAGCACGCCGGCATTCTGCTTCGCGACGGTGGTCGCATAGATCGCCGGCACGCGCGCCGGCACGATGCTCTCGCGCATCTGGGCGAACATCACCGGCACCTGCTCCATCCGCTTCGTCGCGGAGCGCAGCCGCTGCGGCCATGGGGCGAAGTCGCGGGCTGCCAGCGCGTAGAGCCCGCCGGAAATGGTGCCGGCGGCACCCTGCGGGTCCCACGCGAAGGGTTGCAGCACCTCCAGCGTCCACAACTGATAGCGCAGGTCGTTGTCGAGCAGCGCGGCATCGACCTGGTCGTCACGCGACAGCGACGCGCGGGGAATCGCCGCCAGTTCGGCCAGCGTCGCACGCAGGAAGGCGGCATCGCGCGCGCGACCGACGGCGGACAGATCCTCAACCTGATCGTCATAGTCGTGGTTGCCGAGCGCCGTGGCATAGCCCGGATGCAGCCGCGCCATACCGTCGAGATACCGCTTCGACAGACGCGCGAAGTCGCCCGCCGGCCCGCTTTGCGCCAGTGCCGGAAAACTGCCGGCAAGCGGCGCGAGCGCCATCAGCGCAACGAAATGGCGACGGTACATTTGATATTCCCCCAAGGTCGTTGGCGCAGGCTATCGCGCTTCCGGCACGGTACAAGCGGATTCAGTCGGCACCGCGCAGTTCGATCGCGCGGGCAAAGACCTCAGCGAACATTTCCGGTGTCAGCCGCCCGGTATTCTGGTTGTAGCGCGAGCAGTGATAGCTATCGATCAGCGTGACGCCGCTCGGCATCGTGTGTTCGGCCAGGTGCGCGAACCGTGCCTTTGGCAGGCGGCCGCCCAGTACCTTCACCGCCGACTGGTGAGCGATCGCACCCAACGCGATGACGACGCGGAGTGAGGGCATCGCCGCCAGATCGGCGTCGAGGAACGGCCGGCAGGTGCGGATTTCCTCCGGCGTTGGCTTGTTCTCAGGCGGCAGGCAGCGGACGGCGTTGACGATGGCGATCCCCTTGGGCGCAGGCGTGTCGTCGACCTTGCCGGTATAGCTTCCTTCGGCGAGGCCAGTGGCGATCAGCGTGTCCCAGAACAGCGGCCCGGATCGGTCGCCGGTGAAGGGGCGTCCGGTACGGTTGGCGCCTTGCATGCCGGGCGCAAGGCCGATGATCGCCAGCCATGGGTCGGCATCCGCCAGCGGTGCGACCGGGGCGTTCCACCAAGCCGGATGCTCGATCCGGAGACTTTCGCGCAGTTGGACGAGGCGGGGGCAGAACGGGCAGTCGCGCGAGGGTTCGGTCGCGGCGAGGGCGGGGGTAGCGATTTCCATCGCCAGCCGATAGGCGCAGCCGATGGCGACCTCAACCTATGCGATTGCGATCGGTTCGAACCGGCCGGGGCGGCATGGCGGCCCGGTCGCCGAAATGCGCGCCGCCGTCGCTGCGCTCGACGGGGTCCGCGCGGTCGCGCCGATCATGGCCAGCGCGCCTATCGGCCCGTCGCTGCGCCGCTATGCCAATACCGTGCTGTTGTTGGATACGTCGCTGTCGCCGCCCGATATGCTCGCGCAGTTGAAGGGGATCGAGCGCAGCTTCGGGCGGCGGCGTGGGCGACGCTGGGGATCGCGGGTCATCGACCTTGACATCGTCCTGTGGTCGGGCGGCCGATGGCATAGCCGGGGCCTGTGCGTGCCGCATATCGCGTTTCGAGAGCGCCTGTTCGTCCTGCGCCCGCTGCGCGACGTGGCGCCGGACTGGCGCGATCCGGTCAGCGGTCGCACGATCCGACAGCTGCACCAACTGGTTGACCGCGCTCGTCCGCGGGACTAGGGGCGGGGGCTTCGTGGGCCCGTAGCTCAGTTGGTAGAGCAACGGACTTTTAATCTGTAGGTCTCGGGTTCGAATCCCGACGGGCTCACCACCTCCGCGCCGCCGGGCGCTGCGGCGCGATAACACTGTCACAACGGCGCTTTTAGTGACACGGCTGGATCAGAGTGAGCGAAACCGTGCTCGAGATCAAGGCGCGGCATTCGGCCGGACGCCTATGCCTGATCGCCGTTCGTGATGTGATTGCCGTCGATGGCGTAGGTCGAGAAGTGCTCGGCCTCGGTGTCGACGTAGAAGCCCGACAGCCGCTTCCACCGAATGATCGCCAGCGCAGCGTTTAGGGCGTTCAACTCGACCACCTGGATGTTGGTGGCATAAGGATCGACTCCGTCGTCGGCAGCCATGGGGATCCTCGACCGGTCCCAGACATGGTCCCGCATGGCCGGCGTGCTGGCCGTCGTCCGAACGATCCCGGTCAGGCCGTGTTCTCCAGCCTGCAGCCCCATGCCGACGTCGATGAAGCTGATCCCGCGATCCTCAAGCCGCTCGACGAGTTGGCGCTTGCCCGTCGGATCGTCCGAGCACAGGAACACGAAGTCGAGATTGTCCAGCAGCCGCATCGTCGCCGGACCCATCCTGACCCGGTGGGGCACGACGCCGCGATGAAGGGCAGAATAGATCCTGTCGAAGTGATCGACCTTCGCGCGCCTTTCCGCGAGGGCCGCAAGCGGGACGGCGCCGGGAGCCCTGAACGCGTTGTGCTGCAGGAACAGGTCGTCGTCGAACAGATGGATGCGGGCGACCGGCGTCTTGCTGAGGAAGTCGAGCACATACCCGCCGGTGCCGCCCAGTCCCACGATGCCGATGACCTGGCCGGCCAGTCGGTCTGAAAGATTGCCGATGCCGCTTCGAGAAGTTGCCGTGTCGACGTAGTGGAAGGGGATTCCGATCCATCCGCGGCGACGATGCGGCCGGTGCGGGCGGTGGCGGACGGATCGAGCGCGACCGCATGGCTCGAGATCTGATGGACGAAGGTCACCATCTTCTCGTAATAGTCGACGAACTCGCGCCCGATCGGCTTGCTGCAGAGCCAGTGATCGACCAGGAGCCCGCCGCCCAGATCGCGCCGCTGCTCGCGGGCATGGACCATGTTGACGAGCGGCCTTCCTTCGCGGTCGCAGGGCAGCGCCCCGGTGAACCAGGCCTGATGGTCGCGGGGCGCAATAGTCCGATCGCCGGCGAGATCCAGCGTCGACACGAGCTGGCCCCGCCGAACCCGCCGATACCGATCCACGTAAGGCACGTCGCGCACGACCAGATACCCGGCGACGATGGCCAGTTCGTAGCCATCGTCGACTAGGCGCTGCAGATCGGGGCTACGACTTGTTCGTGGCGCTGACATTGAAGACCTCACCCCGACGCGCGGTGATCGCCTCCTGCGAGAGCAGCGAGCCCTCCGGCCTGTCGGGCGGGCCGCGGCGATAGGTGACGGTCAACGCCCTGCTCGACGCCGTCGTCAGGTCGGTGCCCGGAAAGGCCAACCCGACGAGGTCCTCGAACGTGACGTCGGGACGATCGAGCAATACGGTCCTGCCGTTGATAACCACGGGCACGGAAGCGCGGTCCGGCAGCGCGTCGCGAGCCTCGACCTGCGGCGGCCACGGTGTCGTCAGGTCGATGACCGAGCCCCGACGCAGCGAGGTTTCGCCGCCGTCGAGGTAGAGTTCGACGTCCTCGCCGATGCCCCCGATCCGCCGAACGTCCGTCTCGGTGATCGCCGGATCGCCCCAGTCCCACCCCAACCCGGCGACGCGCAGGTGACGGAGCGTTCCATCGCGGAAGGTGCGGAAGGCGGGACGCACGTCCGCCTGGATCAGCACCGGCTGATCGGGTGCGACATGGGCGGCGCGCCCACCGTCAACCCTGATCACGATCCCGTCCCCCACGCCAGACAGGGCCAGCAGCTGCGCGGCGGTCACTTCCGCCGAGCTCACCGACTGCGCCCTGCCGTCCACATCGATCTCGAAACCATCATTGTCGTCCATGTCGATCTCCTTCCTCATTGTTGGAATTGGGCATCGAGCCACTGGCATGCGTCGGCGTAGATCCTCGCGACGGACCGCTCGCCGCGAAGGCGCGCGAGGTAAGCCAGTCCGTCCTCGGCGAGCCCGCCGACGCGATCGACAACGCCATGATCGACGGCCGCTTCGGCCAAGATCTCGACGAGGTGAAGCGGGACGTCCTGATCTTCCGGGAAGCGGAGGGGAACCGGCTCAAGCAGGCGCAGCAGCGTCGGCGTTAGCGCCGCCGGTTCCTGCACCTGGATCATCCAGTTCACGTGACGCAGGTCGACGGTCGCACCGCAGGCATAATCCACCCACCGTTCCGCCGTCGCGGGATCGATCATACGCGCCAGATCGGTCTGCCCGGCCGCATCGAGATCGTCGATACCGCAGACGCTGACGATGGGGTTGGCGCAGCGCGACACGGCCATGGCGAGAACAGGCGCCGACGGCAGTATCAGGTCCGGCCCGCATGCGGTCGGCCGCAGCTGCTCGATACCGAACGCTCCGCCGACCGTCACGCCGACATGCGGCAACTCGGCCTGGCTCGCGATCCGGCGCGCGACGTGCGTGCGTCCGACCCCCGCAGGACCGCTCAGCATCAGCGGGGGAAGCGTCAGCCAGTCGGCCCCGGTCGCCTCCTGCCGCAATACCGCGCGGTCGATCACGCCGCGCAGAGACGACTGCCAGCCGAAGCCCAGGTCCGCGGTCAGCCGCCTGCGGATTCTGTCCCCGCCGCCACACAGCGGAAGCGCCGCGTCCAGGCCCAGCAGCATCGCGTCGGGCGTGAAGCCCTGCGCCACGAGGACCGACGCCGGCCCTTCGAAGGGGCGTTGCGCAGGCAGGCCGACGGCCAACGGGCCGCCGTCGGGAGCGGCCGCGTTCATTCGCCCCTCCAGAACCTGAGCGGGCGGCGGCCGCCTGAGCCCAGGCCGCGGCGCTTCACGTCCGCCTCCGTCTGTCGCATGCCGGCGATGACCACGCGTTCGAGCGCGACCGCCCCCTCGGCCGCGACCAGGGTGCGAAACTCGGCGAAGCGCGGCCTCTGCCAGCGCATCCAGTCCAGCACGCGCTCGCGCTCCCACTTCTCGGAAAAGCGCATGACAAAGAACGGCTTGTCCTCGTCCCCGCTTTCCAGCGACAGGCCGGGGCGCTGGTTCTTGGGATCGAGGATGAAGAGCTCGATGCGCTCGTGCAGCCGGCGGCGCTCCTCGGCCTCGAGCCGCGCGGTCTCCTCCTGCACCGCGGCCTCATCCGCATCGCGGCGAGCGCCCTCGACCACGATGGCGGAGACGGCCTGGTCGCCGAACAGGAACGCCAGGCGCGCCCACAACGACCACTGATCGGGTCGCCTCGTCATCCAGTCGAAGACCTCGCGGGCCGACCGGGGATCGAGATGGGCGTCCCAGATGGCGTCGCGCCGCCCGGCATCCGGCGCAACGCGTCGGACGAGCAGCACCGATCCCGCTTCCGCGTCGACGGCGGGCCAGCAGCCCGCGCCGACGTCGGGCGCTTCGACGAGCAGCGCCGTGCGGTCCGCGGCGCGGCGGTCGCGGCGGTGGCCGGCGGCGGTCACAGGAACCTCGTCGTGGCCGAGATCTCCTCGAACGTCGGCCCGAGCGCCCTCGCCGAAGTCGAATAGACGTTGGCCGCCAGCCAGAACTCCTCGCGCCCGCGCTCGTCGTCGGTGACCTCGGTCCACCAGGTCTTGCGGGCGGGGTCCCAACGGTATCCGCGCGACCGGAGCAGATCCTTGACCGAGAAGTCCGCACCCACGGCGCGCACCACCCAGCTCGGGCTTGCGGAACGCTCGAGCAGATCGGCGAGCGCGGTCCGGCCGTCCTCGAACGGGTGACGAAGGAGCTGGATCACCGCATCCACGTCGGCGCCCGCCCGGTGGCCGTCGTGGAACCATCCTGCCTGACAGAGCAGGAAGCCGAGGCTCCGACCATCGAAGCCACGGCTGCGCCAGTCGACCTGCTCCATGGTGCAGGCCCAGGCGAGACCCTGTGCCCCCTCGAGCCGACGCTCGACCCAGCGACGGTCGAACCTACTGTGGTGGGCGATCACGATGGTGGCCGATCGCAGCAGGCGAACCGCAGCCTCGTCGTCGATGATCTGACCGGCGACGTCCTCGTCGCGAAGGCCGGTCAGCATCGCGATCTCCGGCGGGATCGGCTTTCCCGGGTCCTCGGTCCATTCGTAGGCGCGGTCGATGTGGGTGATGACGCCCTGATCGTCATACCTGAACCGGCGCATCGCAAGTTCGATGATGGCGTCGCGTTCGACGTCGAGGCCCGTGGTCTCCACGTCGAGCACCAGTCCGACATGCGGACCCTTGGCGATGCCGTCGCCGGTCGGCCCCTCCTGCACGTCGAGCCTGTGCAGGAGGCGAACGGACGAATCGCCGTCTTCCGCGGGCGCGAGTTCGCGCCCGACGTTCGAGAACGTCATGGTCTGTCTCCATTTCGGTTGGGATAGGTTGCTGAGCGGTCGGCGCTGGGGGCGCCGTGGCGAGGATCAGGAGGGGAGGCGCTGCTCGACCGTGATGTCCAGGCCCTCGAAGCTCGCGCGCCGCCGCCGCCGGCCCACCGCGATCAGGGTGTCGACCACCGCAGGCGGCACCATTCCGATCGTCGCCGGGCATTCCGGATCGAACCCGACGCGGATCTCGGCCTGCGCAGCAGCCGCGGACCCGAACCGCGCGCGGATGCGCTCGCGAACCACGGCGGCCGACGGCGCCAGCGAAGCGTGGAAGGCGTGGAGCAGCTCCCCACCGCGAGCGATCACGACGACCGCGCTATAGAGACGCAGCCGCGGAGCGCCCGGCGCGCCGCCCGAAACGTCGCCGCGGGCGCCGCCGGACCAAGGGCCGCCGAAGTCATCCTCGCCGAGGCCGTCGGCGAGGATGGCGTCGATACGCGCCGGCGCCGCATCGAGGCCGATCGACAGGCCGTGCAGCAGAACGGCGCGCAGGCAGTTGTCCCGGTCGAGGCAAGCCTCCAGCGCTGCCGATCCGCGGAAGAGGCGGCGGGGCGCCAACATCCACGCCATCGGATCGTGGCCGATACCTTCGCGCTGGAACCGCGCGCCCGCCTCGGCGGCGACCAGCGCCACGCGGGTCAGGGCCCGGCGGGAGGTCGTCACCACGGCGTCGGAGCTTTCGTCCGCATCCAGGGGGTCCAGATACTCGACCGAGGTGCCTGCGGTCGATGCGGGGACGGTCTGGTATTTCGCATTCAGAGTCATGGCGTTCATGGCCTTGCTCCCGTCGCCGATGGACCTGACGCAGACCCGCCCGATCACGGCGACCAATGATCGGACCGGATCAATGTAGAACCAATCCCAATCATTTCAATCCTTCTAGGAATGCCGAAATGTATTTTGGTGGTTAACGGCGTGGAAATCACCGCCGGCCGGATCATGAGCGCTTGCAGCGGCTGACGCTTCGACTATTCTAGTGGAGTGGAAAAGATGAAAGCGATCGAGGTGATGAGCGCGCTGGCGCAGCCGACCCGTCTGGAGGTCTTCACCCACCTGTCGCGCGCGATGCCGGACGGTCTCTCCGCCGGCGGGCTTGCGGAGCGGATTGGGACGCCCGCCAGCACCATGTCCGTCCATCTGACCATTCTCTCGCGCGCAGGGCTAGTCTCATCGACCAAGGCCGGCCGCAACGTAATCTACAAAGCGGAGCCAGGACCTGTGCGCGACCTTGCGACGTTCCTCGTGAGCGACTGCTGCGTTCAGCGTGGTGCGCCATCGATCACCTACGACGGCGGCAAGCCCAAGGCCTGAGCCGGCGACTTCACCTACATGCGATCAGTAGAAGCGCGCGGCACAGCGCATCGATGGCACCCGATTCCCAAGCGGCGAACGTGACAAGGCCGGCAGCCACCAAGCCTGCGACCCAGTTGGCGCTCGTCTCGACCCGATCGTAAATCCGGCGCGACTCAGCCAGTGGCGTTCGTGCGAGCGCGTCGAACTCGGCATCGGATAGATAGGCGTAGCCCTTGTGCTGCGCGCAGCTTCTAGGCCTGCATAATGACCTAATCACGCTCTGCTAGAGCAGGCCCGCGCGTCCGCTCGACCCCCCTCGAAACACGATGACCTTAGCGCCTGCTTCTAGGCCAGCGGGCGGGTCCACGTTCTCGACGACGATGAACTGACCCATTTCCTTCAACGATGCGAGATGGCTGAAGAAGTGCTGCTTGAGCGATGAGGCGACCAGAGCACGCTCGTCCTCCGTCAACGCATCGTCACCGATCGGATCGCGGTAGGTGAGCAGCGGCGTATCGAGCACCAGGAAGCCAGGATGCGGCAGCCCGCGCTCCTTGCAGAATACCAGCAGCGCCACCTTGAACGCGGCGTGCGTGATGGCACGCACGCCCTTTCCGTTATGACCTCGCAACTTCCCGTCGATACGCAGATCGTAGCTCGCCTCGTCGAACGACACGTGGCGGTCGCCGGGAAAATTCCAGGCGCTCAGGACCTGGCTGACGACTTGGGCGAACTCGTGCACCGTCGGACCATCGACCCCTATCCGGGGGCGATCCGCCTTGCCTGCAGGCTTGCGCGCCGCAATCTCGGCGCGGCGTTCCAGAAGCGACTTCCGCTGATCGAGCAGCGCCAGGCCACGCCTGACCTGGTCACGCACCTCCATGATCTCGGACATGGCGCGACGAGCCTCGGTGGCGCCCGGCGTCAGGCGCTCCAGCTGTGCCTCAGTATCCTGAAGGCTTTCTCGAACGGTAGGCAGATGGTCGACCAGCCTCAGCCGATCCGTAACCAGCTGAGCCATCGTGCTCGCCAGATCAGCGCGCTGCCTGACGATCTTCGCGGCTTCGGCAGCTGCCGCGGCGCGCACCCGCTCGACGTCACCGACCTCCTCATGATGATGCTGGCTGTCGGGCGCAGCCCCGCAGAGGGGACAGTCCCGCCCGCCGCCAAGCGTCAGCAGGAACCCCGCCTCGTCCAGCGCCTCAAGGCGCTGGATGTCGGACACATAAACCGAATCGAGCTGCGCAAACCGCTCAAGGCTCAGGTCGATGTCGTCGAGGCGGGCCGTGGCCATCGAGACCTCCAACCCCAGTCGCCGCTTGCGTTCGAGCAGGTCCCGGATGGAACCCTGAGCCGCATCGAGATCGGCCTGAGCAGCGACGAACGTCGCCTCGAGGCGGTCGTTCTGCTCCTTCAGCTCGTCCGCATCGGCGAACCCGTTCTCGATCTCCGCGTCGACGGCCGCGAGCATGTCGTCCAGCATCTCGATCTGTGCCGAGGTCGATGACTTGAACGTGCGGCTGTCCACCACTTCGACGATCGCGCTGTCGTCGATCCCGGTCAGCAGCAGCTTGAAGGCGCTGCGCTCCGCCGTCTGGGTGACCGGGCTTCCGGTCTGAATGGGCGAACCCTCGCTCTGGATCGTCGTCTCGTCGACGATGCAAAAGCGCGAGATATCGCGGAAGCTGAGCGACCGCTTCTTCCCGTTCGCGTCGACCGCGATCCGCTTCCCGCGCAGACCGACCTGACCCAACAGGAACTGCGATAGGTTCGCGTCGTCAGTGTGATCGTGCTTGGCGCCGAGGACGCGGACATCGTCCGCACCATCCTGCGGAACGGCCAGGCCTGGGCGGACGGCGAAGTTCCCGCCAGCCAGTGCGCGCGACAGCATCTCGTCGCCGTCTGGTGTCGACAGGCCTAGCCAGACCCGCTCATACGGGCGTCGCTCGCTGATGTCCGGCAGCAGCCGCGAGCCGCCCAGCATGTAGTCAATCGCCTTGGTGGCGAAGGACTTGCCCGTGTTCGAAGCGCCGTAGACGAGGTTGAGCCCATCGGCGAAGTCGAGTTCGGAGACGATGCCCGGACCCGAGAAGGCGATCTTGCGGATCACGATCGTCATCAGGATCCACCGCCAGGTTGGGCGCCGTCCGAGCTGAACTCGACCGACCACCTGTCCAGCCGATGCTCCACCTGCCGCGCCAATTCCTCGGCGGACAGATCGGCGAAGTGGTCGACGAGCCACTTCGCGCAAGTCTTCAAGGCTTGGGCGTATTCGGTGCGCATCAGGCTGACGAACGGCGCCGCCTCGTCGCTCGCGCGGAACGAGACGCCATGTTCGTCTGCGACAGCGTCGACGAGGTGGACGCGCCGCATGAGCGTGAGACTGTCCTCGACAAGCCTTCGGCGGACGAGCAGCTCCCCGGTCCGCTCAGGCAACGGAGGGTGCAGGCTCGGCGGCCCGCCCGCGTCTCCCGTGTGAACGACCAGGTGGTCGAACCAGGTCAGCCGGGCGAGGTCGAGCGTCCGTGGATAGGCCGCATCCAGCACGATGACCGCACGGGTGCCCGTCTCGAGCTTGCTGTTGAAAAGCCCGATCACCTCGGACCGGTCGATCACCTCTTCCACACGAACTTCCCGTCGTTGGCGAAGTGATGGCAGAAGCCCTGCTTCACCGGGACCCGCGCGTGCCGCGCGAGCAGTCCGCCGGGCGTCACGGCGGCCGCCTGCGACATCACGGCGTCGATCCGCCCGAGCGTGTCGCCATGATTGCCGCGATAATGGCCGCTGACGCCGTGATAGACATCGTCGTGAAGGGCCTCGAGATCCTCCTCCAGCGTGTTGTCCCTGTAGAACCGGTTGAAGGCGTCGGCTTCGAAGAACCGCTTGCGCTGATCCTGCAAGTGCTCGCCGAATTCGGGATGATCCCCCACGGCGACGTGATCGTCGAACGGCGATCCGGCGCGCTCGCCATACGCGTCGATGAGCTGGCCGAGATACAGCTGTTCGCGGACGTCCACGTCCAACGGCACGATACCGCGGGGCGCGGGGCCGGGGTCTGCGCCGAACCACTTCGCCAGCACGGGCGCCGCAGTCTCGTCGCCCAGGATGTCGTCGACCGTCAGCCGCTTGACCTGGCCGAAGTCGAACGCGTTGACGAGCGCCAGCAGCGACCCCTCCAGCGCGATGGTCTGCCCGGTCACGATCTTCTTGGCGCAAACCGCGTTCCAGCGGTCGATCAGCGCCGTGCGCAACTCGGATGGATTGAAGACCAGTTTCTCCAGATCCCGGCCCATCCCGCGTGGGGCGACGAAGAAGTAGGCGGTCGGCGGCGTGAATTCGCCGCTATCGCTATGATACAGGATCTTGCCCAGCTCGAGCAGCGCTGACGACGTCGCCAAGGTCCGCCCATACTGCTTGCACTGATAGTTGTGCCATGGCCCCTCGTGACGTCGATCGGTCAGGAAGCCGACGATGTCGCGACCCAGGTCGCCCGCGCCGGAGAATCGCTGGACCTCGACATAGTCCGACGTCTTCCGCGCGATCCAGTCGCGGACGAACCGTTCCAAGTCCTCGTCTTCGAGCGCCAGAATCTCGCGGTGGAATCCCATCGACATGGCATAGCGGCGGCGTCGCGCACCCGGCAAGGATGTCGTGCCGGTGCATCTGATCCGACGAACGATGAGCTAGCTTGCGTTGTCGCGAAGTCTCTCGTCGCCGAACGCCTCCAGGATGCGGCAGTCGCCCACCGTGCCACCCGCGCAGTTCGAGATGATGGCGGAGAGCTCGCGTCGCAGGCCGCGCAGGTCGGCGATCTTGCGATCCACGTCGGCCAGGTGCTTCGACGCGATGGCATCGATTGTGTCGCACGAACGGTCCCGTTGGCGCGCCAGGTCCAGCATCGCCCTGATCTCCTCGAGCGTGAAGCCTAGGTCCCGCGTCTTCCGGATGAAGCGCAGCCTGTCGAGATCGCCCGTTGAGTACGAGCGGTAGTTGCCGCCCGTCCTGGCCGGCGGCGCGATCAGGCCCGCCCGCTCGTAGTAGCGAATCGTCTCCACCTTCACACCGGTCGCGGCGGCCAGTCGTCCGATCGTCAGGTCGGCCACGAAACCCCTTGAGTCTATAGTTGCTACAGGGTCCATATACCCATCCACGTCGAGTCGCACGAGGTGGAAATGGCCTGCAGCAGCTGCGCGTCGGGGAAGCCCGACCCCAACAACAGCCCGTCGTGGCGCCGCGCGCTCTGGATCGCGCTCGCCGTGAACGCGACCATGTTCGTCGCCGAGATGGCGGCGGGCGTCGCGGGCGGCTCGAAGGCGCTGCAGGCGGACGCGCTCGACTTCCTGGGCGACGCCGCGAACTATGCGATCAGCCTCGGGGTCGCGGGCATGGCGCTCGCCTGGCGAGCCCGCGCGGCCCTGCTGAAGGGCGGCACACTGGCGCTGCTCGGCATGTACGTGTTCGCCACGACGGCCTGGGCGGTCGGGCACGGCGGCACGCCCGAGGCCGAGGTGATGGGCGTGGTCGGCGTGGCCGCCCTAGTCGCCAACGCCGCCGTCGCGATGATGCTCTACCGCTACCGGACGGGCGACGCGAACATGCGCTCCGTCTGGATCTGCTCGCGCAACGACGCCATCGGCAACGTCGCCGTCGTCCTCGCCGCCGCCGGCGTGTTCGGCACCGGCACTGCCTGGCCGGACCTGCTCGTCGCCGGGACCATGGCCACGCTCGGCATCTCGGGCGGCGTCCAGATCATCCGGCAGGCGCGCGCCGAGCTGAGCCGCGAGCGTCGCGCCCAGATCCTACAGAGGGGAGCAGCATGATGACGGACCTCGTCAAGTCGAGACTGCGCGAACTCGTCGGGCTTGAACTCGAGCGACACGACGCCTCGGCCGCCATCGGCGACATCGGCGCCGCCTGGTGGGCGCTGGAACGTGCCCACATCCTTTCGCAACCCGATCTTCCGCTGCACCTGCGGGTGCACTGGACCTTGCTCGGCTATGCCGTTCGCCAGCGCGACCTGCGCGAAGTCGCGGGCCAGACGCTGCGGCTGGCCCTGGCGCCGATCGGCTCGCTGACGGGTCGGATACCGGTCGGCAACACGGGCCGCTCCAACGTCAGCGCGTTCCAGCCCATGCCGATCCCCGCAGACCTGCGTGCCACGATCGAAGCGGAGCCGAAACCGTGACCGCTCCGTCGCTGACACGCCGGTCAGACGATGCTATGCGGTCCCTCGTGTCACGCATGCTGCGCTTCCTGATCGGCCTCGCGCTCCTAGCCTCCATGGGGCTGGGCGTGGCCGCGCACGCGAACGAGCAGATGTGCATCCCGGGTGTCGAAGCGGCCGCGGTCGCCGGTCACGTCGATGGCGATGCCGACCAGGTGCCCGCCGATTCCGAGAAGGGCTACCCGCATCACCACGGTGGCTGCCACGGCCACCACGTCGCCGCCCCGCTCGACCGGGTGGCGCACGCCGCCCCGCGAGCGAGCGCGGGCGAGCACATGGCCGGCGACAGCGCCGAACTCGCGATGGTCCAGGCCGACTCCACGCTGAGACCGCCGATCGCCTGACGTGCGCCGCGCCGCCGGAACCCGGCGGCCGTCATCCCACGTCAGGAGCAACACATGCATCGCATCATCGCGGCCGCGCTGGCCGCATCCGTCTGCGCATCGTCCGCGCAGGCGCAGACCAGTCCACCGGCAGCCGCGCAGGATGGGCTCACGCTTGAACAGGCGCTCGACCTCGCAGGCGCCAATGCGCCGGGGATCGGGGCAGCGGACGCCGGGGTCAGGGCCGCCGAGGCCCAGCGCCGCGTCGCCGGGCAGCGGCCCAACCCCTCGGTCAACGTGGAGGTCGAGAACGTCGTCGGCACGGGCGCATACAGCGGCATCCGCGGCGCCGAGACGACCGTCGGCATGTCGCTGCCGCTGGAGCTCGGCGGCAAGCGCTCCGCGCGGATCGCAGTGGCGGACACGCAGACCGCCCGTGCCCGACTGGCGGTGGTGACGGCCCGTGCCGATCTCAGGCTCCGCGTCACCCAGGCCTACAACGAGGCGGTGGCGTCCGAACGCCGGCTGCTGATCGCGCGCGACCAGCGGCGCATCGCCACCGAGGGACTGAGGGCGGCGAACGTGCGCGTCCGCGCCGGCCGGGCCTCCCCACTGGAGGAGCAGCGCGCCGACGTCGCTCGCATCAACGCGGACACCGCGCTCGCCCAGGCCGAGCGGGCGGTGACACTCGCGCGCGCCAACCTGGCACGGCTGATCGTGCGCGACCCCGGCGCCCTCGATCTCGGCTGGTTCGACAGGGTCGCCGCCGGCCTCGGCCCGCGGCTTCCCATCAGTCCGGAAGGGACGCTTGCCCTGGCCGCGGCGGAGGCGGAGGTCGCGACCGCCAATGCGCAGGTGCGGTTGGCGCGCAGCCAGCGGGTCCCGGACCTCACGCTGAGCGCAGGTGCCCGCCGGCTGGAGGCCACCAACGACGTGGCGGCGGTATTCGGCGTCAGCGTGCCGATCCCGTTGTTCAACAACGGCCGCGCCGGCGTCGACGCCGCCCGCGCAGAACGGGACCAGGCCGAGGCGCTGCGGCGGGTCGCGCTGTTCGACGCGCAGCGGGCGATCGCCACGGCGGAGACCGACCTCGCCAACGCGGAGGCGAACGCGCGAGCGGCAAACGGCCCGGCGCTCGCGGCGGCTCAGGAGGCCGCCCGCATCGCCCGCATCGGTTACCGCGAGGGCAAGTTCGGCCAGCTCGACCTGCTCGAGGCGGAGCGCACGCTCGCCCAGACCCGCTCGGCCGCCATCGACGCGCTCGCCGCCTATCACGACGCCGAGGCGCGCCTGGAGCGGCTCACCGCCCGCGCGCCAGCCAACACGGAAGTCCAGCCATGAAGAAGACCATCCTGCGGGCGCTCGTCCCCGCGACCCTAGCACTGACGCTCGCCGGCTGCGGCGGCGGCACCGAAGCGCCGGCGGAGAACGCCGCCGGCGAGCACGCGGCCGAGGAAGGCCACGCCGAGGAGGGCGTGGTCACGCTCACCCAGCAGCAGATCACCGACGCGGGCATCGAGGTCGTCCGGCCGACGGTCGGCGGCGTCGCCGGCGCCATCGAGGTGAGCGCCACGATCGAGGGCGATCCGCAGGGCGTGCAGGTCGCGTCCGCCGCGATCGGCGGGCGGCTCGTATCGCTGACCAGGAACCTTGGGCAATCCGTCGGACGCGGCGACGTGCTCGCCGTGATCGAGAGCCGCGAGGCGGCATCGCTGAAGGGCGAGATCGAGGCGGCGCGCGCCCGGGCGGCACTGGCACAGTCCAACCTCCGGCGCGAGCAGCGTCTGTTCGCCGAGCGCGTCTCGCCCGAGCAGGACCTGATTGCCGCCCGCACGGCGGCGACCGAGGCCAACATCGCGCTCCGCCTCGCGCAGCAGCAGCTCGCCGCAACCGGCGGCGGCGGAGGGGCGCTCAACCGCGTCACCGTGCGCTCGCCCATCTCCGGGCAGGTCATCGCCCGGTCGGCCACCCTCGGCCAGACCGTGGCGGCGGACGCGGAGCTGTTCCGCATCGCCAACCTGTCGAAGGTATCGGTCGCGATGTCGCTGCTGCCGGCGGATGCCGGGCGCGTGCAGCCCGGCGCGCAGGTCGAGGTCACAGGTCCCGGGCGTCGGCAGGCCGCACGGGTCACGTTCGTGTCGCCGGTCCTCGACGAGACCACCCGGCTGGTGCCGGTCATCGCCACGCTCGACAACGGCGGCAACACCTGGCGCGTGGGCGAGACCGTCAACGCGTCCGTCATCGTGCCGGCAGGCGGCGACCGGACCGTCGCCGTGCCGTCGGCCGCCGTCCAGATGATCGAGGACAAGCCGCACGTCTTCGTGCGCACCGCGACCGGCTTCAAGGCGGTGCCGGTGACGCTCGGCCGTCGCAACGGCGGCCAGGTCATAGTCACGGCCGGTCTCAACGGTGACGAACGCATCGCGTCCACCAACTCCTTCACCCTCAAGGCCGAGCTCGGAAAGGGCGAGGCGAGCCATGAGGACTGAGCCATGATCGCCCGCATCGTCACCTTCTCGGTGGAGCGGCGCTGGTTCGTCCTGCTGCTCACCGCCGTCGCCGCCATCGCCGGCATGCTCGCGCTCCAGCGGCTGCCGATCGATGCCGTCCCCGACATCACCAACAACCAGGTCCAGATCAACGTCGTCGCACCAGCGCTCTCACCCGACCAGGTCGAGAAGCAGGTCGCCTTCACGGTAGAGACCGCGCTCGCGGGCATCCCCGGCCTCGAATACACCCGCTCGCTCAGCCGCAACGGGTTCGCCCAGATCACGGCGGTGTTCGACGAGGGCACCGACATCTACTTCGCGCGCCAGCAGGTGTCCGAGCGCCTGCGCACGGCCGAGGAGGACCTGCCAGAGGGCGTGAACCCCGAGATGGGCCCGATCGCCACCGGCCTCGGCGACATCTTCATGTGGACCGTCGAATACCGCGAGCTCGACAAGGTCAACCACAAGAGCGGCGAGCCCGGGCTGCAGCCCGACGGCAGCTACATCAGCCCCGAGGGCGACCATCTCGTCAGCGAGGCTGACAAGGCGACCTACCTCCGCACCGTGCAGGACTGGATCGTCGCGCCGCAGCTGAAGGGCACCGCCGGCCTGGCCGGCATCGACTCACTGGGCGGCTACACCAAGGAATATCTGGTCGTCCCCGACGTGCAGCGCATGGCGGCGATGAAGATCACGCTGCAGGACCTCGCCACCGCACTCGAGCGCAACAACACCAGCGCCGGCGCGGGCGTCGTCAACCGCAACGGCGAGGGCCTGTCGGTGCGCGCCGACGGCCGCGTCCGCACGGCCGACGAACTGGCTCGGACGGTGATCGCCACGCGCGAAGGCGTGGCCATCGTGCTGAGCCAGGTGGCGGAGGTCAGGACCGGTCAGGGCCTGCGCATGGGCTCCGCGTCCGAGAACGGCCGCGAGGTGGTCGTCGGCACCGCCGTCATGCGGATCGGCGAGAACAGCCGCACCGTCTCGACGGGCGTGTCGGAGCGCCTGGAGGAGATCGGGCCGTCGCTGCCCGTCGACGTGGTGGTCAAGCCGGTGCTCAACCGCACCGACCTCGTCAACTCGACCATATCGACCGTGGCGCGCAACCTCGCCGAGGGCGCGCTGCTCGTCATCGTCGTGCTGTTCGCGCTGCTGGGCAACTTCCGCGCGGCGCTCATCGCCGCGATGGTGATCCCCATCACCATGCTGCTGACCAGCATCGGCATGCTGCAGGCGGGCGTGTCCGCCAACCTGATGAGCCTCGGCGCGCTCGACTTCGGCCTGATCGTCGACGGGGCGGTGATCATCGTGGAGAACTCGCTGCGGCGGCTGGGCGAGGCGCAGCATGGACGCGGCGACGCGTTGCCGCTGAAGGAACGGCTCGCCATCGTCGCGGCGTCGGCGCGCGAGATGATCCGCCCGTCCGTCTACGGCCAGGCGATCATCATCCTCGTCTACGCGCCGCTGCTCACCTTCACGGGCGTCGAGGGCAAGATGTTCGAACCCATGGCGCTGACAGTGATCATCGCGCTGGTCTTCGCGTTCGTCCTGTCGCTGACCTTCGTGCCCGCGGCGATCGCGATTTGGCTGAGCAAGCGGGTGGAGGAAAAGGAGGGGCGGATCATATCCGCGCTCCGCCGGCGCTACGAGCCGGGCCTCGACACCGCGCTGCGCCGCCCGAACGCCACGCTCGGCATCGCCCTCGGCGCGCTCGCGCTGTCGGCCGTCGCCTTCACGACGCTCGGACAGGAGTTCCTGCCGCAGCTCGACGAGGGCAACGTGCTGGTCCAGGCGATCCGGATCCCCGGCACGTCGGTCGACCAGAGCCAGGCGATGCAGGCGCAGGTCGAGAAGGCGATCGCCAAGGAGCCCGAGGTCCAGTTCGCGTTTTCGCGGACCGGCACGTCGGAGATCGCCTCCGACCCGATGCCTGCGAACATCACCGACACCTTCGTGATCCTGAAGCCGAGGGAACAATGGCCCGACCCGAACCTCGGCAAGGCCGAGTTCGTCGAGCGGCTGGAAAGGCGACTCTCGACCCTCCCGGGCAACAACTACGAGATCACCCAGCCCATCCAGATGCGCTTCAACGAGCTGATCGCGGGCGTGCGCGGGGACGTCGCGGTGAAGGTGTTCGGCGACGACTTCGCCCAGATGAACGCGACGGCGGAGGCGATCGCCGGCGTGCTGCGCCGGACGCAGGGCGCGACCGACGTGCGGGTCGAGCAGACCGAGGGGCTGCCGATGCTGGACATCCGGCCGAACCGCACCGCGATGTCGCGGGTCGGGGTGACCGCGGGCGACGTGCAGGACACGGTCGCCGCCGCGATCGGCGGGCGCGAGGCCGGCATGATCTTCGAGGGCGACCGGCGGTTCCCGGTCGTGATCCGCCTGCCGGAGTCGGCACGCTCCGATCTCACCGCCATCGCGCAGGTACCCGTGCCAACGGCCGAGGGCGGGTTCGTCCCGCTCTCGACCGTCGCGAACATCGAGATCATCGACGGCCCGAACCAGATCAGCCGCGAGAACGGCAAGCGCCGCGTCGTCGTGCAGGCGAACGTGCGCGGCCGCGATGTCGCGGGCGTCGTGGCGGACGCGCAGGCGGCGATCGGCGCCCGGGTGAAGATGCCGCCAGGCACCTACCTCGAATGGGGCGGCCAGTTCGAGAACCTGGCCTCGGCGCGTGACCGGCTGATGGTCGTGGTGCCGATCTGCTTCGCGGTCATTATGCTGCTGCTCTACGGGGCGCTTGGCTCGGTCCGCGACGCGCTGATCGTCTTCACCGGCGTGCCGCTGGCCCTGGTCGGGGGCATCCTCGCGCTGCTGCTAAGGGGCATGCCATTCTCGATCTCGGCCGCCGTCGGGTTCATCGCGCTGTCCGGGGTCGCGGTGCTCAACGGACTGGTGATGCTGTCCGCGATCCAGGACCTGCTGGCGCGAGGCCTCGACCGCGCGGCAGCCGCCCGCGAGGGCGCGCTGGCAAGGCTGCGGCCGGTCGCGATGACGGCGCTCGTCGCCTCGCTCGGCTTCGTGCCGATGGCGCTCGGGCACGGGGCCGGTGCCGAGGTGCAGAAGCCGCTGGCGACGGTGGTCATCGGCGGACTGATCTCGGCCACGCTGCTGACGCTGTTCGTCCTGCCGACGCTCTACGCCCGCTTCGGCCAGCGGCGGATCGAGGCGAGCGCGACGGACGCAACCACCGACATCGAAGGAGTGCAGACGCATGGCGCATGATCACGGATCAGGCGGTCATTCCCACGACCACACCGCGGGCGCGAACGCGAAGATGCTCGGCTGGGCGCTCGCGCTCACGTCCACCTACCTAGTGGCCGAGGTCGTCGGCGGCTTCGTGTTCAACAGCCTCGCACTGCTGTCGGACGCCGCCCACATGCTCACCGACGTCGCCGCGCTGGTGATCGCGCTGATGGCCATCCGGATCGGGCAGCGCCCGCCGGACGACCGCCGCACCTTCGGCTACCGGCGCTTCGAGATCCTGGCCGCCGCGTTCAACGCGATCCTGCTGTTCGGCATCGCGATCTACGTCTTCGTCGAGGCAATCCAGCGGTTCACCGATCCCGAGCCGGTGCAATCTTGGGGCATGCTGATCGTCGCGGCGATCGGCCTCGTCGTGAACCTGGTCTCGATGCGCCTGCTCACCGCGGGCAAGGAAGGCAGCTTCAACGTCAAGGGCGCCTATCTCGAGGTGTGGGCGGACATGATCGGGTCGGTCAGCGTCATCATCGGCGCGCTCGCCATCAAGTTCACCGGCTGGACCTGGATCGACCCGATCGTCGCCGTGGCGATCGGCCTGTGGGTGCTGCCACGGACCTGGGTCCTGCTGCGCGACACGACGAACGTCCTGCTCGAGGGCGTGCCTTCGGGCCTGCGGCTGGTCGAGGTGCGGGCGGCGGTCTCTGCCGTCCCCGGCGTCGCCGGCCTCCACGACCTCCACGTCTGGTCGATGTCGAACGACGACGTCAGCTGCACCATGCATGTCACCTTGGCGCCGGGCGCCGATGCCGACACCGTCCGCAAGGCCGTCACCGAGCTGATCGACGAGCGGTTCGGCATCGAGCACGCGACGATCCAGACCGAGGGACCGGGCGAGGCGTGCGAGGAGAGCGAGCATCTCCACGACTGATGACGAGAAGCCGCCGGCGGCGCGGCGGGCGCCGCGCCGATGGACGGACGAGGACGACGCCGAACTCCGCGTCCGACTCGAGGCGCGCCAGCAGACGGCGCAGATCGCCCGGGAGATGGGAAGGACGATCGACGGGCTTCGTGGCCGGGCGCAGGTGCTGGGACTGACCCTCACGCCGTCGCAGCGGCCGTGGCGGTCGTTTCCGCGGCGCGGGTGATCAGGGCTCGAAGGCGGTGATGATGGGGCAGGCCCCTGCCGACCCGCTGCCACACGCGTCGGCCAGCCGAACGAGCGCCGACCGCGCGTCCTGCAGCTCTGCGATCCTCGCATCCAGCGCCGCCACGCGCGACCTCGCCAGCTCGCGCGCCCGCACGCGGTCATCGACGGCGTCCAGCTCGAGCAGTTCGCCGATCTCGTCCAGCGTGAACCCAGCACCCTGCGCCGACCGGATGAAGCGCAGACGACGGACGTCGGGCTCGCCGTAGCTGCGGAACCCGCTGCCGCCCGGCCGCTTGGGTTCGCTGAGCAAACCCCGGCGCTGATAGTAACGCACCGTCTCGACGCCCACCCCGCCAGCCTCCGCCAATCGTGCGATCGTCATCCTCGACATGGGCTATTGACTCCGGACCATACTACGGACCCTATATGGGCCGGGTGCAGTTGAACAGCAAACCGGAGCGCCCCGTGTCCCAACGTCCCACCGCCGTCCTTCACCGCATGGTGATGCCGACCCATACCTGCCCCTATGGCCTCAAGGCCCTGGACCTGCTTCGGCGCAGGGGCTTCGAGGTCGAGGACCATCATCTCACGACGCGCGCCGAGACGGACGCGTTCAAGGATAAGCACGGCGTGAAGACGACGCCGCAGGTGTTCATCGATGGTCGGCGCATCGGTGGATACGACGACCTGCGGCGGCACTTCGGCATGCAGGTCGCCGAGCCCGGCGCCACCAGCTACCGCCCGGTGATCGCGCTCTTCGCCATGACCGCGCTGCTCGCGCTGGCGGCAAGCCATGCGGCGTTCGGATCCCCGTTCACGCTCCACGCGCTGCAGTGGTTCGGCGGGTTCAGCATGGCCGTCCTGGCGCTGCTCAAGCTGCAGGACGTCGAGAAGTTCTCGACCATGTTCCTCAACTATGACCTGCTCGCCAAGCGCTGGGTCCGCTACGGCTACGTCTACCCCTTCGCCGAGGGCTTGGCCGGCGTCCTCATGGTGGCCGGCGCGCTGAACTGGCTCTCCATCCCGATCGCGCTGTTCATCGGCACGGTCGGCGCCGTCTCGGTCTTCAAGGCGGTCTACATCGACAAACGCGAGCTCAAGTGCGCGTGCGTCGGCGGCAGCTCGAACGTGCCGCTCGGCTTCGTCAGCCTGACCGAGAATCTCGGCATGATCGCGATGGCGGTCTGGATGCTGACCGGCATGGGCGGAATGTGAGGCCGTGCGGGCAGCCGTCGCGCAGCTGCCCGCACCGTCATCCGGCCGCCGAGACCGGCTCCAGCGTGCCCAGCCACGCGACGAGCGCCAGCACCGCGATACCCAGCGCGGCCTCGAACGCCAGGCTCAGCCGCAACGCGCCGATCTCACGTCGCGCCGCCCCCGATGACGCGACGGATCCAAGGGCCGGGGTCAGCCGAAACCTGTTCAAGGATGCCAGCCCCACCATCGCGGCGAACGCGCCCAGCTTGGCAAGCAGCAGCTGGCCGTAAAGCGTGAAGGGCAGGCTGGGCATACCGTCGGGCCCTATGATCAGCCAGCCGTTCACGACCCCCGTGACGACGATGATCGCCACCGCCGCCGTGCCCGCGCGCGAGAAGCCGTGAAGCGCGCGCCAGGACAGATCGAGATGCCCGGCGTCGATCCTTGCCGCCGGTCTGGCGACGAGCAGGACGAGGCCGAGAAGGGATCCCATCCAGATGGCCGCCCCGAGCAGGTGGAGTATGTCCGCGCCCAGGTGAAGAAGGCCGAGCGCGCCCTCGCTCATCGCGCCGTGTCCGCCCCAGGCAAGCGTGGCGACCGCCAGCCCGAAGGCGATCGCCGACGCCGCGATGCGCGTCGGTGGGGGCTCCGCGCCGCGGATGGTCGATGCCGATCCGACCGCCAGGACGAGCGCGACCATCCGAATCGTCCAGGCGGCGCCATAGGGCGTCTCGTCGACGATCATCGTCAGAGTCTCGCGGTCGACCTGCGCCAGGGTCGTGCCCGCCATCGCCGCCGTCATGACGAGCAGGCCGCCTGCGGAAAGCACGAGACCAAGGCACCCGCACGCGACAAGCACCGCGCGCAGCGGCATGACCCTGGCGGTGCCAGCCGGCGCGGTCAGCGCGAAAGCTGCCAGGCCGCAGGCTAGCATCAGGTCGAGGTAGAGCGCGAACCGGATGGCGATTCCCGCCCAGTCCATCGTCAGGCGACCTTGAAGGCGTAGCTGCCCTTCACCCGGTGGGTATCGGCCGATACGCCGTGCCAGTCGAGGCGGTAGGTGCCCTTGGGCAGCGGCTTCGCCAGCGTGAGGATCATCGTCTTGCGATCAGGGCTGACGGCCATCTTGGCAGGCATCTTCATCGGCGGGTGCGAGTCCATCCCGGGCATGCCCGTCATCACGATGTCCGCGCCCGAGAGCTTGGGCAGCAGCGCCTCGGTGAAGGTCACCTGGACCCGCGCCGTCGGTGCGACCGTGGCGTTCGGCGCCGGATTGGCCGAGACCAGCTTGGGGTGGGCCATGGCAGGTGCCGCGATCACCGCGAGGGCGGCAGCGGCGACGACAGCTTGGAAACGCATCTTCGACTCCATCGTGAGATCAGGGATCATCGAGGAATACGCGCCGCGCCGCTCGGACCCTCGCGGACGTCGGTGCACTTCTCGACTGCGCGCACCGGCGAGGGCTGCTAGCAACTAACCCGTATTAGGGGGAATGGAGAACCACATGGACTTCGATCTCGATGCCGCACTCCGTCGGGTCGCCGACGACGAGCATCCCGGGCTGAGCACGATCGACGCGGCCGTGTTCAATCGCGTGCGGGCCAACCGGACGAGCGCGCGGACCGGCATCGGCGCCGTCGCCTTCGCCGCCGTCGGTGCGATCGTGCTGGGCACGATGACTGCCGGCCCCGCGGCTTCGCCCGCGAGCGCCGCCCCCATCGATCCCTTCGGCGTGGCGGGTCCACTCGCACCGTCGACGCTGCTGCTCACCGAGCGATGACGCGCGGACGCTGGACCGCGCTGGTCGCGGTCGTCGCCTTCCTCGCCGCGATCGGCGGCGTGTTCGTCGGCCGCGTGCTCATCCCGGCGCGGCATGCGCAGACGTCGGAACTGCACGCCCTGCTGCACCATGACCTCAAGCTCGATGCCAGTCAGGAAGCCAGCATCGAGCAGCTCGAGCGCGAGTTCGCGGGCAAGCGCAAGTCGCTGGAGGCGGAGCTGCGCGCCGACAACGCGCGGCTCGCCGCCGCCATCGAGGCCGAGCACGGGAATGGCCCCAAGGTAGCCGCGGCCGTGGACGCGTCGCACCGCGCCATGGGCGAGCTGCAGAAGGCGACGCTCACGCACGTGTTCGCCATGCGCGAAGTGCTGCGCCCCGAGCAGAGGGCGGCATTCGACCGCGCGGTCACCAAGTCGCTGACCACCGGCGACCGGTGAGGGCCGATCTGGCGGCACTCGCCGATGGCGACCTCGCAAGCCGTTCGGCTGCCGGGGACGACGAGGCGTTCGCCGAGATCATGCGAAGGCACCGCCAGCGGGTCTACCGCCTTATCCTCGCCAACGTCGCCGACGCGGACGAGGCGCTGGACCTCGTGCAGGAGACGTTCGTATCGGCCCACGGCGCGCTCCGCCGGTTCGATCCGAACCGGCCCATGTCGGCGTGGCTCGCGCGCATCGCGCTCAACAAGTCGCGCGACTGGGCCCGCCGGCGCGCGGTCAGGCGTATGCTCGGCCTGGCCACGCCCGTCGAGGAGATCGCCGAGCTGCATGCCGACGACCAGCCCCTGCAGGACGTGCAGGCGTCCGACCGAGCCGAGCTCAACCGGCTGGCCCGAGCCGTGGCGCAGCTGCCGTCGTCACAGCGAGAGCCGCTCGTGCTCTGCGCGGTCGATGGGCTCAGCCAGGCCGAGGCGAGCGAGGTGCTCGCGATCAGCGAGAAGGCCGTCGAGACGCGCATCCGGCGGGCCCGGCTGACCCTGGCGCAGCTGCTCGGCCGGAACTGACGCCTGCACGTCCACCCGAACCGGATGGTCGCCAATTCCGGCGGCGAGGGCTGACACCGCACGAGCCGTATGCGCTCCCATGGGGGATGCGCAGCGACCGAAAGACGAAGGACGGGAAGGCCGGCGGGACGGCTGCCTTCACGGTGAAGCCGGTGCCGGTGCCTTCGGTTGGATGGACGCGATGCGATGCGTGCTCGCCACCGCGGTCGCGTTCGCCCACGCGTGGTATCTGCTCATCGAGGACTATCGGCAGCCCGCGTCCCTGCCTGCGAGGGCCGGGTATTTCCTCGCCGGCTATGCGCACGCATGCGTCATCCTCTTCTTCGTCCTGAGCGGCTTCTGGATCACGCGCAGCGTGAGCCGGCGGCTGGATGGCGGCTGGCGCTGGCAACCCTATCTGATCGACCGCCTCTCGCGCCTCGGCATCGTGCTGGTGCCCGCGCTGGCGCTCGGCGGTATGCTCGACTGGATAGGGCTCGACCTTCTCGGCTCGACCACCCACCGCGGCCTAACCGACACATACGTCATGCGGCCGGACCTCGCCGACACGCTGAGCTGGCGGACGCTGCTCGGCAACCTCCTCTTCCTGCAGACCATCCTGGTGGCGCCGTTCGGCAGCAACGGGCCGCTCTGGAGCCTGGCGTTCGAGTTCTGGTTCTACATCTGGTTTCCCGCGCTGGCGGTCAGCCTGCGCTCGCGCCGGCCCTCGCCACTGCTGATCACCGCCGGCCTGATCGCGTTCAACCCACATCTGGCGATCAGCTTCGGCTGCTGGCTCTGCGGCACGCTGCTCCATTGGGCGAACGGTGAGCGCGATGCGAAGGCGCCCCCGCCGCGCGGCTGGCTGGTCCTTTCCGCGCTGATGTTCGCCGTGATGCTCGTCGTCGTGCGGCTACGCGGGCTGGACGGCCTGGAGCTGCCGCTCGCCGCGGCGTTCGCGGTCCTTCTCCACACGCTGATGCGCGTCGATCCGGCCCTGCCTGCATGGGCCCGGCCGTTGGCGTCCTACGGTTCGAAGGCGAGCTTCTCGCTCTACGCGGTCCACTTCCCGCTGCTCGCGCTGATGGCCGGCATCGTCATAAACGAGCAGCGCCTGCCACCAACGACCGTCGGTATGGCCATGGTGGCTGCCGCCGTCTCGATCACCGTCGCGTTCTGCTGGGCGTTCGCCTGGTGCACCGAGCGCCACACCGGCCGTCTCCGCGATGCGCTGTCGCGCATGCCCCGGCAGCCAGCCCATCCCAGATCCGCTAGCGAATGAGCAAGCGCCCGCCTTTGCTGGATCGAGTGTTGTGGCTGCCACGCCGCTGCATTAAAACGGTCGCCATGTCCGGATCACACCCGTTCCGCATGCTTGCCTTGGCGCTCATCGGCGTCATGCTCGTTGTGCGCGCGGGCCCCGCGTGTGCGGGGATGCTCCAGCCAGTCCCGCTAGTCGCGCAAGCACGCGCCGATGCTAACATGGATTGCCATGGCATGGCTGGGTCCCATGAACGCAGCAAGGACGGCGATCGCAAGAACGTCCAGGCGACCTGTGGCGCCGCCTGCGTGGCCGTGCCCCCGATGTCACCTTCACCTCAGGCCTCGGCGCCTAAGCCTCCGGCAGCGTTGGAAACCGGTGGGCTGGTGATGGCCGGCATGAGCCTAGCGCTGATCCCGCCCCCTCCTCGAGCGTGACCCGCCGACTTCGCACACGAACATCGAGTTTGAGGAATATCACATGAACACGTTGAAGATCATGGGCGCAGCGTTGGCGCTGACCATCTCCGGCGCTGCGGCTGCAGCCACCGCCGACTGCTGCAAGGACATGGCCTGCTGCAAGGAAGGCGCGGACTGCTGCAAGGAGAAGGGCGGCAAGAAGTCGGACTGCTGCCATGACATGAAGAAGGGCGGCGATCACGCCGGCCATGACATGTCGGGCACTCCGAAGAAGTGATCGGGGCGGGGGCGGCCATGCCGCCCCCGCAAATCAAGCCGCCCGGAATTGCGGGTGTCCGCCGGTGCAGCGGTGCGGCTCCACCGTGACGTGGACCAGTTCCTCGTGGATCGTCACCCGCGCGGCGTATTCGGCCGGTGACAGTGGCTGGTCGGCGACGAGCGAGACGATCGCTGCGAACTTGCCGGGGCCGACCTGCCAGACATGCAGGTCGGTGATGACCGCATCGCCGTCCTCTATGCCTTCGCGGATCTCCTGCTCGAGCCCTGGATTCGCGCTTGCGTCGACCAGCACCCGGCCGGTGTCGCGCAGCAGGCCCCATGACCAGCGGGCGATGACGATGGCGCCGACGACGCCCATCGCGGCGTCGGCCCAGGCCCACCCGAGATAGCGCCCCGCGAGCAGCGCGACGATGGCCAGGACCGACGTCAGCGCGTCGGCCAGGACGTGGAAGTAGGCGGAACGCAGGTTGTTGTCGTGATGGCCGTGCCCGTGGGCATGGTGATCGTGACCATGGTGGTCATGTCCGTGCGAATGCCCGTGGTGGTGATCGGCACCGAGCAGCCAGGCGCTGACGAGGTTCACGGCGAGGCCGAGAACCGCGATCCAGAGCGCTTCGCCATAGGCGATGGTCGACACCGCGAAGAGGCGCATGATCGACTCCGCCCCGATCCCAAGCGCTATGAGGGCCAGCACGAGCGCGCTTGCAAACCCGGCGAGCTCGCCGACCTTGCCGGTCCCGAAGGTGAAGCGCGCATCGGAAGCGTGGCGGCGGGCATAGCCGTAGGCGAGCGCCGCGACGCCGAGCGCCCCTGCATGGGTCGCCATGTGGAACCCGTCGGCAAGCAGCGCCATCGAGCCGGTGAGCCAGCCGGCGACGATCTCGACGACCATCATGGCGGCGGTGAGGACGACGACGTAGCGCGTGCGCCGGGCGTGATGGTCATGTGCGTCGCCCAGGAACACGTGTTCGTGCACATGCGCGCTGGTCTGAGCGTGGTGCATGGGCTGCCCCGGGTGAAGGTAAATTGACCGGCGCCTATACAGGCTCAGTCCGATCCCGAACAGTCGGGCGCCTCGATTGGGAAGCGGCCGGTGGCCCCCGCCGCAGCGGGGGCCGGGGGGTCACTGGGTGCGCTTGCCGCGCGCGCGCAGCCACGCGTTGAGCTGCCCGACTTCCCGCGTCTGGTCCGCGATGGTCTTCGTCGCCATCTGGCGGACCCGGGCGTCGCGGGTCTCGCGCAGCACGATGCGCGACATCTCGATGCCGCCGCGATGGTGCTCGATCATCTTGCGGACCCAGGTCTCCGTCGCGTCGGCGCCGACGGCGGCCATCATCTTCTCGTGCATCCGCATCTCGGCCGGCGGATATGGATTGGCAGGCGTCGCCTGCATCGTCATTCCGCCCGGTTGGCGGTGACCGGCATGGCCGCTCTGCTGCGCAACGGCGGTGCCGCCCGCGATGGCGGCGAGGGCGATGGCGCTCAGGACTGCTTTTTTCACACGAACTCTCCAGTTGCCCCGCTCATCCACCATACGGGGGAGCGCCGGCTACCCCTCCGCCCTGCGGCGCCTTTTTCTCGGCCAGCGCAGATAGAGCAGGATCGTCCCGGCGATCGCGAGCAGAAGCCCCCCGGCGGCGAAGGCCTTGAGCCATGGCGTGTTGAAGTTCTCGTGCTCGCTCCAGTCCATGATGTGGAGCGCCCAGAAGAAGTCGTAGAAGCGCCAAGTTTCGGTGCGCACGGCGGCGATCCGCCCGGCCTCGTCGACATAGACGCGCGTCGCATCCGGATCGGCGAACGCGACCTGCCAGGCGGGCAGCCGTCCCTTATACTCGGCGGTGTTGGCAGTGACTCGGGTCACCTCGAACAGGGGTTTCGGTCGGCCCGTGTAGGCGGCCGATGCGATCTCGCCCGCGGCCGGGGCACCGACCGCGGGAAGCAGCGCCCCGGTCAAGGCATCGTGAATCCGAAACGTGCCCGGCGCGGTCTCGATCTCGACGATCGGCCGATCGAGAAGCAGGCGATAGCGCGCGCTGCGTATTTGCGATCCCGCCGCGATCCGCTCCAGCGGGGCATAGGACCGCGTCGGAAGCACCCCGGCGGGTTCGCGCTGCACGAGATGCTCGCCACGCACGCGCTCGATCGGCAGCAGGCTCATCACCAGACCACTGGTGAACCAGAGCAGGAGCTGAACCCCCACGACGAGCGCCAGCCAGCGGTGAAGCCGGCTCGCGCCTATGTGCAGCTGCATCCTCGTGCTTCGCATTCGCCCCCCTTGACGTCAGGCGCGCCTCACTGGCGCGCAAGCATGCCCTTCATCTGATCGATTTCCTGCTGCTGCGAGCGGATGATGTCCTGGCACAGCGTCTTCAGCTCGGGGTCACGCAGCGACGCCTCGCGGCACATCAGGATCGCGCCCGAGTGGTGGGGGATCATCGACCGCAGGAACGCCGTGTCGCCGATCGTCGTCTGCGTGCGGATGAGCGCAAAGCTCGCGACGAACACGACGATCGATCCGACCAGCAGCAAGCCGTTGGCGCGCTTCGACGGGAACATGTGCGGCATGGCGACGATCATCAGCACGATCATCGGCGTGACCATCATCAGCGCCATGTAGAACATGTTGAGGTTGTTGTAGAAGCTCGACAGGCGGTCGATCATCACGAACATGACGAAATACATGATGATGCCGCCGACCAGCGACTGCACCGCGAGGTTCACATAGGGGTTCTTCATCCGGCTACTCCCTGCTGCCCGCTCGCCCCCCGGCCAATCAGAACCAGGCGCGAACGCCCGCCACCACGCTGAAGCCGCCGGTGCCCTCGCCCGCGGCGCGGGCATAGCGCGCCGTGTCGCCGAGCCTGCGCTCCCACGACACGCCGACATAGGGCGCGAACTCGCGTTTGATCTCGTAGCGCAGCCGCAGCCCGGCTTCCGCGTCCGTCAGTCCGGACCCCAGGCCGCTGGACGGCACGTCCTGCGCCGACAGGTTCAACTCGACGCGAGGCTGCAGCACGAGCCGCTGGGTGATGCGCTGGTCGTAATAGCCTTCCAGGCGCCCGAACACGTCGCCCTTGTCGGACAGGAACAGCGCGCCTTCGACGTCGAACCAGTAAGGTGCGAGCCCTTCGAAGCCGACCGTGGCGTAGGTGCGGTCCGGGCCGGGCCCGAAGTCCTGGCGGACGCCGGCCTGCAGGTTGAAATAGGGCCCGACGGCCCGGCTGTAGAGCGCCTGCACCTCGCCCTCGGTATTCTCGCGGAACGTCCCTTCGCCCTCGCTCTTGATCGTCAGGCGGTTGATGTCGCCGCCATACCAGAACTCGCCGTCCCACCTGTAGCCGTCACGGCCGTCGCGGAACTGCACCTCGGCAAGGTTCAGCATCAGCTGCGAATACGACATGCCGCCATGCTCGCGGCGCAGTGCCGTCCGCGCGGGTGCCATCGCGTCGCGGCCCCACACGCGATCGGCGTAGTTCGCCTCCGGCGCAGCGGGCGCGGGTGCGTTCCCGGCCGGCAGCGCGGTGCCGCCCTTGCCCATGGGGGCCGAAGAGACGGCAGGCGCGGTCGCCTTGGGGGTGCAGTGACCCTTCGCGGCATGCTCGGGCGGACAATCGGGATCGGTCGCGGCCGCAGGTGCAGGTGCAGCAGCCGCAGCGGGTGCCGACTGTTGCGCCGCCGACGTCTTGGGCGTGCAGTGGCCCATCGCCGCATGCTCGGGCGGGCACGAGGGATCGATCGGTGCCGCACCTGGGGCCGCCGCGGCGGATGATGGCGACGTTGAGGCACGCGGTGCCGGACGCGCAGGCGCCTTGACCGCCGGCTTCGGCTTAGCCTTCGGCTTCGGCCTCGCCTTCGGCGCGGGCTTGGCCGCCGCAGCCTTCGGCTTGGCGGGCACGGGCATCTTGCAATGGCCCATCGCCGCGTGTTCGGGCGTGCACTGGGCGGCCGAAGCCAGCAGCATGGCGCTGAGGACGAGGCTCATTTCGTATCTCCGTCGCGCGGCCGGACGGAGACGACCTGCATCATCCCGGCGTGCATGTGGTAGAGCATGTGGCAGTGGAACGCCCAGTCGCCGACGGCATCGGTGGTGACGTCGAACGTGGCGGTGCCGCCCGGCTGGACCTGGATCGTGTGCTTGCGCGGCGCGAACTCGCCATGACCCGTGACGAGCTCGAAGAAGTGCCCGTGCAGATGGATCGGGTGACCCATCATCGTGTCGTTGACCAGCGTGACGCGCACCCGCTCGTCCTTCAGGAACGGTATCGGCTTCCTGACCTCGCTGAGCTTCTCGCCGTCGAACGCCCACATGTAGCGTTCCATGTTGCCGGTGAGGTGGATGCGCATCGACCGGTCGGGCGCGCGCACGTCCGGGTTGCGGTCGACCGCCATCAGGTCGGTGTAGACCAGAACCTTGTGGCCGACGTCCTCGAGGCCCTGACCCGGCTCGCCCATCCGGTCGACCGGCATCGGCGAAATGGTCTGCACGGTCGGCGTCTTCTTGACCTCCGGCGCGACCGAGAAGTCGCGCATCGAGTGATCCATGCCGCCCGACGCGTGGTCCATCGCGCCCTGCTGACCACCGCCGGTCGCAGCGTCGCCGGTCGGCTTGCAATGGCCCATGGCGGCGTGTTCCGGCGGACATGCCGGTGCCGCCGCGCCTGCCGGCTTGGCGTGGCCCATGGCGGAATGGTCCATGCCCGCCATCGATCCGCCGGAGCCGTGGTCCATGCCGCCCATGCCCATGTCCTTCATGTCGGCGAGCGGTCGGCGGCGCAGCGGCGGGACGGCAGCGGCCATGCCCTCACGCGGCGCGAGGGTGGCGCGCGCCATGCCGGACCGGTCGACGCTTTCGCCGACGATCGTGTAGGCGCGCTCATCGGCGGGCTGGACGATGACGTCGTATGTCTCGGCGACCGCGATCTGCATCTCGTCGACGGCGACGGGGCGGACCGGCAGGCCGTCGGCCTGGACGACCGTCATCTTGAGGCCGGGGATGCGGAAGTTGAAGGTGGTCATAGCCGAAGCGTTGATGATCCGCAGCCGCACCTGCTCGCCGGGGCGGAAGAGGCCGGTCCAGTTGTCGCGCGGGCCGTGGCCGTTGACGAGATAGGTGTAGGTGCTGCCGGTCACGTCGGCGACGTCGGTGGGGTCCATGCGCATGGCGCCCCATTCCAGCCGTTCCTTGGCCGACTGGTCCTTGCCCGCGAGCAGGCCGGCCAGCGTCTGCTTCTGGAAGTTGAAGTAGCCGCCCTGCTGCTTGAGCTTCTTGAAGATGATGTGCGGGTGCATCTGGCTGTGGTCGGACAGCACGATCACGTGCTCGCGGTCCGACTGGATCGGGTCGACGCCCTTGGGGTCGATGACGATCGGGCCGTAGTGGCCGAGCTGCTCCTGCAGGCCCGAATGGCTGTGATACCAGTAGGTGCCCGACTGCACGATCGGGAATTCGTAGGTGAAGGTCGAGCGCGGCTTGATGCCGGGGAAGCTGACGCCGGGCACGCCGTCCATGTGGAACGGCAGGATGAGCCCGTGCCAGTGGATCGAGCTGTCCTCGTCGAGCGCGTTCTCGACGTGCAGCCGCACGTTCTGGCCTTCGCGCAGGCGGATGAGCGGGGCCGGCACCGTGCCGTTGATGCCGATGGCGTGGCTCTCGCGACCGTCGATCATCATCATCTGGTGCGCGATGCGCAGGGTGATGTCCTCGCCCGACACCGTCGGCAGCGGCTTGACGATCCCTGCGGATACCGACTGCGCCCAGGCGGGCATGTAGGCCGCGAGAGCGAGGCCGCCGCCGGTCAGCGTGGCACCGCGCAGAAGCTGGCGGCGATCGATGGTGCGCGTCATGGATGTTCCGGTGTCTGCCATAGGTGGATCTGCCTTCTGATACGCGCCGGACGCCCTTAGCCCTCGATCGTTCCAGCGCCCGTTCGGGCATGCCTCGCCGAAGCGGGGGCGCTCGTCGCACGCCCGGCTGGCGACGGCTGGCGCGGCGCGCTTCAGATCGGTCCGCGACGAGTGGCCGCGCTTCGGCCAGCGCCGCCGCGTCGATGCGAGGCGGATCGGGAGCGCCGTCCCGAGCGCGATCGCGCCGTCAAGCTGACGGCACCTGACTGCCAGTCCGGGGGGAGGGGCGGGGAAGAGCCTTACGAGAAGGAAAAGAGCATGAGCGAACTCGACCTGTCGGGTATCGACCCGCTGCGTCGCGGCGAGGTCAGGCGCCGGATCGGCGTGCTGGACCGCTATCTCGCCATCGAGCGCCCGACGCGCGCCGATGCGGAACGGCATGCCGGCGAGATCGGCATCGGCGTCGCCCAGTTCTACCGGCTGGCCAAGGCCTGGCGCCTCCACCGCAAGCCGCAGATGGTCGGGGCGGGAGAGCGCGGGCGGCCCAGGACGCGGCGCGACGGCGTGCCCGAGAAATCGCGGTCAATCGTGGTCGAGGTCATCGGCGAACTCGGCGCGGATGCGAAGCTGGCCGACCTGCTCCGCGAGGTGGCACGACGATGCGAGGCAGCGGGCACCGTCACGCCCTCGCGCGGCGCCCTGTGGACCTATGTCATGGACGCGCGCGCCACCAGCCCCATCCGGACCAACGAGCCGCGCCGCATCGTGGTTGGACGCGTATGGGCCGAACTGCCCACGTTGCACGGCGACGGCAACATGTTTCCCGAAGTCGCGATCGCGATGCTCCTGCCCGAACGGACGATCATCGGCAGCGACGTCTCACTGGACCCCGGCAAGCGCGGCAGTGCGGCACTGGCGCTCGCCCGAGCGTTCGCGACCATGGGCGACGTCCCCGCCGACCTGCAGGTCGAGGTCTCCGCCGCCGACCGCGAAGAAGTGCTGCCGGTGCACCTCGCGCGTCTCGGCCGCGAACCGCTCCTTGGCGGAAGGTCCACAGGGACGACGATCGCCAGCAACCTGGGCCGCATGGTCGGCGGGCTGCGTATCCTGCACCGGCCGCACACCGCCAACCCGGATCGCCTGCTGGCTGCCCGATCCGTCAAACCGCTGGACGGTGACGCCGCGGCGACCGAGGTGGAACGCGCCATCCGCCGCCACAACGAGGTGATCAGCGGCGATACGGTAGCCGCCGAACCGACCTAGTCGTGCTTGCCGCCCAGCGTCGCCAACGCCTTGTAAAGGTGCGGCGGCGGTTCAGGCGCTCCCGCGCGAGACAGGTCCAGCGCGTCGTTGTGCGCGTCGGCGGCGCGGCGTAGCGCGTCGTATGCGTCAGCCTCGGTCCAGGCGGTCATGTCGCTATTCGCGGCGAGCGCATCGCCCGCCAGGGTGCGCGTGGGCGTGAAGGTCACCTTGCCGAGGCGAGGACCGAGCGTCCTGGCGATCATCCGACCATAGCGTCGCTCGCCGCGCTCAAGGATGAAGTGGGTATCCCTGAACCGGGAATTCAGCTCGTGCATGACGCTCGAGATCCGGTCGATGTCCTCGCCGGCCGTGATGCGCATCACCGAGAACACGTTCGACCAGCGCCACCGCCCGCCCTCGCGTTCGATCGTCCGCAGCGCGTCGTTGGCGGCGCCGTTGTGGCCGCGAATCACCGCCTCGATCGCGCCGACGCCGACGCCCAGCACCGCGCCGGTTCCCGCATCCATGCAGAGGAAGGCGATGTGGGGCCGCCCATCGACACGAGGCAGCGATGTCGCGACGCAATCGGACAGAAGCACCTGACCGAGCGGCATCGAGGAAGCGATCCGCCGCTGCTCCGCCTGCACGATTTCGCGCAGCTTCGTCATGCCGGGGACCTTCGCGCCCTCCGGCAGGCGCGCGAAGCGAACCATCCTGTCGACCAAGGCGCTGGTCGACATGTCGCCGAACAGCAGGACCACCTGGCGAGCGGCATCGCTCAACGCTTCCAGAACGTCGCTGTCGACCTTGGACTTGCGCGCGCCCGCGCGCGCGAAGACGCCGAGCGACGCGAGCGACGGAGTGTCGCGCCATTCGGCGGCGATGCGGTAGAAGCGACTGACGCTCATGTCGCCCGCGAGAGCGGCGGCGGACACGACGTCCAACTCGCCGCGGCCGCCATCCCATTGCCGCAGCGCCGCGAAGCGCGCCAAAGCCCGCGCCCTCTGCGCCGGCGTAAGGCGCCGCCAGACATCCGCCTCGCCGGCCGCACGATCCTGAAAGGCCGCGACCAGCTCCGACGGCAGCGAAACCTCGCGATCGCGGTCCGTTTCCATCCGCGCTCATTAACCATCGAAGGCGCCATTGTCGAATAAAAACGCGAGTTTTTCATTGCCGCATCGTTCAAGTCATATATATGCAACTTCCGAATAAGAATGCGACTGGTTGAGTCGTTGCGGCGTCGGCGACGCTGCCGCTCCGCCACGCAGGTTGTGAAAGGCGTCGCGGATGTTGCGAGACGAACAGCGGAACGGGGATGTAGAAACCGAACAGTCGATGGCTGCCGCGGGTGGCTCGCCAGCCGCGGGTGCACCGAGTGTCCCGACCTCGCGGCTCCCCGTCTTCACCCACGCGCATCCGCTCGCGGGCTGGAGCCCGTCGCGGCGTCCCCCTCGGCATCGGGTGATGCGCGTGCCGCACCGGCACGTCGTCGCCGACCATCTCAACGGGGTGAAGGACCCGGCTCGCTGGGTGCTGATCGGCATCGAGGCCGCGGATGATCTCGGCATGGTGCGCACGGGCATGACCTACGACAAGGACTATGGGACGAGCGCCGGCTTTTTCGAGAAGCCGCAGCGCCTCCAATTCTTTGAGGGGCCGAACGAGCCGGCGGTCGCCGACCATCTGGAAATGTCGCCGCGCTACCTGGACTTCCAGTTCCAGCCGCTCCGGCTGACGTTCCGCCGCGCGGACGGCCGCGTGATCCACAAGTATCCCGACGTCGGGATCGAATACGACGACCACAGCGTCCGGTTCGGCGAGATCAAGTCGGACGACGCGTGGTTCCAAGCGGCAGGCATCCGACGTCCGCTCGAGCGGATCGACATGGCGATGTCGGCCTCGGGCATGGACACGCTGCTCAGAATTAAGGGGACAGTCTTTCGCAGGGACGAGGTGCAGAAGGCGCACGGCATCGCGATGGAGGCCCGCCTGACGACCTTCGATCCGTCGACCGACGGCGGCCGGGCCCGCGCGGCCGTCATGGCCGCCGGCGGCCGGGCCCGCTACGCCGACGTCGTCGCCGCCCTCGGCGGCCACCGCGCGCACGCGGTCGACAAGCTCTACGCGATGCTCATGCGGCGCGTGGTCGACTTCGACCTTTCGTCCGAGCCGACCGCCGACACGCTCGTCACGGCGCCGCGACCCGCGAGCGCGTTCGCGCTCCGCGAGCTGCTCGCGCGCTTCCAGCGGAAGGTCGCCTGATGCCGAGTCCGCTGCGCATCCCCGCCGGCACCGTCTTCGCGCACGACGGCACGCGGATCTCCTTCGTCGAGGAGGTGGACGACTTCGTCCTGCGCTTCGTCATCGAAGGGACCGACGACGAGTTCTTCGTCGAGGCGGCCCCGGGCGTGATGGTGCGACCGACCGTCCAGTGGCTGCTGGACGAGTTCGCGGCGGGGCGTCTGCGCGAGTTCACCGCAAGCGAGGCGACGCTCACCGAATGGCGCGGACGCTATCTCGGCTGGGACCGGACGGCCTGCCTCGCCAAGCAGCCCAAGGCCGTCCGCAAATACGAGCTCGCGCTGGCGGCGCTCGTCCAGGGCAAGCCCAAATCCGCGACGGCGCTCGAGGACTTCGCCAAGGAGATGTATCCGGACGACGAGGTCGCATCGGGCCGCTCGATCATCCGCTGGATGAACAATCTCGAAGCCTTCGGCGAGAAGGTCGGCGTCATGATGAACCGCAGCGGCCGTGAGAAGGGCCGCTCGCCGCTGCCGCGGATCGTCGACCGGCTCGTCCATCAGGCCATGGCGCTGCACTGGTCCGTCGACGCCATCAAGAAGATGGACGCCTATTCGCTGACCGTCGCCGCTTGGCACCGGCTGAAGGACGCGGGTGCCACCGGCATCGGCGACGCTCCGCCGCACAAGAGCACGGTCGTGAACCGCATCAACAAGTGCGAGGACATGGAGGCCTGGACGTCCAAGCACGGGCCGCATGAAGCCAATCGTTATTTCCTCGCCTCGGGCGAGAGCATGCCCATCACCCGTCCGTTCCAGCTCGCCTACATCGACGGCACCGAGTTCGAGCAGGTGTGTCTGTTCTCGGCCGACGCCGAGATCCCCAGCAACAAGATGAAGATCGTGCAGGTCATCGATGCCTGCGCGCTCTTCGCATATCCAACCACGCCCTTCAGCGGACCCTATCGGTCCGAAATGGGGATGTACGCGCTCATGGGTGCGCTCACGCCCCCCGTGCTTACCAAGGAGCAGATGGCGGCCGATCCCATGCGCGTGCTGTTCTTCGGCCGTCAGGGCCTGCTGCGCGGCGACAACGACAAGGCCATCATACCGCCGTCCGCGATCGGAAACCTGGCGAGCGTCATCGGACGCGTCGAACTGGCGAAGAGATACGGGTCGGACGAGAAGTCCAACGTCGAGAACTATTTCGGATGGCTGAAGCACAGGTTGGAAGGCGAACCCGGCACTGTTCTGTCCGCCCGTAGCCGCCGGCGCTCGATCCGCCGCGATCCGATGAAGGAGGCGGCAATGACCCGCGCCAGCTTCGCGCAGAAGCTGGAGGCGCTACGGCTCGAGTGGAACGACACAGCGCACGAGGCCATCGGCTGGCGGAAGCCCAACGACGTCATGCTCGAGTTCATCTCGGCCCAGCGGACCCGCTTCAGCGACCCCAAGGACGTCCGGCGCAACCTCGCGCGAACGGTCCCCGGGGTTCTCACCACCGATGGCGTCGTCCACGACAACATCACCTACAGGTGGAACCGCGAGGGCGTGACGCAGACGCTGTCGAGCAACCTCGCCGCCCAGGCGTTCTCCAAACGGCTGGAAGGCACCGCGCGGTGCGACGTGTGGCTGCGCGTCTTCGACTGGAACCTCGACATCATCGAGATCGTGGACGAGGCCGGCAACGACTTCGTCGAGCTCTGGTCCGACGATCCCGACTACACCCAGTTCCTCACCCGGTTCGAGCACAAGTTCCACCAGTCCTGCGTGATCGCGGGCAGCACCGGCGCGCAGACGGCCGAGCAGAAAGCCCTGCGCCGGGCGGAATCCCTTCAGCAGCAGTGGGAGGATCTGCACAATCTGCCCTATGCCATCGCCAAGAAGGCAGGGGCGGTCCTCGAGCGTGCTGAGGTGCGCGCGAAGGCGCGCAACGTCGCCGACGATCCCGATCTCACCGACTTCTCCGCCTTCATGATCCCGACGGACATAGGCGGCTCGAAGCGAGCGGACGTTCCGCTCGGTCCCACGCAGTCGCGCTCCGCAGACGCACCGGACGACGGCACGGACGCGCGCGCGGACACCAACCGTGGCCCGGCAGGCGACTGGGGCGGACTCGATCCCGCACCCCGATCCAACCTCGACATGCTCGCCGCCGACCAGGAGCAGGAGGACCTGGACGGCGGCATCGACTGGGACGCGGACGATGACCGCCGCTCCGAGAATTCCTCTTCGGGAGATGATGCGTGACCAACGCGAAAAAGGATCCGCTCGGCGTCCAGCCGCCGCCCGTCCGCGGCGATCCCAAGCCGGTGTTCACCGACCCGGCCCGCAACGCGCGGGTCGAGGCGGTCGTGCCGTTCTTCAAGACGAACTACATCGAGCACGAGCCCCAGACCATCGTGGTAGAGCAGCTGCTCAGCTACCTCAAATCCATGCAGTCGCTTCTTGGTGGGCCGATCGACGGCCGCTGCCTGTCCGAGCACAGCAACGCCGGAAAGTCGCGCATGATCGAACATCTCGTTCGCATGGCGGCATTGAGGCGGGCCGAGGCGGGGCTGCCACCCAATCCACACCAGATCCTGTGCATCGAGCTGGACAAGACGACATCGGTCGCCACCTGGCTCCGCCGCATCCTATACGAGATGGGCGACGACCACTGGAACGACCGCAACGCGAAGATCGAGGACCTCGAGGATCGCATCCTCACCATGTCTCGCAGGCTCGGCGTGGAGGGGATCGTCGGTGACGAGGTCCAGCACCTCGATCGCAAGACGACCGACGCCCGACAGGTCACCGACCGCTTCAAGACGTTCCTGAACCGCGGCATCCTGCCGCTCATCCTAGTCGGTGACGAGGACGCGGAGAAGTTCTTCGAGAAGAACGGCAAGTTCGCCTCCCGCCTCGGCACGCCGCTCGAGCTGAGGCCGCTCAATCCCCGTGGCGACGCTCACGACAAGGAACTCTTCCTCACCTTCTGCGAACGCCTCGACCAGTCGATGGTCGAGGGCGGGATCATCGACGAGCTGAGCGGCCTGAACAAGATTGGCTTCCGGACCCAACTCGTGACGGTCAGCAGCGGGCACGTCGGTCGCGTGTGCCGTGTGGTGTGCGAGGCGGCGCAGCACGCGCTGCGTCGCGGATCGCCCGCGATCGAACGGCACGACATGAGCGTCGCGACCCGGGGCTTCGCCATGAAGCTGAAGTGGGTGCTCCACGATCCGTTCTCGAATCGCGGCGGCTCGTGAAGGTCGCCGAGGCCCCGTTCAAGCGCCTGCGGTTCGAATACGATCCCGGGCCCCGCGAAAGCGTGATCGGTGCACTCGCCGCCGCCTGCCGGGAGCACCGACTCCCCAGGATCGCCACCGCGCTCGAAGGCGGCGGCGTCCATGTCGCCAGGATCGGCTTGATACAGTGCGTCCCAACCGACATGCTCGATCGCATCGCGCGCGTCATCCGCACCGAGCCGGCGAACCTTCACACGATCGCCTTCACATGGTCCGACCGACGAGATCGCATCGTTCTGGGCGATCTCGTTGCGCCCAGGTCCGCGTTCGACCTGGAGAGACGCCGCATAAGCCCGGTGTCATTGCGCAAGGGGCCATACCATCGCAGCGACTGGCTCAACCTGCTGCTGCCCTACTGCCCGGAATCCCTCGAACTGCTCGTCGACGCCTGCCCGGATTGCGGACCCCTGGGGTGGCGCTGGACCCGGGGGCTCGACGCCTGCGAAGGCTGCGGCAAGCAGATCGCACCGTCGAAGGCCCCGCCGCTGCCGCTCTATGCGGCCGACGACTACCGCCTCTTCGCCGATCTGATGTCGCGGGATCCGGACGCCGGCGCGAAAGCGGTCGAACAATTGCCCTCGGTCATCCAGTCCTTCTCGCGCACGGCGCTGGTGGGTGTGGCACTGCGCGCGGGGATCGTCGCGACGTCCGGTCGACGAGGAGGGGGCGTCGAGAAGTTGGCGGAGGCAGGGCCGGACGTGGTGGTGAAGGTGGTTGCGACGGGGGCGGCGCTGCTGCGGCGGTGGCCCGCCTCCATGCAGGCGTTCGCCGACAGGCGGCTTGACGCGATCGCCGGCGACGTGGCCGCCTATGAGACCATGCGTCGCGATATCCGATGGATCGCGCAACGTCAGCACATGGAGGAAGGGCGCCTCGTCGCCCTCGCGTTCCCCGACATCGATGGTCGCAAGGTCCAGACCTTCGCGAAGGACACGCGCTACTACACGGCGACGGAGACGAACATCCAACTCTGGACCTCGTCGCAGCAGCTGAAACAGCTTCGCGACGCCAAGGCAGTCCGCTTCGAGGAGTTGCCGGGCGGACAACGCAAGCGCGTGCGGTATGACGCAGACGACGTGGATGCGCTGCGGAACCTGCTTCGCACTTCCACGACCGCGGAATCCGTCGCCGCCCGGTTCGAGATCCCCGTCTACGCCATCAGCCAGATCGCATTCCCCCAGCCGGTCCCGACCGCGAGCGACGGCCCCGACAGCTCGGACACTGCTCTGCTCACGGCCTTGAATCATCCGGGCGTCGTGATCCTCCAGGGTCAGAAGCTGGACGCCACGTCCGTCGAGAATTTCGCTCGCGAACTCGATTCCATCGCCATCCGTCACCAACCGCCCCCGGGGATCATCACGCTGCGGAGCGCGATGATCAGGTATCCGGGTGAAAAGCCCTGGGGTCGCGTGCTGGCGGCATTGCTTGGGAGGCGAATCCCATACTACGTGGCCGGGACCCAGCCGGCGACCGCACGCAGCATTCATGTCGATCCAGCCAGACTGCCCAAGCTCCCGCTCTGCCAGCGCGAGCGGGACGAGAGTTTCCTGAGGTTCACGCACGTGTCCATGCGCGACGCCGGCGAGATCCTCGGCGCCGGCTTCGAGGAAACCGCCGAGGCGATCGCATCGCGCGGCATCGAAATCTCACGCTACGGCAAGGGGAACGGGGTCTCGCGCGAGGCAGTTGACGCGCTGGCCCGCATCATCGCCTTCACCGGCGAGGCCGCCGTCTTCTCCAACCGCAATGCGGTCGGCCTCTACCACGAGCTGAAGCGAGCCGGCGTCGCCCGCCTGCATGGCGGATGGTCTCGCCGTGAACTCGTTGAGCGCGGGCTGGTCAGCCATGCTCGAGCGGGCTGCGGACAGTCGTTGCGAACCAAATGACGAGCTTGCCTCGACGCGCTAGCGCCGGCATTATCTGCAAGGTGCTCGGCGGTTCAGGTCAAGAAACCTGTGACAAAGTTAAAGCGCCGCAGCGCCGGGATTTGTTAGCGTTCGCCGTTACTTAGTTTCGCATTCGCCGATGCGCTTGCCCTCGATGCGGACCTTCTGCGACATCGCCGTCCGGCCGGTCATTTCCATCTGCTGATCGGTCGTGAAGCTTGTCGGGGTGAACGTGCCCGTCGTCTTGCCGGTCATCTGCGTGTCGCCGGGCAATTTGCAGCTGACGTCGCTTTCCATCCTGCCGCCGGCAAAGCTGTTGCTGGCAACGGTGCAGTCCGCGCCCGACTGCTTCAGCATTTCCTCCGGTCCCTTCGCCGCCTGCTCCGGCGTGATGCAGATGGTGTTGGTCTGCGCCGGCGGGTTGGCGGGCATGCCGGCGGGCATGTTCGCCATCTTCAGGTCGCTGACCTGCGTGCGGATCTCCCACTTGCCCGGTTGCAGCTTGGGCGTTTCCGCGCCCGCCCCGGTTTCGGACGACACCACTTGACCGGTCGCCGAATTGCTGGTCAGCGTGGTCGATCCGGTCTTCTGGTCGCCGCAGGCCGTCAGGGCCAGCGCACCCAGCGCTGCCAGGGGGATCAGCTTTTTCATGCAACGCTCTCCTGTTTTCGTTTCGGGGGTAACACTTTAGCCCCCTTCTGCGTTGCGCCCTGCATGAACGAAACCCTTCGTCCCGAACCCCGCCCGTCCCGCCGTACGCCGTGGAGCATCATCGGCATCGCCGCCGCCGGCTTCGTCCTGCTGCTACTGTTCTTCCTCGCCGATCAGGTAGTGCGGGGAAGCAGCTTCGCGTTCGACCGGCAGCTGCTGCTGGCGCTGCGGGGGACCGATGGCGCGCCGGTCGCGTCGGAGAAATTCACGTCGATGGTCCGCGACGTCACCGCGCTCGGCAGTACGACGGTGCTGACCATCGTCGTCGCCTTCGTCGCGCTGCTGCTGGCCAGTACCGGACGGTGGCGGACCGGGCTGCTGATCGCGGCGGCGTGCGCCAGTGGCAGCTGGGCCAATATGCTGTTCAAGCAGGCGGTGTCCCGCGCGCGTCCCGATCTGGTCCCGCACCTGATGGCGGAGACGTCGAACAGTTTCCCCAGCGGCCATGCCGCCAATTCGGCGATCGTGTACCTGACACTGGCGACGCTCGCCTGGCCGCTGTTGCGCCAGCGCGCCGCACGGGCGTTCGCGATGGCGGCCGCGGCATCGCTGGTCGTCGCGATCGGGGTCAGCCGGGTTTATCTGGGCGTGCACTGGCCGAGCGACGTGCTGGCCGGATGGCTGTTCGGGGCGCTGTGGGCGATCGGATGGTGGCGGATCGAACTGCGCGTGCTGGGCGGACGGTAACGACGGAAACCTTTGCGGCGGCGCGAGCGGCGGCGTAACGTTAGCGCAAACAATCAGCGATGGAGGGATGGATGAGCGCGAAATTCCGGGGCGTGGCGGCAACGTTGCTGCTGGTGGCGGGGGCGGCGCAGGCGCAGATCGCGCCGGTCGGCGGGGCGCCGAGCAGCTCGCCCAATTCCGAGGACACGACGCGCAGCGTCACCAGCGACCGCGACCAGCAATTCGCGCTCGACCGTATCCGCGACGAGGCAGGCACGACCGTCGACGCACGCGCGTCGCGGCGCAGCGCCAAGCGGATCGTCGCGGCCAAACCGTCCGACCTGGTCATCGGCGCATCGGTGTTCGACAAGACCGGCGTGCCGCTGGGCACGATCGAGGCGGTGAAGCCGGAGGGCGTGCAGCTGTTGTCGGGCAGCTCGCGGGCGATGGTCCCGGCGGATGTGTTCGGCACGATCCGGGGGCAGCTGGTGCTGAACGTGACCAAGGCCGAGTTCGCGCAGCAGACCGGGGCACGGTAATCGCAGCGGCAGGAGGCGATCGACAAGCGACCGATCATCTCGTCACCCCGGACTTGATCCGGCGTCCTGCTTTTGCGTCGGGCGACTAAGAAGCGGGACCCCGGGTCAAGCCCGGGGTGACGATGAGACGTTATCCTGTGAACCGCGAACCTTGCTTGAGCGGCTGAACGCGGATCTGCTGCGAGCCTCAGTGAAACGGAGTGATGATGTCCGCGCCGTGGCGGGTCGCCTTGTCATAGGCGACGTCGTGCTCGGCGATCGTGCGCACCGCCGCCATGCCGGCGTCCTTGATCCCGTCGCAGCCGGCGGCGTTGATCGCGTCGGCCACCTCGCCGCGATGGTCCCACGCATAGCGGACATGGCCTTCCTCATGCTTCAGCAGCGTGGCGAGGTAGCGGTCGAACTGCGCGCGGACCCTGGCCGGGACGTCGGAGTCGGCGAGGCGGGGAACGGTGACGACCGCTTCGAACCCGATATTGTCGAGCGTCGTGCTGCACGTGCCCGCCGCATCGCGCCGCCAGCGCCAGTTGATGTTCCAGCGGCTGAGCCCGTCGACGCGCTTGCCGTCGTTCGGATCGGTCGGGCGGGCAGCGTCGATCGATCGACGGATCGCGGCCACGCTGCGGCCGGTGACGGCATATTCCTCGACCCGGACATTGGCGATGCCGTCGAACGGGGTGGCGGAGCCTTGCAGCGTCAGCAGCGCGGCGAACAGGGCGGTGGCGGCGGGGGCGGTCGGCATGGGGCGGAGCGTAGCCGGGGCGCGGCGGAAGGCAATGGCGGAGTTAAGGGTGGGCAATGCGCAGTCGGTCCTGGGCATGGCCTCTGCGAACGTCGCTCGCCCAACTGCCACCGCTTCGTACCCCGGCCTTCGCCCGGGTACGGAACAGGCATTTGGGCAGAGGTCTTATCTGAGCCAAGTGAGCTTGGTCATGCCGCGGCAGAGAGCGTGGTCCCATCGGGTAGCCCATTCGGCACGTCGCGGTTCAACAGTTCGGGGCAGCCGTTGCAGTCCACCGCGCTACGGGGCGGGCGGCGAAGGCAAAACCATTGGAGTGGGCTCAGTCGCCCAGTTGCGCGAGCAACGTCTTCGCCGCCAGCGTCTCGGCCTCCTGCTTCGACGTGCCGGTGGCTTCGGCCGCCGCCAGCTTGCCGATGGTTACGCGCACGGTGAAGCGCGGCGCGTGGCCGGGGCCGCTCTTGTCGACGATCGCATATTCGGGCGGACGGCGATTGTTCGCGGCGGCCCATTCCTGCAGCGCCGATTTCGGGTGGCGCGGCACGCGCAGTTGCGCGTCGATCCGCGATCCCCATAGCGTGCGGACCAACGCGCGCGCGGCGTCATGGCCATGGTCGAGATAATAGGCGCCGATCAGCGCCTCCATCACATCGCCCAGCACATTGTCGCTGTCGCCGGCGCCGTCGTCGCGCGCCTGCTTGCCGAGCTTCAGATGCGGGACCACGCCGATGCCGCGCGCGATTTCCGCACAGACGGCACCGGTCACCAACGCGTTGAACCGCTTCGACAGCGCGCCTTCGCTCTCCGAGGGAAAGCGTTCGTAGAGCCATTCGGCGACGGCGAGCCCCAGCACGCGGTCGCCGAGAAATTCGAGCCGCTCATAGGTCGCGCGTGCCGTGCTGCCATGGGTCAGCGCGCGGGCGTAATCGTCGATGCGGGTCGGCGCACGGCCCAGCGCCTGGCCGACCCAGTCGTGCAGGGCGTCGCTCAGAAGCCTTCCCCGATCCGGTGCCACCGCGCGGCCGAGAACCACGTCCACGGCAGCAGCCATTCGGCCGAGCCATCGGTCGAGAAGAAGTTCACGACGGCCTTGCCCTCGATATTCTCCAGCGGGACGATGCCGATGCCGCCGCCTTCGCGTGCCGGGAAGCGGCTGTCGGCGCTGTCGTCGCGATTGTCGCCCATCAGGAACGCATGGCCGGCCGGCACGGTGAACACGCCGGTATCGTCCGCCTCGGTCGTGCCGAGGTCGAGGACGTTGTAGCTCTTGCCGTTCGGCAACGTCTCGCGGAACTGCGGATAGGCGCAGACCGGCTGTTCGGCGACGATCCGCTGGAAGGCATAGTCGCAATTGGTGTTGGGCGATACCGGCGCGACCCAGTCGGCGACGCGCTGCTTCGGGATCGCCTTGCCGTTCAGGAACAGCTGTCCGCCGCGCATCTGTACCGTGTCGCCGGGGATGCCGATCACGCGCTTGATATAGTCCTGCTTCGCGCTCGGCGGCGCCTTGAACACCACCACGTCGCCGCGCGCGGGCGTGCGCGGCAGGATGCGGCCGGGGATCAGCGGGATGCCCCAAGGCAGCGAATAGCGCGAATAGCCGTAGTTCCATTTGGTGATGAACAGATAGTCGCCGATCATCAATCGCGGCTGCATCGATCCCGACGGGATCGAGAAGGGCGAGAACAGGAACGAGCGGATGATGAACACCACGATGGCGAGCTTCAGCAGGAAGACCATCAGGTCCGCCCCTTCCGAACGCTTCGGCTTGGTGGCGGGCGCGGGCGGAGTCGGCGTGGGGGTAGCCGGGGCGGGGTCGAGAGCCATGGACCGTGCCATGCGTGGGGCGGGGCGGGGCGTCAAGTGGGTGGGGGTTTGTCGGGTGATCGGGCAGGAGCCGAGGGAGACCCCAGCTTTCGCTGGGGTGAGGTTTGGGGCAGGGCCGTTTCCCATTTACGTCACCCCAGCGCAGGCTGGGGTCTTTCTCGGCTCAAACGATGTCGTCGAACAAATCCCGCCATTCCGGGTTGGCGTCTGCGATCAACTGGTGCTTCCATTCGGCCCGCCACGCCTTGAGCGCCTTCTCCCGCCGGATAGCGCTTTCGATATCATCATGCTTTTCCGCGAGAACCAGCGTCCTGATACCGTACTTCCGGCAATAGGCAGACCCACTATCCCGCCTGTGCTGCCACACCCGCGCGGCAAGGTCGGCCGTCACCCCGACATAGGTCATGCCGAACCGGCGGTTCGCCATGATGTAGGTCCAGCCCCCGCGCATCGGGCAGGCGTATCGAGATGCTCAGGGAGATGCCAGCCTGCGCCGGCATGACGATAGAAGGGAGTGGACCTGCCCCCTTGGTCCGCTCTAGGGCGACGGCATCCTAACCGACGACATGACGAGGGACGATATGGCGATGCAGGACTGGTCCGCGATCGAGGGGCTTGGCAGCACGAAGCTCACCGAATTGTTCGCAAAGGATCCCGACCGGCTGGCCAAGCTGACCGTCGATGTCGGCGGGCTGCATTTCGATTTCGCCAAGACCCATCTGGACGATGCGGCGATCGACGCGTTCACCGGGCTGGCCGCGACGATGGAGCTGGCGGCGAAGCGCGACGCGCTGTTCGCCGGGCAGGTGGTGAATGTCACCGAAGGGCGCGCTGCGACCCATACCGCCGAGCGCGGCGAGGGTAACCCGGACGATGTCGCACAGGCGCGCGCGTTCCAGTCGCGGATGCGGCAGGTGATCGACGCGATCGAGGCGGATGCGTTCGGGCCGGTACGCCACATCCTGCATGTCGGCATCGGCGGGTCGGCGCTCGGCCCCGACCTGATCTTCGACGCGCTGGGGCGTGACGAGGACAAGTATGACGTGGCGATCGTGTCGAACGTCGACGGCGTGGCGATGGAAGAGGCGGTCAAGGGCTTCGACCCCGCCGCCACGCTGCTGGTCGTCGCGTCCAAGACCTTCACCACGACCGAGACGATGCTGAACGCGGAATCGGCGATGGCGTGGATGCGCGAGGGCGGGGTCGAGGACCCTTATGGCCGCGTGATCGCGCTGACCGCCTCGCCCGACCGCGCGGTGGAATGGGGCGTCGACGAAACCCGCGTGCTGCCGTTCGCCGAGTCGGTCGGCGGGCGCTATTCGCTGTGGTCGACGCTGGGGTTCCCGTTCGCGCTGGCGCTGGGGTTCCAGGCCTATGAGGAACTTCTGGAAGGCGCGGCCGAGATGGATCGGCATTTCCGCTTGAGCGAACCGGCGAAGAATGCGCCGGTGCTGGCGGCCTTTGCCGACCTTTATTATTCGCAGGTGAAGGGTTGCGAGACGCGGGCGACGTTTGCCTATGACGAGCGGTTGCGGTTGCTGCCGTCCTATCTCCAGCAGCTTGAGATGGAATCGAACGGCAAGTCGGTGACGGCGGCCGGCGAGCCGCTGGGGCGCAATTCGGCGGCGATCACCTGGGGCGGGGTCGGCACCGATGCCCAGCATGCGGTGTTCCAGCTGCTGCATCAGGGTACGCGCATCGTGCCGCTGGAATTCGTCGCGGTGGTCGAGGCGGGCGACACCCTCGACCCGGCGCATCACCGGCAGCTGCTGCTTAACGCCTTTGCGCAGGGGGCGGCGCTGATGGCGGGGAAGGCCAATGCCGATCCGGCGCGCGCCTATGCCGGCGACCGGCCGTCGTCGACGATCCTGCTGAAGGATTTGGACCCGCGCACGCTGGGGGCGCTGATCGCGTTCTATGAGGCGCGGACGTTCGTGAATGCCGCGTTGCTGGGCATCAACCCGTTCGACCAGTTCGGTGTCGAGCTGGGCAAGGAAATGGCGAAGGCAGCCGATCAGGGTGGTCAGACGTTCGATGCGTCGACCAACGACCTTCTGGCACGGGCAGGACTTGCATGAGCGATTACGACTACGACCTCTTCGTCATCGGCGCGGGATCGGGCGGCACCCGCGCCGCCCGCGTGTCGGCGGCGCATGGCGCGAAGGTGGCGGTGGCGGAGGAGTATCGCGTCGGCGGCACCTGCGTCATCCGCGGCTGCGTGCCGAAGAAGCTGCTGGTGTACGGCGCTCATTTCGCCGAGGATCTGCGCGATGCGAAGGCGTTCGGCTGGGACGTGCCGCCGCAATGCGACTTTTCCTGGCCGCGGCTGCGCGACAATGTGCTGAGCGAGGTCGACCGGATCAACGGCGCGTACACCAGCACGCTGGAGAATCACGGCGTCGACATCATTCACGAACGCGCGACCGTGACCGGTCCGCATTCGGTCAAGCTGGCGGGCGGGCGCGAGGTGACGGCCGAGCGCATCCTGATCGCGGTCGGGGCCAAGCCGGCGGTGCCGTCCTGTCCGGGGGCGGAGCATGGCATCACTTCGAACGAGGCGTTCCATCTGGATGCGATCCCGAAGCGGGTGCTGATCGCCGGCGCGGGCTATATCGCCAACGAGTTCGCGGGCGTGTTCCACCAGTTCGGCGCGCATGTCATCCTGATCAACCGCACCGACGTCATCCTGCGCGGCTATGACGAATCGATCCGCGACCGGCTGCTGCAGATTTCGATGACCAAGGGCATCGAGTTCCGCTTCCACGCCGAGTTCGAGGGGATCGAGAAGGGCGACGATGGCTGCCTGACCGTCAAGATGTCGGGGCATGAGCCGGTGACGGTCGACATGGTGATGTTCGCGACTGGGCGCGTGCCGAACACCGAGGGGCTGGGGCTGGAGAGCGCGGGCGTCGAGCTGGACGACAAGGGCGCGGTGAAGGTCGATGACAAGGCGCAATCGACCTGCCCGTCCATCTATGCGGTCGGCGACGTCACCAACCGGGTGCAGCTGACCCCGGTCGCGATCCGCGAAGGCCAGGCGTTCGCCGACCGCACCTATGGCGGCAAGGACGTGACGGTCGATTACGACTGTATCCCGAGCGCGGTGTTCAGCCATCCGCCGATGGCGGGCGTCGGCATGACCGAGGGCGAGGCGAAGACCACGCTGGGCTCGGTCAAGGTGTACCTGTCCGACTTCCGCCCGATGAAGAACGTGCTGGCCGGCCGCAACGAACGCGCGCTGTACAAGATGATCTGCGAGGAGACGACCGGGCGGATCGTGGGCCTGCACATGATCGGGCCGGACGCGCCGGAGATTTTGCAGGCGGCAGCGATCGCGGTGAAGGCCGGGCTGACCAAGGATCAGTTCGACCAGACGGTCGCGCTGCATCCGACCATGGCGGAAGAGCTGGTGCTGATGAAGTAGGGTGCTGGCCGCAAACGTCACCCCGGCGCAGGCTGGGTCTCCCGCGACGATACGCGCGCTCCCTTACCGGGAGATCCCAGCCTTCGCTGGGATGACGTTTCCCTTCTGGCCTCTTAGCCTTCCGCGAGAATCACATCCGCCTCGCTGGTCGCCGAACCCCCAACGCGCTCGCCGATGGTCGCGGTCACCGCGACGTTCATCGTCACATTGCCCAGCGTCCGCACGATATCCGGCATCGTCTCCACCGCGACCAGCAGCGCCAGCGGTTCGACCGGCACCCCCATCGCCACCGCGATCGGCGCGATCGAGGACACGAAGCTGATCTGCCCCGGCAGGCTGGCCGCGCCCATCGTCGTGATCGCGCCCGCCGCGATCCCCGCCGCGATCTGCCCCGCCCCCAGCGGCACGCCGAACACATGCGCGACATAGAGCGCGACGCCGAGGTTCATCGCCGGTCCCGTCGCACGGAACAGCGCCACCGCCATCGGCAGCACCACGCCCGACGTCGCCACCGGCACGCCGACATCGCCCGCCCCCTTCAGCATCGCCGGCAGCGAGGCGAGCGAGCTTTGCGTCGAGATCGCGACCGCCTGTGCCGGTGCCGTCGCCTTCAGGAAACGGCCGATCGGCACGCGTCCGCCGATCCGCGCCAGCGGGTAGGCGAGCAGCCAGACGCCCATCCCGACGCTCATCAGTACCAGCACATAATGGACCAGCGCGCCGAACGCCGCCGTGCCCGCCCGCGCGCCGACGACATAGCCTAGGGCGAACACGCCGATCGGCCCCAGCCACAGCACCCAGTTGATGACGATCAGCATCGTGTCGGCAATCGCCTGGAACAGCCGCACCAGCACCGAGCGATTGTCCTGCGGCAGGCGCGTCAGCGCAAAGCCGAAGACGAGCGTGAACAGGATCAGCGGCAGGAACTGGTCGTTCGCCGCCGCCGATACCGGATTGGTCGGCACGATCGCGACGAGGAAGTCGGTGAACGGCGGCACCTTCGCGGCCGGCGCAGCCGTGCCGAAGGTCGAGCGCAACGCTTCGGCGGCGGTTTGCCCCAGCGGGAACAGGTCGAGCAGCGTCAGCGTGAACAGCGCGCCCAGCGCCGACGACGTCCACAGGATGACGATGAACAGCAGCAGCGACCGGGTGGCGATCCGCCCGGCGCGCGCCGCCTCCGCCGTCTGGGCGATGCCGGTGATGAGCAGCGCGACGACCAGCGGCACGATGGTCATGCGCAGCGCGTTCAGCCACGCCGTACCGATCGGTTCGGCGATGGCGATGCCCGACAGGGCGGTGTCCGGCGACTGTCCCGCCAGGAAAACGCCCAGCGCCAGCCCCGCACCCAGTCCCGCCAATATTCGTGTCGCCTGCGACATGCTCGCCCTTTTGCAAAAGTGGCGGTAATACCCCGCCCAACCGAACGCTCAACCTGAAGGCGTATGTGACGATGGCAAGGAAATATTTCGGCACCGACGGGATTCGCGGGCTGACCAACACCAAGCCGATGACCGCCGAGATGGCGATGCGCATCGGCATGGCGGCAGGCGCGCACTTCCGCCGGGGCGATCACCGGCACCGCGTGGTGATCGGCAAGGACACGCGCCTGTCGGGCTATATGCTCGAAAATGCGATGGTCGCGGGGTTCACTTCGGTCGGCATGGACGTGGTGCTGGTCGGCCCGCTGCCGACCCCGGCGGTGGCGATGCTGACCCATTCGATGCGCGCCGATATGGGCGTGATGATCTCCGCCAGCCACAACCCGTATCAGGACAATGGCATCAAGCTGTTCGGCCCGGACGGCTACAAGCTGTCCGATGCCGACGAACTGGCGATCGAGGAACTGATCGACAGCGAGATCGAGCTGTCGGCGCCGGGTGATATCGGACGCGCCAACCGGATCGAGGACGCGCGCGGACGCTATATCCACTTCGCCAAGTCGACCTTTCCCGAAAACCTGCGATTGGACGGCATGAAGCTGGTCGTCGATTGCGCCAATGGCGCGGCGTACAATGTCGCCCCCTCGGCGCTATGGGAACTGGGCGCGGAGGTCATCGCGATCGGCGTGACCCCCAATGGCAAGAACATCAACGACCGCGTCGGATCGACCGCGCCGCAGACGCTGTCGGAAACGGTCGTCGCATCGGGCGCGCAGGTCGGCATCGCGCTGGACGGTGACGCCGACCGGCTGATCGTGGTCGACGAAGCGGGCAAGGTGATCGACGGCGATCAGCTGATGGCGACCATCGCCGCCAGCTGGGCGCGCGCCGGAAGGTTGAAGGGCGGCGGCCTCGTCGCCACCGTCATGTCGAACCTGGGGCTGGAGCGGCATCTGGCGGCGCAGGGGCTGGGACTGGTGCGCACCGCCGTCGGCGATCGCCACGTCCTCGAAAAGATGCGGACGTCGGGCTATAATGTCGGGGGGGAACAGTCGGGGCATATCATCCTGTCCGACTATGCGACGACCGGCGACGGGCTGGTCGCGGCATTGCAGGTGCTGGCGGAAATCCAGCGATCGGGCGCACCGGCCAGCGAAGTGCTGCACCGCTTCGACCCGCTGCCGCAGCTGCTCAAGAATGTGCGCTTCGCCGGGGGCAAGCCGCTCGACGATCCGCGGGTGAAGGATGTCGTTGCCGGCGTCGAGGCGGAACTGGCCGGGCGCGGACGGCTGGTGCTGCGCGCGTCGGGCACCGAACCGGTGATCCGGGTGATGGCGGAGGGCGAGGACGCCGCCCATGTCGAACAGGTGGTCGACCGCATCTGCGACGCGGTGCGGCAGGCGGCGGCCTGATGCTGGCAATGAAGCCGGCATGCGAGCGATGCGACGCGCCGCTGCCGGCGGCAGCGCATGGCGCGTTCATCTGCTCGCACGAATGCACCTTCTGCGCGGATTGTGCGGATGACCTCGATGAGGTGTGTCCGAACTGTCGCGGCGAGTTGGTGGATCGGCCGACGCGGCGCAAATAGATCCTCCCCGCTGCGCGGGGAGGGGGAGCGTCCGAAGGACGGTGGAGGGGGTTGGCCGCGCAACGCAACCGTTCCGTATGCCGACATCCCCCTCCACCAGCTTCGCTGGTCCCCCTCCCCGTACCGGGGAGGAGCTTGTCGCGTCCGCATCGCAAGGCTAACCCCACCCCATGACCACACCCCGTATCCTGATCGTCGCCGGTTCCGATTCCGGCGGGGGCGCCGGTATCCAGGCGGATATCAAGACCGCGACGATGCTGGGCGCGCACGCCATGACCGCGATCACCGCGATCACCGCGCAGAACACGCTGGGCGTCGATGCAGTGCATCCCATCCCGACCGACATGGTGATGGCGCAGATCGATGCGGTAGTGCGCGATATCGGCGTCGATGCGGTGAAGATCGGCATGATCGGATCGGCGCGCACGGCGCACGCGCTGGCCGACCGGCTGCGCGACCTGCCCGGCGTCCCGGTGGTGTTCGACCCGGTGATGATCTCGACCAGCGGTGCGCGGCTCGCCGACGAAGCGACGGTCGCCGCGTTCGAGCGGCTGATGGCGGTCGCGACGGTCGCGACGCCGAACCTGCCCGAACTGGAAGCCCTGGGCGGCGTGGACGACATGCTGTCGCATGGCTGTGCCGTCCTGCAAAAGGGCGGGCACGGCGAGGGCGAGGTACTGGTCGACCGGCTGCATCAACGCGGCAGCGGTGCCGCGCCGTTGGTCGAATGGTCGTCCCCGCGCATCGACGGGATGGCGACGCATGGCACCGGCTGTACCCTGTCGACCGCGATCGCGTGCGAGCTGGCGAAGGAATGGACGCTGGTCGAGGCGATCGGCCGCGCGCGCAGTTTCGTGCGGATCGCGATGCTGGGTGCCGACGAACTGGGGCGCGGCGCGGGACCGATGGCGCAGCAGGGGGTGCGACTCGACCTCAACCAGTCGCGCTGGTCGCCGATGCTGAACCAGGTGACGGTGCCGGCCAGCGACGTGCCGGCGAGCGAGCATTTCTACCGCCTGCTCGGCCTCAAGGCGATCGTGCGGTCCAGCCGCCGCTATGCCCGGTTCGAGACCGAGGGCGGGGCGACCTTCTCGATCGAGATGACCGAGGAGCGCAAGGTGCCGGCGGTGTATTTCGAAGTCGGCGACCTGAACGTCGTGGTCCACTATCTGAAAGGGCAGGGGTTGTCGTTCGCGCAGGAGCCGATCGACCGGCCCTGGGGCTGGCGCGAGGCGCGGCTGTTCGATCCGGCGGGCAACGAGGTTTGCCTGTACCAGGCGGGCGAGATGCGGCGGTTTCCGCCATGGCGCATCGCCGATGCCTGACTGGACGCACGAGGCGCGCCATGTCGGGCCGGTGGCGGGGGTGGACGAAGCGGGGCGCGGGCCGCTGGCCGGGCCGGTGGTCGCCGCCGCCGTCATCCTCGACCGCGATTGCGTGCCGGACGGGCTGAACGATTCCAAACAGTTGAGCGCGAAGCGGCGGGCGGACCTCCACGCCCGGCTGCTGGAATGCGCGACGGTCGGCGTCGGGATCGCCAGCGTCGAGGAGATCGACCGGCTCAACATCCTGTGGGCGACGATGCTGGCGATGGAACGCGCGGTCGACGCATTGGGGATGGCGTGCGGTATGGTGCTGGTCGACGGCAATCGCTGTCCGAACTGGGGCCATCCGAGCATCGCGGTGGTCGGCGGCGACGCGATCAGCCTGTCGATCGCCGCCGCCTCGATCGTCGCGAAACAGACCCGCGACGCGATGATGGTCGAAGCGGATGCCCGGCATCCCGGCTATGGCTGGGCATCGAACAAGGGATACGGCGCGAAGGTGCATCTGGAGGCGCTTCGGACGCTGGGTCCGACGCCGCTGCACCGCAGAAGTTTCGCACCGGTCGCGCAGGCGTGTCTGACGCTTTGACCTGCGCGGTTTTGCGACGAACCGAGTGATACCAGATATGGAGTCTGATCCGCGTCCTCAGCCTCAAGATATGCCCCGCAGCGACTCGATTCGTCGCCGCAACGAATCTCCATCAACGCAAGAGTCAAGCATTACCTCTTGACCGCGACTCGTGGATTCCGCGAGATGGCGGCAATGCAAGGGGAATGACGACGATGGTGGCAGTGAAAACCCGGAAGAAGAAGGTCGCGACGACGGTCGCGCTGCCGCTCGACCGGATCCTGATGGACGATTGCATCGAGGCGATGCGCTCGCTGCCCGCCAAGTCGATCGACTGCATCTTCGCCGATCCGCCCTACAACCTGCAGCTGGGCGGCGACCTCCTGCGCCCCGATGGCAGTCAGGTCGATGCGGTCGATGACGATTGGGACAAGTTCGACAGCTTCGCCGCGTACGACAAGTTCACTCGCGACTGGTTGGCCGAGGCACGCCGCATCCTGAAACCCGACGGCACGATCTGGGTCATCGGCAGCTACCACAATATCTATCGGGTCGGGTCGATCGTGCAGGACCAGGGCTTCTGGATCCTGAACGACATCGTGTGGCGCAAGTCGAACCCGATGCCCAATTTCAAGGGCACGCGCTTCACCAACGCGCACGAGACGATGATCTGGGCATCGATGGGCGAGAAGGCGCGCTACACCTTCAACTATCGCCAGATGAAGACGCTGAACGACGAATTGCAGATGCGTTCGGACTGGGAATTCCCGATCTGCGGCGGGCCGGAGCGGCTGCGCAAGGACGGGACCAAGGTCCATCCGACTCAGAAGCCCGAGGCGCTGCTGTACCGCGTGCTGCTGGCGTCGACCAAGCCGGGCGATGTGGTACTCGACCCGTTCTTCGGCACCGGAACCACCGGCGCGGTCGCCAAGCGGCTGGGGCGGCACTTCATCGGGATCGAACGCGACGCGACCTATGTCGAGGCGGCGACCGCGCGGATCGAGGCGGCGCTGCCGCTCGATGAATCGGCGATCCGCGCGATGCGTGCGCCCTCCAAACCGCCGCGCGTGGCGTTCGGCGTGTTGGTCGAAAACGGCCTGTTGCCGCCAGGGTCGGTGGTGGTCGACAGCAAGCGCCGCTTCCGCGCGACCGTGCTGGCCGACGGGTCGCTGCTGTCCGACTGCGGGGCGGCCGGATCGATCCACAAGCTCGGCTCGACGTTGCAGAACGCGCCGTCGTGCAATGGCTGGACCTTCTGGCACACCGAAGGGTCGAAGGGGCTGGTCGCGGTCGATGCACTGCGCCAGCAATGGCTGCTCGCGACGCAACCCTGATGTATCTGCGCCCGGTCCGCTTCGTCGACACGCCGGTCGGGCTGCCCGATGGCGGCGCGTTGCGGCTGGCCGGGGGGATGCTGTGGTTCGCGGCCTATGAGGTGACCGACCGGGCGGGATTGCGGATGACCGTGCCGGTCGAGCGGTTTGACGATTGGGTCGCGACGTCGCCGCCGGACCGGGCGGATCGTGCGCGCCAGCTGCATCGCCGGATCACCGCGCCGCGTCCGTCGTTGACGGTCGGCGAGCGGGTGCTGCGGTTCGACCAGCCGCAGGTCATGGCGATCCTGAATGTCACGCCGGACAGCTTTTCGGACGGCGGGGCGCATGTCGGCGATCCGGCAGGCGCGGCGGCGGCCGGGGTCGCTATGGCGGCGGCGGGCGCGGCTCTGATCGATCTGGGCGGGGAATCCACGAGGCCGGGTGCCGCGACCGTGTGGGAAGGCGACGAGATCGCCCGCGTCGTGCCGGTCGCCGAGCGGCTGGCGGCGGCGGGGGTCGCGGTCTCGGTCGACACGCGCAAGGCGGCGGTGATGGAGGCGGCGCTGGCGGCGGGGGCGCATGTCGTCAACGATGTGGCTGCGCTGGCCTATGATCCCCGCGCGCTGGGCGTCGTCGCCGCGAGCGGGTGTCCGGTGGTGCTGATGCACTCGCCCGCCCCGGCGCAGGGGCCGCATGCCGGGGACGGCTATGGCGACCCGCTGCTCGATGTGTTCGACTGGCTGGAGGCGCGGGTCGAGACAGTGGTTGCCGGCGGGGTCGACCGGGCGAAGATCGTCGTCGATCCTGGCATCGGGTTTGGGAAGGCGCTGTCGGACAATCTGGCGCTAGTGAACGGGCTGGCGCTGTTCCACGGCTTAGGCTGCCCGGTGTCGCTGGGGGCCAGCCGCAAGCGGATCATCGGCGCGCTGTCGAACGAGGCGCCGGCGGACCAGCGACTGGGCGGGTCGGTCGCGCTGGCGCTGGCCGGCGTCGATCGCGGGGCGCAGATCGTGCGGGTGCATGACGTCGCGGAGACGGTGCAGGCGATCCGGGTGTGGCGCGGCCTGCGCGATGCGGCGCTGGTGGCGCGGTAGCCTTCCCGGTCGTTGCACAACGGCCAAGCCGGTGGATCAACTGTCCCTCCGTCCGCTATAGCCGGCCCCATGGTTCGCGTACTCCTGTTGCTCGCCGCGCTGTCGGCATTGTTTGCCGATCCGGCCCGTGCCCAGCAGAACGGGTTCGACCTCGACGGGCCGGAGGTCGCGGTCAGCGTCACGCGGGGGGCGGTCGAACTGCCGGTCGCGGCGGTGCCGGCGCTCAGGGGCGGGGACAGGCTGACCGCGCGGGCGCTGCTGCCGGCGGACCAGTCGGCACGCTATCTGCTGGTCGTCGCGTTCCTGCGCGGCGCGACCAATCCGCCGCCCAAGGACTGGTTCTTTTCGGTCGAGACGTGGAAACCGAAAAAGGATGTGCTGACCGTCACCGTGCCGGAGGGCGCGGAGCAGGCGATGCTGTTCCTGGCACCCGAAGCAGGCGGCGGGTTTTCAGCGGTGCGCGGCGCGGTGCGGGGGCGGCCCGGCGTCTTCGTGCGCGCGGCGCAGGACCTGTATCAGGCATCGCTCGACCGGCAGCGGCTGGACGCATTCGTCGGTGCCATCGGACGGATCGGCGATGCCGCGCCCGAACGGCTGGCGAGCGCCGCCCCGGTACTGGCCGATGCGCTGCGCATCAAGCTGAACGCCGATTGCCTGCTGAAACAGCGGGCGTTGCAGGCGGCGTGCCTGACTCAGCAGCGCGACGCGCTGGTGTTGCAGGCGCAGCGCGGCGCGACACTGACCGAGACGCTGACCGGAGCACCGGTCGACCTGGCCTATCGCGTGGCCGCGACGCGCGAGGGCGGGGCGGGCTATTACAGCCCCTATATCGGCCTAGCGCGCGATCTGGCCCGGCTGTTCGGGGCGTTTCGCAGCGCGCAATATCAATATCTGCCGGCATTGGCGCTGGGGCAGGGCGATGCGATCCACCTGCAGCTGAACAGCGCCCCGTCGTTCCAGAATCCGCGATCGGTGCTGGTCGCGCCGCTGCCCCCGATCGGCGACGCGCCACCGCCCTTGTGGCGATCGGGAGCGCAAGGGGCGCTGTGCCTTGCCCGGCCGGACCTCGTGCTGCCGCTGGACGATGCCGCGCTGCTGTTCGCGACCGATTACGCCCGCGACCTGACGCTGAAGGTGACGGCGGCGGACGGCAAGGTGTCGCTGCTGAAGCTGACGCCCGATGCCGAGCGCGGCGGGCTGGTGCTGGCGGGCGGGGCGTCGGTCGCCGGGCCGATCACCGATGCGGTGGTACAGGGCAGCTGGGGCTTCGACCGGTTCAGCGGGCCCCGCGTGCCGGCGCAGATCGACGGGCCGGGCGCATGGACGCCGCAACCCGATGCCAATGTGATCGTCGGGCGCGATCATCCGCTGGTGTTGCGCGGCGGTGCCTCGGCCTGCGTGTCCGGGCTGACGCTGCGCGATGCCGGGGGGCTCAGCCGATCGCTGACGTGGAAGGCGGCGGCGCCGGATGCGATCGAGACGACGTTGCCGCTCAGCAAGACCCGGCCGGGGCCGTTGACGCTCACTGTCGTGCGGCACGGGGCGGTCGCGCCGGACCAGATTGCACTGACCGGTCGGGCGGAGCCGAGCCGGCTGGACCGGTTCACCCTCCATCGCGGCGACAAGGAAGGGGTGTTGGAGGGTGCGCGGCTGGATCAGGTGGCAGGCCTGACGCTGGGCGGCGTGTGCTTCACGGCCGGCGCGTTGACCCGGGTCGGTGAGGGGGACCGGTTGGTGCTGGTGGCCGAACAACCGCTGGGCGATGCGACCGATACGAGTGCCAGCGTGCAGCTGCGCGACGGGCGCAGCGCCACGGTCGCCGCGACCGTGGCGCCGTCGCGTCCCGCCGTGCAACTGCTCGACCGGCGAGTGGCGTTCGATTCGCCCGCGGGCGCACGGCCGATCGACTTGCCGGCCGGGCTGGTCCCGACGACCGCGACTCTTACCTTTTCGGCAAGGATCGCTGGAGGTCTGGGCGGACCGGACGACGGCATCGAGATCGCGGCGGGCGACGTGAGCCGGCGGCTGACGATCGCGTCGGGCGCCGTGCAGCGGATCGGCGATGACGTGGTGGTCGCGACCATCGCCCCGCAGGCGGCGTTCGGCCCGGCGGTGTCGGGTCCGATCCGGGTCCGGGTATGGCGCGGCGGTACGGCGGGCGATTGGCAGGCGGTGGCGACACTGGTCCGGCTGCCGGTGGTGACCGGTATCGAGTGCCGCGAGAGCTGCACGGTGAGCGGGCGCGACCTGTTCCTGGTCGCTGCGATCGGGACGACCCCCGACATGGCCGGGGCGGTGACGCTGCCCGGTGGGTTCGTCGGAACGAGCGTTACCGTACCGCGTGGCGGCGATGGTGCTATCTATCTGAAACTCCACGACGCCGCCGACGCGGTGTTGCGGGTGCGCTAGTCCGCCGGGGCTTGTGAAAACGGCCAAAAGCAATATGTACCGGTCGTTATGGAAAATGTGATCACCGCTGCACCCAAGGGGCGGCCACGCGAATTCTGTGTCGATCAGGCATTGGCGGCGGCGCTCGGCGTCTTCTGGTCCAAGGGCTATGAAGGCGCGTCGATGGCCGACCTGACCGAGGCGATGGGAATCACCAAGCCCAGCCTCTATGCCGCGTTCGGCAACAAGGAGGCGTTGTTCCACAAGGCGCTCGACCTCTACGAGGCCGAGAAGTTGGAATATATGCGCAAGGCGCTGGAACAGCCGACCGCGCGCGCGGTGGTCGAGCATCTGCTGCGCGGCGCGATCGATGCGCAGATGAGCAGCTGCGATCCCAAGGGGTGCCTGGGCGTCATCAGCATGAGCGCGTGCGGGGCCGAGGCCGAATCGATCAAGGCCGATGTAATGCAGCGTCGCGCGTCGTCGCAGGCGGCGCTGGTCGAACGGTTCGAACAGGCGAAGCGTGAGGGCGACCTGCCCGAGGATGTCGATATCGCCGGGCTGACCGGGTATCTCTTCGCCATCTTTCAGGGGATGGCGGTGCAGGCCGGTTCGGGCGCGACGCGTGCCGATCTGGAACGGGTCGTGGCGACCAGTCTGATGATGTGGCCGGGGCGTTAGCGTTCGATCCGGCATAGCTGGATCGACGCGGCGCCGTGCCTTTACGCGACCGGATCAGGACCTAAATATTATACTACCGAGCGGTACAGAAAGTCGTTGACGAGTCGGCCGGCCGTTAATATACCAGTCAGTATAGAAGGGGCGGCCGACTCGGCATTGCCCGGCTTTCGCAAGGATGCCGCTATGACCGAACCTGTTTTCCGCGCGCCGTCCCCGTAACCGGACGGCACGCCCAACCGCTTAGCTTCATCGACAGACCGTTTTCCGTCCTGACCATCGTGTCCGGGCGATCGATGGTCGGCGTCATCATCACAGCGCCACGGACCCAACGGGGGCGGGCGGCGGCATCATCGTGCCGCCGGTCGGAGGGCGCTGGCCATTTCGGGAGGATATCCATGGCCTATCTGCATTTTTCCGGCGATCCGGTTCTCGCGCCCTATACCGATGCCACGGTCGTGGCACCGGCGCGGGAGCGCAAGGCGTCGGCGACCGGGCTGACCGCGCTCGAATGGTCGGTCGTGGCGCTGGCGCAGCATGATCGCCTTTCCTCGCTGCGCGAGCCGTCGGCGCTGTCGATCGCGCTGGGCAAGGTGTTCGGGCGGGGCGGGCGGTCGCCGACGCTGGCCGATCCGAAGCTGGAGGCATTGCGGCGCATGGCGGTGCTCAGCTGGCATCGCGGCTTCGCGGTCCCGGCCGAGGAGCTGACGGCGTTCCTGCGCGCAGGGTTCACCACCGATCAGTATGAAACCATGCTCGCCAGCATCGGTGCGGCGCGCAGCCGCGACGAACGCGCCGCGCGCGACAAATGGGCGGTGTCGGGGCTGTAATCGTCAGTGGCGGCGTCCGACACCCTTCCGGACGCCGCTTCGGTCGCCTATGCCACGACCATGCGTGCGATCCGTAATATCGTGGTCCTGACCGGAGCCGGCGTATCGGCGGAATCGGGCATCGCCACCTTTCGCGGCCCCGGCGGGTTGTGGGAAGGGCACCGGGTCGAGGATGTGTGCACGCCACCGGCGCTGCGGGCCGATCCGGCGCTGGTCCATCGCTTCTACGACCTCAGGCGCGCGGCGCTGGCGACGGTGGAGCCCAATGCGGCGCATCATGCGCTGGCGGCGCTCGACCGTGCATGGGCCGACGAGCTGCTGATCGTCACGCAGAATGTCGACGATCTGCACGAACGGGCGGGGACGGAGCGGCTGCTGCACATGCACGGCGCGCTCAGGTCCGCATTGTGCGCGCAGTGCGGCGCGCGCCAGGAATGGAGCGGGCCGCTGCCGCCGGGCAGCCGCTGCGGCACGTGCGATGCACCGGCGCTGCGGCCCGACATCGTGTTCTTCGGCGAAATCCCCTATGCGATGGACCGGATCGTCGAGGCGATCGGCGCGTGCGACCTGTTCGTGTCGATCGGCACGTCGGGCGCGGTCTATCCCGCCGCCGGCTTCGTCGAATGGGCGAACGATCGCGGCGCGGCGACGCTCGAACTCAATCTGGAGCGATCGGCCGGGTCGGACCGGTTCGACGACAGCCGGCTCGGCCCGGCGGGCGAGCTGGTGCCCGCCTGGGTCGCCGAACTGCTATCGTCACAATAGCCGGTCGAGCGTGATCGGCAGGTCGCGGACGCGGGTGCCGGTCGCGTTGTAGACCGCGTTGGCGACCGCCGCCGCGACGCCGGTAATGCCGATCTCGCCGATGCCATGCGCACCCATCGGTGCGTGCGGATCGGGAATGTCGGTCCAGATCACGTCGATCTCCGGCACGTCGAGATGCACGGGGACGTGATATTCGGCCAAGCTGGGGTTCATGATCCGGCCGTTGCGTTCGTCGAAGTGCGTTTCCTCCATCAACGCCATGCCCAGCCCCATGACGATGCCGCCCCTGAACTGGCTGGCGGCGGTGCGGGGGTTGAGGATGCGGCCGCAGTCGAACGAGCCGAGGAAGCGGCGGATACGGATCTCGCCGGTGACGCGGTTGACGCCGACTTCGCAGAACAGGGCGCTGTGCGAATGCATCGACCAGTGCATGAATTCGAACGGCATCGATCCGGCCTTGGTCACGCTGACGCTATCACGCTGCGCTCGGGCGAGGATCGAGGCGTAGCGTTCGCGCCGGGTCGGGTCATCCAGCTTCGCAAGCGCGCCGCCGTCGCTGCCGACCTCGTCCGCCGACAGGCCGGCCAGCGGGGAGTCGTTGCCGGCCAGCTTCAGCAGGGTCGTCACCAGTTCGGCATGCGCCGACATGACCGCCGCGCCGATCGCGGCGGTCTGTTGCGAACCGCCGGCCATGATCGCGCCGGGAATGTCGCTGTCGCCATAGCCAACCTCGACATGATCCAGCGGAAGGCCGAGGCGTTCGGCGGCGACGATCGCGGTTGTGGTCGCGGTGCCCATGCCCATTTCGGCGGCGGCGACCTCTACCTTCGCATAGATCTCATCGCCTGCGCGGCGCAGCGTGATGCGCGCCTTGGCCCCGGGCATGCGGTAATAGGGATAGGTGCCGGTCGCGCAACCCATGCCGATCTGCCATTCGCCCTCGCTCCGGGCGCCGGGGGCGGCGGGGCGGGCGTCCCAGCCGAAGCGCTGCGCCCCGTCACGCCAGGCCTGTACGATATGGCGCGAGGAGAAGGGCAGGCCGCTGGTCGGGTCCTTGTCCGGCTCGTTGCGGATGCGCAGTTCGACCGGATCGATGCCCAGGTCGACCGCCAGCTCGTCGATCGCCGATTCCAGCGCGAACGTGCCGACCGCCTCGCCCGGCGCGCGCATGAAGGTGTTGGCGATCATGTTCATCCGCGCCACGTCGACCTGCAGCAGCAGGTTCGGCACGGCATAGGCGCTGCGGGTGCCGAGGATGAACGGTTCGGGCATGGCGTTGTGCGGCGTCATCACCGACAGGCCGGTATGGACCAGCGCCTCGAACCGGCCGTCCGCGCTCGCGCCGATCGCCACCCGTTGTTCGGTCAGCGTGCGTCCGCCGACGGTGCGGTACATCCCCTCGCGCGACAGGGCGATGCGGACCGGCCGACCGGACAGGCGTGCGGCGGCGGCGGCGATCACCTGATGATCCCACAGCCCCTTGCAGCCGAAACCGCCCCCGACATAGGGCGAGGTCAGGCGGACCTGGTCGGGCTTCAATCCGAAGACGTCGGCCATGGTCTGCGCCTGCTGCGTCACCATCTGGCTGGCGTCGCGAATGATCAGACGGTCGCCGTCCCATTTCAGCGTCGCGGCATGGGGTTCGATCGGGTTGTGGTTGTGGCGCGGCGTGCGATAGCGCTGGTCGACCCGGTGCGCCGCCTTTGCCAGCGCCCCCTCCGCATCGCCGATCGCGTTGCGCAGCGGCTGGCCCATGAACAGCGCCTGTTCGGTGCCGTTCGCCTTTGCCGTGGCAAGGTCGGTGGTCGACGGCGCTGCGGCATAGGTCACGTCGAGCAGCGCGACGGCGTGATCCGCCTGTTGCTGCGTTTCGGCCAGGACGCAGGCGACCGGCTGCCCGTTCCAGTGGATGCGGTCGTCCTGGAAGATGGCGAGGTCGTGGGGACCGACGGCGCTCGGCGAACTGCCGAACATCGGCGCCTTGGCCATGTGCGGGGCGTTGCGATGGGTCATCACCAGCAAGACGCCCGGCGCCGCCTCCGCCGCCTGCGTATCGATCGCCGCGATCCGTCCGCGCGCGATCGTCGAATAGGCAAGCGCGGCATAGACCATGCCATCGAAGCGGTGCTCCGCCGCGAAGGCCGCGCCGCCGGTCACCTTCAGATTGCCGTCGAGGCGCGAGACGGGCTTGCCGATCAAACCGTGCTTGCGCGCGATCAGCGGGTCGGGGGTGCCACCGGGCATCCAGCGGTCGGGGGCGAGCGGCACGACCTTTTGCAGCGTACCCATCACCAGCCCCTGCATCTTCTGCTTGGCGGAATCGACAATGCTCATGCCGCTTCTCCCTTGGTCAGCGCGCCCAGCACGGCGGCCATCGTCCGGCCGGCCAGTGCCGGTTTGAAGCCGTTGTCCCGCAGCGGCTGTGCATCGGCAAATTCGGCGGCGGCGGCGTCGAGGAACGCCTGATGACCGGCCGGGCGCCCGCGCAGCATCGTCTCAGCGGTCGAGGCGCGCCACGGTTTGTGCGCGACGCCGCCGAACGCGATGCGCAGGTCGGCGATGCGGTCGCCGTCCATCTCGACTGCCGCCGCGACCGAGACGAGCGCGAAGGCATAGCTCGAACGGTCGCGGACCTTGCGATAGGTCGAATTCGCACCGAAGCGCAGCGGCGGCAGCTCGATCGCGGTGACGAGGTCGCCGGGCTCCAGCACCGTATCCCGATCCGGCCGGTCGCCGGGCAGGCGGTGCAACTCGGCAAGTGGCAACGTCCGCGATCCCGTCGCGCCGTCGACATGGACGATGGCGTCCAGCGCGGTCAGCGCGACGCACATGTCGGACGGGTGCGTCGCGACACAGGCGTCGGACGCCCCCAGCACGGCATGGATGCGGTTGAACCCGCCCAGCGCGTCGCAACCGGTGCCGGGCGCACGCTTGTTACAGCGCGACCCTTCGGCATCGTAGAAATAGGTGCAGCGCGTCCGCTGGAGCAGGTTGCCGCCGACCGTCGCCATGTTGCGGATCTGCGCCGACGCCCCGGCCAAGATCGCGCGGGTCAGCATCGGGTAGCGGCGGCGCACCAGCCGATGTTCGGCGAGCGCGGTGTTGCGCGTGGCGGCTCCGATCATCAACCCGCCCTCGGCGGTTTCGTCGATCGCGGCGGGCAGGGCGCTGACATCGACCAGCATCGACGGTTCGGCCAGCCGCTCGCGCATCAGGTCGACGAGATTGGTGCCGCCGCCGAGATAGGCGGCACCGTTCGCGCCGCCCATCCGCTGCGCCTCGGCACGATCGGTGGCGCGGGCATAGGTGAACGGGGTCATGCCGCGACCTCCGCCGCGACGGTCGCGCGAATGGCATCGATGATCCCGTTATGCGCGCCGCAGCGGCAGAGATTGCCGCTCATCCGCTCGCGGATCTCCTCGCCGGTAAGCGTGACCGTCGCCGACAGGTCGTCGGTCACCACGCTCGGCACCCCGCGCCGTGCCTCCGCCGCCATGCCGATCGCCGAACAGATCTGCCCCGGCGTGCAATAGCCGCACTGGAAGCCGTCATGGTCGATGAACGCCTGTTGCAGCGGGTGGAGCGCGTCGCCGTCCGCGACCCCTTCGATCGTTGTGATCTGCCGCCCGGCATATTGCACCGCCAGCGCGAGGCACGACAGGATGCGTTCGCCATCGACCAGCACGGTGCAGGCTCCGCATGCGCCCTGGTTGCAGCCCATCTTGGTGCCGGTCAGGTGCAGCCCCTCGCGCAGATGTTCCAGCAGCGAGACGCGGGGATCGGCGGGGAGCGCCACTTCCTTTCCATTGACGATCAACGACATGGCAAGTCTCCGATTCCGAAGCTGACGCGCAGGAGCAGAACAGGTTGCGGGCCTGCCGTCGAGCAGTTTCGGTCGAACGGTACGGACGCTGCGGTAGCCGGCGGGCCTGCGCGAAACTCGCTCGCGCAGACCGGCTGTCCGCAATCAGCTACCCGGTCGCGCAAAGCTATCACGATGATCGCGAACGAAGTCCGCGAAGCTGTGTGGTGCCTGTCCGGTAAGGCGTTCGATCTCGAACGTCGGGTCGATGTCGTGATGCCCGGCGACGACGTCGGCGAACTGCACCACCAGTCCCTTCGCCATCCAGCGCGAATTGCCGGTCAGGCGGAGGAGCGCGCGAAATAGCGGGGTCGGCAGGTCGAGATAACGGACCTTGTGGCCGACCGCCGCCGACAGGCGCTTCGCGGCCTCCTTCATGTCGAGCGTTTCCGGCCCGGTCAGAAAATAGGTCGCGCTGTCATGGCCATCCTGCATCAGGACCGTCGCGGCGACGCGGGCGACGTCGCGCGTATCGATCCAGGAAACCGATCCCGTGCCGGTCACCTGCGGCAGGAAGCCCCGGGCGATCGGGTCCTTGAACCACAGGAAATTCTGCATGAAGGCGGTGGGCTTCAGGATCGTCCAGCCGATGCCTGCCGCGCGCAGATGATGATCAATCAGCGCATGCGTCCGCGCCCACGGCACCGGCGATCGCACATTCCCGTCCGATGCGGAAATCTTGACGATCCGGCCGATCCCCGCGCGTTTGGCCGCGTCGATCGCTGCGGTTTCCTGCGCGAACTGGTTCGGGGTGGGCGGCGTAATCAGGAACATCGTGTCGCAACCCTGCATCGCGCCCGCCAGCGTCTCCGGCCGATCGAAGTCGCCGAGGACGCCGTCGATGCCCTGCCTGGCGAACGCGTCGACCTGTTCCTGCTTGCGCGCCATGGCGCGGAACGGCGTTCCTGCGGCCTTGAGCAGCCGGCACACTTCGCCACCGATGCCGCCGGTGGCTCCGGAGATCAGAATCATGGGGGAGGGTCCTTCGACGTTGAGGAACTAGAGAGCGTCGGACGGGTCGAGCCGCTCCGAAATCACCGCGATCATGGCGTGGAGCGTCGCGATCGCCTCGCGGATGCGCGGCACGCCGATCCGATCGACGATCGCTTCGTCCAGCGGTGCGACGGCCTGCTCGGCGCCGATCAGCGTCGTCGATCCGGCGGGCGTCAGCACGACCAGCTTGGCCCGGCGGTGATGCGGGTTGGGATAGAAGGCGACCAGCCCCCGTTCGGCCAGCAGATCGGCGATGCGCTGCACCGCCTGCCGGGTCAGCCCCATGGCGCGGGCGATCGACGCCACGGTATGCGGGGCGGGCGAATAGTGCAGGGCGGCCAGCACCTGCCACCACGCGCTGGTCAACCCGAGCGCGGCGACCAGATCGTTACCCGCACTGACCAGCCGCCCATTGGCGCCGAAGACCGACAGCGCGAGTTCGCGGACATCGGGGTGAAGATCGGACATAGCCGCTGTACTCAAGTTGACAATATGTTGTCATAATCAGGATGGGCCGGGTTGGTTCCATAGCCAAGTGGCTACCCTGCAGTCCTTTGGGTTCAGAAGGGCGAGGCGACGGTGCCGGCCCCGGTCAATAGGCCCATTCGGGATCGGTGGTGAACACGATCGTCAGCCACCGGTCGGGGCTATCCTTGCCCAACGCATCGCCAATGGCGTCGCGCAGCAGGTCCCATTCCTCCAGCCGGCGGGCCGGCCAATGTTCGGGAACGATGAAGGCAAGCTCGATCTGGATGCCCCGGCCGACCCGGGCGACGAACGCGCGGTGGCCGACGAAACCGTGCTGCTCGACCACCTTGCCGGCAACTTCCTCAACCTGAGTCCACAGGTCGCGGGGCGTCACCAGCAGGATTTCGGACAGCGCCTTGCGCACGGTCGCGAACGGCCCGGGGATGATGACGACGCAGACGAGGATCAACGCGATCGGATCGACATAGGGCGCGATCCAGCCATATGGCCCGCCCTGTACGGCAAAGCCGATGATGAATGACAGGAACAGCGCACCGCTCAGCGCCGATGTCATCGCCCATGCCCGCGCATCGAGCGCGACGAAGGCCGATCCGATCGAACGGTTGGCGCGCCGGACGAGTACGGCCATGCCCATATCGACCAGCAGGCTGGCGCCGGTAAAGGCCATTACCGGCCCGAAGGCGAGCGCATGGCCGCCGGAAAGGATCGCGCCGACGGCGTTGATGATCGCATAGACGCTCGCACCGATCAGCAGGGTGCCGTTGACCCCCAGCACGAGCGGTTCGAGGTGCCAGAACCCCATGGTGAAGCGCCGGCTGTAGATGCCGCCCGCCGCGTCGGCGGTATTGGAGGCGGCGATCAACCGGGCGACGAGCAATGCCATCCCGGTCATCGCCGCGTCGATCAAGCCATAGACCCCGTCGAACACGATAGCCGACGACCCGACCACGATGCCAATACCGGCGCCGGCCATCGCCAACACGATGGTAACGACGACGGACAGGCGCAGTATACCTTGTTCGGTCTTCATGCCGCACCTGTGCCTCATTTCGAGGGCCGCTGTCATCGCCATTCCCGCAAAACCCGGGACTAGCGGTTTCGCTAGTGGAACGCCCGGCGACGAGGCGGAGCAGCAATGGCGTCCGAAGCAGGATCGGCGCCTTTGCGGATCGTTGGAGGCGGTGTCGTCACGCGATGGCCGGAGGTAGCCGGTCGGACGCATTCAAATCCGGGCAAATGTCCTAAAGCAACCCGCTCATGCACCGGGGGTAGCGTTCGCAGCGACGCGCAAATCATAAGGGAAAAGGTTGCCGCACCTTCCGCGAAATATCGCTGGAATGGTGACCCCTACGGGAATCGAACCCGTGTTTCAGCCGTGAAAGGGCCGCGTCCTAACCGCTAGACGAAGGGGCCGTGAAGGCGTGAGCGGGCTGTTAGGGGAGGGATTTGGATTGGTCAACAGACTTTTGCATTTTTCTCAATCCGCCCAGGCCATGTCGTCGATGTGCAGTTCGGCGGCGGGGCGGCTGCCCCAGTCGTCGAGCTTTGCCCGGCCCGCCAGCCATAGCTTGCGGTGCGGTGGGGCGCCCAATAGTGCCATGCCGAGCTCGGTTTCGGCCTGGCGGAACGCCACGCCCTTGAACCGGCGGCCGTCGTCGCCGGTCAGGATCGCGCGGACATGGCCGTTGCCGACGACATCGGCCTTCACGATCCGCACGGGTCCTGCCGCCACGCGCGGCGCGGGCCAGCCCATGCCGTAGGGGCCACCGGCCTCCAACGCTTCGATCAGCAGCGGGCTGACCCCGCCGGGGGCAAGCACCGCGTCGACCAGCAGCGCGCGGTCCTCGCGGGCGCGCTCGACCGGTTCGGCCATGCGGGTGTGGAGGAAGTCGGCGAGCGCGGGGATCGCATACTCGGCAACGGTCACGCCCGCCGCCGCGGCATGGCCGCCGCCCGCGCTGACCAGCCCCAGCTCCTTGGCGGCCAGGATCGTCGCCCCCATGTCGACGCCGGGGATCGACCGGCCCGATCCCTTGCCGACGCCATGGTCGTCGATCGCGATCACCAGGACGGGACGGCCGAGTTTTTCCTTCAGCCGCCCGGCCACGATGCCGATGACGCCGGGATGCCAGCCGCGCCCGCTGACCACCACGCAGCCGCGCGAGTCCTGCGCGCGCGCCGACAGGTCGGCCTGCGCCTGCACATCGCCTTCGATCACGCGGCGTTCCTCGTTCAGCCGATCCAGTTCGACCGCCAGCGCACGCGCTTCCTCCGGGTCCTGCGTCGTCAGCAGCCGGACGCCCAGGTCCGATTTGCCGACGCGCCCGCCGGCATTGATCCGCGGCCCGAGCGCGAAGCCGAGATCGGTGCAGGTCGGCGCGCGGGTCAGGCGCGATGCCTCGATCAGTGCGGCGAGGCCGATATTCTGCCGCCGGGCCATGACCTTCAGCCCCTGCGCCACGAACGCCCGGTTCAGTCCGCGCAGTTGCGCCACATCGGCCACGGTGCCAAGCGCGACCAGATCGAGCAAGTCGAGCAGCTTCGGTTCGGCGCGCCCTGCGAAGAAGCCGCGCGCGCGCAACGTCCGCACGAGTGCCGCCGCCAGCAGGAACGCGACACCGACCGCCGCCAGATGGCCATGCGCCGCACCTTCGCCCTCGTCCAGACGGTTGGGGTTCACCACCGCCAGCGCAGGCGGAAGCTGCGTCGTGCACTGGTGATGGTCGACCACCAGCACATCGACCCCGGCATCGCGGGTAGCGGCGAGCGCATCGAACGCCTGTGCGCCGCAATCGACGGTGACGATCAGCGTCGCTCCTTCCCCGGCCAGCCGCAGCATCGCCGGGGCGTTGGGGCCATATCCCTCCAGCTGCCGGTCGGGAATATAGGGGCGGGCGGCAAGGCCCAGGTCGCGTAGCAGCCGGACCAGCAATGCTGAAGACGTCGCGCCGTCGACATCGTAATCGCCGAAGATCGCGACCGATTCCTTCGCCATCACCGCATCGGCCAGTCGTTCGGCGGCACGATCCATGTCGCGGAAGATCGACGGGTCGGGCATGAATTCGCGGATGCTGGGCGCCTTGTGCGCCGCCAGCCCTTCGCGCGGACAGCCGCGAGCCAGCAGGATACGGGTGACGAGATCGTCGGCGACGAACCCGTCGTCGCACACATCGCCCTCCAACCCGCGCCAGCGCCACGGCTGTCCCAGGATCGAGCGATGCACATTGAGTACGGAACGCATCGCCGCGCTGTACCCGTTGGGCAGGGAGCGGTCCAGCGGGGCGCATCTCCTCTGGAAATTCTTGCCCCAAGCGCGCAAAGACCCTGCCCATGAAGCGCAAGACCGGACAAGACCGCAGCATCACCGCCAACTGGCGCCCCGCAACGCAGGCCGTGCGCGGCGGCACCGCGCGCAGCGAATATGGCGAGACGTCGGAGGCGTTGTTCCTCACTTCGGGCTATGCCTATGACTGCGCGGGCGATGCCGCCGCGCGGTTCGCGGGCGAGCAGGTCGGCATGACCTATTCACGGTTGCAGAACCCGACGGTCGAGATGCTCGAAGAACGCATCGCGCTGCTCGAAGGGGCGGAGGCATGCCGGACGATGGCGACCGGCATGGCGGCAATGACGGCGGCATTGCTCAGCCAGTTGTCGGCGGGCGACCATCTGGTCGGCGGGCGCGCCGCGTTCGGCTCGTGCCGCTGGCTGACCGATACGCTGCTGCCCAAATTCGGGATCGAAACCGACGTGGTCGACGCGCGCGATACGCAGGCGTTCATCGATGCCAGCCGGCCGAATACGAAGGTCTGGTTCTTCGAGACGCCGGCCAATCCGACGATGGACGTCGCCGACCTGACCGCGATCTGCGCGGCGGCGCGCGAGCGGGGCATCGTCACCGTCGTCGACAACGCCTTTGCCAGCCCCGCGCTGCAACGGCCGATGGATTTCGGCGCCGACGTCGTCGCCTATAGCGCCACCAAGCTGATGGAAGGGCAGGGCCGCGTCCTCGCCGGCGCGGTGTGCGGGACGAAGGCGTTCATCGACGACGTGCTGCTGCCCTTCACGCGCAATACCGGGCCGACGCTCAGCGCGTTCAATGCGTGGGTGGTGCTGAAGGGTCTGGAAACGCTCGACCTGCGTGTGATGCGCCAGTCGGAAAACGCGCTGAAGGTCGCGAGCTTCCTCGAACAGCGCGTGCCCAAGATCAACGCGCCGGGCCTGCCCAGCCATCCGCAGCATGAACTGTGCATGCGGCAGATGAAGATGGCCGGGCCGATCTTCTCGTTCGAACTCGATGGCGGGCGTGCCCAGGCGCACGGGCTGCTCGACGCGCTGCAACTGATCGACATCTCGAACAATATCGGCGATTCGCGCTCGCTGATGACGCATCCGGCCTCCACCACCCATTCGGGCGTGGCCGAGGAAAAGCGGATCGAGATGGGCATTTCCGAAGGCATGATCCGCATCAATGTCGGCCTCGAAGACGCCGAGGACCTGATCGCCGATCTGGACCAGGCATTGCGGGCGGTCGCCCTATGAAAGCGCTGTTCCCGCACGAGGCGACGACCGGCGGTATCGTGGTGCGGGTATCGGCGACCTATCTGCCCGAACAGTCGCAGCCTGCGCAGGGCCGCTGGTTCTGGGCCTATCATATCCGCATCGAAAACGGGTCGGAGCGTACCGTCCAGCTGCTGACCCGCCACTGGATCATCACCGACGGACGCGGTGAACGGCATAGCGTGGAGGGCGAAGGCGTGATCGGCGAACTGCCCGTGATCGAACCCGGCGGCAGCTTCGACTATGTATCGGGCTGTCCCTTGTCGACCTCCAGCGGGGCGATGCAGGGCAGCTATCACATGCTGGCCGATGATGGAGAGACGTTCGACGTGACGATCCCGCGCTTTGCCCTGCTGGCCCCGGCGGTCGGCGCATGAAGCGGACGCATCTTCCGCTCAACGGCCTGCGCGTGCTCGATGCCGCCGCGCGCCATCTGTCGTTCACCCGTGCCGCCGACGAACTGGCGGTGACCCCGGCGGCGGTCGGGCAGCAGGTCCGCGCGCTGGAGGATACGCTGGGCGTCGTGCTGTTCCGGCGCACCACGCGCGGTCTGGAACTGACGCCGGAGGGCGAGGCCGGGCTGGCGGCGCTGCGCGGCGGGTTCCTGCAGTTCGAGGAAGCGGTCCGCGCGATGCAGGCCGGGCAGTCGTCCAAGTCGCTGACCATCGCCGCGCCGCGCGACCTGACGCAGAAATGGCTGTTGCCGCGCCTGTCGCGCATCGCCGCCGCCGACCCCGAACTGCGCTTTGCGCTGGTCGCGGCCGACGACGCGCTCGACTTCACCGAAGCCAATCTCGACCTCGCCATCCGCTGGGGCGAAGGACCCGGCGCGCATGAGGGCGAGGCGCTGGAATCGGACGGAATGGTAACCGTCGAGCGCGCAGGCGGCGGTGCCGATACGCGGATCGGCTGGCCCGGCTGCAACCCCGAGGATGCTTCGGCGCTGGTACGGGTCGCCGATGCCGGGCTGGCGATCGACGCGGCGGCAGCGGGGCTGGGCCGGGCGACCGTTCCCGAACTGCTCGCACGCGATGATGTGGCGGCCGGACGGGTCGTGGTGGTCGGGGAGCCGAAGTCGGGGCGGCTCGGCTATTGGCTGGTGGCGCCGTTGCCGCAGTGGCGACAGGCGAAGGTAAAGGCGCTGGTCGACGCGCTGGCGGGGTAGGGCATAGCCCGCATTGCCTGCCCTCAACCCATTCTACCACGCCGCGCGCTTGCCCCGGCGGGCGTCCCGCGCCATCTGGAAGCCATGCACACCGCCACTGATACGCTCGCCCTGATCGGCCATACCCCGCTCGTCCGGTTGAAGGGGCCGAGCGAGGCGGCGGGGGCGGAGATTTTCGCCAAATGCGAATTCGCCAATCCCGGCGCCAGCGTGAAGGACCGTGCCGCGCTGTCGATCGTCGAGGATGCGGAGGCGCGCGGCCTGATCCAGCCCGGCGGCACCATCGTCGAAGGGACGGCGGGCAATACCGGTATCGGGCTGGCGCTGGTCGCCAATGCCAAGGGCTATCGCTCGATCATCGTCATGCCCGAGACGCAGAGCCGCGAGAAGATGGACACGCTCCGCGCGCTGGGCGCCGAGCTGGTGCTGGTGCCCGCCGCACCCTATTCCAACCCCGGCCATTTCGTGCACACCAGCCGCCGGATCGCCGAGGAGACGCCGAACGCGATCTGGGCGAACCAGTTCGACAACATCGCCAACCGCCGCGCGCACATCACCGGCACGGCGGCCGAAATCTGGGAGCAGATGGGCGGGCGGATCGACGGCTTTACCTGTGCGGCGGGAACCGGCGGCACGCTGGCCGGCGTCGGGCTGGGGCTGAAGGAGAAGGACGAATCGGTCACCATCGCGCTGACCGATCCGCATGGCGCGGCGCTGTACGACTATTATGCCCATGGCGAGTTGCGGTCCGAAGGAACGTCGGTCGCCGAAGGGATCGGCCAGGGGCGGATCACCGCCAACCTCGACGGCGCGCCGATCGATACCCAGTTTCGCGTGTCGGACGAGGAGGGCATGGTCTGGGTTCGCCGGCTGCTGGCGGAGGAGGGGCTGTGCCTTGGCCTGTCGTCGGGCATCAACGTCGCGGGCGCGGTGCTGCTGGCGCGGCAACTGGGGCCGGGCAGCCGGGTGGCGACGATCCTGTGCGACACCGGGTTCCGCTATCTCTCCACGCTGTACAATCCCGAATGGCTGGCGGCGAAGGGGTTGGCGGTCGACAGCGGGGCGACTTCGGCGTAACACCGCGCCCAGATGACGCCGCGATCGGATCAATCCCAGTTATTGCAACGCCTGCGCGTCGGCGCGACCGGATTGGTGCTGGTCGTGCTGCTGATCGTGCTCGCCAGCGCCTTGTTCCGCTCGGCGATCGACGAACCGCCGATCGGCGAGGATGTGACGGCGGTCGATGAACAGGCCAATGTCGCTGTCGCGAACCTGACGCCCACCGGCAATCCGGACGAGCCGCTGGCCGAACTCGGCATCTCGCCCGGCGCCGCGCCAAGCAACAGCACGGGCTTGCCCGAGGTTCGCTGAACCCCCTTCGTACCTGATCGTACAGGTCACCCCGGCGAAAGCTGGGATCTTCCGGTGATTGCGCACAGCACGAGCCGCACGAGACCCCAGCCGTCGCTGGGGTGACGTAGCGCTCTGCCGTTTTCCCATCCTCGCCCAGTGTCGCCCAACCACCGGTGGGGCGTCATCCAATCGGCACGTCCGCAAAAGATGGGCGAACAAACAACGTACATCCCAAAACTGCCCGTCCAGTGGTGCTTTTTCCCATTCTCACCCAACTTCGCCCATTGTTACCCAGGTTGCATTTTGGTACGTCTCGGACGTCACAGGGGGCAGGTCCTGGGATCGTCGATTCAAACCGCGCGGCGCGTATTTGCCGGGCGCGACGCACGTCCTGCGTGACCGAAATGGGGCTGTGTTGGAGAGGGAACTCTACCTGAGCTACGGGCTACAGGCGGTCGACGCGAAGGGTCGCGTCGCAGTGCCTGCCAAGCTGCGCTCGGTGCTGGAGAAGAACGCCGACGCCCGCGAACTCCTGCTCAAGCGGCACGGCAAGCATGTCTGCCTCAGCGCGTTCGATGCCGCCTGGCCGAAGATCCTCTACTCCCGCAAACCCCAGGGCAGCGACGAGGATGTCGACACCGATTACAACGTCGCGGGCAAGGCGTTCGGCAATCTTGAGACCGCGCCGTTCGACAGCGCCGGGCGCTTCGTCCTGCCGACCTTTTACCGCCGCCGCGCGAAGATCGACAAATGGGCGTTCTTCCACGGGCGCGGCGACACGTTCAACATCTGGGACCCGCACACGTTGATCGCCGACACGGAAATCGACGCCGACACGCGCGAGCTGTGCGAGTTCCTGATGGAAGAAAAGGGGCTGGTGTGAGCGACGCGCCGCATATCCCCGTCCTGATGACCGAAGCGGTCGCGGCGCTCGCGATCCAGCCGGGCGAGACGCATGTCGACGCGACCTTCGGTGCGGGCGGCTATACCCGCGCGATGCTGGCCGCCGGTGCGCGGGTCATCGCGTTCGACCGCGATCCGACCGCGCATGACGCCGCCGCGCCGCTGCTCGCCGAAGCAGGCGACCGGCTGACGCTGATCCGTGCGCCGTTTTCGGCGATGGCCAGCGAACTGGCGGCGCGCGGCATTGACGCGGTCGACGGCGTCGTCATGGATATCGGCGTGTCGTCGATGCAGCTCGACCAGGCCGATCGCGGCTTCTCGTTTCAACAGGACGGTCCGCTCGACATGCGGATGAGCCGGGAAGGCATCACTGCGGCCGAATGGCTGAACACCGCCGCCGAGGCAGAGATTTCGGACGTGCTCGACCGCTATGGCGAGGAACCGCGCCATCGCCGCGTCGCGAACTTCATCGTCGGGGCGCGGCCGCTGGCGCGGACCGGTGAGCTCGCCGCGGTCGTCCGCCGGGCGCTGGGCCATCGTCCGCATGAGAAGAAGGACCCGGCGACCCGCGCGTTCCAGGCGATCCGCATCCACCTGAACGACGAACTGGGCGAGCTGACCGCCGGGCTCGACGCGGCGGAGCGGGTGTTGCGGCCGGGCGGGCGGCTGTCGGTGGTCAGCTTCCACAGCCTCGAGGATCGCATCGTAAAGCGGTTCCTGCGGGAGCGCGGCGGCGCGATGCCGGCCGGGTCGCGCCACCGTCCGGTGGTGGCGCAGGGTCCGGCTCCGAGTTTCACCGACATCGCGAAGGCGGTGCGGCCGAGTGACGAAGAAGTATCGGTCAACCCCCGCGCGCGGTCGGCGACTCTGCGGGTCGGGGTTCGCACGGCGTCCGCGCCGTGGAGTTCGAACGGGAGTGCGATGGGATGAGTGCGTTCGGGTTCGGGACTTTGGGTAAATTGGTCGCGGTCGGCGTGATGGCGCCGGCCTTCTACCTCGTCATTTCGCAAGGGGCGGCGGAACGCAGCCGGGTCGAGGCGGTCGAACGCTCGATCGTGCAGGCGCGCAAGGACATCCGCGCGCTGGAAACCGAATTCGACACCCGCGCGAACATGGCGCAGCTCGAACGCTGGAACGGCGACGTCCTGGCGCTCGCCGCGCCGCGCGCCGAACAGTTCGTCGGCGGCGAGCATCAGCTGGCGTCGCTGCCGGGCCGGACCGAGGGCGGCAATGTCGCGCTGGCCTATGTCGTGCCGAGCGCACCGATGGAAATCGCCGCCGTGCCCGAACCGACCCTTGCCGAAGCGACCGCGCCTGCCGCGACCCCGGTCAAGGCGGACAAGGCCAAGGCGGCGGCCAAGCCGGTCGGCGCGGTCCGCACGGCGGCGGTGATCCCCGCCAAGGCGCGGGCGGTGGCGATGCTCGACCGCACGCTGCTCAGCGACGCGACGATGGCCGACCTCGCCCGTTCCGCCCGCAAGGAGGCGGCCCGTCCGTGATCGTCGTCGTGGCGCCCCCTCTTCATCAGCAACGGGCCGACGGTGCGCGGCACACCCTGGTCAACATCGCCCATTACCGGCTGATGGTGCTGATGCTGCTGTTCGCGGCGGGCGTCACGGTCATCCTCGCGCGGCTGATGCTGCTGGCGGTCGCCGCCGAACCGCGTTCGGCCATCGCGGCGGAGGCGGCCTTGGTGCCGTTGCGCGGCGATCTGGTCGACCGCAACGGCGCGCCGCTCGCCCGCACCATCGACGCCTGGTCGATCGCGGTGCGCCCGGACAAGGTGATCGGCGACAAGAAGCAGCTGGCGGGGCAACTCGCCGCGCTGATGCCGGAACAGGATGCCGGCTATTATTATGCGCAGCTGAACCTCGATCGCAATTTCGTCTATCTGCGCCGTCGCGCTTTGCCCGAACTGGTGCAGGCGGTGAACGCGCTGGGCGAGCCGGGCATCGCGCTCGGCCGCGAACCCGAACGCCTCTATCCACAAAGCGCCATGGCGGCGCATGCGCTCGGCTATCTCGACATGGACGGTCGCGGCGTGCGCGGCATGGAGAAGTTCCTGAACGCGCGGCTGGTCGACCCGGCCGAGCGCGGGCGGCCGGTCGCGCTCAGCCTCGACCTGCGGGTGCAGGCTGCGCTGGAAAGCGAACTCGCCAATGCGATGGCGGTGTTCCAGGCGCGCGGCGCCGGCGGCATCGTGCTCGACAGCGACACGGGGGAGGTGATCGCGATGACCTCGCTCCCGACCTTCAATCCCAATGCCGTGACCGCCAATACCGGGCAGATGAACACGGTGACGCAGGGCGTGTACGAACTGGGATCGGCGTTCAAGCCGCTGACCATGGCTGCCGCGCTCGACAGCGGCGTCGCGCCGTCGCTGTCGAAGCGCTATGACGCGACGCAGCCGCTTGCGGTCGGGGGTTTTCGCATCCGCGACGACCATGCGCAGAAGCGCTGGCTCAACATCCCGGAGACGCTGGTCCATTCGTCGAACATCGCGACGGCACGCATCGCCGACGAAATGGGGCAGGCGCGCATGGAAAAGCTGTTCCGTGCGCTCCATTTCGATACCGCACCTGACATCGAACTCGAAAAGTCGCGCACCATCTGGCCGCATTACTGGGGCCGGACCACGACGATGACGACCGCCTATGGCCATGGCATCGCCGTCACGCCGCTGCACCTCGCCAGCGCCTATGCCGCGCTGGTCAATGGCGGCATCTGGCGTCCGGCGACCATGCTGAAGCTGAAGCCGGGCGAGGCGCCGGCCGGCAGCCGGGTGTTTACCGAGGCGACCAGCGCGAAGATGCGCGCGCTGCTGCGGCTGATCGTCACCGACGGCACCGGGCGCAAGGCGGAGGCACCGGGTTTCCGTGTCGGTGGCAAGACCGGCACCGCCGAAACGGTGGGCGCGGGCGGCGGCTATTCTAAGAAGGTCAACGTTTCGACCTTCGCCGCCGTCTTCCCGATGGATCGCCCGCGCTATGTCGTGATCGCGATGCTCGACAGCCCGAAGGGAACGAAGGAAACCTTCGGCTTCACCACCGCCGCCTGGACCGCTGCGCCGGTCGTCAGCCGAGTGATTTCGCGCACCGGCCCGTTGCTGGGGGTGATTCCCGACGCCAATGCCGATATTGACCTCGCCGGATTGCGCTCGCTGCTGTGGCGGGCGCCGGGTGATGCGAAGAAGCTGGCGAACGTCGAATGAAATTAGGAACCATCACGGGCGGCGATGAACCGCAGACGGTGACCGGCTTCGCGATCGATCATCGCAAGGTCGCACCGGGCACGATCTTCGGCGCGTTCGACGGGGCGCGGGTCAATGGCGAGGACTTCATCCCCGCCGCCATCGCCGCTGGCGCGATCGCTGTCGTCGCCCGGCCAGAAGCGGTGGTCGAGGGCGCGGTCCACATCGCGGCACGCGACCCGCGCGAGGCGTTTGCCCGCGCCGCCGCGCAGTTCTTCGCGCCGTTCCCGCCGACCTGCGTCGCGGTGACCGGCACCAACGGCAAGACCAGCACCGTCGAAATGGTGCGCCAGCTGTGGCGGATGCAGGGGCACCACGCCGCGTCGATCGGGACGCTGGGGGTGACCACCGCCGACGAACGCGTCGTCACCGGCCTGACCACCCCCGACATCGTCACCTTCCTGTCGAACGTCGCAGGGCTGGCGCGCGAAGGCGTGACCCATGTCGCGTTCGAGGCGTCGAGCCACGGCCTGTCGCAATACCGCACCGAAGGGCTGCCGGTCCGTGCGGCGGCGTTCACCAATCTCAGCCGCGATCACCTCGACTATCATGGCGACATGGCGAGCTATCTGACCGCCAAGCTGCGTTTGTTTTCCGAAGTGCTGGCCGATGACGGCGTAGCGGTCGTGTGGATCGACGATCCCCATGCCGACCGCGTGATGGACCTTGCCCGCGTCCGCGGCAACCGCCTGATCACCGTCGGCGAACATGGCGAGACGCTGCGGCTGGTCGGCCGCGAACCGAGCCTGCTCGGACAAGCGCTGACGATCGAGGCGGAGGGCGCGACCCACAAGGTGCAGTTGCCGCTGATCGGCGCCTATCAGGCGGCAAACGCGCTGACCGCCGCCGGCCTCGTACTGGCGACCGGCGGCACGCTGGCGGCGACGCTGGCGGGCCTCGCCCGGTTGCAGCCGGTGCGCGGGCGGCTGGAGCGTGCGGTGATCCTGCCCAATGGCGCGCCGGTCTATGTCGATTACGCACATACCCCCGACGCGCTCGAAGCGGCCATCGCCGCGTTGCGTCCCCATGCCGAGGGGCGGCTGATCGTCGTGTTCGGCGCGGGCGGCGACCGCGACAACGGCAAGCGGGCGCCGATGGGCGAGGTCGTGGCGGCGCAGGCCGACGTCGCGATCGTCACCGACGACAATCCCCGGACCGAGGATGCGGCGCAGATTCGTGCGCAGGTGCTGGCAGGCGCTCCCAGCGCGACCGAGATCGGCGACCGTCGTGCCGCCATTCGTGCGGCATGCGACATGGCGCAGCCGGGTGATATCGTGCTGATCGCGGGCAAGGGCCATGAACAGGGCCAGATCGTCGGCGACATGATCCTGCCGTTCGACGACGTACAGGTGGCGCGTGACTGTGCGGGCTGACGTGCCGCTCTGGACCGCCGCCGCCATCGCCGCCGCGACCGGGGGCACCGCTTCCGCCGATTTCACCGTGAACGGTGTTGCTTTCGACAGCCGAGAGGTCGGGCCGGGCGACCTGTTCGTCGCGCTTTCCGGCGAGGCGACCGACGGCCACCGCTTCGTGGGGCAGGCGTTCGCGCAAGGGGCTGCAGGCGCGATCGTGTCGCGGCCGGTCGACGGGCCGCACGTGCTGGTCAACGACACCACCGTCGCGCTGAACCAGCTCGCTACCGCGTCGCGCGCCCGTACGTCGTCGCGGATCATCGGCGTGACGGGATCGGTCGGCAAGACCGGGACCAAGGAAGCGCTGTTCGCCGCGCTCGACCGCATTACCCACGGCAACGCCCATCGTTCGGTCAAGAGCTACAACAACCATACCGGCGTGCCGCTGAGCCTCGCGCGGATGCCGGCCGCTACCCAAGCGGCGGTGTTCGAAATGGGCATGAACCATGCCGGCGAGCTGTCGCAGCTGACCCGCCTCGTTCGCCCCGAAGTCGCCATCGTCACCACCATCGCCCCCGCGCACACCGAATTCTTCACCGGTGAAGACGCCATCGCTCGCGCCAAGGGTGAAATCTTCGAAGGGCTGGTCGAGGGCGGCATTGCCATCGTGCCGTTCGACAGCCCGCATCGCGACACGCTGATCGCCGCAGCCCGGCCCCATGCCGGCAGGATCGTCACCTTCGGCCTGCGCGAAGGGGCCGATGTCCGCGCGATCGAGCATGTCCGCATGTCGGGCGGCGATAGCTTCGTCACCGCGCGGCTGGGATCGCGTGAGGTCAGCTACACCCTCGCCCCGCCCGGCGAACATTGGGTCGCCAATTCGCTGGCGGTGATGGCGGCGGTCGATGCGATCGGCGGTGACCTTGGCGTCGCTGGCCTTGCACTGGCCGACCTAGAGGGGCTTGCCGGACGCGGTGCCCGCCGCAAGCTGAAGCTGGCGGGCGGCGACGCGTTGCTGATCGACGAAAGCTACAACGCCAACCCGGCATCGATGCGTGCGACGCTGAAGGTACTCGCCGCCGAGCGCGCCGACCGGCGCATCGCGGTGTTGGGCGAAATGCGCGAGCTGGGCGAGTCGTCCGACGCCTATCACGCCGCGCTGGCGGTCCCCATCGACGAAGCGGGCGTTTCGCGCGCCGTGTTGGTGGGGGAGGGCATGCTTCCCCTCGCCAAGGCGCTTGAGGGCCGCATCGAAACCGTCCATGTGCCCGACGCCGCCGCCGCCGCACGGGTCCTGTCCGACCTGATCGCGCCGGGCGATGCGGTGCTCGTAAAGGGATCGAACGGGGTGGGGCTGGCGCGGGTCGTCGCCGACCTGTGGGGCCAGGACTGATGTTGTACGAAATCGCCGAATATCTCGGCTTTCCCGGGGTGCTGAACCTGTTCCGCTATCTGTCGTTCCGCACCGGCGCGGCGACGGCGACGGCGCTGCTGATCGGCCTCGTCATCGGGCCGCGCTTCATCGGCTGGCTGCGCGTGCGACAGGGCAAGGGGCAGCCGATCCGTCTCGACGGGCCGCAAAGCCACCTCGCCAAGCGCGGCACGCCGACCATGGGCGGGCTGATGATCCTGACCGCGCTCGCGACGTCGGTGCTGTTGTGGATGGACCTCGCCAACCCCTTCGTCTGGGCGTGCCTGTTCGTGACGTTGGGCTTTGCGGCGATCGGGTTCCTCGACGATTATGACAAGGTGCGAAAGGCCAGCACGGCGGGCGTTTCGGGCCGCACGCGCCTGCTGCTCGAATTTCTGATCGCCGGCATCGCCAGCTGGATCATCATCCGCCAGACCGGCACGATGCTCTACGTGCCGTTCTTTTCGAACGTCGCGATCGATCTCGGGCCGTTCTACATCGTCTTCGCCGCCTTCACGATCGTCGCGTTCGGCAACGCCGTGAACCTGACCGACGGGCTGGACGGCCTCGCGACGATGCCGGTCATCATCGCCTCGGTCGCGCTGATGCTGATCGTGTACATGGTCGGCAACGCCAAGTTCGCCGCCTATCTCGGCATCCCGCACGTGTTGGGAGCGGGCGACCTGTCGCTGTTCTGCGGCGCGATCGTGGGCGCGGGGCTGGCGTTCCTGTGGTACAATGCCCCTCCGGCGGCGGTATTCATGGGCGATACCGGCAGCTTGGCGCTGGGCGGTGCGCTGGGGGCGATCGCGGTGTCGTCGCACCATGAAATCGTGCTGGCGATCATCGGCGGCCTGTTCGTGGTCGAGGCGCTGAGCGTCATCATCCAGGTGTTCTGGTACAAGCGCACCGGCAAGCGCATCTTCCGCATGGCGCCGATCCACCATCATTTCGAACAGCTCGGCTGGGCTGAGGCCACGGTCGTGATCCGCTTCTGGATCATCGCCTTCGTGCTGGCGCTCGCCGGCCTCTCGACGCTGAAGCTGCGGTGATCACCGCTGCCGCCTGGGCGGGGAAGAAGTTCGCGGTGCTGGGGCTGGCTCGCTCTGGCGCCGCGACGGTGCGCGCGTTGCTGGCGGGTGGCGCGGAAGTCATTGCGTGGGATGGAGATGGGGCGAAGCGCGACGCCCTTTCTCCCTCTCCCCGCTCGCGGGGAGAGGGGACTTCTCCTTCTTCTCCGACGACAGCACTCGCGACACCCCCTCTCCCAACCCTCTCCCCCATGGGGGAGAGGGCTTTGGTCATCGCCGATCCGTTGTCGATCGACCTCACCGGCTTCGATGGCGTCGTCGTGTCTCCCGGCGTACCGCTCAACCGCCACCCGATCGCCGCCCACGCCGGCGACACCCCCATCATCGGCGACATCGAACTCTTCGCCCAGGCCCGCGCCGACCTGCCGCCGCACAAGGTCGTCGGCATCACCGGCACCAACGGCAAGTCGACCACCACCGCGCTGATCCACCACATCCTCGAACAGGCCGGCATCCCCACACGCATGGGCGGCAATATCGGCCTGCCGATCCTCGCGCAGGACCCGCTGCCCGCCGGCGGCGTCTATGTCCTCGAACTGTCGAGCTACCAGATCGACCTGACCCGCAGCCTCGACTGCGACGTCGCGGTGCTGCTCAACATCACCCCCGACCATCTCGACCGCTATGCCGGTTTCGGAGCCTATGCCGCGTCCAAGGCCCGTCTGTTCGCGATGCAGTCGTCCGGTCGTGTTGCGGTGATCGGCACAGGCGATGCGGCGTCTGCCGCGATTGCGGACACCGTTCCGCACGCCGTCCGCATCGCCGTCCCGGCCGAAGCGCCGGCTTTCGGTCCCGCGCTCGCCGGCCCGCACAACGCCCAGAACGCGCTGACCGCCATCGCCGTCTGCGAGGCATTGGGCCTCGACACCGACACCATCCGCGCCGGCCTCCAAAGCTACCGGGCCTTGCCACACCGCATGGCGCACGTCGCCGACGTGAACGGCGTCGCTTATGTCGACGACAGCAAGGCGACGAACCCCGATTCCACCGCGCCCGCGCTCAACGCGTTCGCACGCATCCACTGGATCGTCGGCGGGCTTGCCAAGTCGGACGACCTCGATGCCTGCCGCCCCGGTTTCGGCAATGTCGTCCACGCCTATACCATCGGCACCGCCGCGCAGCGCTTTGCCGAACTTCTGCAACCCGACATGGCCGTAACCATCGCCAACACATTGGACGAGGCGGTGAAATTGGCCGCGACAGCCGCGCGACCCGGCGATACCGTATTGCTGTCGCCGGCGTGCGCGTCGTTCGACCAGTTCAGCGATTTCGAAGCGCGGGGCCGCGCCTTCGCGGCGGCAGTGGGGGCATTGCAATGACGGATATGGGTCGCGGGCGCGATGTCCGGGCGCTGCGCCAGCGGGTGGAGACGCTGCAGGGCCGTAGCGCGCGCTCGCCGATCGGCGCGTGGTTCCGCGAAGTCGACCGGGTGCTGCTGCTGATCGCGATGGTACTGATCGCCATCGGCCTCGTCGCGGTCGCCGCCGCGTCGCCCGCATCCGCCGTGCGCTATTCGGGTGGTGACGTCACCGTCCCGCCGATGATGTATTTCTGGCGACAGGCCGGGTGGATCGCACTCTCCTTCCCGGTGATGATCGTCGTGTCGATGCTGCCGGTCACGCTGGCGCGGCGGCTGTGCCTGCTCGGCGCGGGCGTCCTGGTTCTTGCGCTGATGGTCACCCCGTTCGTCGGCGTGGAGGCAAACGGCGCGCGGCGCTGGATCAACCTCGGGGTCGGGCAGTTCCAGCCGTCCGAGTTCCTGAAACCCATGTTCATCGTGACGACCGCATGGCTGTTGTCGCTACGCGCGAAGGACCCGCAGCTGCCGATGCTGTGGGTCACCGGCGCGCTGACCGCGGTCATTGCCGGCTGCCTGATGCTCCAGCCCGATTTCGGGCAGACGGTGATCTTCTGCGGCGTGTGGGCGGCGTTGCTCATCATCTCCGGCATTCCGGTCCGCACCATGGCGATGCTCGGCGCCGCCGGCATTGGCATGGTCGCGGCCGCCTACACCTTCTACGGCACCGCCCGCGTCCGCATCGACGGCTTCCTGTTCCCCGATCCCGAAAGCGCGGCGACCGACAGCTATCAGGTCGACATGGCGCATGCCGTGCTGACCGCGGGTGGGGTAATCGGCACCGGCCCGGGCGGCGGGCGCGTGAAGTTCAAGCTACCCGAGGCACATACCGACTATATCTTTGCGGTGGTCGGCGAAGAGTTCGGCCTGATCGCCTGCGCGATCATCGCGATCATCTTCCTCGCGATTGTCGTGCGCGTCTTCGTCCGCCTGCTCGACGAAGAGGATGCGTTCAAGCTGCTCGCCGCCGCCGGCCTTGCGGTCCAGTTCGGGGCGCAGGCGCTCATCAACATGGCGGTCAATGTCGGCATCGCCCCGTCCAAGGGGATGACGCTGCCGTTCATCTCGTACGGCGGGTCGTCGATGATCGCCTTGTCGATCGGCATGGGACTGCTGCTCGCTTTCACACGCCGGAACCCGTATCTGAGCCGCTCACCTTACGGCCCACAGCGCTGGAGCGGAGCGAAATGAGCAAGCATTATGTCCTGGCCGCCGGGGGCACCGGGGGACATATGGTCCCGGCCGCGGCGCTGGCGACCGAACTGACCCGGCGCGGCCACCGCGTCGCGCTGGTCAGCGACGAACGCGGCGTGCGCTTTCCCGACCTGTTCGATGGCATCCAGACCCATGTCCTGCCGGCCGGACGCCTGTCGGGCGGTCCGATCGGCTGGGCGAAGGCCGCGCGGCAGATGCTGGCCGGCCGGTCGATGGCGATCGAGCTGTACAAGACTTTCCGCCCCTCCGCCGTGATCGGCTTCGGCGGCTATCCAGCGCTCCCTGCACTGCTGGCGGCCTTCGCGCAGAAGGTGCCGACGATCATCCATGAACAAAATGCCGTGCTGGGCCGGGTCAACCGGCTGGTCGCGGGCAGCGTGCATGGCATCGCCACCAGCTACGAACGGGTCGACCGTCTTAAGGACAGCCACGTCCCCAAGACCCATCTGGTCGGCAATCCGGTGCGAGAGAGCGTCCTCGCCCTGCGCGAACGTCCCTATCCGGCGCTGGATGAGGACGGCATCTTCCGCGTGCTGGTCACCGGCGGCAGCCAGGGGGCGAGCATTTTGAGCCAGGTCGTCCCCGACGGCCTCGCGCTGCTGCCCGTTGCGTTCCGCCGCCGGATGCAGGTGACGCATCAGGCGCGGATCGAGGATATCGACGCCGTGCGCGCCAAATACGCCGAACACGGCATCCCCGCCGAAATCGCGACCTATCTCCCCGATCTGCCCGACCGGCTGGCATGGAGCCATGTCGTGATCGCCCGGGCGGGGGCGTCGACCATCGCAGAACTGACAGCCGCCGGCCGTCCCGCGATCCTCGTGCCGCTGCCCGGTGCGACCGACGATCACCAGACCGCCAATTGCCGCGAAATCGTGGGCGCCGGCGGCGCGCGGTCGATCCAGCAGACGCAATTCACTGCGACCGAACTCGCCAAGCAGATTCAGAAGCTCGGCCTCGACCCCGCAGCGCTCGCCAATGCGGCGGCGCGCGCGCGCAGCTGCGGCCGGCCGTTCGCCGTCCGCGACCTCGCCGACCTGGTCGAGAGCGTCGACGCACCCAAGGCGAAAGTGGGCAAGATCACCCCCGCCAAACGACAGAAGGAAGCATTTGCGTGAAGGGCGTCGCGACCGACATCGGCACGATCCATTTCGTCGGCATCGGCGGCATCGGCATGTCGGGCATTGCCGAGGTGATGCATAATCTCGGCTATAAGGTGCAGGGATCGGACGTGGCCGAGGGCTATGTCGTCGACGGCCTGCGCGCGCGCGGCATCGACGTGCATATCGGCCACAAGGCGGAGAATGTGGAGGGCGTGGCGGTCGTTGTCACCTCGACCGCGATCAAGCCCGGCAATCCCGAACGTGACCATGCGCTGGCCAAGCGCATCCCGGTGGTCCGCCGCGCCGAAATGCTGGCCGAACTGATGCGGCTGAAATCGACCGTCGCGGTCGCGGGGACGCATGGTAAGACCACCACGACCTCGCTGATCGCCGCGCTGCTCGATGCCGGCGGCGTCGACCCCACCGTCATCAACGGCGGCATCATCAACAGCTACGGCTCGAACGCCCGGCTGGGCGCGTCCGACTGGATGGTGGTCGAGGCGGACGAGAGCGACGGCAGCTTCCTGCGCCTCGACGGCACGATCGCGGTCGTCACCAACATCGACCCCGAACATCTCGACCATTATGGCAGCTTCGACCGGGCGAAGGACGCCTATGTCGAATTCATCGAGAACGTACCCTTCTACGGCGCGGCGGTGCTGTGCCTCGACCATCCCGAAGTGCAGGCGCTGATCCCACGCATCCGCGACCGCCGCATCGTCACCTATGGCTTTGCTGCGCAGGCCGACGTGCGCGGGGTCGAGGTGACGGCGGGCCGCGACGGCAACCGCTTCGACTGCGTGGTCCGCGACCGTGACGGCCAGACCCGGACGATCGAGGGCATCCAGCTGCCGATGGCCGGTCGCCACAATGTCCAGAACGCGCTGGCAGCGATCGCGGTCGCGGTCGAGCTGGGCCTCGACGACGCGACCATCGCGCAGGGCTTTGCCAAGTTCGGGGGCGTGAAGCGCCGCTTCACCCGCGTCGGCGAAGTCGCCGGCATGACCGTCATCGACGATTACGGCCACCATCCGGTCGAAATCCGCGCCGTCCTGTCCGCCGCACGCGAAGCGACCGGCGGCCGGGTGATCGCCGTGGTCCAGCCGCATCGCTACTCGCGGCTCGGCGCGCTGATGGACGAGTTCGCACAGGCGTTCAACGATGCCGACGCGGTCCATGTCCTTCCCGTCTATGCCGCCGGCGAAGCGCCGGTCGAGGGCGTCAGTGCCGAGGCGCTGGTCGACGGCATCCGCCTGCGCGGCCACCGCTCGGCACAGGTCGCTGCGGACAAGGATGCTCTTGCCGCCGCGCTGGCCGCTGAGGGCCAAAACGGCGACCTGATCGTCTGCCTCGGCGCCGGTGACATTACCAAGATCGCTGCCGGCCTGCCCGCTGCGATTCAGGAGCGGCTCGCATGAGCGACTGGTTCTCGACCGCGATCGAGATGCAGCGCGAAATCCTGCGCGCGCAACAGGCGCAGCTCGACGCCGCCAAGAAGCTGCTCGACACTGCCGAGACGCGCGACATGGCGGAGGTCGGCAAGCAGATCGCCGATGCACAGGCCGAAGCCTGGACCGCATGGGCGCGCTTCTGGGGCAGCGGAAAATGACCCTTCCGCCGGTCCGTGGCAAGCTGACCGCGAACGCCCCGCTCGCGCCCCTCGTCTGGTTCAAGGCGGGCGGCGCGGCTGAGTGGCTGTTCGAACCGGCCGACACGGACGATCTCTGCAATTTCCTCCGGGCGCTCGACCCGTCGGTGCCGGTGATGGGGCTGGGCCTCGGTTCCAACCTGATCGTCCGCGATGGCGGCGTGCCCGGTGTCGTCGTCCGCCTCGGCAAACCGTTCGCCAAGGTTGCGGCGGACGGGCTGACGCTGACCTGCGGTGGCGGGGCGAGCGGCATTCTCGTCTCCTCGACCGCGCGCGATGCCGGGATCGCCGGGGTCGAGTTCCTGCGTTCGATCCCCGGAACGGTCGGTGGTTTCGTGCGGATGAACGGCGGCGCCTATGGCCGCGAGGTAGCCGACGTGCTGGTCGAGGCGCAGGTCGTTACCCGCGACGGCACGCTGACGACGTTTTCGAACGCCGACGTCAACTACCGCTACCGCCATAGCGACCTGCCCGAAGGCGCGATCGTCGTGTCCGCGACCTTTCGCGGCGAGACGGGCGATCCGGCCTCGATCCAGGCCGAAATGGACCGCATCGCGGCGGCCCGCGAAGCCTCGCAACCGCTCCGCAGCAAGACCGGCGGTTCCACCTTCAAGAACCCGGACGGGCGCAAGGCGTGGGCGCTCGTCGACGCCGCTGGCTGTCGGGGCTTGCGCAAGGGCGACGCGCAGGTATCGGAAAAACACTGCAATTTCCTGCTCAACACCGGCAACGCCACCAGCGCCGATATCGAGGCATTGGGCGAGGAAGTCCGCGGGAAGGTGCTGGCGCAATCGGGCGTAACGCTGGAATGGGAAATCCAGCGGGTAGGGCGGGCGTGATGGCCCCGCACTCAACCTCCCCGTTCGGTTCGAGCAGCTTCGAGCGCAGTCGAGAAGCGTCCGTCGAGAACGCCCGTGCCACAACCACCGCCTTCTCGACTTCGGGTCTCGACAGGCTCGACCCTGCGCTCGAAGCAAACGGAACTTGCAACATAACGAAGGAACCGACCGCGTGACCGACCCCCTCAACATCGTCGTCCTCATGGGCGGCTGGTCGTCGGAACGCGAAGTCTCGCTCATGTCCGGCGCCGGCGTCGCGACTGCGCTGGAGTCGCTCGGCCATAAGGTCACCCGCATCGACATGGACCGGAACATCGCTGCCCGCCTGACCGAAGCGAAGCCCGACCTCGTCTTCAACGCGCTCCATGGCTCACCCGGCGAGGACGGCACGGTGCAGGGCATGATGGACCTGATGGGGCTGCGCTACACTCATAGCGGCCTAGCGACCTCGGTCATCGCAATCGACAAGGTGCTGACCAAGCACGCGCTCGTGCCCGCGGGCGTCCCGATGCCCGGCGGGCGCATCGTCAGGACCGAGGAACTGTTCGAACGCGACCCGCTCCCACGCCCCTATGTCCTGAAGCCGGTGAGCGAAGGCTCCTCGGTCGGCGTCGCCATCGTCACCGACGACAGCAATTACGGCAATCCGATCGCGCAAGCCTCGAAGGGTCCGTGGCAGGAATTCGACGAACTCCTTGCCGAACCCTTCATCCGTGGCCGCGAACTGACCACCGCCGTGCTCGGCGACCGCGCGCTGGGCGTGACCGAACTGAAGCCCAAGAGCGGTTTCTACGATTACGACAGCAAGTACACCGACGGCCTGACCGAACATGTCTGCCCCGCCGACATTCCCGACGACATCGCGCAGGCGTGCATGGCCTATGCCGTCACTGCCCACCGCGTGCTGGGCTGCAAGGGCGCCTCGCGCACCGATTTCCGCTGGGACGACGAACGCGGCATCGACGGCCTCTTCGTGCTCGAAACCAATACCCAGCCGGGCATGACCCCGCTAAGCCTCGTCCCCGAACAGGCGCGCCATGTCGGCATGAGCTACGAAGCCCTTGTAGGCTGGATCGTGGAAGAGGCGATGCGATGACCCAGACCGGCAAGCGCGTCGTCCAGACCCGCACCGTCAAGCCCAAGCGCCGCGTGCAGGCCAAGCGCCCGGTGCGCGCCTCGGTCCTCGATCAGGCGGTCGCCGCGCTTCCCGGCGGGGCGGCGACGGCGCGTCGCATCGTCGGCTGGAGCCTCACCGCCGGCGCCGGCGCGATTGCCCTCGCGCTTGCCAACTGGTTCGGCCTGTTCGGCGCGATCGGCGTTGCCGCGGCAGAAGCGGTCGGTGCGGCGGGCTTTCGCGTCGAACAGATCGAGGTGACCGGCCTCAAGCGGATGGACGCGACCTCGGTTTATGCTGTCGCGCTCGACCAGCGCTCGCGGGCAATGCCGCTGGTCGATCTCGACGCCACGCGGCAGAAATTGCTCGATTATGGCTGGATCGCCGATGCCCGCGTCTCGCGCCGGCTGCCCGATACGCTGGTCGTCGATGTGGTCGAACGCGACCCCGCCGCCGTGTGGCAGAACAAGGGCCAACTGATGCTGATCGATGAGGGCGGCGTGCTCCTCGACGGCGTACAGCCCAACAAGATGCCGCGCCTGCCGCTGGTCATCGGCGACGGCGCCAATGCGCAGGAACCGGCCTATCGCAAGCTGATGGCCGCAGCACCCGCCCTCAAGCCCGTCGTGAAGGCGGCGGTGTGGGTCGGCAATCGCCGCTGGGACATTCTTTTCCAGACCGGCGAGCGGCTGGTCCTGCCCGAAGGCGACAAGGAATCGGCCCGCGCGCTGGTGAAGTTCGCGCAACTCGACGGGACGCTCGGCCTGCTGGGCAAGGGCTATGACCGGTTCGACCTGCGCGACCCGACCAAGCTGGTCGTGCGGATGAAGCATGCGACACCGGATAACGGTGACGACGGCACTGAACAGGGCAATGCCGCGTCGATCGCGAAACCGGTCGAAGGCGACTGACAGGGGGCAGGACCATGGCGAAGGTAGCACCGGAAGGGATCATCACCGCGCTCGACATCGGCACGTCGAAGGTGTCCGCGCTGATCGCGAAGCCGGGTGAGGGCGGCGAACTGACCGTGCTCGGCACCGGCCAGCGCGAAAGCCGTGGCGTCAAGCGCGGCTATATCGCCGATATGAAGGCGACCGAGACGGCGGTCCGCGAAGCGGTCGAACAGGCCGAACGTATCGCCGGCTTCAATATCGAGGATGTGTGGGTCAGCTTCTCGGCCGGCGGCCTCGTGTCCGATATCGTCAAATTGGAAGTGGACCTCGGTGGCCACCGCGTCGAACAGTCGGATATCGACGCGCTGTTGAAGGCCGGTCGCAACGCGATCGATCCGGGCCAGCGCATGGTGCTGCATGCCCAGCCGATGCGCTATACGCTCGATGGCCTTGGCGGGGTGAAGGAGCCGAAGGGGCTGCACGCCGACCGGCTGGGCGTCGAGATCCATGTCGTCGCCACCGAAGGATCGCCGGTCCGCAACCTCGACCTGTGCGTCCGCTCGGCGCATCTCGAAACCAAGTCGATCGTCGCGGCGCCGGTCGCAACCGGGCTGGCCTGCCTGTCCGAAGAGGAGCGTGAACTGGGCGTCGCGCTGGTCGAAATCGGCGCGGGCATCACCAACGTCTCGGTGTTCGCCAACGGCGTCCTGACCGGCCTCGCCTCGATCGCGATGGGCGCCAGCGACATCACCGACGACGTCGCCTCCGCCTTCGGCACCAACCGGGCGCAGGCCGAACGGCTGAAATGCTTCTACGGTTCGGCCAACATGTCCCCGCGCGACAATCACGACATGATCGACGTCGCACCCGTGCGCGCCGACGAGGATGCGGAGGGCACGCGCATCACCCGCGCACAGCTCATCACCACGATCCGCCAGCGGCTGGAACGGCTGGTCGCCGAAATCTCGAAGGAACTGCGCCGCCTGAACTTCGACGATCCGGTCGGGCGACAGGTCGTACTGACCGGCGGCGGGGCGGAGCTGAAGGGCATCGCCGATTATGCGCAACAGGCGCTGGGTCGCCCGGTCCGGGTCGGCCGTGCGCGGGGCCTCGCCGCGCTGCCCGATGCGCATTCGGGCCCCGGATTCGCGACGCTCGCCGGCCTCGCCATGTTCGCCGCGTCGAACCCGGTCGACCTGCGCGCGTTGCAGCCGACCCAGCAAATGGTGTCGCGCCCCAGTACGGGGGCGCTGTTCCAGCGTCTGTTGACCGCATTCCGCGCCAACTATTGACGATTTATTACCATCAGGCCGGGTGGAGGGGCTAGGATCGTCCTTCGGCTTGATGCACAACCGCCTATCGAATTACGCGCCCGGTGCCGGCCGGGACAGGGAGACCGAGTATGAGCATCGAATTTCTGGCACCCGACGTCGACGAACTGACCCCGCGCATCACCGTGATCGGCGTCGGCGGGGCCGGCGGCAACGCGATCGCGAACATGATCCGTGCCGAGGTGCAGGGGGTCGAGTTCCTCGTCGCCAACACCGACGCGCAGGCGCTGAAGCAGTCGGAAGCGCCGCAGCGTATTCAGCTGGGTGCGAAGATCACGCAAGGGCTGGGCGCCGGCAGCCGTCCCGAAATCGGACGTGCGGCGGCCGAGGAAACGATCGAGCAGGTGCAGAAGTCGCTTGAGGGCGCGCACATGTGCTTCATCGCCGCCGGCATGGGCGGCGGCACCGGCACCGGCGCCGCTCCCGTGATCGCCAAGGCCGCGCGCGAGATGGGCATCCTGACCGTCGGCGTCGTGACCCGTCCCTTCGCATTCGAGGGCAAGCGCCGCGCGAAGTCGGCCGAGGCCGGCATCGAGGAACTTCAGAAGTACGTCGACACGCTGATCGTCATCCCGAACCAGAACCTGTTCTTGATCGCGAACGCCAACACGACCTTCAAGCAAGCCTTTGAAATGGCGGACGAAGTGTTGCAGCAGGGCGTGCGCGGCATCACCGACCTGATGGTCATGCCCGGCCTGATCAACCTCGACTTCGCCGACGTGCGGTCGGTGATGCAGGAAATGGGCAAGGCGATGATGGGCACCGGCGAGGCCGAAGGTGACAACCGCGCGATCGAGGCGGCGCAGCAGGCGATCGCCAACCCGCTGCTCGACGGCGTGTCGCTGAACGGTGCCAAGGGCGTGATCGTGTCGATCACCGGCGGCGACGACATGCGCCTGCTCGAAGTCGACGAAGCCGCGAACCACATCCGCGAACTGGTCGACGACGACGCCAACATCATCTGGGGTTCGGCGTTCAACACCGAACTGGAAGGCAAGATCCGCGTCTCGGTCGTCGCGACCGGCATCGAGGACGAAGCCCCGTCACAGGCCCAGCCGGCTCCGGCCCAGGCCGAACCGACCCGCGCCTTCTCGTTCAACGCGCCGCGCCGGCCGGCCGCGCCGACCGCTCACGCCGCCGCCCCGGTCGCGCCGAGCGGTGCCGCCGCCGAACATCTGGAAGAAGCGCCGGCGCCTGCGCCGATGGATCGTTTCCCGCAGGGCATCAGCCAGCCGTCGGTGTCGGAACGCGTCGTGCCGCACTCGGCCTATGACACGCCCGCCACGGCGGCGCAGGACGAGGACGAACTGGTGCTGGGCGCCGAACAGGCCGCAGCCCCGATGCCCGCGCCGACCCCGGCGAGCGACTTCGGTACCTCGTCGAACGACGGCCGCCGCCGCTGGCTGACCCCGGACGCTCCGGCCGAAGCCCCACGCGAGGAAGCGGCCCCGGCGCGCAAGCCCGGCGGCACGCTGTTCGAACGCATGGCCAATGCCGGCCGCGCACCCGCCCGCGGCACCGACGATGCCAAGGAACCGCTGGACATCCCGCGCTTCCTGCACCGCCAGAACAACCAGTAACACTTTCGGCGATGCCGCCACGTGCAACGTTCCACGTGGCGGCTCGCTTCGCGCTGGCCGTTCAGATAGTCGGCTTCTCGGCTGGAGCCTTCAACCACGCTCGCGATTTCCTGACCCGCGGTTGGCGTCCGTATCGCTGGGCGCCGATGCCGGCGTTCGAAATTTACTGGTCGGCGCTGCTGTTCCTCGACCTTGCCGTGGTCGTGCTATTGTCCACCGGACGCATACGCCCGGGCCTGCTCCTCGCCGTCGCGATCATGGTCAGCGACGTGGCCATCAATATCGCCGCGACCCGGATGGCGGGTGCTGCCGGCTTCGGTTCAGCGCTGCTCTGGCAGTCGGTATTCCTTGGGTTCGTCGTCGGATCGGTCGGGCTTCTCTGGATCGCAGCGCGACCTGTCGTCGATCACTGACGGCGTCACCGGTCGTTCGCTGAGCGAACCATTTCCTACAGTGCCTGACCGTGCCATAGTGCGGCTCGACGCTTCTTGACTTCGCTGCCGCCTGTATTGGCCTGACCCTGCCGCGCATTCGGTCGCTCGAGCGAATGTAACAAATGATGCCGTAACGCCCCGGCATGGACGACGCGCAAAACGCGCACGAGTGTGAACTTAGTGAACTTTGGACCCGGCCGGCTCGCTTCATCGTCACCACCACTCACTTCGTCGCCGCGACGACACCTGAACATTCCCCGTTCAGCCGCTACATGGTTAAGCGGACCGGCCCATGACCCAGTTCAACCCGCTCCGCGTCGCGCTTCTGCTCGCCACCGCCGCGCCTCTGCCCGTGCTGGCGCAGCCCGGTGCGATCGTCCAGCCGCTGACCCCCAATGCCGACCGGCTGTCGGAACAGATGCGCATCCTCGGTCGCAGCCCGAACGACGTCTCGGCGCTGATCGAGGCGGGGCGGCTATCGGGCAAACTGGGCGATACCGACGCGGCGATGCAGTTCCTTGCGCGTGCCGAAAAGGTCGCGCCCAACGACCCCCGCATCCGCGCCGCGCGCGGCATTTCGCTGGTGGCGATGGAGCGTCCGGGCGAGGCGCTGGCGATGTTCGCCTCCGCCGAGCGGGCCGGAGTGTCGATGACGCCCTACCTCGCCGAGCGCGGTCTGGCCTATGACCTGCTCGGTCGCGGTTCGCTCGCGCAGGCCGACTATCGACAGGCGTTGCGGGCCGGCGAGGACGATGAACTCACCCGCCGCCTTGCCCTGTCGCTCGGCATCGACGGCAACCTCGCCGAATCGACCGCGGTGCTGAACCCGCTGCTGCAAAAGGGCGACCGTGCCGCCTGGCGGGTGCGGGCCTTCGTCCTCGCCATGTCGGGCGATGCGGCCGGCGCGGACAAGATCACCGCCAGCATGCTGCCGGGCTTCTCGGCCAGCCTCTCGCCCTTCTTCCGCCGCCTGCCACAGCTGGCCGGCGCGGACCGGGCGTTCGCCGTCCATTACGGTCGTCTCGCGCCCAGCCCGGAACGGCTGGCCGACGCCCGGCTAGCCCCGCCGCTGCCCGCGCCGGTCCGAACCGCGCCGGTCGCGCTCGCGTCCGCTACCCCCGCAGCGCCGGTCGCCACGACGGCGCGCACCGTCACGCGCGCGCCTACCATGGCCGAACGCCGGGCCGAGCGGCAGCGGCAGGCACAGGCGGCGCAACAGGCCCAGGCCGATGCCGCCCGCCGCGCCGCCGACGTCCAGGCGCAACAGCTCGCCCAGGCCCGTGCCGACGAAGCCGCCCGCCGCGCTGCGCTGGCCCAGCGGCAGCAGGTCGCCGCGCAACAGGCCGAACAGGCGCGCATCGCCGAAGCGACCCGGGTCGAGGCACAGCGCGTCGCCGCACGTCAGGCTGAGGAACGCCGCCTCGCTGCCGAAGCGCTCGCTGCCCGCGACCGCGCCGAACAGGCTGCCCGTCCGCCGGTCCAGGTCGCATCCGCCCCGGTTCCGGTGACCATCGTCGATCGCCCGGCGGAACCCGCCCCGACACCGCCCGCCGCCGCTCCGGTGGAAGTCGCCAGCGTTGCCCCGCCGGCCGCAGCCCCCGCCGTCTCCAGCGCCGCCGCTACGGTCGCGGCTCGCACGCCGTCGAACGACGACGTGCTCGCCCGCATCATCCGCAACCTCGATATCCCGGCGTCCGAACTGGGCGTCGGCCCGCCGCCGGCGCCGGTCGCGGCTCCGGCCAGCAGCGCCGCCCTAGCCGCCGACGCGGAGACCGCGCGCCGTGCCGCCGAGGCGCGTGAAGCCACCGCCCGCGCCGCCGAAGCCGCCGAGGCGAAGAAGCTCGCCGCCGCGCGTGCCGCCACCGCCAAGAAGGCAGCCGAAGCCAAGCGGATCGCCGATGAGAAGAAGGCCGCCGCCGCCGAAGCCGCGCGCGAGGCGCAGGCCAAGCGCGCCGATCCCGAACGCCACTGGGTACAGGTCGCCGGTGGCGCCAATGTCGCCGGCCTGCCCGCCGCATGGGGCATCATGGCCGGCAAGGCGCCGGCGCTGAAGGGTCGGCAGGCATGGACCACGCCGCTGCGCGCCACCAACCGCCTTCTGACCGGGCCGTTCAAGAGCGATGCGGAGGCGCAGGACTTCGTCAACACGCTGCGCAAATCGGGGGTGCAGGCCTTCACCTTCACCAGCGAGGCGGGGCAGAAGGTCGCGCGGGTCCCGGTCAAGTGAGGGCATCCTATGCCGCCGACCCGCAGGCGCATGGCGGGCGGCTCCACCCCGAACCGGGCGATGCGACTCGCGGCCCGCGCGACGCGTTCCAGCGCGACCGCGACCGGATTATCCATTCGATCAGCTTCCGGCGTCTCCGCCACAAGACGCAGGTGTTCATGGCGCCCGATGGCGACCATTTCCGCGTCCGGCTGACCCACAGCCTTGAGGTCGCGCAGATCGGCCGTGCCGTCGCCCGCACGCTCGGCCTGAACGAGGATCTGACCGAGGCCTTGTGCCTCGCCCACGATATCGGCCACCCACCGTTCGGCCATGCCGGGGAGGACGCGCTGGAGGCGGCGATGGCGACCCATGGCGGTTTCGACCATAATGGTCAGACGTTGCGCACGCTGACCTGGCTCGACAGCCCCTATCCGCGCTGGCGGGGGCTGAACCTGACCTGGGACACGCTGGAGGGGCTGGCGAAGCATAACGGCCCGATCCCGACCCCCGGCTGGGCGTTGGCCGAAGCCGACGCGGCACACGGCCTGCGCCTGAACGAATGGCCGTCGCTGGAGGCGCAGATCGCGGCGATCGCCGACGATATCGCCTATGACAATCACGACATCGACGATGGTCTCCGCGCCGGGCTGCTGACGCTCGACCAGTTGTTGGAGGTGCCGTTCGTCGCCGCCGGATGGGATGCCGTCCGCGCCCGCTTTCCGGACGTGCCAGCGGCGCGGCTGGTCGGTGAACTCACCCGCTCGCAGATCGGATCGATGGTCAACGACCTTATCGCCGAGACGAAGCGTCGCGTGGGCGTCGCGGGCGTCGAAACCGTCGCCGACGTCCGCGCGGCGGGCCAGTGCCTCGCCCATTTCTCGCCCGAGATGGCGGAAGCCGAGCGGACGCTGAAGCGCTTCATGTACGCCAATCTCTACCACCACCCGCGTCAGCTGGCGGCGGCGGCGATGGCGGAAACGGTCGTTGCCGGCCTGTTCGCGGCCTATCATGCCGATCCGTCGGCGATGCACGATGGCTGGCGCGAGACGCTGCCGGAGGCGGAGCCGGAGCGCAGTCGCCACATCGCCGACTATATCGCCGGCATGACCGACCGGTTCGCGGTGCGCAGCTATCGGCAGGTCGTCGGCCCGATCGACCTGCCCGACGGATTCTGACGCCGCTGGCATAACTCTGCGACAAGTCGGGCGCTGACTGGTGCCTCGAGATGGGCAGCGGAGTCGTGGGCGATGGCGCTTGCGGAGATTGCATGGAACCGGTTCGGGCTGGGCGCGCGCGGCGATGCGGTGCCGCCGGCCGATCCGAGACGCTGGCTGGTCGACCAGTTCGATCGCTGGAACCCGCGCCCGCCCGCGCTGGGCGGCATCGCGACGAGCGGCGTGGCGGGGCAGGCGGTCGCGCAGGCCCGCAGCGAACTGCGCATGGTCCGGCAGGAACGCCGGGCGGCCATGACCGACGCCGCCGCCATGCCGATGGCGGCCGACCCGCCCGACATTTGCGCGGCGCAGATCCGGCGCGGCGTCCGCCAATTCTACCTCGATGGCGTTGCCGCCCGGACCGCGGCTGCGGTGGCCAGCGACACGCCCTTCGTCGAACGCCTCACCCATTTCTGGTCGAACCATTTCGCGGTATCGGCGGACAAGCTGGAGGTGACCGGCCTTGCCGCCGCCTTCGAATTCGACGCGATCCGCCCGCATGTCCTGGGGCGTTTCCACGACCTGCTGCTGGCGGTCGAGCATCATCCGGCGATGCTGCTATACCTTGATCAGGCGCAGTCGGTCGGTCCCGACAGCCCGTTCGGCCAGCGGCGGATGGGCGGCCGCGCCGGGCTGAACGAAAATCTGGCGCGCGAGATACTGGAGCTGCACACGCTGGGCGTCCGGACCGGCTATGCGCAGGCCGACGTCACCGAACTGGCGCGTGCGCTCACCGGCTGGACCGTGGCCGGGCTGGGACGGGGCGGGCCGCGGATCGTGCCGCGCCAGCCGGGCGAGGCGGTGTTCGCCCCGGCGCTGCACCAGCCGGGCGGGCGTCAGATTCTCGGCAAGCGCTATGCCGAAGGCGGGGCAGGGCAGTCGGCCGCGGTGCTCGCCGATTTGGCGGTCCATCCCGCGACCGCGAAGCACATCGCGACGAAACTGGTCCGCCACTTCATTGCCGACGATCCGCCGCCTGCCGCCGTCGCGCGGGTCGAACAGGCATTCCTGTCGTCGCGTGGTGACCTGCCGACCGTCTACCGCGCGCTGGTCGCCGCCCCTGAAGGTTGGACGACGGCCCCGGCCAAGTTCCGTACCCCATGGGAATGGACCGTCGCCACCCTCCGCGCCATCGATGCGCCCGCTACGGAAGGACGGGGGCTGGTCAATCTCTTCGCGCAACTCGGCCAGCCGATCTGGCGGCCGGGGCAGCCGATCGGGTTCGACGACATCGCCGCCAGCTGGGCCGGACCGGACGCGCTGATGCGCCGGGTCGAGGCGGCGGAACGTCTCGTCGGCCGCTTGCGCGAACCGCCCGATCCGCGCGCACTGGCGACGCGGCTGTTTCCCGACAGTCTCGCATCCGCAACTGCCGCCGCCATCGCTCGCGCCGAAAGCCCGGCACAGGGCCTCGCGCTGTTGTTCGTCGCGCCCCAGTTCCTGCGGAGATAAGCCATGACCGACCGGCGAACCTTCCTGATCGGCGGCGTGGGCGTCCTGTCCACCGCCTTCGCCCCGCGCCTCGCCTATGCCCGCGCCGCCACCGACCGGCGCTTCGTGTTCATCATCCAGCGCGGCGCTGCGGATGGCCTCGCGATGCTGATGCCGACCGGCGATCCCGGCTTCGCACCGTTGCGCGGCGCCTGGGCGGAGGACGCGACGGCGGCGCGCAAGCTGGACGCGATGTTCGCGCTGCATCCGGCGCTGTCGGGCATGGCCGGACTGTACGATGGCGGGGAGGCGCTGTTCGCCCATGCCGTCGCCTCACCCTATCGCGACCGGTCGCATTTCGACGGGCAGAACGTGCTGGAGACCGGCGGCGCGGAGGCCTATGCGGTGCGCGACGGGTGGCTCAATCGGCTGCTGACGCTGCTGCCCCGCGACACCGCACGCGCGATCGCCGTCGCCGCCACGGTGCCGTTGGCGCTGCGGGGCACGCAGGAAGTCGCATCTTACGCCCCGTCGGCACTCCCGGACGCGTCGGGCGACCTGCTGGGGCGGGTGACGCAACTCTATGCCGAAGATCCGCAGCTCCACGGCCTATGGGCGCAAGCCATGCAGACCCGGCAACTGGCGCAGGAGGCGGGCGGCGAGGCCGGTCGCAATGCCGCCGCGACCGGAGCGCTGGCGGCCCGACTGCTCGCCCCGGCGGATGGCGCGCGGATCGCGATGATCGAGACCGGCGGCTGGGATACCCATGCCGGGCAGCGCGGCCGGCTGAACACGCAACTGAAGGCGCTGGATGCGATGGTGGGCGCACTCAAGACCGGTCTAGGCTCCGCCTGGAACCAGACGCTGGTGCTGGTCGCGACCGAATTCGGCCGTACCGCGCGGATCAACGGCACCGGCGGCACCGATCACGGCACTGCCACCGCGACGATGCTGCTGGGCGGCACGGTGATCGGCAAGCGTGTCGTCGCCGATTGGCCGGGTCTGACCAAGCTGTACGAGGATCGCGACCTGACCCCGACCACCGATCTCGACGCGCTGATCGCCGGCGCGGTCGCCGGGCATTTCGGTATCGATCCGGCGCGGACCATGGCCACCCTGTTTCCCGGCAGCACGGGCCGGCGTCCGGTTGCGGGACTGATCCGGGCGTGATCCTTTGCAGGGGCGGCGGTATCGGCTAAGCGGCGCGTTTGGATCAATCGACCGGAACCGCCATGACGCTGTACCCCCGTTTCTTCGCCCATCTCGACCGCGCGCTCGACACGCTCGTCGCCCGTGGCGACCTGCCGGCGGGGTTGGAGCGACGCGCGATCACGGTCGAACCGCCGCGTGACACGACCCATGGCGACCTGTCGACCAACGCCGCGATGGTGCTGGCCAAGCCGGCCAGGACCAATCCGCGCGCGCTGGCCGAGCTGCTGGTCGCCGAGCTTGCCGGCCTTCCCGAAGTCGCTAGCGCCTCGGTCGCCGGCCCCGGCTTTATTAACCTGACGCTCACCGACGACACGTGGCGCGGTGAACTGACCGCGATCGCCGACGCCGGCGACGCCTATGGCCGGTCGCAGGTCGGCGCGGGGCAGGTGGTGAACATCGAATATGTCTCGGCCAACCCGACCGGCCCGATGCACATGGGCCATTGCCGCGGCGCGGTGGTGGGCGATGCGCTCGCAAGCCTGCTGGAATGGAACGGCGCGCGCGTCATCCGCGAATATTATGTCAACGATGCCGGCGGGCAGGTCGCCGTCCTCGCCCGCTCGGCGCACCTGCGCTACCGCGAGGCGCTGGGGGAGACGATCACCATCCCGGAAGGGCTGTACCCCGGGGACTATCTGGTCCCGGTCGGGCAGATGCTCGCGGCCGAATTTGGCGACCGTTACGTCGATGCGCCCGAAGAGGAATGGTTGGCGCTGTTCCGCACCAAGACGGTGGCAGCGATGCTGGAAATGATCCGCGCCGACCTGCAACTGCTCGGCATCCACCACGACGTCTTTTCGTCGGAAGCGGACCTGCAGGCGGCCGGCAAGCCCGAAGCGGCGGAGGCATGGCTGCGCGAACGTGACCTGATCTATGACGGCGTGCTCGAGGCGCCGAAGGGCGAATTGCCCGACGACTGGGAACCGGTCGAACTGCCGCTGTTCCGCTCGACGAAGTTCGGCGACGACCAGGACCGCCCGATCAGGAAGTCGGACGGCAGCTGGACCTATTTCGGCGCCGACCTCGCCTATCATTTCCAGAAGGCGCAGGGCGCCGATCAGCTGATCGACATCTGGGGCGCGGACCATGCCGGCACGGTCAAGCGGATCGTCGCGGCGGTGCAGGCACTGACGGAAGGCAAGACCCGCTTCGACGTGAAGCTGGTGCAGATGGTACGCCTGCTGCGCGGCGGCGAACCGGTCAAGATGTCGAAGCGCGCCGGCAATTTCGTGACACTGGCCGATGTCGTCAACGAAGTCGGCAAGGACGTCGTCCGCTTCACCATGCTGACGCGCAAGGCCGATGCGCAGATGGACTTCGACTTCGCCAAGGTGGTCGAGGCGTCGAAGGACAACCCGGTCTTCTACGTGCAATACGCCCATGCCCGCGTCCATTCGCTCGTCCGCCGCGCGGCGGAGGCGGGCATTGCCGAGGACGCGAACGCCGACCTGTCCCGTCTCGATACGGTCGAGCTGGCGCTGGTGAAGCGCGCGGCGCAGTTCCCGCGTGTCGTCGAAAGCGCGGCGGCGGCGCGCGAACCGCACCGGATCGCCTTCTATCTCTATGATCTGGCGGCGGAGTTCCATGCGGCATGGAATCTGGGCAATGACGATCCGTCCCGTCGGTACCTTCAGGTCGACGACCCTGCGCTGACGCAGGCGCGGCTTTTCCTCGCCCGCGCGATCGGGCAGATTATCCGCAACGGCCTGGCCATCATGGGTGTCGAGGCGGTCGAGGAGATGAAGTGATGGCGGACATGATCGCATCCGGCGATCCCGACCACGAACGCCTGCCCTGGCTGGAAAGCGCGGAGCCGGAGCCGGAACCCGCGCGTCCGATCTGGCGCACGGTGCTGATCGTGCTGATCGGCCTGCTGATGGTCGGCACGATCGCCTTTGCCTTGCTGCGCCATCGAGGCGCGCCGACCGCCAGCGGCACCGGCGACCTGATCGCCGCGCCGGAGGGTCCGTACAAGACCCGCCCGCAGGAAGCCGACGGCATGCGCGTGACCGGCGACAGCGACACCGCGATCGCGACCAGCGAGGGGGCGACTGGGGGCAACGCGTCGGTCAACCTGAACGCCGTTCCCGAAGCACCGATCCAGGGCAAGGCCGCCGCGCCTGCCGCCGGTCCGACCAGCAGCGGCACCGGGCGGGTGGCGACGGCCGTGCCGACCACCACTACGCGGTTGGAAGCGCGTGCGCCAGCGGCGGCCGCGCCGGTCGAAACCGCGCCGGGTGCCGGCGGTTCGGTCGTGCAGCTCGGCTCCTTCCCGAGCGAGGGCGTGGCGAACACCGCGTGGAACCAGCTGTCGCGCCGCTTCGCCTATCTGGCTCCCCTGGGCAAGTCGGTGCAGACGGCGGAGGTGAAGGGCAAGACCGTCTATCGCCTGCGCGTGAATGCGGGCAGCGCGAACCAGGCGTCGGACCTCTGTGGCAAGCTCAAGCTGGCTGGAGAGAATTGCTTCATAGCCCGATGACATACCCCGGTTGTCGCGGTCGGGGACCTGCGGTAGCCGTCACCCTATGAAGCCCGTAATCTTTGGCCTGTCCGGCCCGACGCTGACCGCCGACGAAGCCGCGCTGTTCCGCGCGGCCGATCCGCTCGGCTATATCCTGTTCGGTCGCAACTGCGTCGATCGGGATCAGATGCGCGCCCTGACCGATTCATTGCGCGATCTGTCGGGGCGGGCGGACCTGCCGATCCTGATCGATCAGGAAGGGGGTCGCGTTGCGCGGATGCAGCCGCCGGTGTGGCCCGCCTTTCCCGCCCCCTCGGCCTTCGCCGCGCTGTACGATCGTGCGCCGTCCTCCGCCATCGCGGCGGCGAAGGCCAATGGGCAGGCACTGGGCGTCATGCTGGCGGAGGTCGGGGTGACGGTCGATGCGACGCCGCTGCTCGACGTGGCGCAGTCCGATATGACCGGCGCGATCGGCGACCGCAGCTTCGGTGCGGACCCGATGCAGGTCGCAGCACTTGGCCGCGCGACGCTCGACGGACTGGCCGCGGCCGGAGTGGTCGGCATCGTCAAGCACATGCCGGGCCATGGCCGCGCGACGGTCGACAGCCACCTCGAGCTGCCGCGCGTCTCCGCACCCGCCGATGCGCTCGAACAGGATATCTCGCCGTTTGCGACGCTGTCTTCCGCGCCGATGGCGATGACCGCGCATGTCGTGTTCGAGGCATGGGACGCGGCGCTGCCCGCCACCCTGTCGCCAACGGTCATCCGCGATATCATCCGCGGGCGGATCGGCTTCGACGGGCTGTTGATGACCGACGACATCGACATGAAGGCGTTGAGCGGTGCGCCCGCCGACAAGGCGGCGGACGCCATCGCCGCGGGTTGCGATGTCGTGCTCGACTGCTGGGCGCGCATGGAGGAGATGGCAGCGATCGCGGATCGGCTGGACGATATCGCACCGGTGTCCCGCGCGCGCCTCGACCGTGCGATGGCGGGGATCGGCACTGCCAGCCCGGTTCCGCTCGCCGAACTGGTCGACACGCGCGACCGCCTGCTGGCGCTTGCCTAAGGCGCTTATCGGTTCTTAACCAGGCGGTATTATCCTGCCCGCGCCTGCCGCCTGGGAACCGGAAGATGCTGCCGACCGAGCCTCTGCCCCTGCATCATAGCTGGCCGATCTTCGAACGGGGACTGCGCCTGTCCGAAGGGCTGCTCGACATCGGCTACAGCCCCGGTCTGGCCGGCGACGGCCCATTCTCCTGCGATCTGACGACGAACCGACTGACCTGGTCCGAAGCGACCTTCCTCCTGTTCGGGCTGTCGATCGGCGTACCCCCGAAGCGCGAATGTGTCCTGCCGATGTATCGGCCCGAATCGCGCGCGGCCGTCGAACGGCTGCGCAGCCATGCCATTCGCCACCACCGCGGCTTCACCATCGATGCGGCGGTCGACGCGCCCGGTCAGCCGTTCCGCTGGCTCCGTATCGTTGCCGCCCCCGACATCGAGAACGGCCGAGCCGTCCGGCTGCGCGGCGTGCATCAGGACGTCACGCACGAATATCGGTGACGGATCGCGCGGCGAGCCGGTAGGATCGCGCCATGGACGCCGATGCGCCGGTACTGACGATCGAACTGGACGGGTGGGAAGGGCCGCTCGACCTGCTGCTGGCGCTCGCCCGGACGCAGAAGGTCGATCTGCGCCGGATATCGATCCTTGCGCTGGTCGAGCAATATCTGCGCTGGATCGATCGGGTCACTGCCCTGCGGCTCGAACTGGCGGCCGACTGGCTCGTGATGGCGGCGTGGCTTGCCTATCTGAAATCCGCGTTGCTGCTGCCGCGCGAACCGGAAATGGATCCCGACCCGGAGGAATTGGCGCTGCGCCTGCAACTGCGGCTCGAACGACTCGATGCGATGCGGGAGGCCGGCGCGCGATTGATGGCGCGCGACCGCATCGGCCGCGACGTGTTCCTGCGTGGCGATCCCGAAGGGCTGAACGTCGTGCGCAAGGCGCGGTGGGACGCCGGCCTGTACGATCTGATCGAAGCCTATGGCCGGATCAGCGCCCGGACCCGCCCGGTGCTGCATGTCGTCGCGACGCGACCGGTGATGACGCTGGAGGTTGCGATCGAACGGGTCGAGGCGATGCTCGGCACGCGGATCGACTGGACCTCGATCGCCGCCTTCCTGCCGATCGATGCCGAGGAGCGCTATCGGCGTTCGGCGCTCGCATCGACCTTTTTGGCGACGCTCGAACTTGCGCGGCAGGGGCGGGTGGCGATCCGGCAGGATGCGCCGTTCGGGCCGATCGATATCCGGCGCATCGCATGACCGATCCGTTCGTCCGTGCGGTAGAGGCGGTGCTGTTCGCCAGCGAAGCACCGATGACGGTCGCGATGATCGCCGCCTATGTCGGGGACGGGGATGTCCGTGCCGCGCTCACCACGATCGAGGCGGATCATGCCGGGCGCGGCTTCGGCCTGGTCCGGCGGGGAGAGCATTGGCATTTCGAAACTGCGCCCGACCTAGCCCATTTCCTGCGCCGCGACCGCGACGAGTCGCGCCGCCTGTCGCGCGCCGCGATCGAGACACTGGCGATCATCGCCTATCATGAGCCGGCGACCCGTGCGGACATCGAATCGATCCGCGGCGTGCAGATTTCCAAGGGCACGATCGATGTGTTGCTGGCGGCGGGTTGGGTCCGACCGGCGGGCAGGCGCGAGGTGCCGGGCCGTCCGCTGGCGTACGCAACGACGCAGGCGTTTCTCGACCATTTCGGGCTGAACAGTCGCCGCGACCTGCCGGGGATCGACGATTTGCGCGCGGCGAGTCTGCTCGAACCAATCGACGATGCCTTTGCAAGCGTGCTGGAAAGCGGCGGCGATAGCGACTAAGTGGACGGCAACGATCCGTTTCGCTTGGAGTGTAGACGATGGGTGGTCTTAGCATTTGGCACTGGCTTATCGTCGGCGTCGCGATCCTGCTGCTGTTCGGCAAGGGTCGGTTTTCCGACATGATGGGCGACGTGGCCAAGGGGCTGAAGAGCTTCAAGAAGGGCATGGCCGAGGATGACGATGTGCCGCCGCCCGCGCGTCCGCGCGAACGGCTGGAACAGCGTCCGCTCGATACTGGCTATGATCGTGATCCGGCGCCGCGAGACCCGCTGCACCGCGACCCCGTTCGCGACGACCGCCCACACGGCGACCGCTGACTTCCATTCCCCGGCGGGCCGTGGCGCCCGCCCGACCTTGAGCGCCGATGTTCGATATCGCTCCCACCGAATTGATGGTCGTCGCGCTGGTCGCGCTGGTCGTCATCGGTCCCAAGGATTTGCCGAAGGCCATGCGTATCGTCGGCCTGTGGGTCGGCAAGGCGCGTGGCGTCGCGCGCCAGTTCCGCTCAGGTTTCGACACGATGGTGCGCGAAGCCGAACTGGCGGAAATGGAAAAGAAATGGGCGGAGGAAAACGCCCGGATCATGCGCGAGCATCCCGCCGATCCGCCGGCGGCCGTGCACCCGATCGACGCGCCTTCGCCGCCGCCGCCGGTCCATGATCCCGCTCCGGCATCGCCCGAGGACGATCCGGCTCCGGTGATGGTCGAACGGCCCGAACTGCGTGAAGCACCCGGCGACCATCCGCCCGCCGCTGATGGCAAGGCCCCGTCATGAACGATATCGACGACAGCCAGGCACCCTTGCTCGATCACCTGATCGAATTGCGCCGTCGCCTGCTTTATTCGGTGGTCGCGGTAGCCGCGTGCTTTGCGCTCTGCTTCTATTTTTCGCACCAGATCCTGACGTTCCTGCTCAAGCCCTTGCTGGCGGCGGGGCAGAAGCGCGTGATCTTCACCCAGATTTTCGAGGCGTTCTTCGTCCAGATCAAGGTGGCGTTCTTCGCCGCGATGATGCTGTCCTTTCCGGTGATCGCGAACCAGCTCTGGCAGTTCGTGGCACCGGGCCTGTACCGCAACGAAAAGAAGGCGCTGTTCCCGTTCCTGCTGGCGACGCCGGTGCTGTTCATCGCCGGTGCTGCGCTGGCCTATTACGTCACCATCCCGGTCGCGCTGCATTTCCTGCTCGGATATCAGGGCAATCTGGGCGGCGTCGAGCAGGAGGCGATGCCCTCGATCGAGAATTACCTCTCGTTCGTGATGCAGTTTCTGTTCGCGTTCGGCCTTGCCTTCCTGTTGCCGGTGCTGTTGATGCTGCTGGAGTTGGCCGGCATCGTTACGCGCAAGCAGCTGGTCGGGGCGCGGCGGTACGCGATCGTCGCCGCCTTCGCGATCGCTGCGGTCGCGACGCCGCCGGACATCGGGTCACAGTTCCTGCTCGCTGTACCGCTGATCCTGCTCTACGAACTGGCGCTGATCGCGATCTGGTTCACCGAGAAGCGTCGGGCGAAGCGCGATCCCGCTACGGACGAAGTCAGCGAGGTCGACGACCAGACCATCTGACGCCGGCGTGGCTCTCTGGCGTCCGACACGAAAAAGGGCGGCTCGGACATGGTCCGGGCCGCCCTTGTCGTTCCGGCGTCTCTAGCGCCGGATGCGACTTACTTGCTGTCCTTGGCGGCGCCCGCGACGGCGTTGCCGGCCGACGACACGTCCCTACCGACACCTTCGACGGTGTTGCAGGCGCTGACGGCCAGGGCGCCGGCCACTACGGCAAGGCTCAGAATCTTACGCATATCGATCTCCCGGTTTCGCGAGACTCGCTCGCTCCGGCGAAAGAATGTTTGGCGAAAATATTCGTTCCGGCATGGAAATGGGATGGCCAGCAAAAAGCGACCCGCCGGTTTTGAGGCCGACGGGTCGCTTAGGTGAAACCAGTATATGGACCCGGTGGCACTACCGGGGGGGGGGGGAGGGTTTGCGCCTACCGGGTCCTTTTAGCGGATAGCGAGAGCGGGGGGGCATAAGATCGCTATCCGAGGGTGATAACGGCAGGCCTTATCCTTGGTTCCGGTATTCCGCGTTTTTTTTTGGAAAGCGGCGTCAGCTGGGGAACGCGCCGCACTTCTTGGTCTGCCAGATGCCCTTGCGCCAGCATTTCGGGTTTTCGAACTGGTACAGGCGCACCGGGCGCATATACGGAATCTGCCGCGTGAACTGCTGTTCGCCGTAGGGAACCAGCGAATTGCGCAGCTTGCGCATCCGCAGCTGGGCGAATTCGCCCAGATAGCCGCGCGGCACGAACAGCGCTTCCTGCCCGATCTCGTTCGCGGCCTGGCAGAAGCCGAGCTGCGCCGACACGGTCGAGAAGCTGGAATACACCCGCGTACCGAACTGGTCGAGCGCGGTCTGGCCGGCCTTCAGCGAACCGGTGGTCCGATCGAAATACTTGTCCAGCGCGGCATAGCTGTCCTTCAGCTCGTCGGCATGGTCGAACAGCATCGCGTTGTAGTTGTTCAGCGTCTGCATCGTCGGTTCGAACTGGCATTGCAGCGCCGCGACGTTCAGCGCCGAGCGCATGTTCCACAGCACCGCCGCGCGCAGCTCGGCCGGGGTCGCGCCGGGCAGCACCTGCGTCGTGACGCCCGGTTCCTCCCCGGTGACGCGCGGGCCCTCCAGATCATAGGGCTTGAAAAAAAATTGGGCCGACGCGGGGGATGCCGCGACGGTCAGGGCGGCGGCAGCGGCCAGGACCAGGGTACGCACTACGCTCATCTCTTCCTTTCACGGCGCGGGCTTGGCGCCAGGGCAAGCAGCGATGGTTAAGGCGTTTTTCGTGGCGACCCAAGCCCCAACTTGCATCGGATCGCCACGTTTCGCCGCACAGGGGCGTAACGATCCGGCCGGCCGGGGACGGATAACGAAAAGGGCCGCCCGGTCGCCCGGACGGCCCCTCGCCAGAATAGCCGAAATCGGCTGATTACATGGCGTTGGTCATGCCGGCTTCGTTCGACATCATGGTGTCGTTCGACATCATCATGCTGTCGTTCGACATCATCATGGTGTCGTTGCCCATGGCGCCGTCAACGGCGGTCATGTTGTCCGACATCGTGCCGTCCATCATGTCGGTCGAGTTCAGGTCGGTGATGGTCGCGTTGTCGGCGGTGGTTTCGGTGTTGCCGCCGCAAGCCGACAGCGCCAGCGCCGCGCCGGCGATGATCGAACCGGTCAGGATCTTCGAGAATGCACGCATGGTAAGCTCCCTAAGCTATGGATAGGCGGCGTTTCTTTTGCCGTTAATACCCAATCCGTGCTGGACATTAGTCGAAGGGGTGCTTGCCCTCAAGCCTCTTTCGCAGGGGGGTACAGCCCGTCCAGAAAAGCCGGCAACCCGGCGGCGAGCGCTGCATCGAACATTCCCGGGTCGACCGTCTTTCCAAGCGCCGCTGCGCTGGTCACGGGAAATTCGGCGATCCCACACGGGACGATGCCCCCGAAATGTGACAAATCTGGGGCCAGATTGACCGAAAATCCGTGCAGCGTCGCCCAGCGGCGCACCCGTACGCCGATCGCGCCGATCTTCGCTTCGGTGCCGCCATCGGACGTCCAGATGCCGATGCGATCGGGCACGGCATAGGCATGGATGTCGAAGGTCGCCAGCGCACCGATCACCCACGACTCCACCGCATGGACGAAGCGGCGCACGTCGCGTCCGCGCCGCGTCAGGTCGAGCATCAGGTAACCGATCCGCTGGCCAGGACCGTGATAGGTGTAGCGCCCGCCGCGCCCCGCGGCATGAACGGGAAAGCGCGGGTCGAGCAACTCGGCGGGGTCGGCGCTGGTGCCGGCGGTGTAGAGCGGCGGATGTTCAAGCAGCCAGATCATTTCGGCCGCCATGCCATCGGCGATCGCGGTCGCGCGGGTCTCCATGGTCGCCAGCGCCACGGGGTAGTCGATCTGTCCGGTTTCGGGGCGCCATTCGATCTGCTGCGCGGTCGCGACGGGCGGGACGTGGGGGTCAGGGGCCATTTTCATTCAGGATCAGGATGGGTAGAGCTTCCATCGGATAAAAGGGGAGCAAGTGCAACGATGGCAAAGATCGGGACGATCTGGGACCGCGCCGTGGATTTCGTGCGCGACCATGCCGGCGAACTGATGCCGGTGCTGCTGGTCACGCAATTCGCGGTGCCGGCGCTCAGCGGCAGCCTGAACGGCGTCCGCGCCGATGCGACTGGCGGCATGGCGGCGCTACTGGGAGTTTTGTCGCTGGTGACCGCCGTCGTGTCGCTATGGGGCGCGCTCTATCTGGTCGCGTTCTCGGCGCAGCCCAACGGACAGGAACAGCATCGCGTCGCGCTGTCGCTGGCCCGCACGCGCTTCCTGCCGATGATCGGGGTCAGCATCGTGCTGATGGCGATCCTGGCGGTGCTGGCGATCCCCGGAGTCGTCCTGGCCGTTGCGAGCGGATTCGACTTCACATCGGTGATGAACGGCGTGCCGCCCCAGCCCTCGGAAATCGGCAAGCTCGGCTTCGCGCTGCTGTATTTCTTTGTGCTCGCGTTGTTCCTGCTGTGGGTGTCGGCCCGGTTGCTGCCGATCAACGCCGTGGTCGCGCATGAGCGGCGGGGCGTCGGCGCGATCGGCCGCGCCTTCGCCGTGACGCGCGGCATGACGTTCAAGCTGATCGGCGTGCTGATCCTCTACGGCATCGTCGCCGGCGTCGCGGTGTCGGCGGCGCAGTTCGTGGTCGGCGGCCTGATCGGGCTGTTCACCGCCAACGACGGTGGCCTGTCGCCGGCCATCATCGCCGGGGCGTTTGCCGTGGCAGCGGTCAGCGCGGCGCTGGCGCTGTACCAGAGCGCGTTCGTCGGCAAGCTGTACCGCGAAGTCGTCGGCCAGCAGGACGACGCGGCCGTCTTCGCATGAGGTTGAACGTCGCGGCCGCCTGTCACGACGCGGTACAGATCTGGAAGCGGGACCGCGACGTGATCGCCGCGGTCGGGGGCGTGTTCTTCTTCCTGCCTAATCTGGCGTTGGCGCTGTTCATGCGCGAGTCGAGCGTTACGGTACCGGTCGAGCCGAAGGACGATCAGGCACTGATGGCGTCGATGCAGTCCTTCCTGGTCGACAATGCCCCGTTACTGGCGTTTCAGATGGTTGCGGAACTGGTCGGCGTCGCCGTGCTGCTCGCGCTGCTGCTCGATCCGGCGCGGCCCACCGTCGGCGACGCGCTGCGGATCGTCGCGCGGCGGTTGCCGGTACTGATCGCCGCGACGATGCTACTCAACATCGCGTTGGTGTGCGGCGTGGCGCTGTTCATCGTGCCCGGGCTCTATGTCATCGGTCGCGCGGCGATGGTGATGCCGGTGCTGCTGGCCGAGCCGGAGCGGCGGTTCGGCGATGCGGTCGGGCGGGCGCTCGATCTGACGCGCGGTCGGGTCCTGCAACTGCTGTCGCTCTGGGCGCTGATCCACCTTGGCGCCTATTTCATCCAGTCGGCGCTGCAGAGCATCGCCCGCGCGGCGTCGGCGGGCGGGACCAATCCGTTTACCGCCGGCATCATCGCGATCGCGATCTCGGCAATGTCGATGGCGGCGGCTATCGCCTATACGCTGGTCCGCGCGACGATCTACCGCCGGCTAGCCAGCAAGGGGTAATGCGCGCCGCAATCGTCGGGCAACGCCCCGGCGATTCGCGGGTCGGCGAAGGTTTCGATGGTGCGCTGGTACGGCACGAAGCCCGACCGGCGATAGAAGCCAAGCGCGCCGGGATGGTCGAGCGTGCAGGTATGCACCCATACCCGCCGCACGTCCTTCGCCCACGCCATCGCCAGCGCATGCGCCATCAGCCAGCGGCCATGGCCCTTGCCGGCCAGTTCGGGGATCAGGCCGACATAGGACAGCTCGCATTCGCCCGCCGTGCGAAAGTCGAGTTCGAGCATCCCGATCTCGATCCCCGCGCGGTCGACCACGGCCCAGATGCGGACGGCATCGTCGTGGATGATCGCGGTCAGCCGGTCGTCGTCCATCACCAGCCGCGAAAACCACAGCCACGGCCCGCCGACCCGCCGGAACAGCGCGCGATACCGATCGACGCCCGGCCTTTCCCAGCGCACCAGCCGCAGCGGAGAGGGCGGCAGCGGGGCGGGGCGCGGCCGCTCCAGCATCTCCAGCGAGGTGACGATGGTCGCGACCTCGCCCGGCTTGACCGGTATCAACCCCATGGCGTCAGCTCCAGGTCGCGAGCGGCGGCAGGCTCATCAGGATCGCATCGATATTGCCGCCAGTCTTCAGGCCGAACAGCGTGCCGCGATCATAGACCAGGTTGAACTCGGCATAGCGGCCGCGCCATTCGAGCTGTCGCGCCCGGTCGGCATCGTCATAGGGCATCGCCCTGCGCCGCCGCACCAGCTGCGGATAGATCGACAGGAACGCCTCTCCAACATCCCGGGTGAAGGCGAAATCACCGTCCCAATCATTGCCCAGATGGTCGTAGAAAATGCCACCGACGCCGCGATGGACGCCGCGATGCGGGATGTAGAAATAGTCGTCGGCCCATTGTTTGAATTTGGGGTAATGCGCCGGATCGTGCGCGTCGCACGCCGCCTGCATCGCGGCATGGAAATCCGCGGTGTCCTCCGCATAGGGGATGGGCGGGTTGAGATCGGCTCCGCCGCCGAACCAGCGCTTCGTCGTCACGAGGAAGCGGGTGTTCATGTGCACCGCGGGGACATGCGGATTGGTCATGTGCGCGACGAGGCTGATGCCGGTCGCGAAGAAGCGCGGGTCGTCCGCCGCGCCGTGGATCGACTTGGCGAATTCGCCCTCGAAGGTGCCGCCGACGGTCGAGACGTTCACACCGACCTTTTCGAAGACCTTTCCCTTCATCACGCCCCGCACGCCGCCGCCGCCCGGCGCACCCGACGGATCGACCCGGTCCCATGGGGTATAGGCGAAGGCGGCGTCCGATCCCGCCTCGCGTTCGATCGCTTCGAACGCGGAGCAGATGCGGTCGCGCAGCGATTCGAACCAGGTACGGGCGGATTGTTGCTGGAGATCGAGCGGTTGCATGGCACGCGACTTAGGCCGGAACGCACGCGCTCGCAAAGCCTCTCGTTATGAGCACAGGAAACCGGTGTCAAAAACGGGGTCGACGTCAGCAGGGTTCGCCGGTAGAAGAGGCGCCAATCAGAGCGAGGAATGCCGGTTCGGCCGCCAAAGGCCGCTGATACCGGTTACCATCAGGAGAGAGTGATGTTCGACCGTACCTATTATGCCACCCACCCGGACATGATGGAATGCGTGTCGAACGAGGAGCTGCGCGACCGCTACCTGATCGACGGGCTGTTCCGCGAGGGCGAGTGCGTGCTGAACTACACCCATGCCGACCGGTTCGTGATCGGCGGTGTGGCGGTCGGCGATGCGCCGGTGAAGCTGCCAGCGCAGACCGAGCCGAAATCGGCGGAGGGCCATCCGTTCCTCGAACGCCGTGAGATGGCGGTGGTCAATGTCGGTTCGGCCGAGGGCAGCGTGACCGTCGACGGTGAGGTGTTCATCCTTGGCAACAAGGACTGCGTCTACGTCACCATGGGTGCGGTCGACGTCGAGTTTGCAGGCAAGGGTGCGCGCTTCTACATCGCGTCGTGCCCCGCGCATAAGGGCTTCACCACCCGCAAGCTGGGCATCGCCGATGCCAACGCGCTCGATCGCGGCAGCCTCGAGGAATCGAACGAGCGGACGATCTACCAGCTGGTCATTCCCGGCGTGTGCGATTCGGCGCAGCTGGTGATGGGCCTGACCGTGCTGAAGCCCGGCAGCGTGTGGAACACCATGCCGCCGCACATCCACGAACGCCGCAGCGAGATTTATTTCTACTTCGAACTGCCCACCGACAATGACAAGGTGTTCCATTACATGGGCGAGGGCGAAGCAATGCGCCACATCGTCATGGGGAACGAAGAGGCCGTCATCAGCCCGCCCTGGTCGGTGCATATGGGGTCGGGCACCCGCGCCTATGCCTTCATCTGGGCGATGGCTGGGGAGAACCAGGACTATACCGACATGAAGGTGCTCGACATCTGCCAGTTGGCGTGAGTTGACCCCTGGGGATCCCCGCCTGCGCGGGTATACGCGATGCGAATGAACGGGCGCCGCGCGATAGCCTGCATCCCGCCCGAGCGGGAAACCAAGGAGTTGCCATGAATCCCTTCGATCTTTCGGGCCGGGTCGCGGCCGTCACCGGGGCCAATACCGGTATCGGTCAGGCGATCGCCGTCGCCCTGGCCACCGCCGGTGCCGATGTCGCCCTGATTGGCCGCACGCCCGCCACCGACACAGCCGAACAGGTCCGCGCGCTCGGCCGCCGGGCGGAAATCGTCTCCGCCGACCTGTCGACCATCGCGCCGGTCGATCGGGTCGTGGCGGAGACGCTGGAAAGGCTCGGGCGGCTCGACATCCTGGTCAACAATGCCGGGATCATCCGCCGCGCCGATGCGGTCGACTTTACCGAGGAGGACTGGGACGCCGTGGTCGACACCAACCTCAAATCGGTGTTCTTCCTGTGTCAGGCCGCCGGGCGCCACATGATCGCGCAAGGGCAGGGGCGCATCATCAATATCGCGTCGATGCTGACCTTTCAGGGCGGGGTGCGCGTACCGAGCTATACCGCGTCCAAATCGGGTATCGGTGGCCTCACCAAACTGCTGGCGAACGAATGGGCGAAGCACGGCGTCACGGTGAACGCTATCGCGCCGGGCTATATCGCGACCAACAACACCGCTGCGTTGCAGGCGGACCCTGCGCGCAATGCCGCGATCCTTGACCGTATTCCGGCGGGACGCTGGGGGAACCCAGGCGATCTGGGCGGGGCGGCGGTGTTCCTGGCGTCCGATGCCGCGGCCTATGTGCAGGGGCATATCCTTGCGGTCGATGGCGGGTGGCTGGCGCGATGATCCTGTGTTTCGGCGAATTGCTGCTGCGGCTGACCGCGCCGGGCCGCGAATTGTTGATGCAGACCGGGCGGTTCGACGTCCATGTCGGCGGGGCGGAGGCCAATGTCGCGGTCGGGCTCGCCAGTTTGGGCCATGCGAGCGCGATGGTCAGCGCGGTGCCCGACAATCCGTTGGGGCGCGGTGCCATTGCCGCCGTCCGCGCGCAGGGCGTCGATTGTTCGCGCGTCGTAACCCGCGAGGGGCGGATGGGGCTGTATTTCCTCAGCCCCGGCGCGGGCCTCAGGGCGTCCGACATCGTCTATGACCGTGCCGGATCGAGCTTTGCCACGACCCCGGCGGCGGCCTGGGACTGGGACGCACTGCTGGCGGGCTGCACGCGGCTGCACTTGTCGGGCATCACGCCGGCGCTGGGTCACGAAACCGCGCACGCCGCCATCGCCGCCGCCGAAGCGGCCCGGGCGCGCGGGCTGACCGTCTCGTTCGACGGCAATTACCGCGCCCGGCTGTGGGAGGCGTGGGACAGCGACCCGCGCGCTGTGCTGACCCGGTTGGTGTCGATGGCGGACCTGCTGTTCGGAAACCATCGCGACGTCTCGCTGCTGCTGGGTAAGCAATTTTCGGGCGATGGTGAGGACCGGCGGCGCGAAGCGGCCGAGGCGGCGTTCGCGGCCTTTCCGAACCTCCGCCACATCGCCTCGACCGCGCGGCATGTCGACGATGCCGACCGGCACCGGCTGTCGGCGCGGATCGATATGCCGACGGGCGCGGTACAGATCGGGGAGGTCGCGATCTCCGGCATCGTCGACCGGATCGGCGGCGGCGACGCCTTTGCCAGCGGCGTGCTGCACGCCCTGATGTCGGGCCGGGACGAAGCGACCGCCGCCGAATGGGGGCTGGCGGTCGCCGCGCTCAAACATTCGCTGCCGGGCGATTTCAACCTGTTCCGTCAGGCAGATATCGATGATTTCCTGTCCGGCGGACTGGACGTTCGACGCTGATCCGAGCATAGCGGGCCGGGGGAACGGCCGGTGGGGCGCCACGTTCTGCCATGGATGCGAGGCGACGTGGAACAGGGGCGTGACACGAGCGGGCAGGCGGCGAGCGACGACCGCCGTATCGCGCTGGAAATCGCCGGCGCGGATGGCGGGACCGATCCGTTCGTCGCGGCGGTGCGGGCGACCCGCATGCCGATGCTCATCACCGATCCGCGGCTGCCCGACAATCCGGTGGTTTTCGTCAACGACGCCTTCTGCCGCCTGACGGGTTATGCTCGCGCGGAGATTATCGGGCGGAATTGTCGTTTCCTGCAGGGTGACGACAGCGACCCCGCGACGGTCGCGCAGATCCGCGCGGCGGTGGCGGCGGTGCGGTCGATCGAGATCGACATCCGCAACTATCGCAAGGACGGCACGCCGTTCTGGAACCGCCTGTTGCTGGCTCCGGTGCACGATGCCGATGGCCGCCTCGCCTATTTCTTTGCCAGCCAGCTCGACGTTACGCTCGAACGCGAACGGATGGAGGGGCTCGAATCGAGCAACGCCGCGCTGCTGGCCGAACTCGCCGGCCGCTTTCGCGAGCAGGAGGAGCGCGAGCGCGAGATGCTGTTCGCGCTGGAGGCCGGGCGCTTCGGCACCTGGTCGTTCGACCGCGCGACGCGCCAGCTGACGATGTCGGCAATCTGCCGGACCAATTTCGGCTTCGACGCCGATTATCCGCCCTCGACGGCGGAGGTGTCGGCGATCCTACATCCCGATGATCGGGCGGCGGCGGTAGCGGCGATCGAGGCGAGCTTTGCCGGCGAACCGCTGGAGATCGAGGTCCGCATCCGTCCCGGCGATGGCGAGGTGCGCTGGATCGCCAGCCGGGGGCAGCCGACGCTGGATGCCGATGGCGAGGTCGTGCGGCTGACCGGCGTGTCGATCGACGTCACCGTTTACAAGCGGCTGGAGCGGATGCGCGCGGCGATGGCCGAACTGAATGACGCGCTGCGCCTGCTCGACGATCCGGTCGACATGGGCGTCACCGCGGCGCGGATCATCGGCGAGGCGCTGGGCGTCGACCGGGTCGGCTATGGGCTGGTCGATCGGGCGGCGGAGACGATCACGATCGAGCGCGACTGGAACGCGCCGGGCGTGCGCAGCTTGGCGGGGGTGCTGAACTTCCGCGATTATGGCAGTTACATCGACGATCTGAAGCGCGGCGAGACGGCGATCGTCGAGGATGCCCGGCTGGACCCGCGCACGGCCGACACGGCGGCGCAGCTGGAGTCGATCAACGCCCGCGCCTTCATCAACATGCCCCTGACCGAACTGGGCGGGCTGGTCGCGCTGATCTACACCAACCATGGCGAACCGCGGACGTGGCGCGATGACGAGATCGCCTTCGTCCGCGAGGTCGCCGAACGCACCCGCGCGGCCACGGAACGCCGCCGCGCCGAGCGCGAGCTGGCGGCGCTGGCCGAATCGCTGGAGGAACAGGTCGTCGACCGGACCAAGGCACTGGTCACCGCGCAGGACGCGCTGCGCCAGAGCCAGAAGATGGAGGCGATCGGCCAGTTGACCGGCGGCGTGGCGCACGATTTCAACAACCTGCTGACCATCGTCCGTTCGTCCGTCGACCTGCTGCGCCAGCCCACGCTCACCGACGAACGGCGGGAGCGCTATCTGGCGGCGATCAGCGATACGGTGGACCGCGCAGCGAAGCTGACCGGGCAGTTGCTGGCCTTTGCCCGCCGCTCGGCGCTGCAACCGGCGGTCTTCGACGTCAACGAAGCGGTCGCCAATCTGGGCGATATCGTCCGGACCCTTGCCGGCTCACGGATCGAGGTGACGATCCGGCCGTGTGATGCGGACGTGTTCGTCGATGCCGATCCGAACCAGTTCGACACCGCCATCGTCAATTTCGCCGCCAATGCCCGCGACGCGATGCAGGGGGAGGGGTGCCTGACCCTGTCCGTCGACCGGGTGGATGGTATTCCGGCCGGGCCGGGCGCGCCGGCGCTGCCCGGCCAGTTCGTCGTGATCACGGTCGGCGATACCGGCAGCGGCATCGACGACGAAACGCTGACCCGCATCTTCGAACCCTTCTTCACGACGAAGGAACTGGGGAAGGGGACGGGACTGGGGCTGAGCCAGGTGTTCGGCTTTGCCAAGCAGTCGGGCGGCGAGGTTCGTGCCCGCAGCGTGCCCGGACATACCGAATTCGCGCTCTATCTCCCGCAGGTCCTCTCGCCCGAGCGAAGCGATGCGCCGGCGCGCGAGGTGCCGGTGTCGCTGGCAGGCAACGGCCTGCGCGTGCTGGTGGTCGAGGATAATGTCGCGGTCGGCACCACCACGACCCAGGCACTGGAAGCGCAGGGGTTCGTGCCGGAGCATGTCGTCGACGGACAGGCGGCGCTGGCGGTGCTCGGCGAGCGGCCGGACGGGTTCGATATCGTGTTTTCCGACGTGATGATGCCGGGCATCGACGGCGTCGAACTGGCTGCGCGGCTGCGCGAACGCCATCCCGGCCTGCCGGTGCTGCTGACCAGCGGCTATAGCGACGTCATCGTCCGGCACGGCACGATGGGGTTCGACCTGCTGCACAAGCCCTATACGATCGGCCAGTTGATCGCCGCGCTGCGCCGGGTCGCGGGGCGTTGACCCCCTCCGCCGCCGCGCCCGCGCGCGGCTTCGTCCCGCTCTACACGCTGGCCTATTGCGGGCTGTTCGTCGCGTTCATGCCGTTCGTGTCGATCCTGTTGCAGGTGAAGGTCGTCGCGATCGATCCAGCGAACCGCGTCGCGCTGCTGGGCTGGGCGGTACTGGGCGGGGCGGTCGTCGCCAGTGTCGCGAACATTGCCGCCGGCTGGTTGAGCGACTGGCATTGGCGTCGAACCCGTAGCCGCCGCCTGCCGATCGCTGCCGGTTTGTTGCTGCTGGCGCTGGCGTTCGCGGCGATCCACCGGGCCGTCGACCGGACAACGTTGCTGGTCGCCATCGGCTTCTGGCAGGTTGCGCTGAACCTCATGTTCGCGCCGATGGTCGCGGTGATGGCCGACGAAGTGCCCGATGCGCAGAAGGGGCGGGTATCGGGCCTGCTCGGCATATCGCACCCGATCGGCGTATTGTCCGCCGCCGCCGTCACCGTGCCGCTATTCCCGACCGAAGGCACCCGCTTCGCCGCCAATGTCGCGCTGGCCGCGCTGCTGATCGTGCCGTTCCTGCTATTCGCGCGCGAACGCGGGGCGGGGGGCGGCGGCGCGCCGATCGGGGCCGAGACGGCGGCGGTCGTGCGCGGTGACCTGATCCGGGCGTGGATCGCGCGGCTGGCGATGCAGGTCGCGGGCAACGGCCTGACCGCCTATGCCTTTTTCCACTTCGCCGACCGGTGGCGCGGCAGCGGCGACGCGGCGGGGCCGGTAGCGCAGGCGATGGCGATCGTCACCGCCGTGGTCGTGGTCGCGACGATCGTCGCCGGGCGCTGGTCGGATCGGATCGGTGGCCGCAAGCCGTTCCTGGGCGGCGCGACGCTGCTGGTGATCGCGGGACTGGTCGGCATGGCGGTGGCGCCCGGCTTTATCGGCGCGGTCGTCGGCTATGGCATTGCGCAGACCGGACTGTCGGTGTTCCTGGCACTGCATTCGGCACTGGCGATGCAGATGCTGCCGTCGCCCGAGACACGCGGGCGCGACCTGGCGGTGCTCAACCTCACCAATACCTTGCCCGCCTGCGTCCCGCCGCTGCTGGCCGCGCTGGTGCCTGCCGGGGCGGGGCTGGGCGCGGTATTCGTGGTGCTGACGTTGGTGGCCGGGCTGGGTGGTGGTACGGCGCTGGCGATCCGTTCGGAGCGCTGACCGCCTTCGTGCGTTGCCCGGTTAGTCGATAGCCGGGAGTGCCGCATGATCCGCCTGTTTCACGTCAGCGACGTTCATTTCGGGGCGGAGGACAAGGCGGCGATCGCGTGGTTCGGCGACGCGGTGCGGCGCGAACAGCCCGATGCGGTCATCATGACCGGCGACCTGACCATGCGCGCGCGCACCGCCGAGTTCGAAGCGGCGGCCGAGTGGCTGGAGAGCCTGGGCCGGCCGGTCACTGTGGAGGTCGGCAACCACGACCTGCCGCTCTACAATCTGTTCGCGCGGTTCGTGAAACCCTACAAGCGCTATCGCCGGCTGGAGCGGATGATCGAGCGTCCGCTGGAGATCGACGGCGTTGCGATCGTGCCGCTCAAGACGACCGCCCGGTTCCAGTTTCGCTGGGACTGGTCGAAGGGTTATGTCGGCGACAAGGCGCTGGCGCGGACGCTGGAACTGATGCGCAAGGTGCCGAAGGGCGACCTGATCTTCATCGCGGCGCATCATCCGCTGATCGATGTCGGTACCAAATCGAGCGGCGAAACGCAGGGCGGCATGGTCGCGCTGGATGCCGTGGTCGCGGCGGGCGCGCATGCCGTGCTGTCGGGCCATGTCCACGACCCGTTCGACATTCCCTATCGCACCGCCGCCGGACGATTGCGGATGATCGGCGCCGGCACCCTGTCGACCCGCACCCGCGCCGATCCGCCGTCGTTCAACGAAATCCGGATCGAAAACGGGCAGTTCGAAACGATCGCGCGCAAGATGGGCGTTTCCGACGAACCGGTGACCGCGCAGGCCGACTGATCCGCTTCGACGCCAGCCCGGACTTGATCCGGGGTGACGGCGGGCGTTGCCTTACGAAAGGCGCTGCCCGATCAACGTGCCCTTGGTCCCCTGATTGACCAGTTCGAACCGGAAGTTCGGCCAGCGGCGGCGCCAGCGCTGGGCGACGACCCGCTCGCCCGGACGTGCGCCGTCATCCAGCATCACGACCCCGCCGACCGGCAGCCGATCGAACAGCGTTTCCGCCGCGCCGCGCACATAAGGGTGGATCGTCCATGGGGGGCCGTCGATCAGCAGCAGGTCGACCTGATCGGGCAGCGCGTCGATGTCGTACCACACGCCCGGCCAGTCGCCCGGCGCCGCAACCAGCGGCGCGGCGCGCAGATCGGCATTGATGCCATGTTCGCTCAGCCATTCGCGCGTCGCATCGACGAAGCCGGCATGCTGGTCGAAGCTGATGAGCTGACCACCGCCATGCTTGGCCAGCGCCGCGCCGGTGACGAGGCTCGATGCGCCGGTGCCCAGCTCGACCACGGTGCGCGGACGGCTGGCGGCGATGCGCTCGACGATCAGCGAGAGATAGCCGGTATCGGCCTTCCAGCTGCCAAGGTTCGGAAGGGCATCGGGCGCGAGGCCCAGATCGGCCATCAACCGCGCCTTGTCGGCCTTCTTCCCGCCCGACAGGCTGCGAAGGAGCCAAGGCCACTGGATCGCACCGAACGCGATGGTGAACAATTTGTCCGACAGGCTGCGGCGCAGTTCGTCGGGCCAAAGGTCCGAATCGGCAAGCGGCAGCAGCGAAGTCTTGGCACGCGAGGTCATGGCGTCTCTTGGGTTGTTCCGCCAGCGCGCGGACGGGCTCTCGCTATACCGTTACGTCCCCAACGAAAAGGGCGGCCCGATACCGGACCGCCCCAAATCGACCGCGACTGGCCGCAAACGGGAACTTTTTGTGCTCCCGTTCGTGCCAAATGCGATTAGCGCTTCGAGAACTGGAAGCTGCGGCGGGCCTTCGCCTTGCCGTACTTCTTACGCTCGACCGCGCGGCTGTCGCGGGTCAGGAACCCGGCGGCCTTGACGGGCGCGCGCAGGATCGGCTCGTAGCGGGTCAGCGCCTGGCTGATGCCATGCTTGACCGCGCCGGCCTGACCCGACAGGCCGCCGCCCTTGACGGTGCAGATCACGTCATACTGACCATTGCGGTTGGCGACGCCGAACGGCTGGTTGATGACGAGACGCAGCGTCGGACGCGCGAAATAGACTTCCTGGTCACGACCGTTGATCGTGATCTTGCCCGAACCCGGCTTCAGCCAGACGCGCGCAACGGCGTCCTTGCGGCGGCCGGTGGCATAGGCGCGACCGTACTGGTCGATTTCCTGTGCACGCAGCGGGGTGGTCGGCGCGGCGGGAGCGGCAGGCGCTTCACCGGCGGTGTCGCCCTGCGGAGCCGAAGCCTGCGGCGCGGCAGCGGCCGGTGCCTGCTGACCGGTCAGGTTCGCGAGGTCGGAAAGGGACTGGCGGTTGTCGGACATTATGCGCCCACCTTGTTCTTGCGGTTCATGCCCGCGATGTCGAGAACCTCGGGGTTCTGCGCTTCATGCGGATGCTCGGCACCCTTGAAGATGCGCAGGTTGCGCATCTGCTGACGACCCAGCGGGCCACGCGGGATCATCCGCTCGACGGCCTTTTCCAGGACGCGCTCGGGGAAACGACCTTCGAGGACCTTTTCGGCGGTGACCGCCTTGATGCCGCCGGCATAGCCGGTGTGCTTGTAGTAGGTCTTCGTCTTCGCCTTGTTCGAGGTGAAGCGGATCTTGTCGGCATTGATGACGACGACATTGTCACCGCAATCGACGTGCGGGGTGAACGACGTCTTGTGCTTGCCGCGCAGCACGTTGGCGATGATCGTCGCCGCGCGACCGACCACCAGGCCGTCGGCATCGACGATATGCCACTTCTTTTCCACCTCGTGCGGCTTGGCCGACTTGGTGGTCTTCATGAGCGCCTTCATGGGCGTTGGACCTTTCGGATATATGACGCGCCCGCCCCGAACCGGAGTGGTGCGAACGCCGGGCAATTGCCGAACGGCAGGTGAAAAGTCAAGCAAAGTGCGGCTTTGCTGACGGGTATCTAAATACCCTATAACGGTCGCTGGGTGATCCGGGTGGTGGCGATCGACGTCGCGTTGTCGCTGTCGATGCGGACGGTCGTCTGTTGGGTGAGGATCATGCCGGTGGTCGCGTCGACCCGCCGGGTGATCGTGCTGATCCGCCGGCCGCTGGCCTTGCCGCCGCTAGCCACCACATCGCCCGACAGCCGCTGTTCCTCGACCAGCGCGTTGCCCTGCGCATGGATTCGTTCGGTGCCGGTCACCTCCGATCCGCCATCGAACGGCGGCGTCGCCCGTTGGCGGATGTCATGCTGGGCCACGACGCCGCGACGCACCACGTCCGGTGCCAGCAGGGTCGTCAGCATCGAACCCAGCATCGCCACCTGCTGCCGTTCCGGCATCGTGCGCAGCGGCGCGGTCAGCCGCTGCAGCATCGCCTTCTTCGCCGGATCGCCGCCGTCCTGCGCGGCAACCGCGTCGATCAGGGCGGTCCACACCGTCTCGCGGTCGACGACCCCCGTCACCTCCCCGCGATCGGACAGACGATAGACGATCGGCCGCCCCTTCAGCGTGGCGAAGGCACGCTCGAACATCGCGCCCGGCCCATCCGACAACCCACCCGCGACCGAATCGATGGTAAGTTGCGCGACGAGACCATCGGGCGTCCGGCGGAACCGGACCGTCCGGTCGGTGGCATAGCGGCGGATCGTGCCTGCCTCGTCACGCTCCTGTTCGATATGGTAGCGATACTCGGTGTCGAGCGCCGGGACGAAGCCGGTCGCGACCGCCGCTTCGACCGCCGGCGCCGGAGGGGGGAGCAGCATCAGCGGCGTCCGGTGGCGTGCGCACCCCAGGTCGTCGCGATCACCAGCAGGGCACCGACCAGCTGGTGCAGCGCCGCGACCTCGATCCGCACGCCGGTCATCACCGTGCTGATCCCCAGCAGGATCTGGATGCCGAAGGTGGTGTGGATCGCGCGGGCGACCTTGGGATGGCCGGCACGCTTGGCGGCGCGGGCGAGCAGGATCAGCGCAGCGACCGCGACCCATGCCCACCAGCGATGGATGAAGTGGACGACATACGGATCGTTGACGATCGCATCGAGCGCACCCCGCGACCGCCATTCGTCGAGCGGAAAGAAACGCCCGTTCATCAGCGGCCATTGATCGGTCACCAGCCCGGCGTTCAGCCCGGCGACCCACGCGCCGAACAACAGCTGCACGAACAGCACCAAAAGGGTGACGATGCCGATCGTCGTCAGCCGCGCCGGCCGTGCATACCGATCCGCGGCCAGCTCACGCAGGTCTAGCGCGGTCCACACTGTCCCAGCCAGGATCAGCAGCGCGTTCAGCAGATGCACCGACAGGCGGATATGCGACACGTCGGTCCGTACCGACAGGCCGGAGGCCACCATCCACCAGCCGATCGCCCCCTGCAATCCGCCCAGCGCCAGCAGTGCCAGCAGCCGCCCCTTGTAGCCGGTCGGCAGCGCGCCGCGAATCCAGAACCACGCCAGCGGGACGGCAAAGGCGACCCCGACCAGCCGCGCCAGCAGGCGATGGACATATTCCCAGAAGAAGATGCCCTTGAACTGGGCCAGCGTCATGCCCTGGTTCAGCAGCTGATATTCCGGGATTTTCCGGTAATTGGCGAACTCCGCTTCCCATTGTTCGGCATTCAGCGGCGGCAGCGTGCCCGACAGCGGCTTCCATTCGGTGATCGACAGGCCGGATTCGGTCAGCCGCGTGATCCCGCCGACGACGACCATCGCCACCACCAGTGCGGCGACCCACCACAGCCAGCGGGCGACAGCGCCGGGGCGGGCGCGCGAGGGAAGGGGAGGAGCGAGCATCGTAGGTGTCTAGCCGCTGCCGCAGGGCCAAGAAAGAGGGGCGTGGCGCTTTACCCCCGGTCGCGGGCCTGTACGATGGTGCGATGCGGGAGCAAGGTTCGTGACGATCGAGGCATTGATCGCCCGCTACGGGCTGGGCGCGCTGCTGCTCGGCGCCGGGATGGAGGGCGAGACCGTCGTGATCCTCGGCGGGATCATGGTGCAGCGGGGCACGCTGCCCTTTGCCGGCGCGATCCTCGCCGCCGCGATCGGATCGTTCATCGCCGATCAGCTGTTCTTCGCGGCGGGGCGTCGGTTCCGCGACCATCCCCGCGTGCGGCGATGGAGCGCCAAGCCCGCCTTTGCCCGCGCGCTGACAGCGTTCGAACGGCATCCGACGTTGTTCGTGTTCGCCTTTCGCTTTCTCTACGGACTGCGCACGGTCAGCCCGGTCGCGATCGGAACCACGCGCCTGCCGCTGGCGCGCTTCATGCTGCTCAACGGCTCGGCGGCGCTGCTATGGGCGACGATCTTCGTGTCGATCGGCTATTGGTTCGGGCACGGACTGAGCGAACTGATCGGCCGCTGGCTGCCATCGTGGCAGGTGCTGGCGGGCGGAGGTGTCGCCATCCCGCTGCTCGGCGGTCTGACCTGGTGGTGGCGACGGCGGGGTTAATCGCCCTTGCGGCCCAGCTTCTCCACCCGCGCGATCACTTCCTCGCATACCGCCGGGGACACGAACCTGGCGATCGACCCGCCATACATCGCGATTTCCTTGACCAGCCGCGACGCGATGGGTTGCAGCGAGACGTCGGCCATCAGGAAGACCGTTTCGATCCGGTCGTTCAGCTGCTGGTTCATGCCCGCCATCTGATATTCATATTCGAAGTCGGCGACGGCGCGCAGGCCCCGCACGATCACGCTCGCTCCCTGCCGTTCGGCAAAGGTCATGAGCAGCGCGTCGAACGCGACGACCCGGATATCGCCACTGACCCCGGCCACTTCGCGTTCGACCATCGCCAGCCGTTCGTCGAGCGTGAACATCGGTGACTTGGACGGATTGGTCGTGACGCCGATCACCAGCCGGTCGACCAGCTTCGCGCCCCGCCGGATGATGTCCATGTGCCCACGGGTGATCGGATCGAACGTGCCGGGATAGACGCCGATCCTCACCGGTCGCGCTCCAGAACATAGCGGGCGATGGCGCGCAGCAGATCGGCTTCGGGGCCGAAGTCGCGCAGATGCTCGATCGACTGGTCGACCAGCCGCCGCGCCTGTTCGCGCGCGCGGTCGAGTCCGAGCAGCGAGAGGAAGGTTTCCTTGCCCGCCTCGCCATCCTTGCGCAGCGCCTTGCCGACCGCCGCCTCGTCGCCTTCGACGTCGAGAATGTCGTCGGCGATCTGGAAGGCGAGGCCGATGTCGCGGGCATAGCCGCGCAGCGAGGTGCGCTGCGCATCGGTCACCCGCCCCAGGATCGCGCCAGCCTCGACCGAACAGGCGATCAATGCACCGGTCTTCATCGCCTGCAACCGGGTGACGGTGTTCAGGTCGAAGCTGGTGTCCTCCGCCTCCAGGTCCATGGCCTGTCCGCCTGCCATGCCCGACGGGCCGGAGGCGTGCGCCAGGTCGGCGATCAGTTCGATGCGGACATGCGGATCCGGATGGGTCAGCTCGTGTGACAGGATTTCGAAGGCGAGCGCGTGCAGACAATCGCCCGCCAGGATCGCGGTCGCTTCGTCATAGGCCTTGTGCACCGTCGGCTTGCCGCGGCGCATATCGTCATCGTCCATGGCGGGCAGGTCGTCATGGATCAGGCTGTAGACATGGATGCATTCGATCGCGAGCGAGGCGCGGGCGGCGCGGATACGCTCGACATTGAACAGGCGCGCGGTGGCGAACACCAGGAGCGGCCGCAGCCTTTTGCCTCCGCCGATCGCGGCATGGCGCATCGCGCGGTACAGGTTCGCGCGGGGATCGTCGGGAACGGGCAGCAGCGCATCGAACTGGCGATCCATCTCTGCCGAGATTTCGCGGAGGGCGGCGTTCAGCGACACCGGCGGCGCGACGGTCGCCATTATTGCGCGTCGAACGGCTGGGTGGAGGCACGCCCTTCGGCATCGACCCGGATCGCCTCGATCCGCGCCTGCGCCGCATCGAGCCGCGCGGCGCATTGTGCGCGCAGCAGGTCACCACGGGCATAGAGGTCGATCGCAGTCTGCAAATCTTCTTGCCCCGTTTCCAACCGGCTGACGATGGTTTCGAGCTCGCGCAGCGCGTCTTCGAAGGACAGGGTGGAAACATCGCGTTCGTCGGACATGGCGATGCTATGCGGCAGGGGGTGACAGGATTGCAACCGGGCATCGCGGACCGGTAATGAATTAGTCCGCTGTCGCTTCGTCCGCGACGCAACCCACTCGAATCTGCTCAGAGCATGCCGTTCAGCGACATTCGGGCGGCAGACAGAGCATCCTCGATCGTGCCGAACAACCTTGTCCTCGGCCGGGTGTCGATCGTCCAGTAGGGCTGCCATTCCGCGCCAGTCGGAAAGGGGATCACGTCCGGGTTTTCGCTATTGCCCCGATCGTGGGACAGGATGCGCTCTTCCACGATGACGAACGATGGTCCGGTCGATAGAAGATAGCCAGACGGCAGTGCCGTTCGTCGGACAGCATCTCACCGATACGATGGTGCATGGTCACCGTCAGCAGGTCGCCGTGGGACGAGCGGGTCGATCCGACAGATAGGCGCCGATTGCATCCCACGCCGGCTTTTTCGCGGCCACGCCGACCGTATGCAATGGGCTGCTCGACGGCAGCGCCAGTGTCTCGACCCCGCGCACCAGCGCCCGCCCGGCCTTGGCTGCCGTTCCGCCGTTGAACGCCACCAGACGCAGTTCCGGCAAGGTCGCGATAAGCGCCGCCACGTCGTTGGCGGTGGCGTCGCGAATCGCGGCGTCGCTGCTGCCCGGCCGGGTTGCACTCGCCACTACGTCCCACAGGCCGATGCCGGCCGCCCTGAGAGTTGCCAGCCGTTCGTCATAGGCGAGTGCGGGGAGGTCGACCCCGATCGCCGGCGACAACAACCGCCAGAACTGGTTCTGCGGATGCGCATAATAGTGCCCGGCGGCCAGCGACGCGTCGCCCGGCAGGCTGCCGAGGATCAGTACCCGTGTCGACATGTCGACGATAGGTGGAAATGACGCCTTGCGAATCACACCGCCTGCCCCGCCGCCCAGCCGCTCGACCACGCCCATTGGAAATTATAGCCGCCGAGCCAGCCGGTCACGTCGACCGCTTCACCGATGACGTGCAGCCCGGGCAGATGCTTCGCCGCCATCGTCTTCTGGTTGAGCCCGTCCGTCGCCACTCCGCCGACCGTGACCTCCGCCTTGGCGAAGCCCTCGGTGCCGTTCGGATGGAACTGCCACCCGGCGAGCCTCTGCTCGATCCGGGTCAGCGTCGCGTCGCGCTGGTTGCCGAGTTCGCCGGGACAGTCGAGCTTCGCCGCCAGCGCTTCGGCAAGCCGGTCGGGCAGCGCCGAGCCGAGCGCCGAGCGCAGGCCGATGCGGGGCCGCGCGCGCTTCAGTTCGGTCAGCCAGCCGCTCGACCGGTCGGGTACGAAGTCGATCGTCACCGGCTCGCGGTGCCGCCAATAGGACGATGCCTGCAGGATCGCCGGCCCTGACAGCCCGCGATGGGTGAACAGCGCCGCCTCGCGGAACTTCGCCTTGCCGGCGCTCGCGACGACCTCGGTCGCGACGCCCGACAATTCGCGGAACAGCGCGTCGTCGGGCGGCAGGGTCAGCGGCACCAATGCCGGGCGCGGCTCGACCAGCTTCAACCCGAACCGCTTGGCCAGGTCATAGGCGAAGCCGGTCGCGCCGAGCTTGGGGATCGACGGACCGCCGGTCGCGATCACCAGCGAGGGGGCGGTCAGGGTCCGTTCGCCATGGACGACGGTGAACATCCCATCGGCATGTCCCACATCGCGGATCGGCTGGCCCAGCGCGATCTCCGCGCCATCGGCCTCGGCCAGCAGCATCGCCACGATCTGCCGCGCAGATCCGTCGCAGAACAGCTGCCCCAGCGTCTTTTCATGCCACGCAATGCCATGGCGCTCGACCAGCGCGACAAAGTCCTGCGCGGCGTAGCGACCCAGCGCCGAGCGCGCGAATTTCGGGTTGGCCGAGACATAGCGGTCCCAGCTCGCGCCGACATTGGTGAAGTTGCACCGCCCACCGCCCGAAATGACGATCTTGCGCCCTGGCTCCGGGGCATGGTCGAGCACGGCCACGCGTCGCCCACGCTGCGCGGCGATGCCGGCGCAGAACAGCCCCGCGCCGCCGGCGCCCAATATGATGACGTCATGATGGGTCATGCGCCGCCCTTCGCATGGCGAACGGGCGGCGCAAAGGGGTTAGCCGCGCACGACCAGCTTCACCAGTTGTCCCGGTACCAGCTGGGCGTCGTCCTCCAGCCCGTTGAGCGTCAGGAACCGATTCCGCTGGAAATCGGGATAGGCCATCTGCCGGCTGAGCGAATCGATCGTGTCGCCCGCCCGGACCGTGGCGATGCGGATGCGCTTGCCGACGATCGCGTTCGCTTCGGCCTGGGTCAGCGTGCCGAAGCTGTCGAGCAGCGATTCGAACGGACCGATTCCGCGGCCGGCGGGGGTGACGATCTGGAAATAATAGGTGGCCGAAGGGTAGCGATAGGCGACGATAGTCAGGTCGACCGCCTGGTTGTTGGCATTGGCGCGCACCGTCGCGATCGCCGCATCGGTGCCGTTGATCCGCGTGGTCTGCGGCTCGGCCGCGGTCCGCGCGCCGAGCGACGCCAGCCGCTGCCGCACGAAGCTGGCCGGGTCATCCGCCGGCCCCATCCGGAATTCGGCCTGGCCGCCCTGTCCGGCGATCGTCACCGCATCGGTCCCGTTCTGCAGCGCATAGCCGCTGGGCGCGGTGAAGCGGATGCGCAGGGCCGGGTGGCGGAAGGTCGTGCCGTCGATCACCCCCTGCGCCGGATCGTCGTCATAGCGCAGGCCGTCGAGCATCCGCAGATAGGTGGTGTCCTGCCCCGGCTGGGTCGCGGCGCCACCTGCCTGCTGCGCCAGCGCGCGGGCGCGGCGGACGCGCTCGGCTCCGTTGGGATGGGTGCTCATCCACGTCGGCACGGCATTGCCGCCGCGTCCGCTGGTCTGCGCCGCCAGTGCCTGCGCTTCGTTCAGCTGGACCAGCGCATCGGCCATGCCCGAGGGTGCATAGCCGGCGGCGGTGGCATAGCGCACGCCGAACTGGTCCGCCTGATACTCTTGGTTGCGACTGTACGACAGGGTGTAGAGCTGCGATCCGACCCCGGCGATCCGGCTGACCAGATCGCTGCCGGTCACCGCGCCCAGCAACGTCGCGCCCAGATTGCCTAGCGTCGAGCGCGTGTTGCGCGAATTGCTGTGCCGCGCGGCGACATGGCCGACTTCATGGCCCATCACCGCCGCCAGCTCCGCCTCGCTGTTCATCAGCGCCAGCAGCTGCCGCGTGATGTAGACATAGCCGCCGGGGATGGCGAAGGCGTTTTCGACCGGCGAATTGAGCAGGGTGACGGTGAAGTCGCCGCTGGCATTGGACAGGCCGGACTGCACCGCCACCTTCTTACCGACCCGCTCGACATAGGCGGCCTGCGGCCCCGAATATCTGCCGCCATATTGCGCCAGCAGCTGCGGATTGGCCTGCGCGCCCTGCGCCCGGTCGCTCTGCGAGATCGAGCGCGTCTGCGCCATCACCGGAGCGGAAACGGTCGCGGCGGTCAGCATCGCGGCGGTCAGGAAACGTATCGTCATCATCTGGTCCCCGTTTGTCGTCGTCTCGAATACGTTGCGATACGACAACGGTTCCGTCGCTCAGCTGAACAACTCGCCCTGCGCGCCGGCGGGCGGGCGGAACAGGTCGCAGCGCAGTCGGGGATGACCGCCGGTCAGCCCGTGGCGGCGGCACGCGATGGCGAAGCGGGTGGCGAGCAGCTGCCCCCAAACGCCTTGCCCGCGCATCCGCGAATGGAACGCCGGATCATTGTCGCGCCCGCCGCGCAGCGACTGGACGATCGCCATCACCTTGCCCGCCCGGTCGGGAAAATGCGTTTCCAGCCATGCTCGGAACAGCGGCGCGACTTCGTGCGGCAGGCGGACCGGCAGGAAATAGGCGCCCTTTGCCCCTGCTTGCGCGGCACGCTCGATCAGATGCTCGACCTCATGATCGGTGATCGCGGGAATGACCGGAGAGATCGACACGAACACCGGCACTCCCGCCGCCGCCAGAGCAGCGACCGCCGACAACCGCTTCTCGGGATGCGGCGCGCGCGGTTCCAGCGTGCGGGCAATCTTCGGGTCGAGCGACGTCACCGACAGGGTGACGCTCACCAGCCCCTTGGCCGCCATCGGCACCAGCAGGTCGATATCGCGTACCACCCGGTCGGATTTGGTCGTGATGGTCAGCGGATGGTTCGTTTCCGCCAGCACGGCAATGCACGCGCGGGTAATTCCCCAGTCGCGCTCGATCGGTTGATAAGGGTCGGTATTGGTGCCCATCGCGATCGGCTTCACGACATAGCCGCGCTTGGCCAGCGCGGCCCGGAGCAGCGTCGCCCCATCGGGCTTGGCGAACAGCTTCGTTTCGAAATCCAGCCCCGGCGACAGGTCGTGATAGGCATGGGTCGGCCGCGCGAAACAATAGATGCAGCCATGTTCGCAGCCACGATAGGGGTTGATGCTCCGGTCGAATGGAATGTCGGGCGATGCGTTGCGCGACAGGATCGTACGCGGCCGTTCGATCGCCACGCTGGTGCGCAGCGTCGGCTCCGCGCCGTCGACCGTCTCCCGCCAGTCCAGCCAGTCGCCGTCGGCCTCCTGCGCGGGCAGGGCGATGCGGCTGCTCGTGACGTTGGTCGTCGCTCCTCTGGCCGGACGATTCCGCATTGCCCGACGCTATCGAATCGTTCAGAACGAAGCAAGAACATGCAGGAGGTTCTCATGGCGCGGTTGAACTATCTGGAACTGCCGGTCGCGGCGACGGAACCGGCGAAGACGTTCTACGCCACGGTGATGGGGTGGACGTTCACCGACTATGGTCCGGACTATGCCGCAACGACCAGCGGCGATACCGACATGGGACTGGACGCCGACACGATGTTGACCACGCTGCTGCCGGTGATTCAGGTCGACGATCTCGAAGCGACGCTGTCGGCGGTCGAGGCGGGCGGCGGGGTGATCGTCCAGCCGATCTTCGCCTTTCCCGGCGGGCGCCGGTTCCATTTCCGTGATCCGGACGGCCATGTGCTGGCGGCGATGGTCGCCGAATAGGCTTGTCGGTCACACGCGCCGGGCGATAGGCTCCCGCTGGAAATCCGGGGGGTTTGTCGATGATCGGAATGATGATGGGGGTGGCGGCGGCGATCGCCGCGCCCGATGCGGCGCTGCTCGACCTGCGGCAACCGGGCAATGTCGTCACCGCGTTGCAGGCGGCGGGCTACAAGGCCGAAATGAAGATCAACAAGGACGGCGAACCCTATGTCCTGAGCGCGACCAACGGGGAATCCTTCTCCGTCGAATTCTATGGATGTGACGGGTTGAAGGACTGCAAATCGTTCCAGCTCACCTCATGGTACAAGAAGGAACCGCTCTACACGCCCGCGTTGACCAACGAATGGAATGCCCGGAATCGCTTCCTCAAGATCGCGGTCGATTCGGACGGCGACCTGCGCGAATTTCTGGATGCGACGGCGGTGGGCGGGATGACCCAGGCGCAGTTCACCGATCTGGTCGAATGGTATTCCGCCATGGACGGGCAATTGGCGCAGTTCCTGAGCACGAAGCGCGACGCGGCCGGAGCGAAACCGGCGAAGTGACCGGCGGCGTCACCGCTCCAGCAGGCGCGGCATCAGCTCGACGAAGTTGCAGGGGCGGTGGCGAATATCGAGCTGTTCCTTGAGGATGCCGTCCCACCCGTCCTTCACCGCGCCGGTCGATCCGGGCAGCGCGAAGATGTAGGTGCCGCGCGCGACGCAGGCGGTGGCGCGCGACTGGATGGTGGAGGTGCCGATCTTGGCATAGCTTTGCCAGCGGAACAGTTCACCGAAGCCGGGGATCAGCTTGGTCGCCACCCGCTCGACCGCTTCGGGCGTCACATCGCGGCCGGTTACGCCGGTGCCGCCGGTCGTGATGACGCAATCGATGCTGTCGTCATCGATCCAGCCGTGCAGCCGGGCGACGATCGTGTCGATGTCGTCGCGTACGATCGCCCGGTCGGCGAGGATATGGCCGGCGTCTTCAAGTCGGCCGACCAGCGTGTCGCCGGAGCGATCCTCGGCCAACCCGCGCGTGTCCGATACCGTCAGTACCGCGATCCGCACCGGCACGAACGGCCCGCTCTCGTCAATTGGCATCGGCCACCCGCGTCCGCCCATTGGCGCTGACCCGCACCGCCGCAGCGCCGGGCAGTCCGGGGAATTTCGGCCACATGCCCTGCGCCAGCGCGGCCCGGCTGGCCGACGCCTTGCCCGCCTGTTTTTCGTACATCCAGTAATTACGCAGCACGGTCATCACATAGCCACGCGTTTCCCAATACGGGATCGATTCGATGTAGAGCAGCGGATCGCCGCCGTCCTTCAGCTGCACGTTCCATGCCTCGACCGGGGTTGGCCCCGCATTATACGCGGCGATGACCTTGGGCAGCAGCCCGCCGGTGAACGGCCGGTCGCGCAGCTGTTCCAGATAGCTTTGTCCGACCGCCATATTGACCTGCGGCTTCGACAGCGCCGATTTTTCGAGGTTCAGGCCGTGCGCGCGGGCATAATCGGTGAGCGCACCTGGCCGGATCTGCATCAGGCCGGTCGCCCCCGCCGGACTGACGACTGCAGCATCGAAGCGCGATTCCTGCAGCGTGTGGGCGAACACCAACGCCTTGTCGACGCGCCAGCCACCCTCGGGCGTCCAGTCGGGGGCAGGATAGCGTGCCTCGGCCAGCGGACGCGCGCCCTGCGGCCCGTTGTGCGACAACCACAGCTGGGTCGCGGGCAGGTTCAGCGATCCGCACAGCCGGGTCAGCGCGGCATAGTCCCCGGCGCCGCCGATCCGCGCCTGATGGCGCAGCAGCTTGTCGGCCAACGCCCCTTCGCCGATTTCGGTAAGCGCGGCGGCGACCTTCACGTTCGATCGCCGCTCCAACGCGCGCCAGTCCTCGGTCGCCGGCGCCCGGCCAGTGCCGTCGGCACCCTCGATTAGTCCCAGCGCCTGCCGGGCGAGCAGCCCATAATAGGTTTCGCCATATTGCGCGGCGGTCTGGAGCCGCGCCTGTACGAGGTCGGGCCGCCCACAGGCGATGTCGGCGCGCGTCGCCCAGTACAGCCCGGCCGAGCGCAATTCGGTATCACCGGCCCGCTGCGCGACGCTGGCGAACGCCGCCTGCGCCGCGGCGCAATCCTGCTGCCGCCACGCCGCCAGCCCCTGCGTCCAGTCGGCCTGCGCGGTCCATTCGCCTTCGCCCTGCTGCGCGACCGCGGCGAGGCGGCGGGCATTGGCGTCGTCGCCGGCCACGAAATAGATCCATGCGACCCGGCCACGCATCTCGGTCAGCGCCTCGGGCGTCAGGTCGCCGGCGCGGGTCGTGATCAGCGCTTCGGCCGCGGCGCCGTCATCGGCCTTCACATAGGGCTTCATCGCGTCGAGCAGCTGCGCGGCGGCGGCATCGCTGCGCGCGGCCTTGGCACGGACGCGGACCGGGGCGGCATCGAACCACACCAGCCGCTGCGGTGTCGGCAGTTCGGGCAGCGCGGACGCCCCGCGCAGTTTGGCGAGGCGGGCGAGGTCGGGCGCCTGTGGCAGATCGGGCGCTTCGTTCAGCACCGCCAGCAACTGCGGCAGTTCGACCTTGGGCGATCCCTTGGCGGTATAGAGTTCGGCGCGGGCGACGGCATGGAGCGGTCCCGGCTTCATCGCGTCGAGCCTGAGCTGCGCATCGGCCCAGCGGCCGCCACGGATCGCGGCGAAGACCTGGGTATAGGCGTCGCGATCCTCGGGCGACAATTGCGGGGGCACGCGGGCTTCGGCGACGGAAACGGCGGTACTGCGGCTGGGCGATTCGTCGGCAAGCGCGGCGGTGGGAAGGGCGGGCAGCATCAGCGCCGCGAACACGAGTGGGTTGAGCTTCACGCGGTCGGTTCCCTGATAAGCAACTGCAGGTGCCGCCATGTTTCCGCCTTGGCCAGCGGCCGCTCCAACAGGAAGCGTGGGTGGAACGTGGCGATCGTGGGACAGGCTAGGCCGTCATGGTTAAGGGTGCGTAAACCACCGCGCTGGCCATCGGGGCCGAGCAGCGCGCGGCACGGTTCGGCGCCGAACAGCAGCAAGCGCTGCGGCGCGACGAGGGTGACGAGGCGGCGGGCAAGCTCTTCCAGCGTGCCCAGCGCATCCGCGGGCATCCGTCCGGTCAGCGGCCGGGCATGGGCGATGCCGGCGATGACGACCTGCTCGCGCACCTCGCCGATCGCGGCCAGCATCCGGTCGAGCAGGACGCCGACCGGACCGGTCATCCATCCGGCTTCGTCCGAATCATCCGGCTCGGGCAGGTCGGTCAGGATCATCAGCGACGGATTTTTTTGTGCCTGCACCGGCACCGGCTGGGCATTCCACGACGCCTCCGGCACCGCATCGCCCATCCGCCACGCCATGAACGCGTCGAGCGTATCGGGCGGCAGGTCCGCGGCGGGCGCAGACGTTACGGCAAGCGGGCGAGCCGGCGGGGCAGGGGTGGCGAACCAGTCGCGCAGCTCGTCCTCAACCAGCGTGTCGACACCGGCGTCGGCCCACCATTCGAGCGCGCTCGCCGCCGCGTCTTGCCACTGAATATGCTGTTCCGCCCCCATGGCGCCTTTAAGGCACTGGGTTGACCTCCCCGTCAATCTGCCCAAATCGTTGGCAAGGACAGGGCGTTGCCCTCACGCGACGACATGGGGGGCGGCTGGCCCCAAGAGGATGATGCAATGAGCGAACGGGAATCGATGCCCTATGACGTCGTGATCGTCGGCGCGGGGCCTGCCGGCCTGTCCGCGGCGATCCGGCTGAAGCAGATGGCGGCCGACAGCGGCGAGGAACTGGCCGTGTGCGTGCTGGAAAAGGGGTCGGAGGTCGGCGCCCATATCCTGTCGGGCGCGGTGTTCGATCCGCGCGCGATGGACGAATTGCTGCCCGAATGGCGGACGATGGGCTGTCCGATGGCCGAAGTGCCGGTGACCGAAAACCACCACTGGCTGCTGTCGGAGACCGGCAGCAGCGAGGTATCGCACCGCATCCTGCCGCCCTTCATGCAGAACAAGGGCACCTATACCGGGTCGCTGGGCAATATGTGCCGCTGGCTGGCCGAACAGGCCGAAGGGCTGGGCGTCGAAATCTTCCCCGGTTTCGCGGCGGCGGAAATCCTCTACCATGACGACGGTTCGGTGAAGGGCGTCGCGACCGGTGACATGGGTGTCGCCCGCGACGGTACGCGTAAGCCCGACTGGCAGCCCGGCCTCGAACTCCACGCCAAATACACCTTCTTCGCAGAGGGCGTGCGGGGCCATCTGTCGAAGCAGATCATCCGCACCTTCGACCTCACCCGCGACAGCCAGCCGCAGGTCTATGGCCTCGGCATCAAGGAATTGTGGGACATTCCCGCCGAGAACCACGTTCCCGGTCGCGTGATCCATACCCAGGGCTGGCCGCTCAGCGAGACGCGCGGGTCGAACGGCGGCGGGTTCCTGTATCATCAGGCGAACGGGCAGGTGGCGCTGGGCTTCGTCACCTGGCTCAACTATTCGAACCCCTATCTCTCGCCCTTCCACGAGATGCAGCGGTGGAAGACGCATCCGGCGATCGCCGCGATCCTGAAGGGCGGCAAGCGCGTGTCGTACGGCGCACGCGCGATCAACGATGGCGGATGGCAGTCGGTGCCCAAGCTGACCTTCCCCGGCGGGGTGCTGGTCGGCTGTTCGGCAGGGTTCCTGAACGTGCCGCGGATCAAGGGCATCCATACCGCGATGAAGTCGGGCATGATGGCCGCCGAAGCTGCCTTCGCGGCGGTGCGCGACGGGCGGGCCGGTGACGAACTCACCGCCTACACCGCTGCCTATGAATCGAGCTGGGTGTATGAGGAGCTGCGTACCGTCCGCAACGTCGTGCCGCTGGTCAAGAAATATGGCGATTTCGTCGGGTCGGGCATCGCCAACGCGACGATGTGGGCCGAACATTGGGGGCTGCGCATGCCCTTCACGCTCGGCCATCATCCCGATCACGAAAGCCTGTGGCGCAAGGATCAGGTGAAGCCGATCACCTATCCCAAGCCCGATGGCGTGTTGAGCTTCGACCGGCTGTCGTCGGTGTTCCTGTCGAACACCAATCATGAAGAGGATCAGCCGGTCCATCTGACGCTCAAGGACCCCGATATCCCGGTCACCTACGACCTGCCGCTCTATGACGAACCCGCGCAACGTTATTGCCCGGCGGGCGTATATGAGATTGTGGGGGCGGAAACGGACAATCCGAAGTTCGTGATCAACGCGCAGAACTGCGTCCACTGCAAGACGTGCGACATCAAGGACCCGACGCAGAACATCAACTGGGTCGTGCCGGAAGGCGGCGGAGGACCGAATTATCCGAACATGTAGTCTGGGGATGATCGTGGCGGCGCTCGTGGTGACACCGGCGTCGGCGGTGCCCACCGTGCCTGTCACCTCGCTGACTGCTTATGTGAAGGCCCGAGCCGCCGATGCGGAGGGCCATGTTACCGTTGCCGCACAGGGCTATGCGATGGCGCTCGCCGCGCAGCCCTCCGATCCGGTCATCGCGGTGCGGGCGTTGGGACAGGCGCTGGCGGCGGGCGACCTGCCGCTGGCCCGGCGGGCGGGGGCCGTGCTGCGTGATGCCGACGTCGCGCCGCCCGACCTCGATATCCTTGCCTTCAGCGACGCGGTCGTCGCTCGCGATGCGAAGGGCCAGCGTGCCGCGCTCGACCGGCTGGCCGAATCGCCGCTCGGCTTTCTGGCTCCGCTGCTCGCCAGCTGGGTCGATCTGCCCCCGCCGGTCGTCACCACCGATCTCGGCGCGATCCCGCGCCGCTACGCCGCCGAAAACGCCGCGCTGCGCCTGCTGGCGACTGGGCAGACGGTGCAGGGGATCGCCGCCACCCGCGCCCTGTTGTCGACGACCGGTGGCGACGCCGATTTTCGCCTGAACGCCGCGCAACTCCTTGCCCGCAGCGACCGCGAGGCGGCACGTGCCCTGCTGGCGGGCAATGACCCGGTGCTTGCCCGCGCTGCCGAGACGCTGGGGCGCGGGAGCAAGGGCGACGCCCGTTTCGGCGTATCGCGCCTGTTCGCCCGCATGGCCGGCGACCTGTCGGCGGAAGGGACCGAGGCGCTGGCAATCATGCTCAGCCGCTCGGCGCTGCTGCTCGACCCCGATTATTCCCGCGCCCGCATCGCGCTCGCCGACGCACTCGCCCGCGACGATGCCGTGGCGGAGGCACGCACGACCCTGGCGTCGATCCCGGCGGGCGATCCCTTTGCCAGCACCGCCAATGCGCTGGGTATCGTGATCCTCCAGCGGGCGGGCGACCTGTCCGGTGCGCTGGCGCTGGCGCGGGAACAGGCGGTGCGACGGGATGCCTCGACTGCCAGCCTGCGCCGCTACGGCGACCTGCTGCTCGAATCGAACCAGCCGGCGGAAGCGGCGCGGATCTATGCCCGCGTGCTGGCACAGGCCGGACCGGACGCGGACTGGACGCTGTACCTGCAACGGGGCGCCGCGCTCGACCGATCGGGCGACTGGGCTGGCGCGCTGCCCATGCTCCGCCGCGCGGTGGACCTCGCGCCGCAGGAGCCGGCCGCGCTCAACTATCTCGGCTATGCGCAGGTCGATCGCGGCGAGAATGTCGCGGAGGCGACGCGGATGCTGGAGCGTGCCCATGCCCTTGCGCCCAAGGACCCGGCTATCGCCGATTCGCTCGGCTGGGCGCGGTTTCGCGCCGGCAATCTTGCCGCCGCGCTGCCGCTGATCGAGGGTGCGGTGCGGCAGGCGCCCGACGATGTCGAGATCAACGAACATCTCGGCGACCTCTACTGGGCCGCCGGCCGCCGGGTCGAGGCCCGCTATGCGTGGCGGGCTGCGGCGGTGTCCGCCAGCGGTGCCGACGCAGCCCGGCTGGCGACGAAGCTTGCGAACGGGCCGGCTTCGTCGCATCGCTGAATGCGATGATCGTCGAACCCGCACCCGCCAAGCTGAACCTCGCCCTGCACGTCCGCGCCCGGCGGGACGATGGCTATCACGAACTGGAGACGCTGTTCGTGTTCGTCCGCGACGGCGACAGCGTCCGCCTGACCCCGGCGGAGCGTGACGGTTTCGCGATCATCGGCCCGTTCGCCAGCGGGTTGAGCGGGGAGGGCGATAATCTCGTCACCCGCACCCGCGATGCCTTTCGCGGCACGTTCGGCGCGGGCGACCCGCTGTCGATCGTCCTCGACAAGCATCTGCCGGTGGCATCGGGCATCGGTGGCGGATCGGCCGACGCCGCCGCGACGCTGCGCGGCATGGCCCAGCTTGCCGGCGTGTCCCCGGACGATCCGGCGCTGATGGCCATCGCCGCCGACCTCGGATCGGACGTTCCCGCCTGTCTCGCCGGACGGACCATGATCGGGCGCGGGCGTGGCGAACAGCTGACGCCGATCAAGGTGCCGCCGCTGCCGGTATTGCTCGTCAATCCGGGCGTAGCGGTATCGACCGCAGCCGTTTTTGCAGGCTGGGATCGGATCGATCGCGGCGCCCTGCCGAACGGAGACGCACTGACCATCGCGCTGGCCGGACGCAACGATCTCGAACCGCCCGCCCGCGCGCTGGCCCCGGCGATCGACACGGTGCTCGATATGCTGGGCGCCGCGCCGGGCGTTCGGCTGGTGCGCATGTCGGGATCGGGGGCGACCTGCTTCGCACTGTTCGACCGGGAGGAGGATTGCGCGACCGCCGCCACCACCATCCGCGCCGCGCAGCCCGGCTGGTGGTGTCTCGAAACGGCACTCACGTGACAGGCGATCGTCCCGGTGCGGCACAGTCGGCGAGGCGTGCCGGAGGAGCGGCCGACTGGCGCGATGCTTGCGATGCCTCGCCTGCGGATCAATCGCCAGGAGCGGATCGTCCGTGGGCGGTCTCTTCGGGCGCCGCCCACTTTCCCCCGATGATCGACTGCACATCCGTCGGTGCGGTCGCGACGCTGTGGATCGCGCGGGGCAGCGCGCGCAACGCCTTGCCGATCGCAGCATGGCAGGCGCTAGCCGAACGCGTAGCCGATCTGGCGGACAGCGATGCGCGGGTCGTCCTGATCGCCTCGCGCGAACCGGGCATCTTCTCCGCCGGTGCCGACATCGCCGAATTCGCCGAACTGCGCGCGAACCCCGCGCGCCGCAAAGTCTTTCGCGAAAGCCTGACAGCGGCGGTCGAAGGCGTCGCGCGCCTGCCGATGCCGGTCATCGCAGCGGTCGACGGCGGTTGCTTCGGTGCAGCGGTCGCGCTGGCGCTGGCATGCGACCTGCTCGTAGCGGGAGATGGCGCGCGCTTCGCCGTACCACCGGCGCGGCTGGGCATCCTCTACCCGCCAGCCGATGTGGCGCGCCTCGTCGCAGCGGTCGGGCGGGGGCAGGCGGCGCGCCTGCTCTACACCGGCGACGCGATCGACGCCGACGAAGCCCGTGCCCTCGGTCTGGCGCATCACCGCGCCGTCGACGCCCTGTCCGCCGCACAGGCGCTCGCCGCCCGCATCGCCGCCAACGCCCCGGCTGCCAACCGCGGCCTCAAGCTCGCGCTTGACGGCGCTCCCGGCGGAGAAACCCGGTTCGATGCGGCGTTCGACAGCGTCGAACTGGGCGAAGGGCTGGCCGCCTTTTGCGATCGCCGAGCGCCGGAGTTCTGAATGACCGCTGCCGACATCCTGCCCGGAACCGGTACCGACCTGCTGTTGCTATGCGACCACGCCTCGGCCTGGGTGCCCGACGACATCGCCATTCCGCCGCACCTGCTGTCGCTCCATGTCGGCGTCGATATCGGCGCCGGACCGCTCACCCGGGCCCTGTCCGCCCGCCTTGATGCCCCGGCGATCCTCGGCACCGTCTCGCGGCTGGTGATCGACCTGCATCGGCAGAGCGATCATCCCGGCCTGATCCCCGAGGTCTCCGACGGCCACGCGATCCGCGCGAATGTCGGGGCGGACCGCGCCGATCGCATCGCCCGCTTCCACGCCCCCTATCACCGCGCGATCCGTGACCAGGTTCGCCGCGACCGCCCGCGCCTGATCGTCGCGATCCACAGCTTCACGCCGCAACTGGAAACCGGTGGCGGTCCGCGTCCATGGGAAGCCGGCATCCTCTACGGCCGCGACGACCGCGCCGCGCGCATCGCCATCGACTATCTCCGCGCCCAGGGCATCCCGACCGGCGATCAGGAACCCTATTCGGGCCGCATCCTGAACGCCACGCTCGACCGCCATGCCGAAGGGCAGGGCATCCCGTCGCTGTCGGTCGAGGTCCGCAACGACCTGATCGCCGATCCCGCCGGTGTAGCGCGGTGGTGCGCCATCCTGGCCGACATGATCGCTGCGGTGCGCAACGGACTTGCGCTGGAGCGCGCCTCCGCGCAATAGGCTGTCGCCATGACCCAGCCTTTCGACAAATCGCGGCTGCCCAGCCGCCACGTCTCCGTCGGCCCCGAACGCGCGCCGCATCGCAGCTATTATTACGCGATGGGGATCGCCGAAGAGGATATCGCCAAGCCGTTCGTCGCGCTCGCCTCGGCCGGCAACGACAGCGCGCCGTGCAACACGACGCTCGATTTTCAGGCCGACGCCGCACGCGAAGGCGTGGTGGCAGGCGGCGGCATGCCGCGCCGCTTCAACACCATTACCGTGACCGACGGCATCGCCATGGGCCATCAGGGGATGAAATCCTCGCTGGTCAGCCGCGAAGTCATCGCCGATTCGGTCGAACTGTCCGTGCGCGGCCATTGCTACGACGCGCTGGTCGGCTTTGCCGGCTGCGACAAATCGCTGCCCGGCATGATGATGGCGATGCTGCGCCTGAACGTGCCGTCGATCTTCGTCTATGGCGGATCGATCCTGCCCGGCCGGTTCGAGGATCGCGACGTCACCGTCGTCGACGTGTTCGAAGCGGTCGGCCGCTACGCCGCCGGCACCTGCCCGCTGCACGACCTGACCGCCTTGGAAAAGGTCGCCTGTCCGGGCCATGGCGCCTGCGGGGGCCAGTTCACCGCCAACACCATGGCGTGCGTCGGCGAAGCCATCGGCCTGTCGCTGCCCAATTCGAACATGGTGCCCGCTCCTTATCGCAGCCGGGAGGAGATCGCGATCGCGGCCGGCAAGGAGGTGATGGAGCTGGTCCGCCTTAACCTGCGTCCGCGCGATATTGCGACGCGTGCCGCCTTCATCAATGCCGCGCGCGTCGTGGCGGCGACCGGCGGCTCGACCAACGCCGCACTCCACCTGCCGGCGATGGCGTCGGAAGCCGGGATCGACTTCGACCTGTTCGACGTCGCGGAGGCTTTCAAATCAACGCCTTACGTCGCAGACCTCAAGCCCGGCGGTAAGTATGTCGCCAAGGACATGTACGAAGCCGGCGGCGTCTACATGCTGATGAAGACGATGCTGGCGAACGATCTGCTCGACGGCAGCTGCATGACCGTCACCGGCAAGACGCTGGGCGAGAATATCGACGAAGTGACGTGGAACCCCGACCAGAAGGTCATCTACGACGTCAAGACGCCGATCACCCCGACCGGCGGCGTCGTCGGCCTACGCGGGACGCTCGCCCCCGATGGCGCGATCGTCAAAGTTGCCGGCATGAAGCGCCTGCAGTTCACCGGCACCGCCCGCGTGTTCGATTGCGAGGAGGACGCCTTCGCCGCGGTCGAGGCACGGAACATCACCGAAGGTTCGGTCGTCGTCATCCGCTATGAAGGGCCGAAGGGCGGCCCAGGCATGCGCGAGATGCTGTCGACCACCGCCGCGCTCTACGGCCTCGGCATGGGCGAAAGCGTCGCGCTGATCACCGATGGGCGCTTCTCGGGCGCTACGCGCGGCTTCTGCATCGGCCATGTCGGTCCCGAAGCGGCCGAAGGCGGCCCGATCGCGCTGGTCGAGGATGGCGACATCATCACCATCGACGCCGATGCCGGCACCATCGATCTCGACGTCGCGCCCGATGTGCTGGCCGATCGTCGCGCCCGGTGGCAGCCGCGCGTCAACGACTATCAGTCGGGCGCGCTGTGGCGCTACTCGACCACGGTCGGCCCAGCCTATCAGGGCGCGGTGACCCATCCGGGTGCCAAGGCCGAGCGGCACGTCTACGCCGATATCTGAGGGTTGAGCGTATCCCCGCCTATGCGGGGATACGGTTTGCAGTTGCCTGTGGTATCGCTCCGGGATGACCGGATTCGACCGCCGCCCCGTCCTTCTTGCCCTCCTGATTTTGGCCGGATGCGATCCGAAGCCCGACCCGGCGGTCCTCGCCAATATCGAGGCGGAGCAGCGCGCCGCTGCCGATGACGCCGGCCGGATCGAATGTGCCGCCGACCCTGCGGCACCGCTGGCGGCGGACTGCACCATCGAACGGACCGCCGATCGGGACGGCACGCTGCTGACCCTGCGCCAGCCCGACGGCGGCTTCCACCGGCTGCGCATTGCCGGTGACGGACGCGGCGTGGTCGCGGCGGACGGGTCCGAGGCGGCGAAGGTCACGGTCGTCGGTGACAACCGGATCGAAGTTGCCATCGGCAGCGCCCGCTATCGCCTGCCCGCGACGGTCGGGCCGGTCGCCCGATGAGCCTGTTTCCGACGGACGCGCCGATCCTGCGAAGCGCCGACATGCGCGCGGCGGAGGATGCCGCCTTCGCGTCCGGCATCGCCCAGGACGCCTTGATGGACCGCGCAGGGCTGGCCGTGGCGCGCGAAGTACGCCGACTGGCGCTGGGACGTTCTGTTCTGGTGCTCGCGGGCGGCGGTAACAATGGCGGTGATGCCTTTGTTTGTGCACGCTATTTGCGGCAATGGGGTATCGATGTCGCGGTCGCTGCCTTGCCCGGTCACACGGAAGGCGCCGCGGCCCGGATGCGTGCCGCATGGGGTGATGCCATCACGGATTTGACCGAGGCAACGCCGCGTCCGGTTGTCGTGGACGGGCTGTTCGGCATCGGTCTGTCGCGCCCCCTGGCTCCCGACCTCGCCGGACAGCTGGCACGGCTGACTCGCGACACCTTCGTCATCGCGATCGATCTGCCGAGCGGGATCGATGCCGATGCGGGCCAGTCGTTCGACGGCGCGGCTCATGCCGATTGCACCATCGCGTTGGGCGCACTGAAGCCGGCGCACGTCACTGGCCCGGATGCCGCACGCATGGGCCACGTCCTGCTCGCCGATCTCGGTATCACGCTTCCCGACGCAGCGCGCACCATCGCCCGACCGGTCATCGCTCCGCCGGCGCGGGATGCCCATAAATACAGTCGGGGACTGGTGACGGTGCTGGCCGGGGCCATGCCGGGCGCGGCGCGGCTGGCGGCCCATGCCGCGCTGACGGCGGGGGCGGGTTATGTCATCCTTGCCGGCGACGATGCAGGGATCGGCGGGCCGGATGCACTGGTCCGCCGGCCGCTGGACGATCCGCACAGCCTGCTGGCCGACGAACGACTGGCCGCGGTGCTGGTCGGCCCCGGGCTGGGGCGGGGCGATGCTGCCGGTCGGCTGATCGACGCAGCGCTCGCCTGCGTCGCGCCGCTGGTCATCGATGGCGATGCCATCTCGCTGCTGGGCGAAGCAGGCGTCGAGCGCATCGCCACCCGATCCGCACCGACCTTCCTGACCCCGCATGGCGGCGAGTTCGACCGCATGTTCGGCAACGGTAACGGCAACAAGATCGACCGGACGGCCCAAGCTGCGCTACAGGCGCGCGCCACCATCGTCCACAAAGGCCCCGATACCGTGATCGCTTCCCCCGACGGCACCGTCACCGTCTCTCCGCATGCGCTGTCCTGGCTGTCGACTGCCGGCACAGGCGACGTGCTTGCCGGCATCCTCGCCGCGCGGCTGCGGTCCGGCGGCGATCGGGCGGCGGCGGAGGCGGTGTGGCTGCACAGTCGCGCCGCGCGGCTCGCCGGTCCGGCGTTCGTAGCGGACACGCTGGTCGACCATCTCGGACAGGCGATCGCCGAATGTCGCTGATCGATGACGATGTGATCGTCCGCGTCGCCGCGCGGGGCGAAGGCGTGACCGGCGACGGCGTTCACGTCCCGCTCGCCGCGCCGGGCGACCGGCTGTTGCCCGACGGCTCGCTGCAATTCGGCCCGCATCATGCCGAACCGCCCTGCCGCCACTTTCCGGCGTGCGGCGGGTGCCAGCTTCAGCACCTCGACCTGGCGAGCGAGGCCGATTTCGTCGCCGACCGCGTGCGCGGGGCGCTGGCATCGCAATCGCTCGACGCCCCCGTCCGGCCGGCGATCCTGTCGGCACCGCAAACCCGCCGCCGCGCGACGCTCCATGCCGACCGGCGCGGCAAGCAGGTGACGCTCGGCTTCACCGAAAGTGGCAGTCACCGCATCGTTGATCTGCGCGAATGCCATGTCCTGCTGCCCGAACTCTTCGCCGCCGTAGCCCCGCTGCGCTGGCTGCTGGCGACCGCGCTCAAGGACCGGTCGCGCGCCGATGTTCATCTCGCGCGGGTGGATCAGGGCGTCGACGTCCTCATCATCGGCCAGATTGCCGAAGGGCTGGCCGCCGCCGAAGCGCTGACCGCCTTTGCACAGGACCAGCGGCTCGCCCGGCTGTCGATCGACGACGGCATGGGTGCGGAGGCGCGGTGGGAGCCGGAACCGGTCACGGTGACGCTGGGCGGCGTGCCGGTGCCGTTCCCGCCGGGCAGTTTCCTGCAGGCGACCGGCGATGGCGAGGCCGCGCTGATCGCGGCGGTCGACGAAGCGGTTGCCGGCGCGGCCATCGTCGCCGACCTGTTCGCCGGGCTAGGCACCTTCACCCTGTCGCGTGGTGTCAACATCCGCACCTATGCGGGGGAGGCGGGAAGGGAGGCTATCATGGCGCTGAAGCTCGCCGCCGCCCGCGCGGGCCGCCCGGTCGTCGCCGACCATCGCGACCTGTTCCGCCGCCCGCTGACCGCCACCGAACTCGACCGGTTCGACGCGGTGATCCTCGACCCGCCGCGCGCCGGCGCCCGCGAACAGGCGGCGGCACTGGCCGATAGCAAGGCGCCGGTCATCGCCTATGTTTCGTGCAATCCCAGCAGCTTCGCGCGTGATGCTAAGACGTTGGTACAAGCCGGCTACCGCATCGACTGGGTCCAGCCGGTCGGGCAGTTCCGCTGGTCGACCCATGTCGAACTGGTCGCGCGACTGGTCCGCTGACTTTCCTACACGCCACCGATCTGCCATTCAGGGTCGGCGGCGGGGCAGGGCAAGACCGGGCATGGCACGAAAAGCGCACGAGTGTGAACTTAGTGAACTTTGACGCTCAGCCGGGGTACTCAGCCCCCACGAAATACAGCCCGTCCGGCGGCGCGTTCAGCCACAGCGCCGACCGGTCGCGCGCCGCGAGGATATCGGCCAGATCGTCCGGCGTCCGCTTGCCTTGACCCACCATGGCAAGGCAGCCGACCATCGAGCGGACCTGATGATGCAGGAATGACCGCGCGGCGGCATGGATGCGCATCCGGTCGCCATCGCGCTCCACCGCCAACCGGTCGAGCGTCCGCAGCGGACTGTCCGCCTGGCAATGTGCCGAGCGAAAGGTGGTGAAGTCGTGCCGCCCGACCAACCGTGCCGCGCCTTCCGCCATCGCCTCGGCATCCAGCGGCTGCGGCACCCGCCATGCCAGCCCCAGCTCATGGGTCAGCGGCGCGCGACGGCACGTGATGCGATAGACATAGGCTCGCCGCATGCAGGAAAAGCGTGCATGCCAGTCGTCGGGCACGACTTCGCAGTCGAGGATCGCGACCGGATCTGGCCGCAGCCGGGCGTTCAGCGCCTCCATCAACCGGAACGGGTCGATCGCCTTCGCAACGTCGACATGCGCCCGCATCCCCGTCGCATGGACCCCGGCATCGGTACGCCCGGCGGCATGGACCGCCGCCTGCTCGCCGGTCACCTCGAACAGCGCGCGCTCGATCGATCCTTGCACGCTCGCCCCTTCGGACTGGCGCTGCCAGCCGACGAACGGCCGTCCGTCATATTCGACCGTCAGGGCGAACCGGGTCATGCGACACGCGTGCCCTTCGGGATCGCAAAGCCGCGCAGCATTTCGTCCGCCGACGTCACGCCACGCCCGGCGCGCTGCACCAGTACCGGCACCAACACGCCGTCCGCACAGGCGATCTCCAGTCGGTCGCCGATCACGGTTCCCGGTTCGCCGCCGCCATCCGGCACGACCCGCGCCGACAGTATCTTGATCCGCTCGCCCTGCACTTCGAGGAACGCGCCGGGCGCCGGGTTGAACGCGCGCACCTGCCGCTCGGCATCGACCGCGTTGCCGTCGAAGCGCAGCCGCGCCTCGGCCTTGTCGATCTTGGCGGCATGGGTCACGCCCTCGCTCGCCTGTTCGACCGGCGGATAGGCGTCGGGGTCGGCGAGCACTTCCAGCATCAGCCGTGCGCCCATCGCGCTCAGCTCGATCGCCAGTTCGCCCGCCGTCTTGCCCGCGACCGGCGTCCGCCCTTCCAGCCGCACCGGCCCGGTATCCATCCCCGCCGCCATCTGCATGATGCCGACGCCGGTTTCGGCATCGCCGGCGAGGATCGCCCGCTGGATCGGCGCCGCCCCCCGCCAGCGCGGCAGCAGCGATCCATGGACGTTCAGACACCCGAGACGCGGCGCATCCAGCACCGCACGCGGCAACAGCAACCCATAGGCAGCGACCACCGCGACATCGGCATTCAGCGCGGCGAACTCGGCCTGCACCGCCGGATCGCGCAACGACTCCGGCACCCGCACCGCGATCCCCAGCGATTCGGCCAGTTTGTGAACCGGGGAGGGGGTCAGCGCCTTGCCCCGCCCCGCACGACGCGGCGGCTGGCTGTACGAAGCGACGACGTCATGCCCCGCATCGACCAGCGCCTGAAGGATTGGCACCGCAAATTCGGGCGTGCCCATGAAGATGATCCGCATGACGCCTCTCGACACCGTGGCGTCCGTCCGCGCAACCCCCTATCTTGGGCCCGATGGCCTCTCCCGAAATCGACGCGCTGACGCAGGCGCTCTCCCGCCTCCCCGGTCTAGGGCCCCGTTCGGCGCGCCGCGCGGTGCTGCATCTGGTCAAAAAGCGGGAGACGGCGCTCGACCCGCTGCTGACCGCGCTCGACCGGGTGGCGCGCAATCTGGCGACCTGTTCGACCTGCGGCAATGTCGACACGACCGACCCGTGCGGCATCTGCACCGACCCGCGCCGCGATGACCGGTCGCTGTGCGTGGTGGAGGAGGTCGCCGACCTTTGGGCGCTCGACCGCGCGCGACTGTTCCCCGGCCGCTTTCATGTGCTGGGCGGTCGGCTGTCGGCACTGGAAGGCGTCCGTCCCGACGATCTCGCCATCGATTCGCTGGTCGGCCGCGTCGCGGCGGGCGGGATCGACGAAGTCGTCCTCGCGATGAACGCCACGCTGGAGGGGCAGACCACGGCCCATTACATCGCCGAGCGGATCGAGAAATATCCGGTCCGCCTGACCCAGCTCGCCCATGGCCTGCCGGTCGGCGGCGAACTCGACTATCTCGACGAAGGCACGCTGGCACAGGCGCTCCGCGCACGACGCCCGGTCGCTTGACGCCCCGGACTATGCTACATAGCTAGCCGCTATGGCCATTCTTCCGATCATCGAAATCCCCGACCCGCGCCTCCGCCTCGTCTCCGAACCCGTGGAGGGCGTGACGGACGAGGTAAAGACCCTCATCGCCGACATGTTCGACACGATGTACGACGCGCCGGGCATCGGTCTTGCCGCGATCCAGGTCGCCGTGCCGAAGCGCGTGCTGGTCATCGACCTGCAGGACGAGGAGGATGACGAGGGCAAGCCGGTCAAGGCGCCGCATGCCTTCGTCAATCCGGTGATCGAGGAAGTGTCGGAAGAGCTGTCGACCTATCAGGAAGGCTGCCTGTCGATCCCCGAACAATATGCCGATGTCGTCCGTCCCGCGCGCTGCCGCGTGACGTGGCTGGACGAAAAGGGCGACGCCCATGACCAATGGCTCGACGGGTTGATGGCGACCTGTCTCCAGCATGAAATGGACCATTTGAACGGGGTACTGTTCATCGACCATCTCTCGCGGCTGAAGCGCGACATGGTCATCAAGAAGCTGAACAAGGCGCGCAAGGCGGCGTAAGCGACGAACCGAACCCCGTTCGCCTTGTCGGGCGGGCGGGGCGGGGGTAGGTTCCGGGTCCGTTCCTCCCGGAGTATCGCATGGACCCGCTTGTCATCGTCATCGTCGCTGCCGTCCTGCTCGCGGGGCTGGCGATCGGCTGGCTGATGGGCAGCCGGCAGGTGCAGTCGCTGCGCGAGGAGCGCGACAAGCGCGAGGACGATTTCAAGCAGGCGATCGCCGACCTCGCTTTGGCCTCCGAACGCGCGAAGGAAGTACCGGCGCTGCGCGAGGAGCTGGCGGAAATCCGTGCCGACCGCGATGCGCTATTGCTCGACCATGCTGCGCTCAAGGCGAATGCCGCAGCGTTCGAGGAACGGCTGACCGAGTTCAAGGACGCGCGCGAGGCGATGGCCGCGCAGTTCCGCGAAACCGCGCATGTCATGCTGGAAGGCGCGCAGAAGCAGTTCCTGCAACGCGCCAACGAACGCTTCGCCCAGGCGGGCGACACCAACGAGATGAAGCTGAAGGCGTTGTTGGCCCCGGTCGAGGCGACGCTGAAGCGCTACGAAGCCAGCATGACCAAGGTCGAGGGCGAGCGGCAGGAAGCCTATGGCACGCTGAAGGGCCTGATGGACGCGATGCGCATCGGCCAGGAATCGGTCAAGAGCGAGGCGGCCAAGCTGGTCAACGCACTCCGTTCGGCGCCCAAGGCGCGGGGCCGCTGGGGCGAGCAGCAGTTGCGCAACGTGCTCGAAACCTGCGGCCTTGCCGAGCATACCGACTTCCAGATGGAGGTCTCGGTCGACCATGGCGACGGCCGCCTGCGTCCCGATGCCATCGTCAAGGTGCCTGGCGGCAAGAGCCTCGTGATCGATGCCAAGGTGTCGCTCAACGCCTATCAGGACGCGCATGGCGCGGTGGACGAGGTCGAGCGCGCCGGCTTCATGACCGCACACGTCGCGTCGATGAAAAATCACGTCAACGCGCTGGGTGCCAAGAGCTACCAGTCGCAGTTCGAGGATACGCCCGATTATGTCGTCATGTTCGTGCCGGGCGAACATTTCCTTGCCGCCGCGCTCGAACATGATCCGGCGCTGTGGGACTATGCGTTCGACCGCCGGGTGCTGATCGCGACCCCGACCAACCTGATCGCCATCGCCCGTACCGTCGCGGCAGTGTGGCGGCAGGAAAAGCTCGCCGGCGAAGCGCGGCAGATCGGCCAGCTCGGCCGCGAACTCCACGCCCGCCTCGCCAAGATGGGCGAGCATGTCGCCAAGCTCGGCAAGAATCTGGAAGGCGCGAACACCGCCTATAACGCATTCGTCGGCAGCCTCGAATCGCAGGTGATGACGTCGGCCAAGCGGTTCGAGACGCTGAATATCGACACCGGCGGCAAGAGTATCGAGCCGCTGCCGGTCGTAGAGCAATCGCCGCGTCCGCTGACCAAGCTGGCGGTGGCTATCGCAGCGGCGGAGGAGAGTGCCGAGCTGGCTGTAGAGGAATGAGATTTCTTCCTGCCGTTACCCCGGCTCAAGGCCGGGGAGACGATGACGCTGCGGGCAGCGGGTCATCTCGACCGTCTTACGCCCCCAAAACCAGTCCCATCGTCACCGCCACGATCCGCGCGGCCATCGCCGCACACAATCGATGCGGATCGTCGCGCGCCGGCACATATTCCGCCAGGACCAGCCCCGCGATCTCGCCCCTCTCGGCAAGTGCCGTCAGCAGCAGCACGACCTCCTCGTAGCGTAACCCGCCCGGCGTCGGCATCGCCACCGCCGGGAACACCGCCGGATCGATCCCGTCGCAGTCGATCGACACCAGATACCGCCCGCCCGCCGGCACCTGATCGATCGCGGCGTCGATCCCGCCCCGGATCAGGTCATAGGCGGTAACGATCCGGCTGCCCCAGCCACGTGCATCCTCGATCTGCCACGCGCCACCGCTGCCCAGCCCGCGCACCCCGACCTGCACCATGCCCGTGACATGCGGCATCTCCGCCAGCCGCCGCATCGGCGAGCCATAGCCGAGCGGCTCGCCCCGGATATCGTCGCCCCAATCGACATGCGCGTCGATCTGCACAACGGTCAGCGGCCCATGATCGGCGAAGGCGCTAGCGAACGGGATCGGCACCGAATCATCGCCGCCCAGCAGGATCGGCACCGCACCGGCGTTCAGCACAGTCCGCGTCGTCGCCTCGATCCGCTCGCGATTGCCGGCCGCATCCTGCGGCCGCGTATCGACATCGCCGACATCCACCACCCCCCGCGCGTCATTCGGATCGGGGAAAGGCGTGAAGCCGAGGTCGAAATCGATCTGCGACAATTGCCGCGCGAACCCCAGCGACGCCGCACGGACCGCCGCCGGTGCCTCGGCCGAATGGCTCGGTTCGCCATCATCATAGGGCGTCGCCTCGCTCGCGCCGAACAGCACGATGCTGGGCTGGTCCAGCGCATCGATATCGGCGGCGGGCAGGGCGGCGAAGGTCGGGCGGGTCATCCCCTCTCAATCCCTCGCGACGCGGAAGGTTCAGGGCCGATGCTGCCCCAGCACCGTGTAGGCCATCACCGCCGTCGCCACCGCGGCGTTCAGGCTGTCGGCCTTGCCCAGCATCGGGATCTTCACCAGCAGGTCGCATTCGGCAGCCATATGGTCCGGCATCCCCTGCGCCTCGTTGCCGGTCAGCAGGAAGGTCGGATCGGGATAGGTCGGCGCGCGATAGTCATGCTCGGTATCGAGGCTAAGACCGACCAACGTCCCCGGCCCACTGCGCAGCCAGTCCCTGAACGTCGCCCAATCGGCCCGCGCGACCGCGACGGTGAAGATCGCCCCCATGCTCGCGCGCACCGCCTCGACCGAAAACGGGTCGACGCACTCGTCGATCAGGATCAGTCCGCCCGCGCCCGTCGCATCGGCGGTGCGCAGGATCGTCCCCAGATTGCCCGGATCACGCAGGCGTTCGGCGACCAGCCATAGCGACGCATTGCGCCGGTCGATCTGCGCCAACTCGGTGGAGAATTCGTCATAGACGCCGACGACCGACCCCGGATTGTCCTTGCCCGACAGTTTCGACAGGATGTCGACCGTGGTCGAAATCGCGATGCCGCCCGCCGCCTCGGTCTCCTCGATCAGCGTCTCCAGCAGCGGATGCTGCTCGCCGCTCGCGAAATACAGCTCGGCCGGCAGCCACCCCGCCTCGCGCGCTTCGGTCAGGATGCGCAGGCCCTCGGCCAGGAAGCGGCGCTGGTCGCGGCGATGGCGCTTCTCCCGCAGGTTGCGGGCGGCCTTCACCATCGGGTTCGAATAGGCGGTAATTTCGCGTGGCATGGCCTCCGCCTAGCGCTCCTCGCGCTCCGCGTCGATGGAGTCGAGGATGCGCGTGCCCGCCATAAATACCGCGATCGGGCAGACCGCGAACAACAGTTTCCCGCCGATCCCGGGATATTGCGCCATGTAATGAAAGCCGCGCTCAACCGCGCCAACGCCCAAGCCGTAGATGACGAGGAAGGCCTCGAACTTCGACTTGATCGTGAACAGGTTTTTCAGCCGGGTCAGCATGGTTCGAAAATACGCAAAATGCGTACCATTGGCGGTTTTCCGCCACTCCCGCCGCCCGACTGATGGTTAATTGTCAATTAACCCGACAAGGTCGAGCGATTCCAGTAGCGCGCGGTGCGCCGCCTCGATCGCTTCGATCAGCGCGGGATCGCCGATATCGGCAGGTGCGATCCGTTCCGGCCAATGCGCCTCGACCACCGCCGCGATCCGGTCGAGCTTCGCGTCATCCACCAGGAACCGGGGATCGACCGTCGCCGGATCGGCCACGACCCGCAGCCGCAGGCAGGCCGGGCCGCCGCCATTGGCCATCGATTCGCGGACATCGACAACCTCCAGCCGGCGGATCGGTCCGTTGCCGGCGACCATTTCCTGCAACCACGTCCACACCCGTTCATTGTCGCGCGCTTCGCTCGGCAGGATCAGCACCATGCCGCCGCCATCGGGCAGGGTCACCAACTGCGCATTGAACAGGTAGGAGGTGATCGCGTCGGCAAGGCTGACCCGGTCGGCCGGAACCTCGATGATCTCGACCGATGGCATTGCCGCACGCAGGTCGGCGAAGAAGCGATCGCGGTCCTCGAACGCCTGTTCATGCGCGAACAGCACCCGCTCGTTCGCCACCGCGACGACGTCGTTATGGAATGCGCCCGCCGCGATCGCCGCGTCGGACTGCCGCGCCAACAGCGTCCGTGCCGGATCGAGGCCGTGGGCGCGCGCAATCGCTTCCGACGCCTCGCGATGCTGACGCGCGGGAAAGGGGCCGCCGCTCACGCCATAGACGAACACCTCGACTCCCTGTGCACCATGGGTTTCGCACAACCGCATATGGTTCGCCGCGCCCTCGTCGCCGAACGGGGCGGGCACCGGACCGTGCACGGCAAAGGCCGGATCGGCAAAGGCGATCCGCAACTGGGCCAACGTCTGCGGCCATTCATGGCTGCGATGCGGCATCGTCACCAGATTGGCGACGGTCAGGTGGCAGCGCCCGTCACCGCAATCGTTGGCCGGCGAAACCGTCGCCGCATTGGCCGCCCACATTGCCGACGCCGACAGCGCCTGTGCCCGGAGATGCGGCGGGGCACCGGCATAGTCCGTCGCGAGTTTCGCCAGCCAGCCATGGTCCGGGCGCGGATGCGGTAACAAAATGCCCTGCGTCAGCCCGAGCGCAAGGTTCGCGCGCATCTTGGCGATCCCCTGCAACGCCGCCGCGCGCGGCCGCGACGTCTCGCCCGCATTGCGCGTCGCCGCCAGATTGCCATGGCTCAGCCCGGCATAATTGTGGCTGGGACCGATGATCCCGTCGAAATTGATCTCGCGCACGCTCATCGCGCCACCTGCGATACCGTGTCGCCGACCGCGACGTTCAGCGCGCGGGCGGCTTCGGCATCGATCACGATCCCGTCGTCGCGCACCGTCGCATCGCCCATGCACGCGCGGAAATCGGAAAGGCGCCCGGTCGACAGCAGCGACGGGGTGCCGCCTTCGCCGATCGCCACCACCTGCCGCTCGCGCCGGTCGCGGATCGTCGCGATCTGGTCGGTCCGCGCGGTCATGGTCGGCCCGCCATCGAAGATGTCGACATAATTCTCATAGGCAAAGCCTTCATTCTCCAGCATCCGCATCGCCGCGCGACCGGTCGGATGGGGCAGGCCGATGACCCCGCGCGCCGCTTCGGGCAGCATCGCGATATAGACCGGGTGGCGCGGCATCAGGTCGGCGATGAACTGGTTGCCATGGATCGCATTGAACTGGTCGGCGTCCTGGAACGTCATGCCGAAGAAGCGCCCGGCAACCCCGTCCCAGAAGGGCGATCCGCCCGCTTCGTCGATGATCCCGCGCAGCTCCGCCAGCACCCGGTCGGCAAAGCGCCCGCGATGCCGCGCGATGAACAGATAGCGCGACCTGGCGAGCAGCAGCCCCAGCCCGCCGGCCCGCTCGCCCGGATGCAGGAACAGCCCGCCGACCTCGCTCGACCCTTCCAGATCGTTGACGAGGTTCAGGATGTCCGCGCGGAAGGTGCGGCCCAGCGCCTCGCTATGCTTGGTCAGCGTCGCGACGCGGTACGAATAGAAGGGCCAGCGCTGCCCGACCTTGGTGAACACTTGGCAGGTGCCGCGCACCTCGCCGGTGTCGATATTCTCCAGCACCAGCACGAACACCTCGTCGCGCGGGGCGTCCTCTTCATGGCTGAACGCGACGGCGCTGCGTTCCAGTCGGGTCATCAGAGCATTGCGGTCGGGGGGCAGGTTGGTGAAGCCGCCGCCGGTCAGCTTCGCCATTTCGTAGAGATATTTCAGGTCGCTTTCGCGCGCCGCACGGATTCGAAACGTCACAATCCCCCCTGTGCCACTATTCGGGCTATCGCCAGCGCCGACAGGCGGGCGCGTTCGGCCAGGCTGTCGACGATCATAAATTCCTCTGCCGAATGGATCGCGCCGCCGCGCACGCCCATCGTGTCGATCACCGGCACCCCGGCGGCGGCAATGTTGTTGCCATCGCATACCCCGCCGGTGTCGCGCCACGCGATCGGGATCGACAGGTCGGCGCCGGCCGCCTGCACCAGCGCGAACAGCTTCGCCGCACCCGCATCGATCGGCTTGGGCGGGCGGTTGAAGCTGCCGTGCACCGCGATCGTCACGTCGTGCTGCGCGGCGACCATCGCCACCGCCGCGTCGATCTGCGACCGGGCGCGTTCGATCTCGTCCAACCCGTGCGGCCGGAAATTGACGCGGAGCACGGCATGGTCGGGAACGACATTGTTCGGCCCGCCGCCATCGATCTTTGCCGGATTGACGGCCAATCGCGGCCCACGCACCGCGTTCAACCGGAGCGCGATGTCGGCGGCGGCGACGATGGCGTTGCGCCCGTCCTCCGGATTGCGCCCGGCATGCGCGCTGCGCCCGGTGACGACAATCGAGAAATTGCCGGTTCCCCCGCGCGCGCCGGCCAGCGTGCCGTCGGGCAGGGCGGGTTCATAGGTGAAGGCCGCGACCTTGCCCTTCGCCACCCGCTCGATCAGCCGCGCGGAGGAAAACGACCCGGTTTCCTCGTCCGAATTGATCATCACGTCATAGCCGAACCGGTCGCCGATCCCGGCGGCTTCGACGGCCTTCAGCGCCGCCAGCATCACCGACAGCCCGCCCTTCATGTCCGCCGCGCCCGGCCCGTTCAGGGTGTTCGGGTCGGTATAGCGCATCGCCTGAAAGGCGTGGGTTTCACCGTACACCGTGTCCATGTGGCCGGTGAACAGCATCCGCACCGGCGCCTCGGGCCGCACGCTGACCAGAAGATGTCGGCCATGCTCGATTGCGCGGACGGTGCCATCGGCATCGACCGTCTCCACGGGATCGGGGTCGACCAGCGTGATTGCGCCGGGCAGCGCGGCAAAACCGTCCGCCAGCATCGCCCCGACGGTGTTCAACCCCGGAACGTTGCGCGTCCCGCTGTTCACGGCAACCCATCGTTCGACCTGGCGCAGCATCTCCGCCTGATCGATCGCCTCGATCGACCGGCGTTCGTCCATCGTCATCCTGTCCATCGGGACGTTGTAGAGTGATATCGTATCAAACGGAACCGCTTGTGGTGGTCCATCAGTCAAGCCGCACCACGTCACCCCGGGCTTGACCCGGGGGCCCGCTTCTTCTTCCTTCGTCCGCGAGGAAAAGCCGTCACTCGGATCAAGTCCGGGTGACGAAAACGGTAGATCCGAGCCAGACCCTAGAACGCGTACACCAGCGACGCCCGCCCGGTCGTATCCGTATTCACCCGCCCGACCGGTGGCCGGCTTTCGAACTGGATATTGTACGACAGCCGCGCCGACAGCGGTCCCAGCAGCTTGGCGTCGACCGCGGTCAGGCTGGTGACCGTGCTGTTGGCGTCCTGCAAATAGGCCGATGTATCCTGCCTGAGCGTCAGCGCTGGCGTCATCCGCCAGTCGAAATCGACCGACCCGCGCGCGGCAAGGTTCCGTTCGGCCAGGCCGGTGGTGAACGAAGTATAACGAAACGCCGGACCCAGTTCGAGGTCGAGCGTCACCGGCCCCTTGGCGACGACGGTATAGCCCGCCCCGCTCGATGCCGAATAACGGTCGTAATAGCCGAAGAACTTGTCCGATTCATATTGTGCGGCGCCATAGATATAGAGCCGGTCGTCGACCTTGTAGTTGGGTTCGAACGCCGCGAGATAATGTTCGCGCGTCGGGATGCTGTTGTTTTCCTGATAATCCGCCTGCAATTTCAGCTTGTGGCGCCAGCGATAGCCCTCGCGCGACAGGTCGAGCACGGCGGTGACGCCCAGGCTGTCCGAATTGCCGCTGTTGATCCACCCGCCGACCTCGGCCCGGCCCTTCACCAGCGCGCCGAACGACGCGGTGCGCAGTCGCTTTTCGGTCTTCTCGGTCCGCTCGAACGTGTAATGCGACGCCAGTTCGGCGATCTTCTGCGAATGTTTCGGCGCGGCCTTGCGGGCATAGCGCACGATCGTCGCGACGTCGTTGTCATTGCCCGACGCCATCGCCTCTTCCAGCATCGTGCGGATTTCGATCGGCAGGTCCGGCTCGGGCGGGGGTTCCGCGAAATACAGGCCCAGGGGCAGGAGGAGCGCGGGGTTCGGCATCACCGCCCGCTATAGCCGATCGAATGCATATCGCCTGAACGATTCATCGCGGTACCGGGTCGGTTCACCGATGCAGATGCTCCGCGAACCCCGCCAGTACCTGTTCGTACAGCGCCTTCTTGAACGGCACGATCATCGTCGGCAGATCGGCCGGATCGGCCCAGCGCCACGCGCGGAATTCCGGTTCAGGCGTGCGGATGTCGATATCGTCGTCCGCCCCCTCGAACGCGAACAGGAACCAGCGCTGCCGCTGCCCGCGCCATTTCCCCTTCCAAATCTTGCCGATCATGTCGTCGGGCAGGTCGTAGAACAGCTCTTCCGGCCCTTCCGCGATCAGCCGCACCTTGTCCGCCCCGATGCCGGTTTCCTCGCGCAGCTCGCGGATCGCGGCGTCAATCGGCGCCTCGCCATCGTCGATCCCGCCCTGCGGCATCTGCCACGCCTCCAGCGTCGAATCGAGCCGCTGGCCGACGAACACCTGTCCGTCGCGGTTCAACAGCATGACGCCGGCACAGGGGCGATAGGGGAGGGCGGTCTTGTCCATCGCCGCTTCCTATCGCGGGCCAATGGCTTTTGCGAGGCGCATCGGCATCTTATCTCCGCAAAGTGATCCCCGTCATCCACCATCCCGATTATGTCGCCGAAAGCCCGCCGGGCAGCCGCTATCGCTGGGGCAAGAACGGCCTCGTCCGCGACCTCCTGCTCGAAATGGGGTCGGCAATCGACTGGCACGGCTGCGATCCGATGCCCCGCGCGTGGATCGAAGCGGTCCATGACGACGTCTATGTCGCCGAAGTGATCGAGGCGCGCGTACCGCCGCACAAGGAACGCCGCATCGGCTTCGCCGTCACCCCGCCCATGGCATTGCGCGCGCAGGCGGTACCCGGCGGCACCTATGCCGCCGCCCGCGTCGCGATGGAACGGGGCTATGCCGCCAACACCGCCGGGGGCAGCCACCATGCGCTGGCCGATACCGGCGCCGGCTATTGCGTGTTCAACGACCTCGCCATCGCCGCACACCGGCTGGTCGAGGAAGGCACGTGCGAGCGGGTGCTGGTGGTCGATGTCGACGTTCACCAGGGCGACGGCACCGCCTCGCTGCTCGCCGGACGCCCGAACCTCGCCACCTATTCGATCCATGCCGACAAGAATTTTCCGGCACGAAAGGCGGTGTCGACGCTCGACGTGCCGTTGGCCGACGGAGTCGGTGACGACGAATATCTGACGACGCTGGAGGCGACGCTCGTGCCGCTGATCGACAGTTTTGCGCCGTCGCTGATCCTCTATCAGGCCGGGGTCGACCCCTTCGCCGACGACCGCCTCGGCCGTTTGTCCCTGACGCAGAATGGCCTCGACGAGCGCGACCGCTGGGTCGGCCAGCTGGCCCGTACCCGTGGCCTGCCGATCGCCAGTGCGCTGGGCGGCGGCTATGGCGACCTGCTGGAGGTATCGCGCCGCCATGTCGCGTCGATCGTCGCGCTGGCACAGGGAACCGGGATTGTCGCGTAGGCGTAACGTCACGCGATGAGCGATCCCGTCCTACTCTGGCTCCGCCAGGACCTCCGCCTGCGCGACCAGCCCGCGCTTCTCGCCGCGATCGACGATGGGGCGGTGATCCCGGTCTATATCCTCGACGACACCTCGCCTGGCGACTGGGCGATCGGCGGCGCGCAGCGCTGGTGGCTGCATCACAGCCTCGTCGCGTTCGACGACTCGCTGCGGGCAAAGGACTCGCGCCTGATCCTGCGCCGGGGCGAAGCGGTCGCCGAACTGCGCAAGCTGATGAAGGGAACCGGCGCGACCCGCATCCATGCCGTGCGCCATTACGAACCCTGGTGGGTAAAGGCGCAGGAGGCACTCGGCGATACGCTCTCCCTGCACGATGGCAATCACCTACGCCCGCCCGAAAGTGTCCGCACCGGATCGGGAGGGATGTTCAAAATCTATTCGTCCTTTTGGAAGGCGCTGAACCAGATGCTGCCGCCCGAGGACCCGGTGCCGATGCCGCGCACGATTCCGTCGCCGTCCCAATGGCCGAAATCCGACAAGCTCGCCGACTGGAAGCTGCTCCCGACCAAGCCCGACTGGGCGACCGCGTTCGGCACATCGTGGCAACCGGGCGAGGATGGCGCGCACAAGGCGCTGAAATCCTTCGCCGCCCGCCTCGACGATTACGACACCGCCCGCAACCTGCCCTCGGTCGACGGCAGTTCGAACCTGTCGCCGCATCTCCACCATGGCGAACTCTCCCCGCGGCAAATCTGGGCGGCGCTGGACGGGCAGGGCGACAGCCTGACGACCTATCGCAAGGAACTGGCATGGCGCGATTTCGCCAGCGGCGTCATCCTGTCGATGCCCGACTATGCCGACGCCAATGGCCGCCCGCGCTACGACAAATTGAAATGGCGGAGCGACGCGGCGGCGAAGCGCGATCTGAAGGCGTGGCAGCAGGGCCGCACCGGCTATCCGATCGTCGATGCCGGCATGCGCCAGCTGTGGCAGATCGGCTGGATGCACAATCGCGTGCGGATGATCGCCGCATCGTTCCTCATCAAGCATCTGCTGATCGACTGGCGCGAGGGCGAACGCTGGTATTGGGACTGCCTGGTCGACGCCGATCTCGGCAACAATGCGGTCAACTGGCAATGGGTCGCCGGCACCGGCGTCGATTCGAACATGTTCGGGCGGATCATGGCCCCACTCACCCAGTCGGAAAAATTCGACGCCGCCGACTATATCCGCCGCTGGGTGCCCGAACTGGCGAAACTGCCGGACGAGGCGATCCACGATCCCGATGCGGCGGGGTGTCGGCCGAAGGCGTATCCGGAAAAGATCATCGAGCACCGGGAGGCGCGCGAAAGGGCGCTGGCGGCGGCGCGGGGGATTTGACCGGCCACCACCGTATCCCCGCGCAGGCGGGGATCCAGAGCCAGCATCGCAACGGCAGCTCGGCTCGCCCTGGACCCCCGCCTGCGCGGGGGTGCGGCACGTCCGTGTAAGCTACCCGCACAACCCCCGCCCGGCCGGATCGCGCAGCGCCGCCGCTTCCGACCCGCTCTCGCTCAACCGGTCGAACTGCAACCCCGACAGCGACGCCCGCCCCCGGCACGCCGCCTCGCACCCCGCCGGCAGCGATCCGGGAAACCGCACGCCATCGCCATAAAACGCGGCATCGAACGCGCAGCCCTTGCCGAAATCGACCCGCATCCGCTCGCCGTCCCGCGAATAGGTCCCGTGCGCGCTGCATCCGATCCCTTCGCCATAATCGACGAACGTTCCGATCCGACCGGTCGTGATGCACAGCCGGTCGCCCTCGCGCGCATACAGCCCGACCGGCTGCGCGGTGGCCGGATCGCGCACCACACCCCGCGCGATCGCCGCCTGCTCCAGCGTCGCTCCTTCCGGCTCGGACGAAGGCGTCGCTTCCTGCGAACAGCCCGCCAGCACCAGCAGGGCCGCCGCCAGCAACCTCATGCCACCGGCACCAGCCGATCGCCCTCGATCCGGCGAAAGAAACAGCTGTCCGCGCCCGTATGACACGCCGGCCCGGTGGGGATGCAGCGAACCCACAAGGCGTCCTGATCGCAATCGATCCGCAGCTCGACGACGCGCAGCACGTTGCCCGACGTCTCGCCCTTCTTCCAGATCGCCTGCCGGCTCCGCGACCAGAAGGTCGCCTCGCCCGTTTCGATCGTCAGCCGCAACGCATCCGCGTTCATATGCGCCACCATTAACGGCGCGCCGCTATCGGCATCGACACACACCGCGGTCAGCAGCCCGTCGGCGTCGTATTTGGGGTTCAGGGTCAGGCCGGTATCGCGCGGAATCATCCGCAACCCCTATCGCCGATCATGGTTCCGCCGCAATCGACGATCAAAGGGCGACAAATCGATTCAGCCTACCTATATGGCGGCCGTGTGACACGCTTATCCCCGGAAGGGCCTATGTTCACCACCCAACCTTTCGACGACGACAAGCTGCGCGAAGAGTGCGGCATCTTCGGTGTATCCGGCGCGGACGGCGCTGCGGCGCTCGTGGCCCTCGGCCTCCACGCGCTCCAGCATCGCGGGCAGGAAGCGGCCGGCATCTGCAGCTGGGATGGGGCGATGTTCCATACCCAGCGGGCGCAGGGCCATGTCGCGGGCAATTTCGACCGGCCTGAGGTGATCGAATCGCTTCCCGGCGCCACCGCCTGCGGCCATGTCCGCTATTCGACCACCGGTGAGACGTCGAACCGCAACATCCAGCCGCTCTATGCCGAACTGGCGTCGGGCGGGTTCGCAGTGGCGCATAACGGCAATCTTTCCAACGCCATGCGGCTGCGCAAGGATCTGGTCCGCACCGGATCGATCTTTCAGTCGACCAGCGACACCGAAGTCATCATCCACCTCGTCGCGACGTCCAACTACCGGACGCTGCTCGACCGGTTCATCGATGCATTGAAGCAGGTCGAAGGCGCCTATTCGCTGATCTGCATGACGCCAGAGGGCATGATCGCCTGCCGCGATCCGCTGGGCATCCGTCCGCTGGTGATGGGCAAGCTGGGCGACGCGTATATCTTCGCCTCCGAAACCGTCGCGCTCGACGTCGTCGGTGCCGAGTTCGTCCGCGAAGTCGAACCGGGCGAACTGGTCATCGTGTCGAACGGCGAGCTCCGCTCGATCCGCCCGTTCGCGCCGCTGTCCCCGCGTCCCTGCATCTTCGAATGGGTTTATTTCTCACGCCCCGATTCGATCAGCGAAGACCGCTCGGTCTATTCGGTGCGCAAGGCGATCGGTGCCGAACTGGCGCAGGAAAACCCGGTCGAAGCCGATCTGGTCATCCCGGTGCCCGATTCGGGCGTGCCCGCAGCGATCGGCTATGCGCAGGCGTCGGGCATTCCGTTCGAACTGGGCATCATCCGCTCGCACTATGTCGGCCGCACCTTCATCCAGCCCGGCGACAAGGTCCGTCATCTGGGCGTCAAGCTGAAGCACAATGCCAACCGCAAGCTGATCGAGGGCAAGCGCATCGTGCTGGTCGACGATTCGATCGTGCGCGGCACCACCAGCCTTAAGATCGTGCAGATGATGCGCGATGCCGGTGCGGCGGAGGTCCATATGCGCATCGCTTCGCCGCCGACGCGCCATTCGTGCTTCTACGGCGTCGACACCCCCGAACGGGCGAAGCTGCTCGCGGCCAAGCTCGATCTGGGCGGCATGACCGACTATATCCAGGCCGACAGCCTCGCCTTCATCTCGATCGACGGTCTCTATCGTGCGCTCGGCGAAGCCAACCGCACCTCGGTCCGTCCGAAATATTGCGATGCCTGCTTTACCGGCGATTATCCGACGCCGCTGACCGATCAGGACGAAACCAGCTCGGTCGATCAGCTGGCGGTGCTGGCCGAACGCGTCGGATGAGCGACCGGTTGAAGGGGCAGCTGGCGCTCGTCACCGGCGCCAGCCGCGGGATCGGTGCCGCCACCGCCATCGCGCTCGCGGCGCAGGGTGCGCACATCATCCTCACCGCGCGCACGACCGGCGGGCTGGAGGAGGTCGAGGACGCGATCTATGCCGCGGGTGGCTCGGCCACCATCGCGCCGATCGACCTCTACGACCTGACCGCCATCCCGCAGCTGGTGTCGGCGATCGCCGACCGCTGGCGCGCGCTCGACATGCTGGTGCTCAACGCCGGCGCGCTCGGTACGCTGGGGCCGGTGCCGTCGTTCGACCCGAAGGAATTCGACAAGGTGATGGCGCTGAACGTCACCGCCAACGCCGCACTGATCGCCGCCTTCTCGCCGATGCTGCGTCTGGCACGGGCAGGGCGGGTGGTCGGCGTCACCTCCTCGGTCGGTGCCGCCCCGCGCGCCTATTGGGGCATGTACGGCGCGTCGAAGGCCGCGTTCGACAACATCATCGCCAGCTATGGGCTGGAGATGGCGAACATCTCGCCGGTCCGCACCGCCATCGTCGATCCCGGCGCCACCCGGACGAAGATGCGCGAGCGGGCCTATCCCGGTGAAGACCCGCAATCGGTCAAGCCGCCCGAACGGGTTGCCGACGCGATCGTGCGGCTGATGACGGAAGGCTTCGACAGCGGCACCCGCATCCGCGTCGATTGACCGCGGTTCGCCGTCGCTGAAATCATACGTCACCCCAGCGCAGGCTGGGGTCTTCCGGTAACAGCACACAGCAGGAGCCGCAGGAGACCCCAGCCTGCGCTGGGGTGACGTCGTGGTGCACCGCCCACTACGGCACCGTTCGACCAAGGTTCCGAACCCCAGCAAAAACAAATAGTTGGATTCCGTCGGGCCCCGATCCGCGCTCGCTCGTTGTCCGGCGGCTGCGCGTGCAGCTGCCGTTCGAGGAGCCTTCACATGGCCGTAAAATTCGCCGGAACGATGAACGCGATCAATCGCGGACTGGACGAGACCAAGCCCGCCAAGGGCGCGACGATGATCGAGGATTGGGAAGCCGCGCTGGCCGACACCGACGTGCCGGGCGCCAAGGGCATCCTGCGCGACCTCGCATCGCTGCGCAAACAGCTGGAAAAGGATAACCCCGACAGCGACCGCATCCACGACCTGCTCCACCGCCTTGGCGCCGCCACCACGAAGATCGCCGAGAAATCGGACAAGCAGCAGGACAAGCTGCGCGCGCTGGGCGAAGCCTTGAGCGAAGCGGGCGAGGAAACGCCGGACGAGGAAGAAGACACCGAAGCCGCCGCCGCTCCCAAGCGCGCGCGGAAGAAGGGGTAAGGGGCAAGGCGGTGGGCTGTCCGCCGCCTGCTTTCGGCTTTCCTACAGCCACCCGATCCGCCAAAATCGTCACCCCAGGCTCGACCCGGGGTCCCGCTTCTCCTCCACCGATCGTGAGAAAGCGGGACCCCGGATCAAGTCCGGGGTGACGTCATGCGCGGGGAGATAATGGAGCGCCACAAAACCGTGGCGAGTGTGAACTTAGTGAACTTTGGCCGCCCTCAAGGCTCGATCGTCGGGGTCCAGGGCCCCTCGCGAAACCATTTCGTGATGATGTACTTGGTGCCCTCGACCACCGCCATGCCCTCATGCAGCGTGGCGAGGTTCGGGCTTCCATCGGCGTTCATGTTGTTCCACGCGACCAGCATCCCCGGCCGCGGATTGAACCGGACGCCGGCCTGCGGGAACCATGTCGCGCCGCCCTGTTCGACCTCGTTCAGATAGACCATCGCCGTCCAGGTCCGCTGCCCGCCCTGTACCGCCATCGAAGCCCAGTACGGCTCATTCTCGTTGAAATAGTCGTTATGCGCCCGGAACTGCTGGCCCGGCGCGTATCGCTGGCCCTGCATCGTCTCGCCATGCTCCGGCGGGATGCCGAGCAGGTGCGCGATCTTCTCGTCGATCGGCTGAAGCAGCGGGTGCCACCGGTCGAGGTCGCAGCTGTCGCTGGTGCGGAAATTGGGATCGTTGGTCGCGGTCAGCAGCGTCGATTTGCGACGACCCGCATCGATCGTCGCCATCAGCATGTCGCACTCGTCCTCCGACAGGAAGTCGGTGAGCGCGAAGACGACCGCCGCATCGGTCTTGGCCCGGCGGATACCTGGCACGGCCGAAAGCGTCGCCTCGACCGAGCGGCCCCATTCCGCCCGGACAGGGGAGGGGCCACCGGGCGCTTTACGGACAGGCGTATTCATGGCCGGCGTTCAACCAGATAGCGGCGCTAGTGTCGAGGGGGCGGGCGCCGCTATCGTCACGCCGGCGAAGGCCGGAATCCATTGTGTGGGGAGGCTTCGGCTCCATCGAACCGGTCCGCGACCCGCTCAATGCTTGTGCGTCTCCATCAACTCGATGAGCACCCCGCCCATGTCGCGCGGATGGACGAACACGATCGGCGTCCCATGCGCTCCGATCCGTGGCTTCCCCAAGACCCGCGCGCCCTTCGCGGTCAGCTCGGCGACGGCGGCATCGATATCCGCCACCTCGAAGCACAGATGATGCTGCCCCCCCGCCGGGTTCTTTGCCAAAAACCCGGCGATCGGAGAGGCATCGTCATACGGCTCGATCAGCTCGATCTGCATATTGGGCGCATCGATGAAGCACACCTTCACCCCCTGCGCGGGCAGGTCGAACGGCTCCCCGATCGCCTCGGCGCCCAGCAGGTCGCGATACATCGCAATCGACACGGCGATGGACGGCGTTGCGACACCGACATGGTTCAACCGACCGAGGGTCACAACCAATCCTCCCCTGCACGGGGAGGGGGACCATCCGCAGGATGGTGGAGGGGGGCGTCCTGCTCCACCACGGATGCATTGCGGGGCTCGCCCCCTCCACCAGCTTCGGTGGTCCCCCTCCCCGTGCCGGGGAGGAGCTCATAGCGGAATATTGTCATGCTTCTTCCACGGGTTCTCGAGCTTCTTGTTCCGCAGCTTGCGCAGCCCCAGCGCCACCCGGCGTCGGGTCGAATGCGGCAGGATCACCTCGTCGATGAACCCCTTGCTCGCCGCGACGAACGGGTTGGCGAAGCGCGCCTCATATTCGGCCGTCCGCGCCGCGACCTCGGCCGGGTCCTTCGACCGGAAGATGATCTCCACCGCGCCCTTCGCACCCATCACCGCGATCTCGGCGGTCGGCCACGCATAGTTCAGGTCACCACGCAGATGCTTCGACGCCATCACATCATAGGCCCCGCCATAGGCCTTGCGGGTGATCACCGTGATCTTGGGCACCGTCGCCTCGGCATAGGCGAACAGCAGCTTCGCGCCATGCTTGATGATCCCCGAATGCTCTTGGCCGACCCCGGGCAGGAACCCAGGCACGTCGACGAAGGTCACGATCGGGATCTCGAACGCGTCGCAGAAGCGCACGAACCGCGCCGCCTTCTTCGACGAATTGATGTCGAGGCACCCGGCCAGCACCATCGGCTGGTTGGCGACCACGCCGACCGTGCGCCCTTCGATCCGGCCGAAGCCGATGATGATGTTGCCGGCATGGGCGGGCTGCAGTTCGAAGAACTCGCCATCGTCCAGCGTCCGCACGATCAGCTCGTGCATGTCATAGGGCTGGTTGGCGCTCGGCGGGATCAGCGTGTCGAGGCTGGGTTCGATCCGGTCCCACGGATCGTCGCTCGGCCGTTCCGGTACGCCGCTGCGGTTGTTCACCGGCAGGAAATCGACGAAGTCGCGCGCCGCCAGCAACGCCTCGATATCATTCTCGAACGCGCAGTCGGCGACCGACGACTTGGTCGTGTGGGTGATCGCGCCGCCCAGCTCTTCCTGCGTCACCACCTCGTTCGTCACCGTCTTGACCACATCCGGCCCGGTCACGAACATGTAGCTCGAATCCTTCACCATGAAGATGAAGTCGGTCATGGCGGGCGAATAGACCGCGCCGCCCGCGCACGGCCCCATGATGAGCGACAGCTGCGGCACCACGCCCGACGCCAGCACGTTGCGCTGGAACACCTCGGCATAGCCGCCGAGCGACGCGACGCCCTCCTGAATCCGCGCGCCGCCCGAATCGTTCAGTCCGATGACCGGCGCGCCGACCTTCATCGCCATGTCCATGATCTTGCAGATCTTCTGCGCATGGCGCTCCGACAGCGACCCGCCGAACACGGTGAAGTCCTGGCTGAAGACATAGACCAGCCGGCCGTTGACCGTGCCCGATCCCGTCACCACGCCGTCGCCGGGAATGACCTGGTCCGGCATCCCGAAATCGACGCAGTTATGTTCGACATACATGTCGAGTTCCTCGAATGATCCTTCGTCGAGGAACACGTCCAGCCGTTCGCGCGCCGTCAGCTTGCCCTTGGCGTGCTGCGCCGCGACCCGCTTCTCGCCGCCACCGGCCCGGGCGGCCGCGCGGCGCTTCTCCAGCGCTTCGAGTGCTTCGAGCATCGTCTCTCCTTGGCCCGTTGGTCGGGCGTTTCCGCCCTTGTGCCAGCAGGAGGGGGAGAAGCGCAATATTCTTGCGTCACCCGAAGCGATAGCCGGACACGACCCAGCCCATCACCACATCGCGATAGTCGCGGACCGCCGGACCATCGCCACCCGCACCCAGCGCTACCATCAGCGGCAGCAGATGCTCGGCCTCTGGATGGGCAAAGCGGGCATGGGGGAGGTGCTCCCATGCCGCGACCCGCTCCGCCCGCATCGCCGGGTCGGGCTCAGTCACCGCGGCGGTCAGCGCGGCGTCCCATTCGTCGGCGATCGGCGTGACCGACGCCCCACGCGCGCGCAGGTTATGGAAGCTCATGCCCGACCCGATGATCAGCACGCCTTCATCCCTGAGCGGCGCCAGCGCCCGCCCCATCGCGATATGCGCGGCCGGGTCGAGCGAGCGGTCGAGCGATATCTGGACCAGCGGAATATCGGCCTCCGGCACCGCGACCATCATCGGAATGAACACGCCATGGTCCCAGCCGCGCGTCGCTTCCTCCGCCGTTGCAAAGCCGGCACCCTGCAATAGCGCCGCCGCCCGTCGCGCCACGTCCGGCGCACCCGCCGCGTCCCAGCGCAGGTGATAGGTGTGTTCGGGAAAGCCGTAATAATCATAGAGCAGCGACGGCGCCTCGCCGACATGCACGGTTGGCCGATGCGCCTCCCAATGCCCCGAAATCATCAGGATCGCACGCGGCCGTTCAGGCAGCGACGCGATCAGCCCGGCCAGATAGTCCTGCATCGGTCGCCACATCGGATCGGGTGCCTGACCCGGGTTCAGGAAGAAGCAGGGACCACCGCCATGCGGCACGAACAGGGTAGGGAGTGTCATACCCTCACAGGTCGCGCTGCGCCCGCCCGGACTCAAGGCCGCGCACGGAAACGACGCGTTTCGACTTGGCGTCGTGGCATGCAAGTCCCTACAAGGTCGCCCGCATGAGCCGCTTCACCGTCAACAACCTGCCGCAGGAATATCGGCTCGACCCCGAAACACCGCTGCTCTGGGCGCTGCGCGACGTATCGAACCTGACCGGCACCAAATATGGCTGCGGCACCGGCCATTGCGGCGCCTGCACGGTCGATGTCGACGGGCGCGCGGTAAAGTCGTGCCAGGTGACCATCGGCAGCCTGGAAGGGACGTTCGTCACCACGATCGAAGGGCTGGCGCGCGATCGCAGCCACCCGGTGCAGGCGGCGTTCCTCGCGGCGCAGGTCGTGCAATGCGGCTTCTGTATCCCGGGCTTCGTCATGGCGACCGTCGCATTGCTGCGCCAGAACCGCGACCCGAGCGAAGCGGAGATCGCCGCCGCGCTCAACCATCTGTGCCGCTGCGGCATCTATCCCCGCCTGATCGATGCGGTGCGACAGGCCGCGGCCGCGGCGCGTGGCGATGCGACGCTGGCCCCGCCGCCGCGCCCCGGCATCGACCGGGCAGAGGCCGCGCGCGAAACGCCCGCGCTGACCCCGCCAACCAAGTAGCGCCTATTCTTTCAATTGGCTGTCATCGCCATTCAGCAACAGTTGATCGCGCCCGTAATAAACCGCATCCATCGTAGCCGGCGACTTCCGGCGGTGGAGGCAGAGAATGAAGAGCCGTTTCCTGTTGGCCCTGTTGAGCGTGTCGGCGCTGGTCCCGACGGCGGCCATGGCCCAGGCCGATCCGGAGTTTCGCGGACCGCGCGGCGGACGGGAGCGGATCGAACGCTCGCCCGGTGGCGAATCGCCCGGCGCGCGTGCCGAATTCCGCAACGATATCCGCGTCGAAGCACCGCAGCCGCGCCCCGAACGCCCGCGCATCGACGAACAGCGCACCGAACCGCAGCGCGGCTGGCAGGATCGCGGCGACCGCAGCGGCTTCGACCGGCCGCGCCCACCGCGCGACGGCAACGGGCAGATCGACCGCGAGCGGCTGCGCGGCGACTGGCAGCAGGGTAATCGCGGTGACCGCGGCGGGTGGCAGGGGCGGCAGGATGCGCCGCGTCCCGACCGCGACTTCCGAACCCCGCCGCGCGACGCGCAGGGGCAGATCGATCGCGAGGCGCTGCGCCGCGACTGGCCGCGCGCGGATGGCCGTGGCCAGTTCGACCGCGATCGCCGCGAGCAATGGCGCCGGGAACAATGGCGTCGCGAACAGCAGAATGGCGGCTGGGACCGCGATAACCGCGATTGGGGCCGCGACGGTCGCGACTGGGGTCGCAACGACTGGAACCGCGGCGACCGGGACTGGGATCGTGGCAATCGCTGGGAACGCGGCGGCCAGTGGGATCGTGGCTGGCGGCGCGACGACCGCTATGACTGGAACCGCTATCGCCAGCAGAACCGTGGTTTGTACCGCCTGCCGCGTTATTACGCGCCGTCGGGCTGGAGCTATGGCTATCGCCGCTTCGGCGTCGGCGTCCGGCTGAACTCGTTCCTGTTCGGGTCGAACTACTGGATCAACGATCCGTTCTATTATCGCCTGCCGGAGGTGTGGGGGCCGTATCGCTGGGTGCGCTATTATAACGACGCGCTGCTGGTGGACGTCCGTTCGGGCCAGGTGGTCGACGTCGAGTACGACATTTTCTGGTAAGCCTGCCGTTACGGCACGGGCGCGACGCGGCGGGGGCAACCCCGCCGCGCTTGCGTTAGGGCTGGCATTCGCCGCGTCCTTTTCGCAAACCGTATCAAAAGATACGGGAGAGCGATTCGATGGCAGGCGATATTCGGGTGCAGCGGAACGGCGACGTGCTGGGCATCACGCTCGACCGGCCCGACCGGCTGAACGCCGCGCCACCGGCAATGTTCGATGCGATTCGCGATGCGCTGGCGAACCTCGACGGTGCGCGCGCGGTCCTGTTGAGCGGGGCAGGGCGTGCCTTCTGTTCCGGCGCGGATGTGATGGCGGCGCTGGGTGGCGACGATGCGCCTGCCATGACCCATGCCGCGCTCACCAACCATTATAACCCCACGCTGCAGGCGATCGCCGAGCTCCCCGTACCGGTGGTCAGCGCGGTCCGCGGCGCGGCGGCGGGGATCGGGTGCAGCCTCGCGCTCGCCTCCGATTTCTGCGTCGCCGCCGACGATGCCTATTTCCTGCAGGCGTTCGTCAATATCGGCCTCGTCCCCGATGGTGGGGCCAGCTGGATGCTGCCGCGCCTGATCGGGCGTGCGCGGGCCGCCCGCATGATGATGCTCGGCGAACGGGTGCCTGCCGCCACCGCGCTCGACTGGGGCATGATCCACGCCGTCGTCGATGGCGGGAGCCTCGAGGACGAGGCGCTGGCGCTTGCCCGTCGGCTGGCGGCCGGACCGACCGTCGCGCTCGGCCTGATGCGCGCCAATCTCGCCTATGCCCTCGACCATGACTATCCCGCCGCCATGGCGCGTGAGGCGGAAGCCCAGCGCACCGCCCGCGCGACCAGCGACGCGGTCGAAGGTGGCACCGCCTTCCTTACCAAGCGTACTCCCCGTTTTACCGGAGCCTGACATGACCTGCCTCGACTTGCGCCCCCGTCCGGCGGTAGGACCCATGCGATGACCGGCCCGACCCTCGAAGACTGGCAGAAGCTCGCCGCGCGTGAGGTGAAGGATGCCGACCTGAACTGGACCACGCCGGAGGGGATCGTGGTCAAGCCGCTCTACACCGCCGCCGATGCGCCCGATCCCGGTCTGCCCGGCTTCGCGCCGTTCACGCGCGGGGTGAAGGCGTCGATGTATGCCGGGCGTCCCTGGACCATCCGCCAATATGCCGGTTTCTCGACCGCCGAGGAATCGAACGCCTTCTACCGCCGCAACCTCGCCGCCGGGCAGAAGGGGCTGTCGGTCGCCTTCGACCTCGCCACCCATCGTGGCTATGACAGCGACCACCCGCGCGTGGCGGGCGATGTGGGGAAGGCCGGGGTCGCGATCGACACGATCGACGACATGAAGATCCTGTTCGACGGCATCCCATTGGACACCATGTCGGTCAGCATGACGATGAACGGCGCGGTGCTGCCCTGCCTCGCCTTTTACATCGTCGCGGCGGAGGAACAGGGCGTCGGCCCGGACAAGCTGTCGGGCACGATCCAGAACGACATCCTCAAGGAGTTCATGGTCCGCAATACCTACATCTATCCGCCCGAGCCATCGATGCGGATCGTGTCGGACATCATCGCCTATACCGCCGAGCACATGCCACGGTTCAACAGCATCTCGATCAGCGGCTATCACATGCACGAAGCCGGGGCGACGGCGGTGCAGGAACTGGCGTTCACGCTGGCCGACGGCATGGCCTATGTCCGCGCGGCGCTGGCACGCGGGCTGGATATCGACGCGTTCGCCGGGCGGCTGTCCTTCTTCTTCGGCATCGGCATGAACTTCTTCATGGAGATCGCCAAGCTGCGCGCCGCGCGTACGCTGTGGAGCCGGATCATCGCCGATTTCGGCGGCAACGCCCGCAGCCAGATGCTGCGCACCCACTGCCAGACCAGTGGCGTCTCGCTGACCGAGCAGGACCCGTACAACAACGTCATCCGCACCACCGTGGAGGCGATGGCAGCTACCTTCGGCGGCACCCAGTCGCTCCACACCAACTCGCTCGACGAAGCGGTAGCACTTCCGACCGACTTCTCTGCCCGGATCGCGCGCAATACGCAGCTGATCCTTCAGGAAGAGACCGGCATGACCCATGTCGTCGATCCCTTGGGCGGCAGCTATTATGTCGAGGCGCTGACGAAGGAACTGGCCGACAAGGCATGGGCGCTGATCGAGGAGGTCGAGGCAGCGGGCGGCATGATCGACGCCGTGAACTCCGGCCTGCCCAAGGAACATATCGAACGCGCCGCCGCCGCCCGGCAGGCGCGAGTCGACCGCGCCGAGGACGTCATCGTCGGCGTCAACAAATACCGGCTGGCCGAGGAAGACCCGATCGACATCCTCTCGATCGACAATGCCAAGGTCCGCGCCGACCAGATCCGCCGGATCGAACGGGTGAAGGCAACACGCGACGAAGCCAAGACCCAGGCCGCGCTAACCGCGCTACAGGACGGCGCACGCGGCGACGGCAATCTGCTGGCGCTGTGTGTCGCCGCCGCCCGCGCCCGCGCGACTTTGGGCGAGATGTCGGCGGCGATGGAGGTCGCATTTGGTCGTCACGCCGTATCGGTCACGCCGGTCAAGGGCATTTACGGCCCGGCCCATGCCGATGACAGCGGCTGGCTGCGCGCCGGCGAGGGCGTCGCGGCGGTCGAGCGCCGCCTGGGCCGCAAACCCCGCATGCTGGTCGCGAAGATGGGGCAGGACGGTCACGATCGCGGTGCGAACGTCGTCGCCAGCGCCTTTGCCGATCTCGGCTTCGACATCGTGTCCGGCCCACTGTTCCAGACCCCGGAGGAAACTGCGCAGCTGGCGATCGCCGAGGGGGTCGATGTCGTCGGCGCGTCCAGCCTCGCCGCCGGGCACAATACGCTGATCCCCGAACTCATCGGACGCCTTGCCGATGCCGGGCGCAGCGATATCCGTGTCATCGCGGGCGGGGTCATCCCGCCACAGGATTATGCGCTGCTCCGCGACGCCGGGGTGGCGGCGATCTTCGGACCGGGCACCAACCTGGTCCATGCCGCGGCGGAGGTGCTGAAACTGCTCGGCCACAACCTCCCGCCGGTTGGAGAGACTGTCGAATGAATGTGATTGTGTCTGTACCTGCAAACGCCACCCATACCCCCGCGCAGGCGAGGGGGCAAAGCGGCGAGCGCGACGCCCTTGGTTCTGGGCCCCCGCCTGCGCGGGGGTGCGCCGAACAAGTTCGGCACAACTGGACCCGCGCCGAAATCGCCGACCTGTTCGACCTCCCCTTCGACGAACTGATGTTCCGCGCCCAGACCGTCCACCGCGCGCACCATGCGGTCGGGCAGGTACAGCTCTGCACATTGTTGTCGATCAAGACCGGCGGCTGCCCCGAGGATTGCGGCTATTGCTCGCAATCGGCCAGCGCCGACACGCAGCTGAAGGCCGAAAAGCTGATGGACGTCGACGCCGTCCTAGCCATCGCCGCCGAGGCGAAGGCGGCAGGATCGCAGCGCTTCTGCATGGGTGCGGCATGGCGCAACCCCAAGGACCGCGACATGGACAAGATCGTCGCGATGGTCGAGGGCGTGGCGGCGATGGGCATGGAGACCTGCATGACGCTCGGCATGCTGACCCCGGATCAGGCGCAGCGGCTGGGGCAGGCGGGCCTCGACTATTACAACCACAATATCGACACCTCGCCCGAAAACTACGCCAACGTCATCACCACCCGGACGTTCGACGACCGGCTCGACACGTTGGCGCATGTGCGGGAGGCGGGGATCAACGTCTGCTGCGGCGGCATCGTCGGCATGGGCGAAACCCGCGCCGATCGCGTCGGCTTCGTCCACGCACTCGCCACGCTGCCCCGCCATCCCGATAGCGTGCCGGTCAATGCGCTGGTGCCCGTCAAGGGCACGGTGCTCGGCAACATGCTCGCCGACACGCCGCTCGCGAAGCTCGACGACATCGAATTCGTCCGCACCGTCGCCGTCGCGCGCATCACCATGCCGATGAGCATGGTGCGCCTGTCCGCCGGCCGCGAAAGCATGTCGGACGCGACGCAGGCGCTGTGCTTCATGGCCGGGGCGAACTCGATCTTCACCGGCGACCGGTTGCTGACCACCGGCAATGCCGGCGACGATGCCGATGCTGCGCTGCTGGCGAAACTGGGCATGACGCCGATGGTCGCCGACGAGCCGATGCGCAAGGGCGGGTGCTGCTGACGCCGCACCGCCGGAATGGATGCTGACCCTGCCACAGCAGGGCGGACGGGAGAGTGACGTGTTCAAGAAGATTCTGGTCGCCAATCGCGGCGAAATCGCGTGCCGGGTGATGCGGACCGCCAAGCGGATGGGGATCGCGACCGTCGCGGTCTATTCCGATGCCGACGCGCGCGCGCCGCACGTCATGATGGCGGACGAGAGCGTGCGGCTGGGTCCGGCACCTGCCGCACAGAGCTATCTGGTCCCCGAACTGATCCTCGCTGCCGCCAAGGCAACCGGCGCCGACTGTATCCATCCCGGCTATGGCTTCCTGTCGGAACGCGAAAGCTTCGCGCGCGCCTGTGCCGATGCCGGCATCGCCTTTGTCGGCCCGCCGCCGAACGCCATCGCCGCGATGGGCGACAAGATCGAATCGAAGAAACTGGCGCAGGCGGCCGGCGTCAACGTCGTCCCCGGCTTTCTGGGCGAGATCGCCGACACCGAGGAAGCGGTGCGGATCGCCACCGACATCGGCTATCCGGTGATGATGAAGGCCTCGGCCGGCGGCGGCGGCAAGGGTATGCGCCTGGCGTGGAGCGAACAGGACGTCCGCGAGGGCTTCGACGCGACCAAGCGCGAGGGGCTGGCCAGCTTCGGCGATGACCGCGTCTTCATCGAAAAGTTCATCGAAAGCCCGCGACACATCGAAATCCAGGTGCTGGGCGACCAGCATGGCAACATCGTCTATCTCGGTGAGCGCGAATGCTCGATCCAGCGCCGCCACCAGAAGGTCGTCGAGGAGGCACCGTCGCCCTTCGTGACCCCCGCGATGCGTAAGGCGATGGGCGAACAGGCGGTCGCGCTTGCGCGGGCGGTAGGCTATTATTCGGCCGGTACGGTCGAACTGATCGTGTCAGGCGCCGATACGACCGGCGAGAGCTTCTACTTCCTCGAAATGAACACTCGCCTGCAGGTCGAGCATCCGGTGACCGAGGAAATTACCGGCCTTGACCTCGTCGAACAGATGCTGCGCGTCGCGGCCGGCGAGAAGCTGGCCTTCACCCAGGACGAGGTAAAGCTGACCGGCTGGGCGATCGAAAACCGCGTCTACGCCGAAGACCCCTATCGCGGCTTCCTGCCCAGCACAGGGCGGCTGACGCGCTACGTGCCGCCTGCCACCCGCGATCCGTATCAAAGCGTTACAGAAACGTACCGTCCGAGTACGCCCCCCGTCGAGCACCAAGCGCCCCGCACCCGCGTCGACGACGGCGTCGTCGAAGGGGGCGAGGTCAGCATGTTCTACGACCCGATGATCGCCAAGCTCGTCACCTGGGCACCGACCCGCGAAGCCGCGATCGATGCGCAGGTCGCCGCGCTCGACCGCTTCGAACTGGCCGGCGTCGGCAACAATATCGATTTCCTCTCCGCCATCATGCAGCACCCTCGCTTCCGCGAAGGCGCGCTGACGACCGGCTTCATCGCGGAGGAATATCCCGAGGGCTTCCACGGCGCGCCGGCCGATCCCGCCCTGCTGCGGCAACTGGCGGCGGTCGCGGTGGTGATCGACCTCGAACAATCGCACCGCGTCCGTTCGATCGATGGCCAGCTCGGCACCCGTCCGGCCCCTTCGACCGAACGGATCGTCACCATCGGCGAGCATCGCTTCGACATTTGCGTCGACGGCTATGATGGCGGGCTGCTGGTCAATATCGATGGCGACGTGCCGCTCGACGTCGTGATGCACTGGCGTCCGTCGCAGCGCGTCGTGGTCGCGCGGATCGACGACGTCGAACTGGCCGTCCGCGTCGCCCGCACCATCGGCGGGTGGAAGCTGACCGCCCGCGGCGCCACCCACCTTGTCCGAGTCCTGCCGCCGCATGTCGCCGACCTCACCTGGCACATGATCGAAAAGGTCCCGCCCGACCTGTCGCGCTTCCTGCTCTGCCCGATGCCCGGCCTGCTGACGCGCGTCGAGGTGGCCGAGGGGCAGAAGGTCGAGGCCGGACAGCCGCTGGCGGTGGTCGAGGCAATGAAGATGGAGAACATCCTGCGCGCCGAGCGTCCGGGCACCGTCGCCCGCATCGTGCATGCCGCCGGCGACAGCCTGGCGGTCGATGCCGTCATCATGGAGTTCGAATAAGGGGGAACGTTTTCCCCGCTGGCGGCTTGTCGGTGCGTGATCGTTTCCCAAACGCAACCATGGTGGCAGGCCGCCACCATCTACCAAATCTACCCCCGCTCCTTCGCCGATAGCGACGGGGACGGGATCGGTGACCTGAACGGGATCGCCGACCGGCTCGACTATCTGGTCGATCTCGGCATCGATGCAATCTGGATTTCGCCGATCTACCCATCGCCCATGGCCGATTTCGGCTATGACGTGGCCGACTATACCGGCATCGACCCGCGCTTCGGCACGCTTGCCGATTTCGACGCGCTACTGGCAAAGGCGCATGCGGCGGGCATCCGCATATTGCTCGATTTCGTGCCCAACCACAGTTCGGACCGCCATCCCTGGTTCGTCGAAAGCCGGTCGTCGCGCGACAATCCGAAGCGCGACTGGTATATCTGGCGCGATCCGGCGCCGGATGGCGGCCCGCCCAACAACTGGATCAGCGATTTTGGCGGGCCGGCATGGACCTTCGATCCCGCGACCGGCCAATATTATTCGCGCGCGTTCCTGCCCGAACAGCCCGATCTGAACTGGCGCAATCCCGAGGTGCAGGCCGCGATGCTGGCGGCTATGCGCTTCTGGTTCGAACGCGGCGTCGACGGTTTCCGCATCGATGTGCAGTGGCACATGGTCAAGCATGCCGACTTCCCCGACAATCCGCCCAACCCGCATTTCCGCGAAGGCATGGGCGACATGCACCGCGTGCTCCAGCTCCATTCGACCGACCAGCCCGAGGTTCACGCCATCGGCACCGCCATGCGCGACCAGGCGGACGAATTCGGCGCGGTGCTGGTCGGCGAAATCTACCTGCCGATCCCGAAGCTGATGATCTATTACGGCACGACGGAGGCGCCCGGCGTCCACCTGCCGTTCAATTTTCAGCTGATCGAGGCGAAGTGGGACGCTGCCGAACTCGCCGCTCGCATCATCGAGTATGAAGCGGCGCTGCCAGAGGGCGGCTGGCCCAACTGGGTGCTCGGCAACCACGACCGTCCCCGCATCGCCACCCGCGTCGGCAGGCGCCAAGCGCGGGTGGCGGCGATGCTGCTGCTGACGCTGCGTGGTACGCCGACGCTGTACCAGGGCGACGAACTGGGCCTGACCGATGCGCAGGTACCGCCCGACAAGGTACAGGACCCCCGCGAGCTGCGCGAACCCGGCCTTGGTCTCGGCCGCGATCCGGTGCGTACCCCGCTGCCATGGGATGCGAAGGGCGGCTTTACCACCGGCGATCCGTGGCTGCCCATCGACCCCGCGCACCTGCCGCTCAACGTCGCCGCACAGGCGGAGGACCCGGTGTCGATGCTGACCTTCTACCGCCGCCTGCTCGCACTACGGCGCGCGACACCCGAACTGGCGACCGGACCGATCGACGATGTCCGCGCCGAAGGGGATGTGCTGACCTACCGCCGGGGCCCGTATCGCATCGCCCTCAACCTGTCCGACGCCCCGGCCGTCATCGCGATCGAAGCCGGGCAGGTCATCCTGTCGACGCACCCCGCCGCCGATCCCACCCGCCTGCGCCCCGCCGAGGGGCTGATCCTGAAAGTCGACTGATGCGTATCGCGATGATCGCCCCGATCGCGTGGCGCACGCCGCCGCGCCACTATGGCCCGTGGGAGCTGGTCACCAGCCTGCTGACCGAAGCGCTGGTCGCGCGCGGGGTCGACGTGACGCTGTTCGCCACGCAGGACAGTATCACCGCCGCGACCCTCGCCGGGGTCGTGCCTGCACCCTATAGCGAAGACCCGTCGATCGACGCGAAGGTGTGGGAATTCGCGCACCTCGCCCATGTCTTCGAACGCGCCGGCGAATTCGACCTGATCCACAACCAAGCAGATTTTCCGGCCCATGCCTTTTCGGGGCTGGTCGACACCCCGATGGTGACGACGATCCACGGCTTTTCGTCCGACCGCATCCTGCCGATGTACGCCCCCTATCGGGACCGGGTGCACTATGTCGCGATCAGCGATGCCGACCGCCATCCCTCGCTCAACTATGCCGCGACGATCCATCACGGTATCCCGCTCGACGACTTTCCGTTCGATGCACAGGGCAGCGACGACCTGCTGTTCTTCGGCCGGATGCACCCGGACAAGGGTGCCGCCGAAGCCATTGCCGCCGCGCACGCCGGCGACCGCCGCCTGCACATGGCCGGGATCGTGCAGGACGACCGCTACTGGCGCGAGGAGGTCGAGCCGCACATCGACGGTGACCGCGTGATCTACCACGGCGCGGTCGGCGGCAAGGCGCGGACCGACCTGCTGGGCGGCGCCCGCGCGCTGCTCCATCTGATCGGCTTCGACGAACCCTTCGGCCTGTCGGTGGTGGAGGCGATGGCCTGCGGCACGCCGGTCATCGCCTATAACCGGGGATCGATGCCCGAACTGATCAAAGACGGCGTCAACGGCTTCTTGGTCGACACCCTCGACCAGGCCATCGCCGCGATCGACCGCGTCGCGGAGATCGACCGCGCAAATTGCCGCAAAATCGTCGCCGAACGCTTTTCGGTCGAGGCGATGGCCGAACGCTATCATGCGTTATACACTTCGATCCTGTCGGTATGAAACCGGCCTAAGTCGTTGATCGTTCGATCCTTCATCCGTTGTGATGGAGGGATCGCATGCCGCGGGGCGACAAGAGCAGCTATACCGACAAGCAGAAACGCAAGGCCGAGCATATCGAGCAGGGCTATGAAGCGCGCGGCGTGCCGGAAAAGGAAGCGGAGGCCCGCGCCTGGGCGACCGTCAACAAGGATTCGGGCGGCGGCAACAAATCCGGCTCGGGCCGCGGCAAGCCCGACAGCCATGGCTCGGCGCGTCGCGGTGGCAAGGCGGCGGCGAAGCGCCCCGCCGTCGATCGCTCTGCAGCGGCAAGGAAGGGCTGGGAGACCCGCCGCAAGAACGGCACCGCATGACCGAGACACTGGCCCCCGCCTTGCCCGACGCGGTCGAGCAGGCCGCTGCTGATCTGCTCGAATCCGCCTGCGCCGCCGACGTGACCCTCGCCACGGCCGAAAGCTGCACCGGGGGAATGCTTGCCGCGTTGCTGACCGATGTGGAGGGTTCCTCGCACGCCTTCGACCGGGGGTTCGTCGTCTATAGCGAGGCCGCCAAATGCGAGTTGCTCGGCGTCGACCGCGCGATGCTCGACGATTGCGGCGCGGTCAGTCGCGACGTGGCCGAAGCTATGGCGCGCGGCGCGCTGCGTGGGTCGGATGCCGATATCGCGCTGACGGTGACCGGCTTTGCGGGGGAGGGCGCACCGGGCGATGAAGCGGGGTTGGTCCATTTCGCGTGCGCGCGACGCGACGGACCGGTCGCGACCGCCGAATGCCATTACGGCAATATCGGTCGCGGCGCGGTCAGGATCGCGGCACTGGGCGAGGCGCTGAGGATGATGCGCACCGCGATCGACCAGTCCGCGTCGCCCGACGATATTTAGGGAAACAGAACGCATACCCCATATCGTCACCCCGGACTTGATCCGGGGTCCCGCTGCTTCTCGACACCAAAGTGAAAGCAGGACGCCGGGTCAAGCCCGGAATGACGAAACGGAAGGGGCATTGGTTCGCATCATGGCGCGAATCCCGCTTCCATGCGTTACGCCGTCATTGGCGGGTATCGCCAGGGGGGGCTAGACTGATTCCATGGCAGATTCCGCAACCGAATCCACTGCTTCGCCGCCGCCGGTCGAGCGCGCCGGCGCGACCGGGACCGCTGCCACGCCGCCGTCCGATCCGGTCGATGCGGTGGTCGATGCCCCGACCGAGGAACTGCGCCGCGACCGGCTGCTCGCCGCGCTGACGCTGATCGCCGGCGTCGGACTGGTGCTCGCGCTGCCCTTCGCGTTGCAGGCGGGCGCGCGCTTCTTCCTGCCGCTGACCGCCGCGATCGTCATCGCCATCGCGCTGGTCCCGCTGCTCGAATGGCAGGAACGTCACCGCGTACCCGCGCCGCTGGCCGCCTTCTTCTGCGTCATGCTGTTCCTGATCGTCGCCAATGGCGCGCTGGCGTCGATCGTCGTGCCGGCCTGGGGCTGGGCGCAGATATTGCCCGACCGCATCGACCGCGTGCAGCAGAATGTCGCGCCGCTGATCGACTTCTATGCCAGCCTCGAAAAATTCGTGAACGGCCTGATCGCGAACGTCGCGACCGCGCCGGCCAAGCAGACCGCGACCAGCGTCGCACCGCCGCAATCGTTGCTCGATCTGGTGACGACCTCCGCCCCGTCGGCGCTGTTGGAGATGTTCTTCGCGATCCTCGTGATCTATTTCTTCCTCGCCGGCTGGACCAATTTGCGTCGCGCGGCGATCACCGGGCGCAGCAGCTTTGGCGGGGCGATGGCGACCGCGCGCGTGATCCAGAATGTCGTCGACGACACCTCGGCCTATCTGGGAACGATCACCCTCATCAACCTGATGCTGGGCGTCATCGTCGCGCTGGCGCTCTGGTATATCGGCATGCCGACACCGCTGATGTGGGGCGGCATCGTCGCGTTGCTGAACTATGTGCCCTATCTCGGGCCGATCTTCGCCGCGCTGCTGCTGGCGCTGGGCGGATTGATGACCTTCACCGATATCTGGTGGGCGCTGCTGCCCGCCGCGATCATGGTCGGAGCGCATCTGGTCGAGGCGAACGTCATCACCCCACTGGTCGTCGGCCACCGCCTGACGATCAATCCGCTGATGATCCTGATTACCCTCAGCTTCTGGGGCTGGGTCTGGGGCACGCCCGGCGCGCTGCTGGCCGTTCCGCTGCTGATCATCATCCAAACGGTGCTGAAAGGCGCGGGCAAGCCCGACATTGCCGGCTTCCTGTTCGAACACGGCACGCTGGTGCAGGACGTGCCGCCGCCGCAACGAAATGCAGGAAATGCCAATAGCGGCGTTGACAGCCCCGGCGCGGCTCCGTAAAGGCCGCCTCCTCGCTAGAGAGCGGGTGTAGCTCAGTTGGTTAGAGCGCCGGCCTGTCACGCCGGAGGTCGCGGGTTCGAGCCCCGTCACTCGCGCCATGGCGCATCATTTTGGATGCGGCCACAGCGCTTCAATATCCCCGATCACGCTCTACGATGCCGATCATTGGCTCGCCCGCCAGATGGCGGCGCAGATTGGCGATCACCGCCTTCCCCGAACCTTCGCTGTCCGTTGCTGCCGCCACATGTGGCGTGATCACGACGCGCGGATGCCTCCAGAGCGGATCGCCCGCCGGCAGCGGCTCGACCGGCGTGACGTCGAGGATCGCGCGCGACAGCCGCCCGCTGTCGAGCGCCGCGATCAATGCCGGCGCATCGAGATGCAAGCCACGCCCCGCGCTGACGATCGCCGCGCCCGCCGGCATCTGAGCAAACAGATCCGTCCCCAGGAAGCCGCGCGTCTCAGGGGTGAGGGGCAGCAGGCTCACCAGAATGTCGGTCTGTGCGGCAAAGGCACGCAGCCCGTCCGCGCCGTGGAAACAAGTGACCCCGGCCACCTCGCGCGGCGACCGGCTCCATCCCGAAAGCGCGAAGCCGAACGGTGCGAGTGCCGCCAGCGCGGCCTTGCCCATCTGCCCCAACCCGGCGATCCCGACACGACGCGCAGCCGCCGGAACCTGCGGCAGTTGCTGCCACAGCTCGTTCCGTTGCTGGTCGGCATAGGCATATAGATCGCGGTGGAGCGCCAGCACCGTCATCGCGGCATATTCCGCCATCGCAGCAGCAAGGTTCGGCTCGATCAGCCGAACGACGGTGACGTTCGCCGGAATCTGGCCGAGATCGAGCTGGTCGACGCCGGCCCCGATCGAGAACAGCACCTCAAGGTTCGGCAGCGTTTCGATCAATCCGGCCGGCAATGTCCATGCCGCGAGGAACCGCACATCGGCCGGATCGCCGATATCGGGCGACAGTCGTACCTCCAACTCGGGCAGGGCCTGCGCGAGCATCGATGCCCATACCCGTCCGCGCTCGGGTGCTGCGACATACAGGAACGTCGTCACCGGCACTTCCCGTGGTGATGGGCCTTGAAGGTTCCCGGCATGGCCTGCTTCCTCGCTGCACGAAATTTCCCTCCGTCTTAGCCTGACATTCCCGGCCATGTCATCGCGAGCGACGATCATCGCCGACAGAAATTATTGATATAACATCACGCGTAAAAGTCGGTATGCGGGCAACCATGATCGATTCGGAAGTATCGCGTGGCCACCGCAGCCTTTGACGGCATCGCCCACCGCGCCGTCGCCACCATGCCGAGGGTAGCCGCGACGGCCCGGCTGCAGTCGATCGACGCGCTGCGCGGTTTCGTGATGGTCGTCATGCTGCTCGACCATGTGCGCGAGACCTTTTTCCTGCACATGCAGGTCGGCGATCCCGTCGATGCCCGCACCGTCCTGCCCGCGCTGTTCTTCACCCGGTTGTTGAGCACGATTTGCGCGCCGGTATTCGTGGCGCTGACCGGGTTGTCGGCGTGGCTCTATGGCCAGAAGCATTCGCGTGCCGAATTGTCCGGCTTCCTGTTGCGGCGGGGCGTGTTCCTGTTGCTTCTGGAAATCAGCTTCGTGTCGTTCGCGTGGTCGGCACGGTTCCCGCCACAGACGATCTGGCTGCAGGTGATCTGGGCGATCGGCGTCAGCATGATCTGCCTGGCCGGCGCGGTGCATCTGTCGCGCACGGTCGTCGTTGCGCTCGGCCTCGCCATCGTTTGCGGCCACAATCTGCTCGACGGGATCGTGCTGGCACCGGGGGATGCCTTCTACGTCCCCTGGGCGCTGCTGCACCAGCGCGCCGCGTTCGACCTTGCCGGTATCACCATCAAGACGACCTACCCGGTCCTGCCATGGATCGGCGTCATCCTGCTCGGCTATGGCATGGGGCCGTGGTTCGGTCGGGGTGCAGACCCGGTGGTGCGGCAACGCCGGCTGCTGCTGCTGGGGGTCGGCCTCGTCGCCGGGTTCGTCCTGCTGCGCATGCTCAACCTGTATGGCGACCGCCCCTGGGTGGATGCCGGCACGCTGCTGCGGACCGTGATCGGCTTTCTCGCGCTGACCAAATATCCGCCATCGCTGCTCTTCCTGATGTCGACGCTGGGCGTGGGGGCGTTGCTGCTCGTCCTGTTCGAGCGGGCCCGGTGGCCGCAAGTGATCGGACCGCTGGCGACGCTGGGTAGCGCGCCGATGTTCTATTATCTGCTGCACCTGTACGTTCTGCGCGTCGGATATCTGGTCGCGCTCGCGGTGTCGGGGCCGAACGACGGCGATCTGTTCGTGCTCGGCCATCTCGGCTGGATTTGGGCCTGCTATGCCGTGCTCGTCGTCGCGCTGTATTTCCCGACCCGCTGGTTTGCGGGCGTGAAGCAGCGCCGCCGGGACATTGCCTGGCTGAAATATCTCTGATCAGTCGGCGACGACGCCCACCACCCGCGCCGCCAGCGCCGTGATCCACGCCATGCCCGGGCCGATGATCGCATCGTTGAAGTCGTATCGCGGATGGTGGAGCGCGGCATTCTCCCCCTCGGTCCGTGCCTGCCCCAGCCAGACATAGGCACCCGGACAGGCCTGAAGCATGAAGGAAAAGTCCTCCGACGTGAACGCCGGATCGGGCGCCTCGGCATGGGACAGGCCGGCATCCGCCGCTGCCGCCAGTGCGATCGCGGCAGCACCCGGATCGTTGATCGTCGCCGGGTAATAACGGGTATAGGTCACCTCGACTCGCGTATCGCTGGCGATGCCGATCCCTTCCGCCATCGACCGGATCGCTGCCTCGACGATCTCCTGCGCTTGGGCGTCGAACGTGCGGACCGTCCCGACCAGCCGCACCTCCGCCGGGATGACGTTGTGAGTCAGCCCGCCGGCCATCTGCGTGACCGACAGCACGGCGGAGCGGGTCGGCGGCACCCGGCGCGCGACGATGGTGTTGAGCTGCGTCACCAGCTGCGCGGCCGCCAGCACCGCGTCGGGCGTGGTGTGCGGCTGCGCGGCATGGCCGCCCTTGCCGTGGATTGCGATCTCGAACTTGTCGGCCGCCGCCATGATCGGCCCGGGCCGCGTCTGCAACTCGCCCGCCGGCAGGTCGGGCCAGTTATGCAGCGCATAGACATAGTCGCACGGAAAACGCTCGAACAACCCGTCCTCGATCATCGCCCGCGCGCCGGCATGGCCTTCTTCGGCAGGCTGGAAGATGAAATGGATCGCGCCGTCGAACGGCGGCAGCGACGCCAGATGCCGCGCCGCGCCGATCAGGATCGCGGTATGGCCGTCATGGCCGCAGCCGTGAAAGACGCCCGCCGTCTTGCTGGCATAGGCCGGCGATCCCTCTTCGTGGAACGGCAGCGCGTCCATATCGGCGCGCAGCCCCAGAGCGGGACCCGGCCGCCCGTGCGTCAAGGTGCCGACGACACCCGTCCCGCCGATACCTGTCGTAACCCGCAGCCCGACGGCGGCCAGCTGTTCCGCAACCAGCGCGGCGGTCCGGTGCTCGGCAAAGGCCAGTTCGGGATGGGCATGAATATCGTGCCGGATCGCGGTCACGGCGTCGATGATGTCGGCAAAACGCTGATACATGGCATGTCCCCTGGCGGAGAGGCAGCATGTCCCGCGCCCGCCGCCATGGTCAACCCTGCCGCCCCCTCTCTGCAAGGCGGCAAGAAGTCTGTAACGGCGCACGCGGTAGGACCGATGGATGCCGAAGCTGGACGACGATATGCGGATGACGTGGGGCAGGGTGGCTTTGGCGTTGCTGGCGGTGGCACTTGCCACGCCGGCCGCGGCACAGGTCGCCGCGCCCAGCGTCGAACGCGCGCCCGGCAACGTCGAACTGCCGGAGGTCGAGGCGCGCGACCCGCTGGTTCTGCAACTGGCCTATACCGGCGATATCCTGTCGTCGGTGGCGGGCGGGCGGCGGCGCGGCACCCGCTGGATCAACAATGTCAGCGCCATCGCCAGCGCCGATCTCGACACGCTGGCCGGGCTGCCCCGTACCAACGCGCTGCTCCACGTCTTCTACAATGACGGCACCGGCTTCAGCAGCGATCTGGTCGGCGACGGGCAGATCGTGTCGAGCATCGAGGCCGGGGTCCCGCTGCTGCGCGTGCTGGAGGGCTGGGTCGAGCATCGCGGTCCCGACGATCGCTGGTCGTTCAAGGCCGGGCTGTATGACGTGAACAGCGAATTCGACACGCTCCAGACGTCGCTGCTGTTCGTCAACAGCGCATTCGGCATGGGAACCGAGCTTGGCGCCTCGGGGCGCAACGGCCCGTCGACCTTTCCCAGCACCAGCCTGGCCCTGCGCGGTCAGGTGAAGCTCGGCGACCGCGTCACCCTGCGCGCCGCCGCGGCGGACGGCGTACCGAACGATCCCGCCCGCCCGCGCCGCGACTGGATCGGCATTGCCGGCGGCGACGGCGCGCTGCTGATCGGGGAGGCGGATGTCGAACTGGGCGTGGTGCGCCTGTTCGGCGGCGGCTGGACCTATACCGCGCGCAGCGACGACCGGTTCGATGCGGCCACCGGTGCCGCCATCGTCCGGCAGGTGCGCAGCAACGGCGCCTATGTCCGCGGGGAGGCGCAACTGGCCGGCGACCGCACGCGCGGCATGCGCGGCTTCTTCCGGCTGGGCGTCGCTGGCGACCGCGCCAATCTCTTCGGTGGCTTCTCGTCGCTGGGATTTGTGTGGCGCGGGCTGCTTGCGTCGCGGCCACGCGACGACAGCGGTATCGCCATCGCCTATGCCGGGGGCAGCAGCGCCGGTCGCGCGATCGTGCGGGTCGAGGGCGGGACGCCGGCGCGCGGCGAGGCGGTGATCGAACTCAACCACCGCATCGCCGTCGCCGACTGGCTGGGGGTGCAGCCACATGTCCAATATGTCGTCGCGCCGGGACTGAACCCGACGTTCGGCAACGCGCTGGTCCTGGGGCTGCGGCTGACCGCCACGATCGCCGAATGACGCTTTTCGCATCGCCGGCAAAGAACCCACTTTACACCGGCGATTCGCTACCCTACACGCCGCCTCCTCGCTAGAGAGCGGGTGTAGCTCAGTTGGTTAGAGCGCCGGCCTGTCACGCCGGAGGTCGCGGGTTCGAGCCCCGTCACTCGCGCCATCCTTTACGGATGGCGCTACCGCCAGCGGCCTGTTTCCATCCACAACAGCATCCGCCGCATCGGCAGCACCCAGAGCCATGCGATGCCCGCCGCGACGTAAAACGCCAGTTGCAAGACCCAATGCCAGCCGCCGACCATCGGCGACAGCATCGCCACACCGATCGCCCAGAGTGTCAGCATGAGCAGGATCGCGAGCACGCCAGCCGGTTTGCGCCACGTCGGTTCGTTCACTTGGGCACTCCCGGCAGAAAGACGTCGGTTTCGGTAATGATCATGTGCAGCGGCACGTCCCATGGGTCGCGGGGCAGGGCATCGACCTGCTGCACCGACCACGCGATACCGATTCGCAGCGCATCGGGCCAGAGCGCGAACGCCCGGTCATAATGGCCCGCCCCCTGGCCCAGCCGGTTGCAGCGCGAATCGAATCCGACCAGCGGCGTCAGGACGATGTCGGGCACCACGCCATCGCCCGTCGCCTGCGGCTGGCGCAGGCCGTACGGACCGTCGGCCATGGTATCGGTTGATCCAAGATGGAAGGTGATCGGTGATTCCCGGTCGATAACCACCGGCCAGGCCAACACGCCGCCGGCCGCGACGACCGCCGCATCGAACAGCGCCGGATCGGCCTCGCCACCGACCGGCACATAGCTGGCGACGATGCCGCCGGGACACAGCGCCTCGATCAGCAACCGCGACGGGGCGGGGAGCGACGGACGGGTCGCGGCAAAGGCGCGCCGCCGCGCGCGCAATTCACGGCGCAGGCCGGCCTTATCGGTCATGGAAAGGGGGTGTGGCGGAACCACCATGGGCCGTTTGCCGCGTTATCCACTGACGCACGGTACGTCAGGTGGGGATCATGTACGTCAGACCAGGATCTGCGCAGGGACAACCCCCATGGATGAAGAAATAGCCTCAGGGATTATGCATGGCTCGCACCGGGCAGTCCCGCCACGTCCTATTTAGGCGCTGGGGTCCGTCCGCTCAAGGGCGGAGGCAACCGCCTCCAGCCGATCCGCGATCCGCTCCAGCATCTCGGACGTCCCGTCCGGTGCCGGCCCCGCCTCGCGCTCGGCCAGCTGGTCCGCCAGGATCAGCGCGATGTAGAGCAATGTCCGCTCCGACGATCCGCCCGCCGCGTGCTGCACCGCCGGCGCATGTCGCTCCAGCATCGCACCCAACGCGCGCAGCTTCGGCTCCTCGCCATCGCGGCATCCGACCTGATGGCTGCGGCCGGCAATCGTCAGCGTGATATGGCCCATCAGTCGGCGTCCGCTTCGCGCGCGATCACCGCATCGAGCGCGCCGATCGCATCGCCGATCCGCGTGCGCAACGCGGCATGCCGCGACTCGAGCGTCCGATTCGCCTTTACCTGCGTCTGTGCAGCGCGTTCGATCCGTTCCAGCGCCCGGTCGATCCGCGCGATGGTCGCGGCATGGGGGGTGTCGCTCATCGGGTTTATCGATCCTTGCTAAACATGTTAAACAAACCTTGGGTTTGGCGGTTGACTGATCGGCGTGACGGTTCCAAAGGCTCGCGCGACCCTATCGGCGCCCAACAGGAGTGCGCGTGACCATATCCCAGCTCGAACTCGCCAACGCCATCCGCGTTTTGTCGATGGACGCGGTGGAGGCCGCCAATTCGGGGCATCCCGGCATGCCGATGGGCATGGCCGATGTCGCCACCGTCCTCTGGTCGAAATTCCTGAAATTCGATCCCGCCGATCCGCATTGGGCGGACCGCGACCGGTTCGTCCTGTCGGCGGGCCATGGATCGATGCTGATCTATTCGCTCCTCCACCTGACCGGCTATGCCAAGCCCACCATTCAGGACATTGCGAACTTCCGCAAGCTCGGCAGCCCGTGCGCCGGCCATCCTGAGAATTTCGAACTGCCCGGCATCGAATGCACCACCGGTCCGCTGGGGCAGGGGCTGGCGATGGCGGTCGGCATGGCCACCGCAGAGCGGCATTTGAACACCGTGTTCGGCGACGATCTGGTCGATCACCGCACCTGGGTGATCGCCGGCGACGGCTGCCTGATGGAAGGCATCAATCACGAGGCGATCGGCCTTGCCGGTCACCTGAAGCTCGGCCGCCTGAACGTCCTGTGGGACGACAACCGCATCACGATCGACGGTTCGACCGACCTGTCGACCAGCGAGGACGTATCGGCCCGCTATGCCGCGACCGGCTGGCACGTCGTCGCCTGCGACGGCCACGACTTCGCCGACATCGAACGTGCGCTCGCCGAAGCCGCCGCCGACCCGCGCCCCTCGCTGGTCCGCTGCCGCACCGTCATCGGCAAGGGCGCCCCGAACAAGGGCGGCAGCCACAAGGTCCATGGCTCGCCGCTCGGTGCCGAGGAAATCCTCGCCACCCGCGCCGCCTTGCTGTGGGAGCATGAAGCCTTCCACCTGCCCGAAGCGCTGACCGACGCGTGGAAGGAAATCGGCGCACGGGGCCAGTCGCTCCACGCCGACTGGAACCAGCGCCTGTCCGATCATGCCGATCGCGCGGAATTCGAACGCCGCATGGCCAACAAGCTGCCCGACGGCTGGTCGCTGAAGAGCCATATCGACAGCCTGATCGCCGAGCCGAAGAAGATCGCGACCCGCGTCGCATCGTCGCTGGCGCTGGAAGCGATCAACGCCTCGCTGCCCGAAACGCTCGGCGGTTCGGCGGACCTCACGCCCTCGAACAATACCCAGACCAAGGCGCAGGTCGCGCTGACGGCGGAGGATTATTCCGGTCGCTACATCCATTACGGCATCCGCGAATTCGGCATGTCGGCGGCGATGAACGGCATGGCGCTGCACGGCGGCGTGCTGGCCTATGGCGGCACCTTCCTGGTGTTCGCCGACTATGCCCGGCCGGCCATCCGCCTGTCGGCACTGCAGAATGCCGGTGTCGTCTATGTCATGACTCACGACTCGATCGGTCTGGGCGAAGACGGCCCGACGCACCAGCCGATCGAGCATGTGATGAGCCTGCGCATCATCCCCGGCCTCGACGTCTATCGCCCCGCCGATGCGGTCGAGACGGCGGAATGCTGGGAACTGGCGGTACAGCGCCGCGACGGCCCCTCGCTGCTGGCTCTGTCGCGCCAGAACCTGCCGCAGCTTCGCACCGAAACCAGCGAGAACCGCAGCGCCAAGGGTGCGTACCGCCTCAAGGCCGCCGAAGCCGACCGCCGCGTCATCCTGATCGCGACCGGGTCGGAGGTCGAGATCGCTATCGGCGTCGCGCAGCAGCTCGAAGCCAAGGGCATCGGCGCCGATGTCGTGTCGATGCCGTGCTGGTCCCGCTTCGATGCGCAGGACGCCGCCTATCGCGAGGACGTGCTGCCGCATGCCCGCCCGGACGAAATCCTGCGCGTGTCGATCGAGGCGGGCACGACCATCGGCTGGGAACGCTACACCATGGTCGACGGCCTGCGCTTCGGCATCGACCGCTTCGGCGCATCGGCCCCGGCCGACAAGCTCTACGAACATTTCGGACTGACTGCCGATGCCATCACCGCAAAGGTGCTGGCGCGGCTCGGCAACTGAGGAGACGCGGATATGACGAAAGTAGCGATCAACGGGTTCGGACGCATCGGCCGTCTGGTGGCGCGCGCGATCCTCGAACGGCCCGACAGCGGGCTGGAACTGGTGACGATCAACGACCTCGCCGACGCCAAGTCGAACGCATGGCTGTTCAGCCGCGATTCGGTCCATGGCCGCTATCCGGGCGAAGTCGCCGCCGAAGGCGACGACCTGGTCATCGACGGCAAGCGCATCCGCGTCACTGCCGAGCGTGATCCGGCCAACCTGCCGCACAAGGAACTGGGCGTCGAGCTGGTCCTCGAATGCACCGGCTTCTTCACCGACCGCGACAGCTGCCAGAAGCATATCGATGCCGGTGCCAAGCGCGTGCTGATCTCGGCCCCGGGCAAGAATGTCGACCTGACCGTCGTGTACGGCGTCAACCACGACAAGCTCGAAGCCGGCCACACCATCGTGTCGAACGCTTCGTGCACCACCAACTGTCTGGCGCCGGTCGCCAAGGTGCTGAACGACGCCATCGGCATCGAACGCGGCCTGATGACCACGATCCACGCCTATACCAACGACCAGAAGATCCTCGACCAGATCCATCCGGACCTGCGCCGCGCCCGTGCCGCCGCCATGTCGATGATCCCGACCACCACCGGCGCCGCCCGCGCGGTCGGTGAAGTGCTGCCCGAACTCAAGGGCAAGCTCGACGGTTCGGCCGTCCGCGTGCCGGTGCCGGACGGCAGCCTCGTCGACCTGACCTTCACCCCGAAGCGGGACACGACCAAGGACGAAGTGAATTCGATCCTGAAGGCGGCGTCGGAATCGGGTCCGCTCAAGGGCGTGCTCTACTTCTCGGACGAGCCGCTGGTCTCGATCGACATCGTCCACACCCCCGCATCGTCGACCGTCGACAGCCTCGAGACCGCCGTGCTCGACGGCAAGCTGGTCCGCGTCGTGTCGTGGTACGACAATGAATGGGGCTTCTCGAACCGCATGGTCGACACCGCGACCGCCATGGCGAAGCTGGGCTGAGCCCGATGGCGGGCGGTGTTCTTAGGGGGATCGCCCGCCACGCCTTTTCGCGCGGGCCGATCGAACTGGTGCAGACGGTGCGCATCACCGTCGAAACCGGCATCGACGGCGACTTTCGCGGCGCGCTGAAGCCCGGGCGGAACAAGCGGCAGGTGTCGCTGATGGAAGTCGGCGACTGGGCGCAGGCGATGACGCTGATCGGCCACGACCTGCCATGGTGGGAACGCCGCGCGAATTTGCTGGTCGAGAATTTCGACCTGCCGCAGACGCTGGGCGTACGTGTCCGCGTCGGCGAGGTGCTGCTCGAAATCACCAAGGAATGCGATCCGTGCAGCCGCATGGAGACGATCGCAGAGGGCCTGCGCGCCGCGCTGACGCCCGACTGGCGCGGCGGCGCGCTGGCGCAGGTGATCGAGGGCGGCCGGATCAGCGTCGGCGATACGATACGAATTGAAACCAAGCCGCCCGTTTGTGCTGAGTAGGGACTGAGCTTGTCGAAGGCCCGTATCGAAGCATCCTTCGATACGCCATTTCGACTTCGCTCAATGGCTACTCAGGACGAACGGGTGGTCATCAGGAGCGAAGACATGAGCCGTAATTTCAAGACGCTCGACGACATGGGCGACCTCACCGGCAAGCGCGTGCTGGTCCGCGAGGACCTGAACGTGCCGATGGCCGACGGCGCCGTCACCGACGACACCCGCCTGCGCGCCACGATCGGCACCGTCACCGAACTGGCGGATCGCGGCGCGATCGTCCTGATCCTTGCCCATTTCGGCCGTCCCAAGGGGCAGCCGAACCCGACCATGTCGCTGGCCCCCGTCACCAAGCCGCTGTCGGACGTGCTGGGCCGCGAAGTCCGTTTCGTCGATTGGACCGGCGCTGCCGAAGCGGTGCGCATGATGCAGCCGGGCGACATCGCCGTGCTGGAAAACACCCGCTTCTTCGCCGGCGAAGAGAAGAACGATCCGCAACTCGTTGAAACCATGGCCGCGCTTGGCGACTATTATGTCAACGACGCCTTCTCGGCAGCGCACCGCGCCCATGCCTCGACCGAAGGCCTCGCGCACAAGCTCCCCGCGTTCGCCGGGCGGCAGATGGAGGCCGAACTCGACGCGCTCGACAAGGCGCTGGGCAACCCGCAGCACCCGGTCGCGGCGGTTGTCGGCGGCGCGAAGGTGTCGTCGAAGCTCGACGTGCTGAAGCATCTGGTCGGGCAGGTCGATCACCTCATCATCGGTGGCGGCATGGCCAACACCTTCCTCGCGGCGCGCGGTGTCGATGTCGGCAAGTCGCTGTGCGAACACGACCTGACCGGCACGGCGGACGAAATCTTTGAAGCCGCCGAAAAGGCCAACTGCACCATCCACCTGCCCTATGACGTGGTGGTGGCGAAGGAGTTCAAGCCGAACCCGGTAACCCGCACCGTCAACGTCCATGAAGTCGCCGCCGACGAAATGATCCTCGACGTCGGTCCTGCCGCAACCGAGGCGCTGGGCGACGTGCTCAAGAACTGCCGCACTTTGGTGTGGAACGGGCCGATGGGCGCGTTCGAAACCCCGCCGTTCGACGTCGCGACGGTTTCGCTGGCCAAGACGGCGGCGGCGCTGACCGCCGACGGTTCGCTGGTGTCGGTCGCGGGCGGCGGCGATACCGTTGCGGCGCTCAACCAGGCCGGGGTGAGCGACCAGTTCAGCTTCATCTCGACCGCCGGCGGTGCGTTCCTCGAATGGATGGAGGGCAAGGAACTGCCCGGCGTCGCCGCGCTGATCCGCTGAGCCAAATCCGCAACCCAGACCGTACCCCCGCGCAGGCGGGGGTCCAGAGCGCCGAACGCTACGCTGCGTAGCCTGGCCCTGGACCCCCGCCTGCGCGGGGGTACGGCGTTTAATACGGGCCAAACCAACAACCCGCTTGATCCCATCCCCAACCCCCGCTACCCGTTCAACACGTTAAACGAAGGGTAGGGCGTTGCTGGGAGTACGACTCGACACCGAACTGGAGGAGCGGCTCGCCAACGTCGCCCGGTCGCAGGGGCGTTCGAAAAGCGACATCGCCCGCGATGCCGTGCGCCGCTATGTCGAGCTGCACGACGAAGCCTTTCGCGCCGAAGCCCGCCGCCAGTCCGAACGCGCCGCTGCCCGCGACGACGGCGCCGACTGGGCCTTTTTCGACCGGGTGGAAGCGGAGGACGGCCGGTGGAGATAAGGCGCGGCATGATCGTCCTGGTCGAAGGGCCGGGCGACCTGGCGGTGAAGCGCCGTCCCTTCCTGGTCGTGCAATCCGACCTGTTCAACGAAGCGCACGCCTCGGTGACGCTTGTCCCGATGACCAGCCTCACCGGCGGCGAGACGCTGTTCCGCGTGCCGTTTCCCGCGTCCGACTCGACCGGCATCTCGGTCGAAAGCGAGGCGCAGGTCGACAAGATCAAGACGCTGCGCCGCAGCCGCGTGGTGCGCGTGCTGGGACAGGCGGACGCCACATCGATGGAGCAGGTGGACCAGGCGCTCCGGCGCTGGCTCGCGCTCTGACGCCATTTCAACACCCAAGGGGTCGATCATGAACAACGCCGACATGACTGCGAAGATTGCCGACGGACACGGGTTCATCGCCGCGCTCGACCAGAGCGGCGGTTCGACGCCCAAGGCGCTGAAGGGCTATGGCATCGACGAAGGTGCATGGAACACCGACGAGGAAATGTTCGGCCTGATCCACGACATGCGCGCGCGCATCATCCTCTCCCCCGCCTTCACCGGCGACAAGGTGATCGGCGCGATCCTGTTCGAACGCACCATGGACGGGCAGGCGGGCGGCAAGCCGGTGCCGCAGGCGCTGGCCGACAAGGGCGTCGTGCCCTTCCTCAAGATCGACAAAGGGCTGGAGGACGAAGCCAACGGCGTTCAGCTGATGAAGCCGATGCCCGGCCTCGACGACCTGCTCGCCCGCGCGGCGAAGCTCGGCATCTTCGGCACTAAGGAACGCTCGGTCATCAACCTCGCCAACCGCGAAGGGATCGCTGCCGTCGTGAAGCAGCAGTTCGAAGTCGCGCAGCAGGTCATCGCCGCCGGCCTGATGCCGATCATCGAACCGGAAGTGAACATCAAGAGCGCCGAGCGTGCCGAGGCCGACCAGATCCTGCTCGAAGAAACGCTCACGGCGCTCGACGCGATGACCGGCAACGACAAGGTGATGCTGAAGCTGTCGCTGCCGGCCAAGCCCGGCCTGTTCCAGCCGCTGGTCGACCATCCGCGCGTGCTGCGCGTCGTGGCGCTGTCGGGCGGGTTCAGCCGGACCGAGGCCTGCGCCGAACTGGCGAAGAACCCCGGCATCATCGCCAGCTTCAGCCGCGCGCTGCTCTCCGACTTGCGCCAGCAGATGACCGACGCCGAGTTCGACAAGGCGCTGGGCAGCGCGATCGACGAAATCCACTGCGCCTCGACACAGAAGGCGCTGCTCGCGGCGTAACGCTTTCCTACAAGCTCCCAGCCATGGCAAAAGGGCATCGGCCGCTCCAGCGTCCGGTGCTCTTTGTCATCGTAGCCGCCCCTTCCCACGTCACCCCGGGCTTGACCCGGGGTCCCGCTTCTTCTTCTTCTTCTTCTTCTTGCCGCCCCGGCGAACAACCTACTTACTATTGATAGTTACTCGCAACGCTACGCGCAAAACGCGCGCGAGTGTGAACTTAGTGAACTTTGGCCCCCAAAACCCTTCCACCCGCCGCCGCGCTGGGGCAGGGAAGGCGCCATGACCCTGAACGAAGACCCGCTCGGCCCGCTGTCGCCCGATTTCGCGACCCAGTTCGTCCGCGACGTGCGCCGCCCGCCGTGCCAGCTTTACCTCATCTCTCCGCTCGATGTGACCGGCACCTTTCCCGACCGCCTCGCCCGCGCGCTCGATGCCGGGCCGGTCGCCGCGTTCCAGTTCCGGGTGAAGGATATCGACCAGCACGCCGCCGCGCGACTGGCCGAACCGCTTCAGAAGATTTGCGCCGACCGCGACGTCGCCTTGATCGTCAACGACAGCATCAGCCTGACCAAGCGGCTAGGCGCGGATGGCGTCCATCTGGGCCAGGACGATGGCGATGCCCGAGAAGCGCGCGACGTACTCGGCCCCAATGTCCAGATCGGCGTGACCGTCCATGACAGCCGCCATCTCGCCATGGAAGCGGGGGAGGCTGGCGCCGACTATGTAGCGTTCGGCGCCTTCTACCCGACGACAACCAAGCAGGTCGCGCATGTCGCCGATCCGGTGCTGCTGTCGTGGTGGTCGACCGTGTTCGAACTCCCCTGTGTCGCGATCGGCGGCATCACGCCGGCCAACGCCCCCGATCTCGTCCGCGCCGGGGCCGACTTCCTCGCCGTATCGGGCGCGGTCTGGAACGGCGACGAAGCGGCGGCGGTGCAGGCGTTCGCGGCGGTTCTCGGCACGTAAGGAAACCGCCGCCGGGTCCGGTCGTTATCCACCCTCAACGATGTTGGGGATGGTGTATGAAGCGACTGGCCTTGGCGGCGATCCTGGGGAGCGGCGTGGCGATGGCGCAGGCGCCTGCGCCCGCGCCGCAACTCCCGGCGGTCGACCGAAATATCCTGCACGCGCAGGTGCTGCTCGACCGGCACGGCTTCACGAGCGGCGTGATCGACGGCAGGGACAGCGCGCTGTTCAAACAGGCGCTACGTGGATTCCAGACCGCCCGAGGCCTGCCGGTCACTGGCAAGCTCGATGCCGCGACCACCCGTGCGCTGAACCCCAATATGCGCCCCGCGACGGTGACCCTGACCCTGTCCGAACGCGCGCTGGCCGGGCCGTACACCAACCCGATCCCCAAGGAATATGCCGATCAGGCGAAGCTGACGACGATCGGCTACCGCTCGCCGCTCGAAAAGCTGGCCGAGATGTTCCACACCACGCCCGCCACGCTGGTCGCGCTGAACAGCCGGGAAACGATGCTGCGCCCCGGCACCCGCGTCGTCTTTCCCAACGTCCTGCCCTCGTCGCGCAGCTATGCGGAGAGCTGGTCGGGCGACTATCGCCAGACGCTCGCCAATCTGAACGTCGACGCCAACCAGCCCCAGGCCGACCGCGTCGTGGTCGACAAGTCGGAAGGCTGGCTGCGCGCCTATAAGGGCGACAAGATCCTCGCCCAGTTTCCCGCGACGATGGGCTCGTCGCACGACCCGCTGCCGATCGGCGAATGGAAGATTCAGGGCGTCGCCGCCAATCCCGACTGGCAGTACAATCCGGCGATCCTGCGCCATGCCGACAAGTCGGACAGCAAGGAGATCGTGCCGCCCGGCCCCAACAATCCGGTCGGCGTCGTCTGGATCGATCTCTCGAAAGAGCATTACGGTATCCACGGCACGCCCGAGCCGGAGAATATCGGGAAGACCGAGAGCAATGGCTGCATCCGACTGACCAACTGGGACGCCGCCCGGCTGTCGCTGATGGTCAAGCCCGGCACGCCGGCGATCTTCCAGCCATAGCGGAGGGCAGGGGGTGAACCGGATCGGCTGGGCGTTTCTCGGCGTCTTCGTGCTGCTGGGTGGGCTGGCTGCGTTGCTGGTCGATTTCGGCGGATCGTCCGCCCCGCCGATTCGCGCCTTTGCCGATGCGCCGACCCGGCTGGCCGAACCGCCGTCGCCGGGGCGGCTGGTCCTGCCCGTATCGGGGGTCGGCTGGACGAGCATCCGCGACAGCTATGGCGAGGCGCGGGCCGGTGGCGAACGGCGGCATAGCGGGGTGGACATCATGGCCCCCGCCGGTACGCCGGTCGTCGCCGCGGCGCCCGGCACGGTCGAAAAGCTGTTCTACAGCAATGGCGGCGGCGGGGTGACCGCCTATGTCCGCTCGCCCGACCGCCGGCTGTCCTATTATTACGCCCACCTCGCTGCCTATGCCCCGACGCTGCGCGAAGGGGCGCCGGTCCGCGCGGGCGATCCGATCGGCGCGGTCGGCGACACCGGCAATGCCGGGACCGGCAATTTCCACCTGCATTTCGGCGTCGAGCGGGTGAACGCCGACGAACCATGGTACAAGGGCCGCGCGATCAATCCCTATCCGCTGCTTGCCCGCGGACGGGCGGAGCGGTAAGGGCGCAGCTTCGCTCTTTCCAACAGGTATGGTTCGTCATGAAGATCAGCGGCGTCGACATTCGCCCCGGCAACATCATCGAATATGAAGGCGGCATCTGGCGCGCGGTCAAGATCCAGCATACGCAGCCGGGCAAGGGCGGCGCCTATATGCAGGTCGAAATGAAGAACCTGCGCGACGGCCGCAAGAACAACGTCCGCTTCCGTTCGGCCGAGACGGTCGAGCGCATCCGCCTCGATACCAAGGACTTCCAGTTCCTGTATCCCGAAGGCGACATGCTGGTGTTCATGGACAAGGAAACCTACGACCAGGTATCGCTGCCGCGCGACCTGCTGGGCGATGCCGCCGCCTTCCTCCAGGACGGCATGGATGTCGTCATGGAACTCTATGAAGACGAAGCGATCAGCGTCCAGCTGCCCGACACGATCGAAGCGACGATCGTCGAGGCGGATGCGGTGGTGAAGGGCCAGACGGCATCGTCGTCCTACAAGCCCGCCGTGCTCGACAACGGCGTCCGCGTGATGGTCCCGCCGCATATCGCTTCGGGAACGCGCATCGTGGTCGACGTGTATGAGCAGACCTACGTCCGGCGGGCGGATTAAGCCGAGCGGCCGGACGAAATAGGGAAAGCTATTTCGCCAGGCTGCCGGCTCGGCCGGCGCGCGAAAGCGCGACCGACGACGCGGGCTTTGCCCGCGGCGCTGCCAGTAAAAGAACCAACAGGAACCAGAACAATGTCCGCCCAGTCCGGCCTCATCACCGTCCTCGAACGCGCCGTCCGCAAGACCGGCCCGCGCCTGCGCCGCGACTTCGGCGAGGTCCAGCATCTCCAGGTCAGCCGCAAGGGGCCGGCGGACTTCGTGTCGATGGCCGACAAGCGCGCCGAGGAAACGCTGGTCGAGGAACTGCGCAAGGCGCGTCCCGACTGGGGCATGCTCTTGGAGGAAGGCGGCGAGATCGCCGGCGATCCGACCAAGCCGCGCTGGATCGTCGATCCGCTGGACGGCACCACCAACTTCCTGCACGGCATCCCGCATTTCTCGATCTCGGTCGCGGTCGAGGAGCCGAACGGCGCCGGTGGCCGTCCCGAGATCACGACCGCGATGGTCTATAACCCGATCACCGACGAAGGCTTCTGGGCCGAAAAGGGTCGGGGTGCCTGGTTGCAGGGACAGCGGCTGCGTGTCTCGTCCCGGCGTGACCTGTCGGAAGCGCTGATCGCCACCGGCATCCCGTTCCTCGGCCATGGCAATTTCGCCGAATGGACCCGCATCTTCGGCGCGGTCGCGCCCGAGGTTGCTGGTATCCGCCGCTTCGGCTCGGCTGCGCTGGACCTCGCCTATGTCGCGGCAGGCCGGTTCGATGGCTTCTGGGAATCGGGGCTGAAGAAGTGGGATATCGCCGCTGGCATGCTGCTGGTGAAGGAAGCGGGCGGCTTCGTCACCGATTATCGCGGTGCGGACCGTGCCTATGAAAAGGGCGAGGTGCTGGCCAGCAACGAACAGATGCAGACCCGCCTGCACAAGCTGGTCGCGGGCGCGCTGCGCTGACCTGTCGGGTGGCGGCGCGGTGCCGCCACCCTTATCGCCTCAGAAGTCGATCGCCTTCTGAAATTCGCCGAGCAACGAGTCCCAGGTCGCGAGGTTCGCCTTGAACAGCGCGCCCGACAGGCCGCCATCGTCGAGGTCGACGTCCATCTCGATTCGCGGGTCCTTCTCGTCGTCGAGATAGCCGCGCGCGAAGCGATGCGTGGCGTTCCACTTGTTGATCGTGTCGAGCGTCACGCCCTTCTTCACGAACCCGGCGTGGAACTGCACCGTCTTGCACGCCTTGTTGTCGGTGCAGTTGTAGAAATAGACCGAAAAGTCGACACCGGCGGCGCCACTTTTGACCAGCGGATCGCCGCTATTGTCCTTGGTCAGTACCGCCCGGTAGCCCGCATGGCGCAGCGCGGCGACCACGGTTTCGGGCTTGGTCGCGTCGACATTCTGCGCCGCGGCCGGCTGCGCGACGATCGCGCCCGCGATGATGCCGAGTGTCGTCCAAATTCGCATCGATTCCCCCCTCGTCGACGACCGCAGCTTCCCCGCGCGGCCAGCGTCGCTGCGGCATAGCGCGGAAGGGCAGGGAATTGCGAGTGATTCTCACCCTGTTCCGCCCTTGATGGCCCGACGCCATCGTCCTAAAGCCGGCTCCATTCATACCGCAACCGCGAGAGACCCCCACCTTGGTCGACCTGTCGCAATATCTGCCGATCCTGATGTTCCTGGGCATTGCCCTGGCGCTGTCGACGGCCTTCGTCGTGTTGCCCATGGTGGCATCGCGTTTCACCGGCGCGCACAAGCCGACGCCGGAAAAGCTGACCGAGTATGAATGCGGCTTCCCCGCGTTCGAGGATTCGCGCAGCCAGTATGACGTCCGCTTCTATCTGGTCGCCATCCTGTTCATCCTCTTCGATCTCGAAGCCGCGTTCCTATATCCCTGGGCAGTCACGGTGTTCGACCTCGGCTGGACCGCGTGGATCTCGATGATGGTATTCATCGGCGAACTGGCACTCGGCCTCGTATATGCTTGGAAGATGGGAGCTCTCGAATGGGAGTAGAACTCACGACGCCGCCGCACGGCTTCGGCGCGGGTAACGCGGCCGGCGTGCCGGTGCAGGCGCCCGATGAGGGTTTCTTCAACGACCTGAACGGCGAACTGACCGACAAGGGCTTTCTGGTCACCTCGACCGAGGACCTGTTCCAGTGGGCGCGCACTGGTTCGCTGTGGTGGATGACCTTCGGCCTCGCCTGCTGCGCGGTGGAAATGATCCATGTGAACATGCCGCGCTACGACATGGAGCGCTTCGGTGCCGCGCCGCGCGCTTCCCCGCGTCAGTCGGACGTGATGATCGTCGCCGGCACGCTCTGCAACAAGATGGCCCCGGCGCTGCGTCGCGTGTACGATCAGATGTCGGAACCGAAATACGTCATCTCGATGGGCAGCTGCGCCAATGGCGGCGGCTATTACCATTATAGCTACAGCGTCGTGCGCGGTTGCGATCGCGTGGTGCCGGTCGACATTTATGTCCCGGGTTGCCCGCCGACTGCCGAAGCGCTGCTGTACGGCGTGATGCAGTTGCAGCGGAAGATCCGCCGTTCGGGGAGCATCGAACGGTGAGGGCGCCTGCACCCCGCTACGCCGCGAATGATGGCATCATCGACGCGGCGACCGCTGCGCTCGGCGACATGCTGCTCGACGCGCAGGACAAGGTCGGCGAGGTGTCGCTGACCGTCGATCGCGACCGTCTTGTCATCGCGATGGAAACGCTGCGCGACACGCCGGGCCTTAAATACGAGATGCTGGCCGAGATCGCCGGCGTGGACTATCCCGAGCGCCCCGAGCGGTTCGAGGTCGTCTATCACCTGCTGTCGATGACGCGGAACCACCGCATCCGTGTGCGCGTGAGCACGGACGAGGAAAGGCCGGTGCCGTCGGTGACAGGCATCTGGTACAATGCCGGCTGGCTCGAGCGCGAAGTGTACGACATGTACGGCGTACTGTTCACCGGCAATGCCGACCTGCGTCGCATCCTGACCGATTACGGTTTCCGTGGCCACCCGCTGCGCAAGGACTTCCCGCTGACCGGCTATGTCGAGATGCGCTATTCGGAAGAAGCCAAGCGCGTGGTCTATGAGCCGGTGAAGCTGGCGCAGGATTTCCGCACGTTCGACTTCATGAGCCCGTGGGAAGGTGCCGAATACGTCCTGCCGGGCGACGAAAAGGCGGCCGAGCCGAAGCCTGCCGTCGGCACGGCCCCAGGCGCACCGACGCCGGTCACCGCCGATCAGGTCAAGCGCGCCGACGACAACGTCAAGGCAGCCGAACCGCAGGTCGACAAGCCGAAGACGTCGGACAGCACGGCAGATACCGGCGCGGGCAAGCCGCATCCGGGCAACCAGCCTGAATCGAAGCCGGTCGATCCCGACGTGCCCTCGCCCGATGCGGGCAAGCCGCCGGTGGAGGACAAGTAATGGCCGATTACGACCATGAGATGGACGCCGCCAACCCCATGGCGGGCGATGTCGAGATCCAGAACTACACGATCAACTTCGGCCCGCAGCACCCTGCGGCGCACGGCGTGTTGCGTCTCGTCACCGAACTGGACGGGGAGATCATCGAGCGGATCGACCCGCATGTCGGCCTGCTCCATCGCGGCACCGAAAAGCTGATCGAGTACAAGACCTATCAGCAGGCGCTCCCCTACATGGACCGCCTCGATTACTGCTCGCCGCTGTGCATGGAGCACAGCTATGTGCTGGCGGTCGAAAAGCTGCTCGACATCGAAGTGCCGCTGCGCGCTCAGTATCTGCGGGTGTTCTTCGCGGAGCTGACCCGTATCTGCAATCACATGCTGAACCTCGGTTCGCACGTGATGGACGTCGGCGCGATGACGCCGAACCTGTGGATGTTCGAAGTCCGCGAAGACTGCATGGGCTTTTTCGAACGCATGTCCGGCGCGCGGATGCACCATAACTACCTGCGGCCGGGCGGCGTTCATCAGGACGTGCCGCTGAAGCTGCTGACCGATATCGCGGAATGGCTCGACACGCGCCTGCCGCAGCTGTTCGGCGACGCGATCAGCATGGTTTCGGAAAACCGCATCTTCAAGCAGCGCAACGTCGATATCGCGATCGTCAGCCGCGAGGATGCGGTGCGCTGGGGTTTCTCGGGTCCGATGATCCGTGGCGCGGGCATTCCGTGGGACATCCGCAAGGCGCAGCCCTATGACGCCTATGACCGGGTCGAGTTCGACGTGCCGGTCGGCACCCGTGGCGATTGCTACGACCGGTTCATGGTCCGCGTCGAGGAAGTGTGGCAGTCGGCTCGTATCATGAAGCAGTGCCTCGCGCAGATGCCCGAAGGCCCGATCGCCTCGTCGGACCGCAAGGTCGTGCCGCCCAAGCGCGGCGAGATGAAGCAGTCGATGGAAGCGCTGATCCATCACTTCAAGCTGTACACCGAGGGCTTCCACGTTCCCGCCGGCGAAGTGTATGTCGCGACCGAAAGCCCCAAGGGTGAATTCGGCATCTACATGGTGTCGGACGGCAGCAACAAGCCGTACCGCGTGAAGATCCGCCCGACCGCGTTCAGCCACCTCCAGGCGATGGACTTCATGGCGAAGGGCCATATGCTTGCCGACATCACCGCGATCCTGGGTGCGATGGACATCGTGTTCGGGGAGTGCGACCGGTGAGCCGTCTCGATACCGTGACGGCGATGATGGAACGCTATAACGCGCGCGACGCGGCGGGCTATGCCGCGTTCTTCGCCGACGACGGCTGCGAGGCGCAGTATCGCGGTGACGTCGTGCGCGACGGGCGTGCGGGCGTGGAAAGCGGCATGGCGGCAGTCTTCGCCGAATTTCCGCAGAACCATGCCGAAGTGCTGCAGTCGTTCGAACTGGGCGAGCGCGTCGTGCTGCACGAGCGCGTGCGCCGTTCGCCCGATGCCGAGCCGTTCGACGTGATGACCGTCTATTCGTTCAGCGGCGACAAGGTCAGCCGCGTGGAGTTCATTCGCTAATGGCCGACGCCCCCAACATCCCCGACGAAGCCGAGGTCCGCGCGCGCTGGGGCAATTTCGCCTGGACGCCGGCCAATGCGGAAAAGGCGCGTGAGATCGTCGCGCGCTATCCCGAAGGCCGTCAGCAGTCGTGCACCATCCCGTTCCTCGACCTCGCCCAGCGGCAGGTCGGTGCGGAAACGCATACCCAGGGCTGGCTGCCGGTGCCGGTGATCGAATTCATCGCCCGCGAACTCGGCATGGCCTATATGCGGGTGTACGAGGTCGCGACCTTCTACACGATGTTCAACCTCGCCCCGGTCGGCCGCTATCACGTGCAGGTATGCGGCACGACGCCGTGCATGCTGCGCGGGTCGGACGACGTGTTCGCCGCGTGCAAGAACCGTGGCCTGATGAAGGGCAAGACTACGCCCGACGGGCTGTTCACGCTGACCGAGGTCGAGTGCATGGGCAATTGCGCCTCGGCACCGATGGTCCAGATCAACGACGATAATTACGAAGATCTGGACTATGATCGCATGACCGCGATCCTCGAGGCGCTGGGCAAGGGCGAGACGCCGAAGCCCGGCACGCAGGAGCCGGGCCGCCACACCGTCGAACCGGCGGGCGCGCTCAGCAACCTGACGGCGATGGTCCACGAAAATCACGACTATCGCCCTGAATGGGGCAACGCTTCGTGAGGGCATTGGGCAGCCTGTTGATCGCGGTCCTGGTCGGGATCGTCGTGTTGTGGATCGCGCTCGAACTGTTCGTCGGCGCGCTGAAGCTGATCGGCGTGGCCATCGGCATCGCGGCGATGGTTGCCGTTTATTTCATCGCCGAAAAGGCGATCGGGAAGGGACGATAAGGATGCTGGCCGACAAGGATCGCATCTTCACCAACGTGTACGGGTTCCAGCCGTGGAACCTCGATGCAGCCGTGATGCGCGGCGACTGGGACAATACCAAGGCGCTGTTGCAGCTGGGGCCGGACACGATCATCGATCGGATCAAGGCATCGGGCCTGCGCGGGCGCGGCGGGGCAGGGTTCCCGACCGGCACCAAGTGGTCGTTCATGCCGAAGGCGCCGAAGCCCGACCGGCCGAACTTCCTGGTGATCAATGCCGACGAATCCGAGCCGGGTTCGTGCAAGGATCGCGAGATCATCCGCCACGATCCGCACAAGCTGATCGAAGGCGCGCTGGTCGCCGGTTTCGCGATGCGCGCGCGCGCCGCGTACATCTATATTCGCGGGGAATATATCCGCGAGGCGGAGACGCTGTTCGCCGCGATCGCCGAAGCATATGCCAAGGGGCTGCTGGGCAAGAATGCCTGCGGTTCGGGCTATGACTTTGACGTGTTCGCGCACCGCGGCGCCGGCGCCTATATCTGCGGCGAAGAGACCGCGATGCTCGAAAGCCTAGAGGGCAAGAAGGGTCAGCCGCGCCTGAAGCCGCCATTCCCGGCCGGTGCCGGCCTCTATGGCTGCCCGACGACGGTCAACAATGTCGAGTCGATCGCGGTCGTGCCAACCATCCTGCGTCGCAGCCCGGAATGGTTCGCCAGCTTCGGCGCGGAGAATAACCGTGGCACCAAGCTGTTCCAGATCAGCGGCCATGTGAACAAGCCATGCGTGGTCGAGGAAGCGATGAGCATCCCGTTCCGCGAGCTGATCGAAAAGCATTGCGGCGGCATCCGCGGTGGCTGGGACAATCTGCTGTGCGTCATCCCCGGCGGATCGTCGGTGCCGCTGGTAAAGGCCGAGCATATCATCGACGCGCCGATGGATTTCGACGGGCTGAAGGCGGTCGGATCGGGCCTCGGCACCGCGGCGGTCATCGTCATGGACAAGTCGACCGACGTCGTCCGCGCGATCAGCCGTCTGTCCTATTTCTACAAGCATGAAAGCTGCGGCCAGTGCACGCCGTGCCGCGAAGGCACCGGTTGGATGTGGCGTGTGATGGAGCGGCTGCGCACCGGCGATGCCGATTTGTCGGAAATCGACACGTTGCAGCAGGTGACCAAGCAGGTCGAAGGCCACACCATCTGCGCGCTGGGCGACGCGGCGGCATGGCCGATCCAGGGTCTCATCAAGAACTTCCGCCCCGAACTCGAACGGCGGATCAACGAAAAGCGCGGCGGTGGCGTGCATCCGATGCGGGAAGCTGCGGAATGATCGCGCTCTCGGTCATGGCGGCAGCGGTGCTGGCGGCGCAAGCCGACGGCCCATCCAGCTTCAAGGGATCGCGCAGGGACGCAGAACTCGCCATGACCGAGTTCGCGATGTGTGAGGTGCGTTCGCCGAAGGGGCGGGCGGCGGCGCTCGCCTATGGGCGCGAGGTGCCGGGTACGCCGTCGACCTATCGCGACCGGCTAGTCAAGTCGCTCTGTGCGCCCTCGGGCACGTCGATGTCTTTCAATCCTGAACTGTTCCGCATGACCATATATCCGGCGCTCTACGCGAAGGATTTCGGTAAGGCGGCGCCTGCGGTCAATGTCGCGCTGCTTCCAACCGACTACGCGGCCGAGTTCGACAGCACGCCCGATACGGCGACAGTGGAGGTTCGACGGTTGGGTGATTGCGTCGTGAAGCGCGATGTCGCCGCCGCGCGCGAGTTCGTGCTGAGCAAGCCCTATTCCAGGGCTGAGGACGCGGCGCTCGCGACGATTCGCCCGGCGCTTGCCGCGTGTCTGCCCGCAGGCCAGTCAGTTCGCCTGTCGCGCAGCGTCGCGCATGGCGCGATAGGCGAAGCGCTCTACAAATTAACGGCCGCATCCGCGGCGACGAAGGCCAGCTAATGCCCAAGGTAAAAGTAGACGGGATCGAGGTCGAGGTGCCGCAGGGTGCCACGGTCCTCCAGGCGTGCGAAGCGGCGGGCAAGGAAATCCCGCGCTTCTGCTATCACGAGCGGCTGTCGATCGCCGGCAATTGCCGGATGTGTCTGGTCGAGGTGAAGCCGGGACCGCCCAAGCCGCAGGCATCGTGCGCGCTGCCGGCCGCCGACAATCAGGAAATCCGTACCGACAGCGCGATGGTGAAGGCCGCGCGCGAAGGCGTGATGGAGTTTCTGCTGATCAATCACCCGCTCGACTGCCCGATCTGCGATCAGGGTGGCGAATGCGACCTGCAGGACCAGTCGGTCGCCTATGGTCGCGGCACGTCGCGCTATGACGAGAACAAGCGTGCCGTCACCGAGAAGTACATGGGTCCGATCGTCAAGACGGTCATGACCCGCTGCATCCAGTGCACGCGCTGCATCCGTTTTGCGGAAGAAGTTGCAGGCGTAGAGGAAATCGGCGCGATCTATCGCGGCGAGAACATGCAGATCACCTCGTACCTTGAACAGGCGGTGACGAGCGAGCTGTCGGGCAATGTCGTCGACCTGTGTCCGGTCGGTGCGCTGACGTCGAAGCCCTATGCGTTCGAAGCGCGTCCTTGGGAGCTGAAGAAGACGCTCGCCATCGACGTGATGGACGCGGTCGGCACCAACATCCGCCTCGACAGCCGGGGTCGGCAGGTGCTGCGCTGCGTACCGCGCATCAATGAAGATGTGAACGAGGAATGGGCGCACGACAAGACGCGCCACGCCGTCGACGGTCTGGTCCGTCGCCGCCTCGACAAGCCTTTCGTGCGCAAGGACGGCAAGCTGGTCGCTGCCGAATGGGACGAAGCGTTCGCGGCGATCGCGGCGGTGAACGCCGGTTCGTCGGTCGCGGCGATCGCAGGTGACCTGCTCGATTGCGAGACCATGTTCGCCGCCAAGGCGCTGGTGAACGCGCTCGGGTCGTCGCTGCTCGAAGGGCGGCAGACGGGCATGGCCTATGACGTCACCAATCTCGGCGCGGTCGCGTTCAACACGACCATCGCCGGGATCGAGGACGCCGATGCGATCCTGCTGGTCGGCAGCGACCTGCGCCACGAAGCGCCGCTGATCAACACCCGCGTCCGCAAGGCGATCAAGAAGGGCGCGCGCATTTTTGCGATTGGGCCGGAAACCGACCTGACCTATAAGGTCGAATGGCTGGGTGACGATCTCGGCCTACTGAACGGCCTGCCCGATCGTGCGGCCGAAGCGCTCGACGCGGCCAAGCGGCCGGCGGTGATCGTCGGTCCGGGTGCGCTGAAGGCCGGCCATGGCGCCGCATTGAAGCTGGCACGCGACGGCAACCTGGTCCGTACGCTGGAGGACGGGACGAGCTGGAACGGCTTCAACGTGGTCCATACTGCGGCTGCTCGCATGGGCGCGCTGATGCTGGGCTATGCGCAGGCAGGCGGCATCGCCGATATCGTCGCGGCGAACCCGAAGCTGGTGTTCTTCCTCGGCGCGGACGAGGTCGATTTCGGTCAGTTCGCCGGTGCCACCAAGGTTTATGTCGGCCATCATGGCGACAAGGGCGCGGCGGCGGCGGACATCGTCCTGCCGGGTGCTAGCTATGCCGAGAAGGTCGGGACCTACGTCAACCTTGAAGGGCGCGTGCAGCGCGGCGACCGTGCGGTGTTCCCGCCGGGCGATGCGCGAGAGGATTGGACGATCTTCCGTGCGCTGGGCGAAGTGCTTGGCGTGACGCTGCCGTTCGACGATTTCGCCGGTGTCCGCCGCGCAATGACGGCGGCGGTGCCGGAACTGGGCCAGGAAGGTCTGGTACGTTACGACTGGAACCCGCCGGCACTCGACGCTAAGGGCGAGGGCAAGGTGACCTATCCGGTCGCCGACTTCTACCTGACCAACGCGATCTGCCGGGCCAGCCCGACGATGCAGCGTTGTTCGGCCGAACTTGTCCATGGCCAGGATTTCGCGGAGGCCGCCGAGTGACCTCGTTCTTCGAAACTACCGTCGGTCTGCCCTATGGCTGGGCATGGACCGTCGCCACGCTGGTCGGCATCCTCGTGATCGCGCTGCCGCTGATGCTGGCGGTGGCGATGATCATTTATGTCGACCGCAAGGTCTGGGCGGCAATGGCGCTGCGCCGTGGTCCGAACGTCGTCGGTCCGCTGGGCCTGCTGCAGTCGTTCGCCGACGGTCTGAAGGTGTTCCTGCAAGAAACGATCGTGCCGTCGTCGGCCAATCGCGGCCTGTTCCTGCTGGCGCCGATCATCACCTTTACCGTCGCTCTGATCGTCTGGGCGGTCATTCCGTTCGACGTCGGCGTGGTGGTGGCGGACATCAATGTCGGCCTGCTCTACATCCTTGCGGCATCGTCGCTGGGTGTATACGGCGTCATCATCTCGGGCTGGGCGTCGAACTCCAAATACCCGTTCTATTCCGCGCTTCGTGCCGCCGCGCAGATGGTGTCGTACGAAGTCGCGATCGGGTTCGTGCTGATCTCGGTCGTGCTGTGGGCCGGGTCGTTCAACCTAACGACGATCGTGCTTGAACAGCGTGCCCATATCTTCGGCTTCATCAACGGCTTCGGCTTCAACCCGCTGCTGTTCCCGATGGCGGTGGTGTTCCTGATCTCGTCGCTCGCCGAAACCGCGCGTGCGCCGTTCGATCTGACCGAAGCGGAATCGGAACTGGTCGCGGGCTATCAGACCGAATATTCGTCGATGGCGTTCGCGCTGTTCTGGCTGGGCGAATATGCCAACGTCATTCTGATGTGCGCGCTCAATGCGTTGCTGTTCTGGGGCGGGTGGCTGCCGCCGCTTGAGATCGGCTTCCTCTACTGGGTGCCGGGTATCATCTGGTTCCTGGGCAAGACCTTCTTCTTCTTCTTCGTGTTCAGCTGGGTCAAGGCGACGGTGCCACGCTACCGTTATGACCAGCTGATGCGGCTGGGCTGGAAGATTTTCCTGCCACTGTCGCTGACCTTCGTCTTCCTCATCTCGGGCTGGCTCATGTTCCAGCGCGTGGGAGTGCCCGCATGAGTATCGCCCAGACCATCCGATCGTTCACCCTCTGGGAGTTCGTGAAGGCCCATGCGCTGACGCTGCGGTACTTCTTCAAGCCCAAGGCGACGATCAACTACCCGTATGAAAAGAACCCGCTGAGCCCGCGCTTCCGCGGCGAGCATGCGCTGCGCCGCTATCCCAATGGGGAAGAGCGCTGCATCGCTTGCAAGCTGTGCGAAGCGGTGTGTCCGGCGCTGGCGATCACGATCGAGGCCGAACCGCGCGAGGACGGCAGCCGCCGCACGACGCGCTACGACATCGATATGACCAAGTGCATCTATTGCGGCCTGTGCCAGGAAGCCTGCCCGGTCGATGCGATCGTCGAGGGTCCGAATTTCGAATTCGCCACCGAAACCCGCGAAGAGCTGATCTATCACAAGGACAAGCTGCTCGCGAACGGTGACCGCTGGGAACGCGCGATTGCCGCGAACCTTGCGAGCGACGCGCCCTACCGGTAATGGCGCGCATGTTCCGTACCGGCGGGGGCGAAACGGTTCGCTTCGCCGGCCATTCGATTAGCGTTTCGTCCCGCACATCCGCGCGGGGCGGGCAGGGGGAAGAGCAGCGCTCGTGATCCAGACACTCGCCTTCTATCTGTTCGCCACGATCGTGGTGGCATCGGCTGCGTTGACGATCACGTCGCGCAATCCGGTCCATTCGGTGCTGTGGCTGATCCTCGCCTTCTTCAACGCGGCCGGCCTGATGGTGCTGTGCGGCGCCGAATTCATCGCGATGCTGCTGGTCATCGTCTATGTCGGCGCGGTCGCGGTGCTGTTCCTGTTCGTGGTCATGATGCTCGACATCGACTTCACCGAACTGCGCGCCGGTTTCGTCCGCTATCTGCCTGCCGGTCTGGCCTTGGCGGTGCTGCTCGCGGTCGAACTGGTTGTCGGTGCCTATGCCTGGACCGCTGCCCGGATCGATCTGGCCAAGCGGATCGCGCCGACCGACGTTGCGATCCCGAATATTGAGGCGATCGGGCAGCTGCTCTATTCGCGCTACCTGTATGTCTTCGAAGGTGTCGGGCTGGTGCTGCTGGTCGCGATGATCGGTGCGATCGTGCTGACGCAGCGTAAGCGTGCGGATGCCAAGGCGCAGAACATCAACCGCCAGATCAACCGTCGCGCCAAGGATGCGATCCGTAACGTCAATCAGCCCATCGGGCAGGGGGTCGAGCTGTGATCGGTCTTACCCATTATCTGGTCGTTGCGGCGATCCTGTTCACGCTGGGTGTGCTCGGCATCTTCCTCAATCGGAAGAACCTGATCGTCATCCTGATGTCGATCGAACTGATCCTGCTGGCGGTGAACATCAATTTCGTGGCCTTCTCGGCGCAGCTAGGTGACCTGGTGGGTCAGATCTTCGCGATGTTTGTCCTCGCGGTCGCCGCCGGCGAAAGCGCGATCGGGCTGGCCATCATGGTCATCTATTTCCGTGGTCGCGGTTCCATCGCGGTCGACGACGTCAACCGGATGAAGGGGTGATGCCGGTGGCTTTTCGGGTTTCGGGGGTGCTTTCGTGAGCGCCATCCATATCGTCGTGTTCCTGCCACTGCTGGCGTCGATCGTCGCGGGGCTGTCGAACCGCGCGTTCGGCATCGCGGTGCCGAAGATCATCACCACCGCCGGCCTGCTCGTCGCGGCAGCGCTGTCGTGGTCGATCTTCATTCCGTTCCTGACCGGTGCAGCGCAGGCGAATGTGGCGCCGGTGTCGACCTGGATCCTTTCGGGCGGCATGGACATCGCCTGGGAATTGCGGGTCGATGCGCTGACCGCGGTCATGCTGGTCGTCATCACCAGCGTATCGGCGCTCGTCCACCTCTATAGCTGGGGCTATATGAGCGAGGACCCGGACCAGCCGCGTTTTTTCGCCTATCTGTCGCTGTTCACCTTCGCGATGCTGATGCTCGTGACCGCGAACAATCTGGTGCAGATGTTCTTCGGTTGGGAAGGCGTCGGTCTGGCGTCGTACCTGCTGATCGGTTTCTGGTTCCGCAAGCCGTCGGCCAATGCCGCCGCGATCAAGGCGTTCGTGGTCAACCGCGTGGGCGACCTTGGCTTCATGCTCGGCATCTTCGGCACCTATCTGGTGTTCGGCACCATCTCGATCCCGGCGATCCTCGAAGCCGCGCCGTCGATGGCCGGCTCGACCATCGGCTTCCTGTGGTTCCGTGCCGACACGATGACGGTGCTGTGCCTGCTGCTGTTCGTCGGCGCGATGGGCAAGTCGGCGCAGCTTGGCCTCCACACTTGGTTGCCGGACGCGATGGAAGGCCCGACCCCGGTGTCGGCGCTGATTCACGCCGCGACGATGGTCACCGCCGGCGTCTTCATGGTGTGCCGCTTGTCGCCGATGTTCGAAACCTCGCCGACTGCGTTGGCTGTGGTCACGGCTGTCGGTGCGGCTACGTGCCTGTTCGCGGCGACGATCGGCCTCGTGCAGACCGATATCAAACGGGTTATCGCCTATTCGACCTGTTCGCAGCTGGGCTATATGTTCTTTGCGGCCGGTGTCGGCGCATACGGCGCGGCGATGTTCCACCTGTTCACCCACGCCTTCTTCAAAGCGCTGCTGTTCCTTGGTGCCGGTTCGGTCATCCATGCGATGCACCATGAACAGGACATGCGCTTCTATGGCGGCCTGCGGAAGCACATTCCGCTGACCTTCTGGGCAATGATGGCGGGTACGCTGGCGATCACCGGGGTCGGAATCTACGGCGTGGGTGGCTTTGCCGGCTATCATTCGAAGGATGCGATCCTCGAAGCGGCTTGGGCGTCGGGCCCGAACGGCTATGGCGCGTTCTATGTCGGGACGTTCGCCGCGCTGCTGACCAGCTTCTATTCGTGGCGGCTGATGTTCCTGACCTTCTTCGGCGCGCCGCGCTGGGCCGGGTCAGAGCATATTCAGCATGCGGTGCATGATGCGCATGGTCACAGCGATCATCACGAGACGCATGGTCACGGGCATGACGATGGCAGCCACCCGGCGCCGCCCGCGGCCGAGGATTCAGGCCATGCCCCGTCGACGCACGACGCGCATGCGAGCGACGTCGTCGAAGGCACTGCCGGCTATCACCCGCATGAGAGCCCGATCGTCATGCTGATCCCGCTGATCGTGCTGACGGTCGGCGCGGTCGCCGCCGGCTACGTCTTCCATCATTGGTTCATCGAGCCGGAGGCGGGCGAGACGTTCTGGAAGGGCAGCCTGTTCTTCAACGAACATCTGATGCACGCGATGCACGAGGTGCCGCTGCTGGTGAAGCTGGCCGCGACGATCGTGATGCTGATCGGCCTAGTGAGCGCGCTCTACGTCTATATCATCCGGCCGGGTACGGCGGCGGCGATCGCGGATACCTTCCGCGTGCTGCACCGCTTCCTGCTTCGGAAATGGTATTTCGACGAGCTGTATCACCTGCTCTTCGTTCGCCCGGCCTTCGCGCTCGGTCGCTTCTTCTGGAAGCGTGGTGACGAACAGACGATCAACCGCTTCGGTCCGGACGGATCGGCTACGCTGGTCGGACTGTCGAGCCGCGTCGCGGTCAAAATGCAGACCGGCTATCTCTACACCTATGCCTTCGTCATGCTGATCGGCCTGACGGCGGCGGTTACCTGGGCGATCGCGTCGTGATGCGCGGTTTCAAGCAAATGGTTCGGGGGAATAACTCGTGAACGGCTTCCCGATCCTGTCGGTGATGCTGCTGGTACCGGCGGTCGCAGCGATGGTGTGCCTGTTCGTATCGGCGAATGGGGCGCGCTGGACGGCGCTGATCGCCACGCTGGTCAATCTTGCGCTGGGCGTTCTGCTCTGGGCGAACTACGATATCGGCGGCGCGCAGTGGCAGTTCGTCGAGGCGCCGGCGATGGGCGATTTCGGCGTGTTCCGCTACGCGCTCGGCATCGACGGCTTCGCGCTGATGCTCATCATGCTCAGCGTGTTCCTGATGCCGATCTGCATCGGGGCATCGTGGAAGTCGGTGACCAACCGAGTGCCCGAATATATGGCGCTGTTCCTGACCGTCGAAGTGCTGATGATCGGCACCTTCGCGGCACAGGACCTGCTGCTGTTCTACGTCTTCTTCGAAGCCGGTCTGATCCCGATGTACCTCATCATCGGCATCTGGGGCGGGGCGAACCGCATCTATGCGTCGTACAAGTTCTTCCTGTACACGCTGCTCGGCTCGCTGCTCATGCTGATCGCGATGATCTACATGATCCAGACGGCAGGGACGTCGGATATCCCGACGCTGATGGCCTATGACTTCCCGGCACATGTCCAGACATGGCTGTGGCTGGCGTTCTTTGCCTCGTTCGCGGTCAAGATGCCGATGTGGCCGGTCCATACCTGGTTGCCCGACGCGCACGTGCAGGCGCCGACCGCGGGTTCGGTGATCCTGGCGGGCGTGCTGCTGAAGCTCGGCGGCTATGGCTTCCTGCGCTTCTCCATCCCCATGTTCCCGGAGGCATCGGGTCAGCTGACCTGGCTGATCCTGACGCTGTCGGCGGTGGCGGTTGTCTACACCTCGCTCGTCGCGCTGGTGCAGTCGGACATGAAGAAGCTGATCGCCTATTCGTCGGTTGCACACATGGCGATCGTGACGATCGGCCTGTTCGCCTTCAACCAGCAGGGCATCGAAGGCGCGATGATCGTGATGCTCAGCCACGGGCTGGTGTCGGGCGCGCTCTTCCTGTGCGTCGGCATCATCTATGACCGGCTGCATACCCGCGAGATCGCTCGGTACGGCGGTCTGGCGATCAACATGCCGCGCTATGCTGTGTTCTTCCTGCTGTTCACCATGGCGTCGATCGGTCTGCCGGGCACGTCGGGTTTCGTCGGCGAGTTCCTGAGCCTTGCCGGCACCTATCAGGTGTCGACCTGGGCGGCGCTGATCTGCACCACCGGCATCATCCTCGGTGCGGCCTATTCGCTATATCTATATCGGCGGATCGCGCTGGGCGATCTGGTGCATGACGATGTGAAGGCGATGCCGGACGTATCGATGCGCGAACTGGCGCTGCTGGCGCCGATCGCCGCGGTGGTGCTCTGGATGGGTGTCTATCCGGAGAGCTTCATGGCGCCGATGCGCAAGGATGTCGGCCTTCTGGTCGCCCGGATCGAGCGCGCGACGCCGCCATCGGATTCACGGCCGACCCCGGGTAATCCGGCGGCAGCAGCGGCGAAGGCCGCGGAACATGGAACGGGCGCGGCAGCGGCGCACGGGGAAACGCACTGATGAGCTACGCCGAACAACTTTCGATGACGCTGCCCGAACTGGTGCTGGCGGTCGGGGCGATCGTCCTGATGCTGGTATCGGCTTGGGGCAAGCAGGCGGCGGCGCGCGGCGTCAGTATCGCGGCGGTCTTCGTGCTGGCCGGCGCGGGCGTTGCGCTGATCGGCAACGGATCGTCGGGCGGGACGGCGTTCGGCGGCATGTATCGTGCCGACGCGTTCGCCGCCTTTGCCAAGGTGCTGATCTATATCGCATCGGCGGTGGCGATCATCATTGCGCCGCGCTTTTTCGAACGGACCAGCGGCGACGACCTGAAGCCCGAATATCCGGTGCTGATCCTGTTGTCGGCCTGCGGCATGGGCATGATGGTGTCGGCGTCCGACCTGTTGCTGCTCTATGTCGGTCTCGAGTTGCAGAGCCTTGCGGCGTACGTCCTCGCCAGCTTCATGCGGCGCGACACGCGTTCGGCCGAAGCGGGCCTGAAATATTTCGTGCTGGGTGCGCTGGCGTCGGGCATCCTGCTGTACGGCATCAGCCTGGTCTATGGCTTTGCCGGCACTACCCTGTTCGACGATATTGCGATTGCCTATGCCGGCCCGCGCAACATGGGCTTGCTGTTCGGGCTGGTGTTCGTGTTCGCCGGGCTTGCGTTCAAGCTCGCCGCCGTGCCGTTCCACATGTGGACGCCGGACGTTTATGAAGGCGCGCCGACGCCGGTGACCGCCTTCTTCGCCTCGGCGCCGAAGGTTGCGGCGATGGCCATGGCGCTACGCGTGGCGGTCGAGGCGATGGGCCCGGCGGTCCTCGAATGGCGCCAGATCGTGATCTTTGCGGCGCTCGCTTCGATCATTCTCGGTGCGGTCGGTGCGATCGGGCAGAGGAACATCAAGCGGCTGCTCGCTTATTCTTCGATCAACAATGTCGGCTTCGCGCTTATCGGCCTCGCCGCCGGATCGGCGCAGGGTGTCGCGGGCGTGCTGTTCTACCTCGCCGTCTATATCGTGATGACGCTGGGGTCGTTCCTGATCGTCCTGCAGATGCGCGACGAGAACGGCCAGCCGGTCGAGACGGTTGCCAGCCTGGCAGGCCTGTCGCGGACGCGGCCGGCACTGGCGTTCGCGCTGATGATCTTTATGTTCTCGCTCGCCGGCATCCCGCCGCTGTTCGGTTTCTGGGCGAAGTACGCGGTGTTCGAAGCCGCGGTGCAGGCAGGCCTGTTGTCGCTGGCGGTGATCGGTATCGCCGCATCGACCATCGGTGCCTTCTATTACCTGCGCGTCGTCAAGACGATGTATTTTGACGAACCGGCCCCGGCCTTCGGACGTGAGCCGGCGCTGGTCGAAGGTGGCCTGACCCTGGCGGCGGCGATCGTGATTTCGCCGGTCAGCCTGTTCCTGATCGCGCCCTTGTCGGCATGGTCGCTGGCCGCGGCGCGGGCGCTGTTCTGACGGTTCGCGTTATCGGCGAGACGGGGTCGACCAACGCCGACCTCCTTGCCGCATCGCAGGCCGGTGCCGCGGAAGGCATTTGGTTGCGGGCGGAACGCCAGAATGCCGGGCGGGGACGGGTCGGGCGTCCCTGGTCGGATGGTGCGGGCAATTTGTTTGCCAGCACGATCGTGCGGCTGGCGCCCGGCGATCCGCCGGCACCAACGCTGACGCTCGTTGCGGCGATTGCGCTGGCGGAGGCGGTGGCAGCGGTCGCGCCCGGGCTGGCAACGATCAAATGGCCGAACGACTTGTTGATCGGCGGCGCGAAGTTGTCAGGTATTCTGCTGGAACGCGGCGACGGTAACGCCGTCGTGATCGGATTCGGGGTTAATCTGGCGAGCCACCCGCATCTGACCGATCGCCCGACGACGAGCTTGTTGGAGCATGGCGTAGCCGCCGACCCCGCGATGTTGCTCGACCTGTTGCGCGATCATTTTGCAGTTTGGCTGGACCTGTGGCGCGGTCATGCGATGACCATGATCCGCGACGCGTGGGAAGCATCCGCCCATCCCCGCGGCACTCCGCTCCGGGTCCGTCTGCCGGACGGTGGCGAGCGGCAGGGACGGTTCGATGGGCTGGATTCCGATGGCGCGCTTCGCCTGTTGGATGGCGATGGCGTGGTAATCCTGGTCCACGCGGGTGACGTCTTTGCTTGAACGAGGCTGCCTGGCCCTGCGGCGTCAGCTTCGACGGCAGAGCTTGTCGTCGGTCGGCGGACCCTCTACCGCGGGACGAAGCGTGCCGTGCGGGCATGGCGGGGAAATTCGATGCTGCTAGCGATCGACGCCGGCAATACCAATATCGTGTTTGCGCTGGTCGATGGCGATGCGATCGTCGCACGCTGGCGCATCGCGACCGATCCCCGCCGTACGGCCGATGAATATGCGGTATGGCTCAGCCAGTTGCTGGCGCTCGACGGCCGCGACCGTTCGGTCGTGACCGGCGTCATCATCGGCACTGTCGTCCCGCGCGCACTCCACAATCTCGAAGTGCTGGCGATCAAATATTTCGGGGTCGAGGCAGCGGTGGCAGGACGCGGCGCGGCGGCATACGGCATCGCGCTCGACGTCGAGGAACCGCATGCGGTCGGCGCGGATCGTGCGTTGAACGCAATCGCGGCGCACGCGGCGCATCCCGGTGACCTGATCGTCGTGGATTTCGGCACGGCGGCTACGTTCGATGTCGTCGATTATTCGGGCGCCTATAAGGGCGGCATCATCGCGCCGGGAATCAACCTATCGCTCGACGCGCTGGTGACGGCGGCGGCGAAACTGCCGCGCATCGCGATCGAGGCACCGGTGTCGACAAGCGTCATCGGCCGCAACACCGCCGATCAGATGCATATCGGCATCTATTGGGGCTATATCGCGATGATCGAGGGGCTGGTCGCGCGGATGAAGGCGGAAATCGGCCGCCCGGTCCGCGTGATCGCCACGGGCGGTCTGGCGATCCTTTTCGAGAAACATACGCAGGTGTTCGACCATGTCGAACAGGACCTGACCATCACGGGACTGGCGATGCTGTGGCGCCGCACCCATATCACTACAGCACCATAACGAAGCAAACCGAACCCGCGAATGGGCGCGGGCATTGAAAGAAATTGAGTGACACCAAAGAAAGAACTGCTCTTCGTCGCGCTCGGCGGATCGGGCGAAATCGGCATGAACGTCAACCTGTACGGCACCGCCGGCAAGTGGCTGATGATCGATTGCGGCGTGACCTTTGCCGACCCGGCCTATCCGGGCATCGACGTGATGCTGCCCGACCTCCAGTTCATCGAGGAACGCGGCGACCAGTTGCTCGGCATCGTCATCACCCACGGGCATGAGGACCATATCGGCGCGCTGCCCTATCTAGCCGCCGATCTGGGCGTGCCGATCTATGCGACGCCGTTCACCGCCGGGCTGATCCGGGGCAAGCTGGACGAAGAAGGCATTGCCGACCGGGTGAAGCTGAAGATCGTGCACCTGGGCGGCAACGTGAACGTCGGGCCGTTCGGCGTGAAGTTCGTGCCGATGGCGCATTCGATCCCCGAATCGACCTCGCTGGTCATTTCCACGCCGCATGGGAATGTTTTTCATTCGGGTGATTGGAAGCTGGATGCGCAACCGATGGTCGCGACCCCCGCGACGCCGGAAGAGCTTACCGCGATCGGGGACGAGGGCATTCTCGCGCTCGTTTGCGATTCGACCAACGTCTTCAATACCGAAGCGTCAGGTTCGGAAGCGGACGTCCGAAAGGGGTTGTTCAAGCAGATCTCGTCGGCGCAGGGGCGGCGGGTGATGGTCACCAGCTTCGCGTCGAACGCGGCGCGATTGCACACGCTGGGCGAAGTGGCGCGCGATACCAACCGCAAGGTCTGCGTGGCGGGCCGTTCGCTCGACCGAATCCTGAAGGTCGCGAAGGCCACCGGTTATCTGAAGGATTTCCCGCAGACGGTCGATTTTGACACCGCGATGCGGCTGCCGCGCGATCAGGTGCTGATCATCGCAACCGGTGGACAGGGCGAGCAGCGTGCCGCGCTGGCACGCATTGCGAACCGCGAACATCAGCTGAGCCTCGAAGCCGGCGACCGGGTCATCTTCTCGTCGAAGCAGATTCCGGGCAACGAAGTCGCGATCGGCCGAATCCAGAACCAGCTGGCCGCGGCCGGGATCGAGATGATCACCGACCGGCAGGCGCATGTGCACGTGTCGGGCCATCCGGGCCGACCGGAACTGGCCAAGCTCTATGGCTGGCTGCGGCCCAAGGTGCTGATGCCGGTGCATGGCGAAATGCGGCACCTGATGGAACATGCCCGGTTCGGCCTGTCGCAAGGGATCAAGCAGACGCTGGTCCAGACCAATGGCGACATCGTGCGCCTGGCCCCGGGCAATCCGGTCAAGGTCGGCAACGCGGTCGTCGGGCGTCTGGCGCTGGATGGCGACGTCATCCTGCCCGCCGACGGCACGACGATCAACGAACGGCGCAAGCTGGCGGCCTATGGCCACATGTCGGTGGCGGTGGCGGTCGACCGGCGCGGGCAATTGATCGGCGAACCGCAGATCCGCGTGCAGGGCGTGCCGGTCGAGGAAGATCGCGAACCCTTTCTCGAGGAAGCGGTCGATGCCGCGGTGGAGGCTGTCGCGTCGAAGGGGCGCGAGCGGTCCAAGCTGCCCGAGGCGATCCGTCTGGCGGTGCGCCGCGTCGCGACGCGCTGGACGGGCAAGAAGCCGGTCGTCGACGTCCTCATCATCCCGGCCTGACCGACATGGCATGGCAGTCGGCGCTGGCGATCTACCTGCTCTTCTGGGTGTTCGCCATGTTCCTGGTCCTGCCGTTCGGGGTTCGCACGACGCATGAAGCGGGCGAACCCCCGGTGCCGGGACAGGCCGACAGCGCGCCGGCGGGGTTCAGTTTCGGGCGGATGGCGTGGCGGACGACCATCGTCGCGACCGTGCTGTTCGCGATCTTCTATCTGAACTTCGTGTTCGGATGGGTGACGGCGGATATGCTGGATTTCTATCGCTGAGGGCGGCTTTTGAGCGTAGCGTGTCATCCGCGCTCGTTTGTATGAACCCTTCAGCCGTTTGCTTCGGGCGCAGGTTCGAGCTTGTCGAGAACCGTAGTCGAGAAGGGGTTGCCCCAAACTACGGCGTTCTCGACAAACGCTTCTCGACAGGCTCGAAGCTGCTCGAACTGAACGGTGGTGATTGGTGATGAGCCTGAGCCTCAGCTCCGCAACCGCTCGATCGCCTGCGCCAGCACCACGTAGAGCTTGCCCATATCCGACGACAGCAAGGTCACACCCATCGGCGATCCGTCGCGAAGGGTCAGGATGTGGCGCAGCATCGCTTCGAAATCATGGATGTAGCGGTTCACCTGATCGCGGAAGCCGTCGTCCTGATCGTACAGCGACGCGATCTCACGCGCCTGCGCGCTGTCGATCAGGCGGACCGCGCGGCGGGTGAAGACCCCTCGGTCACCCTTGAGGTAGGCGGCCCATGCCGTGTCCGACACATCGGTCGACAGCGAACGGGCAATGTCGATCGCGGCGGAGTTCATCGCTTCGATCAGCAACGACACCCGGCGCGAGAATTGATCGCTGTCCGCCGCTTCGCGCTCGGCACGGGCAGCGGCGATGCGTTCGTCCAACTGCTTGCTGGTATCCGCGATGTCGAGCATCTGCCGCGACAGCCGTTCGGACGCCTCGATCGCCGAAGCAACCGCATGGTTCGCGATGGTCGAAAGCTCGGCCACCTGCGCGGTCACGGCATTGTCGACGGCATTCGCGAGCGCGCGGGCGCCCTGTGTCTCCAGATCGCGGGCGGCGTCAGGCAAGACCTTGGCCAGCGTATCGCGCGCCTGTTGACTGGCCGCTTCGGCGGTGTCGCGGATGCGCAGCATCGCCTCCGACAGGCGGGGCGCGGCGTCCTCTGCAAAGCGGACGGTCGTCGCGATGGTATCGTCAACGATGGTGCGGACGCCCTCGATCCGCTCCGCGCCCCGGTCGAGCGTGTCGAGCAGCGACTGCTGCACGGTCGACAGCGTGTCGCGCTGCATCGCCACCACGCCGGCAATCGCCTCGATGGCGTCATGGGTGCTCTCGGCGGCGGTGACGAGGGCCAGCAATTCAGGCTTCGACCCGGCAACCACTGCGCGGCTGTCGGCGATCCGGGCGTCGAGCCGGTCGAGCGCCCCCGGCAGGGTCTCGTCCATTTCGCGCGCGGCGGCGTCGAGTGCGGTCAGCACCTCTTCCGCCGTGGCGATCACCCGGCGGGCGGTGTCGTCGCCATTGGCCAGCGCTTCCGCCAACGCATCGGCGACCTGGGTCAGCGCGCCGACCGATCCGGCAACCGCCTGCGCACGTTCGACGCCGGTCGTGCGCAGCACGTCGAACCGTTCGTCGACACCCGACAGGCCGTCATTGAGCAGAGTGAGCAATGCCTCGCTGTCCCGGCGGCGATCGTCCAGCTGGGCGGCAAGGCTGCGGATCGAACCGTCGATCTGGGCGACGCGGGTGGCGAGTTGCTCGGCGCCTTCGCGGCCGGCGCGTTCGATCGCCGAACCGTTCGCCTCGATCATCGCGATGGTCGCGTCGCCCTGCGCGGTGATCGCCTTGCGCGATTCGTCGATGGCGGCGGCAGCACGGTCGAGCACCGCATCGATCGCGCCGGACATGGTGGCGATGACGCTTTCCAGACGGGCACCGGCGCTTTCGCTGGTCGCCTCCATCCGGTTCATGTGCGCGGCAAGGCGTTGGGCAGCGCCCCCGGCAAGCTCGTCCGCTTCGCGCGACTGCTGGGCCACGTTCGCGAGCTGCGCGTCGAGCGCGGCGACCCGTTCGCTGGCGGTCAGGCCGGTCGCGTCGAGCAGCGCGGCCAGTTCCGCCGTTTCCGAATGCGCCCGCGGCAGGGTGGCGAGGACGGTGGCCAGACGCTGTTCGGTGGTCTGGCTCATGCGGTCGAGTGTCGCGGTCGTTTCGCCGATCGCCGCGATCTGTTCGCGCATATCGGCGCTGATGCCGCGCAGCCGGCCGGTGGCGGCATCGCCCAGCATCATCAGTGACGCACTCTGCTCGACCACCTCCGCGCGCGATTCGGCGAGGGTTCGGCGGACCGATTCCAGCACCTGTTCGAGTGCAAAGGCTTCGGCGCGCATCGACTGCGCGGTCGCGGCGAAGCGACGGGCTTCGCTGCGGCTGTTGCGGCGTAGCAGCAGCCAGCCGATACCGACCAGCATCGGCGGCACGCATAGCGCAGCGATGAACGACGCCATGCCGATCGGCCCGAGCGCGGGGAGGGAGGGGGCGCTCCATGCCAGCATGCCGCCGATCCATGCGACCACGACCAGTCCGGCAATCGAAGGGCCGATCCAGTTGCGTCGGATCGGTTCGGCATCCGGAAACGCCTCTGCCAGCCAATGTTGAGTGTCGTCGGTCACGGCATGCGGTGCCGTGAACCCGTCGTCGGCGTCGTGGCGATGCTGTTGCAGCCCGTTGTTCGAACCCCCGTTCATGGCCTGCGTCTAACACGATCGAGGGGGCAGCGACAGCCGGGTAAGAATCCATTAACCCCGTTCGCACTATGACGATTCCATGGCTTATGATCCCGGTGCGATCGATGCGACGCTGGCGGCGGCGGTAGGCGACGAGCCGCTGCTGATCGCCGAGCTGCGCGGAGCGTTCATCGACAGCGCGCGGCGGGTGCTGGCCACGATGGAAAGCGCGACCGGCGAGCAATGGGCGGGGGCGGCGTTCCGGCTGAAAGGGCTTGCCGCCAGCTTCGGCGCGGTGCGGCTGATGACGCTGGCGGCCGAGGCTGCGCTCGCGCCGGTTGGCGATCCGACGACGTTGCGTCGCCTCCACCGGGCGATCGACCGCTTCTGATCAGCGACGGCGCGATAGCTCGCGCATCGCTGCCTCCAGTCCGTCGATCGTCAGCGGATACATTCGTCCGGCAAACAGGTCGCGGATCAGCTGAGTGGATTGGGTCCAGCCCCAATGCGCTTCGGGTGCCGGGTTAATCCATGCCGCCGACCGCCAATGCGCGGTCAGGCGTTGCAGCCATACGGCGCCCGCTTCATCATTATGGTGTTCGACCGACCCGCCGGGATGGACGATCTCATAGGGGCTCATCGCCGCATCACCCACCACGACCAGTCGATAGTCGGGGCCATAGGTCCGCAGCAGCTCGGAGGTCGATCGGCGTTCGGCAAAGCGCCGCCGATTGTCGCGCCACACCCCTTCATAGATACAATTGTGAAAATAGAAGAATTCGAGATGCCGAAACTCGGCGGTGGCGGCGGAGAATAACTCCTCGACCTGCTCGATGAACGGGTCCATCGACCCGCCGACATCGAGGAACAGCAGCAGCTTCACCGCATTGCGCCGCGCCGGACGCATCGCGACGTCGAGCCAGCCGCGCCGTGCAGTGTCGGCAATGGTTGTATCGAGGTCTAGTTCGTCGGCGTTCCCCTCCCGCGCGAAGCGACGCAGGCGGCGCAGAGCGACCTTCAGGTTGCGGGTGCCCAGCTCACGGTCGTTGTCGAGGTTGCGAAACTCGCGCCGTTCCCAGACCTTTACCGCCCGGCGATGCCGGCTCTCGCCACCGATGCGAATGCCTTCGGGGTTATAGCCGCCATGGCCGAACGGGCTGGTCCCGCCGGTGCCGATCCATTTCGATCCGCCATGATGTGCCTCGTCCTGCTCGGCAAGGCGCTGACGGAGTGTCTCCATCAGCTGATCCCAATCGCCGATCGCCGCGATCTTAGCCATCTGTTCGTGTGATAGATATTGCTCCGCCACCGCCCGCAACCAGTCCGCCGGGATCGCGACCGGGTCGACTCCAGAGGGCGAGGTGATGCCGCCGAACACTTCGCCAAAGGCACGGTCGAACCGGTCGACCATCGCCTCGTCCTTCACGAACGTCGCGCGGGCGAGGTGGTAGAAGGCGTCGATCGTCGGTTCGATGACGCCGCGATCGATCGCTTCGATCAGGACGAGCTGTTCGCGGATACCGACCGACATGCCGGTGCGCCGCAGCGCTTCGACGAAGGAATGGAACATCGCGGCAGGTTACCGCATCGCCCCGTACAACCGCCAGTGCGTACCCGAAAGCCCGGCGGGGTCGCCGCGCGCGATCTCGCGATAGGTGCGGCCGCACCAGAATGGCCGGTCGGGGAAGCGCGTGTCGCCATCGCGTTCGACGAGATGAAAGCGGGCGGGCGGGCAGGCGGTTTCGGCGACGGTCAGGGAATAGCGTTGCGAGCGAGCGGCGGCGATCAGGATTGCGCTGGACCGGCTATAGTCGACCGATACGATGGCCCCGCCCGGCGCGACGCGTGCCAGGGTCGCGACCGCCCGGCCGGGGTCGCCGCGCAGGTTGCGGATTATTGCCCTGTCGGCGACTGCTGCGGTGAGGAGGAAGGTGAGCGAGATAGCTGCGGCAATCCACCGCTTTACAGGATGATTCCATGCCATCGGCAGGATGATGACGGTCAGCAACAGCAGGGGCGGGACGACGACGGCATAATAGCGCGCAGCACCGCTATTCGGCAGCGCGAGGAGCGCGACCGCCAAGGGCAGTGCGCAGGCGATCAGCGCAAGCGTCGCCAGCCGGTCGCTCGTGCCGCGCGCCAGATAGAGGAGCGGCACGGCCAGGATTGTGGCGCCGAACATGCCGGCAAGCAGCTGGCGCATCGCATCGGACCATTTGAGCCAGTCGTGCGGCTCGCGATTGCCGATATGGAACCCGCCGCCTCCAGCCGCGGCAGCCCACGCGCCGGCAACCAGCAGGACAGCGACCGCCGCCGCCGGAGCGAACAGGGCGATGGTGTCGGGCAATCCTTTGCGCCAGCCTGCATTGCGGCATCGTTCCACCGTGACCCATAATGTCAGGATCACAAGCGCAAACATCATCGTCGCCTGGGCAAGGCAGCCGAGCAGGGCGGCAATCGTCAAGGCGCTCGACGGCTTCGGCCGTGTGGGATCGGCCAACCAGCCATCTATGATGGCGATGGCGGAAACGCAGGCGAGTAGCATCGGGGCATAGCCGCGCGCCTCCGCGCCATAGGTCAGCAGGAAGGGCGCGACGGCGAACGCGACGGCCGCGCAGATTGCCGGTGCTGGCCCGCGTCGCGCAGCGATCGCTGCGGCAACGACGATGGTCGCGGAGCTGCTGACTATGGAAAGGGCGCGCTGGAGGATCGGTGGTGCTGCCGGACCGACCAGTTGGAGCCACAGCGTATTCAGATGGTGGTTGTTGTCGTGATTGATCTGGAACAGCACGCCCGCCGGCGTCGCCACTTCCTGCGCGAAGACTGCCGACCATGCTTCGTCTAGCCAAAGCCCGCCCCGCGCCGCAAAACAGCGCAGGACCAGTCCCGCCAGCGCGATCCCGACGATCCAGAGCCAATGTTCCCGCCGCATGCCCATCCCCCCGGGCGCGGGTCTAGCCGAGCGAGTATCCAGTCGTCACGCCCTCAGCGGGCATAGGCGTCGATCAGCGACCCGACATAGTCGGGCGCCGCGCTGCTCAGTTCGGTGGCGGGACGGGGGCCGTAGATGAAGCCGTGCGTCGGATAGACCGAACTGCCCAGTCCTTGCGAATCACGATACCAGACCTTCACCTGCGTCCAGTCGCCCTTCGGCGAAACGTCGAACACCGTCACGTCCTGTTCTACGCCGCCGCGCACCCCGTTGATCCGCGACCAGTTGGCATGCGTCACCATTGCCACGCGCGGTTCGACGACCCGACTGATGACGAGGACATGGCCGAGCGGGAGGCGGGACGTCCTGGCAAAGGTCAGGACCGCGCCGACCTTCGGCGTGTGGCCACGCGGATAGCGTCCATTGGCCTGATCCCACCATGTCCAGGCATCGCCGTAGATTTCCACACCCGACGCGGCCCGCGCGAAGGGAACGCATTGCCCGACATAATCGAGCAGTGAACGTGCCCCGAGCGGGAAACTGGCGGCACCGGCAAAGACGAGGAGCAACAGGCCCCGGACAAGCGAACCGAACATGGCGCCATAGTGCGACCGCGATGGTGACCGATCGGTTGGCGATCGTGGTTAACGAAATCTTCCGACCACGCATCGTCGCGTCATGGCAACGGCCTGGCCGATGTCAGCCGCCCGTGCGCCGGTGCAGGAAGGCGAGCCGTTCGAACAGCATCACATCCGCCTCGTTCTTCAGCAGCGCACCGTGCAGCGGCGGGATCGCCTTGCTCGGATCATGCGACGCCAGCACGTCCAGCGGCATGTCGTCGTGTAGCAGCAGTTTCAGCCAGTCGATCAGTTCGCTGGTCGACGGCTTCTTCTTCAACCCCGGCGTCTCGCGCACCGCAAAGAACAGATCGAGCGCGCGGTTGACCAGCACGCGCTGGATACCCGGGAAATGCACGTCGAGGATCGACTGCATCGTCGCCCGGTCGGGAAAGCGGATATAGTGGAAGAAGCAACGGCGCAGGAAGGCGTCGGGCAGTTCCTTCTCGTTGTTCGATGTGATGACGACGATCGGCCGCTCGCGCGCCGTCACCCGCTCGCCGGTTTCATAGACGTCGAACGCCATGCGATCGAGTTCGTGGAGCAGGTCGTTCGGGAATTCGATATCGGCCTTGTCGACTTCATCAATCAGCAGCACCGGCAGTGTCGGGCTGACGAACGCGTCCCACAGCTTTCCCCGCCGGATGTAGTTGCCGATGTCGTGGACGCGCGGGTCGCCGAGCTGCCCGTCGCGCAGCCGCGCCACGGCGTCATATTCGTACAGGCCCTGCTGCGCGCGGGTGGTCGATTTGACGTTCCATTCGATCAGTGGCGCATCGATCGCCCGCGCGATCTCCTGCGCCAGCACGGTCTTGCCCGTGCCCGGCTCGCCCTTGACCAGCAGCGGACGGCGCAGCGTCACTGCCGCATTGACCGCGACCTTCAGGTCGTCGGTCGCGACATATCCTTCGGTTCCTTCGAAGCGCATCGGTGGTGTCGTCATGGCCGCGACGATAGGCGGCGAAGCGAACGGGCGCTAGCCGCGGCTTTCCGCCCGGGCGAGCAGCAGGTCCCACAGCCCGCGATGCTGGGCCAGCAATTGCTGCAGGCCGAAGGTCATGGCGCGCTCGATCGGCGCCGCGTCCGTTACCTGATCGATCACGCGCAGCGTCTGCGCGGGCGACGGCAGCGTGAGCGGGATTGTCTCCAGCCCCAGCCGGATCGCCGCGGCGTCCAGCGGCCGGCGGATCACCGGCCAGTCGAGCGTCACCGCGATGGCCGCCCCCAGCGCGCAGCCGGGCCGCCCCGATCGCGCCAGCAGGTCGATCGCATGGCGCTGCGCCGCCAGTGCCGCTTCCGCAGCAGCCTGTCCCGGCGTGCCCGGCGGCGGGCCTGCTGCGGCCGATACGCGGATCAGATAGGCGCGTTCCTCGGCAAATGCGGCAGCCGCCTGTTCCAGCCATGGCGCGGCAGCCGGGTGGACGTCGGCGCGCGCCGCATGATCGACCACGCCCGGATGGCGGCCGTGAAGCGAGCAGAGCTGGTGCAGCGCGTCGGCGATATCGCGCAACAGCGCATCGTTTCGCGACAGGCGGTCGGGCGCGACATGCCCGGCGCTGCCATCGGCGAGAACGATCCGCGCCAGCCGTTCCGCGGTATCGCATCCATCCCTGTTCGCAATTGCCACTATCAACCGCCGGCTCCCATGATGTCGATGGAGCCGGTATGCCGACAATAGATAACCCAAGCGCGTAGGAACACGGTTGCCGCTATTTTAACCGCGATGACGCGCGGATTAACGGGATCGAAACTGTCCCGAAACGAAGCGCCCCGGCACTTTGGTAAGGGCCGGGGCGGTCGATTACTGGTCGAGGAAGGAACGCATCTTGCGACTGCGGCTCGGATGCTTGAGTTTCCGCAGCGCCTTCGCCTCGATCTGACGAATGCGTTCGCGGGTCACGCTGAACTGCTGGCCGACTTCCTCCAGCGTGTGGTCGGTGTTCATGCCGATGCCGAACCGCATGCGCAGCACGCGTTCCTCACGCGGGGTCAGGCTGGCAAGGACGCGGGTGACCGTTTCCTTCAGGTTCGCCTGGATCGCGGCATCGACCGGGATGATCGCGTTCTTGTCCTCGATGAAGTCGCCCAGATGCGAATCCTCCTCGTCGCCGATCGGCGTTTCGAGGGAGATCGGCTCCTTGGCGATCTTCATCACCTTGCGAACCTTTTCGAGCGGCATAGAGAGGCGCTCGGCCATCTCCTCCGGCGTCGGCTCACGGCCCTGTTCGTGCAGGAACTGGCGGCTGGTGCGCACCAGCTTGTTGATCGTCTCGATCATGTGGACCGGGATGCGGATCGTCCGCGCCTGATCCGCGATCGAGCGGGTGATCGCCTGCCGGATCCACCAGGTCGCGTAAGTGCTGAACTTGTAGCCACGGCGATATTCGAACTTATCGACCGCTTTCATCAGCCCGATATTCCCCTCCTGGATCAGGTCAAGGAATTGCAGCCCGCGATTGGTGTATTTCTTGGCGATGGAGATGACGAGGCGCAGGTTCGCCTCGACCATTTCCTTCTTGGCGATCCGCGCCTCGCGCTCGCCCTTCTGCACCATGTTCACGATGCGGCGGAATTCGCTTAGCGCCATGCCGGTCTGCTGCGCAATTTCGGCGATTTCGGTGCGGATGCGGTCGACGGCGGCGCCTTCGTTGTCGGCGAACGCCTTCCACTTCTTGTCGATCGTTGCGACCGAGGTCAGCCACTGTTCGTCGAGCTCGTGATCGACATAGCTGTCGAGGAACGCCTTGCGCGGTACCTTGTGACGCTCGGCGAGACGCAGCATCTGCCCGCCCAGCGCCGTCAGGCGACGGTTATAGGCATAGAGCTGATCGACCAGATATTCGATCTTCGCCTGATGGAACTGCACGCTTTCGACCTCGGCGGTCAGTTCCTCGCGCAGCTTCTGGTACTTGCGCTCCTCAGCCGCGTTCAGCCCGTCGCCGGCTGCCATCGCATCCAGACGCTGCGACTGCATCTTCGAGAATTTCTTGAAGATGGCGGTGATGTTGGCGAACTTTTCCAAAGCCTGGGGCTTCAGCTGTTCTTCCATCTGCGCGAGGCTGAGGGTGTTGTCCTCGTCATCATCATCGCTCGGACGCGGGGCGCGGCGTTCGCCGTCCTCGTCCTCGTCGGCCGATGCTTCCTCGGGCTCTTCCTCTTCCTTGAAGCTGGGGCCGGCGTTCTTCGACGAGATTTCGCCATTGTCGTCGGCGTCTTCGTCGTCGGACAGCGATTCCGGTGCCGGGTCCTTCGACAGCATCGCGTCGAGATCGAGGATCTCGCGCAGCTGCATCGTGCCTTCGTTCAAGGCGGTCGACCAGCCGATGATCGCGTTGAAGGTGATCGGCGATTCGCACAGGCCGAAGATCATCGTGTCGCGACCGGCCTCGATCCGCTTGGCGATGGCGATTTCGCCCTCGCGGCTCAGCAGTTCGACCGCGCCCATTTCGCGCAGGTACATGCGCACCGGATCGTCGGTCCGGTCGACGGTTTCCTTCTTCTTGACCGGTTCGAACGCGGCGGCGGAATCGTCCTGATCGGCGGACGAGTCGTCGTCGCCGTCCTCGTCCTGCTTGGCGCGTTCCTCGCCTTCGCCGTCCTCGCCCGCGTCTTCATTCTCGACGACGTTGACGCCCATGTCGTTCAGCGCCGACATGATGTCCTCGATCTGCTCCGAGGTCATCTGATCCTGCGGCAGCATTTCGTTCAGCTGGTCGACGGTGATGTAGCCGCGCTTCTTGGCGCGGGCGACCAGCTTCTTGATCGACCCTTCGTTCAGGTCGATCAGCGGCGCGTCGCCGGTATCGATCGTGTCGTCGCCGCCACCATTCGCCTTGGCCATCAATAACCCTCAAGAAATTTTACGCAGCGCGTCGTTCGCGCGATTTTACCCGTCGTCTTTGTCCGAGCCAGCGCGATTTGCAAGCAATCAGCGTGCAATCCGGCGTGCGACGGGTGGATTTCGGGCGATTCTATGCGCCGGATATGGGAGGGAGGCGAAGGGGGATCAAGCCGCCTCGTCCAGTTCCTCCATCCAGTCACGAATCCGGGCCTGCACCGCCGCATGGTCGGACCGCGCCTGCTGATATTCGGCGAAGGTCCGCTCGGTCGTGTCCTGACGACAGCGTTCGGCGGCAGCATTTTCCGCACGGCGGCACGCCTGTTCGTCGACCAGGATCTGGATCACCCGCAACAGGTCGGTTTCGGCGACCTCAGGAGCGGTCCCGCGCAGCCAGAAGCTGAAGGCGAGATCGGTTTCCTTGTTCCGTCGCGCCATGTCGACCAGCTGCCGGTCGGCGGCGATCGTGTCGGTCAGCAGGCTTTCGGTCAGGTCGTTGCGATAGATCGCCAAGTCGATCAAGTGATTGCGCCAGCGCTGCAATTGCCCGTTCAAGATCGGCAGCTGCGCGACGAGTTCGCAATGCCGCTTTAGCACGTCGACATGCTGCATCAGGCCCATCAGGATGGCACGCTGGAACGCGAAGACCAGATCAACCTTCCGCACGTCGGCCGCCGCCGCCATGTCGTTCGCGACGATGCGCAGGCGACGGTCCTTCGCCCCGAACAGCGCGAAGAACTGATCCTTGAAGGTCCGGAAATATTCGCGGCGAATGCCTTCATGGGTGATCGTCCCCGCCAGGCGCGCCAGTTCATGCTCGAACGCGGCGCGCTCGTCGGGGCCGGCGCCGGGCGGCAACGTCGCCAGCTCCAGCCGCCACAGGAAATCGGATAGCGATTCGCGGCGGGCGAGCAGGTCCTCGAACGCCTGCGGTCCCTCGGCACGAACCAGATCGTCGGGGTCCATGCCGTCGGGAATGGTGACGATCGAAATGCTCTTGCCTGGTTGCAGCAGCGGCAGCGCGCGTTCGGCCGCGCGCCGCGCCGCCTTGATCCCGGCCGCGTCGCCGTCGAAGCACAGGATCGGACAGTCGGCCATCCGCCACAGCCGTTCGAGCTGATGCTCGGTCAGCGCGGTGCCTAGCGGGGCTACGACTTCATCGAAACCAGCCTGGGCCAGCGCGATGACGTCCATATAGCCTTCGACCGCGATCACCCGCTTCGCCTTGCGCGCGGCGGCCTGGGCACGGTCGATATTGTAGAGCGTCCGCCCCTTGTCGAAGAGCGGGGTTTCGGGCGAGTTCAGATATTTCGGCTCGCCGTCGCCGAGGATACGCCCGCCGAACGCGATCGTCCGGCCACGCGCGTCGCGGATCGGGATCATCAGCCGGCCGCGGAACCGGTCGTACGGCTCCTTGCCCTCGACCGATATCAGCATGCCCGATTCGACCAGCATCGGGTCGCCGTAGGACGCCAGCGCGGCCTTCAATCGGCCACGGGCATCGGGGGCGAACCCCATGCCGAACGCACGGGCGGTTTCCGGCTTGATCCCGCGCTTGGCGAGAGCGTCGCGGGCGATGCCGCCTTCGTCGCCCAGCCGGTCCGCGAACCAGCCCTGCGCATCGGACATCAACTCGTGCAGCCCCTTGGCGCGTTCCGCCTGCCGCGCCGAGCGCGCATCCTGCGCCGGCATCTCCATGCCGGCGGCGGCGGCCAGTTCCTTCACCGCGTCGATGAAGGGCAGGCCGCGTTGGTCGGTCATCCAGCGGATCGCATCGCCGTGCGCGCCGCAGCCAAAGCAATGGTAGAAGCCCTTGTCGTCATTGACCCAGAAGCTCGGCGTCTTCTCGGTATGGAACGGGCAGCACGCCTTGAACTCGTTGCCCGAGCGCTGGAGCTTCACCGACTTGCCGACCAGCGCCGACAGGGTCGTGCGGGTGCGCAACTCGTCAAGGAACTGGGGGGATAGGGTCATGGCTTCCTGTGGCTCGCGTGCCCGCTATCGGCTGTTCAGCTTAGCGCCGCTTTGACCGCCGCGCTAGCCTTGCTCATGTCAAGTTCGCTGCCGTGGCGCGACTTCAGTTCGGCCATCACGCGGCCCATGTCCTTCATGCCGCTGGCGCCCAGATCGACCTTGATCGCCTCGATCGCCGCCGCCGTCTGCGCCTCGTCCATCGGGGCGGGCAGGAAGCGTTCGATGACGGTGACTTCGCGCGCTTCGCTGGCGGCGAGTTCGGGACGGTTGCCCTTCTCGTACATCTCGATCGATTCGCGGCGCTGCTTCACCATTTTCTGCAGCACTTCGACCACCAGCGCGTCGTCGCTCTCAGGCGCCTTGCCGGTGCGTGCCTCGATATCGCGGTTCTTGATCGCCGACTGGATCAGGCGGATCGTGGCGGTCGTCTCCTTATCGCCGCCCTTCATGGCGGTGACGAGGGCGTCCTTGATGGTATCGCGAATCATGGCGGTTCCGATGTCGTTCGTTTGGATAAGCGAATACCCATAGCCGCAATCGATGCGCGATCACAGGATTGACGCGACGCGGGGTTGGGACTAGCCGCCACCGCTTAGCGACATCATCAGACAAACCCGAGGAGTGCCCGCCCATCATGGCCGACGCCAAGCCATTCGCCATGCCCGAAGGAGCTACCGGGGTTCTTGTCCTTGCCAATGGCGACGTGCTGTGGGGCCGTGGCTTCGGCGCGGAAGGCGCTGCGGTCGGTGAGGTGTGCTTCCACACTGCGATGACCGGCTATCAGGAGATCATGACCGATCCGTCCTTTGCCGGGCAGATCATCACTTTCACCTTCCCGCACATCGGTAACGTCGGCACCAATGTCGACGACGTCGAGGCGAACGACCCGCACGCGCTGGGCATGATCGTTCGCGAGGACGTGACGGCGCCGTCGAATTTCCGTTCGAATGAACACCTTGATGCCTGGATGGCGCGGCACAACCGGATCGGTCTTGCGGGCATCGATACGCGGGCGCTGACCCGGCGGATCCGGGAGGGCGGGGCGCCGAACGGGGTGATCGCGCATTCGGCGAGCGGCGAGTTCGATATTCCGGCGCTACTGGCGCAGGCACAGGCATGGCCTGGGCTGGAGGGCATGGACCTTGCCAAGACCGTGTCGTGCGAGACGCATTATGGCTGGGCCGGCGGGGCTTGGCATCTGGGCAAGGGCTATGACGACAGCACGCACGCGGAAGGTCGCGAAGGTGTCGCGAAACGCGATTCGCGCCCGCATGTCGTTGCGATCGATTATGGCAGCAAACGCAATATCTTCCGCAACCTTGTTCACGCGGGTGCTGAAGTAACCGTGCTACCCGCCACCGCGACCTATGAAGAGGTCATGGCGGCGAACCCGGACGGCATCTTCCTGTCGAACGGTCCGGGGGATCCCGCGGCAACCGGCGAATATGCGGTGCCGGTGATCCGGAAGCTGCTGGATACCGGCAAGCCGTTGTTCGGCATCTGTCTGGGGCACCAACTCCTTGGACTCGCTGTGGGTGCAAAGACCACCAAGATGCATCAGGGGCATCGCGGCGCGAACCATCCGGTCAAGCGGCTGTCGGACGGTGCGGTCGAGATCACGAGCATGAACCACGGCTTCGCGGTCGAACGCGACAGCCTGCCGGACGGCGTGGTGGAGACGCATGTATCGCTGTTCGATGGTTCGAATGCCGGCATCGAAGTTGACGGCGGTCGTGCGTTTAGCGTGCAGTACCATCCCGAAGCGTCGCCCGGTCCGCAGGACAGCTTCTATCTGTTCGAGCGGTTCGTGGGGATGATGAAGAATTAGGCGAGACCCGACGGAATGCGCTTTCGCATCAAACCGGAATGTATCGACGCTGCACTTGCGGACTTCCGCGATGCTGGTGTCGAGCCGGACCGGATCGAAGCGCGGCCGGAAGAAGGCGAAGTCGCCGTCGAGTTTCACCGTTTGACTTACGATGACGCGGCCAAGCTGGTTCGCGCATTCAACCCTGAATATTCCGCGATCATTGGTGTGATCGGCGGGCCGCCGTTCGAGGACTAACTATGCCAAAACGCACCGACATTTCGTCCATCCTCGTCATCGGCGCGGGGCCGATCGTCATCGGCCAGGCTTGCGAGTTCGATTATTCGGGCGTGCAGGCGATCAAGGCGTTGAAGGAGGAGGGCTATCGCATCGTCCTCGTCAACTCCAACCCCGCGACGATCATGACCGATCCGGAACTGGCCGACGCGACCTATGTCGAGCCGATCACCCCGGCGGTCGTGGCCAAGATCATCGAGAAGGAGCGCCCCGATGCGGTGCTGCCGACGATGGGCGGGCAGACGGCGCTGAACACCGCGCTGGCGCTGGCCAATGACGGCACGCTGGAAAAGTTCGGCGTGCAGATGATCGGCGCCGATGCGGAGGCGATCGACAAGGCCGAGGACCGTCAGAAGTTCAAGGTCGCGATGGAGAAGATCGGCCTCGAATCCGCGCGCAGCCATATCGCGCATAGCGAGGCGGAGGCGCTGGCCGGGTTGGAGCATGTCGGGCTGCCGGCGATCATCCGCCCGTCTTTCACGCTGGGCGGGACCGGCGGCGGCGTCGCCTATAACCGCGACGAGTTTCTGAAGATCGTCCGCGAAGGGCTGGACGCGTCGCCGACCACCGAGGTGCTGATCGAGGAATCGCTGCTAAGGTGGAAGGAATATGAGATGGAGGTGGTCCGCGACCGTGCGGACAATGCCATCATCGTATGTTCGATCGAGAATGTCGATCCGATGGGCGTGCACACCGGAGATTCGATCACGGTCGCCCCGGCGCTGACACTGACCGACAAGGAATACCAGATCATGCGCAACGCATCGATCGCGGTTCTCCGGGAAATCGGTGTGGAAACAGGGGGTTCGAACGTACAGTTCGCGGTCAATCCGAAGGACGGCCGCCTGATCGTCATCGAGATGAACCCGCGCGTGTCGCGGTCGTCGGCGCTGGCGTCGAAGGCCACGGGCTTTCCGATCGCGAAGGTCGCGGCGAAGCTGGCGGTCGGCTATACGCTCGACGAGATCACCAACGACATCACTGGTGCTACGCCGGCGTCGTTCGAACCGACGATCGATTATGTCGTCACCAAGATTCCGCGCTTCGCCTTCGAGAAGTTCAAGGGGTCGCAGGCGGTGCTGTCGACGGCGATGAAGTCGGTCGGCGAGGTCATGGCCATCGGCCGCAACATCCATGAATCGATGCAGAAGGCGCTGCGCGGCCTCGAGACCGGGCTGTCGGGCTTCAACCAGGTCGACCGGCTGGTCGGCGCGCCGCGTGCGGAGATCGAGGCGGCTTTGGCCGTCGCCACGCCCGACCGGCTGCTGGTCGCGGCGCAGGCGCTGCGCGAAGGCTTCACCGTCGCCGAAGTGCACGCCATCGCCAAATACGACCCGTGGTTCCTCGAACGCATGGCGGAAATCGTCGCGGCCGAAAGCGAAGTTTGCACCAACGGCCTGCCGCAGGACGCGGCGGGGATGCGTCGCCTGAAGGCAATGGGCTTTTCGGACAAGCGTCTGGCATGGCTGGCGCTGCAATCGGCCAATCTGCGCGGCATGGAACGCGGTATCCAGCGCGGGTCCGGCCTGATCCACGAGGTCGTCAAGATGATGACCGGCGGCGTGACCGAGGACGAGGTGCGTCAACATCGGCACAAGCTGGGCGTGCGGCCGGTATTCAAGCGGATCGACACCTGCGCCGCCGAGTTCGAGGCGAAGACGCCGTATATGTACTCGACCTACGAAGCGCCGACCTTCGGCGAGCCGGAGGACGAGAGCCAGCCGTCGGATCGCAAGAAGATCGTCATCCTGGGCGGCGGGCCGAACCGGATCGGGCAGGGGATCGAGTTCGATTATTGCTGCTGCCATGCGTGCTTCGCGCTGAGCGATGCCGGGTTCGAGACCATCATGGTCAACTGCAACCCGGAAACGGTATCGACCGATTACGACACGTCGGACCGGTTGTATTTCGAACCGCTGACCGCCGAGGACGTGCTGGAAATCCTGCATGTCGAGGCGTCGAAGGGTGAGCTGGTCGGGGTGATCGTGCAGTTCGGCGGGCAGACGCCGCTGAACCTCGCCCGCGCGCTGGAAGCGGCCGGTATCCCGATCCTGGGCACCACGCCGGATTCAATCGACCTGGCCGAGGATCGCGAGCGGTTCGCCGATCTGGTCACGTCGCTGGGCCTACTCCAGCCGGCCAACGGCCTGGCACGCAGCCGCGACGAGGCGGCGGTGATCGCCGAGCGGATCGGCTATCCGGTGCTGATGCGGCCGAGCTATGTGCTGGGCGGACGCGCGATGGAGATCGTCGACTCGCTCCAGCAGCTCGACGACTATATCCAAACGGCGGTGCAGGTGTCGGGGGACTCCCCCGTTTTGATCGACCAGTATCTGCGCGACGCGATCGAAGTCGATGTCGATGCGATCGCCGATGGCGACGATGTCGTGGTCGCCGGCGTGCTGCAGCATATCGAGGAAGCGGGCGTCCATTCGGGCGACAGCGCGTGTTCGATGCCGCCCTATTCGCTGGGCGCCGACGTCATCGCCGAGATCGAGCGGCAGACGGTGGCGCTGGCCAAGGCGTTGAGCGTGAAGGGGCTGATGAACATCCAGTTCGCGGTCAAGGACGGCAAGGTCTATCTGATCGAGGTCAATCCGCGCGCCAGCCGCACGGTGCCGTTCGTCGCCAAGGCGATCGGCACGCCGGTCGCCAAAATCGCGGCGCGGGTGATGGCGGGCGAGAAGCTGGCCACCCTGCCGACTATCGATCGGGACATCGATCACGTCGCGGTCAAGGAAGCGGTATTCCCGTGGGGCCGCTTCCCCGGCGTCGATCCGGTGTTGTCGCCGGAAATGAAGTCGACCGGCGAAGTCATGGGGATCGACAGCGATTTCGCCACGGCTTTCGCCAAGGCACAGATGGGCGCGAACATCGTCCTGCCCAAGAGCGGCACGGTGTTCGTGTCGGTGAAATCAAGCGACAAGCCGGTGATCCTGCCGGGCGTGCAGTTACTGGTCGAGCTGGGCTTCAGGATCGTCGCGACCAGCGGAACCGCCGATTATCTTGCCGAGAACGGCGTGCCGGTCGAGCGTGTAAACAAGGTGGCGCAGGGTCGTCCGCATATCGTCGACAAGATCTTCGACGGCGATATCGCGATGATCTTCAACACCACCGAAGGGTGGCAGTCGCTGAAGGACTCCGAATCGATCCGCGCGTCGGCGCAGTCGCAGAAGGTGCCCTATTTCACCACGGCGCCGGCGAGCGTCGCTGTGGCGCAAGCCATTCAGGCGCTGGGTGCCCGGTCCCTTGAAGTGCGGCCGTTGCAGTCCTATTATTCGCAATCGCACAACTGATCCCCATCAGCGGAATGTTGCGCGCGGACGGGCAGGGAGGCCCGTCCGTGTGGCGGGGGTAATGACAAAAGGGACGCGCGCGCGATGGCGACGGTCGAAAAGATGCCGATGTTGCAGGAGGGCTATGATCGCCTGACGGCGCACCTCAAGCAGCTGAAGGTGGAACGGCCGCAGATCATCGACGCGATCGAGGAAGCGCGCGCCCATGGCGACCTGTCGGAAAATGCCGAATATCATGCGGCGAAGGAACGGCAGGGTCAGATCGAGGCGTCGATCGCCGATATCGAGGACAAGCTGTCCCGCGCGCAGGTGATCGATCCGAAGGACCTGTCGGGCGACAAGGTCGTGTTCGGCGCGACCGTGACGCTGCTCGACGAGGACGACAAGGCGATCACCTATCAGATCGTCGGCCAGACCGAGGCGGACGCCAAGTCGGGTCGCATCTCGTACAATTCGCCGATGGGCCGCGCGCTGATCGGGCGCAAGGTCGACGACGATGTCGAGGTGACGGTGCCGTCGGGCGACCGTTATTATCAGATTTCGAAGATCGAGTTCATCTAAGCCGCCATGTTCGAACGGCGTCCGTCACCGGCGATCCTGACGATCGGCGGGCTGATTGCGATCGTCAGCGGGTGGCTGATCCTTACCGGTGGCGTGTGGAGCGCGTCGATCGCGGCGGGCTTCGTACCGTTGCGGATGACGAGCGACCCGGCGTCGATCGAGGGGTTCGCCTCGTTCTTTCCGGTGTGGCTGACGCCGATCACCGCGGCGTTCATCCATGACGGGTGGCTGCATCTGGCGTTCAACCTGCTGAGCCTGGCGATCGTGGGTACGCCGACGCAGCGCGCGGTGGGGTTGCGTGGCGTCCTGGTACTGCTGCTGGTCGGGGCCTATGCGTCGATCGCGGCACAGTGGCTGGCCGGGCCGACATCACCCGCGCCGATGATCGGGGCGAGCGGCGCGATCTCCGCATTGATCGGGGCCTATGCGCTGCTGTTCGGCGGGGGGAAGGCCAAGCCGATCGGACCGATCCCGGCGCATGTGGTCCATGCGATCTGGCTGGGCGTCTTCTGGACCGCGCTGAACCTGTTCATCGGCTGGTCGAGCGCGGGCAGCGAGATGCCGATCGCCGGCGCGGCGCATGTCGGCGGGTTTATTGCCGGGATGGTGCTGTTGCGGCCGTTGTTGGTGTGGCGCTGGGGCGGGCGTCGCGGAGAGGGTTAGGCTTCGCCCTTCACCCTACTGCCAATCCCGTTTGCTTCGAGCGTAGGTTCGAGCCTGTCGAGAACCAAAGTCGAGAAGGGGGTGCTTCAAACGACCGGGTTCTCGACGGACGCTTCTCGACTTCGCTCGAAGCTGCTCGAACTGAACGGGTAGGGTAGCGAGACCCCTTACGCCGCCGGCAGTTCCGGCTCGAGCAGGCGGTGAAGGTGGACCACCACATATTTCATCTCGGCATCGTCGACGGTCCGCTGTGCCGCGGCGCGCCATGCCTTTTCGGCGCTGGCATAGTCGCCAAAGATGCCGACGACGTCGATCGCCTTCAGGTCGGCGAAGTCGAGCGTGCGCGGATCGGAGACGCGGCCGCCGAAGACGAGGTGGAGTTTGCTCATGGTCGTTCCCGCAGTGCAAAAAAGGATACGCCCCGTCGCATAGCGAACGGGGCGCACCCTTCAACCCATAAGTTGCGGACCGCGATGCGGATCAGCCCTTGATGGCGCTTTTCCCGCTGTCGGTCGCGGCCTGTACCACGTTCGAGAAGACCGAACGCAGCTGTTCCTTCGCGCCGTCCTTGCTGGGCAGCGCGGCGGCGAGCTGTTCCTTGCCCACGTCGCGGGCGGTCGTCGCGGCGGCGGTGGCGGCGGCCGACAGCTTCTTGCCGAGCGGGGCGAGCGCCTTGGTCTCCTGTGCGGTGCGCGGCAGCAGCGCGCCGACGACGGCGCCGAGCGCCAGGCCGCCCGCGAGGACGGCGAGCGGGTTCGCCTCGATCGTATCGGCCGCGCGCTGGCTCGCGTCATGGGCGACTTCGGAGGCGCGCTTGGCGGCGTCGTGCGCGGCGTCGCTGGTGGCGTGGGCGGCGGTCGCGGCCTTGTCCTTGATCGTGTCGATCGTGCCGGTGGTGGTCGCGGTCGGGGCGGTCTTGAGTTCGCTCATGATACTATTCCTTTGTCGGGGCGGTCGGGGGCAGGGGCGGCGGCGGGGGTGGAGGAGCCTTGCGGAACAGGCCCATGATCCGCTTGCGGGCGAGCAGCGCGACGATGCCGGTCGCGACACCGGCAGCGACGCCGGGCCGTTCGCGGACGATGGCGACGCCTTCTTCCGCCTTGTCGCGCAGGTCGTCGGCGACGCCCGAGGCGATGGTGGCGGGTGACAGGCGATGCTTCGCCTCGGCAAGGCTGGCCTTCAGCCGGGCGCGCTTGACGAGGACGTCGGCCTGCGCGGCGGCGAGCGAGGGCGGGATCAATGCTTGTCTCCCAGCGGTGCGGTGACCCGCTTGAGGCCGGACAGCGCCATCTTGGCCAGCAGGCCGGCGATGGCCAGCGCGACGACGACGACCAGCAACGTCGCCCAGCCCGGCCCCATGACCGGCCGAAGCGACAGGATCGCGCCGACGAGCAGCGCGGTTACCGCCGACAGCGCGATGACCACCGCGCCCGCCGCCAGCCCGGCGGCGATGCCGGCCTGCGACCCGCGCGTGCTGGCGACCGTCTTCCACAACGTCACCTCCGCCTGGGCATAGGCCTTGGCATCGTCGACGACGCGGGTGACGACCGTTCCCAGTCCCTCGTCCCCCATGATCGGGCTCAGCCCTTGGTCGACGGGGTGGTGTCGGTATCGACGCCGGCCTTCACGATGCGCGCCAGCACGAAGCCGAGCGCGGCGGCGGTGCCGATCGCGATCGCCGGGCTCTTGCGCACGAAGTCGCTGGCATCGGCGAGCAGGTCCTCGACCTCCTTGCCGCGCAGGCCGTCCGAAAAGCCCGAAATCGCCTTCGCGGCCGAGCGGGCGTACTGGCCATACTGTTCACCGAGCTTTTCATCGACGGTGCCGGCGGCGTCTTCCATCAGCTTCGAGAATTCGTCGAGCGCGCCGGTGGCGCGTGCCTTGCCTTCATCGGCGAGGCTGCGCGCCTTGTCGGTCGCCTTGGCCGACAGCTTCGACGCTTCATCCTTCAGCGTCTGCTTGGCGCCGCCGACGGTGTCGGTCGTGGTGGTGGTGCTGCCCGTCACGGGTGACAGGTCGGTGTCGAGCACGACGCTGTTGTCGCTGGTCGTCGGCGAGATACCGGTCCGATTAAAGTCGGTCATAACGAATCCTTTCGTCGTTTCGGTAGGAAAACCATGTCGCGGTGCGGCGGTTCCGTGGTCCGCAGAGGATTTGCGGGCAGCGGGCCGAATGGATAGAGGGGCCGCGACCAAGCCGCTTCGCGCGACAATAGAAGGAGTCGTTACGTGACCGCAATCATCCAGGTGCATGGCCGCCAGATCCTCGACAGCCGCGGCAACCCGACCGTCGAGGTCGATGTGCTGTTGGAGGACGGCAGCTTCGGCCGGGCCGCGGTCCCGTCGGGCGCGTCGACCGGCGCGCACGAAGCCGTCGAGAAGCGTGATGGCGACAAGTCGGTCTATCTGGGCAAGGGCGTGCTGGCCGCGGTCGAGGCGGTGAACGGCGACATCGCCGAAGCCGTGCTGGGCATGGATGCCGAGGACCAGAGCGACATCGACGAGGCGATGATCCAGCTGGACGGCACCGACAACAAGGGTCGTCTGGGCGCGAACGCGATCCTGGGCGTCAGCCTGGCGGTGGCGAAGGCGGCGGCGGATGCGCGCGGGCTGCCGCTGTATCGCTATGTCGGCGGCGTGTCGGCGCATCTGTTGCCGGTGCCGATGATGAACATCATCAATGGCGGCGAACATGCCGACAACCCGATCGATTTCCAGGAATTCATGGTGATGCCGGTCGGTGCCGAGAGCATCGCCGAAGCGGTCCGCTGCGGTTCGGAAATCTTTCACACGCTGAAGAAGGGCCTGTCGGAAAAGGGCCTTGCCACCTCGGTCGGCGACGAGGGCGGCTTCGCGCCGGCGCTGAACAGCACGATCGACGCGCTCGACTTCATCATGGCGAGCATCGAGCGTGCCGGGTACAAGCCGGGCGAGGACGTCATGCTGGCGCTCGACTGCGCCGCGACCGAATTTTTCAAGGGCGGCCGCTATGAGATGGTCGGCGAGGGCAAGTCGCTCTCCCCTCACGAAATGGCCGATTACCTTGCCGATCTTGCGGCGCGTTATCCGATCCTGTCGATCGAGGACGGCATGTCGGAAGACGATTTCGAAGGCTGGAAGGCGCTTACCGACAAGATCGGCGACAAGGTGCAGCTGGTCGGCGACGATCTGTTCGTGACCAATCCAAAGCGGCTGGCGATGGGTCTGGAGCAGGGCCTTGCCAACTCGCTGCTGGTGAAGGTCAACCAGATCGGCACGCTGACCGAGACGCTGGAGGCGGTGAACCTGGCGCATCGCAACCGCTACACCGCCGTCATGTCGCACCGTTCGGGCGAGACCGAGGACTCGACCATCGCCGACCTGGCGGTCGCGACCAACTGCGGCCAGATCAAGACCGGCTCGCTCGCGCGGTCGGACCGGCTTGCCAAGTACAACCAGCTGATCCGGATCGAGGAAGAGCTGGCCGGCGCGGCGCGCTATGCGGGGCGTTCGATCCTGCGCTAATCGGCAGCCTGTGGGGAAGGGGGCGTCGGTGCGAGCCGGCGCCCCATTTTCATGGCCGATCGATCGGAGCGCTTTCCGGTTGCGACTGAAAGGTCACGCGATAGGTTGTCGGCATGCGCATGCCTCTTGTCCTTGCCGCGATGGTCGGCGGTCTGACGGTCGCCGTCCCCACGATGGCTCGTCCGGCTGAGGAATGCCGCATCCCGGACGGATGGGCGCAGGTGGTGCGCAGCGATCCGCGCTACGTCGTGTTTGGCGAAATTCATGGCACGCAGCAGTCGCCGGCGTTCATCGGCAATCTCGCCTGCGCGCTGGCGATGCGCGGTGAACGGGCGCTGGTCGCGGTGGAGCTGGGATCCATCCACGACGCCGCGTTGCAGGTAGCGTGGCTGGTGCCCCATAAGCAGTTTCCGGCGGCATTGGTCAAGAATGGCTGGGCCGGACAGAATGACGGCGTCGGCAGCGTCGCGATGCGCGACATGCTCGTGCGGCTCCATGCGCTGAAAGATGCCGGCCGACCGATCGCAGTGGTCGCGTTCAACGGCGCCCGCGATGCGACACAACGGACGAAATTCGCCGATCAGCCGGGGCAGGGGCCGCACGAAGCGGCGCAGGCCGAGAATATCCGCAACGCTGCCAATGCCGGACGCTATGACCGCGTGCTGGTACTGGTCGGCAATCTTCACGCGCGCAAGCAGCCGGTCGAACGGCAGGCGGCGACATTCCGTCCGATGGCAATGCAACTCGCTCCCGCTGGGACGGTCGTCTCGCTCGATATGGCGACGGCGGGCGGGGCGTCCTGGAGCTGCCAGCTGCGCGAAGGCATAAAGCCGTCGCCCGGGACGCCGCTGACGCGGGAGATGATGGACTGTGCGGGCCATCCGCTGCGGGGCGATGCGACGATCGACCGCGCGCCGTTCATCACGCTCCAGCCGTTGCCGGGCGCGACGCGCGACCCGGGCTATGACGGCAGCTACTGGCTCGGACCGGTCAGCGCCTCGCCGCCCGCCGTGGCGGGTGACTGACGGCGATCCTAGTCGATATCGCCCGGGTCCCAGAACAGCCCGAGCGTGACCAGCGCGGCGATGGCGGTGCGACGTTCGGCCGGGGCGCGGGGCAGGACCAGTCGCCGGCTTCCGGTGCCGTTGGTTTCGATCGCGCCGACCGCCTGTCCGGCGGCGTTCGACACGATGTAGCCGATCGGCTGTTCGGCCGGATGGCGCACGCCGGTCATCGCGTGGCGGGATTCGACGGTCAGTTCGGTGCCGTCGAGATCGACCGTGCCCAGCCGGGGTTCGGCGAGCGTCGGGCCGACCGGCAGCACGCCCGACAGGTCCATGCCGCCCGCGTCGCGCCCGTCGAAGCGATAGGCGCAGGCGAGGCGCAGCGGGCGGGCGGGTTCGCTGACGCTCAGCGGGCCGCTGCGTTGCTGGACCTCCATCCGGCCATAGCGGCAGCGGCCCTCGATCCGGCCACCAACCTCCGTGCCCGACACGTCGAAGCGGAGCGTGCCGGTGCGTTCGATCACAGCCTGCGTCACCTCACCCCACGGATCGTCGCCCCATTCACGGGTCGCGCCGAGTGCGCGCCGCCGCACATGGCCCTCCGCGGTGCCGAGGCGGAAGCTGCCGTCCTGCCAGCCGGGGATACCGGTCAGGCCGATGCGTTCGCCCTGCGGCGCGATCGTGTCGAACCCTTCCATCGTCGCCAGCGTGCATCCGCCGAGCAACAGCGCCGCCAAGCCGATCCCGATCCGCATGTTTCCCCTCCCTGTCGTTCCCTGTGCGCAACGATCGGCGACGCAAGGTGGCTGGACGCTGAACGGGTCGTGGTTAACCGGTTCGTAGCTTCGATACCGCTAGGCGGGTGGGGATGACCGATCCGAGCGACCGCGATCCGCTTTTCCCGCCGGCCGAAGGGTGGCGGTACTGTGTCGTCCGCGCGGCCGTGGTTGCCGTCGCCTTGGCGCTGGCGATCTTCGGGCTGTTCCAATGGATGGCGATGGCCAGCCTGAGCGTCGACCGGAACAGCTTGGTGCAGCCGGTCGTGGCGGCCTTTGCCCATGGGGCGCTGGATGCCGATGCAAGCTGGCTGCATGGCAATACCGAGATCGGATCGCATCAATATAATGACTGCCTGATCCTGTTTCAGGCGATGGACGACCGGGCACCGGCACGGTTGCGCGCGATCAGTCCGTTATCGGTGCCGGTCGACACCGACAATAGCTGCGCGACGTTGCAGGGGTTTGCCGAAGGACGGGTCGAGCCGCCGCGGCGTTTCTATCACCAGTATCTGCATGGCCATACGACGCTGGCGCGGTGGCTGGTCCCGGAGCTGGGGGTGGCGGGGCTGCGCGGGCTGTACAAATTGCTGGCGACGCTGCTGGTTTTGGCGGGGATTGGCTACGCGCTGATGGGGCTGGCCGGCGGTGCGCGGGCGGCGGGGGCATGGCTGGCGATCTTCGTGGTGTTCGCACGCTGGTTCGGGTTGGAGTCGTTCGGGCAGTCGCTGGGCCATGGGCCGGCGGACTTGGTATTCCTCGCCTTCCTGCTGTTCCTGGCGCGCGGATCGGCGGAGCGGCCGCTGGGCGCGCGAGCGGTCGCGGTCGGGGCGGCGGTGTTCGGCGCGCTGACCGTCCAGTTCGAGTTTCTGACCGGGGGACTGCCGCTGGGCCTCGCCATCGTGCTCGGCGCGGTGCCGCTGGCGTTGCCGGAGCGTGAAGGAAGCCCGCGAGCCTGGATCGACGCGGTGGTCGCCTATGGCATGGCGGCGGTCACGACGATGGTCGCCAAGCTGGTGCTGGTCGCTATGGCCTTTCCGGCCGGGGCGTTCGGCGCCATCGAGCATCAGCTGCTGTTCCGGGTCGGGCTGGAACAGGCATCTCGGCGCGATACGGCGGTCGGCGCCGCGGAGTTCGTCACGCACCTCTGGGCCGGGCTGGAAGGGATGGCATCGGGCATGCACCTTCTGGTGCTCGGGTCGCTGCTGATCGCACTGGTCGCGGGCGGCTGGGGCTATCGGCAGTTGCGGTTGTCGGCGGAGGCGGGGGAGAGGTTCCGCGCGGGCGCGCTGGCCGCGTCGCTGCTGGTGCCGCCGCTGTGGCTGGTTCTGTTCTGGCAGCACAGCGCGGAACATGCATGGTTCATGGACCGCATCCTGAGCTGGGACATCGCCGGCGGCATGGCGCTGTTCGCGCTGGCGTTGCGGCGCGCGCGCGCTGCCTAGAACAGTCGTCCGCCGTCCGGGACGCGCTGGTCGGGGGCGAACAGGACGACCGCGCCGGCTTCGTCCGGGAAGCCGAGCGTCAGCACCTCGGACACGAACTTGCCGATCTGGCGCGGTGGGAAATTGACCACCGCGGCGACCTGTCGTCCGATCAGCCGTTCACAGTCATAATGTTCGGTGATCTGGGCGCTCGATTTCTTCCGGCCGATCACCGGCCCGAAATCGATCAGCAGCTTGATCGCCGGCTTGCGGGCTTCGGGATAGGGTTCGGCCGACAGGATGGTGCCGACGCGGATGTCGACCTTCAGGAACGTGTCGAAATCGGTCGGGTCGGTCAGCTTGGCGGGATCGTGGAGAAGGTGCATATCGGCTCGGTTCGCTGTACATACGGCTTGCGTGGAAACGGGCTATACACGACATACGCGCGATGCCGCGACCCTCGCCCCTTCGCCAGATGCTCAAGCGTGCCGGATGGCCGGCGCTGGTGATCCTCGTGATGGGATTCTTCGCCTATCACGCGGTATTGGGGCCGAACGGGGTGCTGGCCTATCGCGATTATCAGCGCAAGCTGACCGTGCGGAAGGCGCAATATGCCTGTCTGGAAAAGGTGCGCGCCGACCTGCGCAACCGGGTCGAGCTGCTCGATCCGCGCCATGCCGATCCCGACATGGTCGACGAACTGGTCCGGCGGAAGCTGAACGTCGCCCATCCGGACGAGTTCATCGTGCCGATCACGGGCGAGCAGGCGGCGCGGACCCGGTGCGGAATCCGGCTGGACGACTGATTTCCGCAGCGTAAGCGGCGCCCCGTCGGTTGCGCGGGGGGATAAATCGCGTCATAGGCGGCGCTCCTAACCCAATCCTTTCAGGAACGAGGCATCCGAACCGTGGCAAAAGCACCGGCGCAAGGCCGCACCAGCGAACCCGTCATTCCCAATCGCGAACGGCCGGGGGAGCCAAAGCGGTACGAAGCGTCGAAAGAGGAACTGCTTTCCTTCTACAAGGAAATGCTGCTGATCCGTCGTTTCGAGGAGAAGGCGGGGCAATTGTACGGCCTTGGCCTGATCGGTGGTTTCTGCCACCTGTATATCGGCCAGGAAGCCGTCGCCGTCGGGCTGCAGTCGGCGCTCGAATCCGGCAAGGATTCGGTCATCACCGGCTATCGCGACCATGGCCACATGCTCGCCTATGGCATCGATCCCAAGGTCATCATGGCCGAACTGACCGGGCGTGAAGCCGGCATCAGCCGCGGCAAGGGCGGGTCGATGCACATGTTCTCGACCGAGCATAAATTCTATGGCGGCCACGGCATCGTCGGTGCGCAGGTGTCGCTGGGCGCGGGTCTCGCGTTCGGGCACAAGTACAGCAACGACGGCGGCGTCTGCATGGCCTATTTCGGCGATGGCGCCGCGAACCAGGGCCAGGTGTACGAATCGTTCAACATGGCCGAGCTGTGGAAGCTCCCGATCATCTTCGTGATCGAGAACAACCAGTATGCCATGGGCACCAGCGTCAACCGCGCATCGTCGGAAGACCAGCTGTACAAGCGCGGCGAAAGCTTCCGCATTCCGGGCATCCAGGTCGACGGCATGGACGTGCTGGCGTGCCGCGGCGCTGCCGAAACGGCGCTCGAATGGGTGCGCGCGGGCAAGGGGCCGATCATCCTCGAGATGAAGACCTATCGCTATCGCGGCCACTCGATGTCCGACCCGGCCAAGTATCGCAGCCGCGACGAAGTGCAGGCGGTCCGCGACAAGTCCGACCCGATCGAAGGGCTGAAGCGCGAGTTGGAAGCCGCCGGCGTCACCGAAGCCGATCTGAAGACGATCGAGCAGGACATCCGCAAGGTCGTCAACGAAGCCGCCGACTTTGCCGAAAGCGCGCCCGAGCCGAACCCGGAAGAACTGTACACCGACGTGCTGGTGGAGACCTACTGAGATGCCGATCGAACTGAAGATGCCGGCGCTGTCGCCCACGATGGAAGAAGGCACGCTGGCCAAGTGGCTCGTCAAGGAAGGCGACACGGTCAAGTCGGGCGACATCATGGCCGAGATCGAGACCGACAAGGCGACGATGGAATTCGAAGCCGTCGATGAGGGCACGATCGCCAAGATCGTGGTCGCCGAAGGCACCGACAATGTGAAGGTCGGCGCGGTCATCGCGATCCTGGCGGCCGAAGGCGAGGATGTCGACGCGGCCAAGTCGGCGCAGCCGACCGAGGCACGCGCGGGCGACGCCGCCGTTGCCACGCCCAAGGCCGACGAGAAGAACGACGACAAGGCGCCGCCGACGCCGGAAGGCACGTCGCAGCAGCACGCCGAGACCGGCGCGCGCCAGCTGTTCGACGCCGCCGACCAGGAAGGCGAGACCGCTCCCGAGATCCCAGAAGGGACCGAGATGGTCAAGACCACGGTCCGCGACGCGCTGCGCGACGCGATGGCCGAGGAAATGCGTGCCGACGACCGCGTGTTCGTGATGGGCGAGGAAGTCGCCGAATATCAGGGCGCGTACAAGGTCACGCAGGGTCTGCTCGCCGAATTCGGCGACCGTCGCGTCATCGACACGCCGATCACCGAGTACGGCTTTGCCGGCATCGGCACCGGTGCGGCGATGGGCGGCCTGCGCCCGGTCATCGAATTCATGACGTTCAACTTCGCCATGCAGGCGATCGACCACATCATCAATTCGGCGGCCAAGACCAACTATATGTCGGGCGGCCAGATGCGCTGCCCGATCGTGTTCCGCGGGCCCAACGGTGCGGCGAGCCGCGTGGGGGCCCAGCACTCGCAGAACTACGGCCCGTGGTACGCCAGCGTTCCCGGCCTGATCGTGATCGCGCCCTATGACGCGGCCGATGCGAAGGGGCTGCTGAAGGCCGCGATCCGCTCGACCGACCCGGTCGTCTTTCTAGAAAACGAACTGATGTACGGCCGTTCGTTCGACGTGCCCAAGCTCGACGATTTCGTCCTGCCGATCGGCAAGGCGCGGATCATGAAGCCGGGCAAGGACGTGACGATCGTCAGCTATTCGATCGGCGTGGGCCTCGCGCTCGAAGCCGCCGAGAAGCTGGCCGGCGAGGGCATCGACGCCGAAGTGATCGACCTGCGCACGCTGCGCCCGCTCGACACCAAGACGGTGCTGAAGTCGCTGAAGAAGACCAACCGCCTGGTCGTGGTCGAGGAAGGTTGGCCGACCTGCTCGATCGCGTCGGAAATCGCCGCGGTGGTGATGGAGCAGGGCTTCGACGACCTCGACGCCCCGGTGCTGCGCGTCACCAACGAAGACGTGCCGCTGCCCTATGCCGCCAACCTCGAAAAGCTGGCGCTGATCACCAGCGACAAGGTGGTCGAGGCGGTGAAGAAGGTCACCTACAAGTAATCGGCAATTGCGCCGGGCGATGGGTCCGGCGGTCGTCCCGATGCGGAACGGGCTCCCTTCGCGAGGAAGGGAGCCCGTTTTCGTTGATCCGCTTGGCGAAGCGGCGCCGGTCAGGTGGTGTAGCGGTCGCAGGTCATGCGTTCGTCGGCGCGGGGCGCTGGATCGGTGACCCCTACCGCCAGTTCGCGATTGTCGCGAACGATGTAGGACGCGGTCTGCTGCAACTTCCGGCTGCCGAGGAAGTAGGGCGAGATCAGCGGCTGATAGTCGTAATTGATCTCGACGAAGATCACCGCCGCACCTTCCGGTGCGGTGACCGGCTGGGCCGGGTTGCCCATGCCATGGAACGACGTCCCCGCCGCGCCCCCGTCTCCCTCGCGGCCGTAGCTGGAGTCATAGCCCGCGCCGCGCTTCAGTCCGACGCACCGTTGCCAGTGAATCCATTGCGTGCCGTTCTTCGTCTCCAGGCTGGAGATGGTCACGCGGCCGTTGGTGGTCAGCCGGAAATTCTCGGTCTGCCGGCGCAGCCCTTCGATCACCTCGTTCACGTCGACTTCGCGAAGCTGCTGCGTCGCCATGGTGGTGTCGACACCGACGCGCGAAATATTGTCGGACAGGGTGAGCGTTGCCTGGCTAAGGCGCAGTTGCTGCAAGCCGAAGTTGGACAGTTCGACCGCGTACAGCCCGATCGGCAGTATCACCGGCAGCGACAGGGCGAATTCCATCAGCGCGACGCCGCGACGGTCGCGCCGCCACGCATCGAGCCAGTTTCGGTAGCGTATCATCCGCACCTCGTTTCCGGCGCATCGGCCGCTTGCGAGCCATAGGGCTGGTTCTTCAAACGCGTGCTGGCGCTGATTTCCTGCGTTGTAGGCAGGCCCATGAAGCCGGTCAGGGGGAACAACCGGGGGTAGGTGACGGTCATCGTATAGACGGTGATGTCGTTGGCGCCGCCCTGGCCGCTATTGCCCGGATCGGTGTCCCAGCGATTGTTGTTGTTGATGTCGCTGTAGCATTCGCCAGGGTCATATTGGTTGTTGTGGTTGGCGTCGTCGAACGGCTCGGCGCTGATGTTCGAATAGCTGCGATAGAATTTGCGGCTGCTGGACCAGGTCAGGTTGTTCGCGACGGCACGCATCTGGCGGATGACGGCTTCGTCCAGCGCGGCGGTGGCGGTCGTGGAGGAATTGCCTTCCAACGTTCCGCGACGGCCTGCTGCCTGCACTGCACCGGTCAGGATCGACTGGGCATAGGCGCGGTAGCACAGGTCGAACAGGCCCATCAGCAACAGCAGCATTACCGGCGCCACCAGCGCGAATTCGACGATCGTCACTCCGCGCTGGTCTCGCGCGAACCGCCTCACCGCGACACTCGCAGCTTGGCGATCTGCGCCGCGATGTTGCTGAATGCGGTATTGAGCTGCGCGGTATTCGCCGCCTGAAACGCCCGGCCGCCGGCGGCGCATTGTTCCAGCATCGGGCTGAGGGTCGTGCCGAACGCGATGACCCAGACGGTGATATTCTTGCGGCGCGCGACGTCGCACAACGCGCTCAGACGGTTGGCCACGATGTTGTTCTGTTGCGTATCCGTCGGCATGCCGTTGGTGCGACGCTGGTCGAGCGCGGACAGGCCGTACGCCTCGTAGATCTGCCGCCCGGTATCGGTCTGACCATCCGTCATGAAGATCAGGTGGCGGGAAATTTGGCTTCCGTTCGACGCAGCCGCATTCTCACTCGCGAATAGGCCAGTCGGCGATATGAGGCGAAGACCCCACAAAAATCCGATATCGTGGTACGTGCCGCCGCCAACCTGCAGTTGCTTCACATAGCTAACGAGGTTTCCGCGGTTTGTAACTTGCAGCTTCATGGCCGGACTGGGGCAATAGGCCAGCCGGTTACCGTTGACATTATAGTCGCCGATATTTTGGTAATTCGAACTGGTTCTAACCATTTGGGTTTGCCAGTTGTTTATGTCGTATCGTGCGTACACCAGGAAAGGCAGCCACGGTTTCCACTGTGTTGCCGGATCAGTTGTCGGGACCATGTCGACATCAAGGTCGTAGGCTGCAGCCGGAATCGTCGGGTAAGTGTCCTGCTTAACCGTCTGGCGTTCTTCAATGCACCCCGATGAGGAATTCCAGGAGATATCACGGAATGTGTGATTATTGCCAACTTGCACGCTGATCGTGCCACCACTGACTGTGGGACCACTGCCTTTCAATGGCCTGACGTCATACCTAACCGGCTGATATTTCCAGATGTAGTTTGTCGTTGTGGTGGTGGTCGTTTTCCCCTTGTTCGGGTTCGGTTTGCGGTAGTCGGTCCGCGTCTGGACTGTGTTGCTGAACCAGTCTTCCGTAATCGTACAGATGCCGTTCGACAGCGATGCGGAAAACTTGCTGCCGGTAATCGTCCATCGACTGAACTGGGACTGCCGGCCGTCTGCCGGTCCGGTCCAGTTTCCGTACTCAATCGGCGTCTCTTTATAAGTGTCTCCCGGTCGGACGCAGCTTTCGGCCGGTTGACGCGATATGCGTCGGCCGGTGTCACCGCTTTCCTTCGTCCATCCGGACCAGCCATCCCATACGTACGGATTGTTGTCAGTCGACGTCGAACTGGAATTCGAGGTGCCATCGGGAATTCGTGATTGGTAGGTCCATTCATCAACGACCCATTCGGGTTTCAGCAACATGCCGACATTGACGTTGGAAGAGTAGGGAACAGCACCGTAGCGGACTTGGGTGCCGGTCTTCTTGGCCGATTCCACCGTGTCGTAGAAATTGACGACGGCGTTGCGCAGGCCGGTGATCTTGTTCGTGCTGTCGCCCGGATTAGTGTCCGCCATCGACCCGGTCGTGTCGAGAACGAACATGATGTCGAGGTTCGGGATTTCCAGCTTCGCTTCGCAAGTGACCGAAATGTTGACCGGCGCAAAACCGGCCATTCGCATCAACGTCATCGGCACGGTGGTGCTGGCCGTGCCCGCAACCTGATTCTCGATCGTGCGCACGGGCACGAAGGACGGGGACTGGGACCCCATCATCCCGGCCCTGAAATTGTTGGCGAAGAACGCATGCGCCTGCTGTTGAGCGTTGGTGTCGAAATCGGTGCCGTTCATGAACTTGCGGCCGGCGAGCACACCCGCGTCGCACGCCTGCTGGAGGCGCACCTTCACATAATAGACGCGGGCCGTGTCGATCGCCGATCCGGCCAAGCCGACGAGCGGGATCAGCGAGATCGCCATCATCGCCAGCGTATTGCCGCGGCGATCGCGAGCAAGGCGGCCGAGAATGCCTCCCGCCCGTACCTTGTCCTGCTCGCCTGCCGATCCGCCCATGCCCCGCCCAGTCCATCTGCCATGGCGCGGAGTCGCACCCCGCGCATTTCACAGGCTTTCATGCCCGAGTGGGGTTGACGGATGTTTAATAGGCAGGCTGATCGCCGCGATGCACCATGATCCCGAACGCGACCTCGCCCTCGCCTATGCCCCCGATGACGGCCGCCGTGCCGCGCTGTCCGCGCTGCTGGCGCTGGATGCGGCGATGGGCGATGTCATCCGCTCGACGACGCAGCCAGCGCTGGGGCAGATCCGCCTGGCATGGTGGCGCGAGCAGTTGGCGAAGCTCGACTCCGCCCCGCCGCCGGCGATGCCGGTGTTGGAAGCGCTGGCTGCCGACGTGCTGCCACGCGGCGTGACCGGAGTCGATCTGTCGAGGATCGTCGACGGCTGGGATGTGTTGATCGAGGAAGAGGCGCTGGACGACGACGCTCTCGACCGGTTCGGGGCGGGGCGGGGCGGTGTCCTGTTCGCGGCTGCGACCAGGGTGCTGGGCGGTGACCGCGCGGCGGCCGAGCGACTCGGGCGGGGATGGGCGTTGTTCGACCTGGCGCGGCACCAGAGCGATGCGGCGACCGCTGCGAGGGCGGATCGGCTGGCGGGTGAGGCGCTGGCCGGATCGCTGCGCGGGGCGGCGCGTCCGTTGGGGATGCTGGCACTGTCCGCACGGCTGGAACTCGCAGGGGTGCCGCAGGGCGGCCCGAAGCGCGCCGCGCGGCTGATGTGGTTCGGGCTTGCCGGACGGTGATCGCTGGCGTGTAACGGGGTGAACTTCGGGGGAGCGGGCGATGTGGCGATTCTTGGCGGGGGTGGGGTCGGCGCTGGCGCTGGTCGCGGCGGGGCTGTTCCTGTTTCGCAGCGATGCGGCGGTGGAGAAACTGCCGCCGCCGCCAAAGGTGACGGCATCCACCGCCGGCATCGATACCCCGCTTGCCGATGATCCACCGGCAGCGACGCAGCGCACGCGCGAGCAGAAGCGTTTCGACCGGTATGACAAGGATCGCGACGGCCGCATCACCCGCGACGAATATCTGGCGTCGCGGCGCAAGGCCTATGCGAAGCTCGACACCAATGGCGACGGGCGGCTGAGCTTCGACGAATGGGCCGCCAAGACGACGACCAAGTTCGCAACCGCCGACAAGGGGCGCGACGGAACGCTGGATGCGGCCGAATTCGCGACGACGGCGGTGAAGCGCAAGCCTGCGCGGCGGGCCGACTGCCCGCCCGCGCCTCCACCTGCAGACGAAGGTTGACGTTCACGTCAACGTAAACTAGGTTTATGGGCATGGAAGCATCTCCTGCCCAGACCATCGAATCGACCGAGGCCGACCGTTTCTCGATCACCGACCTGTGCAACGAGTTCGGCGTGACGGCGCGGGCGCTGCGCTTCTATGAGGATGAGGGGCTGATCGCGCCGGAACGACGTGGTCTGGCGCGCATCTATTCGCAGCGCGACCGCGTGCGTCTCGCCTGGATCCTTCGCGGCAAGCGGGTCGGGTTCAGCCTCGCCGAAATTCGCGAGATGATCGACCTGTACGATATCGGCGACGGCCGCGTCGTGCAGCGACAGGTGACGGTCCAGAAATGCCGCGACCGGATCGCCCTGCTCGAAAACCAGCGGCGCGATATCGATGCTGCCATCGCCGAACTCAGCGACTTCGTGACCACGATCGAAGCGCTCCCCTTGCAGGCCGCCCCGTCAGAGGGCGCATCCCCGGAGAAGGATTGACCCCATGCCCAGCTACACCCCGCCGGTCCGCGACACGCGCTTCATCCTCGACCATGTCCTGAAGATCGGCGACCATGCCGCGCTGCCGGGCTTCGCCAATGCCACGCCCGATACCGTGGAGGCGGTGCTGGAAGAGGGGGGGCGCTTCGTTGCCGAAGTGCTGTTCCCGCTCAACGCATCGGGTGACCAGCAGGGCTGTACCCGTCATGCCGATGGCAGCGTGACGACGCCTGAGGGGTTCAAGGATGCCTATCGCCGTTTCATCGAATCGGGCTGGGGCACGCTGTCGGCACCGGAGCAGTTCGGCGGGCAGGCGATGCCGCATGTCGTGGCGACCGCGTTCGAGGAATATCTGATTTCGGCCAACATGGCCTTTGCCATGTATCCGGGGCTGACCCATGGCGCGATTGCCGCGCTGCTGGTGAAGGGCAGCCCCGAACAGCAGGCGATGTACGTGCCCAAGATGGTGTCGGGCGAATGGGGCGGCACCATGAACCTGACCGAGCCGCAATGCGGCACCGATCTGGGCCTTATCAAGACGCGCGCAGTGCCGAACGACGACGGGTCGTGGGCGATCACCGGCACCAAGATCTTCATCTCGTCGGGCGAGCATGACCTGACCGACAACATCATCCACCTCGTCCTAGCCAAGACGCCGGGCGCGCCGGAAAGCTCGAAGGGGATTTCGCTGTTCGTGGTGCCCAAGTTCCTGGTGAACGAGGACGGGTCGCTGGGTGATCGCAATCCGGTCAGCTGCGGTTCGATCGAACACAAGATGGGCATCCACGCCAATTCGACCTGCGTCATGAACTATGACGGGGCGAAGGGCTGGCTGGTCGGCGAGGAGATGAAGGGCCTTGCCGCCATGTTCATCATGATGAACGCCGCGCGGCTGGGTGTCGGGTTGCAGGGGCTGGGCGTGGCGGAAACCGCGTACCAGAACGCGGTGATCTATGCCGGCGACCGGCGGCAGGGGCGGGCGCTGACCGGCCCGAACGAGCCGGGCGAGAAGGCCGATACGCTGTTCGTCCATCCCGATGTCCGCCGGATGCTGATGGAGGGGAAGGCGCTCACCGAGGGGCTGCGCGCGCTGTGCCTGTGGGGCGCGTTGCAGGTCGACCTCGCGCATATGAGCGAGGACGCGGCGGCGCGTGAGCTGGCCGACGATCTGGTCGGGCTGCTGACCCCGGTCATCAAGGGCTATGGCACCGACAAGGGCTATGACGTCGCGACCAACGCGCAACAGGTCTATGGCGGCCATGGCTACATTGCCGAATGGGGCATGGAGCAGTATGTCCGCGATGCCCGGATCGCGATGATCTATGAAGGCACCAACGGCGTGCAGGCGATGGACCTGGTCGGGCGCAAGCTGGCGCAGAATGGCGGGCGCGCGATCCAGCATTTCTTCCGTATCGTCGCGGAAGAGATCGCGACCGCCAAGGGTGCCGACGCGACGCGCGACTTCGCCGAGCGTCTGGAGCGCGGACTCAAGGACCTGCAGGCGGCGACGATGTGGTTCATGGGCAATGGCATGCAGAACCCGAACCATGTCGGGGCGGGCGCGCATTCCTACATGCACATCATGGGCATCGTCGCGACGGGCCTGATGTGGCTGCGGATGCTGACGGCGGCGGAAGCGCTGGCCGCGGCGGGCGAGGGCGATCCGGCGTTCATCGAGGCCAAGCGGGTGACCGCGCGCTTCTATGCCGAGCGGATCATTCCGGACACCGGCGCGCTGCGGCGGAAGATCGAAGGCGGGGCCGATGCGGTGATGGCGCTCGACCCGGCGCTGTTCGCGCGGGGGTAAGGGGTTTCACAAACATGTACCCCCGCGCAGGCGGGGGTCCAAGGTCGCAACCGGCACGTTGGCGTGTCGGGCTCTGGACCCCCGCCTGCGCGGGGGTACGTCATGTTGCAGGCGTTGTAGCCTTACTTCTCGCGCTTCTTGCGATGTGTCTCAAGGTCGAGCACCGCCGAATCCGCGCCTTCCGGCAACAGACCAAGCCGCCGCGCGACTTCCTGATACGCCTCGACCTCACCACCGAGGTCACGACGGAAGCGATCCTTGTCGAGCTTTTCGTTAGTGGTCATGTCCCACAACCGGCAGCCATCGGGGCTGATTTCGTCGGCCAAAATGATCCGGCTGAAATCATTGTCCCAAATGCGACCGAATTCGAGCTTGAAGTCGACCAGGCGGATGCCGATCCCGGCGAACAGGCCCGACAGGAAATCGTTCACCCGGATCGCCATGTCGGCCATCTCGTGCAGTTCGTCCTGCGCCGCCCAGCCGAAGCACAGGATATGTTCGTCCGACACCATCGGATCGCCGAGTGCGTCGTCCTTGTAATAATATTCGATGATCGTGCGCGGAAGCTGCTGGCCCTCCTCGATACCCAGCCGCTTGCTGATCGAACCGGCCGCGACATTGCGTACCACGACCTCGATCGGCACGATCTCGACCTGCCGGATCAGCTGCTCGCGCATGTTCAGGCGCCGGATGAAGTGGGTCGGCACGCCGATATTGCCGAGCAGCGTGAAGACATGCTCGGAAATCCGGTTGTTCAGCACGCCCTTGCCGTTGATCGTGCCCTTTTTCTGGGCGTTGAAGGCGGTGGCGTCGTCCTTGAAATACTGGATCAGCGTACCCGGTTCCGGACCCTCATAAAGGATCTTTGCCTTGCCTTCGTAGATCTGGCGGCGGCGAGCCATGCGATTCCCTTCAACGAAACGGCATGGGCCAGAGCGATTATGTCCGGCCCCCTGCGGAAAGCCGCCGCATAGCCGAAGGGGGCCGCTCGCGCAATCAGCCCGCGAGGGGGACCCGCTTCGGCAGCAGCGGCCGGACGCGGCGCCACAGCAGCAATCCGAGCAACGCCAGCGCCAAGGGCGGCAGGGTAAGGCCGATCAGGGCAAGTGCGGTGCCGATGGTCCAGCGCGCCGAGGCGACCGACAGGTCGGCGGCGCGGGTGAAGGGCGATGCCGGATCGAAGCTGCGGATCGCCTCGCCCGATCGATAGTCGAACACCACCGGCGTTGCGGCAAGCGCGGGCCGCTGTTCGGCGATGGCGGCGCCAGCCTCCCGTTCCGATCCGACGGCGGCGGCGCGTTGTCGTTCCAGTTCGGCGCGGGCTTCGCGACTGGTAGTGCCGCTGCGGGCGTCGATCGCCGAGCGGTCGGCGGTTGCGGCATCGCGCGCCTGTGCCAGCTGGTCGATCTTCGCGCCGGCGTCTTCGCCGGTGATTTCTGAATCGAGCAGCATGCCCTCGGCACCTTCGACCCCGCGAATACCGTCGCGCCCGAAGCTGCGGGCAAGTTCCGGGGCAAGCGAGAAGCCGAGCATTGCGGAAATCTCGTTATCCTCGCTGCGGGTATAGCGCATCGCGGTGATCCGGCAGCGCGCGATGCCGAGCCGTTCGCAGGCGGCGGCATGCGCCTCCTGCACGGCGGCGATCCGTGCGGCGGGCAGGCGGAAGCCGTAGCGATAGCTGAAGGCGACACCGGGTGCGGCGGTGACGTCGACGCCGGGGGCGGCCTGTTCGGACGGGTCGCCGGGCGCTTGGCTGCAACCGGCAACGACCAGCAGGGCGAATAAGGAAGCGCGATATCGCATGATCCACCTTTGCCTTAATTGAGGCCAAAATGTGGCTCAATCATGGCAATGTGTCAAATTTCCAGTTGTCTGCCGGGAGATGCAGCGCGCCAGACAAGGTTGATCGCCGCCTCCCAGGCCGGCGTTCCGGGGGAGATCAGCTCGACATGGCCCGTATCGGCGACCTCGTGGACGGTGACCTCGTCACCCTTCTCCTGCGCCATAGTGGCAAAGGCCGGCGCCATCCGTGCCGGCACGATCCGGTCGTCGCGTCCGTTGAGAAGGTCGACCGGCACGCCGATCGGAAGCAGGCACGGCACCGACGTGTCGGCGAAGCGATCGGGCCGGTCGCCGACCAAGCGGGCGATGACATCGGTGCCGCAACCATTGTCGGGGCTCGATTCGACTGCGGCCAGATCGGGCAGGCCGCCCAGGCTGACGACATGGGCGATCGGCAGCGGGTCGCCGTCCGCCAGCACGCTCCCGACCGGCAGGCGGTGGCGGGCAGCAAGCCACAAGGCAAGATGACCGCCCGCCGAATGTCCGACCGCGACGACCCGCGACAGGTCGAGGTGACAGGCATCGGCATGGTCGCGCAGCAGGTCGGCCGCTGCGGCGACGTCGCGGAAGGTGCCCGGATAGCCGCCTCCGTCGCGGTCGACTCCGCGATAGTCGATGTTCCACACCGCAAAGCCCCGGTCGCGCAGGTCGCCTGCGGCCCAGTCCATCAGCCGCCGGTCGGCGATCGCGCTCTGCCAGCATCCACCATGAACCATCAGGATCGTCGGCCAGCGGCCCTTTGTCGTGCCCTTCGGCAGCCACAGATCGACCACCTGCAAACTGTCGCCGCCGTAGCGGAAAACATGATCCGGTTCGGATCGGGGGCGCCCGGTCAGGTCGGGCCAGGTCATCGGAACCCAGGGACGGTCCGGCGTAACGGATTGTGACATGAAGAAAATCTGCAACAGCCGACAGAAAACAACAATGCTGTCGACAACATCGTATAATAAATTTGTGCGTATCCGGCTGGTTGGGTAAGAAGCGGTTGGGGAAAGACTTTGCTATCCGGGGAGATAGCCGCAGGGGGCGTTGCGTGGGTAGAATTCGTACGATCGAGCGGGACAAGCTGTTGGACGCTGCCGAGGCGGTAACGATGGAAAAGGGGCCGGCCGGCCTGACCATCGCCGCCGTTGCCGAACGCATGGGCATCACCAATGGCGGGGTACAGTACAGCTTTCGCAGCAAGGAATCGCTGATCGCGGCGATGTTCGAACGCTGGCAGGAAGAATATGCCGAACACATGATCGAACTGGGTGCGGTGCCGGACGATGAAGTGTCACGGATCCGGGCACATATTGCCTATGGTTCGAACTATGACGACCGGTCGCGGCGGGGCGCGCCGACGCTGCTCGTCTCGCTGCTCAATTCGCCACAGCACATGGTGCAGGTGCGGCGCTGGTATCGCAATCGATTGGATGCGATCGACGTGTCGACCGACGAGGGGCGCTGGCTGCGGCTCGCCTTTCTGGCGATGGAAGGGGCGTTCCTGATGCGCCTGTTCGGCCTGGTCGAGATGGACAGCGACGAGTGGCGCTCGATCGTCGCCGATGTCTGGGCATTGTGCGACGGAAAACTGCCGCAGGCGCAGGACGCTCCGGGCCGACAGGCCGCCTGATCCCGGTTCGTTCCATTTCGCCCCTCGCAGGGGTCGCATTCCCCTGCTATCGCATCCGCGATGGCAAGTGATCTGACCGACCCCGCGACGCCGATCGGCGTGTTCGACGCACCGTTTGACAGCGCCCTGTCCGAACGATATCTCGTCTATGCGCTGTCGACGATCACCGCCCGGTCGCTGCCCGACGTCCGCGACGGGTTGAAGCCGGTGCACCGCCGCCTGCTATGGGCGATGCGGCTGCTGAAGCTGGACCCCGCATCGGGGTACAAGAAATGCGCGCGCGTCGTCGGCGACGTGATCGGCAAATACCACCCGCATGGCGACCAGTCGGTCTATGACGCGATGGTCCGCCTCGCGCAGGATTTCGCGCTGCGCTACCCGCTGGTCGACGGGCAGGGCAATTTCGGCAATATCGACGGCGATAATGCCGCTGCGTACCGGTATACCGAGGCACGGCTGACGCAGGTCGCGATCGACCTGATGGCGGGCCTGGACGAAGACGCGACCGATTTCCGCCCCACCTATAATGGCGAGGAGCAGGAGCCGGAGCTGTTCCCCGGCATGTTCCCCAACCTGCTGGCCAATGGTGCCAGCGGGATCGCGGTCGGCATGGCGACCAGCGTGCCGCCGCACAATGCCGCCGAATTGTTCGACGCGGCGATCGTGCTGGTCGATCAGCCCGAGGCGGACGACGCGGCGGTGCTGGCGCATGTCCGGGGGCCGGATTTCCCGACCGGCGGCATCGTGGTCGATTCGCCCGCAGCGATCCGCGAATCCTATGCCACCGGACGCGGTGGCTTCCGGGTGCGCGCCCGGCACGAGATCGAGCGGGAAAAGGGCGGCGGCTGGCAGATCGTCATCACCGAAATTCCCTACGGCGTGCAGAAGGGCAAGCTGATCGAACAGATCGCGGCGCTGATCAACGACAAGAAGCTGCCGATCCTGACCGATGTCCGCGACGAATCGGATGCCGAGATCCGCATCGTGCTCGAACCGCGCAGCCGGACCGTCGACCCACAGGTGCTGATGGACGGGCTGTTCCGCCTGACCGACCTCGAAACGCGGGTGCCGCTCAACCTCAACGTTCTGGACAAGGACCGCACCCCGCGCGTGATGCCGCTGCGCGAGGCGTTGAAGGCGTGGGTCGATCACCAGTTCGTCGTGCTGCGCCGGCGCAGCGAACACCGGCTGGCGAAGATCGCCGACCGGATCGAGCTGCTCGACGGCTATCTTGCCGCCTATCTCAACCTCGACCGGGTGATCGCGATCATCCGGACCGAGGACGAACCGAAACCGGTGCTGATCGCCGAGTTCAGCCTGACCGACCGGCAGGCGGAGGCGATCCTCAACATGCGGCTGCGCTCCCTGCGCAAGCTGGAGGAAATGGAAATCCGCGGCGAGCGGGCGAAGCTGGAAAAGGAGCAGGCCGAACTGACCCTGCTGCTGTCGAGCGATGCGCGGCAGCGCACCCGGATGAAGCGCGACCTGACCAGGATGCGCGACCGCTACGGCCATGAAACGCCGCTGGGCAAGCGCCGGACGACGGTCGAGGAAGCCGCCCCCGCGCGCGAAATCCCGGCCGAGGCGATGATCGAGCGCGAGCCGCTGACCGTCATCCTGTCGCAGCGCGGCTGGGTACGGGCGCTGCGCGGCCATGTCGACCTGGCCTCGGCCGATACCGCGCGGTTCAAGGAAGGCGACGGGCCGGCCTTCGCCTTCCATGCGCATACCACCGACAAGCTGTTGCTGGCGACCGATGGCGGACGTTTCTACACGCTGGGCGCGGACAAGCTGCCGGGCGGGCGCGGCTTTGGCGAACCGGTGCGCGCGATGATCGACCTCGATGGCGATGCACGGATCGTCGGACTGTCGCGGGCGGCGGCGTCCGACCGGCTGTTGCTGGCGGCGACCGACGGGCGCGGCTTCGCGGTCCGGGTGGCCGATGTGCTGGCCGAGACGCGCAAGGGCAAGCAGGTCATGTCGCCGCGTCCGGGCGCGAAGCTGAAGGTCGTCCGCCCGATCGCGGCGGAGGACGATTATGTCGCGTCGATCGGCGACAACCGCAAGCTGGTGCTGTTCCCGCTGACCGAACTGGCGGAAATGGCGCGTGGGCAGGGGGTGCAGCTGCAACGCTTCCGCGATGGCGGACTGTCCGATGCACGCACGCTACGCTTTGCCGACGGGCTGCACTGGACGATGGGCGGCGAGACCGGGCGGATGCGGACCGAAAGCGACCTGTCGCCATGGCGCGCCGCGCGCGGTGCCGCCGGACGGATGCCGCCCAACGGATTTCCCCGCGACAATCGTTTTTGATCGAACCGTATTCGGTTTCAGAAGCTTTTAACCTCCGTCGGCCATAGCGGTAGCAATGGCGTTCGGCAGGCAGATATTTTCGGCGTTCAGGTCGCAGGCGTTCCCGATCCCGGAGCAGGGCGTGCGGATTCCGTTCGCCGACCTGTCCGCCTGCCAATTGGACGCGACGCCCGCGCTCGATCCGCGCGAAGCCATTCTCGACCTGTTGCCGGTGCCGACGGCGATCGCGTCGGTCGTATCGGGCGCGGTCGTGTTCGATACGGTGAATATCGCCTTTCGCGCGGCCGGCTTTGCGGCGCGTGAAGGGCGGGCCGCGCTGCTGAACGAAATCGGCGACCAGATTCTCGTGTTCCTGCTGTCGGGCGATACCCGGCGGCGGATGGCGCTGCGGCTCGGTGATGCGGTCGATAGCCGCCATTATGACGTGACGCTCGCCCGGCGGGAGGAATCGGCCGGTACGCCGCGCTGTATCATGTCGCTGGTCGACCAGACCCCGGAACAGCGCACCGAAACCAGCCTGCGTCGCGAAATGAACACCGATTCGCTGACCGGCCTACCGAACCGCACAGGCTTCGGCGATCTGGTCGAGGAACGCGTCGCGACGGGCGACCGGGCGCGCTATGCGGTGCTGGCGATCAACCTCGACCGGTTCAGCCGGGTCAATGCCTGTATGGGATCGCTGTCGGGCGACGAATTGCTGATCTCCGTGGCGCGCCGGTTCAAGGGCGTACTGCGCAGTTCCGACGTGCTGGCGCGGACCGGCGGGGACGAGTTCGCCGTGCTGTTGGGCCTGCGCGACGGGGCCGACGACGCGCTGCACGCCGCGACCCGGCTGCAACAGGCGTTGATCCAGCCGTTCCAGCTGTCCGACTTCACCATTCGGGTCGAATGTTCGATCGGCATCGCGTTGGCCGAGGATAGCGATGCCGAGGCGGAGGACGTGATCCGCCACGCACAGTTCGCGGTCAAGCGATCGAAACGGACCGGCCAGACCGAGGTCTATCGCCCGCACCTGTTCGACATCGTGCGCAGCCAGTTTTCGATCGAGACCCAGCTGCGGCATGCGCTGGAGGCGCGCCAGCTCCACCTCGCATTCCAGCCGATCTGCGACCTGTCCAACGGCCGGATCAGCAGTTTCGAAGCGCTCGCCCGCTGGCGGACGGCCGAAGGCGAAAACATCTCGCCGGTCGATTTCATCCCGGTCGCCGAGGAATCGGGCCTGATCGTCCCGCTCGGCCGCTGGGCGATGGACGAGGCGGCGCGCACGCTGTCCGACTGGGACCGGATGGCGGGCGGCGATTGTGGCGCACGGATGGCGGTCAACCTGTCGGCGGTGCAATTGCAGCGCGACAATGTCGAGGCGATGTTCGCCGAGGTGCTGGCACAGCACCAGCTGTCCGGCCACCGCTTCACCATCGAACTGACCGAAAGCGCGTTCGTCGTCGATCCCGACCGGACGCTGCGGACCATGCTGGCGCTGAAGGAAATGGGCGCGCAGATCGCGATGGACGATTTCGGCACCGGCTATTCCAACCTCGCCTATCTGCAGAAGCTGCCGATCGACAAGCTGAAGATCGACCGCAGCTTCATTACCGGCATGCTCGCCGATCGCGACAAGGTGGCGATCGTGCGCGCGATCCTCAGCCTTGCGCAGGCGTTGGGGCTGCGGACGACGGCCGAGGGGATCGAGACGCAGGAGCTGGAACACACGCTGGTCGCGCTCGGCTGCGCCTTCGGGCAGGGCTATTTCTATTCGCGGCCGATCGATGCGGACGCGGCTTACGCGTTGCTGCTCGCCCGCAACGCCTGATCCACCACGGCATCGGCGATGGCCGCGGTCCGCTCGGCGTCGGGGAAACCCTCGGCGATCCAGCGATCCTCGACCTGCCGCAGCGCCCGCGCAACGTCGGGGCCGCGCGCTAGGCCGCGTTCGACCAGCGCCCCGCCAGTCAGCGGCAGGCTCGGCCGCGTCCAGCCGGCGACCTTCTCCGCCGCCGCCGGATCGCCGGTCAGCAGCAGGCGGTCGACGGCGCTCTCCACCCCCAGGCGATAGCCCAGCGCCAACGGATGGTCAGCCGCGTCGCCCAGCGCAACGGCGACGCGCTTGCGCTGGGCATTGGACAGTTTAAGCCGGGCGGTGACCCCTTCCGCATTGCCGGTATCGAGCAACGCGGCGAGGCGACGGATCGGGTCGGGCGCGAGGCCCGCCGCCGCTTCTGCCGCGACCAGTGCGGCCAGACGGTCGACCGCGGCTCCGTCGAGTTCGGGCAGCACCGGTTGCCAGATCGCGTTATCGACCATCAGCCACAGCACGCCGACCGCATCGCGCGCGACCAGGAGCTTGAGCAGTTCGTCGGCGATCCGCTCCCGCGACAGCGCCATCAGGTCGTTGGCCCGCGCGACGCAGGCCGCCAATCCCTCGGCATCGGGCGTATCGCCGAACCGCGCGAGGAAGCGGAAGAAGCGCAGGATGCGCAGATGATCCTCGGCGATACGGCGCAATGGATCGCCGATGAAGCGGACGCGCCCGGCGCGCAGGTCGGCGATCCCGCCGAAATAATCGTGCAGCCGATGATCGCCCATGTCCGCGTAGAGCGCGTTCATCGTGAAATCGCGGCGGGCGGCATCGGCCTGCCAGTCGTCGGTGAAGGCGACCTCGGCATGCCGGCCGTCGGTGCTCACGTCGCGGCGCAGCGTCGTCACCTCGACGACCGTGCCGTCGGCGACCGCGGTGATCGTGCCATGCACGATTCCCGTGGGCACCGCCTTGATTCCGGCGGCCTGCAGCCGGCGGACGACTTCCTGCGGCGGATGGATCGTCGCGACGTCGATGTCGGCGACCGCAAGGCCCAGCAGCGTGTCGCGCACCGCGCCACCGACATAGCGCGCCGCGCCCTCCTCGGCACCGAGCGCCATGGCCAGCCGGTCGAGGCCGGGCCGCTGCGTCCAGTCGGCGGGGGGCAGGGTGGTGGGTTCGTTCACGGCCATGTCAGTCTTTGCGCCAGGTTGACGATCATCGCCGCCGTCGCACCCCAGATGCGCCGTTCGCCGAAGATCAGTTCGTAATAATGCCGCTCGCGCCCGTCATGCCACCGGCTGCCCCGCCCGTGATTGGCGGCGTCGAGCAGAAAGGCGAGCGGGACTTCGAAGATCGCGTCCACCTCGCGCGGGTTGGCGACGAGCGGCAGGTCGGCCGGCACGGTCGCCAACACCGGCGTCACCTCGAACCCGGTCACCGTATGATAGCGATCGAGCGTCGCGACCACCTCCGCCGTGCCGATCGGCAGCGCGATCTCCTCGGCCGCCTCGCGCAGCGCCGCGTCGACCGGTCCCGCGTCAGCCGGATCGATACTGCCGCCGGGAAAGGCGACCTGACCGGCATGGGTGCGCAAATCGCCGGTCCGCTGCGTCAGCAGCACGCCGGGTTCCGGGGAATCGGTCACCGCGACCAGCACCGCCGCCGCGCGCCATCCGCCCTCGGGCATCGGCGCCTCGCCGTTCAGGTCCCCCACCAGCAGCGGTCCGGCGGGCGCCGCGAGCCGCGCCCGCAGCCGCTCCGCCAGCGTCATGCCGGTTCGAACGGAAAGAACGCGCCCTCGCTCCACAGCCCGCGCCGCCCGTCCGGCCCCTCGACCAGCTGCTCGACCAGCTCGTAGAATACGGTCCGCGCGATCAGCGCATCCATCCCGCCGCGAACCCGCAGATAGGGCCGGGGCGCGTCCGCCGTCCCCTCGATCCGGATCGGATGCTCGGCATCGGCGACCGCGACCTCGTCGGTGTTCAGGCGAAACGCGATGCGGCCCTGATCGCCTTCGCCCGACAGCTTCGCCTCGACCGCGACGAACGGTGCGTCGTCGACCGTGATCGACAGTTTTTCGACCGGCGTCACCAGGACATGGGAGCCGTCGGGTTCGCGCCGCAGGATCGTCGCGAGCAGCCGCACCATCTCCGCCCGGGCGATCGGGCTGCCCTGATGGAACCAGCTGCCATCGGCGGCGATCCGCATCTCGCTGTCGCCGCAATGCGTCGGGTTCCAGCGATCGACCGGCGGCAGCTTCGCCTCGGCGGCAAGGCGCGCCACCTCAGCAAGCGACAGCGAAGCGAAATCGGCGGGGGGCTGCATGGGCATGGGAAATCCGTTAGCTCGCTCGGGGCGCCCGCGACAAGGGGTCAGGCGACGAGCGACAGGCGCGGCGCGAGCATGCCGTTTCGCAGCGGCACGTCGCCCCGCGCCAGCACCCGCGCCGGATCATACGGCCCGGGCATACGCCATCCGCCGGTCCGCTCCACCGTAAACCCGAAGCGCGCATAATAAGGTGCATCGCCGACCAGCATCAGCGGCGCATCGTCGCCCGCCGCCGCGATTGCCCGCTGCATCAGGTCATGACCGATCCCGGTGCCCTGCCGATCGGGCGCCACCGCCACCGGGCCGACCATGGTCAGCGGCAATACGTCGCCGTCATCCCCCTCCAGCTGCACCGGCCAGCACTGGATCGCACCGACCAGCCGCCCGTCCTCCACCTTCGCAAAGCTCAGATGGCCGATCGGCGACAGCCCTTCGCGCACCCGATAGGCGGTGCGTCCATGCCGGTCGGGTCCGAAGGCGGCATCGAGCAACGCTTCGACATCGGCGGCGGGGACGGAGGCAAGGGGCAGCAGGTCGGGCAAATTCGGTCCAGTCGATCGGGTATGAAAACGCGCCTGTACCGCCCCGTCGGCGTCGCACAAGCGAAGATTGGCGAACGGCTTACGCGCCCGCCGGCTTCTGCTATCGCGCGGATATTCCCTTTCGATGACAGGTGCCGTTTGCACGATTCGCTTCAACTGGAAGTCCACGACATCGAAGTGAATGTCCTGACGGGCATTTACTCCGAGGAAACCCATCTGCCGCAACCGTTGCGCATTTCGATGACGGTCGATCTCGACTGTCCGGAGCGCTTCACGCCCGACACGCCGCTGTCCGCCTCGAAAAGCTATATGGACCTGAAGGAAGCGGCAACCAGCTCGCTGCCGCCCGGCGTCCATTTCACCCTGATCGAAGGGGTCGCGGACCATATCGTCGATACGCTGTTCATGTCCGACCCGCGCGTGCAGCGGGTAAAGATCCGTATCGTCAAGCTGGCCATTGCCGAAGCGGGCGAATCGATCGGCGTCACCATGGTCCGGCACCGGCGGTGAGCCGCCCGCTGGCGCTGATTACCGGCAGCTTCCGGCGGCTGGGCGGGCATATCGCCGGGCGGCTGGCGCAGGCGGGTTATGACGTGGCGCTCCACGCGTCGCATGCCGGCGAGCCGGAGGCGGAGGTCACCGCGACCATTGCGGCCGCCGGTGCGACGCATCATTGCTTCGCCGCCGATCTGGCCGATGGGGACGCGACGCAGGGGCTGATCCCGGCGGTCGCGGCGCGGTTCGGGCGGCGGGTCGACCTGCTGGTCAACAATGCGTCATGCTTTCGTGCCGACGATGCGAGCCATCCGACGCCGGAATCGCTGACGTCGCATTTCGCGGTCAATGCCGCTGCGCCGTTCGTGCTGGCGACCAAGCTGGCGGAACAGGGTGGATGCGTGGTGGTCAACATCCTCGACCAGCGCATCGCCCATCCGCACCGCGATCAGCTGGCCTATACCGTGTCGAAACAGGCGCTGGGTGAAGCGACGCGAACGCTGGCGCTGGCGCTGGCGCCGGCGGTGCGGGTCAACGGCGTCGCCCCCGGGCTGACCCTGGCGACCGACGACTATAGCCCGGAACAGGTCGATCGGCTGGCGGCGCTGATGCCGCTCGGCCGGCTACCCGATATCGATCAGGTCGCCGATGCGGTGCTGTTCCTCGCCCGTGCGGAGGCGTCGACCGGACAGACGCTGTTCGTCGATGGCGGCGCCGGGCTGGTCTGGTTCGAACGCGACTTCGTGCACCTCGCCCGCTGAGGCGAGGTCAGCCGGTGCGTCCGTCGTCGCACCGGCCCAGCGATTCGCGCACGAACGCATAATCCTCGCGCGCGATCGCGGCATTGTCCGCATCCTGCGACTGCAGGCTGGTGTCGGGCAGCGCATCGGGCAAGCCGCAGCTCAGCCGATACCAGGCCAGCGTATCGGGCTTCGGCGCGCCGCCGGCCTCGTCGATGATGTCGCCCAGCGACAGCGCCCAGCGCTTCTGCTCGCCCGGACGGCGCAGGATCAGCAGCGACACCGGTGCTCCGGTGGTCGTTTGCAGGAAGATCTGCGTCTCGCCTTCGCCCGGCAGCGTGCCCGGTACGTGGAACGCATTGCCGATCCCGGTGATCGCGGGCGGTGCATCCGGCGCGATCACCTCGCGCACGACGTCGCGCACCCGCTGGTCGAGCGCCGGTGCCCAGGTAAATTGTGCGTCTGGCGTCACCAACTGTACCTGATCGGGACGCCCGGCCACTGCGCGGGCAAAGGCGATGATGCGCTGCCGCTTCAGGTTGGGCGCACGGCCGCGCGGGTCGAACGGGACGTCGACCAGATAGCCGACACGGGCGGGCAGGGGGCCGTTGGCGCGAATCAGCGCACCGACATCGGCGGTGACGTAGAAACGGACATGGCCGGGCGCCAGGCCGGGCGCTTCCGCCGGCGCGATCCGCGCGACCGAGCGAATCGTGGCATCCAGCACGATATCGCTTTCCAATGCCAGCCGCGCGACCCGGGCATAGGGAATGGCCGCCGATTCGCCGATAACGTTAACAGGAACGGGTGGGCCCTGGCGTGCCGACACCGGCGAACATGCGACCAGAAATGCTGAAAATGCTGCGGTGCAGAGCGGGATGCGTTTCATGCAACTGCTCTTAACCCGCGGAAAACCGTGGTTACAGACTTATTTCGGTAATGGCGCGATTGTACGAATGTTTCGTCCGACAAAGCGTTTGCGTCGTTTGTAAGGCCGCGATAGACAATCGCGGTCCGGAATGCCGCGTAGCCCCGGACACGACGGTCGTTGCGTGCCGGTTTCCGCCGGACGGACCGACCCAATGTACCGGGCTAGAGGAGTTTGGTTGCTGAATGGCTTACGCTGACCAAAAAGCAGGTAGTGGCCGGATCGTCGCGCTGATCATCGTGGGTATCCTCCACGTCGTGATCGGGTACGCGTTCATCTCCGGCCTTGCCTACAAATATGTGAAGAAGGTGACTGAGGATACCGAGACGTTCGACGTCGAGGAGCCGCCACCCCCGCCCGAGGAGATTCCTCCTCCCCCGCCGCCGCCTGAACAGCCGCAGCCGCAGTCGCCGCCGCCGGTCGTGACGCCGCCGCCGATCGTCCGTACGCAGGCACCGCCGCCGGTGGTGATCCAGTCGGTGACGACGCCGCCGCCGACCTACGCGCCGATCCCGACGGCCGGTCCGCCTGCGCCGCCGGCTCCGGTTGCGCCGCCGGCGCCGCCCGCGCCCGTGGTCAGCAAGGCCGCAGGTGCGAAGGGCGATCCCGCGCAGTGGATCACCAACGACGACTATCCGCCCAGCGCGCTCAACAGCGGCGACGAAGGTGTGACGGCGATCGCTTGGGACATCAACACGCAGGGTCGTGTCGAAAACTGCCGCGTGACGTCGTCGTCCGGTTCGGCCGCGCTCGATCGCGCCGCCTGCTCGGCGATCACCCGTCGCGGCCGGTACAGCCCGGCGCTCGACCAGTCGGGCAACCCGATCCGTTCGAGTTCGTCGCGTCGCGTCCGCTGGCAGCTGCCGGCCGATCGGTAAGACCGGGTGTCCCGCGACCTTCGGGTCACGGGACGGTCCGGGGCAATATTCTTCAAGAACATATCAGCTCTAAGGAAACTATCCGATGCTCACCCCCATCCTTGCTGCCGGCGCACCTGCCGGAGCTCCGAACTTCGGCTTCTGGGAAGCGCTTCAGCAGGGCGGCGCGATCGCGTTCGGCACGCTGGGTATCCTGGTCATCATGTCGGTCGGCTCGTTCTACATTCTCTTCACCAAGCTGTTCGAACAGCAGAAGATCATGAACCAGGCGAAGCGCGTCCGCGCCACCTTCTGGCAGTCGAACTCGCTGCGTGAAGGCGCCGCGAAGCTCGACAAGAACTCGGCCTATCGCCAGATCGTCGACGACGGCCTCGCCGCGCAGGAACAGCATGGCAAGCTGACCGATCCGGTCGAAGCGCATGACTGGCTGCACGGCTCGCTCGCTCGCTCGGAAGCCTCGATCAACTCGAAGCTCAACGGCGGCCTCGCCTTCCTCGCGACCGTCGGCGCGACCTCGCCGTTCGTCGGTCTGTTCGGTACCGTGGTCGGCATCTACCGCGCGCTCGTGAAGATCGGTGCCGCCGGTCAGGCCGCCATCGGCGACGTCGCCGGTCCGGTCGGTGAAGCGCTCATCATGACCGCCATCGGTCTGGTCGTCGCGGTTCCCGCCGTGCTCGCCTACAACTGGCTGCAGCGCCGTAACAAGTCGATCGCGGAAGACCTGTCGGCCTTCTCGAACGACGTGCTCGGCTACCTCGCCTCGAACGGTGCGGTCCGTCCGACCGTCGCCGCCCGTGGCCCGGCTCCGACCGCCAAGCCGGCAGTCGGCAGCACCACCGCCGGCCAGGCCGGTGGCGTGCCGACCGCTCCGCGCGTCTGATCGCACGGTGCTGATGCCGCCGGGGCCGTGACCGGTCCCGGCGGTTCGATTGAGTAGAAGTGGATAGGATAGCCTCATGGCGATGAGTGTTGGCGGCGGCGGCGATGAAGCCCCCCTCTCGGACATCAATACCACGCCGCTCGTGGACGTCATGCTCGTGCTGCTGATCATCTTCCTGATCGCGGTTCCGGTCGTGGTCCAGCAGGTGAGCGGCCTCAAGGTCCCGAAGGTCGTGTTCGAACCGACGACGACCAAGCCGGAGAACGTCTCGTTGTCGGTGCAGGGCCTCGATGGCCAGTGCGCGGTGTACTGGGGCCTGACCCGGGTCACGGCGGACGAACTGCGCACTCGTGCGGTCAAGAAGCTGGAAGACGAACTGGCCCGTCAGGGTGGCGTCGGCAACCCGAACCTCGAACTGCCCGAAGTGCACATCCGGGGCGACGTGAATACGCCGTATCGCTGCATCGGCGGCACCATCTACACGATGCAGTCGGCCGGGTTCACCAAGGTCGGGTTCATTTCCGAACCGGACCCGAACACCACGCCGCGTACGCGTCAATAGGAGTAGCCTGACATGGCAATGAGTGGTGGCGGTCGCAGCGACGACGAACCGATGATGGACATGAACACGACGCCGTTGATCGACGTGCTGCTCGTGCTCCTGATCATGTTCATCATCACCATCCCGATCCAGAGCCACGCGGTGAAGGTCGACCTTCCGCAGCCGGACAACCGGCCGCAGAACAATATCGACCCGCAGAAGAACAAGATCACGATCAACGCGCAGGGCCAGACCTTCTGGAACGGTTCGCCGGTCGATGAGGTCACGCTGACCCAGTATCTTGATCAGACCGTGGCGATGAGCCCGCAGCCCGAACTGCACTTCCAGCCCGACGCAACCGCGCGGTACGAAGTGGTCGACGGCGTGCTGGCGATCATCAAGCGCGCCAACGTGACGAAGCTCGGCTTCGTCGGCAACGAGCAGTATCGCGGCGATTTCTGATCGCTGATGGCTCGGCCGGTCGAACGGCGGATCAGGGGCGGCCTTCGGGCCGCCCTTTTTTTGTGCCTGCGGCACGCGGCATCGCTTGCGCAACCGTCTTCAAAGTGAAACATTGATGTCATCACGATGTAACAAACAGGAGATGGTATCATGCGAATCGGAACTGCCGCACTGCTTGGCTCGGCGCTGGCGGTGATGGGGATCGCCACCAGCGCGAACGCCCAGCAAGTTGAATACGCGCACGCCGCCATCACCGCCGGCAACCTCACCACCGCCGAACGCACGCTCGAGCGCGAAACCCGCGCCGGTAGCCGGGAACCGGAAGTCCTCCTCAATCTGGCAGCGGTCTATGCGATGACGCAGCGCCCCACCGAGGCGCGCGAACTCTATCTGCGCGTCCTGAATGCCAAGGACGCGTCGCTGGTGATGCCCTCGTCGCAGGTAGCGAGCGCCCACGACGTCGCCCGCCGCGGCCTGCGGCTGCTCGATCAGCCGGGCACGATGCAGATTACTTCGCGCTGATGTCGAACCGATCCGGCATGCCGATCGTGGCAGCCGGATCGGTCGAACCTGCACGGCCAACCCAGACCGGCTTCGTCGGATTGCTCGATCATCTGCCCAGACGACAAGCTACTTTCCTGCGAACCTATGCGATCTCGCAAGTAGCAAATCTTCGAATGCGGCCTGACCCTATCGTTTGAGTCCCGAGCCTCTGCGCGCGCAGTGGTCGTCGCAGATAGAAAGATTGCGAAAGGGAAACCCGCAACTGCGGGGACCGCACGAGCGATCTTTGCGACCCTCGCTACGGGAATACAGTCCCAAGTCGGACTGCACGCTGATCGTCAGGCTAAGAGCAGCCTCAATACCGTCGGCGCGACTGCTGTCGCATTGTGAACCTTCGGTATCACGTCGGGCTGCGAGACGATTGACGCCGGGTCGCCGTCTGCGAGCAGCAACGCCGGACCGTCATCCTAAGGTCGGCTCTGCTGAGTAAGCACCTGGCGTTATTTGATCGATCGTCCGGCAGCGCCGAAGATGAGCGCAACGCTTCCAGTTGCCGGAAGGTCGACAAGCGACCTGCCGGCACCTTTCGCATGTTCGGCGGGAGTTACCGGACGGTCAACGTGGCAGTCTTCAATTGAGTCGAGCTGTTGCCGGTGCTGATGGTGAAGGTACCGGGTTCGACAACATGTTTCATGTCGACGTTCCAGAAGGCGAGGTCGTTCGGCTTCAGGTCGAAGGTGACCGTCCGGCGTTCGCCCGGTTGCAGGGTTACGCGCTGGAAGTGCTTCAGTTCGAGCACGGGGCGCGTTACCGTCGCTTCGTCGTCGCGGACATAGAGCTGGACGACCTCGTCCCCCGCGCGGCGGCCCGTATTAGCGACGTCGACCGACACCCGGACCGTTTCGTCGCGGCCGATCGTCGTCTTGGCGAGCTTCGGCGCGCCGACGGTGAAGCTGGTGTAGGACAGGCCGTATCCGAACGGATAGAGCGGCGCGGTGGTGTCGAACAGATAGCCGCGCCGCGAGGTCGGCTTGTGGTTGTAGAAGATCGGCAGCTGCCCCTCGCTGCGCGGCACCGTCACCGGCAGCTTGCCGCCCGGATTGGCACGGCCGAGCACGACATCGGCGACGGCGTGGCCGGTTTCCTGCCCGAGATACCAGCCCTCGAGGATCGCGGGCGCGGTCGCGTCGAGATAGGTCGCGGCGAGCGGGCCGCCGTTCAACAGCACGACCAGCACCGGCTTGCCGGTCGCGAACAGGCGGCGGGCGAGTTCATTCTGTTCGCCGATCAGGTCGAGTTTCTGCCGGTCACCGAGATGCTGGTCGGCCCAGGCTTCGCGGCTCAATTGTTCGTTCTGGCCGAGCACCAGCAGGATCGTGTCGGCCGACGCCGCCTTGCGCACCGCCTCCTCGATCAGCGGCGCATTCTCGGACGCCGGGACCAGTTCGACCTTGTCGGCGGCCCATTGGCGGCTGCGGGTCAGGCGCACGCCCTCGGCATAGTCGACCGAGAAGCGGCCCTGCGCGGCCTGCTGCATGCCTTCCAGCACGCTCACGACATGCTTGGGCACGTCCGAATAGCCGCCGATCGGGGTGTCGCGGGCGTGGGTGCCGACGACCAGCATCCGGCCGACCTTGGCCGGATCGAGCGGCAGCAGGTTGTTCTGGTTCTTGAGCAGCACCATCGACCGCACGGCTGCTTCGCGGGCCAGCGCGATCGCGTCGGGCGTCGCCGTCTTTGCCTCCGCGGTGCGGGCGTCGGCATAGGGGTTTTCGAACAACCCCATCTGAAACTTCATGGTCAGGATGCGGCGGACCGCGTTGTCGACCTGCGACACCGGCACCTGGCCCGACTTGACCATTGCAGCCAGCGTCGACCAACCCTCGGCATCGGGCAGCTCCATGTCGACCCCGGCGTCGAGCGCGCGGCGGCCGGCGGCGGCCATGTCGGTGCCGTACAGCTTGTGCCGGGTGTTCAGTTCCTTGATCGCGAAATAGTCGCTGACCACCGACCCCTTATAGCCCCATTCGCGGCGCAGCACGTCGTCGAGCAGCCATTTGTTGGCGTGGCTGGGGATGCCGTCGATTTCGTTATAGGATGCCATCACCGCCTGCACCGGCAATTCGGTCACTGCACGCTGGAACGGCGGGAAGAAATTTTCGCGCAGCGTCCGTTCGGAGATGTTGGCCGGGCCGACATTGGTGCCGTTTTCGGGCTGGCCATGACCGGTCATGTGCTTGAGCGTCACCATGACCTTGTCGGCTTTCAACGGCAGCGTCGTGCCCTGGAACCCGCGAATCGCGGCGAGGCCCATTTCGCCGACCAGATGCGGGTCTTCGCCATAGGTTTCCTCGATCCGGCCCCAGCGCGGATCGCGCGCGACGTCGACCACGGGGGCGAGGGCGAGATTGGCGCCTCGTGCGCGCATTTCACGCGCCGCCACGCCGAACACGCGTTCGACCAGCGCCGGGTCCCATGACGAAGCGAGCGCGATCGACTGCGGGAAGCTGGTAGCGCCACGCGCGACATAGCCGTGCAGCGCTTCCTCATGCATGATCATCGGGATGCCGAGCCGGGTGTTCTCGACCGCCCAGCGCTGCGCCGCGTTGATGTAGTCGGCGGTTTCCTGCGCGGTGCGGTTCACCGCGTCCTCCGCGACACCGGCGGCGTTGTTGCTGGCGGTGACGCCGCGCTTGTCCGACGGACGGGTGATCTGGCCGAGGCCGTTGGGGAAGGCACGCGACGCCTTGGCAGCAGAAAAATTACCCTTTGCGTCCTGAATATCGCCCTTCTTTTCCCAGATGCCGATCATCTGGGCGACCTTTTCCTCCAGCGTCATGCGGCGCAGCAGATCCTCGACGCGGGCCGCGACCGGCTGCGACGCGTCCTTGTAGAGCATCTTTTCGGCAGCGGCGGTGCGTGTCGGGCGGTTCTGCGCGATGACGGTGCCGGTGGCGGCGGTCGCGAGCAGGCAGGCGAGCGCAAGGCGGACGGGCTTCGACGCTAGGGTCACGATCTCTCTCCCATGACATTCGGCGTCCGGCGCAGCCGTCACCGTATTTGGTAGCGCTATCAGCTATCGGGCCGCCGGCGATGCGTCAACCGATCGTCGCGATTTGCAATCGGCCCGGCTGCGCCATAATCAGTGATCCGAAGGAGCCAACCATTTTCATGGATAAACCCAGTCGCCGCAGCGGGGGCAGCGTCACGATCCAGGATGTCGCGCGCACCGCCGGCGTATCGGCGATGACGGTGTCGCGAGTCGTGAACGGCGGCGCCAATGTCCGCCAGTCGACCCGCGAGGCGGTGCTGGCGGCGATCGAGCAGCTCAACTATTCGCCGAACAGCGCGGCGCGCAGCCTGGCGGCGGGGGAGGCGGCGCAGATCGGTTTGCTCTATGCCAACCCGTCGATGGCCTATCTGTCGCATTTCCTGATCGGCGCGCTGGAAGGTGCGCGCAAGGTCGGCTGCCATCTGGTGCTGGAGCCGTGCGATGGCGACGGTCCGGAAGCACAGGCGGAAGGCGCGCGGCGGTTCGCGTCGACGCCGGTGCAGGGCGTGATCCTGCCGCCGCCGCTGTCGGATGCCCCGCTGGTGCAGGACGAACTGGACGCGGCGGGCACGCCTTCGGTCGCGGTCGCGGTCGGCATGGCGCAACCAGGCCGCTCGTCGGTTCGCATCGATGATTTCGCGGCGGCCAAGGCGATGACCGGGCATCTTCTGGGTCTGGGCCATCGCCGGATCGGTTTCGTGCGCGGCAATCCGAACAACGGCGCGAGTGCGGAGCGGTGGCGGGGGTTCGTCGCGGCGATCGAGGGCGCCGGTCTGCAGGTCGCGGACATGCCGGTCGAACAGGGGCTGTTCACCTATCGGTCGGGCATCGATGCGGCCGAAGGACTGATCGACCGGGAGGATCGACCGACCGCGATCTTCGCCAGCAACGACGACATGGCGGCGGCGGCGATCAGCGTCGCGCATCGCCGCGGGCTGCACGTGCCGCAGGATGTCAGCATCGTCGGGTTCGACGACACCTCGCTCGCCACCACCACTTGGCCCGAGATCACCACCATCCGCCAGCCGATCGCGGCGATGGCGGAGGCGGCGGTCGAGATGCTGCTGACCCAGGTGCGCGAACGGCGGGCGGGCAACGATGTCGGCGAGGACGAGGACCGGGTGTTGGAGCATGAACTGGTCGTGCGGCAGTCGTGCGGGCCGGTGCCGGAATGATGGCGTAGGCTGGGCCGGTCAACCCGGTCCTGTTGCCACCCCAGACTTGAGACTTTTGTGAAAGTCGCGCGCTATACTAGGAGATCTGCCGTACCCCCGCCTGCGCGGGGGTGCAGCAAGGGGCGAAGGGTTGGGACTTTCGCAGAGGTCTCGACTTGATCCGGGGTCCCGCTTTCTACGGGGGGCGGAGAAGAAGCGGGACCCCGGGTCAAGCCCGGGGTGACAGTGGGAGGTGGGCCTTTTCGACGCCACCGGCACTGGAATGGCGGAGGGGCGATCGGCCTCGCCAAACGTCTTCAGGTAAAATCGGTTTGACGTTCGATTGCGGCGCTTGCAATTATCATAAGAATTCGTCACCGTTACCGCTAACACGTCGCCATGCGCGGCAGTGAGCTTGGGAGTGGACGGGGATGACAGAGGCGAGCGGGGAGCGCGTGAACATCGCGCTTGTCATCGCCATCGTCGCGGTGGCGACGATTGGCGGTTTGCTGTTCGGATATGACAGCGGTGCGGTGAACGGGACGCAGGAGGGGCTGAAGAGCGCCTTCGGGTTGAGCGAGGCGGGGCTGGGCTTCACGGTCGGCTCGCTGCTGATCGGTTGTTTCGTCGGTGCGTTTCTGGCGGGCAAGCTGGCCGACGCGATGGGCCGCCGCAAGGTGATGATGCTCGCCGCGATCCTGTTCCTCGTCGGCGCGCTGGTCCAGGGGTTCAGCCATGTCCAGCTGCTGTTCGTCGTCGCGCGCTTCATGGGCGGCATGGCGGTCGGCGCGGCATCGGTGCTGTCGCCCGCCTATATTTCCGAAGTTGCCCCCGCCAATATTCGCGGGCGGATGACGACGATCCAGCAGATCATGATCATCACCGGCCTGACCGCCGCGTTCGTCGTGAACTATTATCTGGCCGCCGCCGCGGGCGCCTCGACCGAAATCTGGTGGGGCGGCTATGAGGCGTGGCGCTGGATGTACTGGATGCAGGCGATCCCGGCGGCAGTGTTCCTGGTCGCGTTGCTCTTCATCCCGGAAAGCCCGCGCTATCTGGTGCAGAAGGGGCGTCTCGACGAAGCGCGCATCGTGCTGACCCGGCTGTTCGGGCCGGCAGCCGCGGCGGTGAAGATCCGCGATATCGAGGCGTCGTTCAGCAAGGATCACCGTCCGCAGCTTCGCGACATCATGGACCCGGTGAAGGGCGGCATCCGCCCGATCGTCTGGGCCGGCTTCGTGCTGGCGGTGTTCCAGCAGCTCGTCGGCATCAACGTCATCTTCTATTATGGCGCGACCCTGTGGCAGCTGGCCGGCTTTACCGAAGACCAGTCGTTGCAGATCAACATCCTGTCGGGTGTCGTGTCGATCGCGGCCTGTTTCGTGACGATCGCGCTGGTCGACCGGATCGGGCGCAAGCCGTTGCTGCTGATCGGTTCGGCGGGCATGGCGGTGACGCTGTGGGCGCTGGTCTATTGCTTCCACAACGGCACGCTCGACGCGGCGGGTAAACTTCAGCTGTCGGCGGAACTCGGCACGCTCGCGCTATGGGCGGCGAACCTCTACGTCGTGTTCTTCAACGTCAGCTGGGGCCCGATCATGTGGGTCATGCTGGGCGAGATGTTCCCGAACCAGATGCGCGGATCGGCGCTGGCGATCTGCGGCTTTGCCCAGTGGTTCGCCAACTATCTGATCGCGCAGAGTTTTCCGGTGATGGCCGCCGGCCTGGGTCTGACGATCACCTACAGCTTCTACGGCATCTGCGCCGTCATCAGCTTCTTCCTCGTCCAGAAGTTCATTCATGAGACGAAGGGCAAGGAGCTGGAGGACATGCAGGGCTGAGAATCTGCGTTACGCGTAACCTTCGCTACCTTCGGCCCCGCGCGTTGCGGGGCCTCTCGACCGAGTGGACATGATGACCCGTACCCCCGCCCGTCCGTTCCGATCGCGCGAATGGTTCGCCGCGCCCGGCCGTCTCGACATGGCCGCGCTGTATCTTGAACGGTTCATGAACTACGGTATCACGCCCAGGGAACTGACCAGCGGGCGGCCGATCATCGGCATCGCCCAGTCGGGATCGGACCTGACGCCGTGCAACCGCATCCACCTGGAAACGGTCAAGCGGGTGAAGGCGGGGATCGAGGCGGCGGGGGGGATTCCGATGGAATTTCCGACCCATCCGATCTTCGAGAATTGCCGCCGGCCGACCGCGGCGATCGACCGCAATCTCGCCTATCTCGGGCTCGTCGAGATTTTGAACGGCTATCCGATCGATGCGGTCGTGCTGACCACCGGGTGCGACAAGACCACGCCGTCGGCGATCATGGCGGCGTCGACGGTCGACATTCCGGCGATCGTGCTGTCGGGCGGGCCGATGCTCGACGGGTGGCATGACGGCGATCTGGTCGGGTCGGGCACGGTGATCTGGCGCTCACGGCGCAAGCTCGCGGCGGGCGAGATCACTGAGGAAGAGTTTCTGGAGGCGGCGACCGCGTCGGCGCCGTCGGCCGGCCATTGCAACACCATGGGTACGGCATCGACGATGAACGCCATCGCCGAAGGGCTGGGCATGTCGCTGCCCGGCTGCGCGGCGATCCCGGCGCCCTATCGCGAGCGGGGGCAGATCGCGTACGAGACGGGCAAGCGTATCGTCGAGATGGCCTATGACGATTTGCGTCCGTCGAAGATTTTGACGCGGCAGTCGTTCCTGAACGCGATCGCGCTCATCACCGCGATCGGCGGATCGTCGAACGCGCATCCGCATCTGCACGCGATGGCGCGCCATGCCGATATCGAGCTCAAGCCGTCCGACTGGATGGAGTTTGGCTATGACCTGCCGCTGCTGGTCGATGTGCAGCCGGCGGGGCGGTTCCTGGGTGAGCGCTTCCACCGCGCCGGTGGCGTGCCGGCGGTACTGTCCGAACTGATCGCGGCGGGGAAGGTCGACGGCAATGTCGCGACGGTTACCGGCAGGACGCTGGGTGAGAATGTCGCCAACCGCTTTGCTACCGATCGCGAGGTCATCCGGGCGTACGACCAGCCGCTCAAAGAACAGGCGGGCTTCCTGGTGCTGTCGGGCAATCTGTTCGACGTGGCGATCATGAAGACCAGCGTGATCGGTCCCGATTTCCGGGCGCGCTACCTGTCGCGGCCGGGCCATGAGGGCTGTTTCGAAGGGCGGGCGATCGTGTTCGACGGGTCGGACGATTATCACCACCGGATCGACGATCCGGCGCTCGATATCGACGAGAACTGCATTCTCGTCATTCGCGGCGCGGGGGTGATCGGCTGGCCGGGATCGGCCGAGGTCACCAACATGCAGCCGCCCGCCGCCTTGCTGCAACGGGGTATCCAGAGCCTGCCGACGATCGGCGACGGGCGGCAGTCGGGGACGTCGGACAGCCCGTCGATCCTGAACGCCTCGCCCGAAAGTGCGGTCGGCGGTGGCCTCGCTTGGCTGTGTACCGGCGACACGATCCGCATCGACCTGAACCATGGCCGCTGCGACATGTTGGTCGACGATGCCGAGATCGCACGGCGCAAGGGCGAGGGCATCCCGCCGGTGCCGGCCAGTCAGACGCCTTGGGAAGAAATCTACCGCGAGAAGGTCGGGCAACTGGGCGAAGGTGGTGTGCTCGACCTTGCGCTGAAATATCGTCGGACGTCGGAAACGACGCCGCGCCACAATCACTGAGGAAACGGACATGAAAAGCGAACATGCCGCGCGGATGCTGCCGGCCGATCATGACCAGGCGCTGCTGGTCGGGCGGATGCAGCTGGCCGACGGCCCGACGCCGGTGGTGGTGAAGGGCGGCAAGGTTATCGACGTATCGGCGCATGCCGCGACCGTCGCCGACCTGTTGGAGTGCAGCGATATCGCGTCGCTTGACGGTCCGGTGGTGTGTGACACCGCCGCGCTGGCGGATCCGGCGGGCGAGCATCCGCCGATCCTGTCGCCGATCGACCTGCAATGCGTGAAGGCGGCGGGCGTCACGTTCGCGGTTTCGGCGCTGGAGCGGGTGATCGAGGAGCGCGCGCGTGGCGATGCCGATGCGGCGCAGGGTATTCGCGGCGATCTGGAAGCGCGCATCGGCGGGGGCATTCGCTCGGTGAAGCCGGGGTCGAGCGAGGCCGCCGAGCTGAAGGCCGCGCTGATCGACGCGGGCATGTGGTCGCAATATCTGGAGGTCGCGATCGGCCCCGATGCGGAGGTGTTCACCAAGGCACCGGTGCTTTCGACCATCGGCTGGGGTGGTGAAGTCGGCATCCGGTCGGACTCGTCGTGGAACAACCCCGAACCGGAAATCGTCGTCGTCGCCACCAGCGACGGCAAGATCGTCGGCGCGACACTCGGTAACGACGTCAACCTGCGCGACTTCGAAGGACGCTCGGCGCTGCTGCTCGGCAAGGCGAAGGATAACAACGCCTCGACCGGCATCGGACCGTTCATCCGCCTGTTCGACGGCACCTTCACCATGGACACCGTCCGCGACGCGGTGGTCGACCTGCGCATCGATGGACCGGAGGGTTATGTCCTGACCGGCACCAGCACGATGCGCGAGATCAGCCGCGATCCGGAGGATCTGGTGCGGCAGGCGCTGTCGGAGCACCAGTATCCCGACGGCTTCGTCCTGTTCCTCGGCACGCTGTTCGCGCCGGTACAGGATCGTGACGAACCGGGCCGGGGCTTCACCCATAAGCCGGGCGACGTGGTGCGGATCAGCACCACGTCGCTGGGCGAGCTGGTCAACACCGTCACCACGTCGAAGGTGGCCGAGCCGTGGCGGTTCGGCATCCGCGACCTGATGCGCAACCTTGCGCGCCGCGGCCTGATCGCCGCCTGACACCTCTTTGCTGGAAAACCTCCATGTCGCCTGACGATTTCGCCTACCCGATCGCGCCCGAAGCCCGTGCTTCCTATCCGTCACTCGCCGGCAAGCGCGTGCTCATCACCGGCGGCGGGTCGGGGATCGGTGCGGGCGTGGTCGAAGGGTTCGTGCGACAGGGCGCGCACGTCACCTTCTTCGACATTGCCGAAGAGGATTCGCGCAAGCTGATCGAGGAACTGGCAGACGTCGGTCCGACCCCCATGTTCCAGCGGGTCGACCTGACCGATATCGCTTCGCTCAAGGCCGCGATAGCCGATGCGATCGCGCAGGGCGGTGAGTTCGACGTGCTCGTCAACAACGCCGCCAGCGACGACCGCCATTCGATCGAGCAGGTCGACGAAGCCTATTGGGACAACCGGATGGGCGTGAATTTGCGCCACCTGTTCTTCGCCGCGCAGGCGGTGATCCCGGGCATGAAGGCCAGGGGCAAAGGCGTGATCGTCAACATGGGGTCGATCAGCTGGCATTTGGCGCTCGAGGAGCTGACCCTGTACCAGACCGCCAAGGCGGCGATCGAAGGGCTTACCCGCAGCTTCGCACGCGAACTGGGCGGCGACGGCATCCGTTCGGTCTGTGTCATCCCGGGCAATGTTCGCACCCCGCGGCAGTTGAAATGGTACACGCCGGAGGGCGAGGCGGAGATCGTGAAGGCGCAGTGCCTGAACGGTCGGCTGGTCGCCGGCGACATCGCGGCGATGATCCTGTTCCTTGCCTCCGACGATGCGCGGCTGGTAACCGGGCACAGCTTTTTCGTGGATGCAGGGTGGCGCTAGGATGACCAAGGTACAGAAATCCGAACCGGTCAGCGTCTGGGACCTGGCGGCACCGTTGCTGGAGGGACCGATCTGGGTCGATCGGGACCAGGCACTTTGGTTCGGCTGTATCAAGACGCCGCGCGTCCATCGCTACGATCCGGCGAGCGGTGAGCGGCGCAGCTGGGCAGCACCCGGCCAGTGCGGTTTCGTGCTTCCATCGGCGGACGGCAAGTTCATCGCGGGCCTCCAGACCGGGCTGCATCGCTTCGATCCGGTCACGGGCGGGTTCGAACTGCTGGTCGATCCCGAACCCAATCTGCCGGGCAACCGGCTGAACGATGCGACGGTGGATTCGTCGGGGCGGCTGTGGTTCGGGACGATGGATGATGGCGAAAGTGCCGCGACCGGGACCATCTATCGCCTAGGCGCAGACGGGCGGGCGGTCGCGTCGGCGCCGCCGGTCGCGATCACCAACGGCCCGGCGGTCAGCCCGGACGGGCGGACGCTGTATCATGTCGATACGCTGGGCGGGCATGTCTATGCCTGCACCATTGCCGACGACGGGTCGCTGACCGATCGGCGGCTGTTCGTGTCGATCCCGAACGACGAAGGTTATCCCGATGGCCCGGCGGTAGACGCCGAAGGTTGCGTCTGGATCGGCCTGTACACCGGCTGGGGCATCCGCCGCTATTCACCGAAGGGCGAGTTGCTGGAGACGTTGCGGATGCCGGTCGATGCAATCACGAAGGTTGCGTTCGGCGGGCCGGACCGGCGGACGGTGTTCGCAACCACCGCGAACAAGCATCACGACGCCGAACAGGCGGCGGCGCAGCCGCTGGCGGGGAATTTGTTCCAGTTCGAAGTCGATGTGCCGGGCGTGGCGGGGACGGAGATTTCGGTCGGGGTTTGAAGGGGCGGCTCTCAGGGGTACTCGATCGTCATCCCGGATGTGATCCGGTCCAGCATTTTTGAAGAAGCTGGCACGTGATCTACCCGGCGCGATACGTCGCCCCAGCGCAGGCTGGGGCCTCAAGCGGCTCCTGCCGTGTGCGATCACCGAGAGATCCCAGCCTGCGCTGGGATGACGTTTGTCGCGATGAGGAGGGTTCAGGCTTCGGGAGAAGGAGGGCCCCGGATCAAGTCCGGTATGACGTTGTTGCTGGCGCTACTGCCCTCAGCTCGACTTGCGCACTACCAGTTCGGGCGGGAGTAGCGCCGGCGCGGTTTCGCGGCGGTTGATGCGGCGGATCAGCATGTCGACCAGCAATTCGCCGGCGCGCGCATAATCCTGTCGGATCGTCGTCAGCGGCGGTTGGGCGAGCGAGGCGGCGGGGATGTCGTCGAAGCCGATGATGGCGACATCGCCCGGCACGCTGAGCCCCGCTTCGGCCAGCGCCCGCATCGCGCCCAGCGCAATCATGTCCGATGCGGCAAAGATGCCGTCGAACGCGATCCCGCGGGCGAGCAAGCGGCTGGCGGCGTCATAGCCCGATGCCTCGCTCGACAGCGCATCGACCTGCAATCCCGGATCGACCGGCAGGCCCGACGCCTGCAACGCGGCGGTGAGCCCCCGATAGCGGTCGCGGGACTCCGGATAGTGGCTCGATGCATCGCCGAGAAAGGCGATGCTGCGCCGACCCCGGTCGATCAGATGCTGGCCGGCATCGCGCCCGCCGCCGAGATTGTCACAGCCGATGACGGTGCCGGGATGCGCCGGATCGGCCGATCCCCAGCGCACGAAATGCGTCCCCTGCGCGACCAGCTGATCAAGGCGGCGCGAATAATCGTCGAAATCGCCATAGCCGAGCAGGATGAGCCCGTCGGCCTTGCGGCTGTCCTCATAATCGACATGCCAGTCGGCGGAGAGCTGCTGGAACGAGGTCAGCAGGTCGTAGCCGCGCGCGCCGCAGGTGTGGAGGATCGACCCCAGCATCGACAGGAAGAACGGGTTGATCCGCGATCCGTCGGGTGCGGGGTCTTCGAAGAACAGCAGCGCCAGGGTCGAGGTGCTGCCTCGGCGGAGCGCGGAGGCGTTCTTGTCGACCTTGTAGTTCAGCTGGGCGGCGATCGCCTCGATCCGGAGGCGGGTGGCGGCGCTCACCGTCCGGTCGCCGCGCAGGGCACGGCTGACCGTCGGTTGCGACACGCCGGCCAGTGCCGCGATGTCGAACGAGGTCGGCTTGTCGCCCGCCGCCATGCGATGTCCTCTCCCGGCCCCCCATGGGCGTTGCCGCCGGTGTAGCGGCGACGCATAACGTGGGGCAAGGGGCGACTGAATACGTATGCTGTCCGCTTCTCAACATGCCCCAATGGTTTCAATAGGGCGGTACGGACGAACCGGGCGAAAGAGCCGGGGAATCAACCATCGTTGGGGAGGATTGGATCATGCGGTATTCATCTCAAGCGTCGACGTGCGCCAAATTGGCGCGGGGGTCGAGCATCACGGCATTGATGGTCGCAGGGCTGCTGGCCGGGGCAGGCACCGCTGTTGCGCAGACCGCGCCGGCGCAGGCCGACGCGACCGATCCGACCGCGACTCCGGCGTCGGAAGAAGATACCGACATCGTCGTCACCGGCTTCCGCGCCAGCCTGGAAAACGCCGTCGCCGAAAAGAAGAACCGCGATCAGGTCGTCGAATCGATCAGCGCGGAAGATATCGGCAAGCTGCCCGATGCGTCGATCGCGGAATCGATCGCCCGCCTGCCGGGCCTTACCTCGCAGCGTGTCTCGGGCCGGTCGAACTCGATCTCGATCCGTGGTTTCGCGCCCGATTTCTCGACCACGCTGCTGAACGGCCGCGAACAGACGTCGACCGGCGACAACCGCGCCGTCGAATATGACCAGTATCCGGCCGAAATCATGAGCCAGGTGCTGGTGTACAAGACCGGCCAGGCGAACCTGGTCGGGCAGGGCCTGTCCGGTACAGTCGACCTGCGCACCGTCCGGCCGCTGGAATATGGGCGTCAGGCGATCTCGATCGGCGCGCGCGGCACCTATGCCGATCTGGGCAAGCTGAACGCCGGATCGCGCGACAAGGGCTATCGCGTCAACGGCACCTATATCGACCAGTTCGCCGACGAGACGATCGGCGTCGCGCTGTCGGCCAATTATCTGGACGAACCGTACCAGATCCAGGAGTTCAACGCCTGGGGCTATGCCGGTTTCAACGGGCAGGGCGTGATCGGCGGGTCGAAGTCGTACGTCACCTCGACGCGGCTCAAGCGCCTGGGTCTGTCGGGGACGTTGCAGTACCGGCCGGTGCCGAACCTGACCGTGACGGTCGACGGCTTCTATTCGGACTTCAACGACGACCAGATCAAGCGCGGCATCGAACTGCCGCTGGGCTATGGTCAGGATTTCAACAACGCCGCCAATCCCAATGGCGTGAAGCTGACCAACACGACAGCGAACAGCGACGGCTTCATCACCTCTGGCACGTTCGGCAATGTCGAGGGCGTGGTCCGCAACGACGCGTTCGAGCGCAAGGCGAAGCTCTATTCGTTCGGCTACAACATGGCGTGGCGCGGCGATGACGGCTGGAACGCGACGCTCGACGCCAGCTATTCGAAGACCGATCGGCAGGAGATCATCCTCGAAAGCTATGCCGGCACCGGCTACGGCCAGAATGTCGGGGCGAAGGACACGATTTCCTTCACCAGCGGCAAGACCGGCACGCGCTTCTCGCCGACGCTGAACTATTCGGACCCGAACCTGATCCTGCTGACCGATCCGCTCGGCTGGGGTGGCGCCAATCTGCAGGCGGGCTATTTCAACGATCGCATCGTCAAGGACCGGATCGCGCAGTATCGCTTCGAAGTCGAGAAGGAACTGGACAATTTCTTCGGCGCGGTGAAGGTCGGGCTGAACTACACCGATCGTGACAAGTCGCTGACCCCGGACGAAGCGCTGCTCGCGCTGAGCGGTGGCCTGCGCCAGCTGCGCATTCCCGACCAGTATGTGAAGGAGCCGACCAGTCTCAGCTATCTCGGGCTGGGGCCGATGCTGAGCTACGACCCGCGCGACCTGCTGGCAGGCGGTGTCTATTCGCTGATCGCGAACACCAGCCTCGACGTCCCGGCGAAGGCGTTCCGGATCGAAGAAGACCTGATGACGATGTATGTCCAGGCGGACATCAACCAGGACATCGGCGCATCGATCCTGACCGGCAATATCGGCGTTCAGGCGGTCAATACCGAACAGAAGTCGTCGGGTCTGGTTGCCGCCGCCGGGACGCTGGTCCCGACCATTCGCGGTGCGGATTATTGGGACCTGCTGCCCAGCATCAACCTGTCGCTGCGCATGCCCGGCGACTGGGTGATCCGTGCGGGTGCCGCGCGGCAGGTGCAGCGGCCGCGACTCGACGACATGCGCGTGTCGCAGGGCTATGGGTATAACCCGCAGGAACGCATCATCACCGGCGGCGGCGGCAATCCGTTCCTTCGCCCGATCCGGTCGAATTCGTTCGATCTTACGCTGGAGAAGTATTTCGGCCGGGCGGGCTACATCGCGGCGCAGGGGTTCTACAAGGACCTGAAGTCGTTCGTGTACAACCAGACCATCCCGTTCGACTATGCGGGCTTCCCGACGCCCACCGGTACGCCGCCGGGCACCCCGACGCTGGGCCGGGCCGACGTGCCGATCAACGGCGAGGGTGGCAGCATCTACGGCGTCGAACTGGCCGCTACGCTGCCGCTCAACACCTTCGTGTCGTTCCTCGACGGGTTCGGCGTGACCGGTGGCGGATCGTGGACCAAGACGCAGATCAAGCCCACCCCGACCGCCCCGGCCGAGGATATTCCCGGCTATTCGAAGTGGGTCATCAACGGCACGGCGTATTTCGAGAAGTGGGGCTTCAGCGCCCGCGGATCGGCGCGCTATCGCTCGACCTTCGTGGGTGAACTGTCGGGCTTTGGCGGTAATCGCCAGCGCCGCCGTGCACTGGACGAGACGATCATCGATGCGCAGATTGGTTACGAGTTCCAGAAGGGCACCGCGCTCGAAGGGCTGTCGCTGTTCGTGCAGGGGCAGAACCTGACCGACGAACGCTTCGCGACCGTCGATCCAGCGTACGACCTCGCCGTGATCGACTATCAGAGCTATGGCCGGCGCTTCCTGGCCGGGGCATCGTTCCGGTTCTGATGCTCTACCCCGCCTGCCCATGATCGGGCAGGCGGGACCGACGTGACGGAGGCGATGATGGCGATCGATCAGGAACCCGTCCGGACTGTCGCGATCATCGGCGGCGGTTCGGCCGGATGGATGGCGGCGGCGGCGCTGGCCCGCTTTCTGCCCGCCGGCACCGTCATCACGCTGGTCGAATCCGATGCCATCGGCACGGTCGGGGTGGGCGAGGCGACCATTCCGCAGCTGCGGCTGTTCAACCAGCATCTCGGCATCGACGAGGATGATTTCGTCGCGCGGACCGGCGGCAGCTTCAAGCTGGGCATCGAATTTGCCGGCTGGAACGGCGCGGACAGCCGCTACCTCCACGCCTTCGGCACGATCGGCCGCGCGGTCGGGTTGGTGCCGTTCCACCATTACTGGCTGGCGGCGGGCGGGGGCGACCGGCCGCAGTCGCTGTGGTCGCACAGCGCCTGCGCGGTCGCGGCGGCAGCGAACCGGTTCGACCGCGATCCCGGCAATCCGCAGGCGCCGTCCGGCATCGCCTGGGCCTATCATTTCGATGCGGCGCGCTATGCCGCCTATCTGCGTGAGCGGGCCGAGCGCGCGGGCGTCGTCCGGGTCGAAGGGCGCGTAGTCGATGTTTCGCAGGACGGTGAAACCGGCCTGATCGCCGGCGTTACGCTGTACGATGGGCGGCGGGTCGAGGCGGATTTCTTTATCGACTGTTCGGGGTTCGCCGCGCTGCTGATCGGGCGGATGGCGGGCGATCGCTGGGACGACTGGTCGGCGCTGTTGCCGTGCGACCGGGCGCTGGCGGTGCCGTGCGCATCGGTCGAGCCGATCACGCCCTATACCCGGGCGACGGCGCGCACGGTGGGTTGGCAATGGCGTATCCCGTTGCAGGAGCGGACGGGCAACGGCCTCGTCTATTCGAGCGCGCATCTGTCCGACGACGAGGCCGCGACGACATTGCTCGACAATCTTGATAGGGCGGCGCTGGGCGATCCCCGGCCGTTGCGCTTCACCACCGGGCGGCGTCAGGCGCCGTGGATCGGCAATTGCGTTGCGCTCGGGCTGGCCGCCGGGTTCATGGAGCCGCTGGAGTCGACGTCGATCCATCTGGTCCAGTCGGGGATTGCGCGGCTGTTGTCGCTTTGGCCGAGCGCCAAGCCCCGCACCGCCGATATCGCCGAGTTCAATCGGCAATCGGCGCGCGAATGGCTGAGCATCCGCGACTTCCTGATCGCGCATTATGCGCTGAACGGGCGGGACGAGCCGTTCTGGCAGGAACGTCGCGCGACGCCGCTGCCCGATAGCCTGATCGAACGCATCGCGCTGTTCGAACAATCGGGGCGGATCGTCCGCGACGAGCATGAATTGTTCGCCGAGGTCGCGTGGTTGCAGCTGCTGGTCGGGCAGGGGGTGGTCGCCAAGGGCTATCACCCGCTCGCCGATGCCCTACCCGCCGCCCGGCGTGACCAGTTTCTCGACATTTCGGCGCAACATGTAGCCGCCACGGTCGCGCGGATGCCGACCCATGACCAGTTTCTCCGCGCCCATTGCCCGGCGCCCGACGCAAAGGTTGCCGCGTGATCCGATCCCTGCTCCTCGCCCTGACCCTCGGTGCCAGCGCGCTGCCCGTCGCTGCCGTCGCGCAGGATTTCCGTGCGCGGGCGCCGGAGGACGAGGTCATCTACTTCGTCCTGCCCGACCGGTTCGAGAATGGCGACAAGGCGAACGACCGCGGCGGGATGACCGGCGACCGGCTGGTCCATGGGTTCGATCCGACCGCCAAGGGTTTCTATCATGGCGGCGACCTGAAAGGGCTGACCGCGCGGCTGCCCTATATCCAGTCGCTGGGTGCCACCGCGATCTGGGTCGGGCCGATCTTCAAGAACAAGGCGGTGCAGGGCGGGCCGGGCAGCGAGTCCGCCGGCTATCACGGCTATTGGGTGACCGACTTCACCCAGGTCGACCCGCATCTGGGGACCAATGCCGATTTCAAGGCGCTGGTCGATGCGGCACATGCGCGTGGGATGAAGGTCTATATGGACATCATCGCCAACCATACCGCCGACGTGATCCAGTATCGCGAATGCGTGGGGAAGGCCGAGTGCGTCTATCGCAGCCGCGCGGATTATCCCTATTCGGCTAGGGCCAAGAACCGGGGCTTTGCCGGCGATGGCGTGCAGACGGCGGAGAATTTCGCGAAGCTGACCGATCCGTCCTTCGCCTATACCCCGTTCGTGCCGCCGGCCGAGCGGTCGGTGAAGGTGCCGGCATGGCTCAACGACCCGATCTATTACCATAATCGCGGCAACACGACGTTCAGCAACGAAAGCTCGCAAATGGGCGATTTCGTCGGGCTGGACGACCTGATGACCGAGAATCCGCGCGTGGTGGCCGGGATGATCGATATCTTCGGCGGCTGGATCGACCGGTTCGGGATCGACGGTTACCGCATCGATACCGCGCGACATGTGAACCCGGAATTTTGGGCGGCGTTCGTGCCGGCGATGCAGGCGCGGGCGAAGGCGCGCGGTATCCCCAATTTCCACGTCTTCGGCGAAGTCGCGCTGTCGTCGCTCGACGCGGGTGGCCTCGCCGCCTGGACCAAGACCGGCAAGTTCCCGGCCGTGCTCGACTTCTCGTTTCGCGAGGCGGTGTTGCAGAGTGTTGCGGGTACGAAGGGCACTGATGTGTTCGAGACTGTGTTCGACGGCGACGTGCTCTATGCCGGCGGCGAGGCGATGGCGCGGCAGTTGCCGACCTTTACCGGCAACCACGACAATGGCCGCTTCGCCTTCTACCTGCGGCAGGCGCGGCCGCAGGCGAGCGATGCGGAAATCCTGTCGCGGGTGATGCTGTCGAACGCGATGCTGCTGACGCTGCGGGGCGTGCCGACGATCTATTCAGGCGACGAACAGGGCTTTGCCGGTGACGGCAACGATCAGGACGCGCGCGAGGACATGTTCGCGTCCCAGGTCGCGTCGTACAACGACAACAAGCTGGTCGGCACCAATGCGACCACCGCGACCGCCAATTTCACGCCTAGCCACCCGCTGTACCGGCAGATCGCCGAACTGGCGAAGCTCCGGAACGAGACCCCGGCGCTGACGCGCGGCCGGCAAGTGCTGCGCGCGCGGGAGGACAAGCCGGGTCTCCTCGCCATTTCGCGGTTCGATCCGATGAGCGGCGGTGAGGTGCTGCTGGTGTTCAACACATCGGACGCGCCGATCACCCGCAACGTGCAGGTCGAGACCGCCTCCACCCGGTTCCGCGCCCTGTCCGGCACATGCGGCAGCGTGACCGCGCCGGGTGCGATCCGCCTGACCATTCCCGCCCTTGGCTATGCGGTGTGCGCCGCGGAGACCCGATAATGACCGAAGCAGCCGCCCGGACGATCGCCCCCGAACCCGCCACCGCCCGTCCGTGGTGGCACGGCGCGACCATCTACCAGATTTATCCGCGCAGCTTTGCCGACAGCAATGGCGACGGGATCGGCGACCTGCCCGGAATCACCGCGCATCTCGACTATGTCGCATCGCTGGGCGTCGATGCGATCTGGCTGTCGCCGTTCTTCACTTCACCGATGAAGGATTTCGGCTATGACGTCGCGAATTATTGCGATGTCGACCCGATCTTCGGCACGCTCGCCGATTTCGATGCGTTGATCGCCAAGGCGCATGCGCTGGGCCTGCGCATCATCATCGACCAGGTGTGGTCGCACACCAGCGACGAACACCCCTGGTTCGTGGAGAGCCGGTCGAGCCGTACCAACCCCAAGGCCGACTGGTATGTGTGGGCCGATGCCAAGCCCGACGGCTCGCCGCCGAGCAACTGGCAGTCGGTGTTCGGCGGCCCGGCCTGGACGTGGGACGCGCGGCGCGGGCAATATTATCTGCACAATTTCCTGAAGGAACAGCCGCAGCTCCACGGCCACAATGCGGAGCTGCAGGAAGCGCTGCTCAACACCGCGCGCTTCTGGCTCGACCGCGGCGTCGATGGGTTCCGGCTGGACGCGATCAACTTCGCGATGCACGACCCGGAATTGCGCGACAATCCGCCGATGCCGAGCAACGGCAAAACGCGGACCCGCCCGTTCGATTTCCAGCGCAAGCTGTACAATCAGGGGCATCCGGACATTCCGGCATTCCTCGAACACGTCCGCGCGCTGCTCGACAGCTATGGCGATCGCTTCACCGTTGCGGAGATCGGCGGCGACGATGCGACGCGCGAGATGAAGCTGTTCTGCGAGGGCGACCGGCGGCTCAACACCGCCTATGGCTTCGACTTTCTCTACGCGCCCGAACTGTCGCCCCGTATCTTGCGTGACGCGTTCGATACCTGGGGCGAGGATGCGCCTTGGCCGAGCTGGGCGTTCGAGAACCATGATGCGCCACGTGCGGTCTCGCGCTGGCTGACCGACCCGGCCCATGCGGGGGCGTTCGGGCGGATCAAGATGCTGCTGCTCGCCTGCCTGCGCGGGAACATCTTCCTCTATAACGGCGAGGAACTGGGGCTGCCGCAGGTCGACATCGCATTCGAGGATCTGCAGGATCCGGAAGCGATCGCGAACTGGCCGCTGACCCTGTCGCGTGACGGTGCCCGCACGCCGATGCCATGGGCGGCGGATGCGGAGAATCTGGGGTTCGGGTCGGGCAAGCCTTGGCTGCCGACCGGCGAGGCGCACCGGGCGCTGGCGGTGGACCGGCAGGCGGAGGACGATGCGTCGCTGTTGAACTTTACCCGGCGTGTCCTGCGCCTGCGCAACGCCCATCCGGCGCTGCGGTCAGGCAGCATGACCATCGTCGAGGCATCGGATTCGATCTTCGCATTCGAACGCGAACTGGACGGGCAGCAGGCGCTCTGCGTGTTCAACCTGTCCGATGCACCGGCGACCTTCGCAGGCGGAGCGGGCCGGCGAGCGATCGAAACCATCGGCGATGTGGACGGGGACCGGTTCGGTCCGTTCGCGGCGCAGGTCGGGATCCGCGACTGAAACACGTGCGGCTTTCCACTCCCGTTCGTGCTGAGTAGCGGCTGAGCGAAGTCGAAGACGCGTATCGAAGCACCCTTGCCGGTCCTTCGATACGCCCCTTCGCTAAGCTCAGTGGCTACTCAGGATGGACGGAGGGAAGGCTCGGGAAAAAGGAGAAGGCGATGAGGATGATGAAATGGGCGCTGGCGTTGGCCGGCGCGACTGCGATGGCCTCGCCCGCCTTTGCCGAGGTCGTGGCACGCGCGGCGTCGCCCGACGGCAAGCTGACGGTGGCGGTGAGCCTCGATAACGAAGGGCGGCCGAGCTATTCGATCGCCAAGGACGGCCGGCCGGTGCTGAACGACAGCAAATTGGGCTTCATGTTCACCGACGCGCCGAAGATCGAGCGCGGGCTGACGCTGACCGGCACGAAGCGCGACCGGACGGACACCACCTGGACGCAGCCGTTTGGCGAATGGAAGACGATCCGCGACAATCACACCGAACTGACGGTGACGTTCCGCGAGGCGAAGAACCTGAAGCGCGAGATGGCGGTGACCTTCCGCCTGTTCGATGACGGCGTCGGCTTTCGCTATACCTTGCCCAAACAGGCCAATCTGACGACCGCCAACATCGCCGACGAACTGACCCAGTTCGCCTTTGCCGAACCGGGCACAGCATGGTGGAAGCCGGCGTTCGAGTGGAATCGCGAGGAATATCTCTACAACAAGACCCCGCTCGACGCGGTCGGCACCGCGCAGACGGTGATGACGGTGAAGCTCGCCAGCGGTCGCCATGTCGCGATCCATGAAGCGGCGCTGAGCGATTATTCGGCGATGAACCTCGCCCGCGCCGAGGGGACGACGTTCCGCGCGGTGCTGACGCCGGGATCGAACGGTCCCAAGGTGTCGCGCGCCGCCGGTTTCTCGACCCCGTGGCGGACCATCGCCATCGCCGACGACGCGCCCGGTCTCTACGCCGCCAGCCGGATCGGGCTGAACCTGAACGAGCCGAACAAGCTGGGCGATACGTCGGGCTGGATCCGGCCGGGCAAGTTCGTCGGCGTGTGGTGGAACATGATCAAGGGGGAATGGAGCTGGGCGCGCGGGCCGAAGCATGGCGCGACCACCGCCAATGTCCGCCGCTATATCGACTTCGCTGCCGCCAACGGGATTCAGGGCGTGCTGGTCGAAGGGTGGAATGTCGGTTGGGACGGCGACTGGTTCGGCAACGGCAACGACATGAACTTCAGCCAGCCGACCGAGGATTTCGATGCGGCAGGCCTCGCCGCCTATGCCAAGTCGAAGGGCGTGCGGCTGATCGGCCATCACGAAACCGGCGGGTCGGTCAGCAATTACGACCGCCAGCTGGACAGCGCGTTCAAATGGGCCGCCGATCATGGCGAGCGGGTGGTCAAGACCGGCTATGTCACCGATGCGGGTCAGATCGAGCGCGTCGATGCCGACGGATCGAAGCACCGGGAGTGGCATGAGGGGCAGTGGATGGTGAACCACCATCAGCGCGTCCTCGACGCCGCCGCCCGCTACAAGGTGTCGATCGACAGTCACGAACCGGTCAAGGATACGGGTCTCCGCCGTACCTATCCCAACTGGCTCAGCCGCGAAGGCGGACGCGGGATGGAGTATAATGCCTGGGGCGGCGGCGGGAACAACCCGCCCGAGCATGAGGCCAATCTGGTGTTCACCCAGTTCCTGGGCGGGCCGATGGACTTTACGCCGGGCGTGCTGAGCCTAACCGGCAGCCCGGGCGTGTTCCTGCAATCGACGATCGCCAAGCAGCTGGCGCTGTATGTCACGCTCTATTCGCCGGTGGTGATGGCAGCCGATACGCCGGAGAATTACGCGCGCTATCCGGCGGCGTTCAAGTTCATTCGCGACGTGCCGACCGACTGGTCCGACACCCGCGTGCTGAACGGCGAGGTCGGTGATTACGTCACGATCGCGCGCAGGGCGGCGGGCAGCAACGACTGGTTCCTCGGCGCGATCGGTGACGAAGAGGCGCGCAGCTCGACGGTCGAGCTCGACTTCCTCGAGGCCGGCAAGACGTACACCGCTGAAATCTATCGCGACGGCCCCGGCGCGGATTATCGCACCGATGCCCGCCATTCGATCACCATCGAACAGCGTCAGGTGAGGAAGGGCGATACGCTGACCATCGCGCTGGCGCCGGGCGGTGGCGAGGCGATCCGTTTCGTGGCACCGAAGCGGAAGTAACGATCCTCTCCCGTAAACGGGGAGGGGGACCGTCCACAGGACGGTGGAGGGGGTAGCCCCGCAACGCAACCGTGGTGGAGACGGACACCCCCCTCCACCATGCTAACGCATGGTCCCCCTCCCCGCGGAGCGGGGAGGAGCTTGAGAATATGCAGACCCGCCCGACGCTCGGCTTCGCCCAGCTCTGGAACATCTCGTTCGGTTTCTTCGGCATCCAGATCGGCTTCGCGCTGCAAAATGCGAATGCCAGCCGCATCTTCCAGTCGCTGGGAACGCCGATCGATCAGCTGGGGCTGATGTGGATCGCCGCGCCGCTGACCGGGCTGCTGGTCCAGCCGCTGATCGGCCATTATTCCGACCGGACCTGGGGACGGCTGGGGCGCCGGCGACCCTATTTCCTCGTCGGTGCGATCCTGTGCACCTGCGCGCTGTTCTTCATGCCCAATTCGCCAAGCATATTGGCGGCGGCGATCACGCTATGGATCCTCGATGCGTCGCTGAACGTGTCGATGGAGCCGTTTCGCGCGTTCGTCGGCGACATGCTGGCACCCAAGCAGCGACCGGCGGGTTATGCGTTCCAGACCTGGTTCATCGGCGCGGGCGCGGTCGTCGCCAGCATCGCACCCTATGTGCTGGAAAATGTGTTCGGCGTCAGCAACACCGCCCCGGCCGGACAGGTGCCCGATGCGGTGCGCTATGGCTTTTACTTCGGCGGCGTCATGCTGCTGATCGCGGTGCTGTGGACCGTGCTGACCGTCCGCGAATACAGCCCGGCGGAGATGGCGGCGTTCGGCGAGGAGACGGCGGAGGCCGACGATGCCGCGCCGATGGTCGTGCCGACGCGCGGGGCGCTCTGGATCGTCGGCGGCGCGGTGGTCGCGGGGCTGATCGCGTGGGCGGAGGCGGCCGGTGCGCTGGAAAGCGGACGCGAAGCTTATTTCGTCGCGGCGGGCATCGCGCTGTACGGTGTTGCGCAGCTGGTATCGGCGGCGCTGGTCCGCGCCGGACGCGGCGACAATGTGCTCAGCCACATCATCGGCGACCTGGCGACCATGCCCGACACGATGCGGCGGCTGGCGCTGGTGCAGTTCTTCACCTGGGGCGCGCTTATCATCATGTGGGTCTACACCACCCCGGTGATCGCGCAGCAGGTGTGGGGTACGGTCGATCCGGCGTCGGACGGCTATAATCAGGCGGGCAGCTGGGTCGGCGTTCTGTTCGCAATCTATTCGGGCGTGGCTGCGGTCGCGGCGTTCGCACTGCCGCTGCTGGCGCGCCGGATCGGGGCGGGGCGGACGCATATGCTGTGCTTGGCTGTCGGTGCGGCGGCCTATATCGGGATATACCTGACCCATGACCGGCTGGGCATGATCGTGCCGATGGTCGGGATCGGTATCGTCTGGGCGTCGGTGCTGACCATGCCCTATGTGCTGCTCGCCAACGCACTGCCGCAGCGCAAACTGGGCGTGTATATGGGCATCTTCAATTTCTTCATCGTCCTGCCGCAGCTGATCGTCGCGACCGTCATGGGTGGCGTGATCAAGACGTGGTTCCCGACCCAGCCGGCCTATACCATGCTGGTCGCGGCGGCGGTGATGGCACTGGCGGCAGTGGCGATGCTGCGGGTGCGCGAGCCTAGCGCAGCGTGACGCTTCGGGCCGCGCGATCGATCCGGATCGTCGCGCCCGGCAAATGCAGCGCGAAGCCGGGGCAGTCGGGTGCCTCCCACCGCTCCGCCGTCATCGGCTGGCCGTCCAGCGTGAGCCAGGTCGCCTGTTCCGGTACGTCGGTATCGAACACCGCCGGACGGTCGCGACGCCATGCGGCGAGCGTGGCGACATGCTCCTCCAGCGCGACGTCGCGCGCGGTCCAGTCGATCCAGGTGATCGCATTGTCCTGCGCATAGGCGTTGTTGTTGCCGCGTTGTGTCCGGCCGAATTCGTCGCCGGCGGTCAGCTGGATATAGCCGCGCGTGGCGAACAGCGTAGCGAGCAGCGCGCGCAGGTCGGCGGTGCGGGCGGCTGTGACGGTGGGGTCTTCGGACGGCCCTTCGACGCCGTGGTTCCAGGAGAGGTTCTCGCCGTGCCCGTCGCGATTATCCTCGCCATTGGCGTGATTGTGGCGGTCGACATGCGATACAAGGTCGGCGAGGGTGAAGCCGTCATGCGCGGCGAGGAAGTTCACGCTGCGCGTCACCGGACCGAACACGTCCGCCGATCCCATCAGCCGCGTCGCCAGCAGCCCGACGCTGCCGTCGCCCCGCCAGAAGCGGCGGACATCGTCGCGGTACCGGTCGTTCCACTCGAGCCAGTCGGACGGGAAATTGCCGAGCTGATAGCCGCCGGGGCCGATGTCCCACGGTTCGGCGATCATCACCTTGTGGTTCAGCAACGGATCGGCGGCGATCGCGGCGAAGATCGGGGCGTGGCGGTCGAACCCCGGCGAGCGGGCGATGACGGTGGCGAGGTCGAAGCGAAAGCCATCGACGCCCAGCGCGGCGAAGTGGCGCAGCGAGGCGAGGATCAGGTCGCGCACCCCCGCATCGCCTGCATCTAGCGTATTGCCGGTGCCGGTATCGTTGATGAGGCTGCCGTCGGGCGCATGGGCGTAGGATAGATTGTCCAGTCCGCGCAGGGACAGGATCGGGCCGTCGCGGTCGCTCTCCCCGCTATGGTTGAACACCAGGTCGAGGATCACGCCGATCCCCGCTTCGCGCAGCGTGGCGACCGTATCGCGCAGTTCCGCGACGCCGCCCGGCGCAAGGCCGGGATCGATCGCCATCGGGACGACCGGATTATAGCCCCATGCGTTGCGCAGGCCAAGCGGCGGCAGATGGCGTTCGTCGATCCACGCGACGATCGGCATTAGTTCGACGGTGCCCACACCGATCTTGCGGAGATGTGCGATGACGGCCGGGTGGGCGAGGGCGGCGATGGTGCCGCGCTGCGCCTCCGGAATGTCGGGATGCTGGATGGTGAAGGCGCGGACGTTCAATTCGTAGATCGGGCGCGCCGGATCGATCCGCGGGCGTTCGACAGGCGCCGGGTCGGAGAGCGCAGGAACGATCGCGCACGGGACGATAGCCGCCGTGTCCTCGCCATATACCGGCAGGATCGGATGATAGCGGAACCGGCGGTCCAGCTCGATGGCATAGGGGTCGACCAGCAGCTTCGCCGGATCGAACCAGCGGCCGGTATCGGGCGCCCAATCGCCTTCCGCACGATAGCCGTAACGCTGTCCGGGGCCGATGCCCGGCACGTCCGCGACGAACCAGTCGCCTTCCCGGGCCATGGCCAGCCGGCGCTCGGCATCACCATCGAACAGGCACAGCCAGACCGCCGCGGCGTCGCGCGCGCGGACGGCGAAGCGGGTGCCGCCGGGGATCGCGCTGGCGCCGGGGATCATGCCGCCACCAGGCTCCGGTACAATTCGGCATAGCGTGCGCCGCTCCGCGTCCACGAAAAGTCGGCGCGCATCCCTTGCTTCTGCATTGTCGACCAGGGATCGGGCTGGGCGTAGAGCGCCATCGTACGGCGCAGCGCCTGCGACAGGCCGTCAGGGGTGACTGCGGCGAACTGGATGCCCGTGGCCACGCCGGCTGCGACCGCAGCCTCGTTCGCGTCGATTACCGTATCGGCAAGGCCGCCGGTCCGGGCGACCACCGGCACGCAGCCATAAGCGAGGCCATAGAGCTGGGTCAGACCGCAGGGTTCGAAGCGCGACGGGATCAGGATCGCATCGCCGCCGCCCTGCAACAGGTGCGAGAGCGCTTCGTCATAGCCGATCCGCACGCCGATCCGGCCGGGATGGCGGTTGCTCGCTGCCCTGAATGCCTGTTCGAGCGCGGCGTCCCCCGACCCGAGCAGCGCCAGCCGCCCGCCCATCGCGACCATGGCGTCGAGTTGCCCGGCCAGCACGTCCATGCCTTTCTGCCATGTCAGGCGGCTGACGACGACGAAGATCGGGCCGTCATCCCCGTCCAGGCCGAACGCCTGTTCGACCGCGCGCTTGTTGGTCCGGCGGCGGGACAGGGTGCGGGCCGTATAGCGGGCGGGCAGGGCCGCATCGGTTTCCGGAGACCAGACCGCCGGGTCGATGCCGTTGACGATGCCCGACACCCGGTCGCGACGTGCCTCGATCAGGCCCTCCAGCCCCATGCCGAATTCGCCGTGCCGGATTTCCTCGGCATAGCTGGGCGACACGGTGGTGATCGCATCGGCCGAGGCAAGGCCGGCCTTCAGCAGCCCGACCCCGCCATAATATTCGACGCCATCGAGCGCGTAGGCCGTTTCGGGCAGGCCAAGGCCGGCGAACACGGCGGCATCGTAGCGGCCCTGAAAGGCGATGTTGTGGATCGTCAGGACGCTCGGCACCTGCGCGCCGTCATAGCGCAGATAGGCCGGCGCCATCGCGCCCTGCCAGTCGTGGGCGTGGACCAAATCGAACTGCCCGGCCAGATCGGCCGCCGCCCGCCCGAGCGCGGCGAAGCGCCGCCAGTTGTCGTCCCAATCGCGGCCGGTCGCATCAGCGTAGGGTCCGCCGTCGCGCGCGAACAGGTCGGGGGCGTCGAGCACCAGCAGCGGGTGGCCGTCGATCCTGCCGCCGAGCAGGCGTGCGGGCGTGCCGAGCAGGTCGTCCCAGCGGCGGATGGCCTTGGCGCGGCCGAGCGATTTCACGACCGACGGGTAGCCGGGCAGGAGCGTCGTCGTCTCGATTCCGTGCGGGGCTAGGGCGGCGGAGAGGGCGCCGACGACATCGGCGAGGCCGCCGGTCTTGACGAGGGGATAGGCTTCGGAGGCGACGGACAGGACGTGCATCAGGTCCTCCGCGGCACGGGGAGGAGGACCATGCTGAGCATGGTGGAGGGGGCGTTCCCCCTCCACCACGCGGAGTGGACGACGACGCCCCCCTCCACCGTCCTGCGGACGGTCCCCCTCCCCGTGCCGGGGAGGACCTGACGAGTCGCCATCACGCGCCCAGCCGGTCGATCATCGGCTGGGTAATCAGGCAAATGCCGCGATCGGTCCGGCGGAAGCGGTGGCCGTCGAGCAACGGGTCCTCGCCCACGACCAGCCCATCGGGAATGGTCACCCCCGCATCGACCACGCAGCGCGTCAGCCGAGCATTCCGCCCGATCCGGGTCATCGGCAGGATCACCGATTCATCGATGCTGCTATAGCTGTGCGCCCGCACCCCGGTGCTGAGCAGGCTGCGATGCACGGTCGATCCCGACACGATGCAGTCGCCCGCGACCAAGCTCGACACTGCGCTGCCCCGACGTCCGTCGAGGTCGTGGACGAACTTCGCGGGAGGCGTGATCTCCGAATAGGTCCAGAGCGGCCAGCTGCGGTCGTACAGGTCGAGCTGCGGCACGACGTCGGTCAGGTCGATATTCGCTTCCCAGTAGGCATCGACCGTGCCGACGTCGCGCCAATAGGCACGCGGTTCCTCCGGGCTGCGTACGCAGGACGAGGAGAAGCGGTGCGCCTGCGCATGGCCGTGCTCGACCAGCCAGGGGATCAGGTCCTTGCCGAAATCGCGGCTCGACCCTGCGGTATCGGCATCGCGGCGCAGCTGCTCGAACAGCAAGGCGGTGCGGAAGACATAGATGCCGAGGCTGGCGAGCGAGCGGTCGGGATCGCCGGGCAAAGTGGGCGGATCGGCGGGCTTTTCGACGAAATCGATGATGCGGTCGGTCGCATCGACATGCATCACGCCGAACCCGACCGCCTCGGCCTTCGGTACCTCCATGCAGGCGACGGTCACGTCGGCGCCGGTGTCGACATGCTGCTGGAGCATGAGCTCATAGTCCATCTTGTAGATATGGTCCCCGGCAAGGATGACCATATATTCCGGACCGTAGCTCTGGATGATGTCGATATTCTGGAACACCGCATCGGCGGTGCCTTCATACCATTGAAACTCGCTGATCCGCTGGCTGGCAGGCAGGATGTCGAAGCTTTCGTTGCGTTCGGGGCGCAGGAAGTTCCAGCCGCGCTGCAGGTGGCGGATCAGGCTGTGCGCCTTGTACTGCGTCGCCACCCCGATGCGGCGAATGCCCGAATTGATCGCGTTCGACAGCGCAAAATCGATAATCCGGCTCTTGCCGCCGAAATAGACCGCCGGCTTGGCGCGGGTGTCGGTCATTTCGAACAGGCGGCTGCCCCGGCCGCCCGCCAATACATAGGCCATGGCATCGCGTGCCAATGGTTGTCCTCGCCTTTCCACGCAGCACTCTCCCCCGTATTATGCTGTAAATTCGAACCACATCGTCGCCAGCGGCGGCAGCGTCAGCACGACCGCACCGTCGCTGGCGGTGACCTCGCCCAGATTGCCGATGCCGCTGCCGCCATAGACGGCGGCGTCGCTGTTCAGCACTTCGCGCCAGGCGCCGTCGGCCGACACCGGCACGCGGTATCCTTCGCGGACCACCGGGGTCAGGTTGCTGACGACCAGCACCGGCGGCTCGCCCGGCGCGCGACGTTCCCATGCGAAGACCGAATTGGCGGCATCGTCGACCACCGCCCAGTGGAACCCCTCGCCCTCGCAATCGCTCGCATGCAGCGCGGGCGTGTCGCGATAGAGCCGGTTCAGGTCGCGGACCAGCGCGGCGACCCCTTTATGCGCAGGCGCGTCCATCAGCTCCCAATCGAGCGCGCGCTCCTCCGACCATTCGCGGCGCTGGGCAAATTCCTGCCCCATGAACAGCAGCTTCTTGCCAGGATAGCCCCACATCAACGCATAATAGGCGCGCAGATTGGCGAATTTCTGCCAGTCGTCGCCGGACATCTTGGTCAGCAGCGAACCCTTGCCATGGACCACTTCATCGTGGCTCAAGGGCAGGACAAAATTCTCGCTGAAGGCATAGGTCAGCCCGAAGGTGATCTCGTCATGATGGTGCGAACGATGCACCGGCTCGCGCGCCATGTACGACAGCGTGTCGTGCATGAAGCCCATGTTCCATTTGAATCCGAAGCCGAGCCCTCCTTCATGCGCGGGTTTCGACACGCCGGGCCATGAGGTCGATTCCTCGGCTATGGTGAAGAAGCCGGGATGCTCGCGATAGACGGCGCGGTTGGCGGCGCGCAGGAACTCGACCGCTTCCCAATTCTCGCGCCCGCCCGCGTCGTTGGGAATCCATTCGCCGTCTTTTCGCGAATAGTCGCGGTACAGCATCGATGCGACCGCATCGACGCGCAGCCCGTCGACATGATAGCGCTCGGCCCAGAACAGCGCGTTGTTCACCAGGAACTGGAAGACTTCACGGCGGCCGAAATTATAGATGGCCGTGTTCCAGTCGGGGTGGAAGCCGAGGCGCGGGTCTTCATGTTCGTACAGCGCGGTGCCGTCGAAACGCGCCAGGCCGTGCGCGTCGGTCGGGAAATGCGCCGGTACCCAGTCGAGCAGCACGCCGACCCCCGCCTTGTGCGCGCCATCGACGAAGCGCGCGAACCCTGCCGGATCACCGAACCGCGCGGACGGGGCGTAGAGGCCGGTCGTCTGGTATCCCCAGGACGGGTCGTAGGGATGCTCGCTGATCGGCAGGAATTCGATATGGGTGAACCCTAAGTCGACGACATAGGGGATCAACCGGTCGGCCAGCTGGTCCCAAGGCAGGAACCAGCCATCGTCACCCCGCCGCCAGCTGCCGGCATGGACTTCGTAGATCGAAATCGGCACGCGGCGCGGATCGACCGACGCCCAATGGTCGCGATGCGCCTTATCACGCCAGTCATGATCAAGCGGGGCGGCGGTGCGCGAAGCAGTCGCGGGGCGCAGCTCGCTTTCGAAGGCGAACGGGTCGGCCTTCAGCGGCAGGCGTTCGCCGTCCGGGCCGATGATCGCGAACTTGTAAGCCTGTCCGGCATTGATATCGGGCAGAAAGATTTCCCACACGCCGACGTCGCTCCGCCGCCGCATCGGGTGGCGTTTCGCGTCCCACATGTTCCAGTCGCCGACGACGCTGACGACCTGCGCATTGGGCGCCCAGACCGCGAAGTGCATGCCGTCGGCCCCTTCGTGCCGGATCGGATGCGCGCCCAGTTTGTCGTGGAGGCGCAGATGCGTGCCCTCCGCCAGCAGGAAATCGTCGGTCGGGCCGAGGACGGGGCCGAAGCTGTACGGGTCCTTCACCCACCATTCGCCGCCGCCGCCGCGCGCATAATACCATAGCGGCTGGGGCGGGGCGTCCATCGTCCCTTCGACGATACCGTCGCCGACGGGTTTCAGCTCGCCCAGCACCTTGCCCGACAGGTCGTGCACCAGCACCTTCTGCGCGCCGGGCAGCCAGGCGCGCACGAACGTCCCCGCCGGCCCGGCATGGGGGCCGAGCAGCGAAAAGGGATCGGCGTGACGCCCGCCGAGCAGCGCGGCGATGGCGTCGTCGCCGGGGGTCACATCACCTTCCAGATGTCGCGCGCATATTCGCCGATGGTGCGGTCGGACGAGAACCATCCGACCCCGCCGACATTGCGGATCGCACTGGCGTTCCAGCCGGCACGATCGGTCCAGCGGGCATCGACCTGCCGCTGCGCCTGCGCATAGCTGTCGAAATCAGCGCAGCACAGGAACCAGTCGCTATTCTCCAGCCCGTCGATCAGCCCCGCATAGCGGCCGGGATCGTCATGGCTGAACACGCCGCCCTTGATCGCGGAGAGCGCCTGTTGCAGCTCGCGCGACGCGGCGATCGCCTCGCGCGGGTTATAGCCGGCGGCGCGCTTTTCGGCGACTTCTTCGGCGGTCAGGCCGAAGATCACGATGTCGTCGGCGCCGACATGATCGCGGATTTCGACATTGGCGCCGTCCAGGGTGCCGATGGTCAGCGCGCCGTTCAGCGCCAGCTTCATGTTGCCGGTGCCCGATGCCTCCATGCCGGCGGTGCTGATCTGTTCGGACAGGTCGGCGGCGGGCATGATGAGTTCGGCGAGCGAGACATTATAGTTCGGCACGAACGCGACGCGCAGCAGCCCGCGCACCGCCGGGTCGGCATTGATCCGCCGCGCGACGTCGTTGGCCAGTTTGATGATGAGCTTGGCGTTGTGATAGCTCGACGCCGCCTTGCCAGCGAACAACTTGACGCGCGGCGTCCAGTCCTTGTCCGGATTGCTGCGGATCTGGTCGTAGAGCGCCACCGTTTCGAGGATGTTGAGCAGCTGGCGCTTATATTCATGGATGCGCTTCACCTGCACGTCGAACATCGCATCGGGGTCCAGCCGGACGCCCATCACCTCGCGCAGATGCTGCGACAGGCGTACCTTGTTGGCGCGCTTTACCGCTTCGAACTTCTCGCGGAACGCCGCGTCGGCGGCAAAGGGTTTGAGGTCGGCGAGCTTCGTCGCATCGTCGAGGAAGGCATCGCCGATCGCCTCGCGGATCAGCGACGTCAGCCCCGGATTGCTTTCGAACAGCCAGCGGCGCGGGGTGATGCCGTTGGTCTTGTTGTTGATCCGGTCGGGATAGAGCCGGTGCAGGTCGGCGAACACCGTCTGCTTCATCAGGTCGGTGTGGAGTGCGGCGACACCGTTGACGCTGTGGCTGCCGGCGAAGGCGAGGTTCGCCATGCGCACCCGCCGCTCGCCGCCTTCGTCGATCAGGCTGATCGCGGCGATGGCACCGTCGTCCTGCCCCTGGGCCCGGGCCTCGCGCAGGATCTTTGCATTGATCGCGTAGACCAGCTGCATGTGGCGCGGCAGCAGCCGTTCGAACAGCGGCAACGGCCAGCTTTCCAGCGCTTCGGGGAGCAGCGTGTGGTTGGTATAGCCGAACGTTGCCCTGGTAATCTCCCACGCGCCGTCGAAATCGAGCGCATGGTCGTCGACCAGGATGCGCATCAGTTCGGCGACCGACACCGCCGGATGGGTGTCGTTCAGCTGGATCGCCGCCTTGTCGGGCAGGGTGCGGATATCGCCGAAATACTGGACGTGGCGGCGGACGATGTCTTGGATCGAGGCGGAGGAGAAGAAATATTCCTGCCGCAGCCGCAATTCCTGTCCCGCCGGGGTCGAATCGGCGGGATAGAGCACGCGCACCAGCGTGTCGGCGCGGACCGATGCGGCCAGCGCGCCTTCGTGGTCGCCGGCGTTGAACCGGTCGAGCCGGATCGGATCGCGGGCCCGCGCGGTCCACAGCCGCAGCGTGTTGACCCGCGCGCCCCGCCAGCCGATCACCGGCGTATCGACCGCCACTGCCTCTACGCTCTCGCCCGGCATCCAGTGGATGTCGCCATTCTCGTCACCGACGACCTCGCCGCCGAACCCGATGCGGTAATTGCTCTCGCGCCGTTCGAACTCCCACGGATTGCCATGGCGCAGCCACGTCTCCGGCAGTTCCACCTGCCAGCCATTGTCTATCCGCTGGCGGAACATCCCGTTCACATAGCGGATGCCGTACCCATAAGCGGGCAGGTCGAGGCTCGCGAGGCTTTCCATGAAGCATGCCGCCAGCCGGCCGAGACCGCCATTGCCGAGCGCCGCATCGGGTTCCTCCCCCTCCAGGTCGGCGAGGTTCACGCCCAGCGAGGCCAGCGCCTCGCGCACCTCGTCGGTCCGCGACAGGTTCGCCATCGCATCGCGCAGCAGTCGGCCGATCAGGAATTCGAGGCTGAGATAATAGACCCGCTTGGCACCCGCGGCATGGGCCTGCTTGCTCGACGCCATCCAGCGTTCGATGATGTCGTTGCGCACCGTCAGGATCGTCGCCGCCAGCCAGTCGTGCGGTAGTGCAGCCTGTGCGTCCTTGCCGATCCGGTGGATCAGCGTGTCGAGGATCGCCTCGGCGAGCGGGGGCGTGGTCGGGGCAACGGCGGCTAAAGCAGGCTGGGTCACGCAGGTTCCTCGACGAAGGGGCGCGCACGACAGTATCGAATGCCGGACGCTTGTCACGCGCAATACGTATGCGCGATCCGCGTCGTTCCGGTTACAGGCAAAAGCTTACAAACCGTGTCGTTTCGCCCATTCGAGGAACAGCGCGGTCCACGGCGCCGGCTGCCCGTCGCGCAGCACGCCGAAGCCATGCCCGCCCAGTTCGGGCAGATACGCTTCCGTCGCCACCCTTGCCCGGCGCAGCGCGCCCAGTAGCGCCAGCGCATTGTCGACCGCGACGATGCGGTCGTCGATCGCATGGGTGAGGAAGGTCGGCGGGCTGGCGGCGGTGATGCGTGCGTCGCTGCGATAGCGGGCGGCCTGTTCCGGGCTGGCGCTGCGTCCGACGAGTTCGTCCTGCGACGCGCGATGGGTGCCGGGCACGCCCATCAGGGCCACCGGATAGAGCAACGCGGCGATCCGCACGCCCAGAGGCTGGGCATCGATCGCGTCGGTCGGCCGATAGGTCGCGTCGCCGCGATAGGCGAGCATCGCCGCCAAATGCCCGCCCGCCGACGATCCCAGCACTCCGATGCGATCGCGGTCGACGCCGTTCGCCGCCGCCTCCGCCCGCACGATCCGCAGCGCCCGCTGCGCGTCCTGCAACGGTGCGTCCGGTCCCGCCGCCCAGCCATCGGCCGGCAGCCGGTATTTCAGCAGATACGCATGATAGCCACGCTCGGCGAAGAAGCGCAGCATGTTGCGGCCGTCATGACCGATCGCGACCCGGCGATAGCCGCCGCCCGGGATCAGCAGTATCGCCGCGCCGTTGGGGCGCGTCGGGACGGCGTGTAGTAGACCCGGCGTGCGTACATGGACGAAGGCGGTGTCGTCCACCGGCCCGGTCGCCGAGCGGGGGACTTCCTGCTCGACGGCATGGACCGCCGCGCTGCCCGGCGGTCCGCTGGGCCAGATCTGGCGGAAGCGGGCGGGCTGCGCCGCGCTGGCGGGAAGGGTCGCGGCAATGCCTGTCGCGATGCCACCGCCGATCACGGCGCGGCGGCCTAGCACGCTACCCGGTCCGGTCGTCATCGCGGTCGCTTGTCCCTCTTCATGTCGTGTCCAGCATGCCGGGCCGACACCGGAACGTCGAGCGGGCGCCGTCTCCGCTTGACGTATCCGGGGCACATCGCGAGGGGAAGGGACGAACCGGCGCCCGGGCGGTCGCCGCAATGCTTGGGAGACGTCGCATGAAATTCTGTCGCTATGGCAACCGGGGCGCGGAAAAGCCGGGCATCGTCGACGCCGATGGCCGCATCCGCGACCTGTCGGGCGTGATCGACGACATTACCGTCGATACGATCCGCGACCTGTCGGTCGACATCGCGGCGCTGCCGGTGGTCGAGGGCGAGCCGCGCTATGGCGTGCCGGTGAAGGGGATCGGAAAGATCGTGGCGATCGGCCTGAACTATGCGGATCATGCGGCCGAATCGAACCTGCCGGTGCCGACGGAACCGATGATGTTCATGAAGCCGCTGTCGGCGCTGACCGGTCCGAATGACGAGGTGATGCTGCCCAAGGGGTCGACCCATAGCGACTGGGAAGTCGAACTGGCCGTCGTGATCGGCAAGACCGCGCGCTATGTCGCCAAGGAAGAGGCGTTGACCCATGTCGCAGGCTTCACCATCGCGAACGACGTGTCGGAACGCTTCAACCAGAAGCAGCGCGGGTCGCAATGGTCGAAGGGCAAGGGGCATGACAGCTTCTGTCCGGTCGGCCCGTGGCTGGTGACCCCCGACGAGATCGCCGACCCGCAGAACCTCGACATGTTCCTCGACGTGAACGGCGCGCGGATGCAGACCGGCAATACCCGCACGATGATCTTCGATGTCGCGGAGCTGATCGCCTATGTCAGCGAATTTATCACGCTCTATCCCGGCGACCTGATGATCACCGGCACGCCGCCGGGCGTGGGCGAAGGGAAGAAGCCGCAGTCGATCTATCTGAAAGCCGGCGACAAAATGACGCTCGGCATCGCGGGGCTGGGCGAACAGACCCAGCAGGTCGTCGAATGGCGGCACCTCGGTGACGCCGTTCTCGGCTGACGCTCCGGGGCGCCCTTATCCTGCGGGCAGGGCGCCCGTCTGACGCAGGGCTTCGCCCAGCGCCAGTGCCGCGGCGGTGGCAAGGTTCATCGAGCGCACCTCTGCCCTGATCGGCAGGCGAAGGGCGACGTCGCAGCTGTCGGCTACGCCGTGCGGTACGCCCGCGCTCTCCTTGCCGAACAGCAGCACGTCGTCCGCCGCGAACCGGAAGTCGTAGGCGGACTGCGTCGCCTTGGTCGTGAACAGCACCAGCCGGCTGCCGGCGCGGGCGCCTTGGAAGGCTGCGAAGCCGGCATGGCGCGTTACCGACACATGGTCGATATAGTCCATCGCCGTGCGCCGCACCCGACGGTCGTCCCAGGCGAAGCCCAGCGGCTCGATCAGGTCGACCGCCACGCCCAGACAGGCCCCCAGCCGCATGACGGCCCCGACATTGCCCGCGATTTCGGGTTCATAAAGCGCGATACGCATCGGCGCTGCTTGGCGCGTGCCGACGCGTGGCGCAAGCGATAGTGGCCGCTCGAAGGCGGGCCATTCTATCGTTCAATTTGGTGGGTAAGTGGCGGAGAGGGAGGGATTCGAACCCTCGGTACCCGTAAAGGCACGCCGCATTTCGAGTGCGGTACAATCGACCACTCTGCCACCTCTCCGCAGAGGTTTTCCGCTCATATGCCGTGTTTGACGCGGCACGTTGGTCAGCGAGGGCGGTCCGTTAGCCCATGGAATCGGGATGTGCAAGCGCATCCTTGCTGCAATCGCGCATCGACCCTAGATTATTTCGCATGAAGGCTTCTTCCGCCCCGCTTCTCGACCTTGGCACGCCCGTCCCGCCGATCGCCCATGCCCGTTTTTCGATCGGGGAGGTCGTGCGCCACCGGCTGTTCGATTTTCGCGGGGTCGTGTTCGACATCGACCCGGTCTTCGCGAACAGCGAGGAATGGTATGAATCGATTCCCGTCGACGCACGCCCGCGCAAGGACCAGCCCTTCTACCACTTGCTCGCCGAAAATGCCGAGGCGAGCTATGTCGCTTATGTCAGCCAGCAGAACCTGATCGTCGACGACAGCGAGGAGCCGGTCGATCATCCCGCGATCCGGGGGCTGTTCGATGACTATGCCGACGGGCGCTACCGCCTGCGCCGCGAGCACAAGCACTGATCGGCGGGCCGGGTTAGTAGATGTCCCGGCGATAGCGGCCGTTGCCGAGCATGTCCTCCAGCAGCGATTCGCCGAGGATCGCCGACAAGGCGGCGTGGACGCCCGGCGCCATGCCCTGAACGCTGCCGCAGACATAGATCGCCGCACCGGCCTCGACCGCCGAACGGATATGCTCGCCATCCGCAGCGACCGCATCCTGCACATAGCGGTGGCCGCCCGGCTGGCGTGACCAGGCGACTTGCTGGCTTGCCATTGTGCCGTTGGCCATGAGCGCGCGGCGTTCGTCGGCGAGAAAATCGTCGTGCGCCTGATGCCGTTCGCCCCAATAGAGGTAAGCCGGCGCGCCGCCCCGAACGGCACGGTGCCGCAGATGCGCGAGCAAGCCGGCGAGGCCGGTGCCGTTGCCGATCAGGATCAGCGGCACGCTGGGGTCGGCGGGCGGGTGGAAGGCCGGGTTGGCGCGGACGCGTGCCTGCATGATGCCGCCGACCGGAGCGCCATGGCACAACCAGCCCGATCCCAGCCCATCGAACCCGTCGGCCGCCGTGCAGCGACGAACGATCAGTTCGATCCGGCCCGATGCGGCGATCGATGCGATCGAATATTCGCGATGCCCTATCGGCTTCAGCGTTGCCACATCGCCGGCGCCGGTCGGCAGGATGCTGGTCATCAGCATCGCCCGGTTTTCGGGCGTATCGGGAAGGCCGGACGCGCCAAGATAGGCCGCAACGCGGCGCACATCCTGTTGCGGCCGGATCTCGACGATATCGCCCGGTGTCCAGTCCGCGCCGGCGGTGACCGGCTCCAGCGCGACATGCCAAGCCTCGCCCCCGGCGCTGCCGGGGTTGAGCAGGCGGCGTTCGACCAGCCGCCATTCGTCCATCGCGGCGGGTGCCCAATCCGGCTGATCGGTACGCCCACCAAGCCCGGCGAGTTGATGCTGCCACTGACGCTGGGCATCGGCATCGGTGCCGTCCGCCTCCACCGCATCGAACAGCCGGGTGGCGCCGTGATCGTGCAGCCAGCGGTCGACGCGGTGACCGAAGGCGCAGAATTCGGCATATTTGCGGTCGCCCAGCGCCATTACCGCATAGTCGAGATGCGACAGGTCGGGCGCCTCGCGCTCCATCGTTCGGGCGAAGCCGCGGGCATTGTCGGGCGGCTCGCCCTCGCCATAGGTGCTGGCGACGACGAAGAGGCGGCTGGCACGCGACAGCTGGTCGGGGTCGAGCGAGGCGATCGGCAGCGCCGCGGCATCGGGCAGGGCGGCGGCGGTCAGCCGGGCGATGCGCTCGGCCGATCCGGTCTGGCTGGCATAGGCGACCAGCGTCGTCGCGTGGTCGAGCGGCGCGGCGGAGGTATCCGCCACGACCTCGGCCAAAGCCGCCTTGCGACGCCGCCTGGCAAAATAGAGAAGGAAGCCGGTGATCGTGAACAGCGGCATGGTCAGGCTGGCGAGCATCATCGCGATGCGGCCGATCAGCCCGAAATATGCGCCGCGATGCAGTTCGAAGATGCTGGTCACGATATCTTCGCCCACGGGCCGCGCAGCATAGCGCTTGTCGGCGATCATCTGGCCCGTCGTACCGTCGATCGACAGTTCGTCGCTGACCCGGTCGTGACGGCCGTTCGGCAGCTTCGCGCGGAACTGCACCTCCCCATGATCGCGTACGATCAGGGTCACCCGGTCATAGTCCCGGCCCCCCGTCGCATGGACGAAGCCCTGCCACGCGCGCGTCGGATCGACGGGAACGTCCTTCGGATGCTTGGGCTTTTCGACCGGCCCCTCCGCCACCAGCAGCGCACGCACGCCCTGTCGATACCAGTCGTAGGACCACCACAGCCCGGTAAAGCCGCTGATGCAGTAGAAGATCAGCACCCAGCCGCCGATCACCGCATGCAGCATCCGGTAGAGATTGCGCCCGGTTTTTCGGAAATCGAGCACTAACCAGTTGCGCCAGTCGAGCGGTCGCTTGGGCCAGCGCAGGTACAGGCCGGACAGCGCGAAATAGATCAGGGCGATGGCCGAGAAGCCGCTGATCTGGCGACCGATGCCGTTGCCGCCGCCGGGCAGCGCGAGCCAGCGATGCAGGTCTTCGAGGAAGTCGATCGTCGCGCCGCCGCGCGGTTCGCCCAACAGCGTGCCGTCATAGGGGTCGAGGCGTTCGAACTGGCGCTCCTTCGATCCCTTCAGCCGATAGGTGACGCTGGTCAGCTCGTCCGAACCGCTCGGGACGATCAGCCGCCCGATCTCCGCATCGGGGCGCTGGCGCATGACGGCGGTGATCAGTTCCGGTCCGGTCAGGCGGGCCGTCCCGGCCGCGACCGGGCGATCGCGGTTGAGCGCGGCCAATATCTCCGGTTCGAAGCTGAGCGCCGCGCCTGTCACGCCCATGACCGCAAGAACCAGCCCGGCGGTAATGCCCAGGAACCAGTGAATCTGAAACAGGACGTTCCGGGTCATGCCGCGCTCGAATGACTTGATATTGATAATTGATCGCGTTAGCGGGCCGCGCAACAAGCGTCAATATTACGCGGGGGAAACGAGAATGCGCGGGGGAACGGGCCGGCTGTTGCTGGCAGCGGTGGCGACGGTAGCGATACTGGCGATGCCGGTGGCGGCGCAGAGCGTCGATGGCGACGCGGACGCTGTAAAGACTGCCGAAAGTGACGAAGAGATCGTCATAACCGCCGCGCGCACGATTCTGCCGCCCAATGCCCTGCCGCTGACGATCGACCTGATCGACAAGCAGGCGATCGACCAGCAGATCGCGATTTCGGGCAGCATCACCGACGCCGTCGCGACTCTGACGCCCAGCTTCTCGCCGACGCGCGGCAAATTGTCGGGAGCGGGGGAGACGCTGCGCGGCCGCTCGCCGCTTTATGCGATCAACGGCATTCCGCAGACGACGCCATTGCGCGACGGCAGTCGCGACGGCTTCACCATCGACGGGTTCTTCATCGACCGGGTCGAGCTGATCTATGGATCGAACGCTCTGCAGGGCGTCGGCGGCACCGGCGGCATCGTCAACCAGGTCACGGTCGGTGCCCCGCGACAGGAGGGTGTGAGCGGCCGGACGCTGGTGCAGGGCACCGCATCGGACGGGTTCGAGCCCGACGGCTTCGGCGGCAAGATCGCGGGGCTGGTCCAGTCGAAGGTGGGGCGGTTCGATGCGACGATCGGCGCGAGCTATGAAAGGCGGGGAGCCTTCTACGACGCGCAGGACCGGCGGATCGGCATCAACCTGACCCAAGGCGAGACGCAGGATTCGCGCGCGACCGACTTCTTCGCGCGGCTGGGCATGGAGGTCGGCGCGACCGGTCGCCTCGACCTGATCGCCAACCGGTTCGAGTTGAAGGGCGACGGCGATTACCTCGCGATCGCCGGCAACCGTCGCACCGGGGTGCCGACCAGCGCAGTGCGCGGTACTCCGCCGGGCAGGCCGGCCGCCAATCGGGCGGAAGCACTGTCGCTGTCTTACACCGATAGCGATGTGTTGGGCGGGAACCTGGTCACGCAGCTGTTCTTCAACCGCACCCATGACACGTTCGGCGGCGAGGTGGCGATCCAGCCGACATTCCAGGATCCGGCCATCGCGCCGGTGGGGACGTTGTTCGACCAGTCGGAGAACCGTTCGCGCAAGCTCGGCGCCAAGGCCAGCTACGAACGCGCGGTTCCGGGGTTCGAGGCGCTGGTCGCGACGATCGGCTTCGACGCGCTGTTCGACAAGACCGAACAACGGCTGATCGCGACGAACCGCATCTGGGTGCCGCCCGCCGATTTCCGCAGCCTGGCGCCGTTCGTGCAGGGCAATCTGAAGCTGGCGGACGGGCTGGTCCGCGTTGCCGGCGGCGCGCGATGGGAGAATGTGCAGGTTCGCATCGACGATTTCCGCACGCTGGCGTCGACCACCTATGACGGCCGGAATGCGCGAACCTTTGGCGGCGTGGCGGTGACGGGGGGCAAACCTAGGTTCAGCGACGTGCTGTTCAACGGCGGGGTGATCGTCGAGCCGCTGACCGGCGTCCGCGCCTATGCCAGCTATGCCCAAGGGTTCACCATGGCCGATATCGGGCGCATCACCCGCGCGATATCGACGCCGGGCGTGCGGCTGGACGATTTCCTCGACATCCAGCCGGTCGTGTCGAACAACCGCGAGGTCGGCGTCGAGGTGAAGCGCGGGCCGCTGGACGCCGGGGCGACCTATTTCTGGTCGTCGAGCGACCGGGGGCAGCTGCTCGTCGCGCAGGGCAACGGCATTTTCGAGGTGCAGCGTCAGCGGGTCGAGATACAGGGGCTGGAAGTCAATCTGGCGGTGCAGACGCCGCTGCCAGGGCTGAAGCTGTCGACCGGCTATGCCCATATCCTCGGGCGCTATGACAGCGACCGCAGCCCGCCGGACGGCGTGGTCGATACCGACCTAGACGGGACCAATATTTCGCCCGATCGGCTGAACCTTGCCGCCGACCTCGCGTCCGGGCCGGTGACCGCGCGGGTGCAGACGCAGGTATATCTGTCGCGCAATTTCCGCGGCAAGGCGAACCCCAGCCCCGACAATAATTTCGGCGGCTATGACGTGACCGATGCATCGATCCGGTATCAGACGAAATTCGGTGGCCTGTCGCTCAGTGCCCAGAATATCTTCGACCGCTTCTATATCGACTATAACAGCGACACCCGCCTGCCGAGCGACAATTTCGCGTTCTTTGCGGGGCGCGGGCGCACCTTTACGCTCGGGTGGGATATGCGGTTCTGAGGGCTGGACAGCGGGGCGGGGCGGCGGCTAGTCGCCCGGCCCATGCCTGTCATTGCCACCATCATGAATTCGACCACTGGCCAGCCGATCCAGAAGATGACCTTCGGCCGCATGCCGAAGCCCTGGGCTTCGTTCAATCTGGAGACCGGCGAGCTGGTCACCGCTGACCGGGTCGATATCGGCAAGCCCGCGCCGGGCAAGGTGGTGGTGCCGGTATCGGTGTGGGTCACGCCCAAGAAATAACCCCTCCCGGCGGGTGTGCCGGAAGGGGTCGGATCGCTCAACCGCAGACGCGGCGGCCGTTGCGGATGACGTAGCGGCAGGGACCGCGATAATCGACGCCCTGCGCCGCGGCCTCGCGCGACCAGCCGGGGATCACCCGTTCGCCGCGATGGCCGTAGCGGTCGCCGCGCCGCGCGTCCCAGCGACGACGATCGTCCCAACGGCGGCGGTCGTTCCATGCGCGGCGATTGTCCCAGCCGCGCCGGTCGTTCCAGCCGCGACGATTGTCCCAATGGCGCCGGTCGTCCCAGCGGCGATTGTCGTGATGCGCACGCGGGCCGTGGTCGCGGTGCGCATGGCGGCCGGGCTGAGCGTCGGCCACGGCGGGAACGGCGGTCAGGCCGGCGATGGTCAGGCCGATACCGGCGAAAATGTTCATCAACTGCTTCATGATCGCTTCCTCTCTGCCCCTGTCTGGCGGGATTCGGCTGAACCCATGCTGGACAGGATTGACAGCAGTCAGAAAGACTTGGTTCGCATCGATGGTTCCCGATTCGGGGAAGGCGTCAATAGGCTGGTTGCCACATCCGCGCCGCAATCGTGTCGCGGTCGATCGCTGCGTCGGGTGCCGCGACCTTGTCGGCAACCGCCTGAGCGGCGACGACCACGGCGATGTCGAGCGCGACATCTCGCAGCCGCTCGATCGGTGGCAGCAGCGTGTCGTCGCCCCCCATCGCGCCCAGTGCACGCGCGGCGGCCATGAACATCCCGTCGGTGATCGTATGCGCCTGCGCCGCCAACGCGCCCAGCCCGACGCCGGGGAAGATATAGACGTTGTTGACCTGGGTGACGCCGGTGATGCCGAACGGGCTGCCGGTCCCGATCACCGCGCGTCCGGCGCTCCAGCGGGTCAGATCGGTCGGATGCGCCTCCGCGCGCGACACCGGGTTGGACAGCGGAAAGATGACCGGCCGCTCGACCGCCTGCGCCATGGTGCGGACGACCGCCTCGCTGAACGCGCCATGCTGTCCCGACGCGCCGATCAGGACGGTCGGATGGATGTTGGCGACCGTGTCGAACAGGTCGATGTCACCATGGGCGGTGCGGGTCCAGCCTTCCACCTCGGCCGGATCGCGCGCATAGCTGCGCTGCCCGGCCGACAGGTCGCCCATGTCGGACAGGATCAGCCCGTTGCGGTCGACCGCCCAGATGCGCCCGCGCGCCTGTTCGGCGTCGAGGCCATCGGCCTTCAACGCCTGCACCAGCATGTCGGCGATGCCGCATCCGGCGGCGCCGGCGCCGAACAGCACGATCCGTTGTTCGCCAAGCGGTGCGCCGGTCCGGCCGATCGCCGACAGCAGCGTCCCGACCGCCGTGGCGGCGGTACCCTGAATGTCGTCGTTGAAGCTGAGCAGGCGGTTGCGATAGCGGTCCAGGAGTTTGTAGGCGTTGTGTCCGGCAAAATCTTCCCACTGGAGCAACACGCCCGGGAAGCGGTCGGCGACGGCGGTTACGAAGTCTTCGACGAACGCGTCATATTCGGCGCCGCGGATGCGCGGGTGGCGCCAGCCGACATAGAGCGGGTCTTCGCGGCGTTCGGCATTGTCGGTGCCGACGTCGAGGAGGATCGGCAGGACCTCCGACGGATGGATCCCGGCGCAGGCGGTGTAGAGCGCGAGCTTGCCGATCGGGATGCCCATGCCGCCCGCGCCCTGATCGCCGAGGCCCAGGATGCGTTCGCCATCGCTGACGACGATCACCTTTACCCGGTCGAGCGCGGGATCGCCCAGGATTTCGGCGATGCGGTGGCGGTTGGGCCAGGAGAGGAACAGCCCACGCGGCCGCCGCCAGATTTCGCTGAAGCGTTCGCAGCCCTCGCCGACCGTCGGCGTATAGACCAGCGGCAGCATGGCGGGCAGGTCGCGCTGCACCATCGCGTGGAACAGGATCTCGTTCGAATCCTGCAATTCGCGCAGGAAGCTGTAGCGATGAAAGTCGTCCGGCATGCCGGCCAGCGCCCGCTGCCGCCGTTCGATCTGGCTGTCGAGCGTGCCGACATGCGGCGGAAGCAGCCCGTGCAGTCCCCATTGGTCGCGTTCCGCTTCGGTAAAGGCGGTGCCCTTGTTGGTCAGCGGATCGGCGAGCAGCGCGCGGGCGGCGGCATGGGCGGCGGGGGACATCGGCGGACCCTTCGGTATCGGAAACAAAAAAGTAGCGCCCCGGCGGGGTCCGCCGGAGCGCCAGGCTGCTCTAGGAACTCAGAAGCGGAAGCTGATCCAGCCGGCGAGGAAGTCGGAGCTTTTGTAGTTCGCATCGGTCAGCGCCGGACCGGCGATCAGATGTTCGTAGCGTGCGGTGATGCTGACCCGCGGGCTGATCGGATAAATCGCCTGGAAGCGGATCGTGTCCGCGATCTTGCGCGAATTGCCCAGCTGCGTGCCGGCAAAGGCCTGTCCGTTGGCACGATAGACCGCGTCGTTCAGGCTGTCGCGCCACGACAGCTGATATTCGGCGGCGATGCGCAGCTTCGAGGTCGGCTGGAACTGGACGCTCGGCGCGAACGCGATCAGGTTGGTCGGCGTCGCATAGAGCTGATAGCTGTAATAGATGTTGTTGCCGAACGGCGCGAGCGACGTCTTGAGCGTCCCGTTGCCATAGGCGCCGCCGCCGCTGGCATAGTCGAAGTGGAAGCCGACGCGCGGCGCGGTCTTCGACTTGCCGACCTTGTAGGTCTGCTGCAGCAGGACCAGCCATGCCGAGATCGGGCGGTTCTGGAACTCGCCGCCCTGATAGTTGACCGTCCAGTCGAGATTGACCGGGCCGGTATCGCCATAAAGGTGCAGGCCGTAGAATTTGCGGACTTCCTCCGCCGTGCGGCCGCCCCAGACGGCGTTGCTGTTGCGCAGCCGCCAGACGAAGGGATCGAAGAACAGGTTCGATCCGCCGAGGAACGTCTTAGGAATGACGAAGCCTGCCGTCGCACCGGAGAAACGACGGTTGCGGTCGATGATGTCGTCGCCGGTGCCGCCGACGCCGAGGCGGGTCGTGTAGTAGTCGAACACGTCGCCGCGGATCGTATCGCCCTTCGCCCACGCCCGCACGCCGTTATACACGAAGAAGATCGTGTTGTTGTCGCGCGGCACGACCATCAGGTTCGGACCGTCGGCAAAGGTCTGTCGACCATAGCGCACGCCCAGATCGACCCCGCCGACCGTCCCGGTCACGTCGACGAAGCTCTGCTGCACGACCAGATCGTTGTGCAGCTGCCCGGCCTTCACCCCCAGATTGCGTCCCGACATGCCGGCATGCGCCAGTTCGCCGTACAGCCGGACATGTTCGCCCAGATGCAGGTCGGCACCGCCGACGACGCGGAAAATGTCCTGCCGCTGCGCCTCGCGGTCGCGCAGGTTGGGATTGGTCGTCAGGTTGACGCGGGCGCGGAACTCGCCCGACAGCGTCAGATAGACATCGTCGCCGGCGATCGGAATGTATTTGAGCTGGTCGAGAATGTCGTCGCGCTTCTTGGGATCGCGAAACCTGGTCCAGTCCTCGGCCCAGCGCGACTGGTTGTAGCCGCCGGCGGTGACGCCGTCGCCGATACCGGCGGTCGGATATTCCTGGGCGACCGGGCGGGCATTGCCCCGATCGGCGACCTGGCTGGCGATCGTGCTGGTCGTGGTCGGGATCGCGGGTTCGGTCGCGAATGCGGGAGCGATGGTCGATGCGACGATCGGGGCAGCGGCACACAGCCGCAACAAGGTCTTCATCTTGGCATACCTTTGTTCGCCCGGGGGCGAGAACGTCGGTGCCGGTCCGGGGATCGCCCGGACCGGCACATAGGGAGTTACTCGGCGGGAACTGCGCCTTCGGGCATCTGATCGACCCGCACGCTGCGACCGGCCAGAGCCTCGTCGAACTGGTGCTTGTCGAGCTTGCCTTCCCATTTTGCGACGACAACGGTTGCTACTGCGTTACCGATGAAGTTCGTCAGGCTGCGGCACTCGCTCATGAAGCGATCGACGCCGAGGATCAGCGCCATGCCGGCAACCGGGACCGTGGGGACGATCGACAGCGTGGCGGCGAGCGTGATGAAGCCCGCGCCGGTGACGCCCGCCGCACCCTTCGACGACAGCATCGCGACGGCGAGCAGCAGGATCTGCTGGCTGAGGGTCAGTTCCACGTTGCACGCCTGGGCGATGAACAATGCGGCCATGGTCATGTAGATGTTGGTGCCGTCGAGGTTGAACGAATAGCCGGTCGGAACGACAAGGCCGACGATCGACTTCGGGATGCCGGCACGCTCCATCTTCTCGATCAGCGAGGGCAGCGCGCTTTCCGACGACGAGGTTCCGAGCACCAGCAGCAGTTCGGCCTTCAGGTACGAAATCAGCTTGAAGATCGAGAAGCCGCAGAAATGCGCGACCGCACCCAGCACCACCGTCACGAACAGGAAGGCGGTGAGGTAGAAGGTGCCGACCAGCGCGGCGAGGCTGGACAGCGTGCCGATGCCGTATTTGCCGATGGTGAACGCCATCGCGCCGAACGCGCCGATCGGGGCCGCCTTCATGACGATCGCGACGACCTTGAAGAAGGCGATCGAGATGTCGTTCAGCGCGTCGAGCACGCGTTCGCCCTTGTCGCCGATCATGGCGAGGCCGATGCCGAACAGGATCGCGACGAACAGCGTCTGGAGGATGTTGCCTTCGGTCAGCGCCGAGATGAAGGTGTCGGGAATGACGCCCATCAGGAAGCCGGTGATCGTCGAATCATGCGCCTTTTCGGCATATTCGGTGATCTTCGACGTATCGAGCGTCGACGGGTCGATGTTGAGGCCCGCACCCGGCTGCACGACGTTGCCGACGATCATGCCGATGATGAGCGCGAGCGTCGAGAAGGTCAGGAAGTAGGCGAACGCCTTGCCCGCGACGCGACCGACGCTGGCGAGGTCGCGCATCCCGGCGATGCCGGTGACGATGGTCAGGAAGATCACCGGGGCGATGATCATCTTCACCAGCTTGATGAAGGCATCACCGATCGGCTTCAGCGCTTCGCCGGTCGACGGATAGAAGTGGCCGAGCAGGACGCCGGCGACGATGGCGATCAGCACCTGGACGTACAGATGCTTGTACCATGGTTTCGCGGCGGGCGGCACGGGCGGGTGGGCGGTGTCGGTGGCAAGTATCATGCGGCGACCTTTCATCCTCTGGCTGCGCCGGTCCGACTCTTCATGGCGGTTGGCGCTTCTGGGACGATTTAACCGCACGCAATCCAGCTTGTCGTGATTGCAATCGTGTTTGCTAAGTCGTTGACAAACAGTGATTGTGTATTCCGCCATGGTAGATTTTGCGTAGATTTTTGCCAAGACTAAAGTCTAATGTGCAGAATATTGCACATGGGCGGTGCCGCTCGTACAAGGCGGCGATGCGCAGCCTTGGCCGTACCTGGTGGATTGGATGGATATTGGGCGGCCTGCTGCTCAGCGCCGCGATGGCGGCTGCGGTCGGCCGCTTCGTCGAGCAGCGGGCCCAGGCCGAATCGCTTGCCAAGATCGAGAGCGACGCGCGGCTGCGCCAGGTCCTGCTGACCAGCGAGATCGCCCGGTTCCGTCTGTTGCCGCTGGCGCTGTCCGACGACCGCGACGTGGTGGCGGCGGTGCGCGGGGGCGATGCCGCGCGGCGCGCACTCGACCGGAAACTGGCGGCGCTGGCGCAGTCGACCTCGGCCAGCGTGATCTATGTCATCGGGCGCGACGGGCTCGCGATCGCGGCGAGCAATTGGGACGATCCGCAGAGCTTCGTCGGCAACGACTATAATTTCCGTCGCTATTATCGCGACGCAGTGCGGACCGGGGCGGGGACGCAGTTCGCGCTGGGCACGGTCAGCCGTCGTCCCGGCCTCTATCTCAGCCGCCGGACCGCCGATGGCGGCGTCGTCGTGGTGAAGCTGGAATTCGACCGGATCGAGAGCGAATGGCGCGCGGCGGGCGGCATCACCTTCGTCACCGATGCCGCCGGGGTGGTGCTGATTTCCAGCGATCCGCGCTGGCGTTTCGCGACGACGCGGCCGATCGAGCCGGCGGTCGCCGCCGCAGTGCGCGCCGATAGCGGGGCGGCGGCGCTGAAACGCCCGCCGTTCGCGATCCTCGACGATGCGCTGCGGCTGAACGGGCAGCGCGGGACGCTGCAGCATGCGGTGACGCCAGCGGGGGACGAGGGGTGGCAGGTGCATCTGGCGATGCCGCTGCCCCCGACGATCGGCAGCGCGGTGCGGACCAGCGCGCTGGCGGCGGCGGCGGTGACGCTGGCGCTGATCGGGGCGCTGTGGGGATTGCGCGAACGGTCGCGGCGCCGCGCGATGCGCACGATCGAGCTGGAGGCGGCGGTCGCCGACCGGACCAGCGCGTTGCGCACCGAAATCGAGGAGCGCGCCGCCGCGGAGGCGCGCGCGGCCGAGCTGCGCGAAGGATTGCGCCAGGCGAACCGGCTCGCCGCGCTGGGGCAGATTACTGCCAGCGTGGCGCATGAAACGGCACAGCCGGTGGCGGCGATCCGCAACTATGTCGCCGCCGCGCGCCAGTTGCTGATGCGCGGCGACATGCGCGCGGTGGACGATAATCTGGGCGCGATCGCGCGGCTGACCGACCGTATCGGGCTGGTCACCGCCGAATTGCGCGGCTTCGCGCGCAAGGGCAGCGGCACGATCGGCCCGATCCGGCTGGCGGATGTGATCGACGGCGCGCGGCTGATCCTGAAGGAACGCCTGTCCGAGGTGACGTTCGTCGTGCCGCCGATTTCGGACGAACTGATGGTGGTCGCCGGGCGGGTGCGGCTGGAGCAGGTGCTGGTCAACCTGTTGCAGAATGCGATCGAGGCGCTGGCGGCGACACCCGACCCGTGCATCGCGATCGAGCTGGAGGTCGAGGCGGAGATGGTCTCGCTGATCGTCGCCGACAACGGGCCGGGCATCGATCCGGATGTCGCCGAGCGGATCTTCACCCCGTTCGTTACCAGCCGGGAAACCGGGCTGGGGCTGGGGTTGGTGATCGCGCAGGATATCATGACCGATCTGGGCGGCACGCTGCGGCTGTTGCCCTCGGAGCGCGGCGCGCGGTTCGCGCTCACCCTGCGGCGCGTGCCGTGAGTGGGGCAGGTGGGCGCGTCGCGCTGGTCGAGGATGACGACGACCTGCGCGCATCGACCGCGCAGTTGCTGACGCTGGCCGGGTTCGACGTGGTGGCTTTTCCGGCGGCGCCGCCCGCGCTGCTCGCGATCGACGCCGATTTCGAGGGGATCGTCGTCACCGACGTGCGGATGCCGCACATGTCGGGGATCGAACTGTTCCGCACCCTGCGCGAACGCGATCCGACGCTGCCGGTCGTTCTGGTGACCGGTCATGCCGATGTCGAAACCGCGGTCGATGCGATCAAGAACGGCGCATGGGATTTCCTGTCCAAGCCGTTCGATCCCGACGCGCTGATCGCGGCCGCCACCCGCGCGATGGCGGCGCGGGCACTCGCGCTCGACAATCGCCGCCTGCGTGCCGAGGCGGCGGGCGGCGAGGACATGGTGTTGGTCGGCCGGTCACCCGCCATCGCCCGGCTGCGCGAGATGATCCCGGTGCTGGCCGATGCCGATATCGACCTGCTGATCGAGGGGGAGACGGGGACGGGCAAGGAACTGCTCGCCCGCGCCATCCACCGGGCGGGGCGGCGGGCGCGGCATCGCTTCGTCGCCATCGCCTGTGCCGCGCTGCCCGGGCCGGCGATCGAGGACGAATTGTTCGCCAGCGTGGGCGATCGCGGCATCGTCGGCGCGCAGCGCGGTACGCTTTTCCTCGACGATATCGACCAGGCGTCGCGCGGATTGCAGGGGCGGCTGACGCAGGTGATCGAGGACCGGGCGATCCGGGGTCCGCGCGATGCGGTGCCGGTGGATATCCGCGTCATCGCGACGGCGGCGGAAGAGGCGCAGCGTGGGCCGGATGCGATCGCACCGGCGCTGCTCTATCGCTTGGCCGCGGTACGGCTGCGGATGCCGCCGCTGCGCGAACGGCGCGACGACGTGCCGCTGCTGTTCGCGCATCTGGTCGATCAGTCGGCCAAGCGGCTGCGGCGCGAGGTGCCGCCGCTGACCCATGGCGCGCGCGACCTGCTGGCGCGCCACGACTGGCCGGGGAATGTGCGCGAACTGGCGCACTTCGCCGACCGGTTCGTGCTGAGGCTGGAGGGCGATGGGGGCGAAGGGGGCGGGAGCGACGCCACGCGTCCGCTGCCCGAACGGATCGCCGCGTTCGAGCGCGAGGCGATCCTGTCCGCGATCGCCGCGACCGGCGGCGAGATCGGCGCGGCGATCGAGCGGCTGGGGATCCCGCGCAAGACCTTCTATTACAAGGTGCAGCGGCTGGGCATCGACCTGAAGTCGGTGCGCGGCCAGTCCTGAACGCCGGTCAGTCCAGCCCGTCGTCCGTGACATAGGCGAGGCCGGCGCGGGCCTCCAGCGCGGCACGGTCGCGCATCACGATCCGCCCGCGCGAACAGCGGACCATGTGCTCACCCTCTAGGATATGCAGGCAATCGGTGACCGTCGCGCGGCGCAGGTTCAGCGTGGCGGCGATCGACGCATGGGTGACCGACATGGTGTCGCCATCGATCCGGTCGTCGATCATCAGCAACAGGCGGGCGATGCGCCGTTCGGGCACGTCGCGCAGCGCCGATGCGAGCGTCCGCGCGATCTGCATCGAAAAGCGCTGGCCGAAGCTCAGGATCGCCTTCAACAGCGCGCTGTCCTCGTTCGCGGCATCGACGACGGCGGTCGCCGGGATGACGATCGCGCTGCCGGCCTGGATATGCGCACGGGCGGTGAACGGGGTCGGCTGGTCGCTGAACAGCCGCGACCAGCCGACCACGCCGTCGCGCCCGATCATGCCGACGTCCTGCGACGACCCGCCGGTCGACAGCGACAGCATCGCCGGCGCCCCTTCGGGAAAGACCAGCCGGTCGATCGGCTCGCCGCTGCGCGTAAGAATATCGCCAGGTTGTAAAATGACGCGACTGGCCACCGACGCCAATTTACGCCGGGTGTCGGGACGCATGGCGCCCAACAGCCTGTTGTCGGTCGTAGGCAGGGTAGTAGATGTCTCGCCCACGCGATCGATATTCACTGCGAAAGCCATTTCGCGTCTTTTGCCTGCAAGATTTGAGGCAATCCAGTCACCCCGGGCATCTTGTACGGAACCGTACATCCACCTTTGGCACGCATCGTTTGTCATTTACGGTTCGTTAGGTCGTGACAACGATCCAGGGAGACGGTGTCATGGACGAGCAAATGTCAGTGACGCACGCGTTCGATGCGCGGGCGAAGCGGCGTGAGGAACGGCGCGATTTCTTCAAGATGCTGGGCGGCGCTGCAGCAGTTGGCAGCGCCGCTTTTGTTATGGCGCAGTCCGGGGAAGCACAGGCGCAAAGCGGTCCGACCGATGCGGACATTCTGAACTTTGCGCTGAACCTCGAATATCTCGAAGCGCAATTCTACTATTTCGCGGCGTTCGGCAGCGGGCTTCCCAACTCCATCCTCACCGGCACCGGCGCGCAAGGGGCGGTCACCGGCGGGCGGCAGGTCACCTTCTCCGACACCTTGGTCGCGCAATATGCCCGCGAGATCGCGGCCGACGAACGTGCGCATGTCGAATTCCTGCGCACGGCGCTGGGCAGCGCGGCGGTCGCGCAGCCGGCGATTGACATCAGCGCATCGGCGAACGGTGCCTTCTCCGCCGCCGCACGCGCGGCGGGGCTGATCGGGGCGGGCGCATCGTTCGACCCTTATGCCAGCGACGAGAATTTCCTGCTGGGCGCGTTCATCTTCGAAGATGTCGGCGTCACCGCCTATAAGGGTGCGGCGCCGCTGCTGAGCAGCAAGACCTTCCTCGAAGCCGCCGCCGGCATCCTCGCGGTCGAGGCCTATCACGCCGCGATCGTGCGCACGACGCTCTATGCGAAGGGGATTGCGACGCCATCGGCGCAGCTGATCCAGGCGACCGATGCTATTTCGAACGCGCGCGACAGCCTCGACGGCACGACCGATCTCGACCAGGGCCTGTCCCCGCTGTCGAGCAACCCGAATGCCAGCAATATCGCGCCGCTCGACGCGAACGGCATCGCCTTCAGCCGGTCGGCCGGACAGACGCTCAACATCGTCTATCTCAACAACGCTCAGGTGAATGGCGGCGGTTTCTTCCCGAACGGGGTGAATGGCACCATCCGCGCCAGCGCCGCCAACTGAACCTGAGGAGAGACATCATGCAAAACGATCCGATCCTGCAGGTCCTCGAAGCCTGCGACCAGCGGCGCAACGCGCGCCGCGAGTTCATGCGCTATGCCGGCGGTGCCGCGATCGCCACGGCGGGCGCATCGGTACTGGCCGCGTGCAGCGACAGCGGCGGCGGCTTCATCACCCCCGGGCCGACGCCTACGCCGACCCCGACCGCGACGACGGCGCTGACCGATGCCGATGTGCTGAACTTCGCGCTGAACCTCGAATATCTCGAAGCGCAATTCTATTCCTTTGCCGCGACCGGCGCGGGCCTGCCGAACAGCAGCCTGAGCGGAACGGGCACGCAAGGGGCGGTCAGCGGCGGGCGGCAGGTGACGTTCACCGATCCGCTGGTGGCGCGCTATGCGCGTGAAATCGCGGCGGACGAAATCGCGCACGTCAACTTCCTGCGCACCGCGCTCGGGTCGGCGGCGGTGGCGCAGCCGGCGATCGATATCGGCGTGACCGCGACCAGCGCCTTTTCGAATGCGGCACGCGCCGCCGGGCTGATCGGGGCGGGCGCGGCATTCGACGTGTACGCCAATGACGAGAACTTCCTGCTTGGCGCGTTCATCTTCGAAGATGTCGGCGTCACCGCCTATAAGGGTGCCGTCGGTTTCGTCAGCAACAAGACGTTCCTTGAGGCGGCGGCGGGCATCCATGCGGCGGAAGCCTATCATGCGGGCCTGGTCCGGACCGTGCTGTACCGCAAGGGCGTGGCGACTCCGTCGCTGATCGACGCGACCGAAGCGATCTCGACGGCGCGCGACAGCCTCGATGGCAGCAGCGACCTCGACCAAGGGATTCGCGCGACCGGCAGCGGCAATGCAACCGCGTCGAACATCGTGCCGACCGATGGCAGCGGCATCGCGTTCAGCCGGACTCCGGGACAAGTGCTGAACATCGTCTATCTCGATCGGACGGCCAAGACGGCAGGCGGGTTCTTCCCGAACGGCGTCAATGGCACGATCCGCTCCAGCGCGGCGAATTAAGGGAGAGGGCGGCGTTCCGCGTGTCGGGACGCCGCCTTCGCTCAGTTGCCGGGGGTGCCGACCAGTCGCTGATAGGCTTCCTCAGGCGGGCCATAGGTCATGGCCGCCATCTCCAACAGCTTTTCGCGGTCGCGGACGATCACCCGGCCGCGGACCGATTTGATGGCGAGCGTTTCTTCCAATCTATGCAGCGCGTCGGTAATGCTGCTGCGGCGGACCGCCAGCATGAGCCGAAACTCCTCATGCGTCATCGAGATTTCGTCACCGCGTACCCGGTCGTGGTACAGCAGGATCCAACGCGCCAGCCGCCGTTCGACCGGGTGCGACAGTGCCGACACGACCGTCCGGCCCATCTGGATCAGGAACACCTGGATGAAGCGGAGTAGCGCGGCGCGCAGCGTATCGCTGCGTTCGACAGCCGCGAGCAGCCGATCGGCCGGTATCCGGAGCGCCGTGCCCGGTTCGGCGCGCAGCACGACGTCGTGCGGCGACCGGTCGTCGCCCAGCAGGATCGGCCAGCCGACATAGCCGTCCGCGCCGAGCAGGCCCACGGCATGCTGCCGTTCGCCGTCGATGACTTCCAGCACGGCGGCGATCCCGCCTTCGAGGAAGTAGACATAATCGATCGACTGATCGACGGTGAGCAAAGTGTCCCCGACGACCAGCGAGACCCGTTCGAGGTCGGGGGCGAGCAGGGCGCGGTCCGACGTCGTCAACGCGGCGAGCAGCCGGTTTTCGCCGCCTTCGCTGACCGGGGTGGCAGGGCGGTCGGCAATGTCACTCGATAGGGTCATCATGGCGGCCATTTTCCACGCGTTCGGCGACAACGCAATTGCGAACCGGTCGGTTCGATCCGCATTGCCGTTTGCCCGCGCCTTGCATAGACAGGGCGCGACCGTGCCGAGCCTTCACGCCCTTGCCAATCCACGACGATTCCTAGCGATCGCCCGCCCGCTGACCCCGATCCTGGTCGGGGCGGGGGCGGCGTTGTTCGCGTTCGGTTGCTGGGCCGGATTGACGCAGACCCCGGCGGATTATCTGCAGGGCGAGAGCGTCCGCATCCTCTATGTCCATGTACCCGCCGCGTGGCTGGGGATGGGCGGATGGTCGAGCCTGGCGATCGCCAGCATCGTCTATCTGGTCTGGCGGCACCCGTTGGCGGCCGTTGCCGCGCGCGCGATCGCGTTGCCTGGGGCGCTGTTCACCGCGCTGTGCCTGGTGACCGGTTCGATCTGGGGGCGACCGACCTGGGGGACATGGTGGCAATGGGACGGGCGGCTGACGTCGATGCTGCTGCTGTTCTTCGTGTATTTAGCCTATCTGGCACTCGCCCGTGCCGATGCCGATCGCGACGGCGACGGGCGTATCCCGGCACTGTTCGGTATTGCCGGGACGGCATTGTTGCCGGTCATCCGCTATTCGGTGCTGTGGTGGCGGACGCTGCATCAGGGGCCGAGTATCACGCTGACCAAATCGACCATCGACCCGACGATCCTGTGGCCGCTGTTCTTCACGGCGGGCGGCGCGAGCCTGTTGTTCGGTGGGGTCGTGCTGATGCGGATGCGGACCGATCTGGCCCGGATCAAGGCGGAGGCGCGGATGCGTCGGCGGGCGGCGGCATGAACCATTGGGCGTTCATTGCGGCGGCGTATGGGGTCACGCTGGGCGGGATCGCCGCGATCACCATTGCTTCATGGGTGGCGATGCGCCGCGCGGAGCGGGGATGAGTCCGAAACGGCAACGCATGACGCTGGCTTTGCTGGCGGTGGTCGCGATCGTCGGCGCGGTGCTGCTCGCCATGTCGGCGCTGGGTGAGGAAGCGGCGTTCTTCTACGCACCCGCCGATGCCGCCGCCGCGCCGATCGACAAGCCGGTGCGGCTGGGCGGGATGGTCGCGGCAGGATCGGTCCGTCGGGCGGCAGATGGCGTGACGATCCATTTCACCGTGACCGATGGCAAGGCGACCGTGCCGGTGCGCTTCGCCGGGATCGTCCCCGACCTGTTCCGCGAAGGATCGGGCGTCGTGGCCGAGGGACGGTTCGTGGCAGGCGGCGGGTTCGTCGCCGACAATCTGCTCGCCAAGCACGACGAACGCTACATGCCGCCGCAGGTAGCGGGCAAGATGCACAAGAGCGAGAGCACCGCCCCATGAGCGATCGCAACCGATGATTGCCGAGGCTGGTCTTGCCGCCTTGTGGCTGGCGGCGGCGATGGCGTTGCTGCAACTGGCGATGGCGGCGATCGCGCTGACGTCGCGCGAGGCGGAGCCGCCGGCGATCGTGCGGGAGTTGCTGGCGGCGGTGCGGCCGGTCGCGGTAGCGCAGGGGCTGCTGGCGGCCGGGGCGTTTGCGGCGCTGATCGTGCTGTTCGCGAGGACCGACCTGTCGGTGCTGCTGGTCGCCGAAAATAGCCATTCGGCCAAGCCGATGCTGTACAAGATCGCGGCGACCTGGGGCAATCACGAAGGGTCGATGCTGCTGTGGGTCACGGTGCTGGCGGTGGCCGGGGCGGGGATCGCGCTGTTCGAACGGTTGCTGGCGACGCGTACCCATGCCGCGACGCTGGCAGCGCAGGCGGCGATTGCGGCCGGCTTCTACGCATTTCTGCTGTTCGCCTCCAATCCCTTTGCCCGGCTGTCGCCTGTACCGCGCGACGGGCTGGGCCTCAACCCGTTGTTGCAGGACCCCGGCCTCGCCTTCCATCCGCCGACGCTCTACCTCGGCTATGTCGGGTTGTCGGTGGCATTTTCCTTCGCGGTCGGCGCGCTGATCACCCGCGATGTCGGCCGTGATTTCGCGCGGGCGATGCGGCCATGGGTGCTGGGGGCGTGGATTTTCCTGACGATCGGGATCACGGCGGGCAGCTACTGGGCCTATTATGAGCTCGGCTGGGGCGGCTGGTGGTTCTGGGACCCGGTCGAGAATGCGTCGCTGATGCCGTGGCTGGCGGCGACCGCGCTGCTCCATTCGGTGACGGTGCTAGCGACGCGCGATGGGCTGCGGGCATGGACGATCATGCTGTCGGTCGTCGCCTTTTCGATGTCGATGGTCGGTACGTTCCTGGTGCGATCGGGCATTTTGACCAGCGTTCACGCCTTTGCGGTCGATCCGACGCGGGGCGGGTTCATTTTGGCGCTGCTGATCCTCTATATCGGCGGAGCATTGGCGCTGTTCGCGTTCCGGGTCGGGACGGTGCGGCAGGGGGCGTTGTTCGAGCCGGTTAGCCGCGAGGGCGGGCTGGTGCTCAACAACCTGCTGCTGTCGGTCATCCTCGGCATCGTGCTGATCGGGACGCTGTACCCGTTGGTCGCGGAGGCGTTCGGGGTGCAGCTCTCGGTCGGGCCGCCCTTCTTCAACCGCGCCGCCGGGCCGATCGCGTTGCTGCTGGTTGCGGGCATGGCGGTCGGGCCGTTGCTGCGGTGGCGCCGGGATCGGGGCGCGGCGGTGCTGCGCCGGGTCGCGGTGCCGGCCGGGGTGACGCTGGTCGTGCTGATCGCGGCGGTCGCGTTCGTCGACAGCGGGTGGTTGCCGAAGTTCGGGTTGGCGCTGGCCGCCGGGCTGGCGGCCGCCAGCGTCCTGCCGCTGGTCGGGCGGAGCCCGTGGCGGACGCCGCTGCCGATCTGGGGCATGGTCGTCGCGCATCTGGGCATCGCGGTCAGCCTAGCGGGCATGGCGAGCGACAGCGCGTTTACGCAGGAACGGCTGGTCGCCGCTGCGCCGGGCGAACACCACAAGGTCGGACCGTTTGACGTGCGCTTCGATGGGATCAAGCCGGTGGTCGGCGATAACTGGTCGGCGGTGCAGGGGCGGCTGACCGTCACGCGCGGAGCGGGCGGGGCGTTCGTGATGCGGCCCGAACAGCGCTTCTTCGCCAATCCGCCGACCGAAACGAGCGAGGCGGCGCTGGCGACCTATTGGGACGGGCAGCTCTATGCCGTGCTCGGCCGCGACGATGCCGGCGGGCGGCGGCAATTGCGGCTGTGGTGGAAGCCGTTCGTGACGCTGATCTGGGCCGGTGGCGGATTGATTGCTTTGGGCGGGGCGATCGCGCTGGTCGGGCGCGTGCGGCGGCGGCAGGCGCGATGAACCGTCGCCTGCTCTGGCTTCCGCTGCTCGCCTTCGTCGCGATTGCCGGGCTGTTCGCGTGGATGCTGCCGCAGCACAGCGACCGGCAGGTGCGTTCCCGACTGGTCGGCAAGCCGCTGCCCCAGTTCAGCCTGGCCCCGGCCGCTCCGGGCAAGCCGGGATTGACGACCGCGATGTTTCAGGCCGGCAAGCCGCGGCTGTTGAATGTCTTCGGCAGCTGGTGCGTGCCCTGCGCCGCCGAAGCACCGCAGCTGGCGAAGCTGGCACAGGCGGGCGCGACGATCGACGCCATCGCGATCCGCGATACGCCGGCCGATGTTGCGCGGTTCCTGTCGACCAATGGCGATCCCTTTGCGGCGATCGGCGACGATCGCAACAGTTCGGTGCAGTTGGCATTGGGATCGTCCGGCGTTCCGGAAACCTTCGTCATCGACGGACAGGGACGGATCGCGCACCAGCATATCGGGGCGATCCGCGACGAGGATGTGCCGGTCCTGCTCGACAAATTGAAGTCCGCCCGATGAGGGCGCTGTTCGTCCTGGCGCTGCTGATCGCGCCCCCGGCGCTGGCCCAGTCGCGTGTGCCGCCTCCGGCACTGGCCGATACGCAACTGGCCGATCCGGCCCAGGAGCGAGCGGCCAAGGCATTGATGGAAACGCTGCGGTGTCTCGTCTGCCAGGGGCAGTCGATCGCCGACAGCGACGCCGACATGGCCGCCGACATGCGCGCACTGGTCCGGCAGCGGATCGCAGCGGGGGAGCGGCCGGTCGCGGTGCGCGACTGGCTGATCGAACGCTATGGCAACTATGTCAGCTATGACCCGCCGCTGTCGGGTGCGACGGGGCCGCTATGGCTGGCGCCGATCGTGCTGCTGGCGATCGGTGGTCTGCTCGCCCGGCGCAGCTTGAAGGGGCGTCGGCGATGAACGGTTGGCTGATCCTCGCGCTGTTGCTGATTGCCATCTTCGGGCTGCTGGTCATGGCGCGTGTCGCAAAGCCGTTATGGGGCTTTGTTGGCGCCACGCTGATGCTGGGCGCGGCAGGCTATGCGTGGCAGGGGAGCCCGACCCTGGCCGGCGTGCCGCGCGCGGCGGAGCGTAAGTTCGAGGCACCCGATATCGCGGCAGACGATTTGCGCGACGCGATCTGGGGGCGCTTTACCTATGATTACGCCTATGCGGTCGCGGCCGATGGTCTTGCCCGCGCGGGAGCGGCCCAGGCGGCGGTAAATGCGGTGCTGGGCGGGTTGCAGGGTGCCCCGAACAGCGGGCGGTTGTGGACCCGGTTGGGCACGGCGATCCTTGCCCATGACGGCGGGCAGGTACTCTCGCCCGCTGCCCGCACCGCCTTTGCCCGTGGGATCGCAACGGCGCCGGATCACCCCGGCCCCTATTTCTATTACGGCATGGCGTTGATCCAGACGGGCGACCTGCCCGGCGCGAAGCGAGCATGGCTCGCGGCGCTGGCGCGCACGCCGCGCAACGCATCCTATCGCGAGGACCTTGCGATGCGGCTGGTCCTGCTCGACCGGTTGATGGCAATGCGCCCGACCGCCCCGGCCCGATAGAGTCTGATCCACTCACGCGAAAATGTCATTCCCCCGGCCTTCGCCGAGATGACGCCCGTTTCGGAGGAGCTGGATCAGACTCCAGTCCGCCTGCCGTCCGCTCAGGCGCCGCGCCCGGTCTTTGCCTGCAACGCGTCGATCGCCTTGGACGCATCCGCCTTGGTCAGCGAATCGTCGAACGGCTCGCCCGCTTCTTCGCTTAGCGTCTTCAGATAGGACGCCTGGGCGCCGGTCATCGGTTCGTCGCCGGTCGTCCAGTCGTCCGGGTCCTTTTCGGCATTCGAAAAGGGTTCGCTCTTGGGGTTCGGGTGGTTGGTCATCGCAGAATTCCTTTCACCGCCACCAACCCGCGCGTTCCCAGTTCGTTCCGTCAGGTTACGGCGTTGCGGGCATGGTATCTGGGATCGTCCCAGCTGCGATCGTCGAGAATTCGCCGCAGGATATCGACCGCCCGCCACACATCGGCAAAGCCGATATAGAGCGGCGCGAACCCCAGCCGCAGCGCGTCGGGCGCGCGGAAATCGCCGATCACGCCGCGATCGATCAACGCCTGGCAGATTGCATAGGCATGGGGATGGCGGAACGATACATGGCTGCCGCGCCGGGCGGCATCGCGCGGGCTGATGAGCGTCAGCTCCGGGCATCGCGCCTCGACCAGCGCGATGCAGGAGTCGCCGAGCGCGCGGGACTTGGCGATCAGCGCATCCCGGTCGACGCCGTCGAATTGCGCAATTCCCTCTTCTAGCGCGGCAAGCGCGAGGATCGGTGGTGTCCCGCATTGGAAGCGCGAAATGTCGGCGGCCGGGGCGTAATCGTCGCTGAAATCGAACGGTGCGGCATGGCCCAGCCAGCCCGACAAGGGCGATCGCAATGTCGCATGGTGACGCTTTGCGACGTAGAGAAAGGCGGGCGCACCGGGGCCGCCGTTCAGATATTTATAGCCGCAGCCGACCGCCAGGTCGGCGTTGCAGCCCGTGAGGTCGAGCGGCACCGCGCCGACGCTGTGGCTGAGGTCCCACAGCACCAGCGCGCCCCGTGCCTGCGCGGCGGCGGTGATGCCGGCCATGTCGAGCATCGCGCCGCTCTTGTAATGGACATGGGTGAGCATCACGACGGCGACATCGTCGTCGATCGCGTCGACGATGGTGTCGACCGGCACGGTCCTGATCCGCGCATCGCCGACGCTCCACGCGGCGCCATCGGCGATGTAGAGATCGGTCGGGAAGTTGCCGGGTTCGGACAGGATCGTGGCGCGCCCCGGCCGTGCCTTCAACGCCGCCACCAGCAGCTTGTACAGGTTGGCGGAGGTCGAATCGGCGACCACCACCTCGTCCGGTTGTGCGCCGATAAACGGCGCGATCTTCGCCCCGATCCGCCGCGCTGCGCCGATCCAGTCATGCGCGTTCCAGCTGCGGATCAGCCCGTCGCCCCATTGCTGCGTCGCGACCTGCTGCAACCGCGCCGGGGTGGTGCGCGGGAGAGCGCCGAGCGAATTGCCGTCGAGATAGATCACGCCCTCGGGCAGAGCGAAGCGGTCGCGGACGCTGTGCAGCGGATCGGCGGCGTCGCTGGCCCCCGCTTCGATCAGCGTCATCATGCCCACGCCGCCACCCGGCGGACGGTCGATTGCCACGAGAACATGCCGCTCAGCACCTTTGCCAGATCAGGATGCCCGACGCGGGCCTTGCTGCGCGGTCGGTTCATATCGATACTGGTCGCTCAGTGCGCGGAGGGCGGCGGGCCGCCCATGTCGCGGAAGCTGTCGGGCACGTCGGTGCGCGGCTGTCCCGACGGGGTCGGCAGCGGTTCGATCTCCGGCGATTCGGGCGGATCGAACCCGCCCTCCCATTTGGCGATGACGCTGGCGGCGATGGCATTGCCGACGACATTGGTCGCGGTGCGGCCCATGTCGAGGAAATGGTCGATGGCAAGGATCAGCAACAACCCGGCTTCGGGGATGTTGAACATGCCGAGCGTCGCGGCGATGACCACCAGGCTGGCGCGCGGGACACCGGCAATCCCCTTCGACGTGACCATCAGCACCAGCAGCATCAGGAACATCTGTCCCCAGCTGAGGTCGATGCCGTACGCCTGCGCGATGAAGATCGACGCGAAGGTCATGTACATCATCGACCCGTCGAGGTTGAACGAATAGCCGAGCGGCAGCACGAAGCTGGCGATGCGCGGCGGTACGCCGAACCGGTCGAGCGCTTCCAGCGTGCGCGGATAGGCGGCCTCCGACGAGGCGGTCGAAAAGCCGAGCAGGATCGGATCGCGCAGATAGCGCAGCAGCATCTTCACGCGCGGGCCGATGATGGCGAAGGCGATGCCGATCAGCACCGTCCATAGCGTGGCGAGGCCGAGGTAGAAGCTGCCCATGAAATAGGCGAGGTCGCCGATGATCCCCGGTCCCCGTTCGGCCAGCGTCGCCGTCACCGCCGCAAACACCGCGAACGGGGCAAAGCGCATGACGTAATCGGTGACCTGCAACATCACCGCGACCAGCCCTTCGAGCGCGCGGACCAGCGGCTTGCCCTTGTCGCCGACCGCCGTCAGCGCGACGCCGATGAACAGCGAGAAGATGACGATCTGCAAGATCTCGTTCGTCGCCATCGCCTCGATGCCCGAGGCGGGGAAGATATGGCCGACGAACTTCACGAAATCGAATGCCGGCTTGTCGACGCCGGTCGCGGCGGTGACCGGCGGGACGGGCAGGCCCAGACCCACGCCCGGCTGCAACAGATTGACCAGCAACAGCCCGAGCATCAGCGAGATGAAGCTGGCCATCACGAACCAGCCGAACGACCGCAGCCCGACCCGGCCCAGCGACGAACTGTCGCCCATATGCGCGATGCCGACGACCAGCGTCGAGAAGACGAGCGGCGCGATGATCATCTTGATCAGCCGCAGGAACACGGTGGTCACGGCGGACAGATAATAGGCGATATTCTTCAGCGTCGCGGTGCCGGCGCCGCCGCCATCGTCCAGCCCGGCATTCAGCGCCCAGCCGAGCACGAGCCCCGCCACCAGCGCGATGAGAATGAAAGTCGTAAGCCGCTTGGCCATGCGTAGTCCCTGATCGTTTGCACGGGAAAGGACGGGAATGTTTCGTCCGGGTCAACCCCTGTGCGTGTCCTCGCTTGGCAAGTCGCGCGCGCCTGCGTATCGAGCGGACATGACCTCGACCAATGATGTCCGCCGCTCGTTCCTCGACTTTTTCGAGAAGGCGGGCCACGCCCGCGTGCCCTCCGCGCCGCTTGTTCCGCAGAACGATCCGACGCTGATGTTCGTCAATGCGGGCATGGTGCCGTTCAAGAACGTGTTCACCGGCCTCGAGACGCGGCCTTACGTGACGGCGACGTCGTCGCAGAAATGCGTGCGCGCGGGCGGCAAGCATAACGATCTCGACAATGTCGGCTATACCGCGCGGCATCATACCTTCTTCGAAATGCTCGGCAATTTCTCCTTCGGCGATTATTTCAAGGAACAGGCGATCCTGAACGCCTGGACCCTGCTGACCCGCGACTGGGGACTGCCAGCGGAGAAGCTGACCGCGACTGTCTATCATACCGACGACGAAGCGTTCGACCTGTGGAAGAAGATCGCCGGGCTGCCCGATCACAAGATCATCCGCATCCCGACCAAGGACAATTTCTGGGCGATGGGCGACAGCGGCCCGTGCGGTCCGTGCTCGGAAATCTTCTACGATCACGGCGACCACATCCCCGGCGGTCCCCCCGGTTCGCCGGACGAGGATGGCGACCGGTTCGTCGAGATCTGGAACCTGGTGTTCATGCAGTTCGAGCAGGACGCCAACGAGATCGTCGGCGAACTGCCCAAGAAGTCGATCGACACCGGCATGGGCCTCGAACGCATTGCAGCGGTTATGCAGGGCGTGTCGGACAATTACGACACCGATACCTTCAAGGCGCTGATCGCCGCATCCTGCGAACTGACCGGCACCCGCGCCGAAGGGGCGACGCAGGCCAGCCACCGCGTCATCGCCGATCACCTGCGCGCGTCGGGTTTCCTGGTGGCCGATGGCGTGCTGCCGGCGAACGAAGGCCGCGGTTATGTGCTCCGCCGGATCATGCGCCGCGCGATGCGGCACGCGCATCTGCTGGGTGCCAAGGACCCGTTGATGCACCGGCTTGTCGGCTCGCTCGTATCTGAAATGGGCGCGGCCTATCCGGAGCTGGTCCGCGCGCAGCCGCTGATCGAAGCGACGTTGCAGCAGGAAGAAACCCAGTTCCGCCGCACCCTCGACAAGGGGCTGAAGCTGCTCGACGAGGCGACTGCCGATTTCGCCGAAGGCGCGACGCTGGCCGGCGAGACCGCGTTCAAGCTCTACGACACCTATGGCTTCCCCTATGACCTGACCGAGGACGCCCTGCGTGCGCAAGGGTACGGCGTCGACCGTGCCGGATTCGACGCGGCGATGGCCGAACAGAAGCGCGCCGCGCGTGCTGCGTGGAAGGGCTCGGGTGCCAAGGCGTCGGACGATGTCTGGTTCGACGTCCTCGAAACCGCCGGACCGACCGAATTCATCGGCTATTCGGTCGAGGCGGGCGAGGGGCAGGTCGTCGCGATCGTCAAGGACGGCGCGCGGGTCGATTCGGCTGAGGCGGGTGACGAGGTGTTGGTGCTCACCAACCAGACGCCCTTCTATGCCGAAAGCGGCGGGCAGGTCGGCGATGCCGGCACCATGACCACCGATGCCGGGTTCATGGCGACCGTCACCGATACCGCCAAGCAACTCGGCAAGCTCCATGCCCATGTCGCGACGATCGACGCCGGCAGCCTGAAGGTCGGCGACAGCGTCGCGCTGACGATCGACACCGCGCGCCGTGCGCAGATTCGCGCCAACCACTCCGCGACGCACCTGTTGCATGAGGCGTTGCGGGAGCGGCTCGGCACCCATGTCGCGCAGAAGGGATCGATGGTCGCGCCTGAGCGGCTGCGCTTCGACTTCTCGCAACCCTCCCCGATCGCGGCGGACGCGCTGGCGCTGGTCGAGGCCGACGTCAACGCGCAGGTGCGCGGCAACGGTGCGGTCACCACCCGGCTGATGACCCCCGACGATGCGATCGCGATGGGCGCGATGGCGCTGTTCGGCGAGAAATATGGCGACGAGGTCCGCGTCGTGTCGATGGGACAGGATGCGGAAGGCACCTATTCGATCGAGTTATGCGGCGGGACGCACGTCAATGCGCTTGGCGAAATCGGCCTGTTCAAGATCGTGTCCGAAGGCGCGGTGTCCTCGGGCGTCCGCCGCGTCGAGGCGCTGACCGGCGAGGCAGCGCGCCAATGGCTCGGCAATCGCGACGCGAAGCTGCGGGAAGCCGCTGCCGCGCTGAAGGCGACCCCCGACGAAGTGCCCGCCCGCGTGGCGCAGCTCGTCGAGGATCGGCGTCGTCTGGAACGCGAACTGGCCGAGGCGAAGAAGGCGCTGGCCATGGGCGGCGGTGCGGGTGCGGCGCCGGCCGGTCCGGAACAGGTCGGCGACATCGCCTTTCTGGGTCAGGTGATCGACGGGCTCGATGCCAAGGCATTGCGCGGGACGATCGATGAAGCCCGTGCGCGCGTTCCCTCGGGCGTCGTTGCGCTGGTCGCGGTCAATGACGGCCGCGCCTCGGTCGGGGTCGGGGTGTCGAGCGACCTGACCGGCCGGATCAGCGCGGTCGATCTGGTCAAGGCGGCGGTCGCGGCGCTGGGCGGGCAGGGGGGCGGCGGTCGCCCTGACATGGCTCAGGGCGGTGGCCCGGACGGAGCCAAGGGCGACGAAGCGCTGGCGGCGATTCGCGCGCTGCTGACGAACTAATTTCCTCGTCACCCCGGCCTTGAGCCGGGGGCCCGCTTCTCTCGACGTCGGAAGTAGAAGCGGGACCCCGGATCAAGTCCGGGGTGACGTCTGGTTCTGTAATGGCCGTCGTGCCCCGAACGCACGTACGCACGCCAACCTCCTGCCACCGCCGCAGCATCACCCAAAACTCCCGTTCATCCCCGATGCAGCCGCAGGCGTGCAGTGCGGACGATTGCACAGCAATATTGCGTGTGCTAACGGCCCGGCCTTGAACCACTGGGACGCGGTCGACATGACCAAACTCGTTGCCACTTCGGCGCGGTTCCCGCGCCCGTGATATTCTCCCGAGAGGCTTCGTCGGAAGCCGCCGACCTGCCCGACACGGGCGCGACCCATCATGGGCCGCGCCAGTCGCTCGCCAAGCTGTCGCTCGGCGCGCTCGGCATCGTCTATGGCGATATCGGCACTTCGCCGCTCTATGCGATGAAGGAGACCTTCGTCGGCCATCACCGGTTGCCGGTCGACCAGCTCAACATCTTCGGCGTGGTCAGCCTCGTCTTCTGGTCGCTGATGCTGATCGTGACGCTGAAATACGTCTTCATCATCATGCGCGCCGATAACAATGGCGAAGGCGGCAGCCTGGCGCTGCTGGCGCTGATCCAGCGCAAGAGCGGTGGCGGTCGCTGGACCGCCAGCCTCGTCATCCTCGGCGTGCTCGCGACGGCGCTGTTTTTCGGCGACTGCATGATCACGCCCGCCGTGTCGGTGCTGTCGGCGGTCGAGGGGCTGGCGACGGTCAATGCCGGTTTCGACCCGTTCGTGATCCCGATCGCGGTGGTCATCATGATCGGGCTGTTCTGGCTGCAGGCGGTCGGCACGGCCAGCGTCGGGCGGCTGTTCGGGCCGATCATGATCGCCTATTTCGCGACGCTGACGTTCCTCGGCGTCCTTAACATTCTCGAACGACCCGACATTTTCCAGGCGCTGAACCCGATCTGGGCCGTGCGATTCTTCGCGCAGGACGGCATCATGGCGTTCCTTGCGCTCGGGTCGGTGGTGCTGGCCGTGACCGGTGCCGAGGCGCTGTACGCCGATATGGGCCATTTCGGGCGCCGGCCGATCTCGGTTGCGTGGCTGTACGTCGTGTTCCCGGCGTTGATGCTGAACTATCTGGGGCAGGGGGCGCTGCTGCTCCAGAACCCGGATGCGGCGTCCAACCCGTTCTTCTTCATGGCGTCGGAGGATTTCCGCCTTCCGCTCGTCATCCTCGCGACGCTCGCGACGATCATCGCCAGCCAGGCGGTGATCACCGGGGCCTTCTCGGTCGTGCAGCAGGCGGTGCAGTTGGGGCTGATGCCGCGCCTGCGCATCGAACATACCAGCGCCGATGCCGCGGGGCAGATCTACATCCCGGCGGTGAACTGGGCGCTGCTGGTCATGGTCCTGCTGCTGATCTTCGGGTTCCAGGAATCGTCGAACCTGGCCGCAGCCTATGGCATTGCCGTGACGGGCACGATGTTCATCAGCACTTGCATGATCGCGGTGCTGATCAAGCGGGTGTGGAACTGGCCCGTCGCTGCGGTCGCCGCGTTCATGTTCATGTTCCTGTGCATCGACGGCGCCTATTTCGCGTCGAACCTGACCAAGGTGCCCGATGGCGGCTGGTTCCCACTGCTGGTCGGCATCGTCGTCTTCGTCCTGCTGACCACCTGGGCCAAGGGGCGCAAGCTGATGATCGAGCGGATGCGCGAGGCCGCGATGCCGATCAAGGTGTTCATCCAGTCGGCGGCCAGCAGCGCCACCCGCGTGCCCGGCACCGCCGTCTTCATGACGTCGACCCCCGAAGGCGTGCCCCACGCGCTGCTCCACAATCTGAAGCATAACAAGGTGCTGCACGAGCGGGTGATCCTGCTCACCGTGAAGATCGCCGACACGCCCTATGTCGACCCCGAGCTTCGCACGAAGAACGAGGATCTGGGGCAGGGCTTCCACCGCATGATCCTGAAGTTCGGCTTCATGCAGGACCCCGACGTTCCCGGCGCGCTGAAGGCGGTCGGCTGTTGCGGCGGCGACTTCCGGATGATGGACACCAGCTTCTTCCTCGCGCGCCAGACGCTCTTGCCGTCATCGCGGCCGGGCATGATGATCTGGCGCGAAAAGCTGTTCGCGTGGATGCTGCAGAATTCGGAAAGCGCGATGGAGTTCTTCCGCCTGCCGACCAACCGCGTCGTCGAGCTCGGCAGTCAGGTCGAGATTTGACCCCGCCCGACCCCGCCCCGATCATCGTGACCGCCTTGTTCGGGCATGAGGATCAGGCGTGGTTCGACCGGCAGCGGCGCGCCTATTTTCCGCCCGAGCGCAACGTCCTTGCGGCGCATTGCACGATGTTCCACCATCTGGCCCCGGAGCTGGGACCGGAACTGAAGCAACGCCTGAACGCGCTGACGCGCGGCGTGCCGGCGCCGTTTGCCCGGGTCGGCGGCTTGATGAACCTCGGCCGGGGCGTGGCCTATCGCATCGAATCGCCCGATCTCGAATCGGTCCGCGCCGAACTGGCCGATGCGTTCGCATCGATGCTGACGCCGCAGGACCGCGCCGGATGGCGTCCACATGTCACGATTCAGAACAAGGTCGAACCCGCTGCCGCAAAGGCGTTGCTGGCCGAATTGTCCGCCGGATTTACCCCGCACCCGCTGAAAATCGCGGGTTTGGCCAGCTGGTGGTATCGTGGCGGGCCGTGGGAATTATTTTCCCGACACATGTTCGCTTGACCGCAACGATTCGCGTTCGTATAGGGCCGCCCTCCCCGATGGGGATGCGGCGGGGCGAAGTAGCTCAGTTGGTTAGAGCACGGGAATCATAATCCTGGGGTCGGGGGTTCAAATCCCTCCTTCGCTACCACCCGCCAAGGCGTCAGCGCAGCGTCCGCGACGCCGATCTCTCGTATTCTTCATGTTCCGTTCAGCTAGATCGAACTTGCGGCGCGCTCGTTCGTTGTTGGTGGTGATACGAGCAAGAGAGGATAGCCGCCATGCCGATCGTTGCCCCCGCCCGCCCGACGCCCGTTCGCGGTGTTCAGGATCGTCCGCCGCATCTTTCCGGGCTTCTCTCCGGCATGCTGTTGGCCATACCGCTCTGGGCCGTCATCCTGGCGTTCGTCCTGTAAGGCGACTTGCGCGCCACCTGACGTTCCCCATGTTGCGTTCGACCCCGCGACCGGCCTAGACGGGCCGCTCGCATCGAACGGAATATGATCTCATGGCTGTCACGCACCACACTCGCATGCTCGTCCTAGGTTCGGGACCGGCGGGTCTCTCTGCTGCAATTTACGGCGCGCGCGCCGGCATGGAGCCGATCGTGGTGCAGGGCATCCAGCCCGGCGGTCAGTTGATGACCACGACGGACGTCGAGAACTATCCCGGCTTTCGCGACGTCGTGCAGGGGCCGTGGCTGATGGGTGAAATGCAGGCGCAGGCCGAGCATGTCGGTACCCGGATGATGTGGGATACGATCGTCGATGTCGACCTGACCCGACGGCCGTTTCGCCTGACCGGCGATAGCGGCGACGTTTATGAAGGCGAGGTGCTGGTGATCGCCACCGGTGCGCAGGCGCGCTGGCTCGGCCTCGACAGCGAAGAACTGCTCAAGGGCAAGGGCGTGTCGGCCTGCGCGACCTGTGACGGGTTCTTCTACCGAGGCAAGAAGGTGGCGGTGATCGGTGGCGGGAATACTGCGGTCGAGGAAGCGCTGTACCTGACCAACCATAGCGACGATGTGACGATCATCCATCGCCGCGACAGCTTCCGCGCCGAACGCATCCTGCAACAGCGGCTGTTCGCCAGCGACAAGATCAGCGTCCTGTGGAACAAGCAGGTCGAGCGTTTCGTCGGTGGCGGCGATCCGCATGGGCTGGTCGGGATCGAATTGAAGGACACCGTGACCGGCGAACTGTCGATGCTGGACGTCGATGGCGGCTTCGTCGCGATCGGCCACCATCCGGCGACCGAGCTGTTCCGGGGGCATCTCGCGCTCGATGATGATGGCTATATCGCTGTCGAAACCGGTTCGACCCGGACCAGCGTGCCTGGCGTCTTCGCGTGCGGCGACGTGATGGACAAGGTCTATCGCCAGGCGGTGACGGCTGCGGGCACCGGCTGCATGGCGGCGCTGGACGCCGAACGTTTCCTGCAGGCGGCGGAATTTGCGGAGGTGGCCGAAGCCGCCGAATAAGCGAGGCCGGGCGCGTTGCCCGGCCCCGGACTTTACACGCCCGCGTCGGTCAGGTGGGCGAGTTGGTCGGCCGTCAGGTCGATCTGCCACGCACCGACCAGTTCCTCGAGCTGATCGACGCTGGTGGCGCTGGCGATCGGCGCGGTCACGCCTTCCTGTGCTGCCAGCCACGCGAGCGCGATCTGTGCCAGGGTCGCGCCGGTTTCTGCCGCGACGGCATCCATCGCGGCAAGAACGGCGGCGCCTTTCCCGGCCAGCAGCTTGGCCATGCCACCGCCGCGCACACTTTTCGACAGGTCTTCCGTGGAGCGGTACTTGCCGGTGAGGAACCCCGAGGCGAGGCCGTAATAGGGCGCCACGCCGATATTATGCTCGACGCAGAGGTTCTGGAGTTCGCCCTCATATTTGCGGCGGCTCACCAGATTATATTCGGGCTGGAGCGCATGGAAGCGCGGCAGTCCTTCTGACGTCGCAAGGTCGAGTGCCGACTTCAGTCGCATGGCGCGGAAATTGGACGCGCCGAGCACGCGAACCTTTCCGGCATCGACCAGCCGGCCGAACGCCGCCAGATAATCCTCCTGCGGCGTGTCGTCGTCGTCCTGATGTGCGTAATAGAGGTCGATATGATCGGTGCCGAGCCGGTCGAGCGATGCCTCGGCGGCCGCCGCGATCCGGCTGGGCGCCAGTTTTTCGCCCCCTTCTCCGGGAAGCATGCCGACCTTCGTCGCGATCAGGACGAGGTCACGCTTGCCCGACCGGCGCAGCCATTCGCCGATGATGGTCTCGGACTCGCCGCCACGGTGCCCGTCGACCCACGCGGAATAGACGTCGGCGGTATCGATCATCGTGCCGCCCAGGTCGACGAAGGCGTCCAGGATGCGGAAGCTGGAATCGCGGTCGATCGTCCAGCCGAAGACGTTACCACCCAGGATCAGGGGCGGGGTTTGCAGATCGGTGGCGCCCAGCGTTCGGAGCGGAATAGCGGTCATGGTCAGTCCTTCGGATCGGGGGCGATGGCGTTGGCGTCGAGCGCGCCATTGTCTAGCATGGCGGCGGCGTCGTTCAGCGCGGCTGCCTCGTCCTGTGTGACGCCGCCGGGGGCCGAGCGGTCGTCGGACCCGCTGCATCCGGCCGGGAGCAGGGTGGCCAAGGCCAGGGCGAGGATAGGGGCAGGGCGCATCGATAATCTCCAAACAAAAAAGGCCGCGCCCCGTTGCGTCGGGACACGGCCTTGTCTGCTAACCGAAGAGGATCAGCGCTGCATTTCGCGGCCGGCCTGTTCCAGTTCCTGGCCGGCTTCGCGCTGCGCGTTGTCGGCAGCGGCGTCGGCCTTGGCCGCACCGCGTTCAAGCGCGGCACCAGCGCGATCGGTCGCGTTGTCGATCTTCTGGCCAGCGCGGTCGGCGGCGTTCTCGGCGGCGCCGAAGGCACGGTCGCCAGCGGCCTGCACGTCGTCGACGGCTTCGCCCATCGTCGCGTTGACATCGGCGGCAACGGCGTCGGCCGCCTCGCCGGTTTCGTTCTGCGCCTTCTGGCTGCAAGCGCCGATCGAGAATGCGGCGGCGGCGAGCGGCAGCAGAATGAGCTTCTTCATGGCGGTTTCCCTTCCGTTATGACCGGGCGCCAAACGCATCAGCGGCACGGCGGTTGCATCGTCGATTATCCGGGCGGCGCATGGTTTCGCCGATTGACCTGATATAAAGATTTCTTTATATCAATAGTCATGGCACCGGCCCTCGACATATTACGCGCCGCCAGCGACGCGACCCGCTTGCGGGTCATCGGGTTGTTGCGGTCGATGGAATTGTCTGTCGGCGAATTGGCGCAGGTGCTGGAACAGAGCCAGCCGCGGGTCAGCCGCCATATCAAGATCCTGTGCGATGCCGGGCTCACGGTCCGCCGCAAGGAAGGCAGCTGGGTATTCGTCGCGCTGGGGGAGCCGGCGCTTGTCGCGCCGCTGCTGGAGGCGCTCGATGCCTGGGTAGCGGACGATGACGCGTGGCGCGAGATCGATGGCGCCCGACTGGCGGAGGTGCGGGCCGATCGCGCCGCCGCCGCCGCCGCCTGGTTCGAGGCGCATGCCGGCGAATGGGATGCGATCCGTTCGCTGCATGTCGCGGAGGAGCAGGTCGAACGGGCGATGCTGGCGACGCTGGGCTCCGATCCGATCGGCCTGCTGGTCGATATTGGCACCGGTACCGGGCGGATGCTGGAATTGTTCGCTCCGCAGGCGGAGCAGGCGATCGGCATCGACCGGTCGTCGGAGATGCTGCGACTGGCGCGAGCCAAGCTGACCGAGCGCGGACTGGACCATGCCGAATTGCGACAGGCGGACATTCAGGCGCTCCCGCTTGAGGCGGGGGCGGCCGATGCCGCGGTGCTGCATCATGTCCTGCATTTCGTGCAGCATCCCGGTGCGGCGATTGCAGAGGCGGCGCGGGTATTGCGGCCCGGCGGTCGGCTGTTGATCTGCGACTTCGCGCCGCATCAGCGCGAGGAACTGCGGGTTCGCGATGCCCATGCGCGACTGGGCTTCTCCGACGAACAGATGCTGGGCTGGTTCGCGGAAACGGGATTGTCACCGGTGTCGATCCAGACGCTGGGTGGCGGCGAACTGACGGTCAAGCTGTGGATGGCGCGGCGGGCGTACGACGTACAAGAGGTGAAGGCGGCATGACTCCTACCATTTCCGATCTCGAAGAAGCGCGCCGCGCGCTCGATGCGCCGCTGTTCGCCGATCTGGCCGGCGATTGCGCGGTCAGCTTCGAATTCTTCCCGCCCAAGACCGAGAAGATGGAAGCAGCGTTGTGGGAAACGGTGCGCGCGCTGGAGCCGCTCGCCCCCAAGTTCGTCAGCGTCACCTATGGCGCGGGTGGATCGACCCGGGAGCGGACCCATGCTACCGTCGCCCGGATCGCGCGCGAGACGTCGATGCCCGCCGCCGCGCATCTGACTTGTGTCGAGGCGAGCCGCGCCGAGATCGATCAGGTCGCGCAGGAATATTGGGCGGCGGGCGTCCGCCATATCGTCGCGCTGCGCGGCGATCCGCCGACCATGGGGCAGAAGTTCGTCGCCCATCCTGATGGGTATGAGAATGCGGCGGCGCTGGTTGCAGGGCTGCAGAAGCTGCACCCGTTCGAGATTTCGGTCGCGGCCTATCCCGAATGCCACCCGGATTCGGAGCATCAGGCGGCCGATCTGGATAACCTTCGCGCCAAGATCGATGCCGGCGCGACCCGCGCGATCACACAGTTCTTCTTCACGCCCGAGGCGTTCTTCCGCTTCCGTGACGCGGCGGCGGCGGCGGGTATCAACGCCGATCTGGTACCGGGTATCCTGCCGGTGTCGAATGTGGCGCAGGTCCGCAAGTTCGCCGGTCTGTGCGGGGCGTCGATTCCGGCGTGGATGGACCGGCTGTTCGAAGGGCTGGACGATCATCCCGGCGCACGGCAGCTGGTCGCCGCGACGGTGGCCGCCGAAATGTGCCGCAAGCTCTATGCCGGCGGCGTCCGCGACTTCCATTTCTACACGCTCAACCGCGCAGAACTGTCCTACGCCATTTGCCACCTGATGGGGTTGCGGCCGAAGGCGACGCCGGTCGCCGCCGCGGCCTGAACTCACGGTTTGAGGAACACGACATGACCACCGCCCGCGAACGGCTGAACGCCGAAGCCGCCCAGCGCGTCCTCATCACCGATGGCGCGTTCGGTACCGAAATCCAGAACTGGAAGCTGTCCGAGGCGGATTATGCCGGCTCGCTGACGCTCGGCCACGACCAGAAGGGCAACAACGATATCCTGGCGATCACCAAGCCGGAGGTGCCGGAAACGATCACCCGCGCCTATCTGGACGCCGGGTCGGATATCGTGTCGACCAACACCTTCAGCGCGAACCTGATCAGCCAAGCGGATTATGGTGCGGAGGCGCTGGTCGCCGATATCAACATCGAAAGCGCGCGGATCGCTCGCCGGCTGGCCGACGACTATGCCGCGCGAGACGGACGCCCGCGTTTCGTGGCGGGGGCGATCGGGCCGACCAACAAGACGCTCTCGCTATCACCGGACGTCAACGATCCGGGCTATCGCGAGATCGACTTCGACCATTTGAAGGGCGTGTATCGCGACCAGATCGATGCGCTGGTCACCGGCGGCATTGACTTCGTGCTGATCGAGACGGTGTTCGACACGCTGAATGCCAAGGCCGGGGTTCTGGCGGCGATCGAGGCCGGCCAAGCGTTGGGGCGCGACTTGCCGATCATGCTGTCGATGACGCTGACCGACCTGTCGGGCCGCAACCTGTCGGGCCATACGGTCGAGGCGTTCTGGCACGCGATCCGTCATGCGAAGCCGGTGACGATCGGGCTGAACTGTTCGTTCGGCGCGGAACAGCTGCGCCCGCATGTGAAGACGCTCAGCGACATCTGCGACACGCTGATCATGGTCTATCCCAATGCCGGCCTGCCCAACGAACTGGGCGCCTATGACGAAGCGCCGGAGACGACGGCGGCGCTGGTCGGCGACTGGGCGGATCATGGGCAGGTGAACGTATTGGGCGGCTGCTGCGGATCGACGCCGGCGCATATCAAGGCGATGGCCGATCGCGTTCGTGGCGTCGCGCCGCGCAAGGTGCCGGGCGTGCCGGTACAGACGCGGCTTGCCGGGCTGGAACCGTTCACGATGGCGGCGTAGCTGCTAAAAGCCCTCTCCCATTCAGGGGAGAGGGTTGGGAGAGGGGACGTTCACCGCCCTCTCCGCACATTCCCCTCTCCCCGACCCTCTCCCCTGAAGGGGAGAGGGAGAGAAAGCTGACATGACCAACGCCTCGACCAACTTCGTCAATATCGGCGAACGCACCAATGTGACCGGATCGGCCCGCTTCAAGAAGCTGGTGATGGCGGGCGACTATGCCGCCGCGGTCGAGGTCGCGCTGCAGCAGGTCGAGAGCGGGGCGCAGGTCCTCGACGTCAACATGGACGAAGGGTTGCTCGACGCGCACCATGCGATGACGACCTTCCTGAAGCTGATCCAGGCCGAACCGGATATCGCCCGCATCCCGGTGATGGTCGACAGTTCCAAATGGGATGTGATCGAGGCGGGGCTGAAGTGTGTGTCCGGCAAGCCGATCGTCAATTCGATCAGCATGAAGGAGGGCGAGGAGCAGTTCCTGCACCATGCCCGCATCTGCATGAACTATGGCGCGGCGGTCGTGGTGATGGCGTTCGACGAGGTCGGGCAGGCGGATACCAAGGACCGCAAGGTCGAGATTTGCGAGCGTGCCTACAAGCTGCTGACCGGTATCGGCTTTCCGCCCGAGGACATCATCTTCGATCCCAATATCTTCGCGGTGGCGACGGGGATCGAGGAGCATAACAACTACGGCGTCGACTTCATCGAGGCGTGCCGCGAGATCAAGGCGCGCTGCCCGCATTGTCATATCTCGGGCGGGCTATCGAACCTGTCGTTCAGCTTTCGCGGGAACGAGCCGGTGCGGCGGGCGATGCATTCGATCTTCCTGTACCACGCCATCCCGGCGGGGATGGACATGGGGATCGTCAACGCCGGGCAGCTCGACGTGTACGACACGATCGATGCCGAGCTGCGGACGGCGTGCGAGGATGTGATCCTCAACCGCGATCCCGACGCGACCGAGCGGCTGATCGCGCTGGCGGAGAAGTATAAGGGCACCGATGCGGTCGCCGAGAAGGCGGCGGCGGAATGGCGCTCGCTGCCCGTCGTCAAGCGGCTCGAATATGCGCTGGTCAAGGGCATCGACGCGCATGTCGTCGACGATACCGAGGAATGCCGCCAGCAATTCGCCCGGCCGATCGAGGTGATCGAAGGGCCGCTAATGGACGGGATGAACGTCGTTGGGGACCTGTTCGGGTCGGGCAAGATGTTCCTGCCGCAGGTCGTCAAGTCCGCGCGGGTGATGAAGAAGGCGGTCGCGCATCTGCTGCCCTTCATCGAGGCGGCGAAGGAGCCCGGCGCCAAGGGCAAGGGCAAGATCATCATGGCGACCGTCAAGGGCGACGTGCATGATATCGGCAAGAACATCGTCGGCGTCGTCCTGCAGTGCAACGGGTTCGACGTGGTCGACCTTGGCGTCATGGTGCCGTGGACCAAGATTTTAGAGGCCGCGAACGAGAATGACGCCGACATGATCGGCCTGTCGGGCCTGATCACGCCGTCGCTGGACGAGATGGTCACCGTCGCCGAGGAGATGAAGCGCGCGGGCATGACCATGCCGCTGCTGATCGGTGGTGCGACCACGTCCAAGGTCCATACGGCACTGCGCATCTCACCGGCCTATGATGGTCCGATCGTCCATGTTCTCGACGCCAGCCGGGCGGTAGGCGTGGCGACGACCTTGGTGAGCGACACCGCGCGCGATGCCTATGTCGAGCAGATCGCGGCCGACTATGAGGCGGTGCGGATCGCGCGGGCGGGGAAGGGGCAAAGCGACCTCGCTCCGATTGCGGAGGCGCGGGCCAATGGATTTGTGGCGGACTTCGGCCAGAAGCCGGCCGCGCCGAACAAGCCGGGGCGGCATGTGTTCGACGACTGGGACCTGGCGGACCTGCGCGACTATATCGATTGGACGCCGTTTTTCCGCGCGTGGGAGTTGGCGGGCAATTTTCCGGCGATCCTGACCGACGAGGTCGTGGGGGAAAGCGCGACGTCGCTCTATGCCGATGCGCAGGCGATGCTGGACCGGATCATCGCCGAGAAATGGCTTACGGCAAAGGGGGTTGCGGCGCTGTGGCATTGCCGGCGGGACGGCGACGACGTGATCGTCGACGTGCCGGCCGAGCAGCTGGAGCCGGCGATGGAGGCCGGGCGGGTGTCGCCGCTGTCGGGGGTGCCGCACGACTTTGCGACGCCGATGCAGACGACCCACGCCACCCATGCGATCCGCATGCCGTTCCTGCGCCAGCAGGTGAAGAAGCGGGAGGGGCGGGCCAATATGTGCCTGGCGGATTTCGTCGATCCGGCGGGCGACTGGATGGGTGGGTTCGCGGTCGGGATCCACGGGATCGACCCGCATATCGCGCGGTTCAAGGCGGATAACGACGATTATCAGGACATCCTGTTGAAGGCGCTGGCGGACCGACTGGCCGAGGCGTTTGCCGAGCGGCTGCACCATCATGTGCGGACCGAGCTGTGGGGCTATGCGCCGGACGAGCAGCTGACCAACGAGGCGATCATCCGCGAGCAGTATCGCGGGATTCGCCCGGCGCCGGGCTATCCGGCGTGCCCCGACCATAGCCAGAAGCCGATCCTGTTCGACATGCTGGGGGCTGCCCAAGCCACTGGAATCACGCTGACCGACAGCTTTGCCATGCTGCCGACGGCGGCGGTGTCGGGCTTTTATTTCGGGCATCCCGACAGCGCCTATTTCGGGGTGGCGCGGATCGGGCGGGACCAGCTGGAGGACTATGCGACGCGGCGCGGCGTCAGCCTGGAGCAGGCGGAGCGGTGGCTGCGGCCTAATCTCGACTGAGGGCGTCGAGCAGGCGGTCGCGGAGCCAGTCGGCGTCGCCGGGGCGGGCGAAGCTGTGGCTGTCGCTGTCGCGGTGGTGCAGGGCGGTAAGGTGGCGAAGGTGCCACGCATCGAGGAATGCCACGGCGGTGTGGTCGCGGGTGGCGAGCAGGATGTCGGCCGGGCTTCCAGAGGCGAGGGACCGGGCGAAGGTTCGGGCGAGGTCGTTTTGGGTGCGGCGGGACCGGGCAATGGTTGCCAAACCTTGCGCCAGGCGGCGGAAGTTGACGCCGCCGGTCAGCAGCCGGCGCCATTCGGCGGGCGAGGACAGGCGCTGGGCATAGGTCGCGCGGATCGCGGCGGGGGGCGGCAGGTCGCCCGAAGGCTCGACAATCCAGGGGTTTGCGAGGACGAGGCGGTCGATCCCGGCGTCCGCGTGGAACAGCGCCAGCGCGGTCGCGGCGTCGCAATTGCCGAATGCCACCATCCGCGTGACGCCGGTCTGTTCGCGCAAAAAGGCGGCGGCGGCGGCGATGTCGGGGGCGCTGGTGCGGAAGCCTTCATTGCGGCCGGTCGAATCGCCGAGGCCGCGCCGGTCGAAGCGCAGGACCGGATAGCCGGCAGCGGCGATGGCGGCCGCGAGCAGCGCCATGCCGCGATGGGCGCCGATGCGCAGTTCGTTGCCGCCCGAGACGATCAGCAGGCCGGTGGTGCCGGGCGCGGCGTCGAGCGTGCCGGCAAGGGTTTCGCCCAGGCAGGGAAAGGTCACCAGCCGACGCATGCGCGGCTCCATGCGGCGAGGTCGTCGGCAAGCTGTTCGGCCAGCGCGAGGTCGTCGCCCGGCTCGGCGCGGCGCCACAAGGGCGCGGCGTCGATACGCAGGTCGGCGTCCTTCGGATCGGTGCCGAGGCGGACGACGCGACGGGGATGGGTGTCGCAGGGGAGCGCCGTGTCGAGTTCGTCCAGCAGCGCGGTCGCGATGCGATTGCCGGCAATTTCGACCATCGCGGCACTGCGGTCGATCCCGCTGGCGATCCGGCCGAGTTCGCGGACCAGCGCGGTGCCGGACTGGGGCGAGAGGTGCCACCGGCCGGCAAGGTCGGCGTCGCAGTCGAGCAAGGCACCGGCGCGGATCGCCGCACCGACGACCGGGCGGTCGATGGCGGTGACCAGCGCGGTGACGGCGGCGCGCCAGTCGGCGAGGGTCGCAGCTTCGGTGGCAAGCAGGCTGTCGCCCTGTCCCGGCAGGTCGGGCAGGACCGATGCGATACCGCGCGCGGCAAGTTCGCGGAGCAGACGCACCGCGAAGGTGCGGGTGCGGTTCGCCTCTTCGAACGGGGGCAGCAGCATCATTACGAACGGACCGGTATCGGGACCGAAGCGCCACAGCGCCTCATGCCCGCCGGGCCAGTCGTAGCGGTCGATCAAGCGGGAACCTTGGCGCGGGCGAAGGCGACCAGCGAGCCGAAGGTTTCGAGCGTGTCGCCGTCGATATCGTCATCCTCGATCAGGATGCCCAGCCGGTCCTCCATCTCGGTCAGGACGCCGGCGACGGCCATCGAATCGAGTTCGGGGAGCGCGCCGAACAGCGGGGTCGCGTCGTCGAACGCCGCCGCCCGTTCGTCCGACAGGCCGAGCACGTCGCGCAGCACCGCGCGGACCGTTTCCTCGATCGAAGCCGAACCTGTCTGGATCACGTAGTAACTCCCCTGTTTGGTCGCGGGTTTAGGGGTTGTTCGGGGTGCTGCCAAGCGGGGTGTGTTGGTCGCCCGGTGGTGGGTCGGTGACTCTGCCGGGAGCGGGCGCTCGGAGCGGGATTTGTCGTACCCCGGCGGAGGTCGGGGTCCAGTTGGTGCCGCGTATCGAAAGGTCGCTGACGTCCCCCGACGGGGCCCGGGCCTTCGCCGGGGTAAGGAAGGGCGGGAGCGGGGCGCTGCCACCGTATCCCCGCGAAGGCGGGGATCCAGGGTGGTTGGTCGCGGTGTCGGTTTGTTGGGCTCTGGACCCCCGCCTGCGCGGGGGTACGCTGCGTATGAGCCGCGCGGACGAGAATGCGGCGTCTGGACCCCCGCCTTCGCGGGGGTGCGGTTTTCTTCGAGGCGGCGGGGGGCTTCTTTCGCGGAGGCAGAAGAAGCGGGACCCCGGGTCGAGCCCGGGGTGACGTCGCGGTAAGGTGGGTGATCCACCAGAGGCTTCGCCCCCTGTATCTGGCTTTCGATCGGCGCTAGGACGCGGCGATGGATTTCCCTGTTGCCCGGACGATCGATCATCTGCCTGCGCTGGGTGCCGCGCATGCTTCCGCCTTGATCGATCGGGACGGCGTGCTGAGCTTTGCCGCGTTGGAAGCGGCCGTGGCCCGCATGGCGGGGGGATTGGCGGCGTTGCGCCTCGAACCCGGTGCGCGGGTGGCGACGTGGTTGCCGAAGACGCGGGCGGCGTGCCTGATGCCGCTGGCGGCGGCGCGGGCGGGGTTGGTGCATGTGCCGGTCAATCCGGCGCTGAAGCGGGCGCAGGTCGCGCATATCCTGTCGGATAGTGGGGCGGCGGTGCTGGTGACGCAGGCGGCGCGGACGGCGGCGCTGGCGCCGGGCGATGTGCCGGACGGGTGCCGGGTGCTGACCGAGGCGCCGGACGGGGAGCCGGTGGCAGCAGGCGACGGCGATCCCGATGCGCTGGCGGCGATCCTCTATACCTCCGGGTCGACCGGGCGGCCCAAGGGGGTGATGCTGAGCCATGCCAATTTGTGGCTGGGGGCGGTGTCGGTCGCGCGCTACCTGAAGCTGACCCCCGACGACCGGGTGCTGGCGGTGCTGCCGCTGAGCTTCGATTATGGGCAGAACCAGCTGTTTTCGACCTGGATGGCAGGGGGTGCGGTGGTGCCGCTCGATTATCTGACGGCGCGCGACGTGGTGAAGGCGGTCGAGCGGTTCGGGGTGACGACGCTGGCCGGCGTGCCGCCGCTATGGACGCAGCTGCTGGAGGCGGAATGGCCGGCGGAGACGGCGGCGCGGCTCGAGCGGCTGACCAATTCGGGCGGGGCGCTGACGCCGCGCATGGTGCGGGCGTTGCGCGAGCGCTTCGCGGCGGCCGATCTCTATGCGATGTATGGGCTGACCGAGGCGTTTCGGTCGACCTATCTCGACCCCGCGCTGATCGATGCGAACCCGGAGGCGATCGGGTCGGCGATCCCCTTTGCCGAGGTGGCGGTGGTGCGCTGCGACGGCAGTCGGGCGGACGCCGGCGAACCGGGCGAGCTGGTCCATGCCGGGCCGCTGGTGGCGCAGGGATATTGGCGCGATGCCGAGCGGACGGCGGCGCGGTTCCGGCCGGCGCCGGACTGGATGGACAGCGGCGGGATGGCGGTGTGGTCGGGCGATACGGTCGCGGTGGGCGCGGACGGGCTGCTGCGCTTCGTCGGGCGCGATGACGAGATGATGAAGGTGGCGGGCAACCGGATCAGCCCTACGGAAGTGGAGGAAGCGGTGCTGGCGGGCGGGGAAGTGGTGGAGGCGGTCGCGGTCGGCCTGCCCGACGAGCGGCAGGGACAGGCGATCACCGTCGTTGCGCGGGCGCTGGTCGAGGATGCCGAGGCGGGGGTGCGGGCGCGGCTGCGGCGCGAGCTGCCGAGTTTCCAGCAGCCATCGCACTATGTCTGGGTCGAGGGGTTGCCGCGCAATGCGAACGGCAAGCTCGACCGGGTGGCGGTGCGGGCGATTGCCGAGCAGGCGGTGCGGTCGTGAAGCCGGTCGGGCCGATCCCGGCGGGCTTTGCCGGACCGTCGCGGCTGATGGTCGGCGGAGTCGACTTTGCCGAGCTGCTGGAACGCGCCGGGGATACGCCGGCGTTCCTGTATGACGGGGCGGCGCTGGCGGCGCGGGTGGCGCGGTTGCGCGCAGCGCTGCCGGAGGCGGTGCGGGTCCACTATGCGATCAAGGCCAATCCGCACCGCGACGTGCTGGCGGCGATGGCGGGCATGGTCGACGGGCTGGATGTCGCATCGGGCGGCGAACTGGCGATGGCGCTGGCGGTGAAGCCGGCGGCGGCGATCAGTTTTGCGGGGCCGGGCAAGCGCGACGACGAACTGGCGGCGGCGATCACGGCCGGCGCGACGCTGCATGTCGAGTCGGAGGGCGAGGCGGATCGGGCGCTGGCGGTCGGCGACCGGCTGGGGCGCACCCCACGGATTGCCGTGCGGGTGAACCCGGATTTCGAACTGCGCGGGTCTGGGATGCGGATGGGCGGACGCGCGTCGCCCTTCGGCATTGACGCAGCGCGGGTGCCGGCGCTGGTGAAGCGGCTGGTCGCGGTCGGCGCGGACTGGCATGGGTTCCACATCTTTGCCGGATCGCAGACGCTGGACAGCGCGGCGATCAGCGAGGCGCAGGCGGCGACGCTGGCGCTGGCCGAACGGCTGGCGGAAGAAGCGGGCGCGGTGCCGGCGTTCATCAATCTGGGCGGCGGGTTCGGCATTCCCTATTTCGCGGGCGACACCCCGGTCGATGTCGAGGGCGTCGGGCAGGCGCTGGGCGAGGCGCTGGCGCGGCGCAGGGCGGTGCTGGCCGAGACCGGTTTTGCGGTCGAACTGGGGCGATGGCTGGTCGGCGAGGCGGGGGTGTATTGCACGCGGGTCGTCGATGTGAAGGAGAGCGGCGGCGAGACCTTCGTCGTGGTCGATGGCGGGCTGCACCACCAACTGGCGGCGAGCGGCAATTTCGGGACGGTGGTGCGGCGCAATTATCCGGTCGCGGTGGCGGAGCGGATGGACGCCGCGCCGGTGATGACCGCGTCGGTCGTCGGGTGCTTGTGTACGCCGTTGGACCGACTGGCCGACCGGGTGGCTTTGCCCGCGGTGGCGGTCGGCGATACGATCGTGCTGTTCCAGGCGGGGGCCTATGGTGCGACGGCCAGCCCGGCGGCGTTTCTGGGCCACCCGCCGGCGCGCGAACTGTTCGTCGCAAAGGACGGGTAAGCGCGCGGAGTCCCGTTATGGTGCGTGTTGCGGGAATCGGGTCTATACTCAACCCTATCTTTACCCCTTTGGCAGCATAGCAGGGGCAGTCCTGCGCAGTCCGGTTGCGGCTGCGCTCGTTCGGAACGAGGTATGGTAATGCGTCGCAGTCATGGTTTGGGGACGGGTGTGGCGCTGATGGCCCTGCTGGGCGGATGCGCCGGGGGGGCGACGCGCCCCGAGCTGCCGCCCGCGCCGTTCGTGCAGGCGAAGGAAGCGCCGGGCGAGGCCTATGTCATCGGGCCGCTCGACCAGCTGAGCATCTTCGTGTGGCGCAACCCCGAACTGTCGACCAAGGTGCAGGTGCGCCCCGACGGGCGGATCACCACGCCGCTGATCAACGACATGCCCGCCACCGGCAAGACGCCGGCGATGCTGGCCGACGATCTGAAGCTGGCGCTGGGCGAATATGTGAAGGACCCGCTGGTTTCGGTGATCGTCGAGAATTTCTCGGGCACGTTCAGTCAGCAGGTGCGCGTGGTGGGAGCGACCGAGAAGCCGGCATCGCTGCCGTACCGGGCGAACATGACGCTGCTCGACGCGATGATCGCGGTGGGGGGGCTCAACCAATATGCGTCGGGCAACCGGGCGCGGCTGGTGCGGTATGACCGCGCGACGGGCAAGCAGTCGGAATTCGGCTTGCGGATTTCCAGCCTGCTCAAGAACGGCGATGCGAGCGCGAACGTGAAGCTGCAGCCGGGCGACGTCATCATCATCCCCGAGAGCATGTTCTGAGATGGACGGGCTGTACGACGAGCTGAAGCTGATCCTCCACGCGATCTGGCAGCGGCGCTGGATCGCGCTGGCGGTGGCGTGGGTGGTGTGCCTGGGCGGATGGCTGGCGGTGAGCCAGATTCCCAACAGCTATCAGTCGACCGCGCGGGTCATGGTGCAGATGCGGCAGGTGTTGCCCGGTGCCGAGGCGGCGGTCGCTCAGAACGATCAGGCGAAGAATATCGACCGCATCCGCCAGACGCTGACGTCCGCCGTGAACCTCGAAAAGGTGGTGCGGGGCACGTCGCTGAACGAGACGGTCGCCAATGACCGGGACGTGGGCGACCGGATCGCGTCGTTGCAGAATGCGATCAAGCTGACGCAGCAGCAGGACAATCTGTTCGAGATTTCGGCGACGTCGGGCAATCCGAAGGTCGCGCGCGAGGTCGTGCAGAAGATGATCGACATCTTCGTGCAGGACAACCTGGCCAGCGACCGCGACGCGACGGTGCAGTCGCTGCGCTTCCTCGACCAGCAGCTATCGCAGCGGCAGAAGCAGCTGGCCGATGCCGAGGCGCGGCGGCAGGCGTTCCAGGCGCAATATATGGCGATGCTGCCGGGCACCGGGTCGCTCGACGACCGCATGTCGAATGCGCGCAGCGAGCTGGCGCAGATCGACGGCGATCTGGCGGCGGCGCAGTCGAGCCTGAATGCGGCCAATGCGCAGATGGCGGGGACGGCGGCGACGCTGCCGGGGACGGCGGGGACGGCGATGGTCGGGCCGGCGCGGGCGCGGCTGAATGCGATCGAGGGTCAGATCGCCGAGGGGCGCAGCCGCGGCTGGACCGATCAGCATCCCGATATGGTGGCGCTCAATCGCCAGCTGGCTTCTGCGCGAGCGGCGGCGCGGGGCGAGGGTGGCGGCGTCAGCGGCGGCACGGCGGCGTCGCCCAACCCGTTCTACCTGCAACTGCGCGCGACCCAGGCCGACCGGCAGGCGCGGCTGGCCGAGCTGCAGCAGCGCAAGAGCCAGATCGAAAGCCAGCTGAACGGACTGCAGGCGAAGATCGCGGCCGACCCGCAGGCGGCGGCGCAGCAGTCGCAGCTGGACCGCGATATCGCGTCGCTGAAACAACAATATGACGCGCTGTTCCAGGACCGTGAGGAAGTGCGGCTGCGCAGCAGCGTGCAGACCGATACCGATGCGCTGAAGTTCAACGTGATCGATCCCCCGACCCAGCCGAGCAAACCGACCGCACCCAACCGGCCGCTGCTGCTGCTGGGCGTGCTGGTGGTCGGGATCGGCGCGGGCGTCGGCATCGCCTTTGCGCTCAGCCGGGTGAGGACCAGCTTTGCCACCGCACAGAAGCTGGAAAAGATCAGCGGGATGCCGGTGCTGGGGTCGATCGGCGAGGTCGTGACCGATGCGGTCCGGGAGACACGCAAGCGGCGCCTGAAGCTGTTTGCGGGTGGCGCGGGCGCGCTGGTCGCGGCATTCGTGCTGTTGCTGGGGCTGGAATTCGCCCAGCGCGGGCTGGTGGCGTGAGTGGGGATGACAAGGTGAACGACCAATCGCACCGGGCCATGCGCGCATCGTTGCTGGAGCGCGCGGCGGATCGTTGGCAGCTGGGGCCGAAGCCCGAACTGCCGCCGGTCGCCATGCCCGACCTGCCTCCCCAACCGCCGCCGGTCGCGGCGAAGCCTGCCGCGCGCAAGATGCCGCCGGCACGCATCCGTCCGTTCGATCCAGCGCGGATCGATCGCGAACGGCTGGCCGAGGCGGGGATGCTGGTGCCCGGTGGTCCGGTGACGGCGCTGGCCGAGGAATTCCGGCTGGTGAAGCGCCAGCTGCTGACCACCGCCGCCGATATCGAGAAGCGCGACCCGCAGGCGGCGCGCATGGTGCTGGTGTGTTCGGCGCAGCCGGGCGACGGCAAGACCTTCTGTGCGATCAACCTCGCCCTGTCGCTGGCGGCGGAGCGCGATTTGCAGATCCTGCTGGTCGATGCCGATTTCCCGAAGCCCGACATTCTCGACCGGCTGGGCATCGCCGCGAGCGGACAGGGGCTGCTCGACGCGCTGGGCGATCCGGCGATCGATGTCGAGGCGCTGGTGATCCCGACCGACGTGCCGCAGCTGTCGGTGCTGCCGGCGGGCAAGCGGACGAACGCCGATACCGAGTTGCTGCGTAGCGACCATGCGCAGGACGTGCTGGAGCGGCTGCTGAGCGCCGATCCCGACCGGATCGTCATCTTCGATTCGCCCCCCGCGCTCGCCGCGTCGCCGGCCGCGGTGCTGGCGTCGCTGGTCGGGCAGACGGTGCTGGTGGTCCGCGCCGATCGCAGCAGCGAATCGGACCTGCGCGAGGCGGTGGCGCTGCTCGACGGGTGCGACGATATCCAGCTGCTGCTGAACGCGACGACGTACCGGGCGGAAGGGGCGCGGTTCGGCTATTACGGGCAGGATAAGGAATGATGCGCTGGCTCGCCCTGCCGGTCGTGGTCGCAGCGTCGGCAAGCCCGGCGCTGGCGCAGCGGGTCGAGGTGTCGCCCTATATCGAGGCGGGGCAGGTGCTGCTCGCCGATCTGAACGACGGCGATGTGGTGACCTATACCCAGCTGACCGCCGGGGTCGATGCGACGATCACGACGCAGCGGGTGCAGGTCCAGGCCAATTACCAGTATCAGCGGCTGATCGACTGGGGCGACGATTTCGGCAATGGCGACGTCCATTCGGGCCTGGCGCGGGCCAATGTGCAGATTACCCGCTGGCTGAACCTGGAAGGCGGCGCGATCGCCACGCGGGCGCAGGGCGATACGCGCGGCGGCGGGTTCGGACCGCTGGTCAATGCGAGCAACGTCAATACCGCGCAGGTTTATGGCCTCTATGCCGGGCCGAGCGTCAACACGCGCGTCGGCCCGTTCGCGGTCAACGGCACCTATCAATTCGGTTATGTGAAGGCGGAGACGCCGGGCGTGGTCGATCTGGCGCCGGGGCAGCGGCGGCTGGATTATTATGACGAGGCGACCAGCCATCTGGTGATGGGCAGCGCCGGCACCCGCGCGGGCACGCTGCTGCCGATCGGCTTCACCGTGTCGGGGGCGTGGCTGCGTGAGGATGCGGGGCAGCTCGACCAGAAGTTCGAGGGCGCGTACGGCCGGGTCGATGCGGTGCTGCCGATCACGCGGACGCTGGCGGCGGTCGGTGGCGTCGGCTACGAAAAGATCGAGGTGACGCAGCGCGACCCGCTGCTCGATGCGCAGAATATTCCGGTTGTCGATGGCGCAGGGCGGTTCGTGACCGATCCGGCGTCGGCGCCGCGCATCGCCTATGACACCGACGGCATCATCTGGGACGCGGGCGTATTGTGGCGGCCCAGCCCCCGCACCGCGCTGGAGGCGCGGCTGGGGCGGCGCTACGGGTCGATGAGCTACACTGGGTCGCTGCAATGGCAGGTCAGCCCGGCATCGGCATTGCAGGTCGGTGTTTACGACAGCGTGACGACGTTCGGGCGGCAGCTGACCGGATCGCTGTCGCAGCTGCCGATCAACTATATCGGGGGCGAGGACCCGTTCGGTGCGCGTTATGGCGGGTGCGTGTTCGGCGGAGGCGTGACGCCGGAGGGCGCGTCCAATGCCGGCGGATGCCTCACCCCGGTATTCCAGTCGGTCAGCGCGGCGACCTTCCGCGCGCGGGGCATCGATGCGGTCTATTCGATCACGCGCGGTCCGACGCGGCTGGGGCTGGGCGCGGGCTATGCCAGCCGGGCCTATTATATCCCGCCGGTGCCGGGCGCGGTCATCTATCGCACGCGCGACGAGAGCTATTATGTCCAGGGCTTCGGCCAATGGGCGCTCGACAGCCGGTCGTCGGTCAGTGCGGACCTGTATGCGAACTATTTCGCCAGCGGGATCGAAGGCGGGCTGGACGCATGGGGCGGCGGTGCGCAGGGCGGCTATTATCGCAGCTTCGGGCGGGCCTATGGCAGCCTGACCGCCGGGGTGTACGGGTTCGACGTGGAGCGGAGCCAGTCGGACCTGATCGCGCAGGCGTTGCTGGCGGTCGGGTTCCGTTTCTAACGGGCCGCCGCCGCCGTGATCGTATCGTCACCCCGGGTCAAGCCCGGGGTGACGGGGGGATAGGTGGGCGTGCCTTTCGCCGACGTCGTTCGAGCAGTCGTGCACCCCTACCGGCCGGGAACGGAACAGGGTAAATTCGCCGGATTATAAACGAACATTCAACCGATTGGCGGCTACGGTCCCGCCATTGGAGACGATGATGTACGACGATCATTATGGCCTGACCGGTCGCCCGTTCCAGTTGACGCCCGATCCGGCCTTCTGGTTCGACACGGCGACGCACCGCAAGGCGATGGCGTATCTCGGCTACGGGTTGAGCCAGGGCGAAGGCTTCATCGTCATTACCGGCGATCCGGGCACCGGCAAGACGACGCTGCTCGGCCACCTGATGCAGACGATCGATCCGGAGCGGTTGAACGTCATCCGCATCGTCACGACCCAGATCGAGGCGGACGACCTGCTGCGGCTGGTCGCGGCGGGGCTGGATGTCGATCACCATGGATTGACCAAGGCGCAGCTGCTCGAAGCGATCGAGCGGGGCCTGCACAATGTCGCGCGGTCGGGGCGGCGCACGTTGCTGGTGATCGACGAGGCGCAGTCGCTGCCGGTCGGATCGATCGAAGAATTGCGGATGCTGTCGAATTTCCAGGCGGGCGGCTATGCGCTGTTGCAGATCTTCCTGCTGGGCCAGCCGGAGTTCCGCCAGCGGCTGCACGGGTCGGACCGGCTGGAGCAGCTGCGCCAGCGGGTGATCGCGATGCACCATCTGGAGCCGATGGGCGTCGAGGAGGTCGGGCCGTATCTGGAACACCGCCTCGGCATCGTCGGGTGGAATGGTTCGCCCAGTTTCAGCATGGATGCGCTGGCGGCGCTGCACCACTGGTCGGGCGGCGTGCCGCGGCGGTTGAACCAGCTCGCCGGGCGGGTGCTGCTGTACGGCGCGATCGAGGGGATCGAGCGGTTCGGGTCGCTCGACATCGAACAGGTGATCGCGGATCTCGACGGTGACGGGATGGGGACCCATGCGCCCGAATCCGCCGCGCCCGTGCGGGCGGAGGCGGCGCCGGTGGCCGAGGCGACCCCGGTCGTCGATGCCGATCCGTTGCCGATGACCCCGCCACCGCCGCCGATGCCGCCGCGCCCGATCCACCTGTCGGTGGTCGATGTCGCCGGTTGGCCGACGCCGATCGTCGAGGAAGCGCCGGCTGCGGCGGCCCCGGTGGCAGCCCCGGTCGATGCGGCGGATCGCGACGCGCTGGTCGCGCGGATCGCGGCGCTGGAGGAACGGTTGGAGGAACAGGATGCGGCGCTGCGCCGGGTGCTGACCCTGCTGGTCGACTGGGTCGAGGGCGAACAACGCCGTCCCGACCTGTCGTCGATCCGCGCCGCCGGCTGACGCACCCCATGCGCAACGCGATGTCGGTCGATGTCGAGGACTGGTTCCAGGTCGGGGCGTTCGAAACGGTCATCGACCGGGGCGACTGGGACACGCTCGAATGCCGGGTGGAGGCGAATACCGATGCGGTGCTCGACCTGTTCGCCGCCGGCGGGGTGACGGCGACGTTCTTCACGCTCGGCTGGGTCGCGCATCGCTTTCCGGCGCTGATGCAGCGCATCGTGGCCGGCGGGCATGAGCTGGCGAGCCATGGCTGGGATCACAAGCGCGTCTTCACGATGACCGCCGACGAATTCCGGCACGATCTGGCACGGGCGAAGGCGGCGCTGGAGGATGCGGGCGGACAGGCGGTGACCGGATATCGCGCGCCGAGCTTTTCGATCGACCGGCGGACGCCATGGGCGCATGCCGTGCTGGCGGAGGCGGGCTATGCCTATTCGTCGTCGGTCGCGCCGCTGACCCATGACCATTATGGCTGGAAGGATGCGCCGCGCGTGCTGCACCGGCCGGTTGCGGGCAGCGACCTGATCGAATGGCCGATCACACTGGCCAAGGTGCTGGGGCGCGAAGTGTCGGCGGGGGGCGGGTTCTTTCGCCTGTTGCCGAACCGGGTGGTCGAGGATGCGGTGGTGCGGAGCAACCAGGCCGACGCCCATCCGGCGATGTTCTATTTCCATCCCTGGGAGATCGATCCCGGCCAGCCGCGGGTGAAGAACGCGCCGTTGAAGTCGAAGCTGCGGCATTATTCGCGGCTGGGGGCGATGGCGGGCAAGCTCGAACGGTTGATGGCGAACCATGACTGGGGCCGGGCCGACCGGATCGTCGCCGAGCGCGCGGGCGCGCTGTGATCGCGGTACGGCGGGCCGATCTGGCCGATGCGGGCGAGCGCACCCGGATCGAGACGTTCGTGGGTGAGCATCCCGACGGCACGCCGTTCCACCTGCCGGTCTGGGGTGAGGCGACGGCGGCGGGGTGCGGGCAGGATTACCGGATGCTGCTGGCCGAGGATGGCGGGGTGCTCAAGGGCGTCGTGCCGTTGACCCATGTCCGTTCGCCCTTGTTCGGGGCGGCGTTGGTGTCGACCGGGTTCGGGGTCGGCGGCGGGGTGCTGGCGAGCGACCCGGCGGCGGGCGCGGCGCTGGCGGCGGCGGCGGTCGAGATGGCGCGGGAGCTGCGCTGTCCGACGATCGAGATGCGCGGCGGCGTGCCGATCGACGGGGCGGGGTGGACGTGGGACGATAGCCGCTATGTCGGGTTCGTCCGGCCGCTGGCGAACGACGACGATGCCGAATTGCTGGCGATCCCGCGCAAGCAGCGCGCCGATGTGCGCAAGGCGCTGGCCGAGCCGTTCGAGATCGCCATCGGGCGCGACCGGGCGGCGCTGGCGGAGCATTTCCATGTTTATGGGACGTCAGTGCGTAATCTCGGTACGCCGGTGTTTCCGCGGTCGCTGTTCGCGGAGGTTGTGCGGCGGTTCGGGGACGACGCCGATGTGCTGACCGTGCGGCATGGCGGCGTGGCGGTGGCGAGCGTGCTGTCGGTCTATTGGCGGGGCACGGTCTATCCCTATTGGGGTGGCGGTACGGCGGCGGCGCGGGGTCTGCGGGCCAATGAGCGGATGTATTTCGAGCTGATGCGGCATGCGCGGGCCAGGGGCTGCACAGCGTTCGATTTCGGGCGGTCGAAGGTCGGAACCGGGCCGGCGGCGTACAAGAAGAACTGGGGTTTCGTCGGCACGCCGCTGGGCTATCCGACATGGACGGCCGATGGCGAGCGCCCACGCGATGCCAGCCCGCTCAACCCCAAATACCGGCTGAAGATCGCGGCGTGGCAGAAGTTGCCGGTCGCGGTCGCCAATCGCGTCGGGCCGTTCATCGCGAAGGGGCTGGGGTGAGCGACATCCTGTTCCTCGCCCACCGCGTTCCCTATCCCCCCGATCGTGGCGACAAGGTGCGCAGCCATCATGTGCTGCGGCATTTCAGCGGGTTGGGGCGGGTGCATCTGGCGACCTTTGCCGACGATCCGCGCGACATGGGGCATGAGGCGGCGCTGGGGCAGTGGTGTGCGAGCGTGCGGGTGTTGCGGCGGACGAAGGGCAATGCGCTTGCAGCGATTGAGGCGCTGGCGGGCGGGCGGACCGTGTCGGAGGCGGCGTTCGACAGCGCGGCGATGCGGGGCGCGGTGGCGGAGTTGCTGGCCGAGCGGCGCTATGATGCCGTCTATGTCTATTCGGGGCAGATGGCGCAGTATGTGCCGGCGGACGTGCCGTTCGTGATGGATTTCGTCGACATGGATTCGGCCAAGTTCGCGGCTTATGCCGATGATGCGCATGGGCCGATGCGCTGGATGATGCGGCGCGAGGCAAGCAAGCTGGCGGCGTTCGAACGTGACGTGGCGGGGCGGGCGCGGGCGTCGCTGCTGGTGAGCGAGGCGGAGGCCGATCTGTTCCGGCGGATGTCGGGCGCGGAGCGCGTGGTCGCGATCGAGAATGGGATCGACACCGGCTTTTTCGATCCGGCGGGCGTCGTGCCGGTCGAACAGGCGGGGCCGCTGATCGTCTTTACCGGGCAGATGGACTACCGGCCCAATATCGATGCGGTTCGCTGGTTCGCGGGCGAGGTGCTGCCATTGGTGCCGGAGGCGCGCTTTGCGATTGTCGGGCGCAGTCCGACCGCGGCGGTACGGGCGCTAGAGAGCGAGCGGGTGGTCGTGACCGGCGAGGTCGCGGACGTGCGCGAGTGGATTGCCGCTGCCGCCGTGGTCGTCGCGCCGCTGTTGCTGGCGCGGGGTATCCAGAACAAGGTGCTGGAGGCGATGGCGATGGCGCGGCCGGTGGTGGCATCGACCGCCGCCGCCGAAGGGATCGACCATCGGGGGACGATCCGGGTCGCGAGCGATGCGGCCGGGTTTGTACGGGAAATTCGGGAGCTGCTGTCCGACCCCGTCGCAGCCGATGCGGTAGGGCGAGCGGCGCGGGCGCGGACGATCGAGCGCTATGGCTGGGACGCGCGATTGGCACCGCTGGCCGAATTGCTGGGGCTGGCATGAACAGCGTTGCGCTCGACCAGCCGCTGGCGGCGACGGACCCGGCGTGGTGGCGGGCGTTGCTGGCGCTCAGCGGCATCTGGGCGGCGTTGCTGGCGATCTTTCACCGCGACGCGGCCGATATGGCGGATATCTGGTGGAATTCGACCACCTATGGCCATTGCCTGTTCGTCGCTCCGATCATCGGCTGGCTGGTGTGGCAGCGGCGGCGCGAGCTCGCGCAACTGACCCCGCAGGCTTGGTGGCCCGGGCTGACGATCGTTGCGGGCGGCGGGGCGCTCTGGCTGGTCGGGGAAGCGGCGGCGGTGGCGCTGTTCCGGCATGTCGGGCTGGTCGCGATGTTGCAGGGGGCGGTGGTCGCGTTGCTCGGCGCCCGCGTCGCGCGCGGGATCGCCTTCCCGCTGGCCTATATGGTCTTCCTCGTGCCGTTCGGCGATTTCCTAGAGCCGTGGCTGCAAGCGGCGACGGTATCGCTGACGATGCCGCTGCTGCATTTGCTCGGTGTGCCGGCGGCGGTCGACGGGGTGCTCATCACCATCCCCAACGGCTATTTCGAAGTGGCGGAGGCTTGTTCAGGGTCGAAGTTCGTCATCGCCATGGTCGCTTATGGCACGCTGGTCGCCAATGTGTGTTACGTCGCATGGCGGCGACGGATCGCGTTCACGGCGTTGGCGCTGATCGTGCCGGTGCTGGCCAACGGGGTGCGCGCGGCGGGAACGATCTATGCCGCGCATCTGACGTCGGTCGAGGCGGCGACCGGGTTCGACCATATCGTCTATGGCTGGGTGTTCTTCGCGCTGACCATGGCGGGGGTGCTGGCGCTCGGCTGGCGCTGGTTCGACCGCGACCCCGATGCGCCGTGGTTCGACGTGGCGAGCGTGGCTGCGATGCCGATGCGCGCGGCGGACCGGTCGCTGGCGGCAGCGGCGGTGCTGGCGGTCGCGGTCGGCTTTGCGGCATGGGGCTGGATCGTCGACCGGCGGGCGCAGGCGTTGCCGGCGCGGATCGAGTTACCGCAGGTGCCCGGATGGCAGCGGGTGGCGGTCGATGGCGAACCCTGGGTTCCGAATTATCCGGGCGCTGACCATTTCCTGATCGGGCGCTATGGCGATGCGAGGGGCCGCAGCGTCGACATGGTCGTTGCGCTCTATGGCTCGCAGGGCGAAGGACATGAATTGGTAGGGTTCGGAACAGGCGCGATCCGCGAGAATGACCGCTGGGTGCGGATCGCCGACACCGCGCCGATCGCCGGCAGCGCGTCGCTGCGCATGGCCGCGCCCGGCCCGGTCGAGCGCGAGGTCGCGACCTGGTATCGCATCGGATCGATCACGACCGGCAGCGCTGACCGGGTGAAGTGGGAGACGCTGAAGGCGAAGCTGCTCGGCGGCCCGCAACGCGGCGTCGCCGTGCTGCTATCGGCGCGCAAGGATGGGCACGACCCGCGACAGGCGATCGCCGATTTCCTAAAGGCGGCGGGGCCGGTCGACGCGATCGCCGACCGCGCAGCGGGAATGCGCTGAGATGTGCGGAATCGCCGGCCTGTATCATAGCGTGCAGCCAAAGCCGGTCGATCCGGCACGGATCGCAGCGATGACCGATGTTCAGGCGCATCGCGGCCCCGACGGGTCGGGCGTATGGACCGCGCCGGGCGTGGGGCTGGGCCATCGGCGGCTGTCGATCATCGACGTCGCAGGCAGTCCGCAGCCGATGGCGCTGCCGGGCGAACAGGTCGTCATCACCTTCAACGGCGAAATCTATAACTTCGCCGAGCTGCGGGCCGAGTTGCAGGGCAAGGGCGCGGTGTTCCGCACCCAGGGCGATACGGAAGTGTTGCTGCATGCCTGGGCGGCATGGGGGCCGGACATGCTGGCGCGGCTGAACGGGATGTTCGCCTTTGCCATCCATGATGCGGGGCGGCAGGCGCTGTTCATCGCGCGCGACCGGATGGGGGTGAAGCCGTTCCACTATGTCGAGCTGGGCGACGGCGCGGTGGCGTTCGCGTCGGAGTTGAAAGGGCTGCTCGCCCATCCGCTGGTGCGGCGGACGCCCGATGCGGCGGCGATCGAGGATTATATGGCGCTCGGCTATGTGCCCGACGACGCCTGTATCGTGGCCGGTGTGAAGAAGCTGCCCGCGGGGCATTTCCTCCTGATCGAGCGCGGGCGGCGCGTGCCGCAGCCGGTCCGGTGGTGGGACGTCGACTTTTCGAAGCGGGCCAAGGGCAGCGCGCGCGACCTCGAGGCGGAACTGGTCGAGCGGATGCGCGAGGGCGTGCGGTCGCGGATGGTCGCCGATGTGCCGCTCGGCGCGTTCCTGTCGGGCGGGGTCGATTCGTCGGCGGTCGTGGCGCTGATGGCGGAGGCGAGCCGGTCGCCGGTGCAGACCTGCACCATCGGGTTCGAGGAAGCGGGCCATGACGAGCGCGGGCCGGCGGGGCTGGTCGCGGGGCGATTTGCGACCGACCATGCGGTGCGGACGGTGCGGTCGGACGATTTCGGCGTGATCGACACGCTGGTCGCGGCGTTCGACGAGCCTTTTGCCGATGCGTCGGCGCTGGCGACCTATCAGGTATGCGCGCTGGCACGCGAGCGGGTGACGGTCGCGCTGTCGGGTGATGGCGCGGACGAGGCGCTGGCCGGGTACCGCCGGTACAAGTTCCATGCGGCGGAGGAGCGGGTGCGTGCGCTGCTGCCGCCGGGGTTGCGGGAACCGGTGTTCGGGGCGCTGGGCGATGTCTATCCCAAGGCCGACTGGGCACCGCGCCCGTTCCGCGCCAAGACGACGTTGCTGGCGCTCGCGCAGGATGGTGACGAGGCCTATGCGCAGGCGGTGGGGGTGACGACGCCGGCGGTGCGGCACGGGCTGTACGGGCAGGCGATGGCGCGGCAGCTGGGCGGCTATCGCGGGGAAGAGCGCTATGTCGCGGCGATGCGGCAGGCGCCGGGGCGCGATGCACTCGACCGGGCGCAATATGCTGATTTCCGTCACTGGCTACCGGGTGACATCCTGACCAAGGTCGACCGGACCAGCATGGCGGTGGCACTGGAGGCGCGCGAGCCGCTGCTCGACCATCGGCTGATCGAGTTCTGCGCGACATTGCCGGCAAAGCTGCGGTTGCGCGGGGGCGAGGGCAAGTGGCTGATGAAGAAGGCGCTGGAGCCGTGGCTGCCGCGCGAAATCCTGTATCGGCCCAAAATGGGGTTCGTGACCCCGGTCAGCGCGTGGTTCCGGGGGGCGTTGGCGGATGAGGCGGCGGGGCTCGCGCGGTCGCCGGTGTTGGCGACGTGGTTCGAGCCCCATGCGATCGAGCGACTGGCGGCGGAGCATCGGTCGGGTCGAGCGGAGCATGGCCGGACGCTGTGGCAGCTGGTGATGCTGGAGCGTAGTGCGCGACGGTTGTTCGGGTAGTCTCGTTACCGTCACCCCGGGCTTGACCCGGGGCCCGCTTTTTACCGAGCGTGCAAGGAGAAGCGGGACCCCGGATCAAGTCCGGGGTGACGGTAGCGTGGTATTAAACGTGCTGGCCGATCCAGCGGCGGAACAGGTCGGTCCAGACGCGTTGCGGGCTGTCGACCGGCGCATGCAGCGCCCCCCAGCCATGGCCGCCCCGTTCGAACAAATGCGCCTCGACCGGGACCTTGGCCCGGCGGCAGGCGGCGAGCATTTCGAGCGACTGGTCGAGCGGGACGACGGGGTCGTCGACCGAATGGGCGAGGAAGACCGGCGGGGTCTGTGCGGTGACCCGTGCCGGGATGTTGTAATGGCGATAGACCGCCATCGGGCCTTCGGGTCGACCGGAGCCGCGACGGTCCATCGCCGCGATATTGGTGACCGGATAGACGAGGCCGCTGAACGCCGGGCGCGCCGACTGCCGGTCGGCGGCGTCGATGGGGGGATAGACCACGTCGTCATGGGCGATGGTGAGCGATCCGGCGAGATGCCCGCCCGCCGAAAAGCCGCAGATGCCGAGCTTCGCCGGATCGATGCCGTAGCGCGCGGCATTCGCGCGGATCAGGCGCATGGCCCGCTGCGCATCCTGCAGCGGCACGTCCTGCGCATCATCCCAGCCTTCGCCCGGCAGGCGATAGGCGAGCGCGAAGACGGTAATGCCGGCGGGGTTCAGTGCCTTGGCGACGTCGATCCCTTCATTCTCGATCGAGACGAAGCCATAGCCGCCGCCGGGGATGGAGAGGACGGCGGTGCCGTTGGGGCGGGCCGGGCGGAACACGCCGACAACCGGATCGGCCACGCCGCGCAGCCATAGCTCGCGCATCTCGGGCCGTCCGTTCATCGACGGGGCATAGGTCGGCAGGGTCGTGCGGGCACCGGGCGCGCGGGCGGGCCACAGGCGGAAATGTTCGCGTGGGGGCCAGGGGGTGAGGCGTTCACCGCCCGGCGTGAGACGTGCGGCGGGCTGGGCCGCTGCCTTTGCCGCCACCGGTAGTGCGATGGTTGCACCCAAGATGGTCCGCCGGTCGATCATCCGCTCCACTCCCTGTTCGTTGCCGTCAGCCTAACCGCACCATCGACACAGGAAAAGCCGCGCGCCCGCCAAAGCGCTCGACAATCGGCGGCGGGGCGATAGACCTTGGGTGGTCGGCGGGGGCCGGCATGAACAGGGGGAAGTTGCGTGACGCGTTTCGTGGTGGTGAAGGCGGTCGCTCTGGCGGCGGCGGGGTTGCCGGCGCTTGCCTGGGCCAGTGAAACGCCGCTGTATCAATCGGCACCCGCCTGGGTCAGCGCGGCGCCGGCCTTGCCCGCGGGGCCGGTGGATGAACTGCCGCCGCTGGTGCTGCTCGATTTCCAGAAGCGGATCGAGGGCGACAAGCTGACCTCCTATGTCCATCAGCGCACCCGGATCGCGAGTGCCGAGATGCTGTCGCAGGCGGCGACGCTGACGCTGCCCTGGGCGCCGGACAAGGGCGACCTGATCGTTCATGGGCTGACGATCCTGCGTGACGGCCAGACGATCGACCTGCTGGCGAAGGGGCAGAGATTCACCGTGTTGCGGCGCGAACAGGCGCTCGAGCAGCGCGAGCTGACCGGCATCCTGACTGCGACGCTGGCGGTCGAGGGGCTGGAGGTCGGCGATCTGCTCGACCTGCGCTTCTCGGTCACCGGTCGCGATCCGGCGCTGGGGGGCCGGGTACAGGACGTCGTGCCGCTGCCCGCGCTGCCGCTGCGCATCGGGGCCGGGCGGGTGCGCTATCTGTGGTCGAACGACAGCGCGCCGAAATACAAGCTGCTGGCCGATGGCGTGACGGCGACGCCGGTGCGCAAGGGCGACACGACCGAACTGAGCTTCGCGCTGCCGCTCGCCAAGCCCAAGGACATGCCGGAGGACGCGCCGGCGCGCTATCGCCATCCGCCGCTGATCGAGGTGGCGAGCTTTGCCGACTGGACCGATGTGTCGCGGACGTTCGCCCCGCTGTACAAGACCGACGGCCTGATCGCGCCGGGTAGCGCGCTGGCGAACGAGGTCGCGGCGATCGAGAAGGCGGAGGCGACGCCGCTCGGCCGGGCGCAGCGCGCGCTGGAGCTGGTGCAGGGCAAGATCCGCTATCTCGCGGTCGGGATGGATGGTGGCAACTATCTGCCCCAAGCCCCTGCAAAGACGTGGGAAGTCCGCTACGGCGATTGCAAGGCCAAGACGCTGATGCTGCTGGCGATGCTGCACGCGATGGGGATCGAGGCGGAGCCGGTCGTCGCCAATGTCGGGCTGGGCGATGCGGTGCCCGAGCGGTTGCCCAGCGCCGCGGCGTTCAACCACGTGTTCGTCCGGGCAACGATCGGTGGCGAGGTGCTGTGGCTCGACGGGACCGGCAGCAATGCGCGGCTGCCGGACATTCGCGATACGCCCGGCGTCGGTTATGTCCTGCCGATCCGCGCCGCAGGTGCCACGCCGATGCGGATCGAGACGCATCCCAATGCCCGCCCGATCGCCAGCGTGACGATCGACGCCGACGAAAGCGGCGCGGTCGACCTGCCCAGCCCGGTCGAGGTGACGATGGTGACGCATGGCCAGATGGCGGCCCAGCTGCGGGCGGCCAAGAGTCAGGTCGGGCCGAAGGAACAGCATGAGCTGATCTCGACCATCCTGCAACAGGCGGTCGGAGAGGGGCAGTTTGCCGAGGGTACGATCACCCCCGATTCGGCGAGTGGCGATGTCGTGGTTCGGGCGAAGGGGGTGGTCAACACCAGCTGGAGCGTCGAGGACCGGCGGCGCAAGCGGTCGCTCGGCGGTGCGCTGGGCGAGCTCAACTTTACGCCCGACCGTAGCCGCCCCGACTGGAGCAGCATCCCGGTCGCCGCACCGCCGCCTTTCGGCGTGGAACGGCATGTGAAGGTGAAGCTGCCCGATGGCGGGCGCGGCTTCACGCTGGAAGGGGCGCCCGATGCCGATCAGCGGCTCGCAGGCTATGTGGTGAAGCGGACCACGCGCCTGTCGGGCGGGACGATGACCATGGACGAGCGCTTCGATGCGGCGGGCACCGAAGTCCCGGCGGCGCGGATCGCCGTCGAGCGCGATGCGGTGGCGACGGCGAAGGCCAATATCCCGCGCGTCGTCGCGCCGGTCGATACGCCGCGGCGCTGGACGCTGGACGACGCGACGCTGGCGAAGTCGAGCCAGGTGCAGGCGATCCGCGCAATCTTCGGCAAGGCGATCGCCGCTGATCCCGAGGAAATGAGCGGCTATCAGAGTCGGGCGGCGTTCGAGTCCGGCATCGGTAACTACCGGGCCGCGCTGGCCGATCTGGACAAGGTGATCGCCAAGGAGCCATCAGTCGACCTGTATCTCCAGCGGTCTTATGCCCAGTTCAACCTGGGCGATCCGACCAAGGCGCTGGCCGATGCCGAACGGGCGCGCGCGCTGGATCCCGCGGCGAATGGCGCGATCGCGCAGGTGGCGCAGACCCGTGCTGAAACCGGGGATTTGAGGGGTGCCGTCGCGCTGCTCGACGAACGCATAGCGCTGGGTGGTGAGTCGCGGCCGTTTCTCCGGCAGATGAAGGCGAGCGTGTTGGGTGAGTTCGGTAATCCCCAGGAGGCGGTTGCCTTTTACGATACGCTGATCGCCGAGAAGCCGGGGTCGCCGACGCTGCTGAACGGGCGCTGCTGGACCAAGGGCACGCGCAACATCATGCTCGATACCGCGCTGAAGGACTGCACGAAGGCGATCGAGCTGAGCGACGATACGCTGGCCGCGCTCGATAGCCGGGCGTTGGTCTGGTACCGGATGGGCCGCTACCCGGAAGCGCTCGCCGATCTCGATACCGTGCTAGCGGCCAATCCGGACATGGCGGCCAGCCGCTATGTCCGTGCCGCCGTGCTGAAGGCGATGCAGCGCGACGGCGAGGCGGCGGGCGAGCTGGCGCTGGCGCGGCGGATGAACCCGACGATCGACCGGCAATATGCGCGGTACGGGTTCAAGATGTAGGGGGCGAGCGCGTGATCCAGCGATCGCCCTCGTCACCCCGGGTCAAGCCCGGGGTGACGGGTATAGGGCCGACGTCGCGCTCTGCCGCGCTCGTGGAATGACATGCATGTCGGTCGCCTTTGCGGCGCGCAAACAAAAACGGCGAGGGATTGCTCCCTCGCCGTTCTCGATTTCGGCGATTTGCCGACGGATCAGTCGAACATCTTGCCGAAGGCGCGCTTCGCGCGGGTCTTCCACGCGCCGCGATGATACGCGTCCGAGGCGAGGAGCGGCATGACCGATCCGGCTTCGGCAAAGACCATCTGTTCGAGCGCGGTGTCGACCTTGCCCCAGCTGGCCGCTTCCTTGAGCGTCGACGACGAGCAGGCGCCGTCACGCACGTCGGCGACGGTGATCTGCACGGCGTATTTGTGCATCTCGACATCGTCGTGACCGAGGATTTCGGCGCAGACGACGGTGTCCTGGATGAAGTTCTTCGGTACGCCGCCGCCGATCATCAGCAGGCCAGTGGTGCCCGCCTTAATCTTGATGTCGGTCAGTTCGCGGAAGTCGGCGATGGCGTCGAGCACCATGTACGGCTTGCCTTCCTTCGCACGGTCGACCTGGTGCTTGACCAGACCGAAGCCGGCCGAGCTGTCCACGAAGGCCGGGCAGAAGATCGGCACGTCATGCTCATAGGCGAGCTTGACGAGGCTGTTTTCCTTCTTGCCATGCTCCGACAGATACTTGCCCATTTCGCGGATAAAGGCGCGCGACGAATAGGCCTTCGGTTCCAGCGAGTCGGCGATCTTGCCGATCGTGTGGTCGCAATCCTGCAGCTGCTCTTCGTCGATATAGGTGTCGTAGATGCGGTCGATGTAGAGCGAACGCAGCGTGTTGTCGTCGGGGATTTCCAGCGCCTGATAATGCTTGTGGCCCAGCCCTTCGAAGAAATCCATGTCGACAATCGACGCGCCGGTCGCGACGACGCCATCGATCATGTTCGAGCGCAGCAGTTCGGCGTACAGGTCCATGCAGCCGCCGGCCGAGGTGGAGCCTGCGATCACGAGGAAGATCGAGCAGTCCTTGTCCTCCAGCATCTGGTTGTAGATGCGGGTGGCGCGCGCGAGGTCGCGGCTGGTGAAGCTCATCTTGCCCATGGCGTCGATGATCGGGCGGGCGTCGAACTTGGTGATGTCGACATGCTCGACGGTGGTCGAAAGCAGTTCGGCCTTGCGGGTGTCGTTGATCGTCGTGTCGGTCATGATGGTCCCATCATCATCGATAAGCCGTCGTCGTTATGGGGACGCGGAAACCCGGTTTGGCCTCCTGCCCACAAACGCGGGAGGAGCCGATGGCGGTCGCATAGCGGCAAAGCCATGCAAAGCCCACCCCCGGCCCCTCCCGCAAGGTGCGGGTAGGGGGGAGGTGGTTGGTTAGTAGCGGCTGGTTACAGCTTGACGACGTTGTTCGACACGAACGCCGGAACGGGATCGAGTTCGATATACATCGACTCCATCGGTTCGTCGTCGGTCAGCACGGTTTCGCCATTGCCGAAGCCGTTGAACGCGGTGCGCATGGCCGATCCATAGGCGCCGAGCATGCCGATCTCGAAATAATCGCCGCTGCGGGTATCGGCCGGAAGCGGGAACGGACCCTGCATCTGGTCGATATCGTCGCAGGTCGGACCCCAGAAGCTGAAGTCCATATCGCGGGCGTCCGATTCCGGCTGCCGCAGCAGCTGTACCGGATATTTCCAGCCGATATGTGCCGCATCGAACAGCGAGCCATAGGCGCCGTCGTTGATGAACAGTTCGGCTCCCCGGCGATGTTCGACCCGGACGACGACCGACGCATATTCGGCGCACAGCGCGCGGCCGGGTTCGGCCCAGAGTTCGGCCGAATAGCTGATCGGCAGGCTTTCGAACGCGCGGTGGATCGTTTCGAAGAAACGCTCCAGCGGCGGCGGGGTCATGCCCGGATAGCGCGACGGGAAGCCGCCACCGACATCGATCACGTCGACGGTGACGCCCGCTTCGACGATGGCGGCGCGGACGCGCTCCATCGCATTGGCATAGGCGTCGGGCGACATGGTCTGGCTGCCGACATGGAAGCAGATGCCCAGCGCATCGGCGACCTGGCGGGTCGCGATCAGCAGGTCCTTCGCCTCACCCTGCGCCACGCCGAACTTCGATCCGAGCGAGAGCTTGGCATATTCGGACGACACGCGCATCCGGACGCACAGCGTCAGGTCGGTCGCGCCATCGGTGGCGGCGACGATCTTGTGCAGCTCGTCCATGCTGTCGAGCGAGAAGGTGCGCACGCCATGCTCGAAATAGGCTTCGGCAATCGCTTCCGGCGCCTTGATCGGGTGCATGAAGTGGCAGGTCGCGTCCGGCAGCGTCGCCTTCACCAGACGGACCTCGCCGATCGACGCGGTGTCATAGTGGACGATGCCGTTGTCCCACAGGACACCGAGCAGGTCGGGCGACGGATTCGCCTTCACCGCATACATCGAGCGGCCCGGAAACTTCTCGACGAAGAATCGGGCTGCGCGCGCGGCGGCGTGCGGGCGAACGAGCGTGACCGGTTCGACGGGTCGGCGCTCTGCAATGTCGATCCCGCGCTCGAACGAGGAGTCACGGGCGATAAAGGGGGCAGCTAGCCCCAGCGCGCTATGGTGCTTGGCCAATTCAAGGGACCTCCAATTGCCTTTCGGCATACGGTGACAAAAGCTGCCTTGCGGTTGGAAGTCCCATGGGGCAGCGGAGGCGCGATCTATGACCCGCAAACCTTGATGTAAAGTGTCTGTGCGGCAGAAAGTGCATTTTATGACGATTATGCGACAACCCACTCGTGCCGGCGTCCGCGATGCGGCGGCTAAGATCGCGGAAATCCTGCCGCCATCGCCGCTGATGGTGAGGGAAATCAATGGCTTGGCTGTCGCTTTCAAGATGGAGGCGTTACAGCCGGTCGGCTCGTTCAAACTGCGCGGGGCATGGCATCGGTTGACCGCATTATGCGACGAATCGCGCTCGCGCGGCGTCGTTGCCTTCTCATCGGGCAATCATGCGCAGGGCGTCGCCTGGGCGGCGAAGCGGCTTAGCATTGCGGCGACGATCGTGATGCCGGCGGATGCGCCGCAGGCGAAGCTGGCGGCGACGATGGCGCTGGGGGCGGAAGTCGTCCGCTATGACCGGGTGACCGAGAGCCGCGAGAAGATTGCGGCGCATCTGGCCCACGCGCGTGGCGCGACCCTGGTGCCGAGCTTCGACGATGCCTGGGTGATCGAGGGGCAGGGATCGGCCGGGATCGAGGCGGCGGCGCAGATGGCGGCGGCGGGGTTACCGGCGCCCGCGCGGGTCGTCGTGCCGTGTGGCGGTGGCGGGCTGGCGGCCGGGATCGCGCTGGCGCTGCCCGATGCCGAGATGGTGACGGTCGAGCCGGAGGGCTGGGACGATATGCGGCGCAGTCTGGAGGCCGGGTGGATCGAGCCGGTAGGCGAGGCGCCGCCGCCGACCGCCTGCGACGCGCTTCAGACGATGCGGGTGGCGGAGCGGACGTTCGACGTGCTGTCGCGACGCGGGGCGACCGGGGTAGCAGTCAGCGAGGGCGAGATCGCGGAGGCGCAGCGTTGGGCGATGCGGCATCTGCGCACCGTGGTGGAGCCCGGAGGCGCGGTGGCGCTGGCGGCGATCCTGTCGAAGCGGGTGGCGGTGGTACCGGGGACGCTGGTGCTGGTGTCGGGCGGTAATGTCGACGCCGCCGCCTATGCCAAGGTGTTGGCGGCATGACGCAGGGGCCGGCGGGTACGCTGTTGGCAATCCTGATGCTGGTCGCGGTGCTGCTGGCCGTGTTCGGCGTGCGGATGATTGCGCGGGGTGAACGGCGCAATGGGTGGCTGATGCTGGTGTGTGCCTTGGTGATGATCGGGAATGTCGCGATCTGGACCGTCTAGCGCTCAGTTGCTGTTGCTACCTGGCCGGTTGACCCGCTGGCGAAGCGCCTGTCCGCTGGCGCTGGCATTCTCGCCGTCGATCCGTGCCCATTCCGCGCGGGTGTGACAGACCTTGCGCATCATGTTCGATCCCATCGGGATTTCCCGGCGGCAGATCGGCTTTTCCGTTGCCGGAGAGAGGGAAGGTGTAGGGGCGGCTTGCATGGCGGCGGCGAGCAGCAGGGAGGTCAGCATGGTCCGGTCGTCCTGTAACGGAGTGTTGCTGACACCCTATGGTTGTGAATGAATATGGCAAGCAGGATATGGCCACGCGGCGAAGCCGCGTCGTCGGTCGGCGCCTGGTGCGCCGCCGGCCGGGCTCGCCGCCGGGCGCGGATTAGCAACGCCAATCCGCTGCGCCGAGTCTCACTTAATCGGCGAGTTCGGGTCCAGGCGCATGTCCAGATACTTGTCCACGCTGCCCATCAGTTCGGGCATTTCGTTCTGGAAGAAGTGGTTGGCGCCTGGGATCACGTCGTGGTGAATCGTGATGTGGCGCTGCGTGCGCAGCTTGTCGACCAGCTTCTGCGTGGCGGCGGGCGTTACGACCTCGTCCGCGTCGCCCTGGATGATGATACCCGACGACGGGCAGGGCGCGAGGAAGGTGAAGTCGTACATGTTCGCCGGCGGCGCGATCGAGATGAAGCCGCGAATTTCCGGGCGGCGCATCAGCAGCTGCATGCCGATCCATGCCCCGAAGCTGACCCCCGCGATCCACGTCGTCTGCGCTTCCGGGTGGAAGCTTTGCACCCAGTCGAGTGCCGAAGCGGCGTCCGACAGCTCGCCGACGCCGTTGTCGAACGTCCCCTGGCTCTTGCCCACGCCGCGGAAGTTGAAGCGCAGCGTCGCGAAGCCGCGGCGCTGGAACGTCTTGTAGAGTTCCTGCACGATGCGGTTGTTCATCGTCCCGCCCGACGAGGGGTGCGGGTGCAGGATCATCGCAACGGGCGCACGTGGACGCGGTGCCGGGGCGAAACGCCCTTCCAGTCGACCTTCGGGACCGGGGAAGATGACTTCTGGCATGGGACGTCCTGTTGTGATGGAGGCGCAGCGATGGCGCGAAGATGGTTCGCGGCTATATAGGCGCAGACAATCGGAACGGAAGTGTTTTGACGACTCGCATCTATCTCGACCATGCCGCGACCACGCCGATGCGGTCCGAAGCCATCGCCGCCGTTGCGGACGGCATGGCGCGCTGGGCCAATCCGTCGAGCCCCCATGCCGAGGGGCGCGCGGCGAGGCGGGCGCTGGAGGATGCGCGGGCGCGGATCGCGAAGGCGCTGGGCTGGGAGGGAGAGGTTATCCTGACCAGCGGGGCGAGCGAGGCGCTCGCGATCGCGCTGAAAGGTCATGATGCGGTCGCTGCCAGCGTCGAGCATGATGCGGTGCTGCGCGTGGTCGGAAGCGACCGGATCAGTGTCGGCGGTGATGGGCTGGTCGATCCCGCGCAGGTGCCGCCGGGTCGGCGCTTGGCGGTGCAGTCCGCCAATAGCGAAACCGGTGTGCTCCAACCGCTCGCGGACGTGGCGGCGAAGGCGGACGTGCTCGTTGCGGATTGTTCGCAAAGTGCGGGCAAGCTGCCGCTGCCACCCGCCGACCTGATCGTGGTGTCGGCGCACAAGCTGGGCGGGCCGCCGGGGATCGGCGCGCTGCTGGTGCGGGACTTTGCGTTGCTGACCCCGACCGGAGGGCAGGAGCAGGGCTATCGCGGCGGTACGGAGAATGTGCCGGGTGCGCTGGGCTTTGCCGCCGCGCTGGAGGCGCCGCACGAGTGGTTCGAGCGCACGGCGATACTGCGCCATACCCTCGACGATGTGGTGCGGGAGCATGGGGGCGAGGTCATTGCCGATGCTTCGCCGCGCATCCCGACCATCGCCGCCTATCGAATGCCGGGGCGATCGGCGGGGGCGCAACTGATGCGGCTCGATTCCGCCGGGTTTGCCGTGTCCGCGGGAAGCGCCTGTTCGTCGGGGACGCTCAAGACCAGCCATGTCCTGACCGCCATGGGGATCGACGCCAAGGCGGCGAGCGAGGTCATCCGGGTCAGTTTCGGCTGGACGACGACGGCGCACGATGTCGAGCACTTCGCGGCGGCGTGGAGGGCGTTGGCGTGACGTACCTCGATTATCAGGCGACGACGCCGCTCGCACCCGAGGCGTTCGAGGCGATGGTGCCGTGGCTGCGCGACCACCATGCCAACCCCCATTCGCCGCATCGTGAGGGGCGGCGCGCCAGGGCGGCGGTGGAGGTCGCGCGGGGGCAGGTGGCGGCGGCGCTGGGTGTGACGGGTGGACGGTTGTTCTTCACGAGCGGCGCGACCGAGGCGGCGAACTGGGCGATCACCGGCACCTTTGCGCGCGTCGGGGCCGAGCGGCCGAAGGTGGTGACGATTTCCACCGAGCATGCCTGCGTGCTCGATACCGTAGCGGCGCTGGGGGCGGAGGTCGTCGTGCTGCCGGTCGGGCGGGACGGGCTAGTCGATCGCGACGCCGCCGTCGCTGCGATCGACGGGCGAACCGCGATTGTCGCGGCGATGCTGGTCAACAACGAGATCGGCGTGGTGCAGCCGGTCGCTTGGCTGCGCGAACTGGCACGCGCGGCCGGGGCAGTCATGTTTTGCGACGCGGTGCAGGGATTGGGGCGGGTCGACGTGCCGGTTGATGCCTGCGACCTGATCGCGGTGTCGGGGCACAAGGTCTATGGCCCAACGGGCGTCGGCGGGTTGTGGGTGCGCGACGGCATGGAGCCGGCGGCGATCCTGCATGGCGGCGGGCAGGAGGGCGGCTTGCGGTCGGGTACGCTTAGCCCCGCGCTGTGCGTCGGGTTCGGAGTCGCGGCGACGTTGCTGTCGGAGGAGGACCGGGTGCAGGCCGAACGGTTGTGGCGCGTCGCTCGCACGATCCTGTCGGCGCCGGACTGGGGGTTGAACGGCAGCGAGGCGTCGCGCTGGCACGGCAATCTGAACGTGCGGATGGACGGGCTGGACGTCGCGCGATTGATGAGCGAATGCCGCGATATCGCCTTCTCGGCGGGGTCGGCCTGCTCAAGCGGGTCGGGGCGGAGCAGCCATGTGCTGCGCGCGCTGGGCCTTACCGAACGCGAGGCGCGGTCGTCGATCCGGATCGGGTTCGGGCGCTATACGCAGGAGGAGGATTTGGTGCGGGCATTGCAGGCGATCGACCGAGCCGCGCGGGGGCAGCGATGATCGTTCGGTTCGTCCGTACCGATGGCCGGGTCGAGGAAGCGCGCGGGGCAGCGGGCGACCGGCTGCTCGATCTGGCGCAGGCCTATGACCTGCCGTTGGAGGGCACGTGCGGCGGGCAAATGGCGTGTTCGACCTGCCATGTGATCGTCGATCCGGTGGACTTTGCGCGGCTGCCGGCGGCAAGCGAGGAGGAGGAGGATATGCTCGATTTCGCCGAAGGGGCGGTCGCGACCAGTCGGCTGGCGTGTCAGATCGTGCTCGACGAATCGCTGGGCGAGTTGACCGTGCGCGTGCCGGCGGCAGCGCGCGATGCACGGCGGTAACGCTCGACGAGCAGCACGGTGACCGCACCGGCGGTGTAGGCGACGAAATCCTGCGGGTCGAATCCGCTGCCCAGGATGATCCGCGCCCAGCGATTGCCTGACAGGCCGAGTTGGTCGAGCAGGCGGAAATATTGCGCGAACTCGATGACGAAGGCGATCAGCAGCGCCAGCGTGGTGGCAGGGACGACGCGCAGGCGCGTGACCGTGCGCAGCCCGGCATAGACCAGCACCACCGCCAGCGCATCGCCGACATAGGGGCGGATGATCGCGTCGCGGACGAACAGCGCGATGGCGATTTCGGTCAGCAGCAGGGCCAGCGTCAGCGCGGCATAGCGTGTGTCGAAGCGCATCATCTCTCCCCGAACCCGCCCGCACCATGGCGTGCGACGGATGGCGATGCAACCGCTTGCCCCGACACGCCGCGACCGCCTAAAGACCCGCGATGACCGTGAACGTCGATATGGGGACGGACCCGGCGGGCAAGACCGTTCCCCTTGATCTGGAAGAATTACTGGCCACCCGGCTGCTGGTGCAGGGCAATTCGGGGTCGGGAAAGTCGCACCTGTTGCGCCGGCTGCTCGAACGCAGCGCCGGCCATGTGCAGCAGGTGGTGATCGATCCCGAAGGTGATTTCGTGACGCTGGCCGGCGCCTACGGCCATGTCGTGATCGAGGCGGCGGACCATAGCGAGCGCGAGGTCGCCAAATTCGCGACGCGCGCGCGGGAACATCGGGCGTCGGTGGTGCTGAGCCTCGAAGGCCTCGAGGCCGAAGGGCAGATGAAGTGCGCCGCCGCGTTCCTGAACGCGCTGTTCGATGCGCCGCGCGAGCATTGGTATCCGGCGCTGGTCGTGGTCGACGAGGCGCAGTTGTTCGCGCCGGCGGGCGGCGGCGAGGTGGTTGAGGAGGTGCGACGCGCGTCGCTGTCGGCGATGACCAACCTGATGTGTCGCGGGCGCAAGCGCGGCCTGGCCGGTGTGATCGCGACGCAGCGTCTGGCGAAGCTTGCCAAGAACGTTGCAGCCGAAGCGTCGAACTTCCTGATGGGGCGGACCTTCCTCGACATCGACATGGCGCGTGCCGCCGACCTGCTGGGCATGGAGCGGCGGCAGGCCGAAGCGATTCGTGACCTGCAGCGCGGCCATTTCCTCGCGCTCGGGCCGGCGGTGTCGCGGCGGCCGTTGTCGATCAAGATCGGGCCGGTGCAGACCTCGGCGCGCAGCGGCAGCCCCAAGCTGACCCCGCTGCCGACCGCACCGGTGGCGGACATCAAGAACCTGTTGCTGGCCCCGGTCGAGGCGATGTTGCCACTGGGACCGCCGATCCGCCATGTCGCGCCGCCCGAGGCGGTGGAGGCGGCGATTGCCGCTCCTCCCCGGCCCAGCGTCGCGCCCGACCTGCCCGAACGCAGCGCGGACGAGACCGACGGTATCGTCGCAGACGTGCTGCGCGCGCTGGTGGAGGACGAGGGCGATCAGCAGCGCGCGGCGGCGGTGCTGTATCAGGATTTCGACGTGCGCTGCCGCATGGTTGGCCTGCCGCGACCGCCGCTCGACCTGCCCGCTTTCACGCGGCGGCTGGCCTGTGCGCGCGCCGGGATTTATGACGCACCGGACGAGGAATGGGCGCAGGCGCTGGCGATCGCGGACGTGCTGCCCGACGACATGCTCGGCGCGTTCATGCTGATTGCGCGGGCGGCGCGGGAAGGGCGGCCGTGCCCGAGCGAAGCGGAGATCGCGCGGACCTATGGCACCAGCTCGCTCGGCCGGGTGAAGCGGATGCTGGCCTATATCGAGGGGCGCGACCTGATGGTGTGCCGGATCGATCTGGCGGGGAAACGCTCGATCGCGCTGCCGCATCTGGGGTGGACGACGGAGGCGGCGGAGGCGGCGTAGTCGAGACGAAACGTCACCCCAGCGCAGGCTGGGGTCTCCCGCGGTTCCTGTCCCGCGTTATCACCGGGAGATCCCAGCCTGCGCTGGGATGACGTTTGGAGCGAGAGGGATGGTCCGGTCCTAGCGTTGCCCGTACCGGTCCTTCAGCAATCGCCACGCCGCGCGTAGGCCATATGCTTCACCGCCGTTGGCCCGGCCCGGTTTGGCGGCGGCGCGCCAGGCGAAGGTGTCGAGATGCGCCCAAGCCGTGCCGGGCGTGACGAAGCGCCGCAGAAACAGCGCGGCGGTTACCGCGCCGGCCATGCCGCCGTCGGGTGCGTTGACCATGTCGGCGATGTCGGACTTGAGCAGGTCGTCATAGGCGTCCCAGAGCGGCATCTGCCACAGCGGGTCGGCTTCGGCGGTGCCGGCGGCGATCAGGTCGGCGGCTAGCGCTTCGTCATTGACGAAGGTCGCGGGCAGGTCCGGCCCCAGCGCGACGCGCGCCGCGCCGGTCAGCGTCGCGAAGTCGATCAGCAGTTCGGGTGCTCCCTCGCACGCACGGGTCAGCGCGTCGCCGAGGATGAGGCGCCCCTCCGCATCGGTATTGGTATTCTCGACCGTCAGCCCCTTGCGGCTGTTCAGCACGTCGCCGGGGCGGAAGGCGTCGCCCGAGACGCTGTTCTCGACCGCCGGAATGAGCAGGTGGAGCCGGACAGGCAGGTGGGTTTCCATCACCAGTCCGGCCAGCGCCAGCGCGTGTGCCGCGCCGCCCATGTCCTTCTTCATCAGCCGCATGCCGGACGATGGCTTGATGTCGAGGCCTCCGCTGTCGAAGCATACGCCCTTGCCGACCAGCGCGACCTTCGGGTGGGCCGGGTTGCCCCAGGTGAGTTCGATCAGGCGCGGTTCGCGGCCCTTTGCGGCGGCCTTTCCGACCGCGTGGATCATCGGATAGCCGGTTTCGAGGTCGCGACCGGCGGTGATCGTGACGGTAGCGCCATGCGCTTCGCCGAGCGCTTTCGCCTCGGCAGCGAGTTCGGCCGGGCCGAGATCGGCGGCGGCGGTGTTGACCAGATCGCGGACGCGGGCGGTCGCCGCCGCCTGTCGCAGCGCTTCGTCGATTTGCGCCGGATCGCGCGACAGCAGGATGCGGGGGGCGTCATCCTCCGCCTTCCTGTACCGGGTGAAGCGATATTGGGCGGTGGCCCAGCCGAGCTTCGCCGCGCCGGGCGTGCCGCTGGCGAGCCGGTAGTGGTCGGGGGGAAGCTGGGCGGGAAGGTGCGCGAGGCACCAGGGGGTGAGCGTCGTGGTATCGGCGACGATGGTGACGACCGACCAGTCGTCGGGCTGTTCGCCGGGCAGGGTGGCGGTCTTGCCGGGTTTCGGGGTCAGGCGCTGGGCAGCGACGGCGGCGCGGATGCGGGGCGGTTGTGCGCCACGCCAGGTGTCGAAGCCGGCGGGGTCGATCAGGTGAATGGTGCGGGCTTCCTGCCCCCGGTCGGCGGTGATCGTCGGTGTCATGGGTGGGATGTAGGACCGACCCATGGATCAGCGCAATCCTCCCCGGCACGGGGAGGGATCAGCTCGCAACGCTACGGTTCCGTGCGCGGACACGCCCCTCCACCAGCCTGCGGCTGGTCCCCCTCCCCGCGAAGCGGGGAGGATCTCAGGTCAGCGGTACGCCGTACAGGTCGTGTTCGTCGGCGTCCTCGACCTCGACCTTGATGATATCGCCCTGGGCCAGATGGCCGGCGTCGCGCAGGAACACCTCGCCGTCAATGCCGGGTGCATCGGCGGTGCTGCGACCGGTGGCGCCGCCCTCTTCGCCGACCTCGTCGATGATGACGTCTATCGTGCGGCCGATCTTGGCGGCGAGCTTGGCGGCCGAGATCGCGGCGGTCTTTTCCATGATCCGGGCGTAGCGCTCTTCCTTGACCTCTTCCGGCACCGGATCGGGCAGCGCGTTGGCGGCGGCGCCCTCGACGGGCTCGAAGCGGAAAGCGCCGACGCGGTCGAGCTGCGCTTCGTCCAGCCAGTCGAGAAGGTACTGGAAATCGGCCTCGGTCTCGCCGGGGAAGCCGACGACGAACGACGAACGGATTGCGATGTCCGGACAGACCTCACGCCAGCCGCGCAGGCGCTCCAGCACCTTGGCATCGTTGGCCGGGCGCTTCATTGCCTTCAGCACCGACGGCGAGGCGTGCTGGAAAGGAATGTCGAGATAGGGGAGCACCAGTCCTTCGGCCATCAGCGGGATCACGCTGTCGACGTGGGGGTAGGGATAGACATAGTGCAGCCGGACCCAAGGCGCGATCCGGCCCAGTTCGCGGGCGAGGTCGGTCATGTGCGGCACGACCTCGCGCCCCTTCCACGCACGCGGTTCGCGGCGGATGTCGATGCCGTAGGCCGAGGTGTCCTGGCTGATGACCAGCAGTTCCTTCGTGCCGGCGGCGACGAGCTTTTCCGCCTCGCGCAGAATCGCGTCGGGGCGGCGGCTGACCAGATCGCCGCGGATCGACGGGATGATGCAGAAGGAACAGCGGTGGTTGCAGCCCTCCGAGATCTTCAGATAGCTGTAGTGGCGCGGCGTCAGCTTCAGCCCGCTTTCGGGGACCAGATCGACGAAGGGAGACGGGATTGGTGGCGCGGCCTCGTGGACGGCGTCGACGACCTGCTCATATTGATGCGCGCCGGTGACGGCCAGCACCTGCGGGAAGCGGGCGCGGATCGTCTCCGCCTCCTGCCCCATGCAGCCGGTGACGATGACGCGGCCATTTTCGGCGATCGCCTCACCGATCGCTTCGAGCGACTCTTCCTTGGCGGAATCGAGGAAGCCGCAGGTGTTGACGAGCACGACGTCGGCGCCGGCATAGTCGGGCGACATCTGATAGCCGTCGCTGCGCAGCTTGGTCAGGATGCGTTCGCTGTCGACCAGGTTCTTGGGACAGCCGAGCGAAACCATCCCGACACGGGGGGGCGAAGGAAGACGAGTTGCCATGATCGCCGCGTCACATAGCGATTTCGGCGAAAAATGATAGGGGCAGCGGAACCTATTGCCGGAACAGGAAGAACGCGCCCCCGGCGATCAGCGTGAAGCCGATCATGTGATTGACCGTAATCTTCTGTCCGAGATAGGCGACCGAGAAGATCGCGAAGACGGTCAGGGTGATGACCTCCTGCATCCCCTTCAACTGCGCCGCCGAATAGACCTGCGACCCGATGCGGTTGGCGGGCACGGCGAGGCAATATTCGAAAAAGGCGATGCCCCAGCTGACGACGATCACGAAGAACAGGGGCGCCCCCTTGTGCTTCAGATGGCCGTACCAGGCGAAGGTCATGAAGATGTTCGACGCGATCAGCAGCAGGATCGGCCAGAGACGGGCAGCATCGGGCATTATCGGGTCACCACTTCGACGATCGTGTCGCCGGGTTGCAGGTTGCGGGCTTCGGGGCTGTCGAACCGGATCTTCCCACCTTGCCGGTAGATGCGCAGGCCGAGGCCGGTGGTGATCGCGGACAGCGGCTGCCCGACTTCGTGCGGAGCGACGGGGCGTTCGGACAGGGCGACCGCGCCGTCGATCGAGGCGAGGTCGAGCATGTAGTCGGCGATATGCGGGCCGCGGCAGGATCCGGCGAGCAGCAGGCCGGCAAAGCTGACCGGGTTGATGACGGTCGTCGCGCCGGCGGCCCGGGCAGGAGATTCATTGTCCTCCGCCTTCACAATGACGCTGATCGTCAGGTCGGGGGCGAGGTGGCGGGCGGTGAGCGTCACGAGGATCGACGTGTCGTCGCGGCCGGTCGCGACGATCAGCGCCCGTGCCTTTGCCACGCAGACGTCGTTCAGCGTCGCGTCGCGGGTGGCATCGGCCTGCAGCACGATGCAGCCGATCTTTTGCGCTTCATCGAGATGCGATTGTACCGGATCGATCACGACGATGCGGCGGGCGTCCTCGCCCCGGGCAATCAGTTCATCGACCGCTTCGGAACCGGTTTTGCCGAAGCCGGCGACGACGATGTGTCCGGAAAGTTTTTCCTGCAACAGCGCCATGCGCCAACGCTCCCAACTGCGCCGAAAGACGAACTGATAGGTCGTGCCGATGAACAGCAGCACGACGAACACCCGGATCGGCGAAACGATCAACGCATCGAAAAGTCGCGCGCGTTCGGTGACCGGTGCGATGTCGCCATAGCCGGTCGTCGTGATCGAGATCATCGTGAAATAGATGACGTCGATGAAGCTGACCGACCCGTCGTAATTGTCGCGCAGCCCCGCGCGGTCGAACCAGTGGACGCCGATGGCGATCCCGACCAGCGCCAGCACCGCGACGACCCGCCACAGGATCGAGGCCCAGACCGGCAGCGACGACGACTGGCGCAGGATCGCGCGCCGGCCGGGCGCTCTCACCGGCGCGGCAACCGGGTGAGCGGATCGACCGGGGTGCGGCCCGAACGCATCTCGAAATGGACCATCGGCCGGTCGGCAAAGCCCGAATCGCCGGACAGGGCGATCTTCTGCCCCTTCTTCACCGCCTGCCCGCGCTGGACGAGCAACTGGCTGGCATGGCCGTAGACGGTGGTCAGCCCGCCGCCGTGGCGGACGATGACCACGCCGCCCAGCCCCGGCACGCCGGTCCCCACATAGGCGACGGTGCCGTCCGCCGCTGCGCCGATGGGGGTGTCCAGCGGCACCGCGATCTTGATGCCGTCATTGCGCTCCCCGCTGGCGCCGGCGCCGAATCGCTTGAACAGCCGGCCATCGACCGGCCAGGCGAAGGTGCCGGGCGTCGTGGTCGGCGCGGCGATGGCGGCGGTCGAGGGCAGGACGCGTTTGGGCGAGGTCACCGCGACCACTGGCTTTTCGTTCGGCTTGATTGCCGGTTCGCCGCCGGTGAGGATGTCGTCGATGTCGAGCCGGAACGCGGCGGCGCGTTCGGCGGCGGAGCGCGGCAAGGCATCGCCGGGAATCAGGATGCGCTGTCCGGTACGCAGGATATAGGGTTCGGTCAGGGCATTGGCGGTGACGATCCGCGACCAGTCGACGCCGTAAGCGCGGGCGATGGCGATGCCGGTCTCGCCCTCATGCACGGTATGATAGCGGCCGTCGGGAATGGTCAGGCGCTGTCCGGCGCGGATGGTGAAGGGTGCGGGCAGGTTGTTGGCGCGGGCGATCGCTTCCGATCCGGCGCCGGTCGCGTTGGCGATACCGCGCAGCGTATCGCCGGGCCGGACGACGTAGCTGCTTTCGGCGATGCTGTGGGCATTGGCGACGACGCGACGTGCCTCCCAGGCCGGCGGCGGGGAGGGAAGTGCGGTGACGCCGTCGCCTTCCGGCTTGGTCGCAGGCGGGGTGCCGGGCGCGGCGACCGGCGGCGCCTGTGGCAGGGCCGGGGCAGGATCGTAGCCGGGCGAGGCAGGGATGCACCCGCTGGCCAGGCCCATGACAATCAGCGCCGCCGCGCTCCGCGTTCCGACCTTCATCGCCAACCCCTTGCCCGTCATCCCCGACGCGACCTTAACCATGGCCGCCGCAGCGGGAAAGCCGTCAGCGTGCGGGCGCCAGAACGTCCTGCCCGACATAGCGGCGCAGCACGTCGGGCACGACGACCGATCCGTCGGCCTGCTGGTAGTTCTCCAGCACCGCGACCAGCGTCCGCCCGACCGCAAGGCCCGAACCGTTGAGGGTATGGACGAAGCGGGTCGCCTTCTCCCCCTCCGGGCGATAGCGTGCGTTCATGCGGCGCGCCTGGAAGTCGGTGCAGGTCGAGCAGCTCGAAATTTCGCGATAGCGCTGCTGGCCGGGCAGCCAGACTTCGAGGTCGTAGGTGCGTGCGGCCGAGAAGCCCATGTCGCCGGTGCACAGCTTCATGCGGCGGAACGGAAGGACGAGACGGTTGAGGATATCCTCGGCCGCCTGGGTCATGCGTTCATGTTCCGCGTCCGACTGCTCCGGCGTGGTGATCGATACCATTTCCGCCTTTTCGAACTGGTGCTGGCGGATGAAGCCGCGCGTGTCGCGTCCCGCGGCACCAGCTTCCGAACGGAAGCACATGGTCAGCGCGGTGAAGCGCAGCGGCAGCTCGCGCTCGGCGAGGATGTCGCCTGCGACGATATTGGTCAGCGACACTTCGGCGGTCGGGATCAGCCAATGTTCTTCCGTCGTCCGGAACAGGTCCTCGGCGAATTTGGGCAGCTGTCCTGTGCCATAGAGCGCGTCGCTACGCACCAGCACCGGCGGCACGACCTCCTCATAGCCATGGATGCCGGTCAGCGTGTCGAGCATGAACTGGCCGAGCGCACGGTGCAGCTTGGCTGCCGCGCCGCGCACCAGCGTGAAGCGCGCGCCCGACAGCTTGACCCCGGTTTCGAAATCGAGGCCGATGGCCGGGCCGATCGCGTCATGCTCGGCAGGATCGAAGCCGAAGGCAGTCGGATCGCCTACGGTCTTTTCGACGACGTTATCGTCCTCGTCCGCGCCCTGGGGCACATCGGCGAGCGGCAGGTTGGGGACGATCGAGAGAACGCCGCGCAGTTCGCTGGCGAGCGACGCCTCCTCCAGCTCGGCCGCGAGCATCCGATCCTTCAGCGTGGCGACTTCGGCCATCAGCATTGCGGCAGTGTCCTCGTCCCGCTTCGCCTTGGCTGCCCCGATCGCCTTCGATGCTTCGTTGCGGCGCGCCTGAGCGGTCTGGATCTCGGTCTGAAGCGCGCGGCGGCGCTCGTCGAGCGCCACGATCTCGGCCGATCGCGGGTCGAGACCCCGGCGGGCAAGGGCGGCGTCGAAGGCGGCGGGATCGTCGCGGATCAGGCGGATATCGTGCATGGCGGGGCTATGGCGAGGCCAGCCGAGCCATGCAAGCCGCAACCGCCCCGCCCATCGGCGCGTTCATTCGCCCGGACAGCCATAAGGAGATGGACGATGCGGATACCCCATGACGCCTGCATATTGGTCGCGGACGGGCGCAAGATGCTGTTCTTTCGCAACGAAGGCGATGCGGACATGCCGAACCTGATCGTCGAGGATCAGAAGCTGCAGGCCAATCCCGCCGACCGCCACCAGAAGACCGATGCGGCGGGTCAGGCGTCGTCGACCACCGGCGGCACGATGGGGGAGGTCGATTTCCATCAGCAGGCCGAGGACCGGTTCGCGGCGGAAGCGGCCGAGCTGCTGCGCAAGCGTGCGCTGGCGAACGAGTTCGAATCGCTGATCATCGTCGCCCCGCCCAAGACGCTGGGCGAGATGCGCAAACATTATCACAAGGCGGTCAGCGACAAGCTGGCCGGCGAACTCGACAAGGACCTGACCGGCCATCCGGTCGACCAGATCGAGAAGCTGCTCGCCAACGCCTGATGCCGAAAGGCCGGAACGGAAAACGGGCCGCGCGGGGGTTCCACGCGGCCCGTTTTGTCGTGCAATCGACCGGGATCAGGCGGCGTCGCTGGCCACCTTGCGCGCGAACCGCTTGCGCAGGACCAGCGCCGCGGCGGCGCCACCGAATAGCAGCAGCATCGGCGGGGCCGGCACCGGCGTCGGGGGCTTGTCCGGCGGCGGGGGCGGCGGATAGCCGTTGGAGGACGACGAGGTGGACGAGCTGGTCGCCGAGGATGTCGAGGCGGACGATGCCGACGACGTGCTGGTGGATACGTTGCCGCTCGACGAGGTGGAGGTCGACGTCGAGACGTTGCCGCTCGAGGAGGTCGAGGTCGACACGTTCCCGCTCGACGAGGTGGACGTCGACACATTGCCGCTCGACGACGACGAGACATTGCCGCTGGACGAGCTGGACACGTTCCCGCTGCTGCCGCCCGACGCGGACGACGTGCTGCTGGTGCTCGACACGCCGCCGGTGCTGGTCGATGACCCACCGGCCGAGGTCGAGGTGGAGCCGCTCGTGCTGGAGGTCGACGATACGACGATCCCGCTCGACCCGCCCGAACCGCCGCCGCCGAAGAAGCCGCCCGCGAAGAAGCCGCCGCCGATCCCGCCGCCGCCGGTGCCGCCGACCAGTACCGGGCCGGGGGCGAAGCCGCCGCCCTGCATGACCGGCATGTCGGGGCTGGCAAAGGCGGGGGGCAGCGGCACGGGATCGGCTTGGCTGGCGACGGTCACGACGGTCGGTGCGCACACGGTCTTGGTCCGGGTGACGATGCGCTTCACGACTCGCTTGGGGGCCGGGCGCGCCGCGACTCGCTTCGTGATGACGCGTTTGGTGATGGCGCGCTTCGTGATCTCACGATGTTGCGACGATTCGGCGACGTGCACCGCGCCGCCGCCGATGACGGCACCGCCACAGGCACATGCGCATAATTTCGCCAATGCCATCTTTACCGACATGCAGCACCACTCTTCCCAAAGAACCCCGACTACGTGCCCGAGAGCATCGCGCGGGTCCGTCCTGCATCACCAAGGCGAAAGAAACCGTAAAGTTCAAGCCAATGTGACCTATTCCCGCGGTCATATTTCTGAAATGCGCGCTACGCCAGCACTTCGCTACGGTTAACGTACCGTAAAGGGACGACGAGTCACACCGGTACGATACGGACCCGTCGGCGATGCGACGGGAACAATGTCCCATGTTCCGCAACGCTTGTGGAGCCGCCCCCCGCTCGATATAGGCGCGCGGGACAAGAGAGGGCGACCCCGCGGGCTTCGTAGAGGGACGCCCCTGGGTGGAGAATGGGGATGGCCACGGTTTTGAGCGACACGAAACAACCTCTCGACATGCCACCGCCGCCGGCGAACGACGATGGCACCGGATATCGTCCCCATGCGGACGAACCGTTCATGAACCCCCGTCAGCAGGCCTATTTCCGGGCCAAACTGCTGGCATGGAAGGACGCAATCCACCGCGAGGCGCAGGACACGCTGGCGCATCTGCAGAACGAATCGCTGCGCGAGGCCGACCTGACCGACCGCGCATCGAGCGAGACCGACTTTTCGATCGAACTGCGCACCCGTGATCGCCAGCGCAAGCTGATCGCCAAGATCGAGGCGGCGCTGCGCCGGATCGACGATGGCGAATATGGCTATTGCGAAGTCACCGGGGAGCCGATCGCGCTGGGCCGGCTGGAAGCCCGCCCCATCGCGACGATGACGGTCGAGGCGCAGAGCCGCCACGAACGCCAGGAAAAGGTATCGCGCGAGGATTGAGCGCACGACAAGGCGCGGGGCCGGCAGGGCCCCGCGCAGGTCGTCGCGTTACAGCGCCGTCATCTCCTGCTTCACCATCAGCTTGCGCTTCTTCAGCGAGGACAGCAGCGCCTGGTCGGGGGAAGGACGCTGCGTTTCGGCGGCGATCTGACGATCGAGCGTCGCATGTTTCGCTTCGAGGGCGGTGAGGTGGGCAGACTGCATCGTTGCATCCTCCTGCTTGGCTGTTGGGGGAATGAATAGAACACAGCCGCCGACGATTGTCGCCATGCCGCGAGCGGCTTTTTCGACATGGCGTGCGAAAATGACCGACGGGCCGTTGCCAGCGGCCAAGCGCCAAGCGAGAGTGGACCGCGATGGACGAATCGGACCTTGAACAGCGTCTGGGGCTGCTGCGGATCGAGCATCGCGACCTCGACGATGCGATCGCGGCGCTGGGCATGGCGGCGCAGGTCGACCAGTTGCAAATCGCCCGGCTGAAGCGGCGTAAGCTGCGCCTGCGCGACGAGATCGCGGCGATCGAGGACCAGCTGATCCCCGACATCATCGCCTGAACCGCCCGGTTGGTTCGTTCAGGGACGGTCGCGCGTCATCGGGCGCTTGTCGTCCGGCGGCAGGGCGTGGCATCCAGCGGATCATGGGACCAGCCGGACACGGGGCGGACGTTCAACGCCGACTGATCGATTCGCTGTACGTCGAAGCCATGCTGCTGGCCGACGAGGCGCGATCCTATTTCAACGATGCCGGACAGGCGGAACGCGCGCTGCTCGACCCGATGGCGCGGGTGGTGCTGTCGTGCGAATCGCTCAAGATCACGACGCGGCTGATGCACGTCATCGCGTGGCTGCTGACCCAGCGCGCGATCGATGCGGGCGAGATGGCGCCGGACCTGGCCGAGGATCCGCTGCGCGCGCTGGCCACGTCGCCGGTGACCGAGGACGAGGTGCTGGAGACGATGCCGGCGGGGACGCAGGTGCTGATCCGCGCCAGCCTCGACCTGTATCGCCGGGCGGAACGGATCGAGCGGTCGAAGACCAGCCCGCCGCCGGCCAGCCCGGCGCGGGCGATGTTCGAACGGCTGGCGATGCAGCTATAGCGCCAGCCGGGTGCGGGCGGCGCGATATTCCTCCGCCATGCGCGCGATACGGTCGGCGGCGGGCAGGACGGCATCGACCGCACCGATGCCCTGGCCCGCGCCCCAGATGTCCTTCCAAGCCTTTGCGCCGGACCCGAAATTCATCTTCGAGGCGTCGCTGTCGGGCAGGGCGTCGGGATCGAGGCCGGCGGCGACGATCGAGGCGCGAAGATAATTGCCGTGCACCCCGGTGAAGAGGTTGCTGTAGACGATATCGTCCGCCCGGCCGTCGACCACCGCCTGCTTGTAGGCGGCGACGGCATTGGCTTCGGCGGTGGCGATGAAGGGGGAGCCGACATAGGCGAGGTCGGCGCCCGCCGCTTGGGCCGCGAGCACCGCGCCGCCATTGGCGATCGCGCCCGACAGCGCCAGCGGGCCGTCGAACCACTGGCGAACCTCCTGCGTGAAGGCGAAGGGGTTCAGGCGGCCGGCATGGCCGCCGGCGCCGGTGCAGACGAGGATCAGGCCATCGGCGCCCTTTTCCACCGCCTTGTGGGCGAAGCGGTCGTCGATGACGTCGTGCAGCGTGATCCCGCCCCAGCCCTGGACGGCGGTGTTCAGGTCCTCGCGCGCGCCGAGCGAGGTGATGACGATCGGCACCTTCCATTTGGCGCAGGTCGTCAGGTCCGCCTCCAGCCGGTCGTTGGAGCGGTGGACGATCTGGTTGACCGCGAAGGGCGCGGCGGGGCGGTCCGGGTTGGCGCGGTCGTGGGCGGCCAGTTCCTCTGTAATGCGGTGGAGCCATTCGTCGAGCTGCGCCTGCGGCCGGGCGTTCAGCGCCGGGAAGGAGCCGACGATCCCGGCCTTGCACTGGGCGATGACCAGATCGGGGCCGGAGATGATGAACAGCGGCGACCCGATGACCGGGATCGTCAGCCTGTCGAAGAGAGAAGGAAGCGCCATATGAGTTTCATAGCGCAACCGTAATCACTGTCCAGCGGCGAAAGTTGGCGAAGGTTACGGTACGTCGAAGTTTATAACGACCAGATTTCGTTGTTCTGCAATGACTTGCAGGGCAACTTCGGCGTGGAAGTCGACACTTGTGGTTCAATCGGTGCGTCGAGCGGTGCCGGGCAATGTCAAAGAGCCGGAACAGCATGCATGTTTCGGCCAAGTAGGAAAGTCAGCCGGTCACGACCTGATAGAGCAGCACCAAGTTGAGCACGATCACCGCCGCGCAGATGACCCATGCGGCCAGCGCCAGTACCGGGCGGTTGGCGAAGTCGCCCATCTTGCCCCGGTCGCCGGTGAAGCGGACCAGCGGATAGACGGCGAAGGGCAGCTGGAGGCTCAGCACGACCTGGCTGGCGATCAGCAGCTGCGCCGTGCCGCTTTCGCCATAGAGGCTGGCGACGATGACGGCGGGGACGATCGCGATCAGCCGGGTGACGATCCGGCGGATCCACGCCGGCAGGCGGATGTTGAGGAACCCTTCCATCACGATCTGTCCGGCGAGCGTCCCGGTGATGGTCGAGTTCTGGCCCGAGGCGAGCAGCGCGACCGCGAACAGGATGCTGGCGGCACCGGCACCCAGCATCGGGGTCAGCAGCTGATAGGCGTCCTGGATTTCGGCGACGTCGGTGCGGCCCGCGGTGTGGAAGGTCGCAGCGGCGAGGATCAGGATCGATCCGTTGATGAACAGCGCGAGCATCAGCGCGACCGAGCTGTCGATCGTCGCCAACTTCACCGCCTCACGCCGACCCTCCGGCGTCCGATCGAAGCTGCGCGTCTGCACGATCGAGGAGTGCAGATAGAGGTTGTGCGGCATCACGGTCGCGCCGAGAATGCCGATCGCGATGTAGAGCATCGCCGGATTGGTCACGATCTCGGTTCGCGGGATCAGCCCCTCGGCGATCGCGGCGAGCGAGGGTTGCGCGAGGAACAGTTCCACCGCGAAGCAGCCGGCGATGATGATGAGCAGCGCGACGATGAACGCTTCCAGCTTGCGAAAGCCATATTGCTGGAGCAGCAGGATCAGCATCACGTCGACGGCGGTGATGCACACGCCCCAGACGAGCGGGATACCGAAGAGCAGTTGCAGCGCGATGGCGGTGCCGATGACCTCCGCAAGGTCGCAGGCGATGATCGCCAGCTCGCACAGCACCCACAGGACCCAGCGGATCGGCGAGGGATAATATTCGCGACACGCCTGGGCGAGGTCGAGGCCGGTGACGATGCCGAGCTTGGCCGACAGCGATTGCAGCACCATCGCCATGATGTTCGACAGCAGGATGACCGACAACAGCGTATAGCCGAACGCCGAACCGCCGGCGATGTCGGTCGCCCAGTTGCCCGGGTCCATATAGCCGACCGCGACGAGATAGCCGGGGCCGGCAAAGGCACCGAGCTTGCGCCAGAACTGCCCGGCGCCGGCTGGAACCGGCACGGTGCGAAACGAGCCGGGCAGGCTGGGGCGCCGCTCGGGAGCGTCTGCGCTGGTCGGAGGGGCCATGCGATACGCTCCCGAAATCAGACGTTAGACGGCGTTGCTGGTCTTCAGCGCGCCATTGACCCCCGCCGGGAAGAAGCCGCCGGCCGAGACCGAGGCGCGGGTCAGGTAATGGATGTTGAGCACCTGCGCCGGCAGGCGGCTGAAGGTCAGCGCGCTGCCGTCGGTCGGCACGATGTTCGACGCGTTGTTGACCGGCTTCACCCCCTGATCGGTGTCGTTGGCACCTTCGAGGTCGTCGCGGGCCTTCGACAGGGCTTCGGTCGCATCGAGGATCGCCGGGGTGGCGATGCCCTTGCGATACAGCGCAGCGCGGATCAGGCCGGCATGATAGGCCTTGGCCGAGACCATGCCCGCAATCGCGTCGATGAACGCCGCGCCGGTCACGCCGGCGGTGATGCCGCGATAGGCGGTGACGGCGACGTCGGCGAACACGAACGCGCCGAGCATGACCTGTTCGTCGGTGGCATAGACGTCATAGGTCGCCGCCGTGCCGGTGATGAGCCCCGCCGTCCGGGCAAGGTTCGAGAAAGCGCTGGTCGCGGTGACGCCGAGGTCGATCGCCGGCTGGGCGATGACCGGGGTCCCGATCGTGCGGCGCAGCAGCGCGACCTGTGCCCGGGTGTCGGCGGCGATTTCGCGCGCGAACTGGCCGAGGACGGGATCGGCGAACACGCGCTGGCGCCCGCCGCTGGCGGCCCCGGCGGTGCCGGCTCCGGTCAGCAGGTCGGCGGACAGGCCGGCGCCGGTCGTGACGACGCTGAAATACTGCGCCTCGAGATAGGCGAGGTTCAGCGCGAAGTTCAGCACATCGGCATCGGTCAGCGGCGTCGAGGACGGCGTCGGCGTGGGCGACGTCGTTGCAGTCGGCGTGGGGGTGGGCGTCGGGGCCGGGTTGCTGTTGTTCCCGCCACAGGCAGCGAGCAGCGACGCGCCGGCCATGACGGCCGACACGCTGCCCGCGCTGCGCAGGAAGTCGCGGCGATCGGCGCGGCGGCTATCGTTGGTGTCGAGCACCGACAGGATCGATTCGTTGGTCATCTGGGTCGCTCCCGAAAGGCTCAGTTCGCCGCGCTGGACTTGATGGCGCCGTTGACACCGGCGGGGAAGAAGCCGCCCGTCGTGACGGCGTTCCGGTTCAGATAGGCGATGTTGAGCACCTGTCCGGTGGTGCGGCCATAGGGGAGGCCGTTGGTGGAATCGAACGGCATGATGTTCGACTGGTCCTCGATCGGGCGCACGCCCTGATCGATGTCGCTGGCGCCGTCGAGATCGTCGCGCGCCTTCGAGATCGCTTCGGTCGAATCGATCAGCGTCGGGGTGGTCAGCCCGCGCATGTACAGTGCCGAGCGGATCATCGCCGCGTGATAGGATTCGGCGGCGAGGATGCCCGACGCCGCCTGACGGATCAGCGCGTTGGCGATGCCGCCCATCGCGCCGCGATAGGCGGTGACGCCGACATCCTCGAACAGGAAGGCGGCGAGCAGGAAATTGTCGTCATTCTCATAGGGATCGAACGTCGCGCCCTGACCGATCAGGCCGGCGGCACGCGCGGCGTTCGAAAAGGCGCTGGTCGCGGTCGCGCTGATGTCGATGTTCGGCATCGCGATTGCCCCGGTGCCCAGCGCGTTGCGCAGGAATTCGACGTGCGCCACTTCGTCCTGTGCGATTTCGCGGGCATAGTTGGCGACGATCGGGTCGCTCAGATTGGCCTTCTTGCCGCCGGTCACGGTCCCGGCGGTGCCGGTGCCGGTCAGCAGCGTGGCAGCCAGGCCGGTGCCGTTGGCGGCGAACGCATAGAATTGCGCTTCGAGATATTCGAGGTTCAGCGCGAAGTTCAGCACGTCGAGGTCGGTGAAACCGCTGCTGTTCGTTGCGGTCGGCGTCGGGGTCGGCGTCGGCGTGCCGCTGGGCGTCGGGGTGGGCGAGTTGTCGTCGTTGCCGCCGCACGAGGTCAGCGCGAGGCCGGTGCCGACCGCCGCCACCGCGCCAAAGGCACGGAAGAAGTCCCGGCGTTCCTCGCGTCGGCGCACCCGCGCGTCGAGGGCTGCAACCATCTGTGTCTCGTCGGTCATCTACCGGTTCCCTTAAACCCTGGCGGCCCCGTTCCGTGGATGACGGAACGACCCGGACCTCTCCTTCGATGATATGCGGGTCAGGCCGACCGACATATCGCTGTAGCGTGCTGTATTGGCTGTCGTGCCGCGATGCTACCCCCCAGCGACCGGCGGAGGCGCGATCGATTCCCGCAGGATCAGGCGGTGTTCGTGGGCGATGGTCGCCGGGACCGGCGTGCCGGACAGCTGATCGAGCAGCAACGACGTCGCGCTGACCGCCATGTCGAACACCGGCTGGCGCATGGTGGTGATGCGCGGCCAGGTGATGCGGGCGATTTCCGAATCATCGAACCCGACGATCGACAGGTCGCGCGGCACGTCGATGCCCAGTTCGCGCGCGGCCATCAGCGCGCCGACCGCCATGTCGTCGTTCTGGGCAAGGATCGCGGTCGGCCGGTCGGGCCGGTCGAGCAGGGTCCGCGCGGCGGCAAAGCCCGAATCGAAGGTGAACAGGCCGTCGATGACCCGCGTCGGATCGATCCGAGCGCCGGCGGCGGCGAAGGCGTCGGCATAGCCGGTCATGCGCGCGCTGCTGGCGGCATGGGTCGGATCGCCCTTGATGATGCCGATGCGGCGATGGCCCTGCGCCAGGACGGCGCCGGCGACTTCGGCCGCGGCGACCACGTCGTCGACGACGACGCCCGGCACGATATCGTCGAACTGGGTCGGCGAGATGCGGGCGAACGGCATCCCGATCCCGACCAGTTCGTCGAGGATGCGGCGGCTGTCGGATGCCGGCGGGGCGAGCACCACGCCGTCGATCGCGGCCGAGCGCAGCAGACCGACGACCTCATCCGCATGGTCGTTGACCGAACGCACCGGCAGCACGACCAGCCGGTAGCGTTCGCCGCGCAACCGGTCGAGCACGCCCATCTGCAGGTCGACGCCATAGCTGGGCGAGGGATTTTCATAGACCAGCCCGATCAGGTAGGAGCGTTGCCGCGCCAGCCCCTGCGCCATGATGTTGGGGTGATAGTCGAGCACGCGCACCGCTTCGCGCACCCGGTCGCGCACCGCATCGGTGACGTGCGGTTCGCCGTTCAGCACGCGGGACACGGTTTTCGTCGATACCGCCGCATGGCGCGCGACATCGACGATGGTGATGCGCCGGGACGGGCGCGATCGCGGGGATTTCATGGGCGCCATCTTCCTCCACGCCGCCGCGCGCATGTCAACCTTCGCAGGTGCGAAGATGACGCGATCTTCATGTGCCGCCCATCCGCCGGACGCCCGGCATGGCGCAGGGTGGCGGCGAAGGAGGTGGCGATGGACGCGATCGGGCGCAGGTCGGGAATGCCGGTACGCGGGATCGCGCTGAGCGGTCTGGTCGCCCTTGCCCTGGTCGGACCCAGCGTCCTTGCCAGCGGGCGGAGCGCAGTGACGGCCGGCGGCGCGACGCTGTCCGTTACCCAGGCGCCGGACGGGTTGATCGTCACCAGCCTGGAGACTGGTGGCGCCTCTGCACAAGCGGGGCTGCGCGTCGGCGATGTGATCGACCGGGTCGACGGATCGGGCGCGCCGACGCCGGACATGCTGCTGCGTGCGGAGGGCGACGGCGTCGCGCGCCTGCATGTCGCGGCAAGGGGTGACGGCGTGGGCCGCACGCTGATATGGCGGCGACCAACGGAGGGCCAAGGTGAAGATCCTGATCGTCGAGGACGATGAACAAACCGCCAGCTATATCGCCAAGGGGCTGACCGAGGCCGGGTTCAACGTCGATCGCGCCACCAACGGGCGCGACGGGCTGTTCCATGCCATTGACGGCGGCTACGACTGTATCGTCATGGACCGGATGCTGCCGCAGATGGACGGCATGGCGGCGGTCGCGGCGATGCGGGCCGCCGGGGTCGCTACGCCGGTGCTGATCCTGTCGGCCATGGGATCGCCCGACGACCGGGTCGCCGGGCTGACCCAGGGGGCCGACGACTATCTGACCAAGCCGTTCGTGTTCGCCGAACTGCTCGCCCGCGTCCGGCTGCTGACCCGGCGGCAACAGGCGGGCGGGCCGGCGGTCGAGACGAAGCTCGTCTGCGACGATCTGGAGATGGATCTGCTTGCCCGGCGGGTGCGGCGGGGGACGCGGGTCATCGACCTGCAACCGCGCGAGTTCCGGCTGCTCGAATATCTGCTGCGCCATGCCGGGCAGGTGGTGACCCGCACCATGTTGCTGGAGGGCGTGTGGGACTATCATTTCGATCCGGGCAGCAACGTGACCGACGTGCATATCAGCCGGCTGCGGCGCAAGATCGACGAGGGTGAGGAACGCCGGCTGCTGCATACGGTGCGCGGGTCGGGCTATAAGCTGGGAGCCGACGCCTGATCCGGTGGAGCCGGTCGGCGACGCTGCGCTTTGCCGCGCTGGTGTTCGCGTTGCAGATTGCCGGGTCGGCGGTCGTGCTGTTGACGGTCCGGTCGATTACCGAAAAGCAGCTGACCGCCAATGCCACCGACGAGGCGGGGCGATTGCGCGCGACGCTGCTGGACGGATGGGCGTCGGGCGGGGTCGACCGGCTGGTGCGCGTCGCCGAGGCGCGGCTGGACCGGAGCGACCGGCCGCAATCGGTCGTGCTGGTGATCGGGCGCGACGGGCGGGTGCTGGCGGGCAATGTGGCGGCATGGCCCCCGAATGTCGTGATCGGACCGCCATCGACCATCGAAATCTTTCGCGTGGCGCGCAGCCAGCCGGAGGCGATGCGGGTGATCGGCACCGTCCTGCCCGATGGGACGCGGCTGCTGACCGGCCATGTGATCGAGGGCGAGCTGGCGTTCGTCGGCGCGATGGAGGCGGCGATGGTCGCGGCGATGGTCGTCGCGCTGCTGCTGGCCGCCCTGGCCGGATGGGCGGCGGCGCGGCTGATCGCGGCGCGGCTCGGGCGGACGGCACAGACGGTGGCGGCGGTGACGGCGGGCGATCTGGCGCAGCGGGTCGCGCTGGACGGGGGCAACGACGCGTTCGAGGCGCTGGGCCGGTCGGTCAATGCGATGCTCGACCGGATCGCGATGCTGGTCGGCGAGCTGAAGCTGGCGACCGATGGGCTGGCGCATGACCTGCGCTCCCCGCTGACCCGGCTGCGCGCGACGCTGGAACGCGCGCTGGCGGCGGCGGAGAGCGAGGAGGGGCGGGTCGCGGTGCTGCGGGCGATGGATGAGGGCGACCGGTTGCTCGGGATGCTCGACACCGCGCTGCGCATCACGCGGGCGGAGGCGGGCATCGGGCGGGAGGCGTTCCAGCCGGTCGACCTGTCCGCGCTGGTCGCCGATGTCGCCGACATGTTCGAACCGCTGGCCGAGGACCGCGGGCTGGCGATCCGCGTCGTGGATGGCGGCGGTGTGACCGTTCCCGCCAATCGCGAAATGATCGGACAGGCGGTGGCAAATATGGTCGATAACGCATTGAAATATGGCGCTGGTGTTATCCGGGTCGGCGTCGAGCAGGCGGAGGGCAGCGTGGCGATCATCGTTGCCGACGATGGTCCGGGTATCCCACCCGACCGGCGCGACGATGCGCTGCGGCGCTTCGGGCGACTGGATGCGGCGCGGACCGAAAGCGGGGCGGGCCTGGGCCTGTCGTTGGTTGCGGCGGTCGCGCATCTGCATGGCGGCACGCTGGAGCTGGGCGACAATGCGCCGGGGCTGGTCGCGCGGATGACGATCGCCGTGTAGGGTCAGGCGAGGCGGTGCGGGGTCGGGTCGCCGCGTTCGGCGACCAGTTGTCGATGGGCGATGGTCAGGCAGTCGCGATAGGACGCGGTCACGGAGTCGATTTCGGTGCCGGCAAGTTGCGTGACATGGGCGAGGGCGGCGTCTTCCGCCATGGTGGCCACCAGCGAGGCAGCGACGGTTTCGTCGAGGCCGAGGCGTGACAGCAGCATGCGGGTGGCCCGGACCCGCATGCGAAATTCGAAGTCGAGCAGGCGCGCGGTTTCATGCTCCGCCTTCTTGCGCATCGCCCGGCCCAGATCGAATACCATGAGCTATCAGCTAGGATGCCGGGAGGACTCGGGCAAGGTGGCGGTCGATGCTCCAAGGGGCTGCCTTTGCCGTGCCGTATTTCGCGGGAACATTCCTTGACCGGAAGGAGACGGGCGATGTGGGCGTTGCTTCTGTTGATGCAGGCGGGCACCGAACCGCCCGCGCGGATCGACCTGACGCCGCTGTCGCCCGAACCGAAATGCGGCAAGGCGGAAGACGACGGCGAGATCGTCGTGTGCGGCGAGCGCGACAGCCGCCGCTATCGCCTGAATGCCCCGCCCGCTGCGGCGGAAGAGCCGATGCGGGCGGAAGTGCGGATTGGTGACGCCAAGGCCGCGGTCGAGGGTGAGAGCGCGGCGCTGGGCAGCGGGATCACGATCCCACGACTGATGGTGCGGCTGAAGATTCCCTTCTGACCTCACGCCGCCTCCACCCGGCCGCTGCGCTCCAGCTTTCCCCATCCGACCACGAACCCGCCGATCGCCGAGGCGATGGCGCGCAGCACGACCCAGTACATGATCTGCCGGTACACCAGCCGCTGCGCGACGAGCAGATGGGCGGGATAGCGCGTCTTGTTGCCGTCGAGCCGATAGGCGATCCAGCCGCAGAAGACGTCGATCGCGGTGAAGCACAGCCAGTACAGGCCCATCTGCCCGACATCGCCGCTGGTCTGTGCCCAGCCATGCTGCGCGACGCGGACGGCCGTGCCGACGATCGACAGGATCAGCGCGAGGTCGATCAGCGGCGAGATGGCGGCGAAGAAGATCTGGAACAGCCATGCCTGGGGCAGGCCGATCCGGGCGAGGCCAGCGGGCTTGCCGGTCAGCAGCACGCGGCGATGCTTCCACAGGCATTGCAGCGTGCCGAACGCCCAGCGATAGCGCTGCTTGGCGAGCGCCTTGAAGCTCTCGGGCGCTTCGGTCCACGCGACGGCGCGCGGGTCGTAGGTGACGCGCCAGCCGGCGCGCTGGATGGCGATGGTCAGGTCCTGATCCTCGGCCAGCGTGTCCTCCGGATAGCCGCCGACCGCATCCAGTGCCGCGCGCCGCCAGGCACCGACCGCGCCGGGCACCACCGTCATCGCATCGAACCCGGCGAGTGCGCGGCGTTCGAGATTCTGCGCGGTGATATATTCGACCGCCTGCCAGCGGGTGACGAGGTTCACCCGGTTGCCGACCCGCGCATCGCCCGCGACCGCCCCCAGCTTCGGATCGGCGAACCAGCGCGCCAGCCGGGCGATGGTCGTCGGTTCGAACTGGGTATCGGCGTCCAATGCGATGATCACCTCGCCCTCCGCCTGCAACAGCGCGCGGTTCAGCGCCGCCGCCTTGCCGCCATTGGCGAGCGTCAGCAGCGTGACGCGCGGATCGCGGGCGAAGCGGTCGCGCACGACGGCGCTGGTGGCGTCCTTCGACCCGTCATCGGCGACGATCACCTGCAGCCCCGGATAGTCGCTGGCCAGCACCCGCGCGACCGAATCGGCGATTACCCGCTCCTCATTATATGCCGGGATGATGACCGAGACGCTGGGATGATAGTCGGGCGGGGTCGGGCGCGTCCGCCGCGACTGGAACCATGCCAGCGCCGCCATCAGCACCGCGCGCGCCATGCCGAGACCGATGGCGAGGTAGAACAGCCAGGCGAGGCCGACCGCAATCGCCGCCAGCACGATGAAGATGGCGACATCGGTGCGGACCGCCGCGAGGTCGCGTCCGGTCACCGCCGGCATCGCGACGGCGCGCGGCACGCCGACCAGCTGCGATGCGGTGACGAAGTGATAGCCCTTCGCCTTCAGGATCGCGATGATTTGCGGCAGGGCATCGACCGTCTGCTGCCGGTCGCCGCCGCCATCGTGCAGCAGCACGACGTTGCGCGAACTGTCGGCGCTGGCGTCCTCGACCTGCTCCACCACCTGCCGCACGATCGCGTCGGTGCCCGGCCGCTGCCAGTCGTTGGGATCGACGTGCAGCCCGACGACGGTGTAGCCGAGGTCCTGCGCCAGCAGCGCGGGTGCGATTTCGTCCATCGTCGTCGGTTCGGCATCGCCGAAATAAGGCGCGCGGAACAGCGTGGTCGACCGGCCGGTATAGGCCTGAATCAGCCGCTGGGTGGCATTCAGCTCCAGCTTGGTCGTGCGTTCGCCGGTCGTGGCGAGGTTGGGGTGGGTGTAGCTGTGGTTGCCGATCTCGTCGCCATCGGCCACGATCCGCTGCAACAGCGCCGGATGTTCGAGCGCGTTTTCGCCGACGACGAAGAAGGTGGCGGGCACCCCGGCCTTTTCCAGCGCGTCGAGGATCGGCGGCGTCCACGTAGCGTCGGGGCCGTCGTCGAAGGTCAGCGCGATCGCCTTCGGATCGGCGCTGCCGGTGCGCTGCACGACATAGGGGGTAGGGAGCGCGGTGTAGCGTTCGTCGGCGATCATGCCGTCGCGGTCGAATTGCAGCAGGCGGTGGCCATCCGTCGGGCGGCTGGTGATGCGCAGCACTTCGCCCGATCCCTCGACATCGACATTGACCGCGCTTCGCAGGCGGCCGAGCCGCGGCACGCGCCCGGCGGTGCGGAAGGCGGCGAAATCGTTCCAGATGCCGGCATCCTCGCTGCCCAGTCGCCACAGCGCGACATCGTCCAGCCCCAACCGACGCAGCGCCGCCAGTTCGTTCCAGCTGGTCGCGGCGTCGAGCATCCACAGCTGATGGCGGCTGCCGCGTTCGTCGTCATAGGTGAAGCCGGCATTGCCGCTCGACCGGTCGAAGCCGACCGGGGCCGATGAGTCGTGCGCGGCGAGCCAGGCTTCCTCGATCGAGAGCGCATCGGCGCCGCCATCGTGCCAGTCATAGGCATAGCTGCCGAGCGCCACGACCAGCTTGTCGCGACCGACCTGGCGAATGGCCTGTTCGACCTGATCGACGAACCAGGGTTGCGACGCGATGGGGCCGGGGGTGCCGCTTTCCCAATGTTCGTCATAGGCCATCAGGATCACCCGGTCGGTGGCGCGGGCGATATCGGCCAGTCGCCATTCGGGATCGCCCGCCGGCGCGGTGACGGCGAGGATCGCGCCCTTGGGCAGGGCGGCGTGGAGCTGCGCGAGGAAGGCGGGATAGCGGGCGACCGCTGCGGCGGGCAGGCTTTCATAGTCCATGACCAGACCGGCGGCGTGATGCGCCTGCGCATAGCCGGCCAGCTGCGCCACCAAAGCCGCGCGGGCCTGCGGATCGGCCAGCATCTTTGCGGCCCCTGCGCCGTCCCAGTTTTCGTCGGTCAGGTTCTGCACCATCGGCAGCACCTTCGGCGCGTGGCGCGTGGCGGCCATGAGCTGTGTCAGGCGTGGATCGTCGATCGCATGGACCTGCTGCCCGACGACGGTGACGAAGGCCGGCACGACCCAGTCGAGGCCGGTCATGTGCCGCTGGAGCGACGACAGCCCGCCGGCGGTGTCGGGGACGTAGAAGCCGATGGTCAGCGGCGATCCCGGCGTCGGCGCGCTGGTGCGGGGCAGCCAGCGGCGATGGTTCGCCAACCCGTCGTTGCGCGGCGCGAAGGCTTCGCCATGCCGCCGCGCGAAGGGCAGGGGCATGCCGAGCGTGCGCGGCGTCAGTACGAGTGTCGTCGCAAAGGCGATCGCCGCCAGCACGACCGCCAGGATCAGCAGCGCGACCCCGCGCCTCGCCCAGATGCCGCGCCGGCCGGTGGGATCGAAGAAGATGGGCTTGCTCACGTGGCGGCGACCTCAATAACGACTGTGCCGGCCGCGTTACGGGATCGGGCCGCGCCGGGCGGTGAGCGCCACATGAATTTTTGGTCACGCGGGCAGGACGGCGCGTGATGCCGCTTTGCAACAGGTTGCGCATTCCGGATTATTGATGATCGATACGACCCGGCATGAATTGACAGCCCCCCGACAAAGCATAGGATGCCGCAATCACGGCGTTTTCCGGGCCGTTCGAAGTATAGGGGGATTTACATGGTACAGCGTCGATCGGCGGCTTTCCGCCGGATGGCTCGTTGCGCGTTGCTGACATCGGTGATGCCGTTCGCCGTGCAGGCACAGGCGCAGGAGCGTCCGACGGAGTCCGTCCATGCACCGCATGCCGGCACGATCTCCGCCGCACCGGTGAGCGTTGCTCCGATCGGCAGCGCGCCGGTCAGTGTCGCTCCGCTGGGCATTGCGCCGGGTGGTGTGATGCCGGGCGGGTCGTCGGTCGACGAGCCGCAGGTCGTCATCAACCCGCCGGGCACGCCCACGACGGCACGCGACCCGAACGACATCACCGGCGTCGGGCAGATGTTCATCAATCAGGGCGGCGGCAGCCTGAGCCTGTGCACCGGCACGCTGGTCAACCCGCGCATGGTGATCCTGGCGGCGCACTGCATGAACACCAGTCCGGCCAGCGCCTATGGCACCGAAACCGGCAACAAGCAGATGGCGTTCGGTTTCAAGGCCGATAACCTGCAGGGCGTGCGCGACTGGCTGTTCGGTAATCCCACGACCGGCGTGACCGCGTTCCGGTCGACCCCCGCCAATGCGATGTTCAACGTCAATCAGGTGTCGTACCTGACCGACTCGCTGAAGCCCGAAAATCGCGGCTTCCTGCAGGCCGACGTCGCCATTGCGACGCTCGACACGCCGGCGGTCGGTATCCCGGCATGGGCGCTGCTGTTCTCGGCACTGCCCGCGCCGTCGTCGATCAACAACGCCACCGGCACCGGCTATCATGTCGTCATCACCGGTTATGGCCGCAACGGTACCGGGCTGAACGGCGATACCGGCGGGATCGATTATCGTCGTCGCGTGGCGGAAAATTATCTCGGCGCGCTGACCTCGCTCAGCGATGTCGACCTGTTCCTCTATGGCGACACGGCGCGGACGCTGAACCAGAACCTGTACATGACCGACCTCGACGATCCGCGTCGCGGCACGGCGTCGGCCAGCCGGTTCGACTTCAACCTGTTCAAGGACAATGCGCTTCCGAACGAAGGCATCACCGCCGGCGGCGATTCGGGTGGTCCGCTGATCCTCGACAAGACGTATAGCAAGCCGGTCGTGCTGGGCGTACTCTCGGGCGGCACGCGCTATTATGCCGCGCAGCCGTCGTCGTCCTACGGCACGACGTCCTTCTATCAGCCGCTCTATCTCTATTGGGACTATATCGTCGCCTCGAACCCCTACCGCTATGTCAGCGCGAAGGCGGGCGATGCGAAGTGGACCGACGCGACCCATTGGCAGACCGAGCTCGACCCGAGCTATCAGGTGATCCAGAACGGCAAGCTGGTGAACGGCGTGCCGACCACCGCGGGCCAGGGTGAGGCCGGATCGGGCGGCGATTTCGGGCAGCTGTGCTTCGAAAGCGCGTCGAGCTCGATCTGCAAGGATTTGGCGACCGGCATCTATTACCAGAACGGCGTGGCGGTCGCGCAGGACCCGGTCGACCGCGGTCCCGCCGCGGTGGCGCGTGCCGCCGCGACTTTGGCCAACGGCCTGCCGGGTGCGACCAACTTCGTCCCCAACAACACGAACCCGGTAAAGGCGTCGGGCATCGTCGGACGCTATTTCGACGTGACGCTCGGCGCGGCGGGTACCACGACGCTCGATACCAGCGTCACCATCGACCGCCTGTCGATCGCCAACAGCCAGGCGCGGTTGAACGTCACCAGCACCGGCTCGCTCACCAGCCTGATCGAGATCAACCAGCTGAACGGCCAGACCATCGTCGACGGCCGCGTGGCGACCGGCGGGGATTATTTCCTGCTGGGCGGGTTGCTCAGCGGTTCGGGCCGGGTCGATTCGCGCTTCCTAACGAGTGTCAGCGGCACGATCGCGCCGGGCACGATCGGGACGATCGGCACGCTGACCATCGGCGGCAACCTGATCCTGGCGTCGGGCACGCAGCTGGCGATCGACATCGGCAACAATGGCGCGTCGGACAGGATCGCACTGGTCCGCAACGGCACCACCGACGGGCTGGCTAGCATCGGCGGATCGGTGCTGTTCAATCCGGTGGCGGGCAGCACGATCCGCTATAACGACAGCTACACGATCCTGACCGCCGCCGGCGAAATCCGTGGCCGCTTTGCCCAGCCGGGGGCGCTTAGCGCGATCCTGCGGCCGGTGCTGAGCTACACCGCCAACAGCGTGACCGCGCGGATCGATGCCGGCAGCTATGCGAGCGTCGTCGCGCAGACGCCGATCCAGACCGCCTATGCCCAACTGCTCGACCAGAACCGCAGCAACTATGCGGCGGTGGCGGGCGCTTACGGCATTCTCGACCTGCAGAGCCAGGCCGGGATCCAGGCGTCGCTGGAGGGTCTTGCCCCGCGTAGCGAGACGACCAAGCGCGCGATCGGCACGGTGGCGATGGACAATGTCGCCCGCTTCTATCGCGAACGGCTGGCGGCGATCGATCCGGCGCAGCCGCTGGGTGGCACGCTGGCGGTGATGGGGCGGCCGAGCGATGTGGTGGTGGGGGCAGTGATGGCCCCGACCATGGGCGTCGCGGCACAGACCGATGCGTCGGTCACCTCGATCCGCGAGGGCGTGCTGCCCGACGATGCCAGTGCGTTCCTCGCGGGCGGCTATATCCGCGGCAGTTCGCCGGGGATGCCGGGCACGAACCCGGCATCGGGTCGCGACGAGTTCGACGGCTTCTACATCGCGGGCGGCGTCGAAAAGGCGCTGTCGGATACCGCCGTGCTCGGCTTCGGCCTGTCGTACAGCGATGTCGACGGGCAGCAGCGCTTTGGCCAGCAGGCGCGCGGCGAGCTGATCCAGGGGACGCTGTACGGCAAGGTGCAGGCGCCGATGGGCGTCACCGTCGATGCGCAGTTCGGTGCGGGCGTCTATCAGGCGCGCACCAGCCGTAACGTGACGCTGGGCACCACGCCCTTCACGCTGCGCGCCCGCGACAATGCGCTGGCGCTGTCGGCGGAAGTCGGCGCGGGCTATCTGTTCGGCACCGACCAGCTGCACATCGGCCCGCGCGTTGCGGTTCGTGCCAGCCAGCTGGGCTTCACCCCGACGGTCGAAACCGGCGGCGGTCCGGCGCTGCGCTACGATGCAGACAACTACACCAGCCTCCAAGGCCGCGCCGGTGCGGTGCTCGACGGAGCGTTCGGCGGCTTCCGTCCGTTCGCCTCGGCCTATTATGTCCGGGAGTTCGAGGATCGCGCGGCGTTCTTCACCGCGAACTTCGCGAACGGCATCGGGCCGAGCGTGGCGTTCGCGCTGCCCAGCCGCGACGATGAATGGGGTGAGATCGGCGGCGGCTTCGCGTTCGGCAGCGACAAGGTCGAATTCTCGGTCGCGGCCGACACGACGATCGAACGCGACATCCGCAACCAGTCGTATCGCGGTACGGTGAAGGTGCGCTTCTGATGGGTAGCAGCCGGCGCGTGTGAGCGCGCCGGTCGTTTGCGTGAACGGAGAGAAGGCGGCGGTCCAGGTGGTCTGCCGCCTTCTTGTTTGCGCGCGGTAGGGTGCTGGGCGAACGGGATCGGGAGCGGGCCACCAGATCGCTTCACCACCGCGGAGGTGATCGGCGGTCCCGACTTGTGGCGATCGGCGAGGAAGCGGGACCCCGGGTCAAGCCCAGGGTGACGACGATATGGCGTCTTCGATCAGGAACAGCGCCGCAACGGGTGAATGCCACTGCGTCGAGCGCAGGATCGGCCGAAACGCGCCAGGCGTTCTGCTACGATGGGGAGGACCCTTCCGGCCGGTCTGGGGAGAATGGTGGACGCACTTGGGCTCGAACCAAGGACCCGCTGATTAAGAGTCAGCTGCTCTACCAACTGAGCTATGCGTCCATTCGCTGGACAGGTGGTGGACGCACTTGGGCTCGAACCAAGGACCCGCTGATTAAGAGTCAGCTGCTCTACCAACTGAGCTATGCGTCCGTCGCCTGGGCGATGGGGCGGGCCGGGCTGGCCGATCCGCCGTTGGAGCGGCGCCTTTAGCGAACCTTTGGCCCCACGCAAACCCTATTTTTCAGATTTCCGAAAAATAGCGTCAGAACCGGACGCGATCACGATTCTCCCGGTCGATCGCCATCAGGATGCCGATGCAGCCGAGCACCGTCATCTGGGCCGATCCGCCATAGCTGACCAGCGGCAGGGGGATGCCGACGACCGGAGCCAGCCCCATGACCATGCCGAGATTGATCGCGACATAGAAGAAGATCGTCGTAGCGAGCCCGCCCGCGACCAGCTTCGAGAAACGCCCCTCCGCGCGGACGCCGACGCCGACGCCCCAGCGCACCAGCAGGATGAAGGCGGTGATGAGCAGCACGCCGCCGACCAGCCCCCATTCCTCCGCCATGGTCGCGAACACGAAGTCGGTATGCCCCTCGGGCAGATAGTCGAGATGGCTCTGCGTGCCGTTCAGGAACCCCTTGCCAAAGATGCCGCCCGACCCGATCGCGATCTTCGACTGGCTGATATGATAGCCGGTGCCGAGCGGGTCGCTTTCGGGGTTGAGGAAGATCAGCACGCGGTTCTTCTGATATTCGTGCAGCAGGAAGTTGAAGGCGAGCGGCGCGGCGATGGCGACGCCCAGCGCACCGCCGACGAACAGTCGAAGCGGCAGGCCGGCGAGGAACATCACCGTCAGGCCGCCTGCGGTAATCATCAGCGCGGTGCCGAGGTCGGGCTGAAGCATGACCAGCACGACCGGGATTCCCAGCATCGCCGCCGCCGGCCACACCGCACCGAAGCGACGTATCTCACCCGCCGGCAACAGGTCGTAGAAGCGTGCCAGAGCCAGCACGATGGCGGGCTTCATGAATTCCGATGGCTGTACCCGGATGAAGCCGAGGTCGAGCCAGCGCTGCGACCCGCCCTTCACCGCGCCGACCAGTTCGACCAGCACCAGCATCACGGTGATGACGGCATAGGCGGGCAGGGCGATCCCCTGCCAGAAGCTCATGCGGATGCGGGAAATGCCGATGGCCGCCAACAGGAAGATGGCGAAGGCCAGCCCCTGTCGCGACGCCCAGGGCTGTACGCTGCCGCCAGCCGCCGAGAAGAGGACGACCAGCCCGAACCCGCCGATCGCCAGCAACAGGAACAGGACGCGCCACGGCAGCTTCGCCAATGGTGCCGGAACGAAGCCCAGCCCGTGCGAGGTCGTCTGGTTGATGCGCTTCATTCGGTCCGTTCAGTCACGTTGGATTGGGCCACCGCGGTGTCGGGGGCGCTCTGGTTGGCGGCGGTGTCGACGACGTTGGTCGTCGCGCCCTCGACATCGGCCGGTGTCGCGGGAACGGTGGTGACCGGTGCGGTCTGTTCGGCCTCGAACGCCTTCCACTGTGCCGCCATCCGGGTCTGGACGTCGCCGCCCCATTCGCGCTCCAGCGGTTCGAGCCGGGCCATCGCCTTGTCACGGTCGAACAGCCATGAGAGAATGTCGCTGGCGATCGGCGCGGCGGTATAGATATGGCCGGAATGCTCCAGCACGACCGATACGGCGTAGCGCGGCGCGGCGGCGGGGGCGTAGCCGATGAACAGCGAGTGGTCGCGCATCCGGAACGGGATCGCGCTATCACCCAGCACACCGGTGCGACGCTCCGCCATGGTAATGCGACGCACCTGCGCGGTGCCGGTCTTGCCGGCCAGCTGGATGCCCTCCGGCAGCCCCTGAAAGCGCGATCGGCCGGCGGTGCCGCCGCCATTGACCACCGCCCAGGTCGCTCGGTGCACCGTCGCCAGCATTTCCGGATCGATCCCCATCGAGGGCGCCGGCTTATGGGCGGTATCGAGCAGCAGGCGCGGCACGACCTCGCGCCCCTGCGCCAGTCGCGCAGCCATCACCGCCAGCTGCAGCGGGTTGCTCAGGACATAGCCTTGCCCGATCGACGCGTTGACCGAGTCGGCGACGGTCCATTTCTGCTTATATTTCCGCAGCTTCCACGCGCTGTCTGGCACGGTGCCATAACGTTGCGACTGGAACGGAAGCTCGAATTTCTGCCCCAGTCCCATCTGTCGCACGGTGGTCGCGAACGCGTCGTAGCCCAGTTCGCGGGCCATGGTGTAGAAATAGATATCGCAACTCTGTGCTACCGCCCCGATCAGGTCGAGCGGGCCATGGCCACCACGCTTGTGGCAGTGGAAGCGGCCGGTGCCGACCTGCAACACGCCCGAACAGGTGACGCGGCGGTGAGGATCGACGCCGGCCTTCATGATGGCAAGGCCGTGCATCGGCTTGACCGTCGATCCGGGCGGATACAGCCCCTGCAGCGTCTTGTTCATCAGCGGGATATGGTCGTCGCCCGACAGCATCTTCCATTCGAGCCGGCCGATCCCGTCCGAAAAACTGTTGGGGTCGTAGGCGGGCATCGACACCATCGCCAGCACGTCGCCGGTAACCGCGTCCATCACCACCGCCGAGCCGGAGTTCGGCCCCAGCCGGCGGGCGGCATATTCCTGTAGCCCGAGATCGATGGTCAGGCGGACATTCTTACCCTGCTTGTCGGGCCGCGTGTCGAGTTCGCGCACGATCTGGCCGCGCGCCGTCACCTCGACGCGCTTGGCGCCCGCCGTCCCGCGAAGCTGCGATTCCAGCGTCTTTTCAAGGCCATCCTTGCCGAGTTTGAAACCCGGTGTGACCATCAACGGGTCGCGGGTTTCCTTGAACTGTTCGGCGGTCGCAGCGCCGACATAGCCGGTGATATGCGCGACCGCGGCGCCCGGTGGATAGCTGCGCGAAAAACCGCGGGTAGGCTGGACGCCGGGGAGTTCGGGCAGGCGGACGCTGACCGCCGCGAAGCGTTCCCAGTCGAGATTCTCGGCGACCTGGACCGGGGTGAAGTTGCCGGCGCGCTTCAGGTCGGTCTGGATGCGGACCATGTCCTCCGGCGTCAGTGCCAGCAACTGCCGCAGTTCGCCGAGCACCCGGTCGCGATCCTCCAGCCGGTCGGGGATCAGGTCGACCCGGAAATCGGTGCGATTGTTGGCGATCGGCGCGCCGTGGCGATCGATGATCCACCCACGGCGGGGCGGGATCATGGTCAGGTTGACGCGGTTGCTTTCGGCGAGGAGGTTATAGCGCTCGTTCTCGGCGACCGACAGCCATGCCATCCGCCCCGCCAGCACGACGCCCACCGCCACCTGCGCCCCGCCCAGCACCATCGCGCGCCTGGAAAAGCTGAAAGCCTGTGCGGCCTCGGTGACGATCCTGCTCATTCATCCTCGCTACCACCAAGTGCGGTACATAGCCTTGTGGCGGCCGGGAACAACGCTATCGATACGACGATCTGAAACAAAAGCACGGTATCGACCTGCGCCGACAGCCGGGTGGCAAAAGCTCGGCCGGCGACGAGGCAGAGGGCGATCGACCCGCCGGCGAGCAGCCAGTCCTGCCAGAAATCGCGGGTAACGAGACGGGTATCGACCAGATCGAGCATCAACGAGCAAAGCTGCCACAACAGCACCGCACTGCCCAGCGGCTGGCCGCTCACCAGGTCGTCGAACAGGCCGAGCGGTGCTGCCGCCCAGACGGGCAGCGCGCCCGGTCGAAGCAGCCGCCAGCCGAGGAACATCAACAGGCCGAAGGGCGGCAGGAACGGCACGGTGGCGACGACCGGCAACAGCGTGACGAGCGAACCGGCGAGGATGCTCGCGACCGCCTTGCGCGTGAGCACGCGTTCGGCGCGACCGTCGTCGGGGCCGAGCAGCTTCATTCGGCGGCGGGCGTCGGGGTCGGCGTGGCGCTAGGGGTCGGGCGGGGAACCGGTGCGGGCAGGAACGCGCGCTCGACCAGTGCGAAATCCAGCCCGTCGGGTTCGGCGAACACACGGGCGGGTGCCACATCGCGCTGGCTGCGCGAGACGCGGGCGACCGGCACGCCCGGCGGATAGATGCCGCCGGTGCCCGAGGTGACGAAGACATCGCCGGCCAGCAGCGGCGCGTTGACGACGCCGGCGGTACGGACCTCGACCATGCCGTTGCCGACGCCGGCGACGATCGCCGACAGTCCGTCGCGCGTGCGACGCACCGGCACGATGCTTTCGGGATCGATGATCAGCAGCACGCTGGCGGTGTTGGGGCTGGTTTCGACGATGCGCCCGATCAGGCCGTTGGGTCCGCGCACCGGCTGTCCGCGCATCACGCCCTGTCGCGACCCCGCGTTAAGCGTCGCGAAGCGGCGGGTGCTGCTGGCCGAACTGTTGACCAGACGGGCGGTAATCACCGGAGCGGCCGACCGGTCGCGCAAGGCGAGGAGCGTGCGCAGCCGGGCGTTTTCGCGGTTCAGCAGCCGCGCCTGCATCAGGTAGCGGCGGGTCGCCTCCTCCCGCGCGCGCAGACGGCGGTTCTCCGACACCGCGCCGAAATAGTCGCCGATCCCTGCGGGCACCGATGCCACTCCGTCCCACACCCAGTCGGCGCCTGAGGAAATCGGGGTCGTCGCCTCCCGCATCGCCCCGCGCAGCGCGGAGAAGGCGCGGGGATCGATGATCGAGATCAGCAGCAGGATCGCCCCGACGAGCGCGCCGCTTGCCGCCAGCACGTACCCGGCGAACACCGTATATTGCGCCCGCCGCGAAAAGCCCGGACGGTGGTTGCGTGGCGGCGCCATGCCCCCCAATCCCTATGTCAGACGGCGAGCAGGACGCCCTTGTAGATCGGATCCTCCAGCGCGCGACCGGTGCCGAGCGCGACGCAGGTCAGCGGGTCTTCGGCGACCGTCACCGGCAGGCCGGTTTCGTCGCGGAGCACTTCGTCGATACCCTGCAGCAGCGCGCCGCCGCCGGTCAGCACGATACCCTGGTCGACGATGTCTGCGGCCAGTTCGGGGGCGGTGTTTTCCAGCGCGATGCGGACGCCCTCGACGATCGCGGCGACCGGTTCGGACAGCGCCTCGGCGATCTGGCCCTGGTTGATCTGGATTTCCTTCGGCACCCCGTTCACGAGGTCGCGACCCTTGACGTAGATCAGCGTGCCGATGCCGTCGGCCGGCGGCTTTGCCGTGCCGACTTCCTGCTTGATGCGCTCGGCCGTGGCTTCGCCGATCAGCAGGTTGTGGTTGCGGCGGACATAGCTGACGATCGCTTCGTCCATCTTGTCGCCGCCGACCCGGACCGAGGTCGAATAGGCGAGGCCGCGCAGCGACAGGACGGCGACTTCGGTCGTGCCGCCGCCGATGTCGACGACCATCGACCCGATCGGTTCGGTCACCGGCATGTCGGCACCGATCGCGGCCGCCATCGGTTCCTCGATCAGCCAGACCTGCGATGCGCCGGCGTTCGAGGCTGCGTCACGGATCGCGCGGCGTTCGACGCTGGTCGAGCCCGAGGGCACGCAGATCACGATCTGCGGCCAGCGGATGAAGCGGCGCTGGCCATGCACCTTCTGGATGAAGTGCTTGATCATCTGTTCGGCGACGTCGAGGTCGGCGATGACGCCGTCGCGCATCGGGCGGATCGCCTCAATCGAGCCGGGGGTCTTGCCCATCATCAGCTTGGCGTCGTCGCCGACCGCCTTCACCCGCTTGACCCCGTTCAGCGTCTCGACCGCCACTACCGACGGTTCGTTCAGCACGACACCGCGACCCCGCAGGTACACCACCGTATTGGCGGTGCCGAGGTCGATCGCCATATCATGCGACATGAACTTGAAGAAACGCGAGAAGGCCATCGATACTTCCGTCCTTATCCGCGTGTCCCGACGCGGCGGTTCGCAGCTTGTACCTCGACCCGTCCGACCGGGGTTCCAGTCGGTTGCCAGATGGCGGAAGCGGGTCGCGGGATGGCGCCGCTTGGGCTAGAGCGACCCCCATGTCAATACGCCGTCTGCCCGAGCATCTAGTCAACCGCATCGCTGCGGGAGAAGTGGTGGAACGCCCCGCTTCCGCGCTGAAAGAACTGGTCGAGAACGCGATCGACGCCGGCGCCGGCCGCATCCTCGTCCGCCTGGCGGGCGGGGGCATCGATTTGATCGAGGTTAGCGACGATGGCTGCGGCATGGGGCCGGCCGACATGGCGCTCGCGTTGGAACGGCATGCGACCTCCAAGCTGCCCGACGACCGGATCGAAGCGGTCACGACGTTGGGTTTTCGCGGCGAAGCGTTGCCGTCGATTGCCAGTGTCGCGTGCCTGTCGATCGAGAGCCGCCCGGCCGGGGCGGAGGGGTGGCTGCGCACCGTCGACAATGGTGAGGTGGTCGAGGATCGCCCCGCCGCGGTCCCGCCGGGCACGCGCATTCGGGTCGAGGGGCTGTTCGCCCGCGTGCCGGCGCGGCGCAAGTTCCTGCGCTCGCCCCGGTCGGAATTCGCGGCCTGTGTCGATCAGGTGCGGCGACTGGCGATGGCGCGACCCGATATCGCTTTCACCCTCGAACATGACGGGCGCCGGATATTGGGCGTGCAGGCGGGCGAATCGCGGCCGGAACGCGTCGCGGCGCTGACCGATCGCGCGCTGGCGATGAACTCGGTCGGGCTCGACTGGGAACGCGAAGGGATGCGGCTGGGCGGCGTCGCCGGGCTGCCGACCTTCCACCGGGGCGTCGCGGACCATCAATATCTGTTCGTCAATGGCAGGCCGGTGAAGGACCGCCTGCTGTCGGGCGCGGTGCGCGGTGCCTATGCCGAAATGCTGGCGCGGGACCGGCATGCGGTGGTCGCGCTGTTCCTCGATGTCGATCCCGACCTTATCGACGTCAACGTCCATCCGGCCAAGACCGAGGTGCGCTTTCGCGATCCGGCGGCGGCGCGCGGGCTGATCGTCGGTGGCTTGCGGCGCGCACTCGACGAGGCGGGGTTTCGCGCGGTGCAGCGTCCCGCCGCCGATGCGATGGCGGCATGGACGACCGAGCCGGTGGCGCCGGTGACGGCCCCGGCAATGCCGTTGCCGCCGCTTGCCGAGACGAGCGTGTCCCCGGGCTTCGCCTTTCACGACAAGCGTCCGACGTTCTTCGCGCCGCCGCCCCAGGCGCGCGCTGAGGTGGCCGTCGAGCCTCCGCCGGCCTCGACGGAATTTCCGCTGGGCGCGGCGCGCGGGCAGGTCGCGCGAAGCTATATCGTGGCGGAGGCCGAGGACGGGCTGGTGCTGGTCGACCAGCATGCCGCGCACGAACGGCTGGTGCTGGAGCGGATGCGGGCGGCAATGGCGACGGGCGGCGTGGCACGGCAGGCGCTGCTGATCCCCGAAGTGGTCGAGCTGGACGAGATCGCGTGCGACGCGCTGGAGGACAAGGCGGAGGAACTCGCCGAATTCGGACTGGAGGTGGAACGGTTCGGCCCGCGCGCGATGCTGGTGCGTGCCGTGCCGGCGATGCTGGGGCAGGGCGACGTCATCGGCCTCGTCACCGACCTTGCCGACGAAATCCGCGCGCATGATGCCGCGCTGTCGCTGAAAGAGCGGATCGACCATGTCGCGGCGACCATGGCGTGTCATGGATCGGTTCGCGCCGGGCGGGTGTTGTCGGTGGTCGAGATGAACGCCCTGCTGCGCGAGATGGAGGTCACGCCGCATTCGGGCCAGTGCAACCATGGTCGACCGACGTGGATCAAACTGGCGCATGGCGATATCGAGAAGCTGTTCGGACGGAAATAGGAAGTAGCGCCATGAAGTTCACCGAAGCCGCCGGCGCCAACCCGACCGATGCGATGCGGGTGCTGGGACGGCCGACCGATCGGATCGAAGGGCCGTTGAAGGTCAGCGGACGGGCAACCTATGCCGCCGAGTTCGCGGTGGCGGGGCAGGTCTATGGCGTGGTCGTCGGCACGACGATCGCGACCGGGCGAATCGTGTCGATCGACGCGGCGGACGCCTTGGCAGCGCCGGGCGTGCTGGCGGTGGTGACACACGAGAATGCCGGGCCGCTGGGTATCGGCGAGGATCACAAGGTGCCGATGCTTGCCGGGCCGCAGGTCGATCAACTCGGCCAGGCGGTGGCTTTGGTAGTGGCCGAAAGTTTCGAGGCGGCACGCGCGGCTTCGAAGCTGGTACAGGTCGACTATTCGGCGGCGGACGGTGCCTTCGATCTGGCGGACGCGGCCGCGCGCGGGGCGGACAAGCCGTTCCGGTCGAACGGACATGGCGATTTCGACCGTGCCTTTGCCGATGCGCCGGTGCAGGTCGATGCGACCTACACCACGCCCGATCATGCCCACGCGATGATGGAGCCTTACGCGTCGATCGCGGCGTGGGAGGGTGACGCGCTGACGCTGTGGACCGCGAACCAGATGGTCGACTGGGCGGCACGCGACATGGCGAAAATATTGAAGATGCCGAAGGACAAGGTGCGGATCGTCGCGCATCATGTCGGTGGCGGCTTCGGCGGTAAGCTGTGGGTCCGTGCCGATGCGGTGTTGGCTGCCGTCGCCGCGCGGCAGGTTGGGCGGCCGGTCAAGGTTGTGCTGTCCCGGCCACAAATGTTCAACAACACCACGCACCGGTCGTCGACGATCCAGCGACTATGGCTGGGCGCGGCGGCAGACGGGCGGTTGCAGGCGATCGCGCATGAAAGCTGGTCGGGCGATCTGCCCGGCGGCAGTCCGGAGGGTGCCGGCGCGCAGACGCGGCAGCTCTATGCCGCGCCGAATCGTCGGGTGGTCGAATGGCTCGCCGAGCTGAACCTGCCCGAATCCAGCGCGATGCGGGCGCCGGGCGAGGCTGTCGGGATGATGGCGATCGAAGCGGCGATGGACGAGCTTGCCGAAAAGCTGGCGATCGACCCGGTCGAACTGCGCGTGCTGAACGATACGCAGGTCGACCCGGAAAAGCCCGAGCGCCGCTTTTCGCACCGCGATCTGATCGGGTGCCTGCGCGAGGGGGCAGAGCGTTTCGGATGGCGCGAGCGTAATCCGGTTCCGGGCCGGCGACGTGAGGGGCGCTGGCTGGTGGGCGTGGGCATGGCGGCGGCGTATCGCGGCAACATGGTGTTGAAGTCGGCGGCGCGGGTCGGGATTGCCGGCGATGGCCGGGTGACGGTCACGACCGACATGACCGATATCGGCACCGGCAGCTATACGATCCTGGCGCAGACCGCCGCCGAGATGCTGGGCGTCGAGCTGGATCAGGTGACGGTCCGGCTGGGCGAATCGAGCTTCCCGGTGTCCGCGGGGTCGGGGGGGCAGTTTGGTGCGAACAGCTCGACGGCGGGGGTCTACGCCGCCTGCGTGGGGCTACGCGACCGGATCGCCGAGGCGGTCGGGTTCCACCCCGCGACGGCGCGCTTCGCCGAGGGCCGGGTGTGGTCGGGCAACCAGTCGGTCGCGCTGGGCGAGGCGGCGGGCGGTGCGGGAATCGAGGTTGAGGACCGGATCGAGTTCGGCGACCTGACGAAGAAGTTCGTGCAGGCGACCTTCGGCGCGCATTTCGTCGAGGTCGGCGTCGACGCCGATACCGCGGAGGTTCGCGTCCGCCGGATGCTGGGCGTTTTTGCCGCCGGACGCATACTGAACCCGAAGGCAGCACGCAGCCAGATATTGGGCGCGATGACGATGGGCGTGGGCGCGGCGTTGACCGAGGAACTGGTCGTCGATCCGCGGCTGGGCGGGTTCATCAATCACGACCTCGCCGAATATCATGTCCCGACCCATGCCGATATTCCGCATCAGGAAGTCGTGTTCCTTGACGAGACAGACCCTTATTCGTCGCCGATGAAGGCGAAGGGCGCGGGCGAGCTGGGCATTTGCGGCGTCGGCGCGGCGGTCGCGAACGCGGTGTACAATGCCTGTGGGGTGAGGGTTCGGGAGTATCCGATTACCGTCGACAAGGTGTTGGTGGGGTTGGAGTAAATCTATTGTCCGTCATTCCCGCGAAGGCGGGAATCCATACGCGCCAGCAGTTCGTTCTAAGCCGAAACGGTAGCGGCAATGGATTCCCGCCTTCGCGGGAATGACGAAGGAGAGGCCGAAACCGGTCGCTCTCGTCAGCCTGAAACAGGCCGGGATGACGGTGGGGTTACGCCGCTACCTTGCGGCGCTCCGCCATCTCGTCGTTGAGCATCTCGGCCAGCAGAAATGCCAGTTCGAGGCTCTGCCCGGCGTTGAGGCGCGGGTCGCAGTGGGTGTGATAGCGATCGGCCAGCGCCTGTTCGGTGACCGCGATCGCGCCGCCGGTGCATTCGGTGACGTTCTGCCCGGTCATTTCGGCATGGATGCCGCCGGCATGGCTGCCTTCCGCACGGTGCACGGCAAAGAAGCCGCGCACTTCGGCAAGGATGCGGTCGAACGGCCGCGTCTTGTAGCCGGTCGTCGCCTTCACCGTGTTGCCGTGCATCGGGTCGCACGACCACACGACCTTGTGCCCTTCGCGCTGCACCGCGCGGACCAGCTTGGGCAGTCCGGCTTCGATCTTGTCGTGACCATAGCGCGTAATCAACGTCATCCGTCCGGCGATGCGGTTCGGGTTGAGCGTGTCGAGCATGCGCAGCAGCGCGTCCGGCTCGAGCGTCGGGCCGCACTTGATGCCGATCGGATTGCCGATGCCGCGCAGGAATTCGACATGCGCCGATCCGTCGAAGCGGGTGCGGTCGCCGATCCACAGGAAATGCGCCGAGGTGTCGTACCAGTCGCCGGTCAGTGAATCCTGCCGGGTCAGCGCCTGCTCGTAGGGCAGCAGCAGCGCTTCGTGGCTGGTGTAGAAGCTGGTCGCCTTCAGCTGCGGCACGCTGTCGGCATCGATGCCGCATGCCGCCATGAAGTCGAGCGCCTCGCCGATACGGTCGGCGACATCGGCATATTTCTTGGCCCAAGGCGACCGGCCCATGAAGTCATGGGTCCAGCGATGCACCTGATGCAGGTTCGCATAGCCGCCGGTCGCGAAGGCGCGCAGCAGGTTGAGCGTCGCCGCCGCCTGCGAATAGGCGCGGATCATCCGTTGCGGATCGGGCACGCGGCCTTCGGCGGTGAAGGCGATGTCGTTGATATTGTCGCCGCGATAGCTGGGCAGTTCGACGCCATCGACCGTTTCGGTATCGGCCGAGCGCGGCTTGGCGAACTGTCCAGCCATGCGCCCGACCTTCACCGTCGGCAGCTTCGACGCGAAGGTCAGCACCACCGCCATCTGGAGGATGACGCGGAAGGTGTCGCGGATGTAATTCGGATGGAATTCGGCAAAGCTCTCGGCGCAATCGCCACCCTGCAGCAGGAACGCCTTCCCCTCCGCCACCTGCGCCAGTTCGGCGGTCAGGTTGCGCGCTTCGCCGGCAAAGACGAGCGGCGGATAGCTGGCGAGCTGCGCGGTCGCGGCATCGAGCGCCTGTGCGTCGGGATAGGTCGGGAGCTGGCGCGCTTCGGCGGATTTCCAGCTGTCGGGGGCCCAGATTGCGGCCATGTCACATTCCATCCAAGTCGGTTCGGGCAATTCCCATGCGCGAAACGGACCGTTCGCGCAATGAAGGAAAGGTTCATCGCCCCGATCGACCGCTTCGATCAGCCATAGCGATGCTGGAATTCCTCATGGTCCATGACGAGGTAGCGGATCGCGTCGATCAGCGCCCACGGCCCGGTGACGAAAAGCCCGACCAGCGTGCAGCTGAGCAGCAGCATGACGATGCCCGACCCCGTGCGACCGAGATAGAAGCGGTGGACGCCGAGCGTGCCGAGGAAGAAGGCGAACAGCACGGCCGCGACCTTGTCCTTGCGCGGACGCCGGCGGGCCGGATCGGGGGCGGGGCGCGGCGCGACGGTGCCCGGCACATGGTAGATGCGCAGCGCGCGACCGTTCGAGACCTCGAAATCCACCTGCGCGCCGACTGCCGGGCCGATCCGGTCGGACCAGTCGTCGGGTTCGAACCAGTAACGCTGTCCATCGTCGCCGGCGATACGCCCTTCGCGTCCGTTCCGATCAACGCCCAGCACCTGTCCCCGCATATCGACCCCCGATGATTCGCGGGCAGGGGTATGAAGGCGAAGCGGGGCCGGGAGCAAGGGGTTAGGGCAGGTTGGTGAACCTCCGGCCGATATATGATCCGGGCGCGCGTCCTACCGCCCGTCGAGGAAGAAGCGTTACCCCGGCTCAAGGCCGGGGTGAGGGGCGGCTAGGTCAGCGTCGGGCGCCAATCCCAGCCGAGCGGGTCGCCGTCCATGACCTCGACCCCCGCCGCCATCAGTTCGTCGCGGATCGCGTCGCTCGCGGCGAAATCCTTGGCAGCACGGGCTTCCTTGCGGTCGGCCAGCCGCGACTCGATCGTCGCAGCGTCGATCGTAGCATCGGCCGGGCGGACGCGCAGGTCGGCGCGGTCGAGGGTGGCGAGGCTGAGCCCGAGCACCGCGTCGAAGTCGGCGAGCGCGGCGAGGCGGTCGGCGGGCGTCAGCTTCTTGTCGGCGAGCAGTTCGTCAAGCACCGGCAGGGCGCGCGGCGTGTTGAGGTCGTCGGACACAGCCGCATCGAGCCGCTCGCGATAGGCCGCCGCCTTGGCCGCATCGCCGTCGCCGCTCGCACGGCTGCGCAGCGCTGCGACGGTCATCACCAGTCGCTTCAGCCGGGTCAGCGCCGCCAGCAGATTGTCAGGCGAAAATTCCAGTTCCGAGCGATACTGCGCCGACAGGCACATCAGCCGGTAGGCGAGCGGATGCACGCCGCCGTCGATCAGCGTCTGGAGCGTGGTGAAGTCGCCCTTCGACTTCGACATCTTGCCCGATCGTTCGACGAGGAAGTTGTTGTGCATCCAGAACGCCGCACCACTGTCGGCGCAGCCGCAATAGGCCTGGTTCTGGGCGATCTCGTTCGGATGGTGGATCTCGCGGTGGTCGATGCCGCCGGTGTGGATGTCGAACGGCGCGCCGAGATATCTGATGCTCATGACCGAGCATTCGAGGTGCCAGCCGGGCGCACCCTTCCCCCACGGCGAATTCCATTCCATCTGGCGGCTCTCGCTCGCCGGAGTCTTGCGCCAGATCGCGAAATCCTGTGGATGGCGCTTGCCGGCGACGGGATCGATGCGGCCTTCGCCGGCATCGTCCTGCCCGCCGGCGAGTGCGCCGTAATGGGGAACGGTGGTGCTGTCGAAATAGAGCCCGCTGTCGATCTCGTAGCAATGCTCCGGCGCGATCCGTTCGGCGAAGGCGATCATCTCCGCGATATGGTCGGTCGCGACCGACCAGCGGGTGGGATCGTCGATGTTGAGGTCGCGCAGATTGCGCTTGAATGCCTGCGTATAATGGGCGGCGATGTCCCAGATCGACTGGGCGCGGGCCTTGGCCGCCGCTTCCATCTTGTCATCGCCGGCATCGGAGTCGGACGTCAGATGGCCGACATCGGTGATGTTGATGACATGGGTGAGCGGATAGCCCTTCCATCGCAGCACGCGGCTGAGCGTGTCGGTGAACACATAGGCGCGCAGATTGCCGATATGGGCATAGTTGTAGACCGTCGGGCCGCACGAATAGACGCGGACGCCCTTTGCCGGGTCGAGCGGTTCGAAACGCTGCGTACTGCGCGTCAGCGAATTGTGGAGCGTGAGCGGGGCACCGTGCATGGCGCGGCGTGTAGCGCGATGCGGCCCGTCTGCAAATCCGGGCTGTTCGCGGCGAAAAGCGCGGTCGGCCATGGAACAGCGGGTGAACCCGTAGGTTGGGGCTACTTCGAACATAAAATAATGTTCGATCAATAGCTTATCATGGATCAACCAGTCGGGCCACTGGCCCGGCGGACGGGAGAGCATCGCCATGGCCCAAGCCGAACTGCCCGGCGACATCGAGCGGGACGACGGACCCGCCTTCACATCGAAAGACCGGGAGGAACGCGGTCACGCGGCGCCGGAGGGCGAATCGTCGGTTTCCGGCGTCGCGGTCACGATTAAACGGCCCGCATCCGAACTCTACGCCTATTGGCGGGACTTCGGGAACCTTGCCAGCTTCATGCTGAATGTCGAGGGCATCGATGTCATCGACCGCGAGCGATCGCATTGGCGCGTGGCCGGTCCCAACGGCACCTACGAATGGGACGCCGTCGTGACCGAGGATGTGCCGGACCAGCGCATCGGCTGGCGTGCCGAAGAGGCCGACGTGCCGAACAGCGGCTGGGTTTCCTTCGCGGACGCCGGCCCTTCGCGAGGGACGGTGGTTACGGCGATGATCGCCTATTCCCCGCCCGCGGGCATCGTCGGCAAGCTGGTCGCCAAGGTGACGCAGCAGGAACCGGCGATTCAGGCGCGGCGCGACCTGCGCCGGTTCAAGCAGCTGATGGAAACCGGCGAGATCGCGACGACCACGCCCCCCAACCGCGAACCCAAATCATAAGGAGCCGGCGATGCGCGCACTTACCTGGCACGGCAAGCACGACGTCCGCGTCGATACTGTTCCCGATCCCGAGATCATCAACCCGCGCGATGCGATCATCAAGATCACCTCGACCGCGATCTGCGGGTCGGACCTTCACCTGTACGACGGCTATATCCCGACGATGAAGGCGGGCGATATCCTCGGCCATGAATTCATGGGCGAGGTGGTCGAGACCGGCCCCAAATCGACGTTGAAGAAGGGGCAGCGCGTCGTTGTGCCCTTCGTCATCGCGTGCGGCAGCTGTTATCATTGTTCGAAGCAGCAATATTCGGGCTGCGACAACGGCAATCCGGCCGACAATCAGGACATTGCTCAGGAATTGTGGGGGCAGGTCGGATCGGCGCTGTTCGGCTACAGCCACATGACCGGCGGCTATCCGGGGGGGCAGGCGGAATATGTCCGCGTGCCGTTTAGCGATGTCGGGCCGATCGTGATCCCCGATGGCATCGAGGACGAGAAGGTACTGTTCCTGTCCGACATCCTGCCGACCGGATGGATGGCGGCGGAAAATGCCGATATCGAGGACGGCGACATCGTCGCGGTGTGGGGCTGTGGCCCGGTCGGGCTGTTCGCGATCCAGTCGGCGCTGCTGATGGGCGCGCACCGGGTGATCGCGATCGATCACTTCCCGCACCGGCTGGCGCTGGCCAAGGGGCTGGGGGCGGAAGTCCTCAACTTCGAGGAAACTGATATCTACGACGCGCTGATGACGATGACCGGCGGGATCGGACCGGACGCAGTAATCGACAGCGTCGGCCTCGAAAGTCACGGCATGTTCGTCGACAATATCGTCGATCAGATCAAGGCATCGACCTTTCTCGGCACCGACCGACCGCATGCGCTCAGGCAGGCGATCGTCGCTTGTCGCAAGGGCGGGCGCGTCTCGGTGCCCGGTGTCTATGGCGGGCTGATCGACAAATTCCCGTTCGGATCGATCATGGAGAAGGGGCTGACGCTGAAGACCGGGCAGACCCATGTCCAGCGCTACCTGCCCGGGTTGCTCAGCGCGATCATGGAGGACAAGATCGACACGACCTTCATGATCTCCGACCGGATGGCGCTGGAGAATGCGCCGGAGGGGTATCGGAAATTCCATGACGAGCAGAACAGCTGCACCAAGGTCGTCCTGAAACCCGATTGGGAGCGGGCAGCGTCCTGAATTTGTAAAATCGTTACAAACTAACAATGCCCGGAGCGGTTCGCGACGACGTCGCGACACTGTTCCGGGCATTCGGTGCGTTTACGTGGGCCATCCTGTCATGTTCCTTACCTGACATCGGTGGCGAATGGTTCGCCACCCGCGAAAGGGTGTGACGCATGACCAACGAGCCGCAACGCAGCCGCGCGGTTTTCTCGACCGAGGATTTCGGCCTGCTGAAGGAAGCCGTCGGCGCCTATGTCCGGCAGATTGCGGAAGAGCCGCGGTCGTCGAAATTCTCCAACCTCTACCATCGCCTCGGCCGACTAAGCTGAGCACCGCGCGGGCTGGCACCGCGCATCGTCCACCATCCCGACCACGCCCCGCCGGCGCGACCGCTTCGTCGCCGGTGGTCGCCCCGTGCCGTCCGTACAGAAGGACCGACCATGACCTATCAAGAACAGGCGGCCCGTGCCGCATCGCTGATCCAGCAGCATCGCGGCACCTGGGACGGCATCGATGCAGACGCCGTCGCGCGGATGCGGTTGCAGAACCGCTTCCTCACCGGCCTCGACATCGCCCGCTACACCGCCGGCATCATGCGGCGCGACATGGCGGCCTATGATGCCGATCCGGCGGCCTACACCCAGTCGCTGGGGTGCTGGCACGGCTTCATCGCGCAACAGAAGATCATCTCGATCAAGAAGCATTTTGGCACGACCAAGGGGCGCTACCTCTATCTGTCGGGCTGGATGGTCGCGGCCCTGCGCAGCGAGTTCGGTCCGCTGCCCGACCAGTCGATGCATGAGAAGACGAGCGTGCCCGCGCTGATCGCCGAACTCTACACCTTCCTGAAACAGGCCGATGCGCGCGAGTTGGGGATGCTGTTCCGCGACCTCGACGGGGCGCGGGCCAAGGGCAATGCCGTCGAGGCGCAGCGGCTGAGCAACGCGATCGATCAGTATGAAACCCATGTCGTGCCGATCATCGCCGATATCGATGCGGGCTTCGGCAATGCCGAGGCGACCTACCTGCTCGCCAGGAAGATGATCGAGGCCGGAGCCTGCGCGTTGCAGATCGAGAACCAGGTCAGCGACGAAAAACAGTGCGGCCATCAGGACGGCAAGGTCACCGTTCCGCACGAGGATTTTCTCGCGAAGGTCCGCGCCTGCCGCTACGCCTTCCTCGAACTGGGCGTCGAGGACGGCATCATTGTTACCCGGACCGATTCGCTGGGCGCTGGGCTGACCAAGCAGATCGCCTATTCGACCGCGAAGGGCGATCTGGGCGACCAGTATAATGCCTTCCTCGATTGCGAGCCGGTCGATGACGTTTCCGCGCTGCGCGGCGATGTGGTGATCGAGCGCGACGGGCAATTGGTGCGGCCGAAGCGACTGGCGTCGAACCTGTTCCAGTTCCGCGAGGGGACCGGTGCGGATCGCTGCGTGCTGGACTGCATCACTTCGCTCCAGAATGGCGCCGACCTGCTGTGGATCGAGACCGAGAAGCCGCATATCGAACAGATCGCATCGATGGTCGACCGCATCCGTGCGGTCGTGCCGAACGCCAAGCTGGTCTACAATAATTCGCCCAGCTTCAACTGGACGCTGAATTTCCGCCAGCAGGTGTACGACCGTTGGGTCGAGGAAGGGCGCGACGTGTCGGGCTATGACCGGGCGAAGCTGATGAGTGTCGACTATGACGCGTCGGAACTGGCGCAGGAGGCCGACGAGAAGATCCGTACCTTCCAGCGGGATGCGAGCGCGCGCGCCGGCATCTTCCACCACCTCATCACCCTGCCGACCTACCACACGGCGGCGCTCAGCACCGATAATCTGGCGCGCGACTATTTCGGCGATGCGGCGATGCTTGGTTATGTGAAGGGGGTGCAGCGCCAGGAAATCCGACGGGGTATCGCCTGCGTGAAGCATCAGAATATGAGCGGGTCGGATATCGGCGACGACCATAAGGAATATTTCGCCGGAGAGGCGGCGCTGAAGGCGGGCGGCGCGCACAATACGATGAATCAGTTCGCCGCCTGAGCGGGACGCGAACAAGATTGCGCGGGGCTGCGGCGATGCGGTGGCCCCGTTGCAATTTCCGGCAATGTAAGGAGGTTACTACCGTTGGAGGCGCGACCGGGAATCGAACCCGGGTGCAAGGATTTGCAGTCCTCTGCGTCACCACTCCGCCATCGCGCCTCGATACGGTGGGAGGCGGGCATTTGCGGGGCGCGCGCGCCGGTGTCAACTGCCGGAATGCAAATTATCCCCGCAGGCATCCTTGGCGGCGGGCGTCGGTCGCGATAGACAGCGGCGATCGCGCGATGTGTGTTGCGCGGCTAAAACAGTTGTGCGACAGGATTGCACCATGACCGATTCGATCCCGACCCGTCCCGATTTCGATGCGATGCGCCATGCGATGGTCGTCAGCCAGTTGCGTACCAGCGCCGTCAGCGACGTGCGCGTCGTCAGTGCGATGGGCGAGGTGCCACGCGAAGTCTTCGTGCCGCCCGCGCAGGCGGAGGTCGCCTATCGCGACGCACCGCTGCCGCTCAGTGGCGACCGCGCGATCAACCCGCCGCTGATTACCGGTCGCCTGCTGACCGCCGCCGAAGTGCAGCCGACCGACCGCGTGCTGCTGGTCGGGGCCGCCATGGGCTATGCCGCCGCCGTGCTCGCCCGGCTGGCCGGTTCGGTCGTGGCGCTGGAGGAGGATGCCGCGCTGGCCGCCGCCGCGCGTGACGCGATCGCGGACGCGACGGTGGAGGTGGTCGAAGGACCGCTCAATGCCGGTTGGGCGCAGGGTGCACCCTATGACGTCATCGTCATCGACGGCGCCGTGGAGTCGGTTCCCGACGCGATCGTCACGCAGCTGGCCCCCGGCGGGCGGCTGACCACCGGCATCGTCGATCGCGGCGTGACCCGGCTGGCACTGGGCCGTCGCACCGAGGGCGGGTTCGGGCTGGTCGATTTTGCCGATCTCGGCTGCGTCGAGCTGCCCGGTTTCGCCAAGCCCAAGACATTTCAGTTCGCAAGGTAAGGGACATATGCGGGGGGGGAAGTTCATTACCGGAGTCGCGGCGCTGGCGCTGCTGGCCGGGCCGGCGAATGCGGAAACGCTGCGCGAGGCATTGGCGCGGGCCTATGCCACCAACCCGCAGCTGACCGGCGCGCGGGCGAACCTGCGCGCGACCGACGAGGGCGTACCGCTGGCGCGCTCGCAGGGCCTGCCGCAGGTCACGACCCAGAGCTCGGTGATCGAGAACGTCATCACCCCGGCAAGCCGCGGCTTCACCCAGGCCCCACGCCAGGGCACCGTGCAGGTGCAGGTATCGCAGTCGCTGTTCGCCGGCGGGTCGGTGCGCAACAATGTCCGCGCCGCCGATGCGCGGGTCGATGCCGGCCGTGCCAACCTGCGCAGCACCGAGGCGAATGTCTTCACGCTGGTCGTCGCCGCCTATAATGACGTCATCCGCGACGAAGCGATCGTCCGGCTGAACCAGCAGAATGTCCGCGTGCTGGAAGTGAACCTCCAGGCATCGAAGGACCGGTTCCAGGTCGGCGACCTGACCCGCACCGACGTTGCGCAGTCGGAGGCACGGCTGGCATCGGCGCAGGCGCAGTTGCGCAATGCCGAAGCGTCGCTGATCCGCAGCCGCGAAAACTATGTCGCGACCACCGGTTCGCCGGCCGCGACGCTCGACACGCCGCCGGTGCTCCCCAACCTGCCGGTCGATCCCAATGCGGCGGTCGGGGTGGCGGTTGCGAACAATCCCGCGCTGATCGCCGCGCGTCGTACCAGCGATGCCGCCGGGTTCGACGTCAGCGTGGCGCGCGCCAGCCGGCTGCCGACGATCAGCGCGGTCGGTGGCGGCGGCTATACCAGCTTCCTCGGATCGGCTGAGTCGGTGAACGGCATCGTGTTGCAGCAGGACGGCGGTCAGGCGCAGGTCGGCGTGCAGATGAGCCTGCCGCTGTGGCAGAGCGGCCGTCCGAGCGCCCAGATTCGCCGGGCGCAGGCGCTGGAAGGCGCCGCGATCGAACAGGTGACGCAGGTCGAACGTACCGTCGTTTCCGACGCCCGCTCGGCCTTCGCCGCGTGGCAGTCGGCGCTGCGCGTGATCCAGTCGTCGGAAGTGCAGGTCGCGGCGAACCGCCTGTCGCTGGAGGGCGTTCGCGCCGAGAACAGCGTGGGCACGCGCACGATCCTTGACATCCTGAACGCCGAACAGGAACTGCTCAATTCGCAGGTCCAGCTGGTGTCGGCCCGGCGCGACGCCTATGTCGCGGGCTTCGCGCTGCTGGCGGCGATGGGCAAGGCCGAGGCACGCGATCTGGGCCTCGACGGTGGCGCGCTCTACGATCCGACGGTCAATTACAGCCGGGTGCGCAACAATATCTGGGACTGGAGCGGCGATCCCGCGCCGGTGCCGATCGCGCCCAGCACGGTGAACAGCCCGGCGCAGACCCCGGTCGTCACCCGCGAACTCGATCCGTCGCTGCAGCGCAGCCCCAATCCGTACACCCCGACCCAGGGCATCGATGCCCCCAATCGGCAGGGCGGCGCCCCGCGCGCCACGCAGGGCGTTGACACGCCGCGCGCCAACCCCGACAGCTAAGCGTTCAGAGGCGATAGAGATGAGGGTTGCGATGGGCGATATCAGCAACGAAACGTCGATGGAGGACATCCTGTCCTCGATCAAGCGGATCATCGCCGAAGAGGGCGAAGGATCGGCCCAGGCGTTGCGCGGGCGCAAATCGATTCGGACTGCGCAGCAGGTCCGCGACATCGACGACCGCGACGAGGTGCTGGAACTGAACCAGAGCGTCGCCGCGCCGCCGCCTCCGCCGTCGCGGGTCGACGCGATGCGGGCAGAGGCGATGCGCGCCGAACCGCCGCGTGTCGAGCGTGCCCGTGCACCCGAACCGGAGCCCGAACCCGTCGCCGCCGCGCCCGCGCCGAAGGTCGATCCGTCGATCGTGTCGGAACGTGCCGCCGAGGCGAGCCGCGGTGCGCTCGACCAGCTGTCGCGGCTGGTCGTGAAGCCGGAAACGCCAGGTTCCGATTCGCTCGAAGGGCTGGTGCGCGAGATGCTCAGACCGATGCTGCGCGAATGGCTCGATGCGCAGCTGCCCGGCATCGTCGAATCGATGGTCGCGCGCGAGATCGCCCGGATCAGCGGGCGCGAGTAACGCCGCTCTCTTGCCCCCACTCTCTTGCAACGCCGCCGCATCCGCGCCATGCGGCGGTGCATGAGCGAACTGCCCAAGACTTTCGACCCCGCCGCCATCGAAGCGCGCTGGTATGCCCATTGGGAACAATGCGGCCTGTTCCGCCCCGAGCGTCCGAACGCGACGCCGTGGACCATCGTCAATCCGCCGCCCAACGTGACGGGCAGCCTGCATATCGGCCACGCGCTCGACAATACGCTGCAGGATATTCTGGTCCGTCATGCCCGGTTGCAGGGCAAGGACGCGCGCTGGGTCGTCGGCACCGACCATGCCGGCATCGCGACGCAGATGGTCGTCGAACGCCAGATGAACGCGGCCGGGCAGAAGCGCACCGACTTCACGCGTGACGCCTTCATCGAAAAGGTCTGGGACTGGAAGGCCGAAAGCGGCGGGCAGATCACGGGGCAGTTGCGGCGCCTGGGCTGTTCGATGGATTGGGCCAACGAACGCTTCACCATGGACGAGGGCTTTTCGAAGGCCGTGCTCAAGGTCTTCGTCGAGCTGCATCGGCAGGGCCTGCTTTATCGCGACAAGCGGCTGGTCAACTGGGACCCGGGCCTCGGCACCGCGATCAGCGATCTCGAGGTGGAGACGCGCGAGGTCAGAGGGAGCTTCTGGCGCCTGCGCTATCCGCTCGCCGACGGATCAGGCTTCATTGAGGTCGCGACGACGCGGCCCGAAACGATGCTGGCCGACATGGCGGTCGCGGTGCATCCCGACGACGCGCGGTATACCGCACTGATCGGCAAGCAGGTGCGCCTGCCGATCACCGGTCGCCTGATCCCGATCCTCGCCGACGAACATGCCGACCCCGAGCTCGGGTCGGGCGCGGTGAAGATTACGCCGGGCCATGACTTCAACGATTTCGAGGTCGGCCGCCGCGCGGGCTTCGAGGCCCGCGACATGCTCAACATGCTCGATGCCAAGGCGCGCATCGTCCAGACCGCGGACGGCCTGATCCCCGACGCGTTCCTCGGCCTGTCGACCGCCGACGCGCGCAAGGCGGTCGTCGCGCGGCTGAAGGACGAAGGCGTCCTGATCCCGCATGTCGACAAGGACGGCGCCGAACACGACGCCGAGCCACGCACGATCCAGACTCCGTTCGGCGACCGTTCGGGCGTGGTGATCGAGCCGTGGCTGACCGACCAATGGTATGTCGATGCCAAGACGTTGGCCCAGCCGGCGATCGAGGCGGTGCGGTCGGGCGCGGTCAAGATCGTGCCGAAATCGTGGGAAAAGACCTATTTCAACTGGATGGAGAATATCCAGCCTTGGTGCGTGTCGCGCCAGCTGTGGTGGGGGCATCGCATACCCGCGTGGTTCGCCGATGACGGTCGGGTGTTCGTCGCCGAGACCTATGAAGCGGCGCAGGCCGAGGCGGGCGAAGGCGTTGCGCTCAAGCAGGACGAGGACGTCCTCGACACCTGGTTCTCGTCTGCGCTGTGGCCCTTCGCGACCCTAGGCTGGCCGGAGAACACCGACCCGACGCTTGGCGGGCGCTACAGCAACGACGTGCTGATTTCGGGCTTCGACATCCTGTTCTTCTGGGACGCGCGGATGTTGATGCAGGGCATCCACTTCATGAAGGAGGTGCCGTTCAAGACGCTGTACCTCCACGGGCTCGTCCGTGCCGCCGATGGCGCCAAGATGTCGAAGTCGAAGGGCAACACCGTCGATCCGCTCGGGCTGATCGATCGCTATGGCGCCGACGCGCTGCGCTTCTTCATGGCGGCGATGGAGAGCCAGGGCCGCGACATCAAGATGGATGAGAAGCGGGTCGAGGGCTATCGCAACTTCGCGACGAAGCTGTGGAACGCGACCCGTTTTGCGCAGGCCAACGGCATCGGCGCATCAACGACGATCGAGCCGCCCCGGGCCGAGCTGGCGGTCAATCGCTGGATCATCGCCGAGACGATCGAGACGGTGCAGGCGCTGGACCTCGCGCTCGCCGATCTGCGCTTCGACGGTGCGGCGAACACGATCTACCAGTTCACGTGGAGCCGGTTCTGCGACTGGTATCTCGAACTGATCAAGCCGGTGTTGCAGGGTGGGGCCGAGAGCGGCGAGGAAACGCGCGCGGTCGCCGGTTGGGTGCTCGACCAGATATTGGTCATGCTCCACCCGTTCATGCCGTTCATCACCGAAGAATTGTGGCACGCGCTTGGGGCACGGTCGAACGACCTGCTCGTCGCCCGCTGGCCCATGGCGGATGCGCGGGCGATCGATCCGGCGGCACGCGAGGAGATCGACTGGCTGGTCCGGCTGGTGAGCGAAATCCGCGCGGCGCGGACCGAGCTGAACGTGCCGCCGGGCGCGCGCCTGTCGCTGCATGTTCGCGATGCTTCGGGCGAGACGGCCGAGCGGTTGGCGCGACAGGGTGCGGTGCTGGCGCGGCTAGCGCGGGTCGATGCGGTTGCGGGCGATGCGCCGGCCGGTGGCGCGTTGCAGATCGTAGTTGACGAAGCGACCTTCGTCCTGCCGCTGGGCGACGTTATCGATCTCGATGCGGAACGCGCCCGCCTGACCAAGGCGATCGCGGCGGCGGAGAAGGAGCGCGATGCGCTCGCCGGGCGGCTGGGCAATGCGAGCTTCGTGGAGCGCGCCAAGCCCGAAGCGGTCGAAAAGGCGCGGGCGGACCATGCCGACAAGATGACCGAGGCGGCACGGTTGCACGCGGCGCTGGGGCGGCTGGGCTAAGGTGCTTCGTCATTCCGGCGGAGGCCGGAATCCATGGATGGGGTGACGGCGGCGTTTCTGCCGTGAGCGCCCGACACAATGGATTCCGGCCTTCGCCGGAATGACGGGGTTTTTGTTGGCGACCCGCTCGTCATTCCCGCGAATGCGGGAATCCATAAACGCGACGGTTCGGTTCCATCGCTGGCGTCAGCGCTTATGGGTCCCCGCCTGCGCGGGGACGACGTCACTCTTCGACCGGCGCCATCACCTCGATGATCCCCGCCGCGATCTTCGCCATGACCGGCGTCTTCGCCAGCACCTCGCCATCGATTGAGATCGGCAGCGGCGGGTTGGTCTCGATCCGGAGCGACTGGCCGTGGAACGTCACGGTATCCACCCGGCGGGAGTCGAGCCGGAAGAAGCCGGCCGCCCAGTTGCGGGCCAAGCTGCGCTTGCCCTTGCCGCACACGACCTGAACGATGATCTCTCCGCTGTCCAACCGCGCTTCCTCGACCAGTTCGGTGCCGCCATGAAAGCGCCCGTTCGAGATGCGAACCTCGGTCGCCATCATCCGCTTGGCGCTAGCACCCTGGCCGACGATCAGCTCAAACGGATGGAACTTCGCGAATTGCAGCGAGGCCCAGGCGAGATAGCCGACCCGCCCGAACAGCTTCTTGACGCCATGCGGTACGGTCTTGGCGATCTGCGGCGACAGGCCGATTGCGGCGCAATTGGCGAAGTAATCGCCGTCGATCATGCCGAGGTCGATGCGGCGCGGCCGGCCTGTCTTCAGCACCTCCACTGCACCCGGAATGTCGAGCGGGATACCGAGCGTCCGGCAGAAGCTGTTGGCGGTGCCGAGCGGCAGCACGCCAAGAACGACGTCGTGCCCCAGCAGATAGTCGACCAGGCTGCTGATCGTCCCGTCACCCCCGCCCAGGATCACCATGTCCGGCTTGCGCTCCAGCGCGCGCTTCAGCGTCGGGACGAGCTGATCGGGGTCTTCGACGGCATGGGCGTCGACCTCGAACGCGGCGCCCTGCAAGGCGTGGCACGCCTGGGCGAACTGGTCCTGCCCGCTGCGTGACCGGGCGTTGACGATCATGGCGGCGGTGCGGATGCGGTTCATGGCGTCGGTAACGTTCCGTAACGAAAATGGACCCACGCGACTTTGGGTTGATCGCCCGGACGCCATGGCCCACAAGTCGCGCCATGTCCGCTGCTTATCCCGCGCTCCGCCTGCGCCGCACCCGCGCCACCGCATGGAGCCGCCGCCTCCACGCCGAAACCCTGCTGACGCCCGCCGACCTGATCTGGCCACTGTTCGTGACCGAGGGTGAGGGGGAGCCGGTCAAGGCGCTGCCCGGCGTATCGCGCTGGAACCTGTCGGGCATTGTCGATCGTGCCCGTGAAGCTCGCGATCTGGGCATTCCGGTCGTCGCGCTGTTCCCGAACACGCCGCGCGAACTTCGTAGCGACGATGGGGCGGAGGCGTTCAATCCCGACAATCTGATGTGCCGCGCGATCCGGGCGATCAAGGATGCGGTGCCGGAGGTCGGCGTGCTGACCGACGTCGCGCTCGACCCCTACACCTCGCATGGGCATGACGGCATCGTCGATGCATCGGGATATGTGCTGAACGACGTGACGTCGGAGGCGCTGGTCCGGCAGGCGCTGGTGCAGGCGGAGGCGGGCAGCGATATCGTCGCGCCGTCCGACATGATGGACGGCCGCGTCGCCGCGATCCGCGACGCGCTGGAAAGCGGTGGCCATCCCAATGTGCAGATAATGGCTTACGCCGCCAAGTACGCCAGCGCCTTCTACGGCCCGTTCCGCGATGCGGTCGGGACCCATGGCCTGCTGAAGGGCGACAAGAAGACCTATCAGATGGACCCGGCCAATAGCGAGGAAGCGTTGCGCGAGGTCGCGCTCGACCTGGCCGAGGGCGCCGACAGCGTGATGGTGAAACCGGGGTCACCCTATCTCGACATCATCACCCGCGTGAAGGCGGCGTTCGAAGTCCCAGTGTTCGCATATCAGGTATCGGGCGAATATGCGCTGATCGAGGCCGGCGTGGCGGCAGGCGTGGCGGATCGCGATGCGATGGTGCTGGAGACACTGCTGGCGTTTAAGCGTGCCGGCTGTTCGGGGGTGCTGACCTATCATGCCGCCCATGCCGCCCGGCTGCTGGGCGCATGATCGACACCGGGCGACTGGTCCTGCGGCGGTGGCAGGACCGTGACCGCGAAACCTTCTACGCCCATTGCGCCGATCCGGACGTCATGCGCTATTTTCCGGCGCTGCTCAGCCGCGAGGAAGTGGATGCCGCCATTGCGCGGCAGGACGGCTACATGGCGAGCCACGGCTTCTGCTTCTGGGTCGCCGAAGACCGTTCGAGCGGTCGGATGCTGGGCTTTTGCGGGTTGAAGCCGGGTGCCGAGGGGACGCCGCTGGAGGGTTCGGTCGAGATCGGCTGGCGGTTCGGCAAGGAACATTGGGGGCGGGGCTATGCGCGTGAGGCGGCGGAAGCGTCGCTTGCCTGGGGGTTCGCCAATCTGCCGGTCGAACGGATCGGCGCGATCACCGTCCTTGCCAACACGCGTAGCTGGGGGTTGATGGAGCGGATCGGCATGACCCGTTCGCCGCAGGAGGATTTCGATCATCCGGTCGTCGCCGATGACAGCCCGTTGAAACGCCACATCACCTATTGGAAGACGCGTCCGTGACGATACCCGACCGGACCGCCGGCTGGCCAATCCGCTGGATCTTCATGACCACGATCCTCGCCGGATCGTTCCTGCTGTTCCTCGTGCAGCCGATGGTCGCGCGCATGGCGTTGCCGCAGCTGGGCGGCGCGCCGGCGGTGTGGAATTCGGCGATGCTGGTGTACCAGGCGCTGCTGCTCGGCGGCTATGCCTATGCCCATCTGCTCGGCAAGCTGATGCCCAAGGCGCAGGCGGCGGTGCATATTCTCGTCCTGCTCTGCGCGGCGGTGTGGTTGCCGATCGGAGTCAATTCGACTCCGACGCCGACCGGGGTAGAACCGGCGCTGTGGACGCCGTGGCTGCTGACCGCCTCGATCGGCCCGCTGTTCTTCGCCGTGTCGGCACAGGCGCCGCTGCTGCAACGCTGGTTCGCCTTTGTCTGTCCCGGCCGCGACCCCTATGCGCTCTATGCCGCGTCGAATGTCGGCAGCTTTGCCGGGCTGCTGGCCTAATCCGCTGCTGGTCGAACCTCTGCTGCCGGTTCGGGCGCAGAGCTGGGGCTGGAGCATCGGCTATGTGCTGCTGTTCGTGCTGGTGATCGGCTGCGGATGGCTGTTGCCGCATCGCCGTGAACAGGCGGTCCCGCTGGACAAGGGCGAAGCACCGGGCACGCGGCGCGTGCTGCACTGGATCGTGCTGGCGCTGGTGCCGTCGGGACTGATGCTCGCGACCTCGACCTTCCTGACGACCGACATCGTGGCAGTGCCGTTGCTGTGGGTATTGCCGCTGGGGCTGTATCTGCTCAGCTTCACCGTGGCGTTCGCCGCGCGGCGGGGGCTGGCCGATGCAATCGCTCGCTACGCACCGATCACGATCCTCGTGTTCGGCGGGATGATGATCGGCGGGCATCACGACTTTCCGCTGCTCAGTGCACTGGCCGCGCTGATGCTGCTGTTTGCGGTCTCGGTCACGCTCCATGCGCACATGTATGCGTTGCGGCCGGCGCCGGGTCGGTTGACTGGCTTCTATCTCGCCATGTCGGTCGGCGGGGCGTTGGGCGGGGTATTCGCCGGGCTGATCGCGCCGGTCCTGTTCGACTGGACCTATGAATATCCGCTGCTGATCCTGGCCGCGGGCATGCTCGCGCCGCTGCCGTTTCTGCTGCCGGCGACCCAGCGTCTGTGGGAAACGGGCGGGGTGAAGCTGCGCGTCGCGGTGATCCTGATCATCGGCGTGCTGGTCGCCATGGGTATGACCAATCCCGGCGGGATGCTCGGCGCCAAGCCCGATGCGGTCGCGTTTTTCGGGATCGTCGCGGTCGGACTGTTCGCAATCGGTGCGCGCGCGCCGTTCGTCTTCGCGCTTGCCGCCGCGCTGTTCCTGTTCGGCGGCTATCGCGCGATCGCGTTGTCGCTGGAGCCGGGTGCGCGAACGCGGAGCTATTTCGGCGTCTACACGATCATGCGGGGGCAAGGCGTCAACGAACTCCAGCACGGCACGACGCTGCACGGTATCCAGCTGACCGGGTCGCCGGAGCGGGAACGGACGCCGACGACCTATTATGTGCGGGGCTCGGGCGTGGGTGAGGCGTTGCGCGCGGCCCCGTCGCTCTACGGCCCGGCGGCGCGGATCGGCATTGTCGGCCTCGGGACCGGGACGCTCGCCTGCTATGCGCAGCCGGGACAGCATTGGCGCTTCTATGAGATCGATCCGGTCGTAGTGCGGATTGCGCGCGACTCCGGTGCCTTCACCTTCCTGCGGCGTTGTGCACCCAGTGCGCAGATCGTAGTCGGCGACGCGCGGTTGAGCCTATCGCAGGAGCCGGCAGGCAACCTCGACCTGCTGGCGCTCGACGCCTTTTCGTCCGACGCCGTGCCGATGCACCTGATGACGCGCGAGGCGTTCGAGACTTACGGCCGGGTGCTCGGGCGGCGCGGGCTGCTGCTGGTCCATGTGTCGAACCGCTATCTCGACCTGGGCCCGGTCGTCGCGCGGACGGCGGGTGGATGGATGGCGGCGCAGCTGCCCTATCAGCCCAAATCATCCGACCCGGCCGAAACCGGTTCGCTGTGGATCGCGCTGACCCGCGATCCGGAAGTGCTGGGCACGCTGCTGACGTCGGGTGGGGATTGGGAACCGTTGCCAGTGACCGACACCGCGCCATGGACCGACGACTATGCGTCGATCCTGCCGGTCCTGCGCGCGCTGCAATAGTTATTTGAGGCGTGCGTTGAGCGACGCAATGGTGGCGCGCTGTTCGGTCGAGGCGGCGTTCGCCTTGGCCAGTGCGGCATCAAGCGCCGGGTAGGGCGGGGCGCCGGCCGCCGCCCGATCGATCGCTAGGCGTTCGAGTTCGGCCAGCGGCACGTCGATCGCCGTCCGTGCGACGTCCAGTTCGGCGAGCGCCACCTGCGCGCCCAGCCAGCGCTCGCTGCCCTCCGCGGTGCCCGCGGCGGCATTGACGGTCTTCCCTACCCGGGCCGCCGCCGCATCGAAGGCGCTTTTCGCGCCGGTGACCTCGCGGGTCAGCGTCGCGATCTTGGCGTCGAGCGCGGCGTCGGGCGTCGCCACCGGGACCGGGCGAACCGGTTCGGCCAGGCTGATCTTTTCGATCGGGCGCGGCAGCAGCGAGGGATAATCCCCCGCCGGCGCGGCGCAGGCCGACAACAGGGCTGCGGGCAGGACGAGCGGGATCGCGGAGCGGGTCATGGCCCACCGATACCCATGCAAAAAAATTGACACAACGGGGTTGCCAGCCGGGGAGGTGGCCTGTAGCAGGCGACCTCCACCGGGCACCCGTAGCTCAGCTGGATAGAGCATCAGACTACGAATCTGAGGGTCGGACGTTCGAATCGTTCCGGGTGCGCCATGGAAAACCCCGCCATGTCATGCGACTTGGCGGGGTTTTCTTTGTCCGGACGGCATGACGTTCGGCGGCATGAAATTTCCCTGCCGAACCGACTTGCCAGACCGGAAAAGCCTCTCTAACAGGCGGCCTCCACCGGGCACCCGTAGCTCAGCTGGATAGAGCATCAGACTACGAATCTGAGGGTCGGACGTTCGAATCGTTCCGGGTGCGCCATGGAAAACCCCGCCAGGTCATGCGACTTGGCGGGGTTTTCTTTGTCGGCTTATCGTTGGTAGGCGTAGGGGCCGACGACCGTACCCGTGAACCCTCCCGCCATGCGCGTGCTGAGGAAGCGGATATCGACATCCTTGACCAGCGTAGTGCGCTTGCCACCGATTGCATAATCGACCGCCATCGTCCCGCGATCCGCGCGCAGCGTCAGCGTGACGGGACCCGTGCCGGTAAGCGGTGCGCTCGCCACCAGCTGCTCGGTGCCCTTGGCGCGGGTGTAGAGCGCGATCACCGGCTTGCCGGCGAGGCGGGTAATGCCGAAGAACAGATAGCTTTCGTCGCTCTGCATCGCGACCAGCCCGGCGCGGTCGCCGTCCCGACGCGGCGAGAAGCGGACGGTCGTCGCCATCGTCGCGATATGATGCTGCTGACGCCGTCCGACAAAGCCGGGCACGCCATTCTGGTCGCCGATCGCCGCACCGCCATCGATCAGCAGGTCGCCGCCGGCAAGGCGATAGACGGGGGCCTTGGGCGTGCGGACGCCGATCCACTGCATCGCGAGCTTCGAACCATCGAACTCGTCGACATAGCCGAAATCGCCGCTGGTCGGCAGCTTCGGCGCAGGCTGGCTCGGCAGTTTGGGGCGATCGGCGACGAACGGTACGCGCTGTCCGGCAGGCAGGATCGTCGGCCAGCCATCCTTCCACGTTACCGGCAGCAGGAACGTCTCGCGCCCGATATTATAATAGTCGTCGCCATACGGTCGCACCGCGAGGAAGGTCGCCCACCAGTCGCCATTCTGCGTCTGCACCAGCTCCGCATGGCCCGCTGCCGAGATCGGGTCGGCGCGATCGTTCGGCAGGTCGCGCTGCGTCAGGATCGGATTGCCGCTCCACGGCACGAACGGCCCACGCAGTTCCTTCGACCGGAACACGACCTGCGAATGATTGACGCTCGTCCCGCCTTCGGCCGCGGTCAGATAATACCAGCCGTCCTTCCGGAAGATATGCGGTCCTTCGATCCACACCGGCTTCTTCGACAGGTCGACGCCGCCATTGATGAGTTGGGTCGATTCACCCACCATCTTGCCCGCGCGCCAGTCATATTCCTGGATCCAGATCGCACGGTGGCCGTCATAGCGCGGCGGTTCGTTCGGTGCGCGGTTGTTGACGATATAGGCTCGGTCGTTCTCCCAATAGATCGATGGGTCGATGCCCTCGAACGGCAGCCAAATCGGGTTCGACCACGGGCCCTTAGGGTCCTTGGCGGTGATGACGAAGTTGCCGCGACACTGGACGCAGGTGTTGACGATGTAAAAGGTGCCATCGTGGTAGCTGATGTCCGGTGCGAAGACCGCTTCGGACACCCGCCGCCCGCTGAAATCCAGCTGTTCGGGCCGGTCGATCGCGTTGGCGATCTGCGTCCAGTTCACCAGGTCGCGCGAATGGAAGATCGGCAGGCCTGGATAATGGGCGAAGGACGACAAAGCGAGATAATAGTCGTCGCCCACCCGGATCACCGACGGATCGGGATAATAGCCCGACAGGATCGGGTTGCGATACTGGTTCGGACCCGGCGTGGCGCGCTCGACGCTGCGGCCGTCATAGGTGAAGCGGCTGAACCGGGCTGGCTCGGCCATGGCGGTGCCGATGCTAGCGGTCAGCAGCAGGCCGGTCATCAGGGTGCGGAACATCGATCGCTCTTTCGTTGGCAGGAGTTCAGGCGCGGTCAAGGCGGAACAGCGCGGCGCCATGCGGCGGCACGTCGGCCTCGACCCGGTCGGCAACCGTCCCGATGTCCCGCCGGGCCCACAGGTCGCGCACCCGCACCGACTCGCGCAGGTCGAGCCAGCGCAGGTCGACGCCCGGCCGCGACGGCTTGTCGCCCGGATTGAACAGCGCGAGATAGGTCGACCCGGTTGGACTGCGTGCGGTCCAGGCGCGCATGCCGTCCTGGACATGCAGGGGGCGGTTGGCCGAACTGCTCTGGTTGACGGCGATGACCTCCGGATTGGTCAGCAGGTCGAGCGTGGCCGCGTCGAGATGGCGCAGGTCGCCGCCCATGATGAGCGGCGACCGGGCAATCGACCACAGCGTCATCAGCGTACGCTGTTCGGCCGGCGTGAACTTGGTGTCGCGCTGCCCTAGTGCCAGTCGGCCGAGCGGCAGCATGTCGGCATCGGGCCAGCCCCCGGGCCCCGCGAAACGCTGCCAATTCTCCAGGCGGACGAACTGCGCGTCGAGCAGTGGCCATTCGTCCCAGAAATCGTCGCTGATCCGCCACATCTGCGCATGCGCCCAGACATGGTCGGCACTGGCGAGCGGGGTTTCGCCCGGCGACAGGCTCAGCAGGATCGGGCGGCCGGAACGGCCGATCGCCTTTGCCGCCCCCTCGATCTCCGGCGCGTGCGAGTCATAGGGACGGCTCATATCGTCCATTTTGACCAGATCGACGCCCCAGTCGGCATATTGCGCGAACACGCTGTCGTAATAGGCCTGCGCAGCGGGATGGCGCATGTCGACGCCGTACATGTCGCTGTTCCACGAACAGATACTGGTTTGGTCGGCAATGTCCTGCGCGCGATACCGGGTGCCCAGGATCGGGAGGTTGCGCCGTACCGCTTCGCGCGGGATGCCGCGCATCAAATGGATGCCGAATTGCAGCCCCATCGCGTGCACCCGGTCGGCGATCGATCGAAAGCCCCGGCCATCGGCTGCGGACGGGAAGCGCTTGGGATCGGGTTGCAGCCGGCCATACGCATCCAGCACCGGCACTGCATCCGCGCGATAGGCATAGCCGGTCGCACCCGGTTCGTACCACTGGATGTCGATGGTGAAGATCGAATAGCCCGCCGGCAACAACCGGTCGCGCATGATCGTGGCGGTTTCCATCGCCTGCGCTTCGGTGATGGTCGTCGCGAAGCTGTTCCAGCTGTTCCAGCCCATCGGCGGTGTCTGCGCCAGCTTCGGCTTCTCCCGGGGCGCTGCCGTCGCGCCGACGGACCCGGCGAGAACCGGAACGGTGGCGGCGCCGACGAGAAGGCTGCGGCGGGTAATGTCTGATGCCACGTCGGTTGCTCCGGTCAGTCGTGGAAGGAAGTCGCTCACCGCGCCGCGCGCAGCGTGAAGCGGTCGATGTCGAGATAGCCGTTACCCGGCTTGGCGTTGTAGCAGGACAGTACCATCTGCTGCCCCTGGAAGGTGCCGGTCCGCCACGCGAAGGCGAGGGGGAACGCCCCGCCCGCCGCCACCCAACGCTTCCCGTCGCGACTGTACGACAGACGGCCTTGGTCGGTAGTGAAATCGAGGTCGAGACCGATCCACAGGGTCGACCCGGCAAAGGCTATCGGCGGTGCCCGATCCTTGACCACCGGCCCCGTCTCGGTACTTTCGATCACGTCCATCGCCAGCCGGGCGGCACCGCGATCGTCGCGGCTGACGGCGAGTGTCGCGCTATATTGGCCGAACGTCCCGAAGCCGCAGCGGTCGCCGGCCGCGATACCGCTAATGTCCAGCTTCACCTCCGCCCGGCTGCGCGGACCCTGCGCCTTCTGCGTCAGCGTGTTGCGCGCCCGCCAGAGGCCGTCCGCCCGGGTCGGGCGCAGCCGAAGGAAGCCGGGCCGCTGGGTCAGCGACCAGCGTGTGTCGTCAGGATTATGGTTCCATTGCCATTGCTGCCCCAGTTTCGCCGAGGAAAAGTCGTCGGACGTCGCCGGTTCGGCAAAGGGGAACCCCGCAATCGGCTTGGCCGCCCGCTCCGGCACGCGGCCCGGTGCGTCGGGCGTGCCCCAGACCGGCCAGTCGTCCTGCCAGAAGACGGGACTGAGGTTCGTCGTCCGTCCGATCGACCCGGCGTCGAGCATGACGAACCCGACCCATTTGCCGTCGGCGGTATCGACCAGCGCCCCCTGATGCCCGCCGCTGCGATCGTCGACCTGCGGCCGGGTTTCCCATGGGCCGTACAGGCTGTGGGCGCGCGACACGGTCAGCCCCAGCCGCCGGGGGATCGCGTTGAACAGATAATAATATTGCCCGCGCCGGATGATCTTCGACCCCTCGGCCCCGGCGTTGTAATGAACCTTGCGGTCGTCGACGACGCGACGCAGGCCGGGGTCGAGCTTCAGCAGGCGGATGGTGCCGTCCGAACCGATCGCGGTCGCGATATAGGCGGTGCCATCGGGTTCGATGAAAAGGCCGGGGTCGAATGCCTCCCGGTCCAGTTCGTTCATCACCCATGGGCCGCGTGGATCGCGCGAACGATAGATGCGCGTGTTCTGCCCGACCGGCGTCACGGCCACATAGAACGTCCCATCGTGATACCGCAGGCTGGCGGCGAACAGTCCCCGCCGATAGGCGTCTTTGCCATTGTCCAGCCGATAATCGGGACGATCGTCCAGCCGGGGCACGACATGGCTGAACAGCCGCCAGTTTACGAGGTCCTTCGAATGCAGCAGCGTCAGCCCCGGCGCGTTGGCAAAGGTCGTCGTGACGAAGTAATAATCGCTGCCGACCCGGATGATGTCGGGATCCGGATAATCGGCGAACAGCAACGGGTTGCGATAGGTGCCATCGCCCTGGTCCGATCGCCAGACCTGCGCCGAAGCGGGGCCGCCCGCCGCCAATGCCATGGCCAGCACGGCCACGCCCGTCATCGTCCCGCCCCGCATCTTCTCTCCTGACGACGGTGTCTGTTTGCCCGCTATTAGTCTGGGTATTGATGGAAGAAATTGCGGTCAACGGCTATTATCCACAGCGCTTGGTCGTCTGCCCCGGCCATCGGGCAAGTTCGTCCCGGTGGAGCATCGAAGCACGGTTTGACGACGGCTCCCGCCGTGCCTAGCGTATCGCTTCACTGGCGCGCGCAAATGCCCGCTCAATATTGGTTATACAATACGATGGCGACATCGGGTGCTCGATGCGGATCGAAGCCGAGGACGAAGGAAACGACGTGAACACGGACAGCGCATTGGAGGAAGAAGACATCGTCGCCGCCGAGACGACCGGTGCGTTGGGCGATCACGCCGGATCGTCGCGCAAGGGATCGGGGCGACGCCTCCGCGGGGCAGTCGCGCATTATCTCGGCACGGCAATCGTGTCCGGCCGGATCGCGCCGGGGGAATTGCTGACCGGCGAAGTTGCCAATGCCGAGGCGCTCGACGTGTCGCGCAGCGCCTATCGCGAGGCGGTGCAGGTGCTGACCGCCAAGGGGCTAGTCGAAAGCCGTCCGAAGATCGGCACCCGCGTCCTGCCGCGCCGCCGCTGGAACTTCCTCGACCCGATGGTCTTGGCGTGGGCGTTCGAGGGGGAACCGAACATCGCCTTTGTCCGCGGGCTGTTCGAACTGCGCTCGGTCGTCGAGCCGGCGGTGGCGCGACTGGCGGCCGAACGGCGTGACAAGGACGACATCAAGGCGCTGAAGACTGCGCTGGCCGGCATGCGTCGCCATACCCTCGCGACCGAAGCCGGTCGGGCGGCGGACCGCGATTTCCACGATGCGCTGATCTTCGCCACCCATAACGAGACGTTCGTGGCGCTGAGCGCCAGTATCGGCGCGGCAGTGAACTGGACGACGCAGTTCAAACAGCGGCAGCGCGCGCTGCCGCGCGACCCGGTCCCCGATCACGCGCGGGTGTTCGACGCCATCGTGGCGGGCGACGCACGGGCGGCGGAAGACGCGATGAACGCTCTGGTGACGCTGGCGCTGGAGGATACCCGCTCGGCGATGGGCTGATCGCCGACCCGATCCGTACGCGCGGTGGCTGGCGCAGCTTCGCGGCCTTTGCCATGGTAGCGCTCACACGCGAATCGGGGAGAGGCTATGCGTTCGGTCATGGGATGGGCGGCGGGTCTGACGGCCGCGTTGCTGGCGGGAAGCGCGCCGGCATGGGCGCAGGCAACCGCGCCCAGCTTGGCGAATATCTTCGGCGATCATGCCGTCCTGCAGCGTGATCGGCCGATCACGGTCTGGGGCGATGCCACGCCGGGCGAAAAAGTGACCGTCCGACTGGCCGATCGCAGCGTCACTGCCGTCGCCGCCAAGGACGGCAAGTGGCGTGCGACCTTGCCGGCGATGCACGCGGGCGGTCCTTATACGCTGAGCGTCGGCGGGACGGCGGGTGCACCGGCGCAGCAGCTGTCCGACGTGCTGGTCGGCGACGTCTTCCTGTGCGGTGGCCAGTCGAACATGGAATTCCAGGTTAGTCATGCGACTGGGCTGGAGGTCATTCCGTCGGCGAACGACGCCCAGTTGCGCTTCACCACCATTCCGGACGTCAGCGTGCCGGCACCCGCCGCCGAACTGCCTGCGCGGGCGCAGTGGAAGGCGGTGTCGCCGGAAACCGTCAGCGATGCGTCGGCAGTCTGCTATTTCATGGCCCGATCGCTGCGTACGACCGAACAGGTGCCGATGGGCTTCATCGCCTCCGAATGGGGCGGCACGCGGATCGAAAGCTGGATCAGCGCGCCGTCGCTCGGCAAGCTGCCGGGCTTTGCCGACCGGCTGGCGAGCGTGGCGACCTTCGGCTCCGATCCGGCGGCGGCGGTCGCGCGGGAGGGCGCCCGGCGGGAGGCGATCTGGGATGGGTTCGATCCGGCGGCAAAGAAGGAGCGGGCGTTCCGCGCTGCAACGTTCGACGATAGCGGCTGGGCGACGCTTCCCGCGGATGACGGGCAACTGCCCGCGGCCGACCGCGCCGGCCTTGAAGGCGTCGTGTGGTTGCGCACGACCATCGACCTGACGCCCGAACAGGCCGCGGCGGCCCGGCGGATCCAGCTGGGACCGATCGGCAAGTTCGACGAAACCTATATCAACGGCCGCTATGTCGGCGGCGGCAGCGTCGACTGGGTCTGGCGCAATTACGAATTTCCGTCCGGCACGCTGAAGGCCGGGCGCAACGTCGTCGCGGTCCGCGTGGTCGGCGCGAACGGGCGGATGGCGATCACCAACGCCGGCAACCGCGCCATCGGCCTTGGCGATGGCGGCACGGTGCCGCTCAACGGTCCGTGGCGCTACCGGATCGGCAGCCGGATCGGGAATGTGCAGGTGCCGCCCGCGCCTTGGGAAGTCCCGAACAGCCTGACGACGCTCTACAACGGGATGATCGCTCCGCTCGCCGGCTACGGGCTGAAGCTCGCCGCATGGTATCAGGGGGAATCGAACGCCGGCGAGGCGAGGGCCTATCGCGGGCTGCTGACGACGCTGATGGCGGATTGGCGGCGAACCTTCGCCCAGCCGGACCTGCCCTTCTTCGTCGTGCAGCTGACCGCCTTTGGCAAGCCGCAGACCGTACCGGTCGATTCGGACTGGGCGGCGCTGCGCCAGGCACAGGCGGAGGCGGTCGCGGCCGACGCCCATGCCGGCCTGGGCGTGACGCTGGACGTCGGCGACCGGTTCGACATCCACCCGGCGCAGAAGAAGGTCGTGGGCGAACGCCTCGCCCGACTCGCCCGTGTCGTCGCCTATCGTCAGCCGGGCTTTCGCAGCGGACCGGAGGCGGTGGAGGCGGTGCGGCAAGCCGGCGATATCGTCGTCCGCTTCCGCAATGTGACCGGCGGGCTGCAACGCTATGGCGGCGCTTCGGCGATCGGGTTCGAACGGTGCGCCGGGACCATGTGCAGCTTCGTCGACGGGATGGTACAGGGCGACGCGATCGTGCTGCCCGGTGCCAACCGGCCGGAGGTGACGACGATCCGCTATGCCTGGTCCGACGCGCCGTTCGTCAACCTGTTCGATGGCGCCGACCTGCCAGCCGCGCCGTTCACGCTGCCGGTCCGCTGACGGGTAGGCGGCGGGGCAGGCGCCCCGCCGCCATCCGCATCACGGTACGACGAATGTGGTCGTGGCAATGTGATGCAGCTTGTCGACCGGGCCGCCCGCGACCCGCAGGCGGCCGGTTTCGACCTGTGCGCTGTTCAGCAGATAGCGGCCCTTGCCGGCAACGGGGACGTCCACCGCGCCATCGGCACCGGCGGTCAGCTCCACGCTCTTCCGGTCGGGCGCAATCAGCGTCATCTTGGCGCTGGCCACCGGCTTGCCGTTGTGGAGCAGGGCGAAGCGGTTCGCACCGGCGGACAACGGCGCGATCTCATAGGTCATGCGCGTGCCCGTCTCGCTGCGACCGGCGCGGGCGTAATAGACTACGCCTTCCTTCGCTCCGGCCTCGCCCCAAGGCTGGAAAACCGAATCGTCGGTGACGCGCACGTCGCCAGGCGCGACCGCCGCTTCGATATACCCTGCGCGACGTACCAGCGGCACATTGGCCTGACCCACGATCTTGGGCGCAGTCAGGTTCTTGAACTCCGGATCGCCGCCGGCGGGCATCGCTTCGGCCGGTTCACCCAGATAGATGCGCGCCGGGCCGTTGCCGTCGCGCTCCACCCACACCTCATGCGCGTTCGCCGTTGCCGGCGCTACCAGCGCGATCATCAGGGCCAAACGTCGCATCAATTCTCTCCTGTTCTGCCCGATCTGCATAGTAATAATGCGATTAGGTCTCAATAGCGTTGCATTGTCCAAAATGGGCCGATAGAGAATGGCGATATTGAAAGCGAGTCGCAAAAGGGGTTGGGGTGAAGCATTCGGTACGATCGCGCGCGCTGATGGGGCTTGCCGCGCTGTGTCTTCCCGCGCTGCCGGCATGGGCGGAACCGGTGTCGAGCGAACGGGCGGCAGAGGACGATGCGGAGGATCAGCGCGGTGAGGAGATCATCGTCGTTGGCAAAAGCTATGGGCAGGCCGTTGGCAAGACGGTCACCCCGCTGAAGGATGTGCCGAACACCATCACCGTGATCGATCAGGAACTGATCCAGCAACGCAACCTGTTCACGCTGGAAGACGCGCTGACCGCCACCAACGGCGTCACCATCACCGGGATCAGCAGCGAGGACCCGTCCTATCTGTCTCGCGGTTTCACCATCAACAACTATCTGGTCGACGGCGTACCGACCTTTGCCTTCGGCTTTCCGGCGGTGGTGCCCGACCTTTTCCTCTACGACCGGGTAGAGGTGCTGCGCGGCCCGGCGGGGCTGTTCAGCGGCGCCGGCAATCCGGCCGGCAGCATCAACCTGGTGCGCAAGCGTCCGCTCGACGAACGTCGCGTTAGTGCGCTGGCGGGCTATGGCAGCTTCCGGAATTTCCGGGGGGAGGTCGATGTCTCGACGCCGCTCGATCCGGTGTCGGGCATTCGTCTGGGCGCGATGGTCCAGGATCAGGATCAGTTCTTCGACGTGGCGCACCGTTACCGCTTCGCGGCGTTCGGTGTCGCCGACACCCGGATCGGCGACAACACGACGCTGACCGTCGGCGGCAATTACGACCTGTTCAAGCCCGCGATCCAGTCGGGCCTGCCCGGCATCATCGGCGGCGCGGATGGCAGCGAAGGGCGGCTGCTCGACGTGGCGCGGTCGACCTATCTCGGCGCGGACTGGAACCGCTTCCGCTCGGAAAGCTGGTCGGGCTTCGTCGAACTGGCCCACCGCGTCAGCGACCGCTGGACACTGCGTGCGACGGGGCTGTTGAGCGACGTCGATCGCATCGACGTGTACAGCTATATCGGCAACCAGCCGGTCACGCCAACCAACGGCGTCACCAGCCATATCGCCTATCGCGGCGACAGCACGATGCAGACGCGCTCGTTCGATTTCAACGGGGTAGGGAGCTTTCCTGCCTTCGGGCGCGAACAGACGCTGATCCTCGGCGCGGACTATCAGGCGAGCACGTCGACGTCGGCCAGTGCGCGTCGTTCGAACTATGCGACGATCAACGTGTACGATCCGGTATCGCCGACCGAGCCCGATCTCGATCCCTATACGCTGGCGACCGGCAAGGCGGTCAACGGCAGCGTGACTGATGTCGAGCAATATGGCCTGTACGGACAGCTGCGACTAAGCCCGCTGGCCGGGCTGACGCTGGTCGGCGGCGGCCGCATGACGTGGTGGGACACCACGATCACGCTGATCTCGGGGCAACTGGTCCGGGGGCTGCCCTCTACCTACAGCTTCGACGAACGCTTCACCCCCTATGCCGGGGTGGTGTGGGACGTCACCCGCGACCTCAACCTCTATGCCAGCTATGCCGACAGCTTCACGCCGCAGGCGCCGGTCGGCGGGCGTATCCGTCCGGACGGTCGCGCGCTCGAACCGCTGATCGGCGAACAGTATGAGGCGGGCAGCAAGCTCTCGCTGATGGACAAGCGCCTGCTGCTGTCGGCGGCGGTGTACCAGATCACGCAGAAGAACCGCGTCTTCAACGATCCCAACCTCGACACGATCGTCTATCAGATCGGCAAGGTCCGCGCGCGCGGCGTGGAGGCGGAGGCGAGTGGCGAAATCCTGCCCGGCTGGCGGATCAATGGCGGTTACAGCTATACCAGGACCGAATATCTGGAGGACGCCAACCCCGTGCTGGAGGGCCTTAGCCTGCTGCCGGTGATTCCGGAGAATATGGTGAAGCTCTTCACCAACTACGAACCGGTCGACGGACCGCTTGCCGGCGCCAGCATCGGCGCGGGGGTGACGTGGTTCGATTCGACCTGGGCCGGAAATCCGGCATTCTACAATGCCAACGGCACGCTGCGCACGCGCTCCAGCATCGTCCGGCAGGGGGCCTATGCCGTTGCCGATGTCCGGGCCGGCTATCGTATCAACGATAATCTCTCGCTCGCCATCAACGTCAACAACCTGTTCGACCGCAGCTATTACGCCCGCATCTCGTCGACCGGACGAGGCAATTATTACGGCGCACCGCGGACCGTATTTGCCAGCATCCGGGCAACCTTGCCATGAGTGCCGCCGGGCAGGTGCGCCATGTCCTGTGGCGGCGGGTCGGCGACAATGCGTTGCGGCTGATCGCTGCGCTGCCGGTCGGCTATGCGGTGGCGAGCCTATGGTCGATGGCGCTCGCCCGCATCCTGCCCGGTGATCCGGTACAGGCGACGATCGCCGCTGCGTTGATCGCGCTGGTCCTGTGCGCGCTGGCGGCGATGTGGGCCTATGCCGCGCGCAGCGGCTGGCGCGCGCTGTGGACCTTGGTCGTCGCGGGGGCAGTGGCCGGCGGAATCTGCTGGGGATCGATCGCGGTCTGGGGACGGATATGAGCAAGGGATTTCGTCAGTCGCAATCGACGCTGCATACCTGGTCGGGGCTGCTGCTCGGCTGGCTGCTGTTTGCGGTGTTCGTCGCCGGCACGTCGGCCTATTGGCGCGAAGCGCTGAACCGCTGGGCGCGGCCGGAACTCAGCCGGATCGATGATCGCGATCGGGTCGTGGAGGGGGCCGTCGCGTTCCTGTCACGCAAGGCGCCCGACGCACAGAGCTGGTTCATCACCGTGCCGACGACGCAAAGCGCCGGCGCCGATCTGTTCTGGGTGCCGCAGGCCAAGCCCGGCGAGGAAGGTCGTCGACGCGGGCGGCGTGACACCCGCGCCTTTATCGGCAGCGACGGGCAGGAGGGGACGGCGCGCGAGACGCGCGGCGGCGACTTCTTCTACCGCTTCCATTTCGACCTGCATTATATGCCGGTCTTCTGGGCCCGCTGGATCGTCGGCATCGCCGCGATGTTCATGCTGGTCGCGATCTTCACCGGCATCGTGACCCACAAGAAGATATTCCGCGACTTCTTCACTCTGCGACGCGGCAAGGGGCAGCGATCCTGGCTGGACGGGCATAATGCAACCGCCGTCCTCGCGCTGCCGTTCCACCTGATGATCACCTATACCGGCCTCGTCACGCTGATCGCGATGCTGATGCCCTGGGCGATCGTCGCCAATTACAGCGACGAATCAAAGCTGTACGCTGCGGTCTTCCCCGAAGCACCGGCGGTCGAGCGGACGGGGCGCCCCGCGCCGCTGACCGATCTGGTCAGCGTGATCCGCGATGCCGAACGTCGCATGGGCGGAACGGCGGGCTATGTCACCGTCCTCAACCCCGGCGACGCCGCTGCGCGCATTTCGCTGACCCGTTCGGGCACGTCGATGCTGTCGGCGCGCAGCCCCAGCATCGCCTATGACGGTGTGACCGGCCGCATGTTGTGGCAGGCCCCGCCACCGGGCGGCGCGGTGGAGACGCAGGGCGTGATGGTCGGGCTGCACGCCGGCCGGTTCGGCGATTACCCGATGCGCTGGCTGTATTTCCTGTGCGGCATCGCCGGCTCGCTGATGGTCGCCAGCGGGTTGGTGTTGTGGACGGTCAAGCGGCGGGAGCGCCTGCCGAACCCGGCCCGACCGCCTTTCGGCTTCCGCGTGGTCGAGCGGCTGAATATCGGCTTCGTCGCTGGATTTCCGCTGGCGATGACGATCTATCTCTGGGCCAATCGCCTGTTGCCGACCAGCCTCGCCGCACGTGCCGATGCGGAGATCAACGCGATGTTTGCCGGATGGGCGGCAATCTTCCTCTACTCGCTGGCACGCCGGCCCGCACGCGCATGGGTCGAGTTGCTGGCGTTGCAGGCGGCGCTGCTGATCGCGTTGCCGCTATACAACATCGTCGCCTTGCGCACCGGGCTGTTCGCGACGATCGGATCGGGCGACTGGGCATTGGCCGGCGCCGACCTGACCTTCCTCGCCCTTGGTGCCGGGTTCGGCTTCGCCGCGTGGCGGGTGCATCGCTATCGTCCGAAGGCCCGGCGGACCGCCCGCAATGCCGCTATCCTTCCCTCCAATCTGGCGCCAGCCGAATGATCGCTCTCGCACTCCTCATCGCGCTCGGCGCGTTCGCTCTGCTCGCGCTCGCCAGTGACCGGCACCAGCATCGCTGGGACGGCATCGGCATCGTCTGGCGGCGGCGCGGCGGATGGGTGCTGGTGGCGCTGACCTTCGTCACGGCCTTCGCCGCCTGGGGGCCGGTCTATGGCGCGATCGGCGGGATCGGGCTGCTGATGCTGGGGGCGGGGGCGAGTTTCCTCGCCCTCAACCTGACCCAGCGTTAGAGCGCCGCCGCCGCCCATTCCCCGAACGCATCGCGGGCGCGGGCGGTATACATCTTCTTGCGATCGGCTTTCTTGGTCCGGCCGGGGATCGGCGGCATCAGCCCGAAATTGACGTTCATCGGCTGATAGGTTTCCGCGACCGCCGCCCCGGTGATGTGGTGCAGCAACGCGCCCATCGCCGTCTCGACCGGCGGCGGGGCCAGTTCCTTGCCGGCCAGTTCGGCCGCGGCGAAACGGCCCGCCATCAGCCCGACCGCCGCGCTTTCGACATAGCCTTCGCATCCCGTCATCTGCCCCGCAAAACGCAAATGCGGGCGGGTCTTCAGCCGGAGCGTCGGGTCGAGCAGCTCGGGCGAGCGGATAAAGGTATTGCGGTGCAGCCCGCCCAGTCGCGCGAACTCGGCATTCTCCAGGCCCGGGATCGTCCGGAACAACCGCACCTGCTCGCCATGCTTCAGCTTGGTCTGAAACCCGACGATGTTCCACAACGTACCGGTGGCATTGTCCTGCCGAAGTTGAACAACAGCATGCGGCCAACGCCCGGTACGCGGATCATCCAACCCGACCGGCTTCATCGGGCCGAAGCGCAGCGTGTCGAGGCCGCGTTCCGCCATGACTTCGATCGGCATGCAGCCTTCGAAATAGGGCACATTCTCCCATTCGCGGAACTCGGCCTTCTCGCCCGCTAGCAGGCCGGCGTGGAAGGCTTCATACTGTTCGCGGTTCATCGCGCAGTTGATGTAGTCCTTGCCGTCGCCCTTGTTCCAGCGGCTCTGGAACCATGCCTGTTCCATGTCGATCGAATCGAAATGGACGATCGGGGCGATGGCGTCGAAGAAGGCGAGCGCCTCGGCTCCGGTCGCGCCGCCGATATCACCGGCCAACGCGGGGGCAGTCAGTGGGCCGGTGGCGACGATCGTCATGCCGGCATCGGGTAGGGTATCGACCCGTTCGCGGACGATGGTGATGTTGGGATGCGCTTCCAGCGCGGCAGTCACTCCCGCCGAGAAGCCGTCGCGATCCACGGCCAGCGCCGACCCCGCCGGGACCTTGTGCTCGTCGCCCTTCGCCATGATGAGCGATCCCAGCGCGCGCATCTCGGCATGCAGCAGCCCGACCGCATTCGATTCGGCATCGTCGGAGCGGAAGCTGTTGGAACAGACCAGTTCGGCCAGGTCGTTGCCCTGATGCGCAGGCGTGTTGTCGCCGCCGCCACGCATTTCCGACAGGCGGACCTTGGCGCCGGCCTCCGCCAACTGCCATGCGGCTTCGGAACCGGCGAGGCCACCGCCGATGATGTGAACGTCATATTGCATGGCAGGCGTCTAGGCCGATCAACGATAACGGGCAATGAACGTACGCCGCGGACCATCGTTTTATGGACAGGGTGCCGGCACGACGGGATGAACGCATGAAAATCTACACGATCGGCTATGAAGCGGTGACCATGGCGGAATTCGTCGCGGCGTTGCAGACTGCCGGGGTTCGCCGGGTCATCGATGTGCGTGCGCTACCACTGTCGCGCCGACCCGGCTTTTCGAAGTCGTCGCTCGCCGCCGAACTCGCGACGCACGACATCGATTATGTCCATCTGAAGGCGCTCGGCACGCCGAAACGTGGGCGCGACGCGGCGAAGAAGGGCGACGTCGCTACGTTGCGCGCGGTCTATGACGAGCAGCTCGAACTGCCCGAGGCTCAGGCACAGGCCGCGATCATGCTGGACCTGGCGGCGGAGATGCCGTCGGCGCTGCTATGCTTCGAGCGGGAGCCGGCGCATTGCCACCGGACGTTGCTGCTCGAAGCGGTCGGGCAGGGGGCGGAGGTGATCGAGCTGTACGCCTAGACCCTCCCCGGCACGGGGAGGGGGACCATTCGCAGCATGGTGGAGGCGGGTATCCCCATACGGAACGGTAGCGTTCGCGGGCATTCCCCTGCACCATCGCCTCGGCGACGGTCCCCCTCCCCGCAGGCGGGGAAAGACCTTCAGCCCGTGATTGGCCGCTTCACCTTGCCGTCCTCATCCCGGTGCAGCGGCCCATACGCCACCACCGCGTTGAGCGGCAGTGGAGCATAGAGGTGCGGGAACAACTGACCGCCACGCGACTCCTCCCACTTCACCGCATCACCCAACGCCGCCAGATCGACTTCCGCCACATGCAGGTCGTCCTGCCCGGCGAAATGCTTGTCGACCGTTTCAGTTAACTGCTCGAAGGTCGATAGATGGACATAGCCGTCTGCCAGATCGACCGGCGCGCCGGCAAAGCTGCCATCGGCCTCCAGCGCCGCCATCTGCTCGGCGGTCAGCACCTTGAACGCGGTGGCTGGCGTCATTCCTCGACATCCCCTTCGCTGATCGTGTCGGGACCGGTGCCGTCGTCGAGCACGATATCGCCCTCGGCCGCCGGCATCGCCGCGCGTTCCTCGGCAACGATCGCTTCGGCCTCGTTCTCCGGCGTCTCGTCCTCGTCGATCTTCGCCGCCGACACGACCTGCTCGCCAAAGCCCACGCGGAAGATGGTAATCCCCTGCGTATTGCGACCCGCGACACGGATGTCGCCCACGGTGGTGCGGATCAGCTTGGCCTGATCGGTCACCAGCATCAGCTGTTCGCCATTATGCGCCGGGAAGCTGGCAACGACCGGCCCGTTGCGATCGGACGTGACGATGTTGGTGATCCCCTGACCGCCGCGCCCGGTACGGCGATATTCATAGGCCGAGGTGCGCTTGCCGAAGCCGTTGGCGGTGACGGTCAGGATGAATTCCTCCGCCGCCTCGAACTCGGCCATGCGTTCGGCAGGCAGCGTGATTTCGCGGTCGCCTTCCTTCCAAGGCGCGGCCTTGAGGTACTGCTCGCGCTCCTCGGCGCTCGCCTCGAACCCGCCCAGGATCGACAGCGAGATGACGTCGTCGTCCTTGCCCAGCGAGATACCGCGCACGCCGGTCGACGTCCGGCTCTGGAACTCGCGCACATCGGTCGCGGCGAAGCGGATCGCCTTGCCCGCCTTGGTCGCCAGGAGCACGTCGTCGGTTTCCGTCAGCAGCGCCACGCCGATCAGGCGATCGTCGCTGTCGTCGTCGAAGCGCATCGCGATCTTGCCGGCGGTCGGAATGTTCGCGAACGCGTCCATCGAGTTGCGCCGCACCGTGCCGTTCGCGGTCGCGAACATGACGTGCAGGTCGCTCCACCGCTCCTCGTCCTCGGGCAGCGGCAGCACGGTCGAGATCGTCTCGCCCGCCGCCAGCGGCAGCAGGTTGACCATCGGCCGTCCGCGCGTCGCCGGACCGCCCTCGGGCAGGCGCCACACCTTCATGCGGTACACCTTGCCCGCGGTCGAGAAGAACAGCACCGGGGTGTGGGTGCTGGTCACGAAAAGGTTCGTGATCGCATCCTCATCCTTCGTCGCCATGCCCGCGCGTCCCTTGCCGCCGCGCTTCTGCGCACGGAAGGCATCGAGCGGGGTGCGCTTGATATAGCCCTGCACCGTGACCGTGACGACCATGTCCTCGCGCTCGATCAGGTCCTCGTCATCGATGCCGTCGGCGGCACCGGCGATCTCGGTCCGGCGCGGCGTCGCGAATTCGGCGCGGACGTCGACCAGTTCCTGCCGCATGACGGCATAGAGCTTGGCACGGTTCCCGAGAATCTCGAGCAGGTTCCCGATGGACCCGGCCAGTTCCTTCAGCTCCTCGCCGATCTCGTCGCGGCCGAGCGCGGTCAGGCGGTGGAGCCGCAGGTCGAGGATCGCGCGGACCTGGAGGTCCGACAGGCGGTAGACGTCGCCGGTCGTGTCGGATTCGACCGCCTCGACCAGCTTCAGATAGGGCGCGATCTCCGCCACCGGCCATTCGCGCGCCAGCAGCGCGGCGCGGGCGGCGGCGGGGCTTTCCGACCCGCGGATGATCCGCACCACCTCGTCGAGGTTGGTGACCGCGATCACCAGACCCAGCAACAGGTGCGCCCGCTCGCGCGCCTTCGCCAGTTCATACTTCGACCGGCGCGTAATGACCTCTTCGCGGAAGCCGACGAACGCGTCGATGATTTGGCTGAGGTTGAGCAGTTCGGGACGACCGCCGCGGATCGCCAGCATGTTCGCCGCGAAGCTCGACTGCGCCGGCGTGTGCCGCCACAGCTGGTTCAGCACCACGTCGGGCGTCGCATCGCGCTTCAAGTCGATGACGATCCGCACGCCTTCGCGGTTCGATTCGTCGCGAATGTCGCTGACGCCTTCGATGCGCTTGTCCTTGGCGGCCTCGGCGATCTTTTCGACCAGCCCCGACTTGCCGACCTGGAAGGGAATTTCGGTGAGCACGATCGAGCGCCGCTCGCCGCGCGCCTCGACGATGTGGCGCGACCGCAGGATGATCGACCCGCGACCGCCGGCATAGGCAGCGCGCGCGCCGGCGCGACCGAGCATCAGCGCGCCGGTCGGGAAGTCCGGTCCGGGCACGATCTCGCACAGTTCCTCATGGGTCAGCGGCTCGCCACCCTCGACCCGGCGGTCGATCGTCGCGAGACAGGCATCGACCACTTCGCCCAGATTGTGCGGCGGCACGTTGGTCGCCATGCCGACCGCGATACCGCCTGCACCGTTGACCAGCAGGTTCGGGAAGCGCGCCGGCAGGACCGCCGGCTCCCGTTCCGACCCGTCATAGTTCGGCACGAAATCGACCGTATCCTTGTCGAGATCGTCGAGCAGCGCCATCGCCGACTTGGCGAGGCGCGCCTCGGTGTATCGCATCGCGGCGGGCGGATCGGGGTCCATCGACCCGAAGTTCCCTTGACCGTCGATCAGCGGCAGCCGCATCGACCAGGGCTGCGCCATGCGCGCCAACGCGTCGTAGATCGCGGTATCGCCATGCGGGTGATATTTACCCATCACGTCGCCGACGATGCGCGCCGACTTGCGATACGCCTTGCCCGGCACGAAGCCGCTTTCCTGCGCCGAATAGAGAATGCGCCGATGCACCGGCTTCAACCCGTCGCGCACGTCGGGGAGCGCGCGCGAGACGATGACGCTCATGGCATAGTCGAGATAGCTCGACCGCATCTCGTCCACGATCGAGATGGGGGCGATATCGGATGGGTCGGCGATCAGCGTCGCGTCTGTCAAAGTTCGATGCTTTCGGGGAATGTTTCGGTTGCATGGCAGATTAGCCGGTCGGGGGCGGAAAGCCAAGTCTCGCGACCGGGATCAGGGCGGTTCGGAACATGGTGCGGCGCAGCGTGTTGCCCCTGACGATGCGCGATCTTCAGCAAGCCTTTAACGCCCTGCCGCCGGCCGCCGCCGATCTGGGCACCATCGTCCTGTCGATCCTCGCGGCGCTGCTGCTGCACGCCGCCACCTTCCGGGTACTTCGCCGTTTTGCCGAGCGAACGCCGGGGTCGGTTGATGACGTTTATGTCGACCATGCGTGGCGACCGATGCGCTGGATTCTCGTCGCGATGGCGCTTGCCAGCGTCCGCAAGCCGCTGCGCCTGCCCGACCGCTGGGACGATTTGTGGACGCAGATGGCGGGACTGGTCGTGCCGCTGCTGATGGGCTGGTTCGCCATCGCGATGATCCGCGCGTCGGTAAAGGCGGTGGAGGTCGCAACCGACATCACCGTCGCCGACAATCTGCGCGCGCGGCGGCGGCGGACGCGCAGCGCGATCCTCGGCCGGATCGCGATCATCGCCATCGGCTTCATCACCGTCTGCCTGATGCTGCTCTCCATCCCCAGCATCCGCTCGGTCGGCGTCACGCTGATGGCATCGGCGGGCCTTGCCGGCCTTGCGGTCGGTGCCGCGGCCCAGCCGGCGCTCAAGAACATCATCGCCGGCGTGCAGATGGCGTTCACCGAACCGATCCGCATCGACGACGTTGTCATCATCGAGAATGAATGGGGCCGGATCGAGGAGATCCGCCTGACCTATGTCGTCGTCCGGTTGTGGGACGAACGGCGCCTCGTCGTGCCGGTGTCGAAATTCCTCGAATCGAGTTTCCAGAACTGGACGCGGACGACCAGCGGCCTGTTGGGATCGGCCTTCTTCTGGCTGGACCCGACGACCAACATCCCGCGCCTGCGCGAAAAGTTCGAGGAACTGGTCAAGGCCGATCCGCTGTGGGACGGGCGCGCGCATGTGTTGCAGGTGACCGATACCAAACCCGACGCGATCGAGGTCCGCATCCTCGCCACCGCGTCCGACGCCGCCCGCGCGTTCGACCTGCGCTGTTCGCTGCGCGAGGGGATGCTGGCCTATATCCGCGACGAAATGCCCGAAGCCCTGCCGAAGCGGCGGCTGTTGGTGGAGGAGCAGGAAGCGCCGCCCCACTAATCCGTCATTCCGGCGGAGGCCGGAATCCATGGACACGGACGGCCTCGGCTGGAACCGCGACCTCACCCCATCCGTCGATTCCGGCCTTCGCCGGAATGACGTTAGGCCCTATTGGCAGCGATGAACGCGTCCACGTTGCGGCCCAGCACCGTCATCGGCACGCCACCGCCCTGCACGACCAGATCGTTGAACGCCTTGAAGTCATAGCGCGGTCCGAGCGCCGCCTGCGCCTTCGCGCGCAGCCGCACGATCTCCGAATGACCGACCTTGTAGCCGCATGCCTGACCCGGCCAGGAACAATAGCGGTCGACCTCGCCCGACACTTCGTCGACGCTCGATCCGTTGGTCGTGGCGAACCAGTCGATCGCCTGCTGCCGGGTCCAGCGCTTGGCATGCAGCCCGGTGTCCACCACCATCCGGCACGCGCGGAACGCCAGCGACTGCAGATAGCCCAGCCGCCCGACGGGATCGCCGTCATAGGCGCCCAGTTCATCGCCCAGCTGCTCGGCATAGAGCGCCCAACCCTCTGAAAAGGCATTGAACGCCATCAACGAGCGGATGAGCGGCAGGCGGAACGTATATTCGCCCTGCCACACATGGCCCGGTATCGCTTCGTGATACACCAAAGTCGGCAGCGAATAGCGCGTCCAGATGCCGGTGGTCCGCAGGTTGATCCACATGCGGCCCGGCGTCTTGCCGTCGATCGATCCCGCCCCGCCATAGGCGCCGGGCGCGCCCGCTTCCTCGACCGGCGGAATGCGCTTCACCTCGACATTGCCCGGCGCCAACGTATTGAACGCTCGCGGCATCCGCGCGCGGATATCGTTCAGGCGGTTCTGGACGAGGGCCATGATCTGCGCCCGGCCCGGATCGCCTTCTGGAAAGACGAAGCGCGGATCCTTGCCCAGCGCCGTCATCCGCTCGCCGACCGATCCGGCGGTATAGCCCAGCTTGCGCAGGATCGGGTCCATCTGCCCCTGCAGCCGCGCCAGTTCGTCGCGGCCCTGCGCATGCACCTGATCGGGCGTCATCGGCGTGGTGGTCGACGCGCGCAACGCCCAGGCATACCAGCGATCGCCATCGGGTCGCGCCCACATGCCCGCATCGGCTGTCGCCTTCGCACGGTCGGCGCGGACGGCCGCGATCTGCCGGTCGAGCGCCGGGCCGACCTTGTCGCGCGCAATGGCGGTGGCGCGTGCGGTCCAGTCGCCGGGAATGTCCTTCGTCCGCCGGGCAAGCGAGGTGACGATGTCCCATGTCGCTGGGTCACCGCCACGCGCCTTGCCCAGCTGCGTCAGCGTCTTGTCGAGCAGGAAGTCCGGCGCGACCACCCCGCGTGCCGATGCCGCGCGCATCCGGTCGGTTTCGCCATCCAACTGCGCGGCATAGCTGTCCAGCCGCGCCAGATAGGCATCGGCATCGGCCTTGTTCGCGATGCCGTGGTCGCTGTCGAGGAAGCGCGGCACGTCCAGATAGGCCCCGACATTCTGGATGACGACATAGGGCGTGTTGCGCCACCCGCCGACGGCGACATCGCCGTAAGGGAGGGCAAAGCCGTCCAGCGCGGTTTCGAACGCGGTTCGCACGACATCGACATCGGTACGGGTCGTGGGCGACAGCGCGTCGGTATCGATGGCCTTGAGCGTTGCGACATGCGCTTGCAGATGCTCCGCCAGGCGCCGCTGCCCCGCCGCCGACCGGTCGCCCAGCCGGGATTTCAGCGCGGCGCGCGGGCCGGTATCGATGCCCAGCCCGGTCGCGCTTTCGGGTGAATCCTGCAGCCAGCTTTCGGCGATCTGCGACAGCGTGGCTTCGGCCGCGCGGTCGGCGGGGCTCGCAATGGCCTTGGTCACAGTCTGCTGCGCACGGGCAGGCAGGGCGGCGGCGAGCGTCGATGCGGCAGCACCGGCGATCCAGTCGCGGCGGGTGAGGTCCATGGCAGTTCCTTCGGGCAAGATCGTTCGCGGCGATACTTGTCGCGCGAACGCGCGGCGTCAATCGGCCGCCACGACCTGAACCACCGCGCCGCTGACGCCGACGATCCGGACGCGCGCCCCGGCCGGCAGGTCGGGGCCGCGTGCGATCCACTCGCTGTCGCCGACGCGCACCCGCCCGCTGCCGCCGACAATCGCCTCGACCACCGTCACCGACTGGCCGATCAGCCGTGCGCCTCGATCGTTCAGCAACGGATCGTCGCTGTCGACCGGATAGTCGGCATACCAGCGCCGCCCGATCAGCACCGTGATGACGCTCCACGCCCCGAACACCGCCAGCTCCGCACTCACCGTCAGCGCCGGGAACAGCAGCGCCAACAATCCGGTGATCCCGGCGGCGATCGCGATGAAAACCAGGAAGACGCCCGGCACCGCCAGTTCGGCCACGCCCAGCGCGACCGCCAGCAGCAACCATGCATAGCCGCTGTTGATCATCGCACCGGTGGCTCGAACGGTCCGGCGGGCCGCTCGCGCACCGGCTGGGCAGGCGCGGGGGCAGGGGCCTTGCCATCGCCCAGCGCTTCCTTGGCGAGCTGGCCGATGCCGCCCAGCGTACCGATCAGCTGGGTCGCCTCGACCGGGAACAGGATGGTCTTGGCATTGGGGCTGGTGGCGAACTTGCCGACCGCCTCGACATATTTCTGCGCGATGAAATAATTGATCGCCTGCGTGCCGCCCGCCTCGATCGCGTCGCTGACCACCTGCGTCGCCTTGGCCTCGGCCTCCGCCGCGCGCTCGCGGGCTTCGGAATCGCGGAAGGCGGATTCGCGCCGCCCTTCGGCTTCGAGGATGCGGGCCTGCTTCTGGCCTTCGGCGCGCAGGATCTCGGACGCACGCGCCCCTTCCGCCTCCAGGATATTGGCCCGCTTCTCGCGCTCCGCCTTCATCTGGCGACCCATCGCATTGACGATATCGGCCGGCGGGCGGATGTCCTTGATCTCGACTCGGGTGATCTTCACGCCCCACGGGTTCGTCGCATGGTCGACCACGCCCAGCAGTCGCGCGTTGATCTCGTCACGCTTCGACAGGGTTTCGTCGAGGTCCATTGACCCCATCACGGTGCGCAAATTGGTCGTCGTGATCTGCTGGAGCGCGACGTACAGGTCGGACACTTCATAGGCTGCCTTGGCCGGGTCCAGCACCTGGAAGAACACGACGCCATCGGTCGATACCATGGCATTGTCGCGGGTAATGATTTCCTGACCCGGTATATCGATCACCTGCTCCATCATGTTCACCTTGCGGCCGACCCGATAGAAAAAGGCGGGGTAGAAGTTGAACCCCGGCTTCGCGACGGCGGTGAAGCGGCCGAAATGCTCGATCGTATATTGATGCCCTTGCGTGACGATCTTCACGCTCGCGAACAGGTACAATACGACCATCAGAACGATAGCGGCGATCAGGCCCAAGAGCATCGGTCGTCCCCAGCTTGTGTTTTGTCCCTTGCTGTCTAGCATGACCGACCGATGGAACCAGCGATAACCCTAGCACCGCGGAGCGTTTTGTTCGTGCCCGCGGTCCGACCCAGCATGATCGCCAAGGCGGCGGGCCTGCCCGCCGACCTGATCGTCCTCGACCTCGAGGACGCGGTACGCGACGCGGACAAGGCAGGCGCGCGCGAGGCGCTGCCGGTCTCGCTCGAATTGCTGCATGGTCGTTGCGCCGGGGTCAGGATCAATGCGCCCGGCACGCCCTATTTCGCAGAGGATCTTGCCGCGATCCGGTTGGCCAATGTGGCGCTGGTGGTGGTGCCGAAGGTGGAATCGCCCGCCGACCTTGCGCAACTCGCCGGTCATCCGGTGCTGGCGATGATCGAGACGCCCGCCGGGGTGCTGGCGGCACCGCAGATCGCGGCGACGCCCGGCGTGGTCGGCCTGATGGTCGGCACCAACGACCTCGCCGCATCGCTGCGCCTGCCGCCGGGTGCCGGGCGGGGGTCGTTGTCGCATGCATTGCAGACCGTCGTCATCGCCGCGCGGGCGGCAGGCGGCTGGGCGATCGACGGCGTCTTCAACGCACTGAAGGATGCCGCCGGACTGGCGCAGGAATGTGCCGATGGGCGCCTGATGGGCTTTGACGGAAAGTCGCTGATCCATCCCGACCAGATCGCGGTGGCGAACACGGCCTTTTCACCCAGCGCCGCCGAAATCGAAGAGGCGACGGCGCTGGTCGCTGCCGCGCGGGGCGGGGCGGAGCGGTTCCAGGATCGCATGATCGAGGACATGCACGTCGAAATGGCACGCCGGACGCTGCAACGCGCGCCTTGACGCTTGCCCGTAACGGTTCGGGTCGATAGTGGGGCGCATGACGCTCCGCCCGATCCTCGGACTCGCCGCCCTGCTGTGCAGCACGCCGGTCCTTGCCCAGTCGATCACGCCGCAGATGCTGCGCGACCATGTCGCGGTCCTTGCCAGCGATACATACGAAGGACGGGAACCCGGGACGGCCGGTGGCGATCGTGCGGAAGCCTATGTGTTGCAGGCATTTGCCGATGCCGGCCTGAAGCCGGGTGCGCCTGACGGCCGCTGGCGGCAGGAAGTGTCGCTGACCAACGTCCGCTCGGTATCGAGCAGCGGATCGGTCACGCGCGACGGTCGGACGACTCCGCTGCCCGGCCTAGTGGCCACGGGCAAGATGCCCGACACGCGCATTGCCGGGGTCGGCATGGTCTATGCCGGTGGGCTGGACGGTGCGGCGCTTGCGGCGGGACCGGTTCGCGACAAGGTCGTCGTGATGACGCTGGGGCCGGGGCGTAGCGCGAAGCTGGAGGCGCTCGCCCGTGCCGGTGCCGCCGCCGCGATCTTCGTGGCGCCCGCGACGCTCAAGGAAGCGGAACTGCGCGAGGCGTTCGGCCATGCCACCGTCCGCGACGGCAGCGTCGAACCGATGCTCGTCGCCTATCTTTCGGAAGCGCAGTCGGCCGCGCTGCTCGGCCCGCAGGCCGCCACGCTGACGAAGGCGGGCGCCGCCAAGGATTTTCACGCCGTTGCGCTGGACGGCACCGTCGCCCTATCGGCGGTCACCGTCCGCAACCGCTACACCACCGCCAACATCGTCGGCATGATCCCGGGCACCGCGACGCCGAACGAAGCGGTGCTGCTATCGGCGCACTGGGATCATATCGGCATCTGCCGTCCCGAAGGCGCACCCGACCGCATCTGCAACGGCGCGGCGGACAATGCCAGCGGCACCGCGATCCTGATCGAGGTCGCCAAGGTCCTCGCCAAGGGGCCGCCGTCCAATCGCAGCATCTACTTCGTCGCGACCACCGCCGAGGAAAAAGGGCTGATCGGTGCCGATGCCTATGCCGCTGCGGTCGCCGAAACCCCGCTGAAGATCGTCGCGAACCTCAATATCGACACCGCCGCGATCGTGCCGACCGGCATGCCGGTGGCGATGGTCGGGCGGGGCAACCATCCGAAGATCGACGCCATCGTCGACGCCACCGCCCGCGCGATCGGCCGCAAGGTCGATACCGATACCGAAGCGAACATCATGGTGCAGCGCCAGGATGGCTGGGCGTTCGGTAAGCGCGGCATCCCTGCGGTGATGGCCACCGGTTCGGTCAGCGACATGAAGCGGCTGTTCGCCTATCTCGACGGCCCGTATCACAAACCCAATGACGACCTCGCGCACATCGACCTGTCGGGTGCCGCCGAGGATGCCGACCTGCACGTGGCGCTCGCCCGTGCGCTTGCCGATCCCGCCCGCTACCCCGCCAACTGATACGAGACGACGCTCCCCATGGATATCACCCTCGGCCTGACCTTCGACGACGTGCTGCTGGTTCCGCAGGAATCGGACGTGCTGCCCAGCCAGGCCGACCCGCGCACCCGCGTCGCCCGTAATCTGGCGCTCAACATCCCGTTCCTGTCGTCGGCGATGGACACCGTGACCGAAGCCGACATGGCGATCGTCATGGCACAGTTGGGCGGCATCGGCGTGCTCCACCGCAACCTGACCATCGAGGAACAATGCGCGGCGGTCCGTGCGGTCAAGCGTTTCGAAAGCGGCATGGTCGTCAACCCGATCACCATCACCGCCGACGCCCCGCTGTCGGCCGCCCGCGCGCTGATGGAACGCCACCGGATCAGCGGCATTCCGGTCGTCGACGCCTCGGGCAAGCTGGTCGGCATCCTCACCAACCGCGACGTCCGTTTCGCCGAGAACCCGAACCAGCCCGTTGCCGAGCTGATGACGAAGGACAATCTTGCCACCGTTCGCATCGGCGTTGCGCAGGAGGAGGCGCGTCGCCAGCTGCACCAGCGCCGCATCGAGAAGCTGCTGGTGGTGGACGACAATTACCACTGCGTCGGCCTGATCACCGTCAAGGATATCGAAAAGGCCGTCACCTATCCCAACGCGACCAAGGACGGCGCGGGGCGCCTGTGTGTCGCCGCCGCCACCACGGTCGGCGACAAGGGCTATGAACGGACCGAAGCGCTGATCGAGGCCGAATGCGACCTGATCGTCATCGACACCGCCCACGGCCATAACCGCCAGGTCGCGGAAGCGGTGAAGCGGGTGAAGGCGATCGCCCCGCACGTCCAGGTCATCGCCGGCAACGTCGCAACCGGCGAAGCCACCCGCGCGCTGATCGATGCCGGGGCTGATGGTATCAAGGTCGGCATCGGCCCGGGCTCGATCTGCACCACCCGCGTCGTCGCCGGCGTCGGCGTGCCGCAGCTGACGGCGGTGATGGACGCGGCCAAGGCGGCAGCCGGCACCGGCGTCCCGGTCATCGCCGATGGCGGCATCCGGACCTCGGGCGATGTCGCCAAGGCGCTCGCCGCCGGCGCATCGGCGGTGATGATCGGATCGCTGCTGGCCGGCACCGAGGAAGCGCCCGGCGAAACCTTCCTGTACCAAGGCCGCGCCTACAAGAGCTATCGCGGCATGGGTTCGGTGGGTGCCATGGCCAAGGGGTCGGCCGACCGCTATTTCCAGCAGGATATCAAGGACCAGCTGAAGCTCGTGCCCGAAGGGATCGAGGGGCAGGTCGCGTTCAAGGGCCCGGCCAAGGACGTCATCCACCAGCTGGTCGGCGGCGTGAAGGCAGCGATGGGCTATACCGGATCGCACACCATCACCGAATTGCAGGATCGCGCGCGCTTCGTCCGCATCACCAATGCCGGCCTGCGCGAAAGCCACGTCCATGACGTGACGATCACGCGCGAGGCGCCGAACTACCCCACGCGCTGATCGGCACGCCGTCACAGGCGCACGCAACGCCCGGCCCCGAAATCGGGTGCCGGGCGTTTGCGGGTACGTTGACGGCCATCCGCATCCCGCTGGATTGATCTAGGTTATGTTGGTAGCGTCGCGCATCAATTTTCAGGAAGTTTCGGCATGAATCCCGCAGCGCGGACCCAGGCGGCAATCGATCTGGTCGATGCGATCATCGATGCAGCGAAGAGCGGCGGTGCGGCGGCGGATCAGGTGGCGAAGCGTTTCTTCGCGGCGCGCCGCTATGCCGGGTCGAAGGACCGTCGTGCGATCCGCACGCTGGCCTATGACGCCGTCCGACGATTCGGACCGGTCCCGGTATCGGCCCGCGCCGCGATCGTCGCGATGGCCGACGCGGACGCGGCGCTGGCAGCGACGTTCGACGGATCGTCCTATGGCCCAGCGCCCATTGCCGCCGACGAACCGCGCGCCGAAACCGGTCTGGCGCCCGCCTGGCTGGTCGACGCCTTTCGAAGCTCGGAATTGGGCGATGCCGACCTCGCCGCGCTGCTCGAGCGCGCACCGCTCGATATTCGGGTCAACCGCCTCCGCACCGACCGGGACGCCGTTCTTGCCGAGCTGGGAGGCGAGCCTGCGGCCGATCTGCCCGACGCGATCCGTTTGCCCGCCGAGGCGCCGCTCGATCAGGACGGCGTGTTGCAGGACGGCCGCGCCGAGGTGCAGGATTTCGGCAGCCAGATCGTGTCGCTCGCCGTCGGCGCGACACCGGACGGCTTCGCGATCGACCTGTGCGCCGGCGGCGGCGGCAAGACGCTCGCCATTGCCGCGCAGATGGCGGGGCGGGGGCGGATCCTCGCCACCGATACCGATCGGCCGCGCCTGTCGCGGCTCGCGCCGCGTGCCGCCCGTGCCGGCGTGACCATCGCCGAGCCCCGTCTGCTTGATCCGGGCAAGGAAGCGGCGATGCTGTCCGATGTTGCAGGTCAGGCGGACTGGGTGATGGTCGACGCGCCCTGTTCGGGCACCGGCACCTGGCGCCGCAATCCGGAGGCGCGCTGGCGGCTGACGCCGGATCGGCTCGACCGGGTCGTGGCGACCCAGGCACGGTTGCTCGACGTGGCGGCGGGTCTCACCTCTCCGACCGGCACCATTACCTATGTCGTCTGTTCGCTGCTGGACGCCGAAGGCAGGGGCCAGGTCGATGCGTTCCTGTCGCGTCATCCCGATTGGCGCGCGCTGCCGCTTGCATTGCCGCGCGGCCGCGTCCACGGTCGGGGCATGCGCCTGACCCCGGCATCCGACTCTACCGACGGTTTCTTCGTCGCACGGCTCGGCCGGGCATAAGGTGCCACTCGCTCGGTCGGAGATGTTGATGCGGTTCACCTCGGTTTCGGTCGCGGGCGCGCTGGTGCTGGTTTGTGCATCGGCCTCGCTCAGCGGTCAGCGTCCCGACAATCAGGTCGATCCGCGTTCGATGGCGCTGCTGCAACAGGGGCGCGCCGCGCAGGCTGCCGGCGACACCAATGCCGCGACCGGCCTGATCGAAAGCGCGCTGGTAATCGATCCGCGCAACCGCGCTGCCTATATCACGCTTGCCGATATCGCTCGCGCGCAGGGGCTGCCCGGCAAATCGATCCGCCTGTACCGCGAGGCGCTGAGCCTCGAACCGAACGACGTCGCCGCGCTGAAGGGCGAGGGCGAGGCGCTGGTCCAGAAGGGCGCCGTCAATCGTGCCAAGGATACGTTGGCCAAGCTCAAGACGGTTTGCGGCGCGACCTGTCCGGCAGCGAACGAACTGGCGGCGGTTATCGCCAAGGGCCCGCCGGTCACCGCGACCGCGCAGCAGACCCCGCCGGTGGTTCCGGGCGCGCCGAAGCCCGCGACGCCGCAATAGACGCTGGTTCAAGGAAGTTTGGATTCACGCGAAGGCGCGGAGACGCGGAGGGGTTGCGTCTCTGGCGGGCGGCCCGCGAACGGGAGACGTCTTGCCGGGCTCTGGCAGATACTGACGCCGCTGGCGCGGGGTGACGTCGCGCCAAGCGCAACCCCTTCGCGTCTCCGCCTTCGCGTGAACCTCTTCTTTCTAAACCGATAAAGCCCGCGCCAACGTCACGAACTCGGCGACCGACACCGTCTCCGCCCGCCGCGTAACATCGATCCCGACCGCTTCCGCAGCCTCGATCGCGCCCGGCACCGCCTTCAAGCTCTGCCGCAGCATCTTGCGCCGCTGACCGAATGCCGCCGCCGTCAGCCGCTCCAGCACCTTCAGCGAAACGCCCTCCGGCGCATCGGTCGGCACGACATGGACCACCGCCGACATGACCTTGGGCGGCGGGGTGAAGGCACTGCGATGCACCGGCATCGCGATCCGCGCCGTGCTCCGCCACTGCGCCAGCACCGCCAGCCGGCCATAGGCATCGTCATTGGCGCCCGCGACGATACGGTCCGCGACCTCGCGCTGGAACATCAGCGTCAGGCTCTGCCACCATGGCCGCCAGTCGCTCGACAGCCAGCCGACGAACAACGCGGTGCCGACATTGTACGGCAGGTTCGACGCGATGTGCGGCCGCCCTTCGAACAGCGCGGGAGCATCGATCTCGAGCGCATCTCCCTCGATCAGCCGCAGCCGTCCCGGGAACAACGCCCCTAGCTCCTCCAGCGCGGGAATGCAGCGATGGTCGCGCTCGATCGCCGTCACCTTCGCGCCCGCCAGCAGCAATGCCCGCGTCAGGCCACCCGGACCGGGTCCGACCTCCAGCACCTCCTGATCCTGCAAATCACCAGGTACGCGCGCGATCCGGTCGAGCAACTGCTGGTCGAACAGGAAATTCTGCCCCAGCGCCTTGTTCGCCGACAGCCCGTGCCGCTGGATGACGTCACGCAGCGGCGGGAGCGGGGTAAGCGGCGCGACACTCATGCGACGGCGGCCCGGCGCGCGGCCGCCTCGCCCGCCATGCGGATCGCCGCGATCATCGCGCCCGGCTCGGCCACGTCTTCCCCGGCGATATCGAACGCGGTGCCGTGATCGGGCGACGTCCGCACGATCGGCAGGCCCAGCGTGATGTTGACCCCATCGTCGAAATGCAGCGTCTTGATCGGGATCAGCGCCTGGTCGTGATAGGCGCAAAGCGCCGCATCATATTTCGCCCGCGCGCGCGGATGGAACATCGTGTCCGCCGCCAGCGGTCCGACGATGTCGATTCCCTCGGCCCGCAACTGCGCGACCGCCGGTTGCATCACCTCGATCTCCTCGCGGCCGATCGCGCCGCTCTCGCCGGCATGCGGGTTCAGCCCCGCCAGCGCCAGCCGGGGCGCAGCGATCCCGAAGTCGCGAGTCAGCCCCCGCGCCGTCGTTCGCGCTCGCGCGACGATCAGTTCGACGGTCAGCGTCGACGGCACGTCGGCCAACGGCTCGTGGATCGTGATCGGCACCACGCGCAGCGTCGGTCCCGCCAGCATCATCACCGCATTCTCACGCGCCACGCCGCACCGCTCCGCGACGAATTCGGTCTGCCCCGGATAGGTGAAGCCGATGCGATACAGCTCCGCCTTGGAGATCGGCGCGGTGACCAGCCCCGACGCGGCATCCGACCGCGCCAGTCCCGCCGCCAGCTCGAGCGACTGCAGCGCGCAGCGTGCCCCGCCGATATCCGGCCGCCCCGGCACGATCGCATCGCCATCGACCACCGACACGACGGGCAGCGCACGGTTGAACACCTTCGCCGCGTCGCGCGGATCGTCGATCCGCTCTACCGGCCCGGTCCAGACCTGCGATACCGCCCGGACGTCGCCGACCGCGAAGAAGCAGGGCAGCGCCTCCGTCTCCCGGCGCGCCCATGCCTTTGCGATCACCTCCGGGCCGATACCCGCCGGATCGCCCATCGATATGGCGAGCGGAGCGACAACCGGCATCGCGCCCGCCCCCTCAACGATACTCGATCACCGCATCGCGCCGCAGGTCGCGCATCATCCGCTGGGCACGCAGGTTCACGCGCTCCTGTTCCAAGCCCTGCTGGATCTGCGCCGCGCTCGGGATGCCGGCGGTGCGCGGGTCTTCGCGACCGCACAGGATCAGCACGCGGACGCCGTCCTTGGGGGAACCGAACGGCGGCGTCGCCTGTCCGACGTTCAGCTTCAGGATGATGTCCTGCAGTGCCGGCGGCAGGCTGCGCAGCACCACCGAGTCGTTGTCGACGACTTCGGCCTTCTGCGCCTGCGCGATCTTGGTCGCATCGCCGCAACCGCGGATCGCCTGCGTTGCCTCGGTAAAGGCGGCGACCTTCGCGCTCGCCTGCGCCTCGGTCGTGCCGGGGGCGAACGGCAGGAACAGCTGGCGCAGCGCCAGCTTGGCGTCGCGCGGATCGGCCATCAGCACCTGCCGCTTGTCGGCCAGGTACAGGATCGAATAGCCGCCCGGCACCTCGATCGGGCCGGCGATCTGGCCGACCTGCATCTGGGTGGCGGCGCGCTGCAACGCGTCGGGCAACATATTGAGCCGGACGAAGCCCAGGTCGCCACCGACCGCGCGGGTCGATGCTTCGGAGAAGTTGCGCGCGAAATATTCGAACGGAGCGCCCTGGCGGATCTGTTCGATCATCTTCTGCATCGCGCCCTGCACCTCGGGCGCGCGGTCGGGCGTTGCCGCCATGTAGATTTCGCGAAGGCTATATTCTTCGGTGCCTTTCGATTCCTCCATCCGCTTGATGACCGCGGCGACTTCTTCCTCGCCCACGTTCACGAACGGTTCGACCTGCCGCCGCAGCAGCCGGCTCCACGCCAGTTCGCCCTCGATCTGGCGGCGCAGCGACCGCTCCGACGAGCCGGCGGTGCGCAGATAGGCACGCAGCTGTTCCGGCGTCTGGTTGAAACGCTGCTTGGCCAGCCGGTTGAAGCTCTGCTCCAACTCGGCAGGCGTGACGGTGATGTCCTTTGCCTTCGCCTGCTGGATCTGCAGCGTCTCGTCGATCAGCTGACGCACGACCTGCGCGCGCAGCACTTCGCGATCCTCGGCGGTCAGCTTGTAATCGTTCAGCGCGACGATCAACGCCATGCGCTGGTCGACATCGGTGCCGGTCAGCACCGTGTCGTTCACGATCGCGGTCGGCTTGCGGATATTGGGGTCCAGCTTGCCGAAGATCGTCGGGTTGCCCGGCAGGTTCAGGTTCGCGCCGGGCACGTCCTGCCCGTCGCTAACCGTCTGCGCGGCCAGCGTTGCGGCGGCGGCGATCGCGACGAAACCGGCGATCGAACGGCCGATACGGCCGGCATTCACGATGTTCTTGGTCACTTGGTCGTCATATCCCATGCGCGGATGATCAGGGCGGTGCCGCATCATTCGGGCAAATTCATGGCCCGCCGCGCCTGAACAGAGCCTTATCGTCCCAGGTTCTTCAATGCCAGCGTTACCAGATAGCTGCTGCCGCTGCGCGCGTCGCCGATCCGCTGGTAATCGCGCTTCCAGGTGAGGCCCAGCCGCAGGCAGTCGTCCTCATACTGCACGCCCAGCCGGTGGCGGATCGGGTCATAGCCGTCCGACAGCGACAGCGAATCCTCCGACTTGTCGGTCAGGTCGACGGTGGCGGAGGCGAAGGCCGACCAGAACGGCCCGAACGCCGCCCGCGCGCCGACGCGGATTTCCTCGCGATCCTGCAAATCTTCCAGCTCGTCGATGTCGCGGTTGAGCCGCAGATAGCCGACCTGGACATAGGTCCGCCGGCTGCCGACCGTCGCGTCCACTTCGTTGCGGCGGATCTTCAACCCGTCCTTGTCCAGCCGGTAGCGGTGGGTGAAGGTCACCAGTTCGCGGAACCGCATGTCGGTGCGACCGACGATATCGGAAAAGCGGTCGTCCAGCCCGGTGCCGCTGGGCAGGATGCTCGCCCGCTGGCTGGTGCGATAGCTTTGCCCGACCGTCGCCGCCACCGCCACGCCCGGCAGGTCGAGCGCATAGTCGAGGCCATAGGTGACGCGCGACGAATCCTCGAACCGGTCATATCCGGCGAAGCGATTGAGCGCGAAGAGGTTCGAATCCTCCAGATCGACCGCGCGCGCATCCTCGTTCGGCACGGCGAGATTGGAGATCCTCGGCGATGCGACCAACTGCACCCGCGGGGAAATACGCTGCGTGCCGCGCCCGATCGCGCCGACGAACGGCCAGCGGACATCGACCGCCAGCGCGGCGATCCCGCGCGGGGTGAACCCTTCGTCGCCGCGATAGCTGAGCACCGCCGTATCGATCGTGTCGCGCGCGTTGTACGCATCGGCACGGCCATAGGCGGTGAACGTCACCTCCTGCCCCAGCGGGGTATAGCGGGTCAGGTCCCAGCGCGCGGCGACGAAGGCGCGCTGCGTATCCTGTCCCTCGCTGCGGCTGATCGCCAGCGTGTTCAGCTGCACCTGCGCGACGCCGCCCAGCAATCCGTTGAAGCGGCGGCGATAGTCGATCTCGGGCAGCGCGATCGGCTGCATCCCCTGATCGTCGCCGACGCGCAGCGTCTGCACCGCCCAGCCGCTGATCGACAGCATCGAATCGCGGTCGATCCGCTCGACCGTCACATTGTTGCGCAGCCGGTCGTCACGCGAAATGTCGTAGCGGCGCAGGAACGTCTGGTCGGTGGCATAGCGCAGCGACCCCGACACGCTCCAGTTCGGGTCGAGCTGGAATCGGCCGACCGTATCGATATAGCCGCGGAACGACCGCTCGGTCCCGGTCGGCGACGCGCCGAGCACCAGGTCGTCGCTGCGCCGGCTGACCGTTGCATAGCCCTGCACCCGGTACGCGCCCTTGCTCGACAGCGACCGGTAATCGGCCTGCAGCATCGGCAGGACGGCGGTGAAGACATGTGGGGTGATTGTCAGGTCGCGATTGGGCGCGAGGTTGAAATAATAGGGGACCGCGACTTCCAGCCCGTTGACCCGGTCGAGCCGGATCGACGGCGCCAGCAGCCCCGAATCGCTGCCATCGCCGATCGTGTGCGAGAAGGACGGCAGCGGGATGGTCGGCAGGCCGAAGATAGTCAGCCCCGCGCCGGTATAGCGAATGCGCTTGCGCGTCGGGTCGTACCGGACCTTCAGCGCGGTGATCTTCCACGACGGCTCCTTGGGACAGCCGGCGGAGTTCGTGACCGAACAGGGTGTATAGGCGGCACTTTCGACCGTCACCACGCCGTTTTCCGACCTGGTGCCGCGCTTCGCCGCGATCCGGCCGCCTTCGTCCAGCACGACCAGCATGTTGTCGACCACGCCGTCCTTCAGGCTGTCGGTCAGCTCGATCCGGTCGCCATAGGCGACGTCACCTTCCGGGTTGGTGACCGCAATATTGCCGTCGGCCACGACCTGTCCGGTCTTGCGGTTCCACGTCACCCGGTCGGCACGCAACCGGTTGCCCTCGCGCAGCAGCCGCACCTCGCCGGTCGCGGTCACGACATCGGCGTTGCTGTCATATTCCAGCAGGTCTGACGAAAAATCGATCTGGTCGCTGGTCGCGGGCGTCGGCAGCGCGCTTCCCGGTGGCGGAGGCGGAAGGCTGCGATCCTGCAGGTCCTGTGCGACCGCAGGGCCGGCGATCGCCAGCGTCAGGCCAAGGGCAAGCGACCCCAACGAACGCTTCACTAGTCTCGCTTCCCCAAACCGTTTGGCGCCCGACCCGCGGACGCTCGTTCCGCGCTATTGCATCGTGGCGCGGGAACCGCAATCGCCCTTGGCCCGCTTTACCTGCCCATCGCGACGCGCCTAGAAGGTGCCTGCGCCGCGTGCGCCACTGTCTTGAGGAAACCCATGTCGATTTCGATCCAGTTCGCGTCCCAGCGGGGAACCGCCACCGCCCTCGTCCTGCCCATCGCCGCCGGCGGTCTGGCGCGGGTCGATGCCGCGGGTCTGGAGCCGCAGGTCGCCTCGCTGGTGGCGGGTGCCGCCAAGGCCGGGCGCTTCGACGGCGAAGCCGGGTCGATGGCCGAAATCTTCGTGCCGGGCGAGGGGGATAGCGCCGGTCGCGTCATCCTGCTCGGCATCGGCGACGGCGAAGGGCCGGCGCTCGAAAAGGCCGGCGGTGCGCTGACCGGCCGCTTCCTGCTGTCGGGCCTGACCGACCTGACCGTCGACTTCACCGGCACCGACGTGTCGGCCAGGGCCATCGCCCGCTTCGCGGCAACCGCGGCGCAGCGCGGCTGGCGGCAGGACGGCTATCGCACCAAGATGCCCGAAAAGTCGAAGCCGACGCTGACCGGCCTGACCATCGTCGGCGCGCCCGAGGGCATCGACGATGCCTTCGTCGCCGCCGATGCGATCACCAAGGGGCTGGACCTGACCCGCACCCTCGTCACCGATCCGCCCAACATCCTGTACCCGGTCAGCTTCGTCGAGAAGTGCCGCGAGCTGGAAGCGCTGGGCGTCGAACTGACGATCCTCGACGAACGGCAGATGGCCGAACTCGGCATGGGCGCGCTCTTGGGCGTCGGTCTGGGCTCCGAAAAGGAATCGCGCCTGCTCGCGATGCGCTGGACCGGCAAGGCCGAGGGCGATGTCGACCTCGCGCTGGTCGGCAAGGGCGTGACCTTCGACACCGGCGGTATTTCGCTCAAGCCCGGGCCCGGCATGGAGGACATGAAGTGGGACATGGGCGGCGCGGGCGCCGTCGTCGGCGCGATGAAGGCGCTGGCCAGCCGCAAGGCGAAGGCGAACGTCGTCGGCGTGGTCGGGCTGGTCGAGAACATGCCCGACGGCAAGGCGCAGCGTCCGGGTGACGTGGTGACGTCGATGTCGGGCCAGACCATCGAGGTGCTGAACACCGATGCCGAAGGCCGCCTCGTCCTGTGCGACGTGCTCACCTGGGTCCAGAAGACGCATCGCCCCAAGACCATCGTCGATCTCGCCACCCTGACCGGTGCGATGATCATCAGCCTCGGCAACGAACATGGCGGCCTGTTCGCCAACGACGATTCGCTGGCCGACGAGCTGCTCGCCGCCTCGCGCGAATCGGGCGACCTGTTGTGGCGCTTCCCGCTGTCGCCGGCGTACGACAAGCTGCTCGACAGCCCGATCGCCGACATGAAGAATATCGGCCCGCGCGGCGCCGGGTCGATCACCGCCGCGCAGTTCCTCAAGCGCTATATCGAGGACGGCGTACGCTGGGCGCATCTCGACATCGCCGGCATGGTGTGGGCCGACAAGCCCGGCAACCATCACGACAAGGGCGCGACCGGTTTCGGCGTGCGCCTGCTCGACCGGTTCGTGGCGGATAATTTCGAGCAATGACGTCATTCCCGCGCAGGCGGGAATCCATACACGCTGACGTCGCGGCTCCATCGCGATCGTTAGCGGCTATGGGTTCCCGCCTGCGCGGGAACGACGAAAGGGCGCGGACATGAAAGTCGACTTCTACCACCTGACCCGCAGCCCGCTCGACCGGGTGCTGCCGCGCATCGCCCAGCGTCTCCACGACGATGGCGAGCGCCTGCTGCTGCTGTCGGACGACGCCGACCAGCGCCGTCACCTCGACATGCTGCTGTGGACCTATGCCCCCGACAGCTTCCTGCCGCATGCCGAGGCCGGCTCAGGCGACGACGCTTGCCAAGCCGTGCTGATCGCCCCCGAACCGACCGACGCCAACGCCGCACGCAACGTCGCGATCGTCGACGGTCGCTGGCGCGACGAAGCGCTCACCTTCGACCGCGCGTTCCACTTCTTCGGCGAGGATCACATCGCCGCCGCCCGCACCGCATGGAAGGGGCTGGCCGACCGCGAGGACGTCGAGCGCCGCTACTGGCGGCAGGGTGACGGCGGCTGGGAGCAGGCGGCGTAACGCTTGCCTGTCGCGCGCCGCCCGACTAGGGGGACCGGCGACAATCCTTCCAACACCATAACGCAGGAGCCGCGACCACCATGGCCGCTACCCGTACCTTTTCGATCATCAAGCCCGACGCGACCCGCCGCAACCTGACCGGCGCCGTCACCAAGATGCTGGAGGAAGCCGGCCTGCGCGTCGTCGCCTCGAAGCGCATCCAGATGACCCGCGAACAGGCCGAAGGCTTCTACGGCGTGCACCGCGAGCGTCCGTTCTTCAACGACCTGGTGTCGTTCATGATCTCCGGCCCGGTCGTCGTGCAGGTACTGGAAGGCGAGAACGCCGTGCAGAAGAACCGCGACGTCATGGGCGCGACCAATCCGGCGAACGCCGAGCCGGGCACGATCCGCAAGGAACTGGCCGAATCGATCGAAGCCAACTCGGTCCATGGTTCGGATTCGGAAGAGAATGCGAAGATCGAGATCGACTTCTTCTTCAAGCCGGAAGAGATCGTCGGCTGATTTTGGTCGGTCGATGGAGACGGGCCCGCTTCCCATTGGGAGGCGGGCCTTTTTCTTTGTCTGAAGGCTCATACCACCCCACCCGTTCGGTTCGAGCAGCCTCGAGCCTGCCGAGTTTTGGGGAGAACGCGATTTTCTAATTTTGAAACGCGACCGCACATTTGTCCGATCGCTTAAATATATATGTAATGGTTCTATTTGCATTGATGTTGCGTTTGGTGCGAGTAAGTTTGCCTTGCGACTCACGTTGCAAAGGAAACAAGTATGACAAGATCTTCGAGAATGCGTCTATTTGTAGCTTGTGCCTTTTCGCTCGCAAGCACAATGTCTGTGCCGGCTTTGGCCGAGAGCAGGCAAGCTGTTTGCGCTCGCGCTGCGAAAAACTACTGCGATGCCAACCCCGACGAATACGCATCGTATCAGGAATGTGTTGGGACCGAGTACGAGGATTGTCTCGAAGGAATTCCTGGCCCCCCTTCGAAACCACCGACCGATCCGAACCCACCCTATTGTTGGCAGTACAACATTCAATGTCCGTAAATCACGGTGTGGGGTGCGGTTTGTACCGCACTCCACGAACAGCTAACTCCGAACGATACAACATGGTCGCGTAGCCGGACTGATCTACGCCACTTCATCGAATTGAAGTGAGCGCGATCCAGCGCCGCCGCTCGGCCCGCGCATCCTCCGCGCCGCTCACCGACCGCCCGCCTCCAGCAATGCGCGTGGTGCCGCCAGTTCCCAGCTGCGCGCGATGCGATCCTCGACGAGCGTCCAGTCGACATCGCCGGTCAGCGTTATCGCGACCCAGCCCTTCGCCGCGAGATAGGCGGGCAGGGAATAGGTGTCGGGTGCCGCCTCGATCAGCATCGCCTGTTCGTCGCTGCTGCCGGTCCGCACGCACAACACGGTGCGTCCGTCGCCATGATGGTCGTCGCGAAACTGCGCGAATTGCCGGTCGTGGACGAAGAAGGTCGGCTCACCGTGGGTGGTTCGCTCGTCCACCTCCGGCAACACCTTCACGGCCTCACGGATACGGTCGAGCATCTCGGTCATCGCGTCACATACTCCGCCAGCGTTTGCGGGTAGAGGCGATGTTCCTCCACCAGCACCCGTGCCGCCAGACTGTCCGGCGTATCGTCGGGCAGGATCGGAACGCGCGCCTGGGCCAATACGCTCCCGGCATCCAACTCTTCGGTGACGACATGCACCGAACAGCCGGCTTCCCGGTCACCCGCCGCAATGGCGCGCGCATGGGTGTCGAGGCCCTTGTAGGCGGGCAGCAGCGAAGGGTGGATATTGACGATCCGGTCGCGCCACTTCGCCACGAAGTCACCCGACAACAGCCGCATATAGCCCGCCAGCGCGATCGTTTCGACGCCCGCCTCGCGCAGCGCGCCGTCGATCGCCGCCTCATACTCCGCCTTCGCCATGCCCTTGGGCGAAAGGGAAAAGGTCGCGATGCCCTGTTCGGCGGCATGGGTCAGGCCGGCGGCATCGGGCTTGTCCGACGCCACCAGCACGACCTCATAGGGACAGTCCGCCGCCTTCGCCGCCGCGACCAACGCCGCCATGTTCGACCCGCGCCCCGAAATCAGGACACCGACACGATGCCTAGCCAAGATGCGTCGCGCTCCAGTCCGCGCGCGCGCTCCACGTGCCCGCGCTGCCCTTCACGGTGCAGCCCTTGTCGCCCGCCTCGACCGTACCGATCCGCACGACCGTCTCGCCCGCTTGCGTCAGCGCTGCGGCGACCGCCTCGGCATCGTCGGCCGCGACCAGCACCGCCATGCCGATGCCGCAGTTGAAGGTCCGCGCCATCTCCTCCGGCTCGATATTGCCCTGCGCCTGCAGGAACGCCATCAACCGCGGCTGTTCCCACGCATCGGCATCGACCTGCGCATGGGCGCCCTCGGGCAGGACGCGCGGGATATTCTCCAGCAACCCGCCACCGGTAATATGGGCGAGGCCATGGATGCGCCCCTCGCGGAGCAGCGGCAGCAGCGACTTCACGTAGATCTTCGTCGGCGCCAACAGCGCGTCGATCAGCAACACGTCCTGATCGAACAGGGCAGGGCGGTCGAGCTTCCACGCCTTGTCCGCCGCCAGCCGCCGCACCAGCGAAAAGCCGTTCGAATGCACCCCCGACGAAGCGAGGCCCAGGATCACGTCGCCGACCGCCACCTTGTCGCCGGTCAGCAACTGCTCGCGCTCGACTGCCCCCACGCAGAAGCCGGCGAGGTCGTAATCCTCGCCCTCATACATGCCCGGCATTTCCGCCGTCTCGCCGCCGATCAGCGCGCAGCCCGCCTGGCGGCACCCTTCGGCGATCGATCCGACGACCCGCTCGGCGGTCTCGGCGACCAGCTTGCCGGTGGCATAATAGTCGAGGAAGAACAGCGGCTCGGCGCCCTGCACGATCAGGTCGTTGGCGCACATCGCGACCAGGTCGATGCCCACGCCGTCATGGGCGTTGTGCTCGATCGCGAGCTTCAACTTGGTGCCCACGCCGTCATTGGCGGCGACCAGCAACGGGTCCTTGAACCCCGCCGCCTTGGGATCGAACACCCCGCCGAACCCGCCCAGTTCGGCATCCGCCCCCGGGCGCCGCGTCGATTTCGCCAACGGCCCGATGGCACGGACCAGGGCATTGCCCGCCGCGATCGATACGCCTGCCTGTGCGTAGGTATAGCCGCCGCCGCGGTCCGCTTCGTTGCTCATGATTGCCGGTTAGCTACATCGCGCTTGGATTTCCACGCCTGCTTCGTCAAAAGGCGGCCATGACTTTGTATCAGCCCCGCCGCATCCTTGCCGCCGTCGCCTTGGGCGTCGTCGCCACGGGCGCGGTCGTGGCGCAACAAGGCGGCGTCGCCGCGATCGACAGCTCGGGCAGTTTCGAGGTGAACGGCGTGCGCGTCGATGTCGCCGGCCCCTCTGCTGATGCCGCCCGTACCGCCGGCTGGCGCATCGCCCAGCGCAAGGGGTGGCAAATGCTGTCGCAGCGCCTGACCGGGCAAGCCCGCTCGCTGCCCGACGGCACGCTCGATTCGCTGGTCAGCGGCATCGTCGTCGAAAGCGAACAGATCGGGCCGAAGCGCTACATCGCGCGGTTGGGCGTGCTGTTCAATCGCGGCCGTGCCGCGTCGATCCTAGGGATAGCCGGGGTTTCCGAACGCAGTCCCGCCATGCTCGTCCTGCCGCTCATCTGGGACGGTGGGACGGGCACGGTGTTCGAACGCGCAACCCCGTGGCAGGCGGCATGGGCGCGCTTCCGCACCGGCGGCAGCGTCATGGACTATGTCCGCCCCAGCGGCACCGGCGCCGACGGCCTGTTGCTGAACGCCGGACAGGTGACCCGGCGCGGGCGCGGCTGGTGGCGCACCGTCCTCAACCAATATGGCGCGTCCGACGTGCTGATCCCGCAGGTCCACCTGTACCGCCAATGGCCCGGCGGCCCGGTGATCGGCACCTTCACCGCCGGCTACGGCCCCGACAACCGCCTGCTCGGCAGCTTCTCGTTGCGGGTGGAGCAGGGCGACGCCGTCCCCGCGCTTCTCGACGAAGGCGTCCGCCGGATCGACGCAATGTATCAACAGGCGTTGCAGTCCGGCACGCTGCGCCCCGACGTCGTCCTCGCCGCGCCGCCGCCCGGCACGCCGGTCGCCCCGGTCGAGGAGGAAATCACCGACCTGACCCTGACCGATCCCACCGCCACGCCGACGCCCGCGCCTGCCGCCGAGGCGGTCACGCTGTCGATCCAGGCCGACACCCCCAATGTCGCTGCCGTCGAATCGACCGAAGCGGCGCTGCGTGCCGTTCCCGGCGTCCGTTCGGCCGCGACCTCCAGCCTTGCGCTGGGCGGCGTATCGGTGCTGCGCGTCACCTTCGACGGCGATGCCGCGATCCTTGCCGCCGCGCTGGAGGCCCGCGGCTGGCAAGTCCAGCAGGGTGAGGGCGCGCTTCGCATCCGCCGCCGTGCCGCCGCCGCCACGCCCCCGCCGCCCGCGAGTACGCCGCAGGGATGACCCAGTCGCGTACCGGATCGGCCCAGCTTTCCTTCTCGCTCGAACTGCCCGCCGGCGCCCGGCAGGACCTGTTCCTCGTCGGGCCGTCGAACGAAGCCGCCGTCCATCATCTCGACCATTGGGAGACGTGGCCAGTCAAGGCCGCGCTGCTGGTCGGCCCGCGCAAATCGGGCCGGACGCTGCTCGCCCGCTCGTTCGTCGCGCGCAGCGGCGGCACGATCGCCGACGATGCGGAGCGGTGGAACGAGACCGAACTGTTCCACGCCTGGAACCGCGCGCAGAGCGAAGGTCAGCCGCTGCTGATCGTCGCCGATGCCCCGCCGCCCATTTGGCGGATCGGCCTGCCCGACCTGCGTTCGCGCATGGGGGCGACGCCGGTGCTGCGGCTGGAAGCGCCCGACGAACTGCTGATCGAAACACTGCTGCAATATCTGTTCGACAGGAAGGAGCTCGTCGCCGCGCCGGATGTCGTGCGCTGGCTTGCCCGCCGGGTCGAACGGAGCCACCTTGCGGTGCTTCGGATCGTCGAGGCTTTGGAGGAAGATGCGATGTTGCGCTCGACGCGCCGTTTGACGATCCCGACCGCGCGCGCCGCGCTGTCCGACAGCCCGCTGCTCTTGGACCGCCTGCTGTGAACGATCCGGTCCCCTCCGCCCGCACCACGGTCGCCGCCGCGCCGGAAGCGCGCTACTTCAACCGCGAACTGTCGTGGCTGGCGTTCAACCGCCGCGTGCTGGACGAAGCGTGCAACCCCGACCATCCGCTGCTCGAAAGGCTCCGCTTCCTGTCGATTTCGGCCACCAACATCGACGAATTCTTCATGGTCCGCGTGGCCGGCCTGAAGGGGCAGCAGAACCAGGGCGTCGGCCATGAATCGGTCGATGGCCTCACCCCTTCGCAACAGCTGGCCGCGATCACCGTCGACGCCGCCGGGCTGGTCGACAGCCAGCAGCGCATCTGGCGCGACATCGCCGCCGCGCTGGCCGAAGCCAACATCTTCGTGCTCGGCGCCGACGAGATCCGCGGCGATACCGAAGTCTGGCTGGAACGCCATTTCCGCGACCAGATCTTTCCGGTCCTGACCCCGCAGGCGCTGGATCCGGCGCATCCGTTCCCCTTCATCCCGAACCTCGGCTCGGCGATGCTGTTCGACCTCATCCGCCGCTCGGACGATGTCGAGGTGCGCGAAGTCGTCCTGCTCCCGCCCGCCATGCCGCGCTTCGTCCGCCTGCCGGGCAAGGCCGCGCGCTATGTCGCGATCGAAACGATCCTGCGCCATTTCTCCGACCTGTTCTTTCCGGGCTACACCGTGCGCGCGTCGGCCGCCTTCCGCGTGATCCGCGACAGCGATATCGAGCTGGAGGAAGAGGCCGAAGACCTCGTCCTCTATTTCCGCACCGCCATCAAACGCCGCCGTCGCGGACGGATCATCCGCCTTGAAATCGAATCGGGCATCTCCGACGAACTGGTCCAGCTGCTGCGCGACGAAATGGGCGGCAGCGATGCGCTGATCACCGAAACCGGCGGGTTTCTCGGCATCGGCGACCTGTCGATGCTGGTCGCGGAGGATCGCCCCGACCTGAAATTCCCGCCCTTCTCCCCGCGCTTCCCCGAACGCATCCGCGAATATGGCGGCGACTGTTTCGCGGCGATCCGGGCGAAGGACATCGTCGTCCACCACCCGTACGAAACCTTCGACGTGGTGCTGGCCTTCCTCAAACAGGCCGCCGCCGACCCCGATGTCGTGGCGATCAAGCAGACGCTCTACCGCGCCGGCAAGCAGTCCGCCGTCGTCGCCGCGCTGGTCGCCGCTGCCGAAGCGGGCAAGTCGGTCACCGCCGTCGTCGAATTGAAGGCCCGCTTCGACGAGGAGCAGAATCTCAACCTCGCCTCGGTCCTCGAACGCGCCGGGGTGCAGGTCGTCTACGGCTTTATCGAGTGGAAGACCCATGCGAAGATCTCGATGGTCGTCCGCCGCGAGGAGCAGGGCTATCGCACCTATTGCCACTTCGGCACCGGCAATTATCATCCCGTAACCGCGCGTATCTATACCGACCTCAGCTTCTTCACCGCCGATCCGGTGATCGGACGCGACGCCGCGCAGGTGTTCAACTACATCACCGGCTATGTCGAACCGCAGGCGTTGCAACAGCTCGCCATTTCGCCGCGCGATCTGCGCAACCGGCTGGAGGCGTTGATCGAGGGCGAGATCCAGACCGCGCGGTCGGGCGGCGAAGGATCGATCTGGTTGAAGATGAACTCGCTGGTCGACCCGGCGCTGATCGACAAGCTGTATGAGGCGTCGGCGGCGGGCGTCCAGATCGACCTGATCGTGCGCGGCATCTGCTGCCTGCGGCCGGGCGTGCCGGGCATGTCCGACAACATTCGCGTCAAATCGGTCGTCGGCCGCTTCCTCGAACACAGCCGCATCTATTGCTTCGGCAACGGACAGGCGCTGCCCAATGACGATGCTTTGGTCTATGTGTCCTCGGCCGACTGGATGCCGCGCAATTTCGACCGCCGCGTCGAATATCTGCTGCCGATCAACAACCCGACCGTCCACGACCAGGTGCTCGATCAGGTGATGGTCGCCAACCTGCTCGACACCGAACAGACATGGGAACTCGGACCGGACGGCAGCTATCGCCGCGTCGCCAAGGGTGAGCGTCCGTTCAACCTCCACCGCTATTTCATGACCAACCCGTCGCTATCGGGACGCGGTGCCGCGATCGAAAGCGGGTCGGCGACGGTGCCGCAGAAATTGTCGCTCCGCGCGTGGCGGGCCGCACGGGACGGCGCGGTTTGATCCGCCTGCCCTGGGCCAGCCGCCCGGTCAGCGCGGCGCATAGTGCGATCATCGACATCGGGTCGAACTCGATCCGGCTCGTCGTCTATGGCGGGCCGGAGCGCATTCCGGCCACGCTGTTCAACGAAAAGGTGCTGGCGGGCCTCGGGCGTTCGCTGGCGGAAACCGGGCGGATCGATCCGGAGGCGATGGCGCTCGCCGCCACCGCGCTGCGCCGCTTTGCATGGCTGACCCGCGAAATGGAGGCGGAGGTGGTACGCACCGTCGCGACCGCCGCCGTCCGCGATGCCGCCAACGGACACGAACTGGTGGCGCTCGCCGAATCGCTCGGCCTGACGGTGGAAACGCTGTCGGGCGAGGAGGAGGCACAGGCTGCCGGCAACGGCGTGCTATCCGCCATTCCCGACGCCGACGGGATCGTCGGCGATCTGGGCGGGGGCAGCCTCGAACTGGTGCGGGTGAAAAACGGCAAGATCGGCGACCGCGTGTCGTTTCCGCTGGGCGTGCTGCGCATCGGCGCGATCCGCGACCGCCGCGCGGGCGAACTCGACCGCGTGGTGCAGCGGCTGGTGACCGAAGCCGGCTGGGCCGGGCGGGGGAAGGGGCTGCCCTTCTATCTCGTCGGCGGGTCGTGGCGGGCGCTCGCCCGGTTCGACATGCACCTGACCCACTATCCGCTGCCGATCGCGCACGGCTACACCATGTCGCTCGCCCGCATCGCCGAACTCGAACGGATCATCGCGCAGACGCCCCGCGCCGAGCTGAAGGCGGTGCCGAACCTGTCGGGCGGACGCCTGCCGACGCTCGACAATGCGACCGCCGTGTTGGCTGCGATGGCCCGGCATCTCGGTAGCGCGACGACGATGATTTCCGCCTATGGCCTGCGCGAAGGGCTGCTCTATGCCGCGCTCCCGTCGTCGGTCCGCAAGCAGGACCCGCTGATCGTCGCCGCGCATGACGAAGGCGCGCGACAGGGCCGCTTCGTCGAACATGGCGACCTACTCCACAAATGGATCGCGCCACTCTTTCCCGACGACGCCCCCGCCGCGGTGCGCCTGCGCCACGCCGCCTGTCTGCTGGCCGATGTGGGCTGGCACGCGAACCCCGAATTCCGCGCCGAACGCGGCATGGAGATTGCGCTGCACGGCAACTGGGTCGCGATCGACGCCGCCGGTCGTGCGATCGTCGCGCAGGCGCTGCACAGCTGTCTGGGCGGCGGCAGCACCGACGGCCCGCCCGAACCGCTCGGTCGCCTGGCGCCGATCGCCGCGCTGGAGGCGGCGCACCGCTGGGGCCTTGCCATGCGTCTGGGCCAGCGTCTCAGCGGCGGTGTCGCCACCCCGCTCCAGCGCACCGACGTCCGCCGCAAGCGCGGGCAGCTGGAACTGATCGTCCCCACCGCCGACACCGCGCTCTACGGCGAAGCGGTGCAGAAGCGCCACCGCGCGCTGGCGAGCGCCATGGGCATGGACGCGGCGCTGGTCACCCGCTGAGGCGTCGCTTTCCTACAGCGCATTGTTCTGCGAGGCTGGCGACGCTCTTTCACATCGTCGCAGCCCTACCGAGCATCGCGGACGCTCGCCCCGTCGCAAACCGTCAACTTCGGCGCAAAAGGTTACGCTTAAGTTGCTAGAATAACATGATAATCCTGTCGCGAAAGTTTCGACGTCCTGTCAACTTCGCAAACTTCCACGCCTCAGCCGCAGCGGAATCCAGCCACCATATTCTTCTCATCGATGGCGATGTTCAGCCGATCGGGCCGGAAATCCATCGTCACCGCCATCCCCGGCCGGATCGCCCGCACGGTCCTCGCCTTCGCCCGCGCCCTGGCATCCGCTTCCAGTGCCGGGGTGAAGGACTTGCTGACCAACGCGGCAAGCGCCGTAGTCTCGCATGCCCCGCCGGGAAGCTCCGGCGCGGCCGGCGCGGGATCGCCCGCCGTCTGCTGCGTCGTCGTACAGGCGCCCAGCGCCATGGCTACGATCAGGATGGTCGGCTTCATTCCACTACCTCCGCTCGGGTCATCTTCAGCTTTCCACCCAGCACGGTGAACCCAAGCTGACCCTCGACCAGCGCCAGCGCGTCGCGGCCGAACTGTTCGAACCGCCAGCCATTCAGGATCGAGAGCCCGTCGCGCTGCCCGGCGGCGAGCGCTTCCAGATCGTCCGACCGCGCCAGCAGCCGCGATGCGACCTTGATCTCGTTCGCCCGGATCTTCAGCAGCAGTTTCAGCAGGTCGGCGACCAGCGCGCCTTCCTTGCCCAGCGCGGGTTTGCGCTCGTCGCGGCCCGGCATTTCCCTCGCCGGCAACGGTTCGGCATCGGCCAGCGCCGCCATCATCCGTCCGCCGATATCGTTGTGCGCCCATGCCGCCGACAGCCCGCGCACCTTCGCCAGATCGCCCTGCCTGCGCGGCGGATTGCCGGCCAGATCGGCGATCGTCTCGTCCTTGACGATCCGTCCGCGCGGGAGATTCTTCCCCTGCGCCTCCAGCTCGCGCCACTTGCCCAGTGCCTTCAACCGCCCCAGCACTTCGGGCTTGCGGCTGTTGACCCGGATGCGCTGCCACACCTGTTCGGGATCGTTGAAGTAATTGGCCGGATCGGCGATCCGCTCCATCTCCTCGTCCAGCCACAGCCCGCGCCCGGTCTTGCGCAGCTTGGCCAGCATCTTGGGAAAGATCACCGACAAATGGGTCACGTCGGCGATCGCATAGTCGATCTGCCGGTCGTCCAGCGGCCGCCGCGACCAGTCGGTGAACCGCGCCCCCTTGTCGACCGTAATCCCCAGATAGGCGTCGACCAGGTTCGAATAGCCGACCTGCTCCCCCTGACCCAGCGCCATCGCCGCCACCTGCGTATCGAACAGGGGGAAGGGGGTCTTGCCGGTCAGGTTATAGACGATCTCGATATCCTGCCCGCCGGCGTGGAAGACCTTCAGCACGTCCTCGTTATCGGTCAGCAGGTGGAGCAGCGGCGTCAGGTCGATCCCCGGCGCCATCGGATCTATCGCGGCGGCTTCCTCGGTATTGGCGATCTGGATCAGGCAGAGTTCCGGCCAATAGCTGTTCTCGCGCATGAACTCGGTGTCGACGGCTACGAAGTCGGACTGGGCGAGGCGGGTGCAGAGGGCAGCGAGGGTCTGGCTGTCTTCGATCAACGGATGGATATGCATCACGCCCGCATAGCAAGGTTCCCCGCCTTGACAAAAGGGGGTGGGGGAGGGAAGCGGCCAATCAACAATTCAACCGTCATCCCCGCGCAGGCGGGGATCCATACACGCGAACGTTCGCGTGAGAGCCGCACCGTCAGCGGCTATGGATTCCCGCCTGCGCGGGAATGACGACCAAGCAAGGTTACGTTTGATGCACGCCTATCGCACCCATAACTGCGGCCAGCTCACGGACGCGAACGACGGCGATACCGTCCGCCTGTCGGGCTGGGTGCATCGCAAGCGCGACCATGGCGGCGTGCTCTTCATCGACCTGCGCGATCATTACGGCATTACCCAGATCGTCGCCGACAGCGATTCGCCCGCGCTCGCTTTGCTCGAATCGGCGCGCACCGAATCGGTGCTGACGATCGACGGCAATGTGAAGCTGCGCAGCGAGGCGACCCGGAATCCGAACCTCGCCACCGGCGCGATCGAAATCTACGCCCGCGCCGCGACGCTCCAGTCGGCGGCGCAGGAACTGCCGATGCCGGTCGCGGGCGAGGCGGAGTATCCGGAAGACATCCGCCTGCGCTACCGCTTCCTCGACCTGCGTCGCGAGCGGCTGCACGCGAACATCCTGCTGCGCTCGAACGTCATCGCGTCGCTGCGTCGCCGGATGATCGATCAGGGCTTCACCGAATTCCAGACGCCCATCCTGACCGCCTCGTCGCCCGAAGGCGCTCGCGACTATCTGGTGCCCAGCCGCGTCCATCCGGGCAAGTTCTATGCGCTGCCGCAGGCGCCGCAGATGTTCAAGCAGCTGCTGATGGTCGCCGGCTTCGACCGCTATTTCCAGATCGCACCCTGCTTCCGCGACGAAGACGCCCGCGCCGACCGCAGCCCCGGGGAATTCTACCAGCTCGATTTCGAAATGAGCTTCGTGACGCAGGAGGACGTGTTCGCCGCGATCGAACCCGTCCTGCACGGCGTGTTCGAGGAATATGCCAACTGGCAGGGCAAGGGCCGCACCGTCAGCCCGCTGCCGTTCAAGCGCATCCCCTACCGCGATTCGATGCTGAAATACGGCAACGACAAGCCCGACCTGCGCAACCCGCTGGTCATCACCGACGTGTCGGACCTGTTCGTCGGATCGGGCTTCGGCCGTTTCGCCTCGATCGTCGAGGCGGGCGACGTCGTTCGCGCGGTGCCGGCGCCGAACACCGCTGACAAGAGCCGCAAGTTCTTTGACGACATGAACGCCTGGGCGCAGTCCGAAGGGTTCGCCGGCCTCGGCTACGCCACGCGCAAGGGCGGCGAATGGGGCGGCCCGATCGCCAAGAACCATGGCGAGGAAGGCATGGCCAGGATCGCCGAGGCGCTCGGCCTCGGCCCCGATGACGGCGTGTTCTTCGCCGCCGGCAAGGAAGCGCAGGCGGCCAAGCTCGCCGGCCTTGCCCGCACCCGCGTTGCCGAGACGCTGGGGCTGATCGACGACAAGCGGTTCGAATTCTGCTGGATCGTCGACTTCCCGATGTTCGAATATGACGAGGACGCGAAGAAGGTCGATTTCAGCCACAACCCCTTCTCGATGCCGCAGGGCGAGATGGAAGCGCTGGAGACGATGAACCCGCTCGATATCCTGGCCTACCAATACGACATCGTCTGCAACGGCGTGGAGCTGTCGTCGGGCGCGATCCGGAACCATCGTCCGGAAATCATGTACAAGGCGTTCGAGATCGCCGGCTACTCGCAGGCCGACGTCGACACGAACTTCGCGGGCATGATCAACGCCTTCAAGTTCGGCGCCCCGCCGCACGGCGGCTCTGCGCCGGGCGTCGACCGTATCGTCATGCTGCTGGCCGACGAGCCGAACATCCGCGAGGTCATCACCTTCCCGATGACGCAGAAGGCGGAAGATTTGATGATGGGCGCGCCCAATTATGCGACGCCCAAGCAGTTGCGCGAACTGAACATCCGCGTGACTGTCGACGGTCCGAAGGAGTAAATCCTCCCCGGGACGGGGAGGGGGACCGGCCGCAGGCTGGTGCAGGGGGCTACCCTGTTCCACCACCGTCGCGGTTGCGGCGATCCCCCTCCACGATGCGGTGCATGGTCCCCCTCCCCGCGAAGCGGGGAGGATTTGAAGGGCTCAAGCGTTCTCGAACGTATCGCCTTCAAGGACGCGCAGCCGCCCGTCCTCGATCGCGAAGACCGCGCCGTGGAGCTTGAGCTTGCCGGCCTCGACCCGTTCCTTGACGAACGGGAAGGTCATCAGGTTCTGAAGCGAGACCTTCACGCCCTCCTGCTCCAGAGCCTTCTGCCCTTCCGGCCCGGTGCCATGTTCCGCGACGACCTTCTCGCGCGCATCGTCGAGCAGGTCGATCCAGTGCGCAACGAAGCCGCCTTCACCCGGTTTGGTATTGGCCAGCGACTGGGTGAGGCAAGCGTTGACGCCACCGCACGCGCCATGGCCGAGGACGAGAACTTCTTCGACCTCCAGCTTCGTCACCGCAAATTCCAGCGCCGCCGAGACGCCATGCCGACCGCCATCGTCCTCGAACGGTGGCACGAGGTTGGCGACGTTACGCACCACGAAAATCTCGCCCGGCCGTGCGCCGAAGATCGTTGCCGGATCGACGCGGCTGTCCGAACAGGCGATCACCATCACCTTCGGGCTCTGCCCGGTGGCCAGTTCGCTCCAGCGCTCGCGCTCCTGCTGCCATTCGGTGCCGCGGAAGCGATAATAGCCCTCTTTGAGGTCGCTGAAGTGCATCAGTGGGTCTCCATGTTTGGTATAAATCTTCCCTCGGTCGCTAGACGCACAGGCGACGCGATCGTTGCAGGCGGTTGTTCGTTTGCCCGTCCGTCGCTATCTGGCAGCCATGAACGAGATGACGCCGCTGCCCCGCCCCGAGCGGACCCGCAAGCCCGACTGGATTCGCGTAAAGGCTCCGACCGGGAAGGTCGTGCAGGAAACCCGTGCGCTGATGCGGTCGAAGAGCCTGACGACGGTGTGCGAGGAAGCGGCCTGTCCGAATATCGGCGAATGCTGGTCGAAAAAGCACGCGACCGTCATGATCCTCGGCGACACCTGCACGCGGGCCTGCGCCTTCTGCAACGTGAAGACCGGCATGCCGCGCGCGGTCGACCCGATGGAGCCACAGCATGTTGCCGAAGCGGCGGCGGCGATGGGCCTCAATCACATCGTCATCACGTCGGTCGATCGCGACGACCTGCCCGATGGCGGCGCCAGGCAGTTCGTGAAGGTGATCGAGGCGATCCGCGCCGCGAACCCGACAACGACGATCGAGATCCTGACCCCCGATTTCCGTAACAAGCACGAAGCGGCAGTCGAGATGATCGTCGCGGCGCGCCCGGACGTCTACAACCACAATCTCGAAACCGTGCCGCGCCTCTACCCGACGATCCGGCCGGGCGCCCGCTATTACGCGTCGCTGCGCCTGCTGGAGAGCGTCAAGAAGCTCGACCCGTCGATCTTCACCAAGTCGGGCATCATGCTCGGCCTCGGCGAAGAGCGGCTTGAGGTGCATCAGGTGATGGACGACATGCGATCGGCCGATATCGATTTCCTGACCATGGGCCAGTATCTGCAACCGACGCCCAAGCACGCCAAGGTCATCGACTTCGTCACGCCCAAGGCGTTCGACGGCTTCGCCGCCATCGCCCGTGCCAAGGGCTTTCTGCTGGTCGCATCCTCGCCGCTCACCCGGTCGAGCTATCACGCCGGCGACGATTTCGAACGGATGCGGGCGAACCGTGACGCCAAGCTGGGCGTTGTTCGCGCCTGATGCCCAAGCATAGCGAAACCCGCCACCTGCCCTACACGCCGGAGCAGATGTTCGACCTGGTCGCCGATGTGGCGCGCTATGGCGAGTTCCTGCCCTGGGTCAGCGCGATCCGGGTGCGGTCGGATAGCGAAACCGAAATGGTCGCCGACATGATCGTCGGGTTCAAGGGCCTGCGGGAGAGCTTCACGTCGAAGGTGCAGAAGGAGCGCCCCAACCATATCCGCGTCGACTATCTCGACGGGCCGCTCAAATATCTCAACAACGACTGGCGGTTCAAGCCGGATGGGCAGGGTGGCACGCTCGTCGACTTCTGCGTCGATTTTCAGTTCAAGAACCGCGTGTTCGAAATGCTGGCGGGACAGGTGTTCGACCGCGCGCTGCGCAAGATGATCGGCGCGTTCGAGGATCGCGCCGCCGCGCTTTACGGCGATTCCGGCACGGGTTCCTCGGGCGCCACTTCCGGCGGCAGCAGCAGCTCGAGCGCGCACAACGCCGCCTGAAGGCGGATTTTCCCACGCCCCAGGTCGCCGAACTGGCGCAGGTCGGCAACGACCTTCGCCGGATCGCCGCCCTTTTCCGCGCGCGCGAACACGACGGTACCGACCGGCTTCTTCTCGCTGCCGCCACCGGGACCCGCGACGCCGGTGATCGCGACCGCGACGTCAGCCTGCGTCACCTCCAGCGCCCCCTGCGCCATGCTCCATGCCGTCGCGATGGATACGGCACCGAAGGTCTCGATCACGTCGGAGCTGACCTTGACCAGCTCGATCTTCGCCTCGTTCGAATAGGTCACGAACCCGGCTTCGAACACGTCGGAGCAGCCGGGGATCTCGGTGATCGCCGCCGCGACTAGTCCGCCGGTGCAGCTCTCGGCCAGTGCGACGCGGCGGCCGGCGTTGCGGTTCTCGTCGACCACGCGACGCGCGGCTTCGATCAGTTCGGGGGGTAGAATGCTGTCCATGCTATCAATTCCGCGCGGCCTGCCGGCACAAGGGCAGCCGCATCTGGGGGTTGGCGCGGTCGGCATCGACCTGCGCGAAGAGAACGATCAGCCCGGCGACGTTGCGCGGGGGCAAGGCCTGTACCAGGTTCGCCGCCCGTTCGATCCGGGGGCAATCGGCCGCATCGATATTGCCGACGACCATCGGCGCGATCAGCGAGGCGACGATCGGCGCGGCGAACGCCGAATCGAGCAGCTGGATCGCCTGCGGCGCGGTCAGCCGGGACAATGCCGCCTTGGCCTGTGGCCATGCCGCATCGGTTTCCGCTTCATAGCGTGAGAGGAATGGCCCGCCGGTGCGCCGCAGCAGCGCGGTCGGCGGCAAGGCACTGGCGCAGCGCGTGCCGGCCTGCCGGATCAGTTCAGGGGCAACGAACAGGACCAGCGCCTCGGCCTCGGCCGGCGTGACGCAGCTTTGCGCAGTCTGCGCCGGAGCGTTGGCGCAGGCGGTCAGCGCCAGCAGGGCGGCGAGCCGCTTCATGCCGGCACCCGGATGGTCGCGATCGCCTGTGCGGCGATCCCTTCCTGCCGGCCGGTAAAGCCCAACCGCTCGCTGGTCGTCGCCTTGATGCTCACCTGACGTTCGGGAATATCCAGCAACGCCGCGATCCGTTCGCGCATCGCGCCACGGTGCGGGCCGATCTTCGGCGCCTCGCAGATCAGCGTCAGGTCGACGAAATCGATGACCCCGCCCTCTACCCGCACCAGCGATGCGGCGTGTTGCAGGAACTGACCCGATTCCGCGCCGCGCCATTGCGGGTCGCTCGGCGGGAAGTGCGTGCCGATATCGCCCGCGCCGATCGTGCCGAGCAGCGCATCGGTGATCGCATGCAGCACGACATCGGCATCGCTATGCCCCGATAGCCCGCGATCGTGCGGGATGAGCACGCCGCCCAGCCACAATTCCTCGCCCGCCTCCAGCCGGTGGACGTCATAACCGGTCGCGCTGCGCGACACGAGCGCGGGCAGCGCACGGGCTTCGGCGGCGGCGAAGTCGGCCGGATAGGTGATCTTTTCGAGCATGATGTCCCCTTCGACCATCGCCACGTCCAGCCCGATCGCGCGCAGCATCTGCGCGTCATCGGTCGCCTCGGCGGTAACGTCCCACGCCGCATGGGCGTTGCGGATGGCGGACACCGCAAAGGCTTGTGGTGTCTGCACCCGAACCAACCGGTCGCGGGGCACCACGTCGCCCAGCGCCTCACCAGCCAGCGCCAGCGTATCGGCCACCGGCAGCACCGGCACCGCGCCGGGTGTATGGTCCAATGCTGCCAGCAACCGGTTGATGACGATGGCGGGCACGAACGGCCGTGCCGCGTCGTGGATCAGCACGCGCGCGGCATCCCCGATCGCGGCCAACCCGGCGGCGACGCTCTCACGCCGCGTGGCACCGCCGGTCACGAACGCGACCTCGCCGATTGCGGCGCGGAGCAAGGCCTCCTGTCCCTCGCCGATCACGACCAGCACGTGGTCGATGCCGGGATGGCCGTCCAGCGCCGCATGGGCGTGCGCGATCATCGCCCGCCCGGCGATCGGGGCATATTGCTTGGGCAGGCTGCTGCCCGACCGGATGCCGGTTCCGGCGGCAACGATCAGGGCGACTGTGGGTCCGGTCTGCATGGCGCCCGCCTAGCGCAAGCGGTGGCGGCCCGCCAGCCTTGCCCTTGGCGGGCGGATACGGTAAGGGCTGCCCAATTTTCAGGCACAATCCATGACCCTAGCTCCCATCCGTATCGGCGACGTCGTCATCGACACGCCGGTGATCCTCGCGCCGATGACCGGTGTCACCGACTTGCCGTTCCGCAAGATGGTGCGGCGGCACGGGTCGGGGCTGAATGTCACGGAGATGATCGCCAGCCAGGCGGCGATCCGCGAAACGCGCCAGTCGATTCAGAAGGCGATGTGGGACCCGGCCGAGGAACCGGTGTCGATGCAGCTGGTCGGTTGCACCCCGGTCGAGATGGGCGAGGCCGCCAAGCTCGCCGAGGACAAGGGTGCGGCGATCATCGACATCAACATGGGCTGCCCGGTCCGCAAGGTGACGAACGGCGATGCCGGTTCGGCGCTGATGCGCGACCTGCCGCTCGCCGCCGACCTGATCGCGGCGGTGGTAAAGGCGGTGAAGGTGCCGGTCACCGTCAAGATGCGGATGGGCTGGGATCATTCGAGCCTCAACGCCCCCGAACTGGCGCATATCGCCGAGGATCTGGGCGCGCAGATGGTCACCGTGCACGGCCGCACCCGCAATCAGATGTATCGCGACCATGCCGACTGGGCGTTCGTCCGCCGGGTGAAGGATGCGGTAAAGGTGCCGGTGATCGTCAATGGCGATATCTGCTCGGTCGACGACGCGCGCACCGCGCTCGACCAGTCGGGTGCCGATGGCGTGATGATCGGCCGCGGCGCCTATGGTCGTCCCTGGCTGCTGGCGCAGGTGATGGCGGCGCTGTTGGGCGGCCATGGCCCGGCCGATCCCTCGGTCGAGGAACAATATCGCCTGATCGTCGAACATTATCACATGATGCTGGACCATTATGGCGAGGAAACCGGCGTCAACATGATGCGCAAGCATATCGGTTGGTACACCAAGGGGCTGCACGGCTCGGCCGAGTTCCGCAACAAGGTGAACCAGCAGCCCGATTCGCGCACCGTGCTCGGCATGCTCGCCGATTTCTACGCGCCGTGGTGCACGCGCGCGGCGGCGTGATCGCAACCGGCGCCATGCCGTCCTTTACGGAGCTGTTTGCCGGACTTCCGGTGGCGGCGCTGGTGCTGGACGAGGCGGGGTGTATCGCCCATGCCAATGGCGCGGCGGAGCTGTTACTCAACCAGTCCGACCGGGCGATGCGTGGCCTGTCGCTCGAACAGATATTGTCGCTGCCGCCAGGCTATGCCGAACAGCGCGACGGGCGCGCCTTTGCCAGCTACGACTGCGAATTGCAGCTGCGGCGCGGGGGACGGCTTCGCGTCGATTTTCACGATACGCCCGCCGCGCACGGATCGGCATGGCGGGTCATCATGCTGTACGGCGTGCGCGACGGGCATAGCGGTTCGCAGGCTGCCGGCGCCCGCGCCGCGATCGGCGCCGCCGCGATGCTAGGCCATGAGATCAAGAACCCGCTGTCGGGCATTCGCGGCGCGGCGCAGCTGCTGTCGGGCGAGGTCGACGATCGCAGTGTCCTGACCGACCTCATCATCGCGGAGGTCGACCGCATCGCCGCGCTGATCGACCGGATGCAGGACTTTACCGACGATCGCCCGCGCGCGTTGCAGGCGCAGAACATCTACCCGGTCCTCGCCCATGCGGTACAGCTGGCCTCGGCCGGTTTTGCGCGCGGGATCGTGATCGAGGAACGCTTCGACCCCTCGCTTCCCCCGGTGCGGATCGACCGCGATGCGTTCGTGCAGGTTCTCGTCAATCTGCTCAAGAATGCGGCTGAGGCGCTGGACGAGATCGAACGCCCCCGGATCATTCTCGGCACCGCCTATCGCCACGGCATGTCGCACAGCATTGGCGGGGGACAGCGTCGAGCGGTGCCTATCGAGCTGACCATTACCGACAACGGTCCCGGCGCGCCCGCCGATATCGCCGGCCACCTCTTCGAACCCTTCGTTTCGGGGAAGCGCGAGGGGAGGGGCTTCGGCCTGCCGATGGTTGAAAAGCTGGTCGGGGAGATGAATGGCTTCGTCCGCTATGCCCGTGAAGGATATCCGCCGATGACCGTGTTCCGCATCCACCTGCCGCGCGCATGACCGACACGTCGCGCATCCTGCTGGTCGATGACGACGCGGCGATCCGGACCGTTGTCGCGCAGGCGCTTCGGCGGGAGGGGCATGCGGTGCAGACCGTGGGTACGCTGGGACAGCTCCGTGCGGAGCTGCGCGCCGGGTTGCCCGACGTGCTCGTCACCGATGTGGTCCTGCCCGATGGCGACGGGCTGGAAATGGCGGCAAAGCTGAATGCCGAATTTCCCGACCTGCCGATCATCGTCCTGTCGGCCCGCAACACGCTGACCACCGCCGTCCGAGCGACGGAGGCGGGGGCGTTCGACTATCTGCCCAAGCCGTTCGATCTCGACACGCTGGCGCTGGCGGTGCGCGGTGCGCTCGCCCGGCGATCGCGCGGCGCAGAGGAACAGCCGGTCGACGCGATCGATTCATCCTTGCCGCTGATCGGGCGCTCCCCGGCGATGCAGGACGTGTACCGCGTGATCGCGCGCGTCGTCGCGACGGACCTGACCGTGCTGGTCACCGGCGAATCGGGCACGGGCAAGGAACTGGTCGCGCGGGCGATCCACGACCTCGGCCGCCGCCGCCGCGCGCCGTTCATCGCGCTCAACATGGCGGCGATCCCGCGCGAATTGATCGAGGCCGAGCTGTTCGGCCATGAACGCGGTGCCTTTACCGGCGCGGCGCAACGCTCGGCGGGCAAGTTCGAACAGGCGGCGGGTGGGACGCTGTTCCTCGACGAGATCGGCGACATGCCGATGGAGGCGCAGACCCGGCTGCTGCGCGTCCTGCAATCGGGGGAGTTCACCAGCGTCGGCGGCGCGCGGGTCATCCGCGCCGATGTCCGCATCGTCGCGGCGACCAATAAAACGCTAGCGGCGCAGGTCCAGTCGGGTCAGTTTCGCGAAGATCTGTTCTACCGACTGAACGTCGTGCCGATCGCGCTTCCGCCGTTGCGCGAACGGCGGCAGGACGTGGCGTTGCTGGCGCGGCATTTCCTCGACCAGGCGGCACGCGATGGATTGCCGCGCAAGACGCTGACACCCGATGCGCAGGAATTGCTGGAGGCGCATGACTGGCCGGGCAATGTCCGCGAGCTCGAAAACCTGATGCGCCGCGTCGCGGTGCTGGGCCGTGATGCGGCGATCGAGGCAGGCGATTTGCGCGGCGCGCTGGGCGATACCGCCGGACGAACGACGGCGCAGCCCGATGCCGATCTGGGTGACGCCGTCCGCGCTTGGCTGCGCCGCGTCGCCCGCGAGGAGCCGGTGGCGATGGAGGATGGCACGCTCTACGACCGTCTGATCTCCGATGTCGAACGCCCGTTGATCGAAGCGATGCTCGATCGCCACGGTAACAACCAGTTGCGTGCCGCAAAGGCGATGGGTCTCAATCGCAACACGCTGCGCAAGCGGCTCGACGAGTTGGGGATCGACCCGGCGGTCCGCGCCTATCATGCGGAGAAGGAACGCTAATCGCTTTGCGATACGGCCGAGGTGCGATTTGACGTGCTTTGAGCCGGGAATGTTGTAAAACGGCAACTATGGTTGCAGCGTTAACGGAACCGAAGCGCGCCACATCGATCCCGGCGCAGTGGTTCCCGGCGATCGAGGTCGCCGTATTGGGGGCGGTGATCGCCGTCGGTGTCGGCAGCTATCTGCTGTTCGACGGATCGCAGAGCACGCGGGGCCAGTTGCCGACGCCGTCGCTGATGGCGCTGGTGCTGATCGCGAACCTGATCCCCGCCATGGCGCTGCTGGTGCTGGTCGGCCGGCGGATCGCGATGCGCCGCGCCGCCCGGTCGCAGATTGGCGGTACGGGGACGCTTCACGTCCGGCTTGTCGCGCTGTTCTCGATCCTCGCCAGCGTACCGATGCTGCTGGTCACCATCGTCGCGTCGTTCCTGTTCCAATATGGCGTCGAATTCTGGTCCTCGCCACGTGCGCGCGGCATTTTCGAGAATGCCCAGGTACTGGCGCAGTCGTCCTACAATGAATTTCTCGATGCGGTTGACGGTCAGAACGTCGCGGTCGCCTCCGACATTCGTCGCATGCTGCTGAATAATCGCTACTCGATCGACAGCGACGAATTCCGCCTGCTGTACCAGAACAGCATCGTGTTCCGCTCGCTGAGCGATTCGGTGGTATTCGAGATTCCGCCCGACGGCCGCCCGCGTTCGCTGGCGTCTGCCTCGATCTACGAAGGCCCGTTGCGCTGGAGCATCGATCCGAAGTCGATCGCTGCCCTGCGCGCCGGCAAGCCCAGCTATGTCAGCGTCCGCAACCGGCAGGTGCAGTCGGTAACGCGGGTGATGGACACGCCTTATTATGTCTATTCCGCACGCGACATCGACCTCGCGACTTATACCGAACGTCTCAGCCGCACCCGTGCGATCCTGTCCGATTACGACGCGCTACTTGCCCGCTCCCGCAGCGTCCAGCTCCGCCTGAACATCGCACTGTTCGTCGTCTCGCTCATCATCGTCGGCCTCGCCGTCTTCGTGGCGCTAGCCGTCGCCGACCGCCTCGTCCGCCCGGTCGGCGCGCTGGTCGGCGCCGCCCGCCGCGTGGCCGGGGGCGACCTGTCGGCGCGCGTGCCTGAGCCAAACGGCACACGACAGAAGGACGAGATCGGCACGCTGGCCAGCGCCTTCAACAGCATGACCGAACGGTTGCAGGAACAGACCGGCGAACTCGTCGCCGCCAACGCCCAGATCGACAGCCGCCGCGCCCTGATCGAGGCGGTCATGTCGGGCGTCAGCGCCGGCGTCGTCTCGGTCGGCCCCGACCGTACGATCAAGCTCGTCAACAGCTCGGCCACCGCGCTGCTCAAGACCGGCAACACCCCGCTGGTCGGCCGTCCGCTGGGCGATGTCGCCCCCGAACTCGACGCGCTGCTGGGCGGCGAGACGCAGGACGCGATCATCCAGCTGGCGTCGGGTGGCGAGGCCAAGACGCTCGCCGTCCGCATCACTCGCGACGATGGCCAACACATCCTGACCTTCGACGACATCACCCAGCAGCTGCTCGACCAGCGCCGCGCCGCCTGGTCCGACGTTGCCCGTCGCATCGCGCATGAGATCAAGAACCCGCTGACCCCGATTCAGCTCGCCGCCGAACGGCTCCAGCGCCGCTATGGCACCAAGCTGACCGAAGACGATGGCACCTTCGCCCGCCTGACCGAGACGATCGTCCGACAGGTCGGTGACCTGCGCCGCATGGTCGACGAATTCTCGTCCTTCGCGCGGATGCCGAAGCCCGTATTCCGCCACGAATCGATCGCCGAGCTCGCCCGGCAGAGCCTGTTCCTGCACGAGGTTGCGCATCCCGACATCGATTTCGCGCTCGAATCCGCCGGCGCCGCGCCGCTCGTCTGCGACCGTCGCCAGCTGGGACAGGCACTCACCAACATCGTCAAGAACGCGACCGAAGCCGTCGCCGCCCGTCCCGAAGGCGCCCCCCGCGGCCGGATCGAAATGGACGTCCGTTACGATGCGCAGGGGCGGATGCACATCGATACCAGCGACAACGGCATCGGCCTGCCGATCGAGCGCGATCGCATCGCCGAACCCTATATGACCACGCGCAAGGGCGGCACCGGCCTCGGCCTCGCCATCGTTCGCAAGATCGTCGAAGAACATTTCGGAACCATATCGTTCGCCGACCGTCCCGGTGGAGGGACGATCGTATCGATCATCTTCGATCCCGCGATCCTGGCCGCGCTGGCCGGGACCGGGACAGCGGAAGATGACGATTCACAGGAGGTTACAACGCGCCACCCCATGCTTACCCGGACCGGAACGCCCGCATGAAGCTCGACATTCTCGTCGTCGACGACGAAACCGACATCCGTGAACTCGTCGCCGGCGTTCTGGAGGACGAAGGCTATGAGACGCGCGGCGCGGCTGACAGCGATGCCGCACTCGAAGCGGTGGCCCAGCGGCGTCCATCGCTGGTGCTGCTCGACGTGTGGCTGCAGGGTTCGCGCCTCGACGGGCTTGAGTTGCTCGACGAGTTGAAGGCGCGCGATCCGTCGTTGCCGGTGCTGGTCATTTCCGGCCATGGCAATATCGATACCGCCGTCGCCGCGATCCGGCGCGGCGCCGTCGACTTCATCGAAAAGCCGTTCGAGGCAGAACGGCTGCTCTTCCTCGTCCAGCGTGCGACCGAAACCGAGCGCCTGCGGCAGGAGGTCGCGTCGCTGCGTGCCTCGGCCGGCCGCGAGGACGACCTGACCGGCAGCTCGACCGCGATCAACAGCGTCCGCGCAACGCTGAAGCGCGTCGCCGGCACCGGTAGCCGCGTGCTCATCACCGGCGGGGCAGGGGTCGGCAAGGAAGTCGCCGCCCGGCTGCTCCATGGATGGAGCCAGCGGGCACAGGCGCCATTCGTCATCGTCAGCGCGGCGCGCATGACGCCCGAACGTGTCGACGAAGAACTGTTCGGCGTAGAGGAGGGCGGCAATCTCGTCCGGCCCGGCCTGCTCGAACAGGCGCATGGCGGGACGCTGTTCCTCGACGAAATCGCCGACATGCCGATCGCGACCCAGGCGCGTATCCTGCGGGTGCTGACCGACCAGAGCTTTACCCGCGTCGGCGGCACGCGGGTCGTGAAGGTCGATGTCCGCGTCGTCTCGGCGACCGCGCGCGATCTTCAGCAGGAGATCATCGACGGCAATTTTCGCGAGGATCTCTATTACCGCCTCAACGTGGTGCCGGTGCAAATCCCCTCGCTGGCCGAACGGCGTGAGGATATCCCCCCGCTGGTCGAACATTTCGTCGCGCATTACGCCAACGAACGCCGGGTCCAGACGCCGGAGGTCGCGCCCGACGCAATGATCGCGCTGCAAAGCTATGAATGGCCGGGCAATGTCCGCCAGCTGCGCAACGTCGTCGAACGCACCGTCATTCTGGCACCGGGCAACCGTATCGCGCGGATCGATATCGATCTGTTGCCGCCCGAAGTGCTCGGCTCGGCAGGCGACGGGGCGGGGGGCGCCACCGCCAGTGCGATCATGGGATCGCCGCTGCGCGAGGCACGGGAGTCGTTCGAACGCGAATATCTGCGGGTTCAGATCCGCCGCTTTTCGGGCAATATTTCGCGCACCGCGACCTTCATCGGCATGGAACGCTCTGCGCTGCACCGCAAATTGAAGCTGCTCGGCATTACCGAAACGCGCGGCGACGAATAGCGCCGTTCGAACCATTGCGGCGGCGCGGGGTAGGGCCTAAATTACTGGCTCCGCGCCACAGGGGTGCGGCAACCGGGTGACGGTTAAAGACACTCAGCGGGAAATTCCCGCCAAGAACAAGGGCAAGTCATGGCCGAACGGCAAGGGTCGCTTCAGGACCTGTTTCTCAACTCGCTACGCCGGTCGAAGACGCCGGTCACGATGTTCCTCGTCAAGGGCGTGAAGCTCCAGGGGATCGTGACGTGGTTCGACAATTTTTCGGTGTTGCTGCGCCGCGACGGACAGTCGCAGCTGATTTACAAGCACGCCATCTCGACGATCATGCCCGCCGGCCCGACCGACCTGTCGTCGGTGATCGAGGCCGCGGCGGAGAATACGTCGAAGCACGCACCGCTGCAGGAAATCTTCCTCAACGCCGTGCGCAAGGCGCAGGAAAACGTCACCATGTTCCTGGTCAACGGCGTGATGTTGCAGGGCCAGATCGCGGCGTTCGACCTGTTCTGCATGCTGCTCCAGCGCGAAGGCATGTCGCAGCTGGTGTATAAGCATGCCGTATCGACCATTCAGCCGGCCAATCCGCTGAACCTTGCCGAGGAACAGGCATCGGGAGCGGACGAGGCTTGAGCACCGGTTTCGACCGCGACGCACAGGAGTTCACCCGCGGCGCTTCGGCGATCGTCGTCCTGCCCGACATGGGCGGGTCGGCGCGCGATGCCGATGCCCGGTTGGAGGAAACCGCCGGCCTAGCCCTCGCTATCGGGGTCGACGTCCGACACCGCGTGCCCTTCCGCGTCCGCGCCCCCAAGCCCGGCACGCTGATCGGCAGCGGACAGGTCGATCAACTGGCGCAGATGGTACGCGACGAGGATCTGCAACTCGCGGTCTTCGACGCGGCGCTGACGCCGGTGCAACAGCGCAACCTCGAAACCGCGCTGGGTTGCAAGGTCATCGATCGGACCGGGCTGATCCTCGAAATCTTCGGCGAACGCGCGCGCACGGCCGAGGGGCGGTTGCAGGTCGAACTCGCCCACCTCGACTATCAGGCCGGTCGCCTGGTCCGTAGCTGGACCCACCTTGAGCGGCAACGCGGCGGTTTCGGTTTTCTCGGCGGTCCCGGTGAAACCCAGATCGAGGCGGATCGCCGCCTGATCCGCGACCGGATGGCGCGGCTGCGGCGCGAACTGGATGCGGTTTCGCGCACCCGGACGCTGCACCGGGACCGGCGGCAGCGTGCCCCGTGGCCGGTCGTCGCGCTGGTCGGCTACACCAATGCCGGCAAATCGACATTGTTCAACCGCCTGACCGGGGCGGACGTGATGGCGGAAAACCTGCTCTTCGCAACGCTCGACCCGACGCTGCGGCAGGTTTCGCTGCCTGGCATCGACAAGGCGATCCTGTCGGACACGGTGGGTTTCGTTTCCGACCTGCCGACTCAGCTCGTTGCGGCGTTCAAGGCCACGCTCGAAGAGGTGGTGTCGGCCGACCTGCTGATTCACGTCCGCGACGTTGCGCATCCCGACACGGCGGCGCAAGCGTCGGATGTGGAGGCGGTGCTGCGCGAGATCGGGGTCGACGACACGACCCCGCGGATCGAGGCGTGGAACAAGCTCGACCTGTTGAGCGAGGACGACCGCACCGAGATGCTGGGGGAGGCGGCGCATCGCGAGGATATCGTCGCCTTGTCCGCGCTGACCGGGGAGGGCGTGGATCGCCTGATCCGCACCGTCGGCGACCGGCTGACCGAAGGGCATCGCCGTTACCGCATCGCGCTGGCACCCGAAGACGGTGCCAGTGCCGCATGGCTCCATGCCCATGGTGAAGTGACCGATCATTGGGTCGACGACGACCGTGCATTCTACGATGTGCGAATGGCGCCGGCCGATTATGATCGGTTTCTCACCCGATAGGGCCGCGCTCCATATTCTGGTTCCCGGGGACTTATCCCCCGGGGAAACGTTTCTTCTCCATCGGCGACAAAGGTTACGCTGGATGGGGAAGGGGCCTCTAAACGCCCGGATTCATCCGACGAAAAGGGCAGGAGTCCGCCAGAGTCCGAAAAACGCCCTTCAGGACTCGACAGGCGCGTGCCCGATGCTAGCTATCGGGCGCCGCATCAGCGACTCTACGGCCGAATTTCCTGAAATCGCTGGAAATTTCGTCAGGGAAGGGGGCTGATCTTCGCCCGGACCCACGCTTCTTCCAATTCCGCCAGCGTTCGGTCGCCGAAGTTTGCATCCTCGGCTTCCATCGCCGCGAACCGTCGTTCGAACTTCGCGTTGGCAGCACGCAACGCCGCTTCCGGATCGATACCCAGATGCCGCGCCCAGTTGACGACGGAGAACAGCAGGTCGCCGACCTCCTCCATCCGGTCGGCATCACTCGCCGCCTCCACCTCCGCCAGTTCCTCGTCGATCTTGGCTCGCGGCCCCGCCGCATCGGGCCAATCGAACCCGACCCGCGCCGCCCGCTTCTGCAACTTTTCCGCTCGCGCCAATGCCGGCAGGCCCAGCGCGACGCCGGCCAACGCGCCGCCCTGTCCGGTCTTCTCCCGACGCTCCGCCGCCTTGACCTGCTCCCACAGATGGTGACCGCCAACTTCGGCGTCCCCGAAGATATGCGGGTGCCGCCGCTCCATCTTGTCGCTGATCGCATCGACCACGTCGCCGAGATCGAACAGCCCGGCTTCTTCCGCGATCCGGCTGTGGAACACCACTTGCAGCAACAGGTCGCCCAGTTCGTCCTTCAGATCGGTCATGTCGCCGCGCGCGATGGCGTCGGCCACCTCATAAGCCTCCTCGATGGTGTACGGCGCGATGGTTTCGAACGTCTGGACCCGATCCCATTCGCATCCGCGCTCCGGATCACGCAGCCGCGCCATGATTCCGACGATGCGACCAACGATATCCCGCGGCGGAGCGACCAAGTCGCCACCATCCCCCGCGGCCGCCGGATCGGTCTGTCCAACCTCTGTGCAAACTTCCGCAACAGCATGTTGCCCGGCGGTGGTTGTTGCAAGGGCGGCACGATCGATATCCGCCCGCGTGCTAACGTCGGAACCGAAATGCCGGCCGGTAGCTCCGGTGGCACCATCGTCGCCACCACCACCGGACGCCGGACCGGCGCTATGACGGATATCCCGGTCAGAAATACCGTCCGTCGCACGCGCGTCACGCGTCATGTGAATGCCATCGTGCCCGGTTTCGACACCCATCTATCATATTCCGATAATAAACATTATGTAAAATCATATCGGTTTCTCGGCTTCGAGGACCAACGTTCCGCGTACCACTCGCCAACTTCCGAGCCGCGACAGGAAATTCATACCTACCACGTCCAGTTCACCGAAGGTCGGCGAAATCACCACTGGCAAGTCCCGCGTTTCGAGCGAGCCGATCCGCACCGTCTCGATCCGCCCGCGTGCTGCCTGGATCGTCCCGTTCGCCGTCGACAGTATCACCGGCGGCACCCGTCGCGGCGTCACACCGATCGCCCGCGCGGTCGCTTCGGAGATCGCCGTGGACGTCGCACCACTGTCGATCAGCATCCGGCGCTCGACTCCATTGAGCTGCGCCACCGCCCAGAAATGGCCATCGACCGACTGTCGGATACGCACGGTATCGCCCTCGACGCTTTGCTCGGCAACACCTAGCTGTTCTCCCATCGTTCCCGCCAATTCAGTAATGCGCTCGCGATTGCTGAACGCGACGTACAGGATCGCCACGATCACCGCCCAGCCGAACAGCGACCGAACGACCACGCCAGCCGAGGGCCGTCGTGCCAGCAGCGACGATAACGGCAGGATCAGCATCATCAGGCCGAGCACGACGTAGATCGCCCGATTGTCGGTCACGGGACCAATTCCATCCCGTCATAGCCGGGCTCGACACCGTCCGGCAGGCTGTCACGCAGCGTCGCATAGTCCATCGAATGATCCATGTGGATCAGGACGGTCCGACCTGCCCTGCAGTTCCGCGCGAATTTAATGGCTTGGTCAAGCGAAGGATGCGTCGGGTGCGGCGCGACGCGAAGGGCGTCGACGACCAGAATGTCGACATCGCGGTAGAGTTCGAGCATTTCCGGCGTCACGTTGCTGAAATCGGTAGCATAGCCGATCGAAGCCCGATCGCTGTCGAACCGCAATCCGGCGGATTCGATCGATCCGTGCGGCTGATCGGTACACCGAACCGTAATCGAGCCGATGGTCAGTTCGTCGGGCAGCAAGGCGCCGGCGACCGTAGCGCGATACCCTGCCCGACCCGCGAACACATAATCGAACCGCGATGTCAGGCTCGCCAATGTGGCTGCGCGCGCATAGCCCGCCACAGGCGCACGGGCGTTGTGGAACAGCTGTCGCAGGTCGTCGATGCCGTGGCAATGATCGGCGTGGTCGTGCGTCCACAGCACGGCGTCGACGGTCGCGACATTGGCGGCAAGCAGTTGTTCACGCATGTCGGGGCCGGTATCGATCAGGATGCGCGACCCGGCATGTTCGACCAACGCCGACACGCGCGTCCGACGATTGCGCGGTTCGGCGGGGTCGCAGGCCCCCCAGTCGTTTCCGATCCGCGGCACGCCGGACGACGTGCCCGAGCCGAGGATACGGATCTTCATGCCAGCGTCTTGGCAAAGAGACGGTGAAAATTCCCGCGGGTCGCGTCAGCCAGATGCTCCGGTTCCTCGCCACGCAATTGCGCCAGGAAGCGGCAGGTGTCGGCGACGAACGCCGGCTCGCCGGGCTTCCCGCGATGCGGCACCGGCGCCAGGAACGGCGCATCGGTTTCGATCAGCAGTCTTTCGAGCGGCAGGTCACGGGCGACCGCCTGCAAGCTCAGCGCGCTCTTGAACGTCACGATGCCGGAAATCGAGATGTAAAAGCCGAGGTCGAGCGCGATGCGGGCGAGTTCGGCCGAACCGGTGAAACAGTGGAGGACGCCGGGAAAGGCCCCCTTCCCCAGCTCGTCCCGCAGGATCGCGGCGGTATCTGCCTCGGCGTCGCGCGTGTGGACGACGATTGGTATCCTGGTTTCGCGGCAGGCGGCCAGATGGGCGCGGAAGCTGCGTTGCTGGGCGGCGCGGTCGCTATGGTCGTAATAATAGTCGAGGCCGCTTTCGCCGATGCCGACGACGCGGGGATGCGCAGCGGCGGCGATCAGGCGGTCGGTATCGACGTGCGGGTGCTCGTCGGCCTCATGCGGATGGATGCCGATCGTCGCCCAGACATCGGGTTCGCGCTCGGCGGTGCCGATCACCGCATCCCACTCGCTTTCGCGCGTCGAGATGTTGAGCATCGCCACGACGCCGGCAGCGCGCGCCCGTGCCAGCACCTCCTCCGAGGCATCGGCGACACCCTTGTAGTTCAGATGGCAGTGGCTGTCGGCCAGCTTCATGCGGGTTCGACCTCGGCAAGCGCCAGTCGCGGGAAGATCGGCGTCGGCGGCGCGATGCGGAACCCGGCGCCCTGCTGTTCGCCATACCAGCCATGATCGCCAAGCGCCTCATGCCCCCTGCCCGACTGCCCCAACTGCGCCAACAGGGCGGCAGCCGAGGCCGGAACCACCGGTTCGATGGCGATGGCGAGATCGCGGATCGCGCGGACCAGCGTGCCGAGAACGGCATGCATCCGCTCCGGATCGGTCTTGCGCAGCGCCCACGGCGCCTGCACGTCGATATACTGGTTGCAGGCGAAGACACCGCGCATCCACGCCTCCAGCGCCTGCCCCAGCGCCAGTTCGGCAAAGGCGGAGCGGTAGCCGTCGATCGCCTCACCCACGGCCGTCAACAGCGCGGCATCGGCGGGATCACCCCGCCCCTCGTCCGGCAGCGCGCCTTCCAAATTCTTGGCGATGAACGACAGGGTGCGCTGGGCAAGGTTGCCGAAACTGTTGGCGAGATCGCTGTTGGCGCGCGCGACGATCGCCTCGTCCGAGAAGGTGCCGTCCTGCCCGAAGCTGATGTCGCGCAGCAGGAAATAACGCAGCGCATCGACGCCATAGAGTTCGGCGAGCTTGATCGGGTCGACCACATTGCCAGTCGACTTCGACATCTTTTCGCCCCGGTTCAGCAGGAAGCCATGGCCGAACACCTTATGCGGCAAGGGCAGCTTCGCCGACATCAGGAAGGCGGGCCAATAGACCGCGTGGAAGCGGACGATGTCCTTGCCGATCAGGTGCAGCGCCGCCGGCCAGTAATGGTTCGGCGCATCGGGATAACCCGCCCCGGTCAGATAATTGGTCAGCGCGTCGACCCAGACATACATGACATGGCCGGGACTGTCGGGGATCGGCACGCCCCAGTCGAAGCTGGTGCGCGATACCGACAGATCGGTCAGTCCGCCTTCGACGAAGCGCAGCACTTCGTTACGACGGCTTTCCGGCTGGATGAAGTCCGGGTTGGCCGCGTAGAAATCGAGCAACGGCTGCTGATAATTCGACAGGCGGAAGAACCACGTCTCCTCGGCGGTCCATTCGACCGGCGTACCCTGCGGCGACAGGCGTACCCCGCCCTCCCCGTCGGTCAGTTCCTTTTCCTCGTAAAAGGCTTCGTCGCGGACCGAATACCAGCCCTCATACCGGTCGAGGTAGAGGTCGCCGGCATCGCGCATCGCGGTCCAGATCGCCTGCGAAGCGGCATAATGCTGCGGCTCGACGGTACGGATGAACCGATCGCACGAAATGTTCAGAATGCCCACCATGTCACGAAAATACCCGGACATTTCGTCCGCGAGATCGCGAACCTCGACGCCGCGGTCGCGTGCGGTCTTGACCATTTTCAGACCGTGTTCGTCGGTCCCGGTCTGAAAGAAGACGTCGCGTCCGGCCTGCCGCTGGAAGCGGGCGATCGCGTCGGCGGCGATCATTTCATAGGCATGGCCGATATGCGGCCGGCCGTTCGGGTAATGGATCGCGGTGGTGATGTAGAATGGATCGGACATGGTCCGAGCCTCTAGGCGATCCCGCGCCCCGGCGCCAGTCGTGCGACGAGGCCCGCCATTTCGAAGACGGTCGTTTCCGCCACCAGTGACAGCGCAGGTGCCATCGCCGCCAGTGACCGCGCCTTGTCATAGGCGTCCAGCGCATCGCGCAGCCCCGGTCCGGTTCGGGTACGGGCAGTCGCGGCGATCAGCGCCGGAGCCCGGTCGAGAAAGACCGAATAACGCGGCTGCGCGGTCTTGCCGGCGAGCGACTTGGCAAGGCGCGAGCGGATGCGGTTGTCGGTATCGCCGGTCGCGGCGATTTCCGACAGGTCGCGGTCGAGCGCCGCCACCGACAGCCCGGCATAGGCCAGCGCGCGGCCCGGCGATCCGTCGGCCGCTGCGACCAGTGCCGCGACCTCCGCCGCTTCGATCTCCGGAATGTGCGTGCGGACGACTGCCGCCACCTGATCGTCGGTCAGCGGGTCGAACCGCAACTGGCGACAGCGCGAGCGGATCGTCGGGAGCAATCGACCGGGCGAATGGCTGACCAACAGGAAGATCGTGCCGACCGGCGGCTCCTCCAGATTCTTGAGCAGCGCGTTGGCGCCGGGGCGCTCCAGGTCGTCGATCGCGTCGATCACGATCACCCGCCGCGACGACAGCGCCGGCTTGGTCGCGAACATCGGTTGCAGGGTGCGAACCTCATCGATCTTGATGCTGCGGGCAATGTCCTGATCGGGCTTGTCCGGGTCCTTGGGAAGGCGGACAAGCTCGCGATAATCGGGATGGGCGCCGGCCGCCATCAACTGCGCGACCCGGTGATCCTCGGCAATCTCTCCGCGCATCCGGCTGCGACCGTCGAGCGCCGTCGCGAGCAGCCGCAGCGCCATTTCGCGCGCGAACATGCCCTTGCCGACCCCTTCGGGACCGGTCAGGAGCCACGCGTGATGGAGGGCGGTGCCGTCCGCCGCTGCGGCAAAGGCGTCGCGCGCGGCATCATTGCCGATCAGCCTCACGGCAACAGGTCGGCTATCGCGTCGATCAGGCGCTGCGTGACCTGCTCGACCCGCCCCGACGCGTCGATCCGGCGGACCCGATCGGCCTCGTCGCGCGCGATACGGTCGAAGGTCGCCGCGACCGAGCGGTGAAACCCATCGTCGCGCGCGGCGAACCGATCGGCCGCGCCGCCGTCACGCGCCTGCGCCCGCCGATCCCCCTCACCATCGGGAAGCGTCAGCAGCAGCGTCCGGTCGGGCAGCAAGCCGCGCGATCCGAAGCCGTGCAGCGCGAGGATGGCGGCGTCGTCGATCCCCTGTGCCCCCTGATAGGCGCGCGTGCTGTCGATGAAGCGGTCGCAGATGACCCAGCTGCCCGCATCCACCATCGGCCGGATGCGCTTTTCGACATGGTCGGCGCGCGCGGCGGCGAACAGCAGCGCTTCGGCATGCGCGCTCCACCGCCGGACATCGCCCTGCATCAGCAGGTCGCGGATCGCCTCCGCGCCCTCGCTGCCGCCCGGCTCGCGCGTCAGCACCACATGGATGCCGCGCGTCTCCAGTGCCGCCGCAAGGGCGCGGGCCTGGGTCGATTTGCCGACCCCTTCCCCGCCCTCCAGCGTCAGGAACCGGCCCGCACTCAAGCGAACAGCGAGGTCAGGCTTGCCCAGACGCGACCGAAGAAGCCGGCTTCGGCCACGTCCTTTTCGGCGACCAGCGGCATGCGCTGTTCCCCGGTGTCGGGCGATGCGATGACCAGATCGGCGATATGCTGCCCCTTGGCGATCGGTGCCTTGATCGGACCGGTATAGACCACCTTCGCTGTGATCGGGCTGTTGGTTCCGGCCGGCATGGTCACGGTCAGCGCACGCGGCGCAACCAGGCCGACAGTCGCGGAGTCGCCCAGCTGAACCTCAGCCGTTTCGACGCGCTTGCCGGCGGCGACGATCGGACGTGCACGCCAGGCCCCGAAGCCCCAGTTCATGAACTTTACCGATTCCGCGATCCGCTGGTTCGAGCTGGTCAGCCCGGCCAGCACCATCACCAGACGGCGACCGTCCTGTTCCGCCGATCCGGTGAAGCCATAGCCGGCTTCCTCGGTATGGCCGGTCTTCAGCCCGTCGGCGCCCCGGACGCGGCCGAGCAGCGGGTCGCGGTTCGCCTGGGTAATCGCGGCGCCTTCGCCCAGCGTCTTGCCCCAGGTGAAATCGGTCTTGGAGTAGAATTTCTTGTACAGCTGCGGATGGTTCTGGATCGTCGCGGTGGCGAGCTTCGCCAGATCGCGCGCGGTCACATAGGTGCGCCCTTCGTCCGGCCAGCCATTCGACGTACCGAAATGGCTGTTGCTCAGGCCCAGTTCCTTGGCCCGCTGGTTCATCAGGTTGGTGAACGCCTCTTCCGAACCGGCGATCTTTTCGGCCAGCACCACGCAGGCATCGTTCCCCGACAGCACGATGATGCCGTAGAGCAGGTTTTCGACGCTGACATTCTCGTTCACCGACAGGAACATGGTCGAACCGGCCTGCGGCCCGTGCCACTTCTTCCACGTTTCCGGCGAGACGGTCGCCATGTCGTTCAGCTTCAGCTCGCCCTTCTTGATCAGGTCGAACGCGACATAGGCGGTCATCATCTTCGCCATCGACGCGGGCGGCATTCGCCGGTCGGCATCCTTGGCATAGAGCGTCGCGCCAGACGACAGGTCGGTCATGAACGCGACCGGTGCCGGCGTTTCGAACGGCGGCGCGGCGGCGATGCCGGGGGTGGCAATGGCGATGGCGGCGATGCTCGAAAGGGCGATCTTACGCATGGGGCACGTGGTTCCGTTCAGTCCTGGGCGATGATCCGGCCGTCGCCGAAGCCGCGACGGGCGATCGACGCACGGGCGGTTTCGGCAGCGGCTCGGGTGGCGAATGGGCCTGCCTGCACCCGGTACAGCCTGCCCGTCGAACGCACAACGCCATCGACCGATTTTGCGAGCGCGGCGGCGCGGGTAGCGTCGGAAAGTGTCGCGACCTGCACGAACCACCGTCCGCGGGCCGCAGCGGGTGGCGTCTTTGCGGGCGCGGGTTGGGTTGCCGGTCGGGGCGTGGGCTTGACCGGGGCGACGGCTGGCGGTGCCGGTTGCGGCGCGGCGGCGGCGACCATCGGCGGCGGCTGCGGCAGTCGCTTACGCAAGGCGGTGAGCAATGCCGTCGGGGCATCGAGCCGACGAACGACCGTGCCGCCCCGGACTGCCGCCTGTTCGGCCGGTGAGGGTATCGCCGGGCGAATGCGGACGGTGCGCGGCCCTTCGGTGCCAAGGTCGAGCGCGCGCGCGGTCGCTGCCGACAGGCTACCGATCGTACCGCCGGCCGGTACGGCTTCCGGTTCGACCAAGGCGATGATCGTCCGTCCGCTGGCGAGATCGGTGACTTCGGCAAAGCTGCCCGGCGGCAATCCGCGATGCGCCACGGTCAGTTTCGCATCGGCAGGACCGGTCGCGATCGCTACCGCCCCGACATCATCCAGTCGCTGCTCATGCACGACTGGCGGGGGCGTATCCGCACCGCTCTGCGTCCACCCGGCGATCAGCAGTGCCGCAGCGCCGAAGCTCATCGTGCGACCGCGTCGGCCAGCAACCCGACCGACAGCGCATAGTAGTTCGAGCAGTTGTAATCGAGGATGACCCGGTAATTGCCGGTCAGCAGATACGCCGTTTCGCCCGGGCCGTCAGGCTCGATCAGCGTCGCCTGGATCGTCGGGTCGAGCTGCCGTCCGTCGTTTGGCACCACGCCGAGCGTCCGCCACTCGGCAAGGCTCCGCCACTGGCTATGCCGTTCGAACACGCGCGGACAGCGTGGCGACAGCGATCGCGGCGTCAGGATCGACCGTTCGAAGCCGGCCGGGACGCTGACGGCAAAGCCCCAGGGCTGGCCCGGGCGCCAGCCGGCATCGACGAAATAATTGGCGATCGAGGCGAGCGTGTCGGCCGGGTTCGACCAGATATTCGGCACCCCGTCGCCATCCCCGTCCCGCGCAAGGCGCAGGTAGATCGACGGCAGGAACTGCGGATAGCCGAACGCGCCGGCCCAGCTGCCCTTCAACCGGTCGCGCGGCACGCCGCGGTCGATCATCTTCAGCGTCGCGATGAACTCCGGTTCGAACAGCGCGCGGCGGCGGCCCTCATAGGCAAGCGTCGCGAGACTGCGTGGCAGGTCGAAGTCGCCGGTATAGCTGCCATAATTGGTTTCATGGCCCCAGATCGCGACCATGATCTCCTCGGGAACGCCGGTCTGGCGTTCGATCGACGCCAGCCGCGGTCGCTGCGCGGCATAGGCGGTACGCCCACGATTGATCCGGGCGGCATCGACATGGCGCATGCGATAGGGGGCGAAACGCGATACGGTGGTCGTGTTCGACGATCCTGGCTGCTGCCGATCGAGCTCGACGACCCGCGGGTTGTAGGTCAGCGTCGGCAGGACCGCGTCGATGGTCGATTGCTGCACGCCCTGCGCCCGCGCACGGACGGCGACCTCGCGCAGATAGGCCTGGAACCCCTCCGCGTCCTGGGCCGACGCCGATGTCCCGGCCATCAGGCTGAGAACGAACGCCATCCCCGCTTTTGCCAAACGCATACACCGGCCTCCCGCTACCACCCGGTATTGGCACAGGGCCCCACGCCGATGGAACCCCCCGCGCGACAAAGGCTTGCACAAAGCGGCCTACCCGCTCTAGTCGCGACATCGCCGAAGGAAGAGTGTCCGAGTGGTTTAAGGAACCGGTCTTGAAAACCGGCGAGGGTGCAAGCTCTCCGTGGGTTCGAATCCCACCTCTTCCGCCAACGCGTCGTGCCAGCAGGGCGGGTGCGGTTCCATTTTGAAGTTACCCCAATGGCTTACGCTCAACGCAAGCGTCTATAGACGCTCGATGGCTTGGTAGAACGCTCGAAGGCGAATGCCGGCTTCTCTCTTTTCGAAAGCCAACCTACGGGACAATCCCAAAGGACTGGGTCGACCCATATTTAGACATTCGCGGCTAGTTCCTTGCCGCCTAACTTCGGTCATTCATTCAAGTGCGCGAGACGTGCTTCCCTAAGCGGGTTCGGGCGGATCGGCCGATCTCGCTGCCTACTGAAGACGGGCGATGCTGATCGTGAGGTCTAGCCGATCCGCACGTCAGGCGCCGCCTGTTCATCTGGCTACACCTGTCGCATGCCGCCATCGACACAAAGTTCGGCACCTGTAATAAAGCTGGCTTCGTCGCTGAGTAGGAAGACGGCAGCGGCGGCAATCTCGTCGGCGCGCGCCATGCGGCCGAGCGGAATCGGCGCGATGAGCATCTGCCGCATCTCCTCGGGTGCCGCAGCCATCATGTCCGTATCGGTTGGTCCCGGTGCGACGACATTGACGCGGATGCATCGCGGCGCCTGCCCGGCCGCCTAGCTGCGCGCGTAGGAGCGCAGTGCCGCCTTGGTCGCTCCGTAAGTACTGAACGGCGTCACGCCCATCGCGTCGGCGATCGAGCCGACCAGCACCACCGATGCTCCGTCGCTGAGCACGGGCAGCGCCGCCTGAATCCCAAACAGCGCGCCGCGCACGTTGATGGCGAAGTGCCGGTCGAAATGCTCGCCAGTTTCCTCGACGATTGTTGCCGGCTCCGACAATCCGGCGTTAAGCACCATCGCGTCAATGCGACCATGCAGACGCTTGGCCTCCGCCACGACTTGCTCAAGATCGCCTTGGCACGCCGCGTCGGCTTCTACGCCGTGCGCCGATGGACCGATACTCTCAGCCGCGGCGGCAACCTCGTGCGACCGACGTCCGGTCGCGAGACCAATTCCGCTCGCCCCACCGACTACTAGCGCGACCTTGCCTGCCATTCTTGCCATCTTCAGCCCTTTCATTCGAGATGGCGAACCAGACATACGAAGCATATCTGCTATCAAGAACGCGCTCGGAGTAGCATAGATATGGCGAGCGATGCCGACCTGCAGGCCCTGTCGTGCACGGTGATGATAGACGCGCCTCTTATCCGCCCGGTGCTGGACGAGATCGCAGACGAGTGGACGATCATGATCCTGACGGTGCATGGCGGTACACGCCGAAACTCGCCATTCACCGGCCATTCGACATGCTTCAATCATAGCCGGTCAGCGAACGCCCAGGACCGTGCGCTGGGCCATTGGCATTCGGGTAACGGGAAGATCGCACAACACTCGACGAAGGCATCACTGACGGTCGGAAGCCCGTTCAACCGCGTTTCCGACCGCGATTACTGCAACCGGTTGATGGTGACGGGATCGGCTCGAACGCCTTCGAACCACCCGGCCGCCAATGCCACTGTACCGGCAGCGACTATCATCCGGTCCCGGTCCCTTTAGCCCGAGTTCAGTATCCTACTTCCTGACCGGAACGGCTGCGAGATCGTGGTCGATCTTAGCCAGCAACGCGTCGGTAAACTGGTCGGGCAGATAGGTCTGCAACCCGTACAGCGTCGTGCCGCGCGCCATGTCGAGTTGCGGGTTCTTCAGGAACGCCGGAACATGCCGCTCCAGCACCGCGCGCGTGGCCGGATTGTCGAGGAGCTCGCCGATGGGCGTGGTCAGCGTGGTGTAGCGCCCCGAAGCCTTCGCCGCCGCCAGCGCCTGCGACACGCGGTCGATCTCGGCGCCCCACGGGTCTCGCGCTACCACGACCTTGCCGGAGGCCGCGAAGTCGGCAAGCGTGTCGTTGGCACGGGTGTAGCGTGGCCACAGCGCCATCGCGCCGCCGTTCGGATCCCCGCGCTTTACGAAGTTGGCCAGGTACGTGCTCATCGCCGCGCCGACGGCTTCGTCCTTCGCTGTCGTCTGCGCGCCATATTTGATGCGAACATTGTCGAAGAAATAGGGGATGTCTGTCGCGTGCTGGGCGCCGCCCTGCCCGATGGAATCGGCGACGTAGGAGAAGCGATACTGCCAGACCGGCACGCCCCTGTCGGCGATCATCGCCGATGCCTCGCGCCCGCCCGCGATCATGAACCCGCTCTTGCCGCCGATATCGGCGCTGGTCGCGCCGATCATCATCGGCATCCGGGCAAAGCGGTCCTGTTCATAGGCCTTGCGGACATCGACCACGACCCTGCCATCGACGAACGGTCCCGAATTGGTCGGCGGTGCGCCGGGGCGGCCGGACATCTGCGCCATGTTGAGCCCGTCGAGCACGTCCTCCGCCGACAGCGCGCGCAGGCGTTGCAGCGCGTCGGGGGCGGCGGGATCGATCCCCTTGCTCCGGGCGAAGTTGCCGCCAATCGTCTCGACATCCGCCAACGTATTGCCGGTGAACGCCTTCGCATCGCCGCCAGACATCACGACCGCCTTGTTGAACAGGCCCTTCGCTTCGGGCGAAGTGACCAGCGCATGGACCGAGATGCCGCCGGCACTCTCGCCCGAGATCGTCACGTCCGCCGGATCGCCGCCGAACGCCGCAATGTTGCGCTTGACCCATTGCAGCGCCGCGACCTGATCCATGATCCCGTAATTGCCCAACCGGCCGCCATCGGCATTCTGCGCGGTCAGTTGCGGAAGGGCAAAGGTGCCAAAGCGGCCAAGGCGGTAGTTGAAGCTGACGAACACGACGCCCTTCGTGGCCATGTTCGCACCGGCATAGGTCGGTGGCGACGCCCCGCCGTTCACGAAGCCACCGCCATAGATCCAAACCAGCACCGGCAACTTGCCCCTGGCTCCCGTCGGCCGCCAGACATTGGCGTACAGGCAGTCCTCTGCCGGAGTGGTGCCGAGCGGAGCGGCGTCGCTCGGGAAGGGCTTCTGCATACAGTCCGGACTATATCGGGTGGCGTCGCGGACACCGGTCCACTTCGCTGCCGGCTGCGGTGCGCGCCAGCGTAGCGGGCCGACCGGCGGCGCGGCAAAGGGAATACCTTTCCAGCTTTCGACGCCCTCAGCGGCCTGTCCGCGGACGGTACCGTCGTCGGTACGGATCGTCGGACCGGCAGACTGGGCTGCGGCAGGACTGGCGGCCAGTGCGGTGGCGAGGATAAGGGCTGTGGTAACACGGTTCATGGGTGTGATCCCTTGCGGAAGCGGGGCCCGGAAGCGGAGCGGAGCCAGGCGCCGTTCAACGTAGCGGTAGATTGGATCAGATTGGAAGTGGTCGTCGCTTGTAGCTGGAGGCCAACGGGCAGCGTTGCCCGCAAACCTGTTCTCACCTGCTTATTCGACTATCCAGAAGCCAACGCTCTTTCGTCATCGCACCACCAATGATGTTGCGGGACGTCCGCTCCCACTGCTCGCCGCACTTGATCAGCTAGTCCAGTACGCTCCTGATCCCCTATTACCAAAATTGACCTCGATCGGAGCCCGACGTTTTTGGGGAGGCCAAAAGTCGGCGCCTCCTAACCTTCGAAAACCTCGCCCGGCGCTTCGGCAAAGCCGGAAAGATGTTCGGCCAGGACACGCGCCAGCGACCCCGGTCGCACCGAAGGCGAGATGCATATCTCCATCTGCCGGGTGGCCCAGGGGTCGGACAGCGGAACGACGTCGAGCGCCATCGACCGGGCAAAGGCGCGCGCCGCCTTTTCCGGCAGGACGCCCAAGCCGAACCCCGATTCCACCATGCGGCATACGCCGTCGAAACTCTGCACCTGCACGCGCAGGCGCAGCGCGCGGTCGGCCTTTGCCGCCTCGGCGAGCATCGTCCGGGTGAGCGCGGTCGATCCGACCAGACCTACAAAGTCGCGGTCCTGAACTTCGGCGAACTCGATCGTCTGCCGATCCGAGTACATCCCCCTTGGACTCAAGAGCGCCAAAGTATCCTGGCGATACCCCATGGTCGCGAGCCCGCGCCTGGCGGTGCCACCGATGATGATGCCGAGGTCGGCACGATTGGCCGCCACCGCCTCGACGATTGCGGCGCTCATATTTTCCTCCAGGTCGATGCGGACGTCGGGCCGCGTCGCGGCGAAGGATGCGAGGTCGGCGGGCAGGAACTGGATGATCGCCGAGGGATTGGTGTGCAGCCGCACCACCCCGCGCATGCCCCCGGCGAAATCGGCCATTTCATCGTCGATCGCCCGCGCCTGTTCCAACAGGGTGCGCGCGGTGACGAGGAGGGCGCTGCCCGCCGGGGTCAGCGTCAGGCCCGATCGGCTGCGATCGAACAGCCGCACGCCGAACTGCGCCTCCAGCAGGGCGATGCGCCGCGACGCGGCCGCGATCGCCAGATTGCCTTGTCGTGCCGCCTCGCCCAGCTTGCCGCTTTCCGCGGCACGAACGAACAGCCGTAGCGAGACCAGATCCTGCAGCATGGCCGCCTCCATCGTTCGCGAACGGCGAAATCAACGTTGTTCATACGGCGATATACTAGGCTGACGAAAGCGATAATTCCTGTGTTCAGGCTCCGTCATGAGAGCCACGAAAAATGGACGAGGGGATGATGATGGGACAGCGTCTCTGCACGGTTGCAGCGGCCGTAGCGGCTTTTGGATGGGCGACAGGCGCAGCGTCGCCGGCATCGGCCCAGGCGATCGACGCGGGCGATTACGTACCGGCGCCGTCCGGTACGCATCTGGGCCTGGTCTATCAGCAATTCGCGCATTCCGGTTCACTCTATGCGAACGGCAGGAAGGTCGACGACAAGGCCGAGCTGGACGTGGCCGTCACCATCTTCCGCTATGTCGGCTTTACCAAGGTCGCGGGCATGACGCTCGACTATCAGGTGCTTCAGCCCTTCGGCCATATCGAAGCCGGAGGCTCGACGGCCGCGCTCGGCAAGACGACCGGCTTTGGCGACACCATCCTGGTATCGACCCTGTGGGTGCACAACGACCCAGCGAACAAATCCTATCTCGGCATCACCCCCTATCTGTTCATCCCGACCGGCGAATATGATCGGACCAAGGCGCTGAACCTGGGCGAGAACCGGTGGAAGGGGTCGTTGCAGGTCGTCTATTCCAAGGGGTTCGGCGACCATTTCGTCGCCGAGCTGGGCGGCGACGCCATGGTGTTCGGCAAGAATAGCGAATTGGGGACAGCGGCGCTCCGGCAGAAGGCGCAATACCGGGTCCAAGGTTTCGCCCGCTATCTGATCGATCCCGCCAACGAGGCGAATGTCCGCCTGATGTACCTGAACGGTGGCGCAACCAGCATCGATCGGGTCGACCAGCGCAACATCACGCGCACCTTGTCGGTGCTGGGAACCTACCGGCACACCTTCTCGCCGAAATGGCAGTTGCTGACGCAGGTCGGCACCGACCTGTCGGTCCATAACGGCTTTCGCGAGGGCGCGCGGGTCCAGCTACGCCTGCTCAAGGTATTCTGAAAAAACGAAGAACAGAGGATGAGGATGATGGACGACATTGACGGCCGGCGCCTGGGCGACGCCCTGAACGCCTATTCGCGGGGCGCGTTCGATCGCCGCGCCTTCCTGAGCGCGGCGATGGCCGCCGGCGCCGGCTTCGCGGTCGCCAACGCGCTCGGGCTGGCCGGGGGCAAGGCATGGGCGCAGTCGACGCGGACGTCGGCCGCGCCTCGGGCGGCCGACTATATCGTGATCGGCGCGGGCTCGGCCGGGGCGACCGTGGCGGGGCAATTGGCGCAGCGCACCGGCGCGTCGGTGCTCGTCCTGGAAAGCGGCATCCAGGATGACAGCCCGCTGATTGCCGACCCTGCGCAATGGCCCGCCGCGCTGGCTTCCGCCTTCACCAAGGGATATGAGACCACGCCCCAGGCGCACGCCGCCAATCGCGTCGTTCCCTATCCGCGCGGCGAGGGTCTGGGCGGGTGCAGCAGCGTGAACTGCATGATCTACTGCCGGGGCAGCGCGCAGGATTACAACGACTGGGCGTATAACGGCGCGACCGGCTGGGACTGGGACTCGGTCCTGCCCGATTACAAGGCGCTCGAGGATTGGGAGGGCGGTGCCAGCGCCATGCGCGGCGCCGGCGGCCCGCTCCACGTATCGCGGCCCGACCCCGCCAAGGGGCATGAAGGCGCGCGTGCGTTCATGGAAGGCGCCAAGTCGCTCGGCTATCCCGAGACCCCCGACTTCAATGGCGGGACGCTCGAAGGTCCCGCCTGGGTCAACATGACGGTCCATGCCGGCAAGCGCCAGAGCTCGGCGGTCGCCTTCCTGCGCCCCGCGATGGAGAAGGGCGCCAAGCTGACGGTCCTGACCGAGGCGCCGGTGCTCAAGCTGCTGGTCGAGAAGGGTCGCTGCGTCGGCGTTCAGTATCTGCACGCCGGCAAGCCGGTCATCGTGCGCGCCAATAAGGAAGTCATCCTGTCGGCCGGCGCGCTGGTGACGCCCAAGCTGTTGATGCTGTCCGGTATCGGCGACCCGGCGACGTTGAAGTCGCTGGGCATCCAGCCGCTGGTCGCGCTGTCGGGCGTCGGCCAGAACCTGCAGGACCATGTCCTGGGTGCCGGCGTCAATTACGAGGCGAAGCGCCCGGTACCGCCCACCCAGTACAACCATTCCGAAGTCTATATGTGGTGGCGGTCGACGCCGTCGCAGCCGGTGCCCGACATCAACGCGCTCTATGTCAGCGTGCCGTTCGCGACCAAGGAACTGAACCTTCAACAGACCAACGGCTATGCGATCCTGTCGGGCGTGATGCGTCCGAAATCGCGCGGCAGCATCCGGCTGACCTCGGCCGATCCGCGCGCGGCCCCGCTGATCGATCCGAACTATCTGGCGGTCGAACAGGACCTGATCGCGCTGCGCGAGGCGACCAATCTGGCGCGCGCCATCGGCAATTCCGATGCCTATAAGGACATTCGCAAGGCCGAGCTGCTACCCGGCCGGGCGGCATCGTCGCCGGTCGAATATCGCGCGTTCCTGAAGAAGTCGGCGTCGACCTATTTCCATCCGGTCGGCACCGCCAAGATGGGCACCGATGCGACCGCCGTCGTCGATCCGCAGTTGCGGGTGTACGGGGTCGAGGGGCTGCGCGTCGCCGACGCCTCGGTCATGCCGTCGATCACCACCGGCAACACCAATGCGCCGTCGATCCTGATCGGCTGGCGCGCCGCCAGGCTGATCGCGGCGAACGCCTGACGCTATCCGCCGTCCGCTGCGACGCAGCTCATGAAGTTGCGCACGGCGGGCGGCACCAGCGTGGTGCGGCGGTGCGAGACGACGAGCTGCGCCTTGGGACCGTCGCCCGCGATCCGCGCATAGGTGACCCCCTGCGCATGCAGGCGGCACAGCGATTCGGGCACCAGCGCGACCCCTACCCCCGCCGCGACCAGGTTCACGGTCGATGCCATCTGCGGTGCTTCCTGCGCGATCCGGGGGCTGAAGCCCGCATTGCGGCAGGCGGCGATGATGCTGTCATAGAGCAGCCGACCATTGGCGCGCGGATAGAGGATGAAGGGATCGCCGGCGAGCTCGACCAGCGCCAGCGACGTCGCCCCCGCCAGCCGGTGCCGGGCGGGCAGCGCGATCCACAGATCCTCGTCGGGCAGGCGCCGGCTGACCAGTCCGTCGGTCTCGCCCAGGGTCGGCCGCAGGAACGCGACATCCAGCGTTCCGGCCTGCAGCGATTGCAGGAGCGCGGTGGTGGCCTTCTCCTCCAGCATGATCTCCAGCGTCGGATAGGCCTCGCGGAACCGGCCGATGATATGCGGCACGCGCGGATTGAAGGATGCCGAGCTGGTAAAGCCGATCGAGATGCCGCCGATCTCGCCGCGCGCCGCGCGCCGCGCCGCATCGGCGGCATGGTCCGCCGCCTCCAGCGCGGCCCGCGCGAACGGCATGAACGCCACCCCGGCCTCGGTCAGCTCGATCCCGCGCGTCAGCCGGTGGAAGAGCCGCACGCCCAGTTCGTCCTCCAACGCCTTGATCTGCTGGCTGAGCGGCGGTTGCGCGATGCCCAGCCGCGCGGCGGCCCGGGTGAAATGCCGCTCGTCGGCCACCGCGAGCGCGTATCGGAGATGGCGGAGTTCCATATCGAAAACTAATCAAAAACCTCGGTTCGACCTATTGGACGATATTGAAAGGACCGAATATCTACAAGTCATAGAGGCCGTAAGCGCCCGATCGGGAGAGGTGATCATGTCCGGCCGTCCGCCTGTCCGGCGACCCGGCGCCTCCCCCCGATCGTTGGTCCGCCAGGCCGCGACGGTGACCGGGAGCGAGCGTATGAAAACCGACTTCAGCCGCAATTTCATCGACGGGGCCTGGGCCGATCCGGTCGAGGGCGCGACCATGCCCATCTACGAACCGGCGACGGGCAAGAGCTTCGGCACGATCGCCGACAGCACGGCCGCCGATGTCGACCTGGCGGTCGCGGCCGCGCGCAAGGCGTATGACGAGGGCGCCTGGGGCCGCACCACCGCCACCGAGCGCGGCCGGATGCTGATGCGGCTGGGCGACGCGATCCTGGCGCACGCACAGGAACTCTCGGCGATCGAGGCCAAGGACACCGGCAAGCCCAAGGGCGTCGCCGATGCCGATATCGTCGCGCTCGCCCGCTATTTCGAATTCTATGGCGGCGCGGCGGACAAGCTGCACGGCGAGACCATTCCCTATCTGCCCGGCTATCATGTCGGCGTGCTGCACGAACCGCACGGCGTGACCGGGCATATCCTGCCCTGGAACTATCCCGCGCAGATGTTCGGCCGCACCCTGGCGCCGTCGCTGGCGGTCGGAAACGCGACCGTGCTGAAGCCGGCGGAGGACGCCTGCGCCACCTCGCTGCGTCTGGTCGAACTCGCGGCCGAGGCGGGTTTCCCCGAGGGCGCGATCAACATCGTCACCGGCAAGGGGCAGGTCGCGGGCGCCGCGCTGGCCGCGCATCAGGGCGTCGACTTCATGTCGTTCACCGGCTCGCCCGAAGTGGGCCAGGTCATCCAGAAGCTGTGCGCCGATCATTACATCACCTGCACCCTCGAACTGGGCGGCAAGTCGCCGCAGGTCGTCTTCGCCGATGCCGATTTCGATGCGGCCATCCCGGTGATCGTCAAGGCGATCATCCAGAATAGCGGCCAGACCTGTTCGGCGGGCAGCCGCGTGCTGGTCGAGCGCTCGGCCTATGACGCCTTTGTCGAACGGCTCGCCGACGCCTTCGCCAAGGTCCGTGTCGGCGCGCCCGAGATGAACCTCGACTGCGGCCCGATCATCACCGCCAAGCAGCAGCGCCGGGTACAGTCCTTCATCGACCGCGCCGAGGCGGACGGCGTGCCGGTGCTCGCGCAGGGCGTGCTGGCCGAGGGTATCGCGGCGGACGGCTATTATGTGAAGCCGACGCTGTTCGGCCCGGTGCCGCGCGGCAACGTCATCGCGCAGGAGGAGGTGTTCGGCCCGGTGCTGACCATCCAGCCCTTCGATGACGAGGCCGATGCGATACGCCTCGCCAACGGCACCGATTACGGGCTGGTCGCGGCGGTCTGGACCCGCGACGGCGCGCGCCAGATGCGGCTCGTCAAGCGCATCCGCTCCGGCCAGGTCTTCGTGAACTGCTATGGCGCGGGCGCCGGTATCGAGCTGCCCTTCGGAGGTTCGGGCAAGAGCGGGCATGGCCGCGAAAAGGGCTTCGCCGCCCTGCATGATTTCAGCAAGACCAAGACGATGGTGCTCAACCACGGGTGAGCCCCGCGGACTTAGGAAGAGGATAGGGTATGGACTTGAACGGTAAGATCGCCATCGTCACCGGCGCGGCCAGTGGCTTTGGGGAAGCGATCGCCCACCGCTATGCCGCGGCCGGCGCCCGGGTGGTGATCGTCGATCTGAACGGCGACAAGGCCCGCGCGGTCGCCGACGCGATCGGCGAGGGCCGCGCGATCGGCGTGCAGGCCGACGTCACCGCGCGCGCCGCCATCGATGCGGCGGTCCAGGCGACGATCGACACGTTCGGCGTGCCCGACATCGTCGTCAACAATGCCGGCTATACCCACAAGAACCAGCCGCTGCTCGACGTGGACGAGGCGACGTTCGACCGCGTCCTGAACGTCAACATCAAGTCGATCTATCACATGGTGCACGCCGTGGTGCCCGCCATGCGCGACAATGGCGGCGGGGTCATCCTGAACGTCGGATCGGTCGCCGGCATCCGGCCGCGTCCGGGCCTGACCTGGTATAATGGCTCCAAGGGCGCGACCAACATGCTGTCGAAGAGCCTGGCGGTCGAACTGGCGCCGTGGAAGATCCGCGTCAACGTGATCTGTCCGGTCATGGGCGTCACCGGCATGCTCGAGGATTTCATGGGCATGCCCGACACGCCCGAAAACCGTCAGAAATTCCTGGGCTCGATCCCGCTCGGTCGGTTCTGCGAACCCGGCGATGTCGCCGATGCCGCCATGTATCTCGCCCAGTCCGATTTCATCACCGGCGTCGAACTGCCGGTGGATGGCGGTCGCACGATTTGAGGAGCGAAGGGATGATCGAAGGAAAAGCCGCCGTCGCGCGCGAGAAATCGCAGCCGCTGGAGATCGTCGACGCCCGGTTCGAGGCGCCGCGCACCGGCGAGGTCCTGGTCCGGATCGTCGGCACCGGCGTGTGCCACACCGACATGGTGGTGCGCGATCAGGGCTATCCCGTGCCGCTGCCCCTGGTCCTAGGGCATGAGGGCGCGGGCGTGGTCGAGCAGGTCGGCGACGGCGTCACCACCCTGGCCCCCGGCGATCATGTCGTCCTGTCCTATGGCCATTGCGGCCGCTGCGGCGAGTGCCGCTCGGGCCGGCCGGGCTATTGCGTCGAATTCTACGACCGCAATTTCAAGGGCAGCCGCATGGACGGCAGCCAGGCCGTCTGCGACGCGCATGGCCATCCGCTGGGCAGCGCCTTCTTCGCGCAATCGAGCTTCGGCACCTATGCCATCGCCACCGAGCGCAACGCCATCAAGATCCGCAGCGACGTGCCGCTCGAGCTGATGGGGCCGCTGGGCTGCGGTATCCAGACCGGCGCGGGCGCGGTGCTGAACGCGCTGAAGCCGCCCGCCGCCTCGTCGATCGCGATCTTCGGCGCGGGCTCGGTCGGGCTGTCGGCGGCCATGGCGGCCGCGGCGGTCGGCTGCACCACGATCATCCTCGTCGACCTGCATGACGACCGCCTGGCGCTGGCCAAGGAACTGGGCGCGACGCACGGCGTGAACGCCGGCAAGGAGGATGCGGTCGAGCGGATCAGGGAGATCACCGGCACGGGCGGCGCCGACTTCACGCTGGAATGCACCGGCAACCCCAAGGTGCTGGCGCAGGCGGTGGAGGCGTTGCGCATCCCCGGCACCTGCGGCCTGATCGGCGCGGCGAACCTGGGCGATTGCGCCAGCCTGGACATGAACACCCTGCTGTTCGGGCGCACGGTGCGCGGCATCATCGAAGGCGACAGCGTGCCGCAGGTGTTCATCCCGCAGCTGATCGAATTGTGGCGCGCCGGCCGCTTCCCGTTCGACCGCCTGATAGCGTTCTACGACCTTGCCGACATCAACCAGGCGATCGCGGACTCCGAGTCCGGCCGGGTGCTGAAACCCATCGTACGTCCCGCTTCAGGAGCCAACGCATGACCGCTACTCTCACCGACGCGCCGCTGACCATCGATTTCGCCGGCCCCTATGCGCTGACGATCGACGGCAAGCTGGTCGAGACGAACAAGTCGTTCGACGTCCTCAACCCCGCCACCAACCAGGTGCTGGCCCAGGCGCCCGAGGGCACCGCCGAGCATATGGAGGCCGCGATCGCGGCCGCGAAGGCGGCGTTCCCCGGCTGGTCGGCGCTGCCCTGGGCCGAGCGTGGCGCCTATGTCACCGCCTATGCCGACGCGCTGGAGGCGAACAAGGACGAGCTGATCACGCTGCTGACCCTCGAACAGGGCAAGCCGCGCCACAGCATGGCGACCGGCGAGGTGGAGGCCGCGATCTACTGGGTCCGCGAGGTCGCCAAGCGCGAACTGCCGGTCGAGGTGATCGAGGACACCGACGATCATATCGTCGAGGTGCACCACACCCCGCTGGGCGTCGTCGGTGCGATCACGCCGTGGAACTTCCCCGTGCTGCTGGGCCTGTGGAAGATTGCGCCGTGCCTGTTGACCGGCAACACGATGGTGATGAAGCCGTCGCCCTATACCCCACTGTGCACGCTGCGCTTCGGCGAGATCGCGCAGCGGGTGTTCCCGGCCGGCGTGCTCAACATCGTATCGGGCGGCAACGATCTGGGCGCGCAGATGACCGAACATCCCGACATCGCCAAGATCAGCTTCACCGGCTCGACCGCCACCGGCAAGAAGGTGATGGCGTCGGGCGCGTCGAACCTGAAGCGGATCACGCTGGAACTCGGCGGCAACGACGCCGCGATCGTGCTGGCCGATGCCGATTGGGAGCCGCTGATCCCCACCCTGTTCTGGGCCGCGTTCGGCAATTCGGGCCAGTGGTGCATCGCCTCCAAGCGCCTGTACGTCCACCGTTCGATCCATGCCGCCTTCGTCGCCGCCTTCGTCGAATATGGCCGTCAGCAGACGGTCGGCGACGGCATGGACCCGGCGACCGATCTCGGCCCGATCCAGAACCGGATGCAGTATGACAAGCTGAAGGACCTGTTCGCCGATGTGAAGGCGAACGGCTACACCGTCCCGCTGGGCGGTACGATCGACGAGAGCCTGGCGGGCAATTTCGTGCCCGTCACCATCGTCGACAACCCGCCCGAGACCAGCCGTATCGTCAAGGAGGAGCCGTTCGGCCCGATCCTGCCGATCATCGCCTTCGACGATGTCGAGGAGGTGATCGCCAAGGCCAACGACACGCCCTTCGGCCTCGCCGGATCGGTCTGGGGCCGCGACCGCGATGCCGCCATCGCCGTCGCCAAGCGGCTGGAGACCGGCACGGTCTGGGTCAACGAGATCCATATCCACGGGATCGACATCCCCTTCGGCGGCCACAAACAGTCGGGCCTGGGCGTCGAGAACGGCGCGGAGGGGCTGGCCGAGTTCACCAACACCAAGACCTACATGTTCCGCAAGTGATGACCGGCCGGGGCGGCTCCATCGGCCGCCCCGCCACTCCAGCGAACCATTCAAGGGAATAGCGGCCATGCGCCCTCTCGAAGGCATTACCGTCGTCAGCCTGGAGCATGCGATCGCCGCGCCGTTCGCCACCCGGCAGCTCGCCGATCTGGGCGCCCGCGTCATCAAGGTCGAACGCCCCGAAAGCGGCGACTTCGCGCGTGCCTATGACGAACGGGTCGGTGGCCTCTCCTCGCATTTCGTGTGGTGCAACCGGTCGAAGGAAAGCCTGGCGCTCGACCTGAAGTCGCCGCAGGGCATAGCCGTCCTGTCGCGGCTGATCGACAAGGCGGATGTGCTGGTCCAGAACCTCGCCCCCGGCGCGTCGCAGCGCATGGGCCTGGACTTCGCGACGCTGCACGACGCGCATCCGCGACTGATCGTGTGCGACATCTCCGGCTATGGCCAGGACGGACCGCATCGCGATCGCAAGGCCTATGACTTGCTGATCCAGAGCGAGTCGGGTTTCCTGTCGGTGACCGGCACCCCCGACGAACCGGCGAAGGCGGGCTGTTCGATCGCCGACATCGCCGCGGGCATGTACGCCTATACCAATATCCTAGCCGCGCTGATCGAGCGTGGCCGCACCGGCAAGGGCCGCCATATCGACGTGTCGATGCTGGAGGCGATGGCCGAGTGGATGAGCTTCCCGATGTATTACGCCTATGACGGCGCGCCCCAGGCGCCGCGCGTCGGCGCATCGCATGCGACCATCTATCCGTACGGCCCTTTCCGCACCGCGGACGGGGAGGTGATGCTCGGCATCCAGAACGAGCGTGAATGGGCGGCCTTCTGCACCATCGTGCTGGAACAGCCCGACCTGGCCGCCGATCCGCGCTTCTCCTCGACATCGCGCCGGTCGGAAAACCGGGCCGCGCTGGCCGCGATCATCACGGCGGCCTTTGGCGACCTGGCCCGCGCCGAGGTTCTCGATCGGCTCGACGCCGCGAAGATCGCCAATGCCAGCGTCAACGACATGGCCGGGCTGTGGGCGCATCCGCAGCTGGCGGCGCGCGGGCGCTGGGTTGACGTGTCTTCGCCGATCGGACCGATCCCCGCCTTGTTGCCGCCCGGCCGCCCCGACGCGCGCATGGACGCGATCCCCGCGCTGGGCGAGCATACCGATGCGATCCTCGCCGAACTCGGGCTGGCGCCGGGCATGGTGTCGCATGCCGCATGACCCAGGCCGGCGGATCGACGATGCCCGGTCCTTCCTGTTCGTCCCCGCCAATCGCCCCGAACGGATCGCCAAGGCGCTGGCGACCGAGGCCGATATCGTCATCGTCGATCTGGAAGATGCGGTGCCGCCCGACGAGAAGGTCGCCGCGCGCGCCGCACTGACGGCGCAGCTCGATCCCGACCGCCCCGTCCTGCTCCGGGTCAACGACGCCGGGACCGGGTGGTTCGACGAGGATTTGCGCGTGGCGGCGCATCCGGGCGTCCTCGGGATCATGCTCGCCAAGGCGGAGCCGGGGGACGGGCTGGCGCGGGCCTGTGCGGTCGCGCCGGTCGTCGCGCTGATCGAAAGCGCGCACGGCGTCGCCGATGTCCGGACGATCGCCGCCACGCCGGGCGTTCGCCGACTGGCCTTCGGGACGATCGATCTGGCGCTCGACCTGGGCGTCACCGACGAGACATTGCTGGCACCGCTGGGCCTGCAACTGGTGCTGGCATCGCGGGTCGGCGGCATCGCCGCGCCGATCGACGGCGTCACCACCGACTTTCGCGATCCCGACGTCGTGGCACGGGCGATGACGGCATCGGCGAAGGCGGGCTTCGGCGCGAAGATGTGCATCCACCCGGCTCAGGTCGCGGCGGTCCATGCGGCGCTGCGACCGACCGAGGGGGCGGTGGCCTGGGCGCACAGGGTCATCGCGGCGGCCGAGCAGGCGAATGGCGCGGCGATCGCCGTGGATGGCCGCATGATCGACAAGCCGGTGATCGCGCAGGCGCAGCGTATCCTCGCCAACATCGACTGATGCGGAGCGAGCGATGACCCGCCGACTGCCCGATCACATCGACGGCTATGGCCCGGTGCGGCCGTTCCGCGCGCGGCCGGTCGACAAGGCGGCGAAGCGGCGGGCGCAGGTGCCGCTGTTCGACTCGATCGACGCGGTCGTCGATACGCTCGACCTTCGCGACGGCGCGACCATCTCGTTCCACCATCATCTTCGCGACGGCGACGATGTCATGCGCGCCGTCGTCGATGTGCTGGCGGCGCGCGGGCTGCGCGATCTCCATGTCGCGGCCAGCTCGATCTTCCCGGTCCATGCCCCGCTCGTGCCGCATATCCGTAGCGGAGTGATCACCCGGATCAGCACCGCCTATGTCGCCGGTCCGGTCGCGCGCGCGATCTCCGCCGGCGAACTGCGCCATCCGGCCGTCCTGCAGACCCATAGCGGCCGCGCGCGCGCCATCGCGACCGGCGCGTTGCCGATCGACGTCGCCTTCGTGGCGGCGCCCTCGGCGGACCGCCAGGGCAATCTCAGCGGCGCGATCGGGCCGTCGGCCTGTGGTCCGCTGGGCTATGCAATGGTCGATGCGCGCTATGCCAGGCGGGTCGTCGCCGTCACCGACAATCTGCTGGACGACCGGCTCGCCAGCATCGACATCGCCGGCAACGAGGTCGACGCGGTCGTCGTGGTGCCCTCGATCGGCGATCCCACCCGGATCGTCTCGGGCACGACGCGGATCACCGATGATCCGGTATCGTTGCGGATCGCGGCGATGGCGGCGCGTGCGATCGACGCCTCGGGCCTGCTGGTCGACGGCTTTTCCTTCCAGACCGGGGCTGGCGGCACGTCGCTGGCGGTGGCCGGCGATGTCGCCGCGATCATGCGGCAAAAGGGCATCAAGGGCAGCTTTGCCGCCGGCGGGATCACGGGAACGCTGGTCGAGATGTTCCACGAGGGCCTGTTCGAGCGGCTCTACGACGTCCAGTGCTTCGATCTGGCCGCCGTGGCGTCGTATCGTACCGATGCCGCGCATCAGGCCATGTCGGCGTCGCTCTATGCCGATCCCAGCCGCCGCGACGCGGTCGCCGGTCGACTGGACGTGATGATCCTGGGCGCGGCCGAGGTCGACACGGCCTTCAACGTCAACGTCACGGCGGTCGGGGGCGGCAAGATCATCGGCGGGTCGGGCGGCCATGCCGATACGGCCGCCGGCGCGAAGCTGACCATCATCACCACGCGGCTGAGTGCCAAGGGCAACCCGAAGATCGTCCGTGACGTCGAATGCGTGACGACCCCGGGCGCGACCGTCGATGTCGTCGTGACGGAGGCCGGCATCGCGGTAAATCCCCTGCGCACCGACCTGATCGCGCGCTTCGTCGACGCGGGGCTGCCGTTGGTGTCGATCGAGGAATTGGCCAGCTTGGCACGCGAACAGACTGGCCGAACCAATGACAAGTCCCGAACGAGCGGTAACAGGATCATTGCGGTCGTGGAATATTTCGACGGCACCGTCACGGATGTGATCCGGCAATCCGGCTGAAGACCAACCGTCCGCTCTTTCTGGACCTAAAAATTGGATCGACAGCCCGCTGTCGGCAGGTTGCCGATCCTGTAGATCACGTTTCCGCTGCCCTACCGGTCAGTCGTAGATCGGCCTCAACACCGTATCGAGATGATAGCGGGTCAGCGCCATCGACGCGAGCAGGTCGGGCGAACCGTCATATTCGATCGACATCCAGCCCTTGAATTGATCCTCCTTCAGCATCCGGTACAGCCCCGCCAGATCGAGCGTGCCGAGCCCCGGTTCCCAGAACCAGCGCGTGCCGTCGTCGGTGATCTCCGGGTCCTGTGCATAGCGCACGCTGTCCGGCTGCCGCTGCGAAGCGGTATCCTTCAGGTGGAAGGTGCTGATCCGGTCACGATAATCGCGGTAGAAGGTCAGCAAATCCTCGCCCATGATCGCCACCTGTGCAGTGTCGAGGCAGTAGTGGACGTACGCCGGATCGGTCGATTCGATCAGTTCGCGATGGTTCGGCAGATTGATCGCGCAGAAGAACTCGTTGTGAAGCCCGATCTTGACGCCGTGATCGGTGGCATAGCGGCCGATCTCGTTCATCACCCTGGCGCATTGCTGCACCTCTTCGCGGCTCAGCGGTCCCGAACCGTAGTAGTTCTGCGTTGGGCAGGTATTCATGTAACTGCCGCCGAACTTCACGATCGTATCGACCGCCTCGCGCCCCGAACGAACCGCTTCATCGAAATGATCGGCCTGATGCGAGGCATGCGCGCCGTGGAACATGCCGATGACCTCGACCCCGCGATCCTTTGCAAAGGCGGTGAAGGCTTCGGGCGACCCGAACAGCGGCAGGATGTCGGCCAGATCCCACGGAGCGATCTCGATCCCGTCGAAACCGAGCGCCGCCTGATATTTCAGGATCGTATCCCAGTCCGAATAATAGGCGGTATTGGTCTTGTCTTCGTAGTAGAACTCTCGGAAATTATTGATCTGCCGATAGGGAATGCTCTTCCAATGGCACATATTGGCATAGCGGATATTGGGCATCGCGGAGACTCCGTCCGGCTTAATTCTGGAGATGGCTCAGGAACGCGCGCGTGCGCAGCAATGCCCGGAACGGGTCGCGCGTCTGGCGGGCGCTGCAGATGATCGGTCCGGCATAGCCCAGCTGGCCGAGTAGGCCGACGATAGCCGGCAGATCGACATTACCAGTACCCGGATCGCGGAAAACCTGCGTCGCGCGGTGCTCGGGGAACTCCGGATTGGGAGTCTTCCACGTCTCCGTATCGTCCACGAACGCCGTGTCGGTCAGGTGGACGCACCCGATCCGCTCGCGGTGCGCGGTGATGAAGGCCGCCGGATCGATCCCGGCGATGGTCAGGCTGGCGGTATCGACATCCAGCTTCACGTCGTCCGGCAGCCGTTCCAGCAGCGTCAAGATGCGGTCGCCACGGAACACGCTCCAATATTCGTTGCGCACCACCAGCGCGACGCCCGCCGCCCGAGCCTTTTCTGCGAGGCCGCCGAGCAGAGTAGCCACGCGATCGGTGAAGGATGCGAGCTTGTCCGCCAGATCGGGATGGTAATGAGCGATGCGCCCGTAATAGCCCGACGGACTGATCGCGAGGTAATCGGCCTTCAGATCGGCGGCATGCGCCAGCGCCTCGCCCGCGAAATGGCCGGTCGCACCGAAGTAGAAGTCGAGGTTGGCGTTGCGCAGGAACAGGTTCGAATCGAACGTCACGCCGGTAACCCGATCGATATCGCCCTTCGCCAGCGCGGCACGATAATTGTCGGCATTCTCATATTTGGCGTTGATGCAATAGCGGTTCATCGGGACGCCGCTGCGCCCGCCGAACTGCCACACCGGTTCGTAAGGAATCTCGACCGACCGAAACCCCGCCGCACCGATCAGCGGGTAGAGCTCTTCCCAAAAATACTTGCTTTCGTAGCGGTTTCGATTGGGTTCTTGATAATGACGGTTGATCAGGTCGAGGCTGATCGCGAATTGATCGCTGTGCATGCTTGAATCCAGGATTGACGGGCGCGTTTGGACGCACCGAAGACAGGAGAGTACGGCTCGCCATTAACCGGCAAGCATCCGCCGCGACTGATCGAGCGACTGCGCCATCGGTATCGTCGGAAAATATTCGAGGCCGATCGCCCCGTCATATCCGACCGCCCGCAGCGTCCGCATGACCTCGGCCCAATCCAGCGTACCGGTGCCCGGTTCGTTGCGATCGGGCATGTCAGCCACCTGCACATGGCCGACAAGGTGGATGCGACCAGCCAATACAGTCGCCATATCCTCACCCATCACCGCGCTGTGCCAGACGTCGTACAGCAACCGCAGGTTCGGGCTGTTCACCGCCTCGACCAGGTCGAGGCCGAGCTTGGTGCTGACCAGATACATGGTCGCGAACAGCCGCGTGTTGAGCGGTTCGAGCAGCAGCATCACGCCGGCCTCTTCCGCCGCATCGGCGGCAGCGCGCAGCGCGGTCACGGCGTTGGCGAAATGCTCTTCCTCGCTCAATCCGTCGACGCGAAAGCCCGATGCCACGATCAGGTTGGGTTTGCCGAGGATCGCCGTTGCCTCGATCGTTTCGCGCACGGCAGTCACCATCGCGTCGCGCTCGGTCGGGTCGACGATCGATTTGCGCGGGTCGACGCACAGGCTGGTCAGCCGCATGCCGGTATCGGCAAGTGCTTCGGCCATCGCCTCGATTGGCTTGTCCCGCCACAGATGAAATTCGGCGAGGTCGAGCCCGGCGTCCTTGACGGCGCGCAGGCGCGCGGCAAGGTCGCCCGCTTCGGCAAACTGCCATTCAATACAGGAGGATAGTGGATAGACCGCAGACATAGGACTCTTCCCATTCTACGGCCCCGTAACGCTGATCGCGTCCGTATGCCTGGCGGGGTCATTCCCGCTATTTTGTTCGGTATTGTTTACGGCGTTCGGCGCGGAAAGCAAGTTCGACGATGTCCGTGCAGCGCGTTGGCCAGCGTTCAGAACAGGATTCCCGCCAGCCAGAACGACCCCACGAAGATGGTCATGGTAGTCAACGCCATCGATGCGCAGCGCAGATTCTCGAACCGCCGCACCGGATGTTTCCCGGATGATTGCAACATGTCTCTCTCCTCAAGTTCCGTCCCGCATTATTCCTGCAGGTCCGGCGCTTCTCACTCGTAACAACTGCCGACGCTACGACCATTCGGCACCGAAATTTGCCGCAAGCGGCATCGCCAGTTGCGCCGGGACCCCTGGGTCACCGTTACCTCTCGTCCTCCTCGTCGTCGCCCGGGCGAGTATCCGCTTGTCACGCCGCCCTCGATGGCTGCTTCGGAGGCGGAAAGAGGCGCATCCGCGGCTCAGGCCTTCACGATCCGCTGATCGATGACGCCGAAAGCATCTGCTGCGCGCATCGTCACGCGGTCGCCGAAGCGAAGGAAGGGAGTCATCGACCGTCCGGCAATGACGTCGATGGCGCGGCGCTCGGACAGGCAGGTCGATCCGACCTCCGCATGGTTCGCGTTGGAAACGGTGCCCGATCCGATAATGGTTCCGGCGGGTAGATCGCGGGTGCGCGCAGCGTGGGCAATCAGTTCCTCGAAACCATAGGCCATCGCGTCACCGATCGGACTGCCGAACCATTCGCCGTTGATCTCGACGGTCAGCGGCAGGCAGACGCGGCCGTTCCGCCATGCGTCGCCCAGTGCATCTGGCGTGACCGCGAACGAGGCGACCGAACAGGCGGGTTTCGCCTGTACCCACCCGAAACCGGTCTTCATCTCGATCGGTGCGATGGTCCGCAGCGACCAGTCGTTGAGCAGGAGGATCAGTCGAACGTGCGCAAGCGCGTCGTCCGCCCTGCATCCCATCGGGACGTCGCCGGTAACGACCGCGAACTCGCCCTCGAAGTCGATGCCGTCCGCCTCGCTCGGGAACGGCACGTCCTGCGTCGCCGACAAAAAGCGATGCGACATGCCCTGGTACATCAACGGCTTGTCCGTCTCGATCGGCGGCAGGTTGAACGCCTGCTGCATCAGTTCGCCATGGGTCGGGAACGCCGATCCGTCGAGCCATTGCCATGCGCGCGGCAAGGGTGCGAGCAGCGTCTCCTGGTCAAGCAAGTCACCCTGCCCCGCCGCCAGTCGCTCGGCCAGCGCCCGCAGCACCGGCTCGGCCCGGCCCCAGTCGTCGAGCGCCGCCTGCAAGGTCATGTCGGCAGGCAGGCAACGTGCGGCGTCGTCGGACACCACCACCAGCGTTCCGTCGCGGCTGCCATCGGCGCGGGTCGCGAGCCTCATTGGTCGTCCTCGAAGATCGCGATAGCGCGGCACCAGCCCGCCGAGCCACGCTTCACCTTGACCGGCAAACACGACACGGTGAAGCCGGTCGCGGGCAGCCGGTCGAGATTGGTCAGCTTCTCCATGTGGCAATAGCCGATGTCGCGGCCCGCCTTGTGCCCTTCCCATACCAGCGAATAGTCGCCGGTTTCCGCCACCTTGGCGGCGGTATGACTGAACGGCGCGTCCCAGCTCCACGCATCGGTGCCGGTTACCCGGACCCCGCGAGAAGTCAGGTACAAGGTCGCCTCATAGCCCATGCCACAACCCTTCCCCAGAAAGTCCGCGCGTCCCAGCGCCGCACCGGCTGCGGTGTTCACCAGCACGATGTCGAGCGGTTGCAGGTCGTGGCCGACGCGTTCGAGCTCTGCCTCCACCTCCGCTGCCGTGACCACATGCCCATCGGGCAGATGGCGGAAGTCGAGCTTCACGCCGGGTTGCAGGCACCATTCCAATGGCACCTCGTCGATGGTCAGCGCCGGCTTCCCGCCATCCTGCGTCGGATGATAATGCCATGGCGCGTCGAGATGCGTGCCGTTGTGAGTGCTCAGCGTCAGCGTTTCCGACGCGGCAAAGCCCTGCCCCCCCGCCATCGCCTCTGCCGTGATACCGGGGAAGAACATCGCCGCTTCCGCGACGGTTTCGGCATGGGTCTGCCGGGTAATGGTCGGGCGCATGAACGGGGGGTCGGTAACGACGTCCGGATCGATCGCGATCGACAGGTCGACGATGCGGCGGGTCATGCGGCCCGCCCGCCCAGCGTTTCGACGAACCAGTCGGCCAACAGATCGCGGCCGTACGCCATATTGTCGGCGCCGACATGCTCCACACCCCCTTCGCGGGCGGTGAAGATCACCTTCTCGCGGCGTGGGCTGTTGACGAGTTGGTCATACAGGTCGTCGGCGTAGGCGACGTTGATCTGGCGATCGTTCGCCCCGTGGGTCACGAGGAACGGAACCGTGATCCGGTCCATGTGACCATTGAGGTTCATCGCTGCCGACTTCGCCAGGAAATCGTCCTGGTCCTGGGCACCGAACGCCCAGTGGACGTGTTTCCAGTAATGCGGGACCGGGTTCTCACCCTCGCGGGCCATGCGCTTGTCCTGCACCTCGCGCCAATTGTGGTTGGCACCCCAGACGGCGCCGCTGGAAAAGCGCGGTTCATAGGCGACCGCGCGCGGGGCAAAGTGGCCGCCCAGCGAAATGCCGGTCATTCCGATCCGCTTCGGATCGACATCGCTCTGCTGCTCCAGCCAGTCGACCGCCCTGCTCGCCCAGTGTTCGCTGTGCGGATCGACGGGCAGGTCCTGCAACCGCAGCGCCTCGCCAGAGCCGGGCTGGTCGACGCACAGGGTCGAGATGCCCCGCCGTGCCAGTTCATGCGGCAGGCGGGTCCAGAACAGCAGTTCCTTGCAGCTGTCCAGCCCGTTGCAGAACACGACGACAGGCTTGCGGCCCACGCCCGGGGCGCGGGTGTAGAGGGCCGGCATCGTGCCGGTTTCGAGCGGAATCTCGACCCGTTCGCGGTGCAGCTTGCCCAGCACCGTCGACCGGTCGAACGCTTCGCGTGCCTTGGCGTACGTCTCCTTGCGACCCGGCGCGCCGTGGCCCTGCATCCGCTCGGCAGTGAACAGGTATAGCGACGCCCGCTCCAGCTTGTTCGAAGCGGAGAAGGCGCGCCCCTTCGCCTCGTCTTCGGCGCCCAGTTCGATCAGCTTGGCGCCCATCGCTGCCCACGCCGCCATGAATTGGGGCGTGCCGGCATCGGCACCATTGGTGGCGGCGTCCTTCAGCAGCCGGCACATATCGATGATTTCACCGAGTTGCGCACCGCTCTCCATCGCGATCGCGACCGACAGGTTCCAGATGTAGTTGGGGAAGGGTTCGTAGAGCGCCATGATGCTTACGCCACTGCCGCCTGCCAAAGCCCGGCATCGGGCGAAGGCTTGGGCATGGTCTGCGGACCCCCGATGCCGCTGCCCCATTGATCCATCGTTTCGGGCTTTGGAATGTGGACCTGATGCTGGTGATGGTCGTCATCGACCTCCTCCAGCTCGGATGTGTATTCGACGACGTTATTGTTGGGCGTCGTGAAGTAACTGAACGTGTTGTTGCCCGCCGTATGGCGACCCGGCCCCCATTTGATGTCGACATCGTTGCGCTTGAGCCGGCCGACGCCGCGCATCATGTCGTCCATCGTCAGCACGTCATAGGCGACATGGTTGAAGCAGGGCGGCCCGGGCAGGAACGCCAGCCGGTGGTGCCAGCTGTTGCAGCGCATGAAGCACATGAAGTCACCCAGCCAGTCCGACACGCGGAAACCCAGCGCCTTTTCATACCACGCGACCAGCGCCTTGTGGTCGGGCGAGTGCATGACGACATGGCTGATCTTGACCGGGATCGCCTCGCCCTTGGCAAGTTCGCGTTTGCTGCCGCGCTCGACATCCGCCGAAATCTGCAGCGTGAAGCCGTTGGGGTCGAAGAAGCGGAAGCCATAGCCGCCGCCGAGCGTGTCCAGCTCGTGCGGCTCGCTGATGATCTTGCCGTCATTGGCCTTCACCTGTTCGAACAGCGCATCGACATCGGCGCGCGTTTCGGCCGCCCAGCCGATGACGTCGATCCGCTGCATCGCATCCTCGCGCAGGCGGACGACGTATTTTTCGTCGGTCCCTTCGGCCGCGAAATAGACCATCTCGTCGTCGCTCGGGACCTCGGTCAGGCCCCACACATCGGCATAGAAGCGGCGTTCGGCGGCAAGATCGGGAACGGCATAGCCGACGAAGCGGATTTCAGAAACGCGGGCCATGCTCGCCTCCATGGAGAAGAATGGGGGCCGGCATTCGCGATGCCGGCCCAGTCGGGGGGGTGTCAGAAGCGGAACGTGCCCTGCACGCCATAGGTGCGCGGCTGGCCGAAGTTCCAGTTGTAGATGTTGATCCCGCCGCCGGTGAACCCGGCATAGGTCTTCACCCGGTTGTTCTCGACGTTGCGGACATAGCCCTGGATGCTGAGCGCATCGCCCGGCAGCTTCAGTTCGAGGCTGAGGTCGGTGGTGGTGAACGCTTCGACCCGGTCGCCACGATAGTTGAATGCGGTCAGATAATATTCCGACTTGAACCGGCTGAACCCGTTGGCGACCAGTTCATACCCTTGCCCGAGGTCGATCGACTTGTTGTAGTTGATCCCGATCGTCCATTTCGGCGCCTGCGGTGCGGTGTTGCCCGCCAGATCCAGCGTCAGCCGCGGGACGTTCGTCGGCGGATTGGTCAGCGTCGGCGCCGGGATGCCGGCGAATTCCTGCAACTTGGCATCGATATAGTTGACGATCAGGCTCACCCGGTCATTCGGCGACAGCTTGATCGTGGTGTCGGTTTCGATACCCCATACCCGGCTCTTGCCCGCATTGAACGTGCGCGCGCCGACGGTTGTGTCGATATAGACCTGCACCTGCTGGTCCTGGTAATCATAGTAGAACGCGGATGCGTTGAACTCTAGCGTGTTGTTCAGGAACCGGTTCTTCGATCCGATTTCATAGGCGGTCAGGTTTTCCGCATTGAACGCGCCGACAAGATCGAAGCCGCCGCTTTTGAACCCGGTGCTGACCTTCGCATAGAGCAGATTGTCGCGCGCCGGCTTATATTCGACGCCGGCGGTCCAGGTGACCTTGTCTTCCGCATAGGTCGGGAAGCGGATCACCGCGCCGGGGCCGCTGCCGTCCGACGGCGGACGAACCATATTCTGCGTCCGGAAGAAGCCGTAGTTGATGTATTCGGCGTTCTTCTTGTCGTCGGTATAGCGCACGCCGCCGGTGAAGCTCAGCGTATCGGGGACGACCCAATAGGTCGCCTGGGCAAAGGCGGACTTGGATTCCGACTTCACATAGGGGCGATAGAAGAAGTTGGCGAAGGCGCTGGCGAGCGGCAGGTACAGGCCGCGCGCGATGATCTGGTTCTCATGGAAATAGAAGCCGCCGACCTGCCAGACGAAACTGCCCTGCGCCCCACCGTTCAGCCGGACTTCGTGGCTGTGGGTGCGGGTGTCGTAACGGTCGTTATAGAAGGTGAACTGTTCGGGCAGGAACCCGTTCTGCGGCAGGATCACCTGATTGTCGACGTGGCGATAGCCGCCGATATAGGTCAGCGTCGCCGGCCCGAAGTCGTAAGCGACCCGGCCCCGCACCGCATATTGCTGGCTCTTGAAATTGCCGCGACGGCCGAGCGGGAAGCTCGCCGGATCGAACGTCTGGGGCAGATCGACGAAGCTCGGTACCAGGCGTTGCGACAGCGTCGTATAGGTAGCGGGCGGCGCGACCGACGCCGGCAGTTCGGTAAGCCCCGGCGTGGCCGTATTGACCGGAAGGCCATATTGGACCGGGCCGGTCTGGTTCACGTCGACATATTCGCCGGCCAGATACACTTCGAGCGCGCCGGGCGCCAACAGGATGCTGCCGCGCACTGCATCGACATTGGCGTCATCGCCCCGACCGGCCAATGCGCCATTGTCGACATAGCCGTCATGTTCGTTGTGCAGCCCGGCGATGCGGATCGCGACGTCATTCCCCAGCGGCACGTTGACCGCACCGGTTGCGTAGATCGCGTTGTAATTGCCATAGCCCGCGGTCGCCGACCCTTCGAAGCTGCCCAGCACCGGCTTCGCCGCGACGATGTTCAGTGCACCGGCGGTCGAGTTGCGGCCGAACAGCGTCCCCTGCGGCCCGCGCAGCACCTCGATGCGTTCGAGGTCGAAGAAGTTGGCGTTGAGTGCCACGGGTCGGTTCACATATTCACCGTCGATCGACACGGTGAGCGCCGGGTCGGCGCTTTCGGAAATGTCCTGGCTGGACACGCCGCGGATCGCGATCTTGGTGAAGACCGAGTCGGGCGTGATGCCGAGATCGGGGGCGAGACGCTGCAGCCCGCTGACGTCGGTCACCGCCGCCTTGGTCAGGTCGGCACCGCTGACGGCGCGGATCGCGATCGGCGTGTCCTGCAGCCGGGTCGTGACCTTGGTCGCGGTGACGACGATTTCCTCGAGCTGGTTGTCGTCGCCCTGGCCGACGGTGGTGTCGTTCGCCGTGGTCGGCGGCGTGGCGCCGGTCGGTTCGGCGGTCTGCGCCCATGCCGGAGCGACCAGCCCGAGTGCAGTGCTAGCAAGCGCCATGCTGGCGATGCGGCGGAACGTCGTCATACGATCCCCTCTCCATGATATCGGAGGCGTATCCGCCCCTCGTTCAGAACTAGAATTGGTATTCTATTTATTGGTCAGGTCAAGCGGCTGAATCGAGCGCCGGGTCGATTTAATTTCGGCGGTCGTCAGAACATCGGATGCGGATTGCGCGCCGTGGTCGGCATCGGCTGGATCACGTCCCAATGCTCGACGATCTTGCCGTCCTTCAGCCGGTAGATGTCGGCGACCGCACCGCCGGGACTGGCCGGATCGGTCCGGCCGTGCAGGTGGATGACGGCCAGATCGCCATCGACGATGATCCGTTTCACGTCGAAGCGCGCGCCCGGCGTCGCAAACTTTTGCGCCAGCGCAGCGATCGCGGCGGCGCGCCCGTCGGGAATGCCTGGATTATGCTGGATATAGTCGGCCACCACGAACTTCTCGAACGCGCCGGCAACGTCGCGACGGCCATAGAATTGCTCGGCAAAGGCAGAGACGATCGCCCGGTTGCGTTCGGTTTCCGACGAGCGCGGCCGGGCGGCGACGGTCGATGCGACCAGCGTCGTCGCGATCAGCGCGGAGGCGACAAGACGGTTCATAGCGCAATCTCCAGGGTGAAGGGCAGATGGTCGCTGGCGGGGCCGACGGAGACGCGCGCGGTGGCCGCGCGATCCTGCCACCCCTGCCCCTGCCAGATGCGGAACAGGCGCGGTTCGGGCGTCACGCGAACGACGCCCGTTTCCCCGGGCGCAAGCGTAACCTTCGCAAAACCAACCAGCGCGAATTCGGGATCGTGGCGGTAGAGCTGGACGACCTCGCTACCCGACCGCGACCCGATATTGCGCAGCGTGACGAGCACGTCGCCGCCATCGGTCGTCGCATCGATCCAGTCGAACCGGGTATAGCCCCGCCCGGCGCCAAAGGCATGAAGCGGCGTCCGCCCGCGCGCGACCAGCCCGCGATAGCCGACCAGCACGTCGTCGTCATAGCGCAGGTCGCCGGTGGCATCGGGTTGCAGGGACAACGCCGGATAGTCGCCTTCGCTGCGCGCCAGCGTCACCGGCAGACGCCCGCCCGGCTCGCTGTCGCCCGCCAGCACGGCGGCCAGGGCGGGGCCGAACCCCTCCCCCGGATACCAGGCGGAGAGCAACGCCGAAGCGCGGTCGCCCCAGCCGGCATCGAAGGCATGCCCGATATTGGCGACGATCGCGACGTTGCGGTTCGCGGCGCACACCGCCTCGATCAGCGCGACCTGATCCGCGGCCAGCGCGGAATCGGCGCGGTCCTTGCTCTCGACGCTGGAGTTGGACGTTTCGCCGACCATCAGGATCACCGCATCGGCGGTCCGCGCCGCATCGACCGCACGCGCCAGCATCGCGGCCGCGCTGTCGGGAGTCCGGATGCCGTACCACAGGCCATGGACCCGCGCGCCGTCATAGGTGAATTCGACCTCGACCAGCACCCGCTGACCGGCGGCAAGCTGCACCTCGACGCTGTCGGCATCGCCGCGTTTCAGCGACCCCATGACGTCCGACGCCGCCATGCGTTCGGCGTGGTCGTGGACGACGCGGCCATCGACCCGCATCCGCACGGCACCGGTCGCGCCGACATAGAAACGGTGCGCGCCGTCCGCCTTTGCGGTGAACCAGCCGCTGGCCCGCACGCCGGCGGGACGATCGAACACCCCTTCGTCATGGACGCCGACAAACCACACGAGCGAATTGGTATCGCGGACCTCGCGAAAGATCGGATCGCCGGTCAGGTCGGTGTCGGCGAAATAATCGACGGTCATCCCCCGCGCTTCACCGTCGCGCGGCGTGACCGGCATCGACGGCAGGCGCGGTTGCGGATCGACGCCCGGTTCATAGACGATGGCGGCATCGCCATAGCGCGCGCGGATCGCATCGAGCGGTCGCAGCGCGTCGGGGGACAGCGCAATCTTGGCAAAGGTGCCGCCCTGATAGCAGGGCGCGGCGGCATTGGGGCCGATGACGGCGATGCGGGCATGTCGGCCGGGGACGAGCGGCAGCAGATCGCCCTCGTTGCGCAGCAGCACCATGCCGGCGGCCGCCGCCTCGACGAGGAGCGCGTCGGCATCTTCGGTCGGCGGCGTCTTGGTCCCCGACCAGCGCCGCCCGGCGCGCGCGGCGCGATCGGCGGCATCGGCCACACGTTCCGCCGCTACGTCCCCTGCCTCCACCGCGCCGACCGCCTTTGCGCCGACGAAGCGCGCGGGGCCGGGCATCTCGATATCCAGCCCGCCATTCAGGCTGCCGGCGGTCGAATGGGTGCCGAACCAGTCACTGATGAACGGACCATCGAAGCCCCATTCCCGTTTGACGATGGTCGAGATGTGGCCGTGTTCGGCGCACCAGGTCCCGTTGACCCGGTTATAGGCGGTGAGCATCGCCCCCGCCCCGGCCGCCGCGCACAATTCGAAGGGCAACAGATAGATTTCACGCAGCGCACGTTCGCCGACGACGGCGTTCATCCGGTCGCGGTCGGTTTCGCTGTCGTTGCACACCAGATGCTTCACGCAGGCACCGGTGCCGGTCGATTGCAGTCCGCGCGTCCACGCCGCCCCGGCAAGGCCGGTCAGCAGCGGGTCTTCCGAATAATATTCGAACGCGCGGCCGGCCAGCGGGCTGCGCGCCAGATTGACGTTGGGGGCCAGCACCATGTCGACGGTGCAGCGTATCGCTTCGCCGCCGACCAGCGCGCCGATCCGTTCGATCAGCGACAGGTCGAAGCTGGCGCCCAGTGCCGTGGCGCAGGGCGACAGCCGCGCGACATCGCGTTCGTCCACGCGCCCGCTGGCAATGCCCATCGGCCCGTCGCTCAGGTGCAGCGACGGGATGTCGGCGTGCGGGATCGCGGCCGTGCGCCACATCGACGCACCGGCGGTCAGGCTGGCCTGTTCGGCGAGGGTCAGCGGGATCACGCCACCGGCTCCAGCCGAAAGGCCATGATCTGCCGCGCCATGGTCGCAATCTGTCCGCCGATGCCGTTATCGGCCAGGGCACCGTCGGCAGCGAACGGCTTTTGCGCGATGGAGTTGATCGCGATGCCGGCGGGGGTCGGCCAGCCGCGCATCGCGTGGACGATCCCACGCAGCGCAGCCAGCGTGACGCCGCCCGCCTGCCATCCCGCCGCCGATACGATCAGCCCGACCGGCATCCCGTCGAAATAGACGCGGTCGTCGCCGCGCAGATCCTCCAGCAGGTCGATCGCGTTCTTGACCACGCCCGACACCCCGCCATGATAACCGGGCGTGCCGATCACCAGGCCGTCCGCCGCGCGCAACGCCGCGACGAACGCCGCCTGCTCGGGCGTACGCTCGGGCCGTTCGGGGTTGAAATGGGGTAGCGCCGCCAGTGCCGGGCCGTCGAACATCGTCGTCCGTGCGCCCAGTTCCTCGCATTCGGTCAGCACCGCCCGCACGAGCATCTCGCTCGACGATCGCGGGCGGAAGGTGCCGCCGATGCCAACGATGTGTCGTGCCATCGCCGTTACGCCTTCCTGAACGCGGGCATTACCTTTTCCGACAGCAGCCGGAGCGTCTGGTCGCCCAGCCGCAGCCGTTCGTCGGTCAGCGGTCCGGTGGTCGTGCCGCACAGGATGTTGCCGATGCCGAGTTCTTCGTAGGGCTTGAGGTGCTCGATCACCGTTTCGGGCGATCCGTACAGGCACCAGGTACCGATCCAGTCCTCGGTCAGCGCGTTGGGTGTCCGGTCGGTCTTCTTGTTCGCGTCGTTCGATTCGGCGCGGGCGTTGAATTCCGCTTCACGCTCGATCGCGTCCTGATAGGCGCGCAGGATCGCCATCATCTCGTCGCGGGCCTGTTCGTCGCTGTCGGCGACATGAACCAGCTGATAGGTGTGCGTCGTCCAGTCGAGCGCGCGGGCAATCTTGTCGGCGCTATGCCCCGCCTCCTCCAGCATCGTGCGATAGATGCCGAAGAATTTGGCGACATGGGTCATCGGCTCGGTCCCGCCGATCTTGGGCGGGGTAAAGGCGGGGATGAACGCCGGCCATGCGTTCTCGGCGGCGCGCCGGGCGCTCGATTCCTTCATCGCCACCGGCATCAGCCGGGCATGGCCCTCGCTATAGGCGGCCGGCGCGATGCGTTGCAGGACGCGGCCCTGGTGCGGGCCGTTGTCGATTTCGACCGCCGGGTCGTCCATCGTCTTGGCCCAGAGCTGTTCGGCGATGGCCAGGTTCTTTTCGGAAATCGCGCCGGCATCGCGGTAATCGACGCCGAAGCCGATCATCTCCTCGGGCGTGGTGCCCGATCCGACGCCGACCAGCAGCTTGCCGTCGGTCAGCTGGTCGAGGATGTTGATACGCTCGACGAAGCGGACCGGATGGTGGAGCGGCACCGAGGTCACGGAAAAGCCGAAATGCATGTGCGGGAATTTCGCCGCCAGATACGCCGCGAACATGTAGCTGTCGCTGGCGATCGGCATATAGCCGTTGAAGTGATGGTCCGGCAGGAACAGCGCGTCGAAACCCAGCGCGGCGGCGCGTTCGGCGTGGCTGGTCAGGTTGTGTATCAGCGCCCGGTCCTGCTCCGGCGCCATCGAACGTGCATTGAGGAACACCGAGAAACGCATCCGACCTCTCCCTTTTCACGCCCGCTTGTCGCGGTGCGCGGTTGCCGCCCGATGCCGGGTGGACTAAACTGAAATTAGAACTGTTATTCTGATATGCCGTCGTTCCGGGGGCTGTCAATGGGGTGCCGATGGATATCGAAACGATCATGGCGAAGGCGCGCGCGCCGCAGCAGGGGCGCAGCAAGGCCAGCTTCGAGCGGATGCTGACGACCGCCGAGGAACTGATGAAGCAGCGCGGATCGGACGAATTCACGCTGAACGAGGTGGCGAAGCACGGGAAGGTTTCGATCGGATCGATCTATTGCCGGTTCGACAGCAAGGAGGACCTGGTCCATGTCGTGCAGCTGCGCGTGCTGGAGCGAGTCGATACCGACATGCTGGCGGCGATCGCGGGGGTGCAGGAACGCGGCGGCGACCTGATCGACATGGTGCACGACCTGGTCGATTCGATCGCGGACGTGCTGCGCCGCTATGCCGAGGTGATGCGTCCGCTGATGCTGCGCGCGAGCGGCGATCCGGTCATCGCCTCGATCGGCAAGCGCAGCTATTCGCGGACCAGCGAGGCGGTGATCGACGCGCTGCTGACGTGCGAGAAGGAAATCCGCCACCCCGATCCGCGCCATGCCGCCGATGCCGGTTTCCGCATCGTCTATGCCGCGATCGCTCGCTATCTGGGGTTCGGTTCGTCGCTCGACGCGGCGGGCGAAGGCGACTGGAATCAGTTAAAGAACGACCTCGGCGACATGCTCGCCGCCTATTTGCGCACCGCGCCGAAGGGAAGCCACGGGGCCGCTTGACAACGGCACCGATCCACGTTCAAATCAGAATAATAATTCTGATAAGCGCCACATTCGTCGGTGCGCGGGACGAGGATGAGGAGCGTCATGGCCGAAAAGGGCTGGACCCGGCGCGAGACGCTGGGCGGTGCCGCGCTGTTCGCGCTGGCGGTGGGGATACCCGTTGCCGCGATACGGATGGACGATGCGGCGGAAGGGGTGACCGATCGCCAGCGCCTGATGCTGCGCCACGTCGCGCAGACCGTCATCCCGCGCACCGCGACGCCCGGCGCCGGCGATATCGGTGCACATGACTTCGTAATTCTCGGCCTCGCGCACGGCCTCGACGGGACGCGGGCACCGGCGGCGGGGGCGGCGTTGCCCGCGACCATGGCGCGCCACCTGCGGCAGGACGGCACGCTCGACTATCTCGACTGGCTCGAATGGCAGCTCGACTCGCGCGCGCAGGGCGACTTCCTGGCCGCCACCCCTGCCCGGCGGCAGGCGGCGGTCGGTGCGATCGATGCGGAAGCCTTTGCACAGGCCGATCGCGATGCGCCCGAATCGCCGTGGAAGAAGCTGAAGGCGCTGATCCTCACCGCCTATTACACGTCGGAAACCGGCGGCTCGCGCGAGCTGCAATATGAGCTGGTCCCCGGGAAATGGGAACCGGACCTCCCCTTTGTTCCCGGCAGTCGCGCATGGTCGAGCGACTGGACCGCGGTGGAGTTCAGCTGATGAGCGATGCATTGTTCGACGCGATCGTGATCGGGTCGGGAATTACCGGCGGCTGGGCGGCCAAGGAGCTGACCGAGGCGGGGCTGAAGGTCCTGATGCTCGAACGCGGGGCGATGATCGAACATGGCGCGGGCTATGTGAACGAGACGAAGGCGCCGTGGGATCTGGAGTTCCGGGGACTGGGCGACGCCGCGCTGTACGAGACCGACTATGCGTTCCAGCGCAAGAACCGGCATTTCACCGAATTCACCCAGGACCGCTTCGTCAACGACCGCGAGAACCCGTACACGACCGACGGCGATACCCAGTTCAACTGGTGGCGCAGCCACGGCTTGGGCGGACGATCGCTGTCCTGGGGGCGGCAATGCTATCGCTGGTCGGATTACGACTTCGACGCCAATCGCCGCGACGGGCACGGCACCGACTGGCCGATCCGCTATGCCGATATTGCGCCGTGGTATGACAAGGTCGAGGAGTTCGTCGGCGTGGCGGGCATGGCGGAGGGGCTGCCGCAGCTGCCCGATGGCCGCTTCCTGCCACCGATGGCGCTGAACCCGGTCGAGCAACATGTGCGATCGGTGATCGGTGAGCGCTGGCCCGGACGGCGGCTGACGGTCGGGCGCAACGCGAACCTGACCGAGGCCAGGCCCGATCAAGGTCGCGCGGCGTGCCAATATCGCTCGATCTGCCCGCGCGGCTGTTCCTATGGCGCCTATTTCTCGACGCAGAGTTCGACGCTGCCGGCGGCGCAGAAGACCGGCAACCTGACGCTGATCACCGATGCGGCGGTCGAGGCGATCGAGCATGACCCCGCCACCGGCCGCGCGACCGGCGTGCGCTTCATCGATACCAAGAGCGGCGAGCGCAAACGGGCGACGGCACGAATCGTGTTCCTGAATGCGGGATCATTCAACAGCGTCGGCGTGCTGCTGCGCTCGGCGACCGAAGCCAACCCGAACGGCCTCGCCAATTCGAGCGGCGTGCTCGGCACCCATATCATGGACCATGCGCAAACCGTTGCCGGCATCGCGATCATGCCGGGGTTCGAGGACCATACCTATTTCGGCAACCGCCCGACCGGCGTCGTCATCCCCCGCTTCCGCAACCTCGGCACCATCGACGGCAACGGACACACGCGCGGCTTTTCCTATCAGGGTGGCGCGTTCCGCGCGGCATGGACGCGGGGCAAGCGCGATGCCGGGATCGGCGCGGACTACAAGAACGGCCTGCGCGAGCCGGGTCCGTGGCGGATGGTGCTGGTCGCCTTTGCCGATTCGATCCCGCGCGCGACCAACCGCATCACGCTCGACCCGACGGTGAAGGATTCGATCGGCCTGCCCGCGCTGCGCATCGCGTTCGAACATGGCGCGGAGGAACGCGCCGCGCTGGCCGATGCGAAGGCGGAAGCCGCGGCGATGCTGACCGCAGCCGGCGGCCATGTGATCATGGGCCTCGACCAGCCCAGCCCCGGCGGTTCCGCGATTCACGAGATGGGCGGCGCGCGGATGGGCCATGATCCCCGCACCAGCGTGCTGAACAAGTGGAGCCAGGCGCACGACGTCGCCAACCTGTTCGTCACCGACGGCGCGCAGATGTCGTCCTCGGCCTGCCAGAACCCGTCGCTGACCTACATGGCGCTGACGGCGCGCGCCTGTGCGACGGCGGTGTCGATGCTGAAGGAAGGCGCGCTCTGATCCCAGTCTGCTAGCGGGCACATCCCGCCAGGCACCGCAGCGTCGGTGCCGCCCGGAGTGAAAGAAGATGACCGTTGCCGCATCCGCCCAAAGGCCGCTCGCCGCCGGGGAGCCGCGCGCTCCCCGCCGCTCCCGTACCGTAGCGGAGCGTTAAGTCATGCAGGCGATGCGGGAAGACCTTCCGCTTGCTTCGCCGCCGCTGCGGCGATCGGCCAAGCTCGCTTACGGGCTGGGCGACTTCGGGTTCGGCCTGTCGTGGAACATGGTGGGCGCGTTCCTGCTGTTCTTCTACACCGATGTCGCGCTGCTGCCGGCGGCGGCGGTCGGCACGTTGCTGCTGGTGTCGCGACTGGCCGATGCCGCGATCGATCCGGTGATCGGGGTGCTGGTCGACCGGACGCGTGGGCGCAGCGGACGGGCGCGGCCGTGGTTCAAATGGGGCGCGATCCCATTCGGGCTGCTGTGCGCCGCGACCTTCTGGATGCCGCCGCTGGGCGAGAATGGCCGGCTGCTCTGGGCGATCGCGACCTTCGCCGCGCTCGGCATCCTGTTTTCGGCGATCAACATTCCCTATGGCGCGCTGCTGCCGATGATGACCAACCGCAATGGCGAGCGGCTGACGCTCGGCAGCCTGCGCGCCGCCGGCACCGCGATCTCGGTCATCGTCGCCACCGCCGCGACCATGCCGCTGGTGGGAGCACTGGGGGGTGGCGATCAGCGGCTGGGGTTCCTGATCGTCGGCGGGCTGTTCGGCCTGATCACCACCGTGACGACGCTCAACCTGCTGCGCTGTCCCGAACAGGTCCATGCCGTCGAACCGCCGGTCGCCCAGGCGATCTGGCCGCAGGTGCGCGCGATGCTGGGCAACCGGGCGTGGAACACCGTGTTCCTGTTCGCGCTGCTCAATTTCGTCCGGTTCGGCGCGGTGCTGGCGATCACGCCGTTCTTCGCGATCAACGTACTGGGCAAGCCGTGGATGATCTCGATCCTGCTGCCGGCGGTATCGGGCACGCTGTTGATCGGATCGGTCATCGCCCCGCCCTATTTCAAGCGGCTGGGGATGCGGCGCGGCAACCTGATCGCGCTGCTGGCGGCATTGCCGCTGTTCGCCGCGCTGCCGCTGGTCGAAGGATCGACCGCCGGGTTCCTGACGCTCTACCTGCTGGGATCGGTGCTGCTGAGCATCACCATGACCGCGATCTTTGCGATGGCGGCGGAGGCGATCGAATATCACGAACAGCTGACCGGCACGCGCAACGAAGGGCTGCTGTCGTCGGGCATCAGCCTGTCGACCAAGATCGGCATGGCGGTCGGCGGTGCGCTGGTCGCGTTCGGCCTGGCAAGCATCGGCTATGTGCCCGGCAAGGGCGGCGGCGAGGTCGTAACCGGGCTGCGGTGGCTGTATTATGCGCCGATCGTAGCGTGTCTGGTTGCGCAGATGGTGGTGATCGCACGCTATCCGGCGATCGCGCGGCCGGCGTGATTTGGGGGCGGCATGCCGTTCCTGCCGGGCGCGATCGGCATGCGTCCATGGTCGTTATTCCCGCGCAGGCGGGGGGCCCAGCTATGCCACGCACTCTCCGGCGGCGCGGTTGTCGCGTACCCCCGCGCAGGCGGGGGTCCAGGGCCAAACAAAACCATGGCTTGCGAATGTGGCTCTGGGTCCCCGCCTCCGCGGGGGTACGCCGTATGCTTTGGTTGCCGCGTCAATCGCGCGGTCTGGACCCCCGCCTGCGCGGGGGTACGGGCGGGTCGGTGGATAGGGAGTGGACTGTCGCAAAGGTCTCGCACAGTCGAAAATCCATGGGCGCACCCGTTTCGTTTCACGTCGCCACACTGACGTTTACGGCCTCCCACCTACGCAGGAGTGACGATCGGGGAACTGTCCGGGCAAGCCCCGTTGCAGGTCAGGTCAGGCTTCATCCCTGTCGGACGCGACGTGCTATTACGGGGAGACCCCAGCTTTCGCTGGGGTGACGGGCTTTTGGCCAACGAAATGGGGGCGGCGTCCTGTAGGACCCGCCCCCGCACTCGCGCCGCAAAGGCCCGTCAGCGCAGCGTCAGCGTCTTCGCATCCTTGGTCGTCGGCACGAACGGCAGGTAGGAGATCCGCATCGTCTCGGCCAGCTCGATGCGATGGTCACCGGGCGTCAGTCCGCCGCTGCGCTTCACGCCGACCACGGCCTTCTCGCCGAAGTTCCAGCGGTCGCCATATTCGCTCTCCATCTGGTCGAGCGTCCAGGTCCGGCCGCGCAGGGTCACGGTGATGTCGTCGCGCGGCACCGGTTCGCCATCGACGCTGACCGCGACATTCTCGATCATCGAGACGCCGAGGCCGCGATAATAGGGAAGCCGCGCCTCGATGCTGAAGCCGTCGTCGGTCGCCTTCAGGCTGTCGTCCACGATCATCTTGTTATCGAACATGTCGGTGTCCTTCAGGCAGCGATGGCGTTGGTGGCGGGGGCATCGATCAGGCGCTTCAGCATCTCCTGATGCCGGCGGACCTGTTCGACCGAGTCGACCTCGTACGCGTCCTCGATCCAGCGATTTCCTTCATATTCCGAACAGATATAGCCGTCATAGCCGCCCTGGTTCAGCACGCCCACGATCCTGGCATAGTCGATCGACGGTTCGACCAGATCGGCATCCATCTGATAGAATTTGCCGTGGATGTGATGGATACGGTGCATGTAATCGAGCATCCGCTTCGGCTCGTAGGCGGCATTGTGGCGCAGCGTTTCGGCCATGGCCAGTGCGGGTCCGGTGCCGCCCATGTCGCGCACGTTCAGGATGACATATTCGCTCAGGACCCGGTCCTCATACGCCTTCACGATATAGTCGGCGATGTGTTGCGGCACGCCGTTGCGGATGAAGCGTTCCTTCCACACCGGCGGAAAGGCGGTGAGGAACATGCCCATGTCGGGCAGAAAGCCCAGCGCATCGCTGCCCGACTTCTCGAAAGCCTCGGCATGGCGGACGATCCACGGGTGATCGAAATGCAGCGGGGCGTGCACCTCGATCAGCAGCTTGACGCCCTTCTCCTCGGCATAGGGTGCCGCCGCGACCAGCACGTCGGGGGCGATCGAGACGAGGGCGCGGAGATATTTCACGCCGAGGCGCGCGCCGAAGTCGATGTCCTTGCGGATGCTCGCGACCTGTTCGTCGAACGGCATCTCGCGGCCCTTGTACCGCTTGTAATCGAGCATGAAGTCGTGGGCGACCGGCACCGCGCCGTACTTCGCGATCAGCTGGTGCCATTCGGCGATCTTTTCGTCGGCCACGCCCGCTTCCGGCCAGCCCCAGAAGGTCTGTTCGCCGATCACCTCGATCCCCGGTGCGCCCAGTTCGACGCTGGTGCGGATGCAGTCCTCCAGCGTCATTTTGCCGAGAAAGGTTTCGTTCTGGTAGCTGTAGAGGCTGACGCCCCGTTTGATCGTCATGACCATCGTCCTGCAATGGGGGTGGATCAGGCGACCGCCGGCTGGGCAGGGTTGTCCCCGCCATGCCGCGTCACCGCGAGAAGGAAGGCCGCGACCGCGCCGACGACGCCGGCCGCGCCCATGATCAGGAACGCGCCCTGCATCGCGCCCGTCTGGACGCGGAACAGCGACACCAGGAACGGACTGGAGAATTGCCCGAAGAAGAAGCAGGCGGTCCACACGCCCATGCCGCGCCCGCGATGTTCGAAGGGCAGCTTGGTCTGTGCCCAGGCGATCAGCGTCGGCACGGCCATGCCGGCGCCGGTCTGCTGCACGACCAGCCCCGCGACCATCCAGCGCCAGTCGGGCGCCAGCCCGATCATCGCCAGCCCGCCACCGATCAGCGACAGGAAGATGCCGAGTTGCACCACCGGACGCGCACGGCCGGTCGCCCAGAAGATCGCCGACCCGACCATGACGAACAGGCTGGGGATGAAGGTCAGCTTGCTCAGTTCCTGCGACGACTGGATGCCGACTTCGCGGAACGCCATGCCGCCGTTGATGATGAAGACATAATAGAGCGCCGACGCGAACAGCGTGACCGCGCCGATGATCGCGACCGATGCCGCCGGAAAGGGACTGCGCGCCGGTTCGGCGCCGATGCCCAGCATCTTGCGTGCGGTGGCGTCGCTGGTCGGCTCATACAGGAACTTGGCAGCGGCGAGGAACGTCGGGAAGGCGATCAGATAGATCAGGAAGATCCCGTTCCAGCGCAGGCCGGTAAGGAACCCCGACGCCAGGATGACGCCGCTGGCGAGGAACGGTCCGGCCAGCCCCTGCAGCGTCAGCCAGTTGCGCCGCCCCTTTTCATCCCAATAATCGCCGATCAGCGTATTCATCGTGGTCAGGATCGCGGCTTCGGCAATGCCCAGCAGGAGCCGCGAGGCGTAGATCGCATTCAGATCGTTCAGGAAGAACGGCGCCGTTCCGAACACCCCGAACAGCAATGTCGCCGCCAGCAGCAATTTGCGCCGGCCAAACCGGTCGACGAGGATCCCGGCGAACAGCGCGAAGATCGCGATGGTCAGCCCCGGCGCCGACACCATCGCCGGCACCTTCCACGCGGCGGTCGGCTCGGCGGCGAAATGGTCGATGATCGACGGGACCGCCGGGAACAGCGATACGATGGCGAGGATCGGCAGGAAGCCGGCGATGATGACGGTCAGCCCCTGCCCGATGCCCGGGCGGCGTAATCCCATCTGTCCTGTGTCGGCGGTCATCCGAATCCTCTCCCTAACCCATCGACCGGTTTGCCGGCTTAATTAGAACTTGCATTCTGATACGTGGTATCGCCATGACCTGCGACCCTGTCAAGCGAGGATCGATCTGATGGTAGCAAGAGCGGTTTCGGATCGGCTGACCGGCCGGCAGCGCACGCTGGCGTTCGCGACGGTGCTGGTGGCGTTCGTCATGGACGTGGTCGATTCGACGATCGTCAACACCGCCCTGCCCGCCATCCAGAACGGCCTCGGCGCGTCCGACCATGTGATGCAATGGGTGGTTTCGGGCTATTTCCTGACCTTTGCCGTGCTGCTGATCGTCGGCGGGCGGCTGGGCGACCTGTTCGGCTATGCGCGGATGTTCGTGGTGGGGGTGGTCGGGTTCACCGTCGCGTCGATGGCGTGCGGGCTGGCGACCGACGGCGCCTCGCTGGCGGTCGCGCGCCTCGCGCAAGGGGCCGCCGCGGCGGTGATGGCGCCGCAGGGTGTCGCCCTGATCCAGTTGCTCTACACGCCGACCGAACGCATCGCGCGGCTGGCGGCGTTCGGCGTCATCGGCGGGCTGGCGGCGATCGGCGGGCCGGTTCTAGGCGGGCTGCTGATCGAATGGAGTCCGTTGGGGCTCGGCTGGCGCAGCGTGTTCCTGATCAACCTGCCCTTCGGTATGCTGGCGCTGGTCGCCGGGCTGACCTTGCTGCCACCGGGCCGTTCGGGCCAAGCGCTGCGCCCGGACGTGCCGGGGTCGCTGCTGCTGTTCGCCGCGCTCGGCGCGCTGCTGCTGCCGCTGATCGAGGGGCGCGCGGCGGGATGGCCGTGGTGGACCGCCGCGCTGGGCCTTGCCAGCATCGCGCTGTGGTGGGGGTTCTGGCGCTACGAAGGCAGGCGGCGGGCGCGGCTCGGGTCCGCCCTGATCGAGCCGGCGCTGTTCTCCGATCGTAGCTTCCGCATCGGGCTGACCGCGACCATGGGGTTCGCCATCGCTTCGGGCGGCTTCCTGCTGACCTTCAGCCTGACGTTGCAGCGCGGCCTTGGCTATACGCCGATCGACGTCGCGTTGCTCCATATCCCCTTCGGTCTGGGGGTCATGGCGGGGATCAGCCAGATCGGACGCAAGGCGCTGCCCCGGCACGGGCGGCGCGTGCCGATCATCGGGGCGATCGTGATGGCGGCCGGCTGTCTTGCCACGGCGCTGGCGGTCCGGCTGGCGTTGTCCCCGGCGGGGATCGGTGCGTTGCTGCTGGTCGCCGGGATCGGCATGGGGAGCCTGAGCGGACCGCTGGGCCCGATCACGCTTGCCCGCGTCGATCGCAACCATGCCGGGGTGGCCGGCGCGATGCACAAGACGGTGCAGCAGATCGGCGGCGCGCTCGGCACCGCCGTGATCGCGACGGTGTATTTCATGGTCGCGGCAGGTGGCGCGGGCGAATGGATGCCGACGGCATTCCTGGTAACGTCCGGCATCGTCGCGTTCGACCTGGTGCTGCTGGCGCTGCTGCTGCGCGGCCTGCCCCGGCACCTCTTCGAACGGTAGATGCGGCGGGCAAGGAGGAGACGACCATGATCCATGTCTGCGCAACCTGCGGCACGTCGTACGAACGCGATGGCGGCCCGCCCGGGCATTGCGCGATCTGCACCGACGAACGCCAATATGTTCCCCGCTCCGGACAGCACTGGACCGACCGGGAACGGATCGCCGCGCGGCACAGCAACCAGTGGCGCGAACATCGGCCGGGCTTGTTCAGCATCGAAACGACGCCGCGCTTCGCCATCGGGCAGCGGGCGTTCCTGTTGACGTCGCCCGGCGGCAACATCCTGTGGGACTGTATCGCCAACCTCGATAGTGCCACGACACGGCTGATCACGGCGCTGGGCGGTCTTCACGCCATCGCCCTGTCCCATCCGCATTACTACACCACGATGCAGGACTGGGCGGCGGCGTTCGACGCTCCCGTCTTCGTGCATGCCGCCGACCGCGAATGGGTCATGCGGCCGAGTCCGTATCTTCGGTTCTGGGAGGGCGAAACGCTGGACTTGCCCGGCGACGTTCGGCTGCTTCGTCTGGGCGGCCACTTTCCCGGCGGGACGGTGCTGCACTGGCGGGGCGCGGACGATATGCTGCTGGCGGGAGACATTCTGCAGATCACGCCGGGCGGCGACGCGGTATCCTTCATGTGGAGCTATCCCAACATGCTGCCCCTGCCAGCCGCAACGGTCAGCGGGATCGCCGATCGTATCGCCGGGATCGATTTCGATCGGATGTACGGTGCGTTCGCGGGTCAGGACATCGAGACGGCGGCGAAGGCAATCGTGCTCCGCTCGGCAGGGCGATACGTGGCCTGCCTCGACCCGCACCGCTGATCCGATGTACCGTCGACACGGGTGCCGACTTCGGCAGATGCCGCCATCCCGCGGAGGCAGGTCGGCGCTAGTCCCCGGCTTGCAGCGCGGCGAACCCGGCGTCGAAGATCGTCAGCAGGCTTGATAATGCGTCGTCCATATCGTTCGACAGCACCTGCCCGCCCGACAGCGTATCGATGCGTCCGGTCTGGGCGATGCAGTGGGTCAGTGCCCCGGTCAGGTGATCGAAATAACGATACAGTACCTTGTCGGGTACGCTCGGCGCGGCGCGGCGCAGGTGGCCGATGAACCGCTGGACGATCGGATCGAAATTATCGCGCATGACCGCCGCGCCGCCGGCCCGCGACGAATTGATCGTGGCGGCGATCGCCGCAAAATCGGCCCAGCCCTGCCCGCGATTGAACGCCGTTTCGAACATCGGGCGCAGGAAGGTGTCGAGCGCATCGCGCACCGTGATCGCGTCGCCGCAGCGCGCCTCCATGCGGTCCATCGCCGCATGGCGTTCGCCGTTCAGGACGACCGCGCGACGTTCGAACATCTCGTGAAACACGGCTTCCTTGTCGCCGAAATAATAGCGTACCAGCGCCGCATCGACATCGGCCGCCGCCGCAATCGCCTTCAACGTCACGCCGTCCCGGCCATGCGCGGCGAACAGTCGCTCGGCCGCATCGAGGATCGTCCCGCGCGAGATCTGCCGTCGCTTCGCCTGCGGCGTTCGCCCGCCCATGTCGCTCTCCTCCCCGCGTTCCGTCACGACCTACCCGCAATCAGCCGGCCGGCGCACCCGAATTTTCTTCCTTCATGCAGGAAGAAATATTGACCGGCCTGCAATCGCGGGAGTAGTCCTTCAATCGACGACGCTATCGGGCGCGCGATGGAGAGGAGATAGGTATGGCGGCACATCCGATGGGAGGAATGGTTGTCCCTGCACGACGCTGCGGCGAAAGCGTGCGGCTGGTGCCCTATGTGGCCCAGTTCGACCGGCAGGACGCACTCGCCGCCCCGGAAAGCCTTTGTCGGTCGTCCGGCCTGACCGCGTCCCGCGCGATCGGCCGCCCTGCCATCGCCCGCTGACCATGCTCCAGAACAGCTACCGCCTGATCGCCGCATCGGCCGACCGCTTCGCCGGGCGGACCGCGCTCCGCTTCATTGCCTCGCCCGAGGGGGACGAGGTTGCAGCGTGGACCTACGCAGAGCTGGTGGGGCGCATTACCGCCTTCGCCAATGGTCTCCACCTGCTCGGCGTCGACCGGACCAGCGTGGTCGCCTTTGCCCTGCCCAACCTTTCCGAAACGCATGTCGCCCTGTGGGGAGCGGAGGCGGTCGGGATCGCCCTTCCGCTCAACCCCGCGCTGGGTGTCGCAACGCTGGCGGCCATCCTGCGTGAAGCGGGCGCAAGCGTGCTGGTCACGCAGGCGTCCGCCATCACCCTTTCGCCCAGCGAACTCGAGGCAGTCCTGTCGGCCGTGCCGTCGCTCAGCCACCTGATCCTGGTCGACAGTCCCGCGTCGGCGGTGTGCGCGGGGACGGTCGCCGTTCATGACTTCGATGCGCTTTGCACTGCATCGGACCGGGACCGGCTGCGGTTCGCAGACGCGCGGTCGAGCGACGATTCCTCGTGGTTCTGCACCGGCGGCACGACCGGCCTGCCCAAGATCGCCCGGCGCAGCCATGCCAACGAACTGGCCAATGTCGCGCAGATCGCGACCGCCGTTACCGGCCTGCTCGGCGAAGGCGATGCGATGCTGAGCGGCCTGCCGATGTTCCATGTCAATGCGGCGATGGTGTCGGGCCTGCTGCCCTTCGCGATCGGGGGCGAGGTGGTGTTGGCGACCGCGATGGGGTTTCGCACGCCAGGGCTGCTCGCCGGCTTCTGGCCGCTGGTCGATCGCTTCGGCATTACCAGCTTCAGTGCGGTGCCGACCCTGCTGTCGGCGCTGGCGCAGATTCCCAAGCCCGAGGGTGCCGCCGCATCGCTGCGCTTCGCGATCTGCGGCGCGGCACCGCTGTCGGCGGCGCAGCATGCCGTGGCGGAGCGTGCGCTCGGCGTGCCGGTCCTCGAAGGCTATGGCCTGACCGAGGGGACGTGCGCGACCAGCCTCAATCCGGCGGACGATCGCCGGCCGGGGTCGATCGGCCGCGTGCTGCCGGGACAGCGTGCCCGGCCGATGATCCTCGACGACGATGGCCGCTGGGTGCGCGATGCGGCGGTCGGCGAGGTCGGCGCGCTGGCGATATCGGGCGACAATGTGTTCATAGGCTACCGGTCGGTAGCGCATGACCGGGGGATATGGATCGACCATCCCGATGGTCGACGCTGGCTGAACACCGGCGATCTCGCACGGATCGATGCCGACGGCTATCTGTGGCTGACCGGCCGGGCCAAGGACCTGATCATCCGCGGCGGCCACAATATCGACCCGGCGGTGATCGAGGAGGCGCTGAGCGGCCATCCCGCCGTCCTGCTGGCCGCCGCCGTCGGTCGCCCCGATGCCCATGCCGGCGAGGTGCCGGTCGCCTTCGTCCAGCTTCGCCCCGATGCGATGGTCGACGAAGCGGCGCTGCTGGCCTTTGCCGAAGCGGCGATCGACGAACGCGCGGCCCGGCCGAAGGGGGTGCGGATCCTGCCGGCCCTGCCGCTGACCGCCGTCGGCAAGATCTTCAAACCGGAACTGCGGCGGTTGGCGGCGGAGGAAGCGAACTGAGCGAACGGATCAGGCCGGCCGGGAGCCGCGGCGCCCGGTGCGAGAATCTCCGCGGTCATCGGGCGTCGCCTTCCCCCAGCCTGTCTCAGTTCCAGCGGCGCTCCCGCAGCGTCACATAGGTCACCGGGCCGAGATCGCTCGCCGACCGCCCGACCGCAAAGCCATAGCGACCGCCGCGCAACACCCACGCGCCATCGCGCCGGTCGGCGAGGATGCGCGGCTCGATCGCGATATCCAGCGTTCGCGCCTCGCCGGGCTGGAGCATCGCCTGCGCAAAGCCGGCGAGGCGACGGGTCGTCCCGCCGGGGGTCGAGACCAGATAGAGCTGCGGCACGTCGCGTCCCGCCCGCGTACCGGTGTTGCGCACGGTCAGCCGCGCCCGTGGCTTGGTGCCCGCGGTGACCGCCGGTGCCGAATGGTCGAAGCTGGTATAGCTCAGCCCATGACCGAAGGCGTAGAGCGGCGCCCGCCCCGTGCGCGCATGCCAGCGATAGCCGACATCGGCGCCCTCGATGTCGTAGTCGATCGGGAACCGCTGGCCGGCGGCATCGGCCTTGGCAAAGGCGGCGTCGCTGTCGCCGGCATAGGGCAGTTCCGGGCGCGGCAGGTCGGCGGTCGACGCCGGGAAGCTCACCGGCAACCGGCCCGACGGATTGGTATCGCCGAACAGCACCCCGGCGATCGCCTCGCCCCCACGGATGCCCGGATACCAGGCCTCGACCACCGCCGGCGTCCGCTCCAGCCACGGCATCAGCACCGGTCCCCCGGTCTCGAGCACGACGATCGTCCTGGGGTTCGCGGCGGCGACGGCGGCGATCAGCGCGTCCTGCCCCTCGGGCAGCGACAGGGCGGGCACGTCCGCCCCCTCCCGCATCCACTGCGTCGCGAACACGATCGCGATCTCGGCGGTACGCGCGGCGGCGACGGCGTCGGTCAGGTAGCGGCCGTCGCGATAGGTAACGCTGGCACTAGGCGCGAGCGCGCGGATCGCGGCCATGGGCGACGACGGGGCGTAGGTCTGGTTATTGTACTTGGCGAGCGGCCCTTCGCCGCCCATCGGGATCGATACGGCGGGGCCACCAACGGCCTCCACCTGGGTCGATCCGCCGCCCGACAGTACGCCCGCATCGGCATGGCCGCCGATGATCGCGATCGACTTCACCGACTTCGACAGCGGCAGCAGAGCGTTCTGGTTGCGCAGCAGGACGATGGCTTCGTCGGCGACCGCGCGCGCGACCGCCGCATTGGCGGCGAAGTCGATCGGCGCCTTGACCGGCGGGTTCCGGTCGAGCCCGACCGCGTAGATCGAACGGAGGATGCGCCGGTTCATGTCGCGCACCCGCGCGGCATAAGCGGGATCGCGCGCCGCCGCCGCGGCCAGCGGCGCGGCCAGCCAGCGCCCTTTGTCGATCTGCGCGCCCGATTGCTGGTCGAGGCCCGCCAGCGCGAAGTCGGTCGCGCGGACCGCACCCCAGTCGGACATGACGAAGCCGGGATAGCGCCAGTCGCGCTTCAGGACCTGGTTGAGGAGGTAATTGCTGCCACACGCCTGCGCGCCGTTGACGCGGTTGTACGCGCACATGACCGCACCCGGTCGCCCTTCCTCGATCGCGATCTGGAACGCCAGCAGGTCGCTCATGCGAAAGGCGTCGTCGCCGATCACGCTGTCGACCACATGGCGGCCGCTTTCCTGCGCGTTGAGCGCGAAATGCTTGACGGTGGCGAGGACATGGCGCGACTGGATACCCGCGACCGCCGCTCCGCCGAGCAGGCCGGAATGGAGCGGATCCTCGCCCATATATTCGAACGTACGGCCGTTGCGCGGGTCGCGGATCAGGTTGATCCCGCCGCCCAGCAACGTATTGAAGCCCTTGGCGCGCGCCTCGTCGGCGATCATCGCGCCGCCGCGCCGCATCAGATCGGCGTTCCACGTCGCGCCCATCGCCATGCCGGAGGGCAGCGCGGTCGCACCGTCCCCGCGCAACCCGGCGATATAGGACACGCCCAGGCTGGCATCGGTTTCGAACAGCGCGGGTACGCCGAGCCGGGGGATGCCCGACACATAACCGGCCCCGGTCACCGCCTCCGGCGGGATCACGACGCCCGGGATCAGCGGGATCGCCCAGAGGCCGTGCGTCAGCACCGTCCGCTCGTCCTGGCGCATCTGCGCCTCGGTCGCCGCCGCGCGGGCGTCGGCGTCGTCCTTCGTCTGGCCCATCGCGGGCGTGCAGCCGAACACCAGCGCCGCCGCCAATATGGGTCGGATCGTCATCATTCCTCTCCCGATCGCCAGTTTGCGATCGGACGAGGCTACACGACTTTCATAAACGTGCAAGCATGCACGTAGGTTTACAGCTTGGCCATATCCTCGAAACGGCCGCTCGGGACTGCCTGGTCGATTAGGCGGGAAAATAGCGCCACGGCATTCTCCATGCCCTGCGGATCGCCGATGAAGGTCCGCCCCATCGTCATCCCGCGAACCGCCCATACGACCAGGCGGATCGCCGACATGTCGAGCTGCTTGCCACCGATGGTCTGCAGGAAGTTGGCGGCACCGGTGCGTTCGACTTCGGCCTGCATCGGCAAGACGAGCGCGGCGAGTTCCGGATCGCTGCGCGACGCGACGAGGATTTCCATCACCGCCACGCCCGAAGGCCGGGAGAACACGTCCCACAGCAGCGCCGGCCAGTCCGCGACGCGCGAACCGGTGTGCGCCTGTTCCATCAGTTCGCGGAAGATGCGCGTTTCCTGCTCGAACACCCAATGGACGACTTCGGCCATGAAGGCGGCGCGGGTGGTGAAGTGATGGGTGATCGCCCCGCGACTGACCCCCGCCTCATCGGCGATCGACGCGTTGTTGGCGCCGGCATAGCCCAGTCGATCGATCGTCTGCACGGCGGCGGCGAACAGTGCGGCACGGGTATCGGCGGTACGCTGTTCCTGCGTGCGGCGGACGGGCTTGGTCGGGGTGGAAGGCTCGGCAGTCGTCATGGTCATGGTCTAGGTCAGCTTTGCACGGGAAGCGATACCGGGAGCGACAAGTCTAGCTGACCCGGTCGATCCCGTATCGATCCCGCCTGCCCGCGCGATCGCGCCATAGGCCAGGGCGGACGGCTTGATCTGCCGCCTCTGGGTGGCACGGTCGACGCCGATGAGCCCGAACTTCGGTCCATAGCCCGACAACCATTCGAAATTGTCGAGCAGCGACCAATAGAAATAGCCGCGCACGTCGACCCCGTCCGCCATCGCGCCGTGCAACGCGCCGAGCGCTTCCTTCACGAACGCCGCCCGCCGTGCGTCGTCGATGCCCGCATAGCCGCTCTCGGTGACGATGATCGGGGTATTCGTCCGCTGCCAGACATAGCGGCAGACGGCCGCCAGCGCATCGGGTCGGTCCTCATAGCCCATGATCGTCACCGGTTCACCGGCGCGCGGGCCATGGGTGCCGTCCGCGCGGGACGTGATGCGGGTATAGGTCTGCACGCCGATGAAGTCGTCTCCCGCAACCCGGTCGAGAAACGGATCGACCATCGTGGCAAGTCGTGCGTCGCGGATGTGTTCCGCGCCGGGCTCCGCCTGTTCGTCCTGCAGCGCCAGGGTAATGCCGACCTGCACCTCCGGCATGACCGACTTAATCGCGTCGCGACCCGCCGCATGCGCGGCGAGGCCTTTGCCGAGCAATGCCTCAGGCGGCGTGAACAGGAAATTGCCCCTCATCGGTCCGCCCAGCGCCGCCTCCGCCGCGCGCTGTCGTTCCGCGCCGGCCTCGCCCGCCAGCAGCACCTGCGCCACATGGCGGATGACCAGCGGAACGTTCAGCTCGTTGATGGTGCATACGACGACCAGTCCGCGCAGGTGCCGGGTCACCCGGTCGCAATAGCGCGCGAACAGCGCCGGAAAACGATCGCTGGTCATGCCGCCGGCGCGTGCCAGCCAGAGCGGGACCGTGAAATGATGGAAGGTCACGACCGGCGTGATGCCACGGCGGTGACACGCATCGATGCAGCGCTGATAATGATCGAGCGCCGGGCGGGCGAACACCCCCTCCTCCGGCTCGATCCGCGCCCATTCGATCCCGAAGCGATAGGCCTTCAGACCGATCGCGGCGAGGAGGGCCATGTCGTCGTCGAAGCGGTTCCACTGGTCGACCGCATCGCCGGAGGGTTCCGCGAACAGCGACGGCCGGGCGTGTTCCAGCGCCCAGCAATCGCTGTTCCGGTTGTTGCCTTCGACCTGATGGCCGGCGGTTGCCGAACCCCACAGGAAATCGACCGGAAAGGATCGTGTCGCGACCGGCACGCCTGCGCCTCCCGCCTCTTCGGAAAAAGGCGTCGATGCGTCCCAGCGGGAGCACCGACGCCCAGGGGAGGATTCAGAAGCGCCACTCGAACGCCGCGCCGATCCGGCGGAATGCGTTGTCGGGCAACGACTGGACATATTGCCCCGCCGAGAAGTTGCCCGGAAAGATCGCGGCGGCATAACGCTGGTCGAACAGGTTGCGCACGAACACGCTGACCCGCGCCCGGCCATCGACATCGCCGATCCCGACGGTCGCATTGACCACCGAAAAGCCGGGCTGGATCGTGTTGGGATCGTTGATCGCGTAATAGAAGCTGCTGCGATACCGCCAGTCGGCATTGGCGAAGAGACGCAGCGCATCGCCGACCGGCTGATCGACGCTGGCCGCCAGGCTCGTCGTCCATTTCGACGCACCGACCAGCGGCGATCCGGCGGCGTTGAAGCTCGGCCCCGGCAGCGAACATCCCTGCGCCGCCGTTTGCCCGAAGTAACAGGCGACGTTGTAATCGCCATATTCGGTGTCGAGATAGGTGACGCCGCCCGTCAGGCTGAACCCGCGCGCCGGGCGCACAGTCGCCTCCGCCTCGACCCCGCGCGTCTTCAGCGTGCTGGCATTGCCGGTGCGGAAACTGCCAAGACCACCGTTCAGCGCTGGATCGAACACCTGCGCCTGGAAATCGCGGAAGTCGTTGATGAACCCTGCGATGTTCAGGCTGAGCCGACGGTCGAGCAGGTCGGCCTTCACGCCCACTTCATAGGCATCGACCTTTTCCGGATCGACCGCGAACGCGACCCCGGCCGCCGAACTGATCGCCGGTCCTTTGTAGCCACGGGTATAGGTCGCGTAGAGATTGGCCGTGCCGATCGCATATTCGATCCCGGCCCGGCCCGAAAAGCCGGCGACGCCCCGCGCGGCGGTGATCGGCGCGGCCAGCGTGCCGACGCAGTTGCGCCCACCGCTCAACAGGAAGGTAACCAGGTTGCACACCCCGGCGACCCGCGTGACGGTGGTCGTCGAATCGATCTCGTCGCGGGTGTAGCGGCCACCGGCGATCAGGCGCAGTTCCGGCGTCAGGTTGAAGGTCAGCTGCGCGAAGGCGGCATAGCTCTTCGTATCGTAATCGAAATTCGACTGGCCGTTGACCGGCGACAAGCGGACCGGCGTGCTCGCCGGGAATACCCCGAACGTCCCGGCCTGCAGGATCTGCGCTTCGATATGCTGCCGGAAATAATAGAGGCCGGCGGTATAGTCGACGAAGCCGCGATCGTTGTTGTTGAAGCGCAGCTCCTGTGAAAACTGGTTCGACTGCGAATTGGCGATGTTGGTGTCGAAGAACGGGATCGGCGTCTGGTCGACATCGTTGTTCGCGCGCGCCGTCAGGTCGCGATAGGCGGTGACCGATGTGATCGCGACGGCCCCGGCATCGTAGGACGCGATGAACTGCGCGCCGAAACTGCGTTCGTCGCGCACCACATCGTTGCTGCCGATCGCGGTCCGGTTGTTCGTCGGCGACGCGACGACGCCGCGCGCAGCATTCTGCACGCGAACGAAGTTGGCGGGCGCCAGCGGACGCAGCACGGCGGGGATCGGGGTCGGGTCGTTGCCGCCGAACTTGCGGATCGTCGAATAGGCCTCGATCCCGCTGTTCTTCTGGTAATCGGCGATCGCGTACAGGCTCAACCGGTCGGTCGGTTCCCAGAGCAGCTTGGCCGTGCCGAACCAGCGGCGGACGGGATCGAGCCGGCCCGGCCCAACCAGTTCCGTCACCGGTCGCTGGTATTGATAGCCACCGACGACGCGCAGCGCGGCATTCTGCCCCAGCGGCAGATTGACCACCGCCTGCGACTGCACCTGATCGCGCTCGCCGACCTGGACCCGCCCGCTCGACCCGAGCTTGCCGAGTTCGGGACGCGCGGTCGTGATCGAGATAAGGCCGGCGGTGGTGTTCTTGCCGAACAGCAGGCCCTGCGGTCCGCGCAGCACCTCCACCCGTTCGACATCGGCCAGCGAATTGAGCGGCACGAAGCGGGGGAGCGTGATGTTGACGTCGTCCACGGCAATGCCGACCGCCGATTCAATGCCATAGTCGAACGAGTTGGTGCCGACGCCGCGGATCGCGAAATTGGGCACGCCGGGCGTCGCGGTAAAGTTCAGACTGGGCGCGCGCTGGGTGATGTCGGCCAGCTGGTTCGCGCCGGTTTCGCGGATCGACGCGCCGTCGACGACCGTAATAGCGATCGGAACGTCGCGCAGACGCTCGCTGCGGCGCTGCGCCGTGACGATGATCTCGCCCGTGCTATCGTCGGACGCATCCTGCAGCGCGGTTGCGGGATCGGACGGCGACGCCGCCTGCCCTTGGGCCTGCGCGGCACCGGAAACGGCGACCAGACTGGCGCCGGCCAGCAAAATCCAACCCCTCATCATTCCCTCTCCCAACGCCGTCATCCGCGGCCTGAGAAGCACGCTGCCACCCAACAAACATACTGTCAAGCATGCACGTATGTTACAAATAGGTGTGGGCTTTTGTCGGTTTCGGATTGGACTATGTGATGTTCTCGAAGCGCCGGTTCTATCGGCGCGACCGGTCGGCAGGCACCAGTCGCCGAAACTGGTGCCTGCCAAGGTCTATTTTTACGCGATACCTGATCAGCCGGTCGTCTTGATCCGCGACCCATCCGCGTTCAGCCCAAGGTCCTTCAACAACGGACCGACCTGCGGATCGGCGCCGTTGAAGTTGCGGAACATCGTAGCGTAATCCTCGGTATGCCCCTTCGACAGGATCATGTCGCGGAAGCGCTGCCCGTTGGCGCGGGTCATCCCGCCATGTTCCTCGAACCAGTTGAACGCGTTCGCGCTCAGCATCTTCGTCCAGCTATAGGCGTAATAGCCGGCCGAATAGCCGTTGCCCCAGATGTGCAGGAAATAGGTCGAGCGATAGCGCGGCGGCACGTTGGCGATGTCGAGTCCGGTGGCGGCCAGCGCCTGTGCCTCGAACGCATCGGGGTTCTGCTTGCCCTGCACCGCACTCAGCGAATGCCAGCTCATGTCCATCTCGGCCGCGGCCAGCGCTTCGCCGAACGAATAGCCCGAATTGAACGTCGCGGCGCGCTTGATCTTGTCCACCAGCGCCTGCGGGATCACCTGCCCGGTGCGATAATTGACCGCGTAGTTCGGCAGCACCTTGGGATCGAGTGCCCAATGTTCGTTGAACTGCGACGGGAATTCGACGAAGTCGCGCGCCGTATTGGTGCCCGAGATGCTTGGATAGGTCTGGTTCGCGAACAGGCCATGCAACGCGTGGCCGAATTCGTGGAACATCGTGGTCACGTCGTCGAAGCTGATGAGCCCGGGCTGTCCCGCCGCCGGCTTGGTGAAGTTGGAGACGTTGTAGATCACCGGCTTGGTGCCGAGCAGCTTCGACTGGTTGACGAAGTTCGACATCCACGCGCCGCCATTCTTGTTGTCGCGCTTCCAGAAATCGAAATACATCAGGCCGACGGACGCGCCGTTCGCTTCGTTCACTTCATAGACCATGACGTCGGGGTGATAGACCGGCAGGTCGGTGCGGCGCTTGAACGTCACGCCGTACAGCTGGTTGGCGGCATAGAAGACGCCGTCGGTCAGGACCTTGTTGATCTCGAAATAGGGCTTCAGCTCGTCCTGGTTCAGGTCGTATTTCGCCTTGCGGACCTGTTCCGAATAAAAATCCCAATCCCATGGTTTCAGTTCGAAATTGCCGCCGGTCGCCTTGATCTGCGCCTGCAGCTCCGCCGCCTCGCGACGCTGTTCGGCGGCGACCGGGGTACCCAGCTGCTGCATGAACCCCAGCGCGGTCTTCGGCGTCTTCGCCATCTGGTCCTGCAACACGTAATCGGCCCAGGTCGCAAAGCCGATCAGCTTCGCCTTCTGCGCGCGCAGCAGCGCGATATCCGCGATCGTCGCGCGCGTGTCGTTTGCATCGCCCTTCGCCGCCCGCGTCCAGCTGGCCTTGAACAGTGCCTCGCGCGTCGCCCGGTCCTTGAGAGTCGCCAGTTCGGGCTGTTGCGTCGTGTTCTGCAACGTCAGCACATATTTGCCGGCCAGCCCGCGATCCTTGGCCGCAGCGGCCGCGGCGGCGATCTCGCCCTCGGACAATCCGGCGAGCTTTGCCTTGTCGTCGACCACCAGTGCGCCGGCCTTCGCCGCCGCCAGCAGCTTTTGCTGGAACGCCGTCTCCAGCGTCGAGAGCTGACCATTGTACCGGCTGAGCGTCGCCTTGTCGGCCGGCGACAGCTGCGCACCGGCCCGGACCATCCCCTGATAGGTCAGGGTCAGCACCTGCAGCTGTTCGGCGTCGAGGCCCAGCGTCCGGCGCTGGTCGTACAGCGTCTTCACCCGCGCAAAAAGTGCCGGATCGAGGTTGATCGCATCCTGATGCGCGGCGAACACCGGCGCCAGGTCGGCCTGCGTCTGTTGCAGCGTGTCGTCGGTATTCGCCCCGACGACGCCATAGAATGCCAGGCTGGCACGTTCGAGCAGGCGTCCCGACCGCTCCATCGCGGCGATGGTGTTTTCGAACGTCGGCGCGCTACGCGCCCGGGTGATCGCATTGATCTCCGCCCGCTGTGCCGCCATCCCGGCGAGCAGCGCGGGTTTGTAATCGGTGCTCTTGATCCGGTCGAACGGCGGCGCTTCGAACGGCAAGGTGCTGGCCTTCGCGAAGGGGCTGGACGCCGGCAGCGCGGTAGCGGGCGTCGCCGAAGGCGCAGTGCCTTGCGCGAGTACCGTGGACGACATGAGCAGAAGCAAGGCGGCGGAGGCGAAATGACGCATCGAAGGTCCCATCAATCGAATATGCCCGCGGTGTGCACCCGGCGCGGCGTCGGATCAATGGGGTGGCAGGCAGTTGATGCTCCGGCTAAGGTGGATAAGCCGGTTTAGCGGCAACGGGCGCATTGGACGATAGGGCAAACGCCTGCCCATCCGGCCTCCGTGATGCTCTGAAGATTGCGACCGACGGGAGGACGCTTCGGCCCTCCCGTGGCCGGGTTCAGCGGCGACCGCGCAGGCTGTTCAGCACCGCCATGACGGCGACCCCGGCAAATGCGGCGCTGGTCCACGGCCGCGCCTTGGCGAAGTTCGTCGCCTTCTGCGTGATCGGGGCGTCGCCGGCAAAATGCTCCCGGAATGCGTCGGTCAGGCCGGTCTTGGGGTTGCTTTCGGTGACAGTCGTGGGGTCGGTCATGGAAACTCCGTCGATGCGCGAAAATGCGCGTCGTGCCGAAACGAGCGACGTGCCATAGCGCTCCCTCGCCAACGGCACGGTCGCGTCAGGTCGCGCGGATCGCGCGACCGAAGCCGGACTCCGGTCCTAGAAGTTGAACCGGATCCCGGCGCGATAGGTCCGCCCGAGCGTGTCGTAGAGCGCCGGGTTCACGTCGAGCCCGGTATTGGTCTGCGGCGACGGGGTCGGATCATTGTCCGCCACATTGTCGATCTTGCCGTACAGGACGGCATTGTCGGTAATCTTGAACGACGCGCCGAGGTCGAGATAGAATTCGCCCTTCATCTTGTTGAAATTGACCGTGTTGTAGTTGCCGGTCGAAACCGGGCAGTTCGTCTGGCAGACGACATAGTTGTTATTGAACACGCCATCCGAGAACCAGCGTTCCTGCACCGTCAACGTGAAGCGGCCGCTGTCATAGGTTTGCGTCGCCAGCCATTTCCAGTCGGGGATGGCGCCGCTGTTCGCGCCGGCATCGTCCCGCTTGGCGACGCCCGCGATCCCGGCATCGACGATGAAATCGCGGACATGGGTGCCGAGCGCCCGGACGGTGAAGTTGCCCGGCAGGCCCAGCGGCTGCCGCCATTGGTAGCTCGCCTCGAGATTGAAGCCGCTCGTCTTCCACGATGCCAGGTTGAACGGCTGGACATTGACGAAATTGCTGCCCTGCGGCCCGTCGAGCTGGAACCCGCCGCAGAAGGTCTGGTCGCCTTCGAAGCAGAAGCGCACGATCTGATCGGGCGAGAGGCTGGAGACGACGCCGCTCAGCTTGATCTGGTAGTAATCTACCGACAGGCTCAGCCCCGGCAGCCACGACGGCCGTGAATAGACGATGCCCAGTTCGGTATCGCGCGCGGTTTCAGGCTTCAGATTGGGGTTGCCGACCGTGTTCTGGAACACCTGCACCGCGACGTTGCGGAACGGATCGTTGAAGCTCGGCAGCGTGGTGACGGTCGGCGCGGCGAACAGTTCCGACAGGTTGGGCGCACGGACGTCGCGCGACGTCACCGCGCGCAACGTCAGGCCGTCGAGCGGCGTGTTCCACGTACCGCCGACCTTCCACGCCCAGATGGTCCCCGAGGTGCTGTAATCGGTCAGGCGCGCGGCGGCGTTCAGGTTGGCGCGCCCGGCGGCGTCGCTGTCGAACAGCGGCAGATCGACTTCGACGAACCCTTCGAGAACGTCGTACTTGCCGGTGCCGTTCTTATAGTTGCCGGCCGCCCAGTTGCTGCCCTGCGCCGAATTCAGCAGCGGGTCGGCGGGATAGAGGGCATTGTTCGGGCTGACCGCCGCGACTCCGGCGCCATAGGCGTCACCGCGCACCCGATAATATTCGCGGCGATATTCGCCACCGAATGCGACCGACAGCGGCCCGGCCCACAGGTCGACCGGCTGGCCGGAGAAGTTCAGGCTGACGACATCCTGCTTCAACGTCGTGCGCTGGAGCGGCCCCGCCTGCGGCATGATATAGTCGAGCGCCGCCTGGCTCGGCCGAAAATTGCCGAAGATGTTGATCGGCTGGCACCCCAGCGCGCGGGCGCGTTCGTCGGCGCAGACGATCGCGCCGTTCAGCACCACCGCATTGGTCGCGGCGACATAGCGGGGCTGGAGCACGATGCGGTCGACATCGATCGCGACCTTGGTCGTGCCGTGCTGATAATAGGCGTCATAGGTCCAGCCGGTGCCGGCCAGGTCGACCTTGCCCTTGGCGCCCACGACAAAGCGATACTGGTCGCGGTCGGTCTGGACCAGCTGGTTGGGCAGCTGCCCATTGCTCGACCCGAAGTTGAACGACGTGATCCCGGCAGCGGCACAGCGATCGCGGATCAGCTGCGGCAGGAACGGGTTGGCGCACTGCACGGTCAGATTGGGACGGTTATAGCCCGGGCTGGGCTGGTTGCTGGTCTGCACCTGCGCGATGTTGACGGTCGCATAGACCTCGTTGGTCGCGTCGAGGTCGTAGCCGATCCGGCCATAACCGTTGATCCGTTCCAGCTTGGACTTGAGCGACGCGCTCGACCCCGGCGCACCCGACAGGTCGCCACCGACGCAAAAGCTGTTGCCCGGATAGCAGTTCGACACGCGACCATTGCCCAGCGGCACGCCGCCCGAACCATAGTTGAAATTGACCGGCGTCCCGTTCGCGTCGAACGCAATCCCCTGTAGCGGGCCATTGTTGATCAGGCCGTATTTCGCGTACTGATAGGGTTGCGCGAAATCGGAATAGATGAACTGCGGCCCGGGTCCGTTGGTGATGCCGGTGTTGAGCAAGGTCGAGGCGCGATGCCAGTCGCGACGACCGGCCAGGTCGATGCCGTAATTGCCAGGCCCCACCCCGCCCTCATTATCATATTCGCCGCTGACGATCAGGTGCAGCCGGTCGCCGAACAGCGACGTGCCATAGGCGGCCTGCACCAGCGCGGTCTCGTCATCGCCATAGGTGGTGATGCTGCCCAGCACATTGGCCTTGAACCCCTTGAACCGGGTATCGGTGATGAAGTTCACCACGCCGCCGACCGCATCCGAGCCATAGGACGCCGATGCACCGCCATTGACGATGTCGACCCGCTTCACGAGCAGCTGCGGGAACATGCTGATGTCGGGCACGCCGGTGACGTTGGCACCAACGACGCGCTGCCCGTCGAGCAGGGTCAGCGTCCGGATCGGCTGCAGGCCGCGCAGCGAGAAGGAGCTGAGGCCCTGCGTCCCGCTCGACGTGCTGAACGTGCCGGTCGATGCGCCGGTCGATCCCTGCAGCGAGGGCAACTGCTGGATGGTGTTGAAGATGTTGGGCTGGGCGTTGTTGGCGATCTGCTCCTCGCCGATCACGGTGGTCGGCGTCGGCGCATTGAAGCCGTTGGCGACGATGCGGCTTCCGGTGACCACGATCTCGGACGAATCCCGGTCCTGATCGGCAGCGGGAGCCTCCTGCGGCGCAGCCGTCGCGACATTCGCACTATCCTGTGCGACGGCCGGCGATGTGCCGAGGACGAAGGCCAGTGCGAACAGGCTCGTCGCAGTTCCCAGGCGACGGTGATCCGGCGAGAAACGATACATGATCCAACCCCCAAGTTCATGGCCGGTCCGTCAACTTTTCAGCAGCAGACCGTTGAATCAGATGTAGCGGATACTGTTCGCGCTAACATCTACGACCATGGTCTTGGGTATTGGCAATCAGCTGTCGTCAGGGACGGGCAGAGTAAAGCGCATGGTGGGTCAGGATGTACAGTGTCCGCTTATCCTCTCCCCCAAACAATAGCTGGAGCGGACGGTCGGGAACGTCGATGCGGCCTACCTCGACACCTGCGGCGTCATAGACGAACACTTGCCCATTCGCGACATAGACGCGGCCATCGGGACCGGCCGCCACGCTCTCCCCGCCGCGCGGGGCGAAGGGTTTGAGGTCGCTGACCGCCCCGCCCGCGCCCAGCAAACCGCTATAGGTGCGGTTCTCCGACGCGTTGATGACGTGGATCCGGTCGCCGACCTTGCCGGTGATCCAGCCATAGGTGTCGAGCAGGTCGGAGAAACGCCAGCCGAGATGGTTGGCCGGCCCCTGCTGCCACACGCGCCAGGCGGGCAGGACCAAGCTGCCGTCCGGCGAGACATATTCGCGGGGCTTGGGTGCGGCCATGTCACGCGCGAACATTTCGGGCAGCGTCGTGAAATGGTCGCGCGCCGGATCATATTGGTCGCGGAACTCGCCATTGTTCCAGAAGCTGCCGGGCAGCGCGACGCGGGCGCTGCGTCCGCCCCGTGCAGCTGTCGGAGCGATCGGGCGAACCGCGTTCGGCGTCTTGGGATCGATCGCATAGACCGTGGTTTCGGGTCCATCCGACGACATCACCAGCAGGTCGCTCGACCCGTCCACCGCCAGATTGATCGCGTCCAGCGGCGCGTCTGCGACGACCGACAGCCGGTCCCGGTCGCTCCAGCCATGAATGCGCTGGAACTGGCGGTCGATGAAATACAGCTTGCCACTCTGGTCCACCGCGCCGCCACCGATCGAATAGAATCCGTCCGCCAGCTTGCTGACCGGCGCCATCGTCGCTGTGGTCGGGATCGTCCCGGTCGCATCGGAGATATCGAGCACCGCGAATTCGCGCTCCCGCACGCTTCCGCCGCGCGTCACGTCGGTCAGTGCATTCTCGTAAGGGAATTTGCTCGCCCGCAAATAGGTGCCGCAGCCATTGTCGTCGCAGGTCGCAAAGCCGCTTTCCGCGTTCACATGGACGTTGCGGAAGCGGATATCGGTCGACCCGTACAGCTTGACCGCCGCCGGGGCGGGCTGGATCGATCGGGTGACGCGATAGCCGTGGAAATTGGCAAACAGGATGTTGCGCGAATTGCGCACCTCCAGCGCGACGGCATTGCGGCTCTCGCCCGCTTCCTCCTCGGTCTGGGGTGCATAGAAATTCCAGTTGCGCACGCCATCGAGCACGATCTCGGCACGGGCGTGATGCTCGGCTGACATTTCGTACACATGGCCCGGCGTGCTGGTGTTCGACACGTACAGCCCGGCATGGGCATAGGTATTGGGCGTCCACAGCCCGTTGAAGGTGCCGCCGCCATTGTCGGTGACCCACAGGCTGGAAAACTGCCCGTCCCACCGCTTGGTCACATCGGCGTCGGCGGTATGGTTGGGGTTATAAGGTTCGAACCGGCTGCCATCGGCCAGCGTGGTGCCGTGCCCGCCCTGGAACTTCACATCGTCGACCAGCGAACGTTCGCCCGCCCGCCACAGCATCGCGGTCGCGCGTGGATTGACGCCGCCGGTGAACAGCCCGACGCCGCTGACGATCGCATCGCCGCCCTTCGCACTTTCGATCAGCGCCTTGGGCGAGCCGACGTCGCGGTAGTTCGGCAGGTCGTCGGGCAGCACGATCTGGGTCAGCCCGGGATGCAGGCCGATCAACACGGTATCGGGGCGGAGCTTCAGCGTATGGGTGACGCGGTAGAAGCCGGCGGGGAAATAGAGCACGCGGTTGCGGTCGATTGCCCGCTGGATCGCCTGCGTATCGTCGGCCGTGTTGTCGCCCTTCACGCCCAGCGTGCGGACATCGACCCAGCTCGACACCGGCGGCAGCGCGCGGATCGCCGGGTCGCGACGCTTGGGCAGGCTGGTGATCGGGGCAGCGTCGAAGCGCGTCTGGTAGCTGCCCGGCTGGTTCAGGCCGTCGACGGTCAAGCCATGGGTGAACTCGCCCACGCGGTAGCGCGCCCCCTTCCCCGCCACCGTGCGGCCGCTGTCGCGAAACCGGGCGAAGGTCGGCGTATTGCTGGCCAGCGCGCCGGCAAATCCGATCTGGGTGAAGACGCTGCCTTCGTTGCTGATGACGACACCGGCCTGCGACACATTTTCGAACCGGACGTCGCTGCCCCACAGGCGGTCGCTATGGCCCCGGTCGATGTCGATGCCGACCGGCGTATTGCGGATCAGCGTGTTGACGAGAGTGAAGCTGGCGTCATGTTCGCGGATCGCCGCATCACGCTGTCCGTCGAAGGTCGAATCGAGCAGCGTGTACTGCCATGCCGGCGACGTCTTTTCGGCGAGGATGCCATAACGCCCGCCGAAGAAGCGTAGGTCCATGCCCAGATTGCCGACCTGATACACCCCGGCCAGCGCCGAGCCGAGGCGGAAGTCGATATGCGCCAGATAGGTGTGCTGGGCGGTATGTTGCCGTACGCCGGTCGCCGCCGGATTACCCTCGCCGATCTCGAAATCGACGTTCGACAGCGCGGAATAGAAGGTGCCCGAATTGGCGTCGGCGATGCTGGCGTCGAACGGCACGCTGTTCGGCGGCGGCACCGGGACGGTCGGCGTGCCCTTGATCGGATTGCCCCAATTGTCGAGCGTCACCCCGCGCGGATTGTTGCCGGCGAACAGCACCATCGTGCCGACGCCGCGCTGGAAGCCGGGCGTATTGGCCGCGAGCATCAGCACCGGCCGCGTTCGTCCCACGCCGAACACGCGCACGCCCGGCCAGATGAACAGCGTGCGGGTGATGCGGTATTTGCCGGCGGGCAGGAACACGATCCCGCCGCCGGGCTTCGCCGACGCGGTATCGATCGCCTGTTGGAGCGCGGCGCTGTCGTCGGCGACGCCATCGCCCTTCGCCCGAACCGTGACGGCGCGGGGATCGTTCGGCGCACTCTGAAACACCGATGGTCCCCGCGTCGGCTGGGCGATGGCGGCTGCACCGACGGGCAGCGCGGCGAGCATGACGCCGCTCCAGATCGAGAATGCCAGTCTGCCCATCGAAACTTCCTTTCCGCTCTATCATTATCGGCCTTAGCACTGCACAGCGCCTGCGTGACCGCGACCAAGGTCGTGGTGGTCAGCACGCGCCGAAGCGGGCAGCACGCACGAACGAACCCGGCCGGGTCGCCAGCAAGGACGAATCACCTGTCATCGCCCCCGCCCCGCGTTGCCCTGCGCCATAGTGCCATCATCGTCATGGGCGTGTGCGGTTGCGGCAAGTCGACGCTGATGCGCAAGCTCGCGGATCGGCTGAACTGCGTGGGGTTCGAAGGGGATGCGTTCCACGGTGAGGCGAACGTCGCCAAGATGCGCGCCGGCCATCCGCTCGACGATGCCGATCGCTGGCCGTGGCTCGACCGGCTCGGCAGCGCGATCGGCGATGCGGTGCGCAGCGAGGGACAGGCGGTCGCGGCGTGTTCGGCGCTGAAGCGGAGCTATCGCGAGCGGCTGGAACAGGCGGCGGGGGTGCCGCTGCTGTTCGTGCTGCTCGACGGCGAGCGGGCCGATTTCGCGGAGCGGCTTGGGCGGCGCAAGGGGCATTATATGCCGCCCAGCCTGCTCGACAGCCAGCTTGCCACGCTGGAACGGCCTGCGGTTGACGAGAGGGCGGTGGTGCTGCCCTGTTCGTGGCCGGTCAGGCGGCTGCGTGATGCGGTGCTGGGTCGGGTGCGGAGCGAGGCTGCGATCTAACGTTCGATCCAGACGTCACCCCAGCGAAGGTTGGGGTCCCGCTTGCTGCGGCGGGCGGAGAAGAAGCGGGACCCCGGGTCAAGCCCGGGGTGACGTTGGGGTCGGGCGGTTCGATCCCCCCTACGGCATCAACCGCTTGCGCCCCTGCGACAGGTGCCAGCGCATCGCCAGGGCGGCACCGTCGCCGTCCTGCGTGCGGATCGCGTCGACGATAGCGTCATGCTCCTCCATCATCGCCTCGATCACGTGCGGCGGACGGGCGCGGGAAATGTCGACGCCGGCGCGCAGGATGCGCATCACGCCTTCCTGCAACTGGTCGAAGATCGCGACGAAGGCGTCGTTGCCGGTCGCCTCCGAAATGGCGCGGTGAAGCTGCCAGTCCTCTTCATGCGCCGGCGCGCTCGACAGCAACGCGCCGCGTAGTGCCGCCAGCCGCTTCTCGATCACTTCGAGGTCGTGGTGCGACCGCCGCTGCGCCGCCAGCCGTGCCGCCTCCGCCTCGACCACGAAGCGCACCTCATAGGTGCCGAGCGTCGCGGCCAGTCCGTCGAGCGGGACATGCGCGCCCAGCCGCTCGGACGGGCGCCGCTTCACATAGGAACCGGCGCCGCGCCGCGCCTCGGTGATGCCATCAGCGGCAAGGCGGACCAGCGCCTCGCGCACGATGGTGCGCGACATGCCGAACATTTCCGCCAGCCGCGCCTCGGACGGCAGCCGGTCGCCGGGGGCGAGGTCGTCCTCGTCGATGATGCGGACGATCGCCGTATAGGCGCGATCCGCCAGTCGTTCCCCCGTCACGCGCTTCCGTATCTCCATTGCATCCGGTCAGACGATGTAGCTCAACCCTGCGACCATGATGAGTCCAGCGACCGAAATCACGGTCTCCAGCAAGGACCAGGTGCGGAACGTATCAGCGGTGCTGGTGCCCATATAGCCCTTCACCAGCCAGAAGCCCGGATCGTTGACATGGCTGAAGAACACCGACCCCGCGCCGATCGCCAGCACGACCAGTTCGGGCGAGGCGCCCGAGGCGGCGACGACGCCCGGCATCACGCCGACCGCGGTGATGGTGGCGACCGTCGCCGACCCTGCCGCCAGGCGGATGCCGACCGCGACCAGCCATCCGAGCAGCAGCGGCGAGATCGGGTACATCATTACCAGTCGCGCGAGCAGGTCGGACAGGCCGGCGCTGACCAGCACTTGCTTCAATGCCCCGCCCGCCCCGATCGCCAGCAGGATCGCGCCGGCCGCACCCATGGTTTCGTGCCAGATCGATTCTTGGATCGCCGCTTCGCTCAACCGCCGCCCGAACAGCACCGGCAGCGCGACGAGGTTGGCGATCAGTAGCGCCAGCACCGGGTTCGCCGCCGCCGCAAGGATCGCCGAATCCACAAGCGCCGGGACCAGCTTGGCCAGTTCGCCGCTGGCGATCAGCACGATCGGCAGCAGCACGATGAACAGCGCACTGGCGCGCGACGGGGTGACCAGATCGGTCACCGGGTTGCTCAGTACCGGTTCGGTCAGCCGGATGCCGGGTGTGACGAACCGGGCCAGCACCGGGCCGGCGAGGATCGCGATCGGAATGGCGATCGCCACGCCATAGAGCATGGTCAGGCCGAGATTGGCGCCCAGCGCCTCGACCGCAAGCAGCGGTCCGGGATGCGGCGGCACCAGCGCATGGACGACGCCCAACCCCGCAAGCGCCGGCATGATGAGCCGCAGCTTCGCCGCATCGCGCTCCTCCGCCGTCGCTCCGCTCGCCATTTCCTTGGCGGCGGCGACCACGATCGGCAGCAGCAGCACCAGTCCCGTTTCGAAGAACAGCGGCAGGCCGATGACGATGGCGATGCCCAGCGTCGCCCATGGCGCGGCGCGCGGGCCGGTGAGACGCAGCGCACTGGTCGCCAGCGCCGATGCCGCGCCCGACAGATGCAGCATCGCACCGAGCGACAGGCCGAGCGCCACCACCAGCCCGGTGCCGCCGATGATATCGCCGACGCCCTTCTGAACCGCCTTCGCCGTGTCGATCAGCGGCAGTCCGGCAAACAGGCCGACGGCGAAGGCGCCGCACAACAGGCCGATAAAAGGATGCAGCCGGCCACGCACGATCAGGATGATCGCCAGCGCGATCCCGGCGATTGCCGCCACCGCCAGCCGCAGGTCGTCGCCACCCGTCATTCCGCCCCTCCACGCACATTCCGCTGCGTCATCACACCCTCCCCATGGCCCTCGCTGTTGCGCGAGTTGTCCAACAGATCAAACCGACTTCATTGAAAAAACCGCTTGAACAAAGCAGTTATAGTCAGACATACTCAAACCTGTCCAACCGATTCCGGACCAACCGGAACGTAATGGCAGGATCTTCCGGCGGCTTTGCCCGCGCGTCAGATCCGTATGACGAGGGAGAGAGAGCAATGAAAGGGCAGCAATGGTAGCGCTCGCAACCGCACAGCCATCGGCACGCGACGTCGGCACCCGGGTGCGACTGACACCGACCGAGGCAAAGGTGCTCCACGGCGTCCGTTCCGGACAGTTCAACAAGCAGATCGCACACGACCTGGGCATCGCCGAGGCGACGGTGAAGGCGCACATGACCGCGCTGATGCGCAAGCTGAACGTGCAGAACCGCACACAGGTGGCGATCGCGGCACAATCGCTGGTGCCGCACACCGCCTGACCCCTGCCCGGTACGGGGCCGATCCCTGCACCGGGCTCCTCCATCGACGGAGCTTCCCCATGAAGGTGCACAGCCTGCTGTTCGCTGCGATCCTGCTCGCCCCCATGCCTGCCGCCGCGCAATCGACGTCGGTCTTCCTTACCGCCCCGGACGATCCGCGTGCGGTGACCGTCCGCGGCATCGGCGACGGTCGCGCGGACGATACCGCCGCCATCCAGCGGGCGATCGACGCGGTCGCCGCCGACCGGCAGAGCGGCGGTGGCGGCGTCGTGTTCCTTCCGTCCGGCCGGTATCGCATCTCGCGCACCCTGTTCCTGCGATCGGGCGTGCGGATGTTCGGCGTCGGTCCGACCCGCCCCGTGCTGCTGCTCGCCGACCATACGCCGGGCTATGCGTCGGGCATCGGCGCGATGCTGAGCTTCACCGGGGAGGATCAATATCGTGCGGGCAAGCCGCCGGTGCCGCCGCCCACCAGCGTGCCGGCCAACGACGCGGTGTTCGACGCGACCTCGACCACCTTCTATTCGGCGCTGGCCAATGTCGATTTCGAGATCGGCGAGGGCAATGCCGGTGCGGTCGCGGTGCGCTTCCGCGTCGCGCAACACGGCTTTCTGCGCCACATCGATTTCCGGCTCGGCTCGGGTTTTGCCGGCATTTACCAGGCGGGGAACGAAGCCGACAATCTGCGCTTCTTCGGCGGACGCTATGGCATCGTCACCGAAAAGACGTCGCCGGCGTGGCAGTTCACGCTGATCGATTCGGAGTTTACCGGCCAGCGCGACGCCGCGATCCGCGAACATGAGGTCGACCTGACGCTGGTCAACGTCGCGATCCGCGATACACCCGTCGGGATCGAGATCGATCGCGGCTATTCGGACTCACTCTGGGGCAAGAATGTGCGGTTCGAAAACGTCCGCGATGCCGGCGTCGTCATCTCCAGCGAACAGAGCGTATTCACCCAGGTCGGCTTCGATAACGCCATCGGCATCAACACGCCGGTGTTCGCAAGATTTCGGGAAAGCGGCCGCACCATTGCCGGAGCCGGCCAGCAATGGCGTGTCGCCGACTTTTCGCACGGGCTGAAGCTCGCGCGGGTCGGGGAGATGGGCAGGACCGCGACCGACATTACCATGAGCCCGCTGACCACGGTTCCGGCGCGTTCAGCCCCTGCGCTCCCGCTGCTGCCCCCGGTCAGCGAATGGGCCAACGCCCGCGCGCTCGGTGCCAGGGGCGACGACCGGACCGACGACACGGCCGCCTTGCAACGCGCGGTGGACAAGCACCGCGTCGTGTACCTGCCGACCGGCCGCTACCGCATCAGCGACACGCTGAAGCTCCGCCCCGACAGCGTGCTGATCGCGCTCCACCCGAACCGGACGCAGCTCTATCTGCCCGACAACGCCCCGCGCTTTGCCGGCGTCGGCGCGGCCAAGGCGATGGTGGAAAGCGCGAAGGGCGGTAACGCGATCGTCTACGGCCTCGGTCTCTATGCCGGCGGCGTGAACCCCCGTGCGTCCAACATTATCTGGCGCGCTGGCGAAGGGTCAATGGTCAACGACGTCCGCATCCACGGGCCGGTCATCTACAACCAGGGCAAGGCGAGCGGCGGCGGGATCGACCCCGAGGCGCGCTGGGACGGGCAAAAGGCCAGCATCTGGGTGACCGATGGCGGCGGCGGCACGTTCAACGCCATCTGGACGCCGAACGGGCTCGCCTCCACCGGCTTCTATGTCAGCGATACGAAGACGCCCGGCCATGTCTATGAACTGTCGGCCGAGCATCATTTCAAGAACGAGATCGTGCTGCGCAACGTCGAGAATTGGGAGTTTCTCGCCCCCCAGACCGAACAGGAGGTGCGCGACGGCGTCTATGCGGTGTCGACCGAGTTCCACAACAGCCGCAACATCCTGTTCGCCAATTATCATGGCTACCGCGTCACCCGGACCGCCAAGCCGATGGACACGGCGGTACGGCTGGTCAATTCGGGCGACATCCGCTTCCGCAACGTCCATGTGAATGCCGAAAGCGCCTATGCCCATTGCGACACCGAAGGCTGCGGTACCTTTGTCCGGGCGAGCAAATATCCGTTCGAGAACGCGATCCGCGACCTGACCACCGGACAGGAAGTACGCGAGCGGGAATTCGCAAAGCTCGACGTGCCCGCCGCTACGCCGCGCCCCGCCACCGTTGCTGCGGTGCCGGCGACACCCGGCGTGACCCGATTGGCGGACGGCTTCTATTCGATCGCCGGCGGCGCCATCGATGCGCAGGGCAAGCTCTACTTCATCGACCGGTTCCATCAGCGCATTCACGGCTGGTCGGCCGCCGAAGGGCTCACCACCGTTTCGCAGGCGAGCCTCGACCCGGTGAACCTGACCATCGATCGATCGGGACGGTTGCTGATCCTCTCCAGCGCCGGGCGGGACGGGACGGTCTACAGCATCGATCCTAGGGCACCGGACGATGTCCGCGCCATCCCGGCCACGAGCTTTCGCTCCGAGAACGCCATCGCCCTGCCGGTCAATGTCTGGGCCAATGGCGAGTTCGCCGATCGTATCGACCAGAAGACCTACGCCTTCCTGCCGCTGTCGAGCTTCTTCACCAGCAAGATGGCCGAGGCGAAGCGACAAGCCTATGTCTCCCCCGACGGATCGGTCGCGATCCCGGCCTTCCGCGTCTGGAACCAGGGGCCGGACGATCATCAGGGCTGGCGCTGGTCCGACACGCTCGACAGCTACGGGCTGGTCACCGCACGGATGGGCGAGCGGGTGACCCTGACCAACGCATCGGAGAACCTTACCTATAGCGGCCGGGTTACGACCGGCGGTGCGCTGACCGACCTGCGCGTCGTCGCCCCGCGCGGCGGCGAAAGCGTGGTACGCGGGCCGGGCGGCGAACTGTACGTCGCCAATGGGCAGATATGGGTGTACGACAAGGACGGTCGCGAAATACGGCGCATCGACGTGCCCGAACGCCCCCTCCAGCTACTGATCGGTGGCAAGGAGTCGCGCACGCTCTTCATCCTGGCGCATCATGCGCTGTACGCGATCGATCTTTGATCGGTCCTGATAGGCGTACGGCGCGTCGGCGGATGTCGGCCACGAAAGCGGTCGCCGCCGACGCTATGATGCCGCGCCGTGCGCAATCCCGCGTTCAAGCCCGCGCAATTCGGCCAGCCCCCGCATCCGGCCGAGCAGCGAATAGCCGGGATTGGCGGTGCGGTTCAGGTCGTCGAGCATCTGGTGCCCGTGATCGGGCCGCATCGGGATGCTGCGGCCTTCGCAGGTCGACAGGCGATGGACCGCCGCCACCACTGCCGCCATGCCGGCGTCCCCGCCCAGATGGTCGGCTTCGTGGAACGCGTCATCCGCCTCGCGCTCGACCGATCGCAGGTGAAGGAATCCGATCCGGCTGCCCAGCCGGTCAACCATGCCCGGCAGATCATTGTCGGCACGCACGCCGAACGATCCGGTGCAGAAACACAGGCCGTTCGACGCGTTCGGCACGCGCGCGAACAGCTCGGCCACATCTGCCTCGGTGCTGACCACGCGCGGCAGGCCGAAAATCGGGAAGGGCGGATCGTCGGGATGCACGACCAGTCGGATGCCGAGATCGTCGGCGACCGGACAGACCGCCTCCAGAAACGCGACATGATTGTCGCGTAGCCGTGCCGCATCGATCCCGGCATAGGTTTCGATCGCCGCCAGGAATTGGGGCGACGTGAACCCCTCCTCGCTGCCCGGCAGTCCGGCGATGATCGTGCGTTCCAGCGCGATCCTTGCCCGTTCGTCCATCGATGCGTGGCGCTTCTCGGCTGCGGCGCGCATCGCGTCCGAATAGCTCGCCTCGGCCCCGGGACGCTTCAGGATGAACATATCATATGCCGCGACCGCCACCGCTTCGAACCGCAGTGCCCGGGCGCCATAGGGTAGCTCCCACGCCAGATCGGTTCGGGTCCAGTCGAGCAACGGCATGAAGTTGTAGGTCACGACGTCGATGCCGCACGCCGCGAGATGAGTCAGGCTGCGGCGGTAATGGTCGATCAGCCGGTCCCAGTCGCCCGAACGGGTCTTGATCCCTTCGTCGACCGGCAGACTTTCGACCACCCGCCATTCGAGCCCCGCGTCCTCGATCATCGCTTTCCGCACGGCGATCGCGTCCCGCTCCCACACCGCGCCATTCGGCACCTCGTGCAGAGCGGTCACGATCCCGGTCGCACCCGCCTGTCGGATGTCGCGCAGCCGGACCGGGTCGTTCGGCCCGAACCAGCGCATCGTCTGGGTCATCAACATGACTATCCGTCCTTCTCCAACCGCCCGAGCGGCACGCGACCGGTTTGCTTCATAGGGCCGCACGTTACAGCGGGACAGTACAGGAAAACGTCGTCACGTCCGTTCGGCAAAACGTCAGCACGCCCCCATGGGCCTGCACGATCTGCCGAGCCAGACTGAGCCCGATGCCGGTGCCGGTGGGTTTGGTGGAGTGGAATGGGCAACGGATCTTCAACGTGTCAGTGGGGAAATCGGGGCCTTCGTCCTGGATTTCCAGGATCAACTTGCCCTGGGCGGCATAGGCGTTGAGGTGGACGATGGCCGCGTTGCCGGGTTCGGCGGCCTCGACCGCGTTCTGCAGCAGCGCCCATAGCGCCTGGTTCAGCTGATCGCGGTCGAGCGCAGCGCAGAGATCGCGACCGACGCGGACGGTCAGGCGGGCGTCGGGCCAGCGGCCGGCAAAGAGCCGCGCGAGGTCGTCGACCAGTTCCGCCACCGACACCGTCTGCCGGAACGGCGGCGGCAGCCGGGCGAGCGCGCGATAGGCTTCGGTGAAACGCTGCAACCCTTCGGCATGGCGGGCGAGGGTCGACAATATCTCCGGCAGCAATGCCGGATCGCCCCGCTGCGGATCGGCAGCGGCCACCCCGCATTCGGCAAGCGACACGATCGGCACCAGCCCGTTCAGCATCTCATGCCCCAGCACCCGCACCATGTCCGCGCTCGCCCGCGCCTCGGCGGTCCGTTCCTCGCTCTCGATATCGATCAGCGCGACCACGTCGTTCGGACCGACCGCGACCCGATCCATCCGCCAATGCCGCGCAGCGTAGCGGACATGGGTCGATGTGCGGTCGAACAGCGCCGGGGGTGCCGAAACGACGCGATCGTCGGCGGCAAAGAGCGTGCGGGCCGAGCGGTTCAACACCCGGACGACTCCCTGCTCCACCGACACCAGCGGCGTGGGAGCGGCGTCGAGCAGCAGGCGGTCGATCATACCGTCGCGCTCCACCGGCGCGGCTACCGCCGGCGAAATCGGCGGTTGCCGGACCCGGCCGAGCAGATGCCCGCCGAGCCATAGCGCCACCATCAGCGCCGCGCCGCAAGCCAGCCACAGGCCATGCGCCGCCGCACCGCCCATCGCCGCGCCGCACAGCACGAGCAGCAGGGCCGCGACGAGCACGGCACGATCCCGGTGAGTGAGCGAGATGTCAGAGGCCATATTGGGCCATGCGCCGGTACAGCGTGCCGCGACTGATCCCTAACGCCGTCGCCGCGCGTGATACGTTGTGGCGATGATCCTTGAGCGCAGCGGCGATAAGCAGCCGTTCCGCATCGCCCAGACCGAAGGGCGTACCCGGCACAGGCGGCGGAGCATCGCCATCCGCTGGACGGATCGCCGCCGCGTCGATCACGCCGTCATCGGCCAGCAGCACCGCACGCTCGATCGCCATTGCCAGCCCGCGTACCTCGTCCGGCCAATCGGTCGCGGCGATCATCGCCTCCGCCGCCGGGGTCAGGGCCGGCGCAGGCCGCCGATAGCTTTCCCCGGCCACCGCCGCGAAATGGCGGGCGAGCAGCACCGCATCGCCGCGCCGATCGATCAGGCGGGGCACCGCAATCTCCACCGTGCACAGCCGCCGCCGCAGCGCGGGCAGCAGCCGCGCGGCATCGTCGACGATAGTGATACCCCGCAGGCCCGGGGGCAGGCGATCGAACAGCCGCCCCTGCCCCACCGCATCCAGCCGATCGACATGGCGCAACAACGCGGTGCCGCTCGCGCCGTCGAGCAACGCCCAGTCCTCGGCCGATCGGAGGTCGAGGCGCAGCGGCACCCGGTCGGCATCGCCGGACGCGGCATGCACCGCCGCCGCGACAAGCGACCGTCCCGTCCCCGACCTGCCGGAGATGCAGACCGACGCAATCGTCGGCCCAACCCGCCGGACGAGATCGCGGATCGCCGCCATCTGCACGGACGTACCCAGCAGCACGGGACCGGACGAACCCTGATTCCCGGTCGGACGGCCCGCTGCCGGCCGTACGGACCGGCCGACCGCGCCGGCGACCTTGTCCAGCAGCACCTCACGACGCCACGGCTTCATCACGAAATCGCGGGCACCCGCCTGCATCGCTTCGATGGCGATGCGGATGCCGCTATGCGCGGTGATGACCACGACGCAGGCGGACGGATCGCCGGCCATGATCCGGCGCAGGCAAGCCAGCCCCTCCGCCCCGTCCGAACGCCCCATCGTGAAGTTCAGGTCGAGCAGGATCGCGTCATAGCGACGCCGCGCGAGCAACGAAAAGGCTGTGTCGGGATGGCCGGCCAATTCGACCCGGTGTCCGGCAAGGCGGAACAGGATATTGGTCGTCCGGGCGACGACCGGATCATCCTCGATCAACAGGATGTTCCAGCCGCTTGACGCGGCGACCGGGTGTCCGTCGCCGGACATTCTGTCCAACGCCCCGTCCGAATCGGCAAGGTCGATGGAGGAAAGCGGTTCATTCATAACGACTTGGCATTTCCGGAGCTGGACAGTGATAACCGGGTCCATGATGACCGAAGATGCAACAGACGCAACCGCCCGGATCGGCGGGCACCGGGGCCGACACGCCATGACGGAGGGCGAGGAATGAACGGCTCCGCCTGGGTTTCGCTCTACCGTTCGCTGGTCCGTCACAAGCTGTACGCGACCCTCAATATCGGCGGGCTGGCGCTCGGCATCGCGGTGTTCTGCGTGTTGGCGCTCTACGTCCGGTTCGAAACCAGTTTCGAGACATGGCTGCCGCACCATGACGAAATCTATCTGGTCCAGACCGAACTGCATCTGCCGGGCAGTCCGCTGAACGGTGCCTATCCCGGTACGATGGCCGGGATGCTGGAACAGATGCGGCAGGATTTTCCGGGGGTCGTCGGCACGCGCATTCGTGGCGGCACGGATGGCGGCACGATCCTACGCGACGGCGAGGCTATCCGTGCCGATGTCGCGCAAGTCGATCCTACCTTTCTGGACATCTTCGCCCTGCCGATCGTCCAGGGGCGCGGCGGCGACGCGCTGTCCGACCCGACCGCCGCGCTGGTCAGCCGCCGTCAGGCACAGCGGCTGTTCGGCGATGGCGACCCGATCGGCCAGACGCTGACCATCGCGGTCGATGCGCCTGAGCGCTATCATGTCGTCGGCGTTTTCGACGACCTGCCGGCCAATAGCGACATGAAGCTGTCGGTCGTGATACCCATCCCGCGTACCCCGCCGCCCGCGCAATGGACCTGGTATCGATGGGGTACGGCGGATGTCGGCACCTATCTGCGCTTCGCCGATACGGCCGACGACTGGGCGTTTGCGGCGAAGCTGCCCGCGTTCGTCCGGCGACGCGCGAAACAGGATCTGGGGCCGACGCCGGACAAGGTCATCGCGTTGTCGCTGCTGCCGATCACGCGAATGCACCTGGAACCGCCGGGCGCGGAGAGCGGCGGGCGGCGGCTGACCGTCGTGGCGCTCGGAATCGTCGGGGTGCTGACGCTGCTGATCGCGGTCGTCAATTATGTAAACCTCGCCACCGCCCGTGCCGGCTTGCGCGCCCGCGAAGTGGCGATGCGCAAGGTGCTGGGCGCGGACCGCGCTACGCTGGTCCGGCAGTTTCTGGGCGAAGCGATGGTGACGGTGGCGATCGCGGCTTTTGCCGGGCTGGTGCTGGCCGAACTGAGCCTGCCGCTGTTGAACGCAGCCGGCGGGCTGACGCTCGCCTTTCCCTATGCACTGGTGGTGCCGGTCCTGATCGTGCTGGTGCTGGTGATCGGGGTGCTGGCCGGGCTGTATCCCGCGCTGCTGCTCTCGCGCTTTCCCGCTGCCGCCGTGCTGGCCGCCGCGCACAGTCCTGGTGGCGGACGCGCCGGCAACCGACTGCGCGAGGCGTTGGTGATCGTCCAGTTCGGGATGGCGATCGCGTTCATCATCGGTACGGCCGTCGTGTCGGTGCAGGTCGCACATCTGCGACAGGCCGATCTCGGCTTTCGTCGGGACGGGCTGCTGGTGGTACCGTCGCTGGCCGACAAGCGGATCTTTGCCGATCGCGCGCGTCCGGTGCTGGCGGCATTCCGGCAATTGCCGGGGGTGGTAGCGGTGGGTGAAGGCGGCACCGGCGCGGGTGGCGATGGCGAGACCAATGTCGATATCATCGCGATGCCGGCCGATGCCGGCCCGGGGGTGACGGTGATGGCGCAGAATGTGGGGCCCGGATTCTTCCGGACCTACAGCCCGACTCTGCTGGCCGGGCGGTTCTTCGACGACGCCCACCGTTCCGACGATGCGAGCGACTGGACCCGATGGCCGCAGGGGCGCAACATCGTCCTCAACCGTGCGGCGGTGGCCGCGCTGGGGTTCCGCTCGCCTGCCGACGCGGTCGGCCGGACGGTGGACGGCGCCATGCCGCGCACGATCGTCGGGGTGATCGACACGCTGCGATTCTTCACGCCGCGGATCGCCGACCAAGCGACCTATTATCAGTATAACCGCGATGGCGTGGCCAAGCCGGTGGCCGCGATCCGCTTCACCGGCGATCCGGCGGCGATGCTTGACCGGGTTCGGGCGACGTGGCGGCGGTTGATCCCCGACGTGCCCTTTGTCGCACAGACCGCCGAGGATCGGCTGGCAGAATTCTACCGCGCCGACGAACAAGCCATGCGATTGTTCGCGATCGGCGGCGGACTGGCCGTGGCCATCGCCTGTATCGGCCTGTGGGGACTGGCCGCGTTCAACACCGCGCGCAGGACGCGCGAGATCGGCATTCGCAAGACGCTGGGCGCGTCGTCGGGCGACATCGTCCGGCTGCTGTTCGGCCAGTTCCTGCGCCCGGTCCTGATCGCCAACGTCATCGCGTGGCCGTTGGCCTATCTGGCGATGCGGGCGTGGCTGGCGGGGTTTGCGGACCGGATCGCCTTGTCGCTGCTGTACTTCGTCGGAGCGGGGCTGCTCGCACTCGCCATCGCGGTCCTGACGGTACTGGCACAGGCGATCCGCGCCAGCCGGGCGGCGCCGGCCTGGGCCTTGCGCCACGATTAGCGACCGGAGCGATCGATGACCGGGGGTACGCCATGCGTCGTGGCGTACCCCCCGATCCCGACCGGTCAGAACTGCTTGCGGATCGTGATCGTCTCGGTCGCGTAGCGGCTGCCCTGTCCCAGCGAACCGCTTAGCCCCAGCCCGATGCGCCAGCCATTGTCGAAGACATAGTCGGTGCCAAGCTCGACCGAGACATTGTCGCGGGTCCAGTCGTCGCCGCGAATGGCATAGGTGAACCCGCCGAGATCGGCATAATCAAGCGCCTGGACGCCGCCGTTCCTGAACTCGTGCCGCCATTCCGCCCGCAGGCGCGGGACGAAACGCCCGGTGACGAACGATCCGCGCAGGCCCAGCACGCCGGACAGCGAGGTCAGGTTGCGACGGTCGAACACCAGGTTGGCGGTGCCGACTCCGGTTTCGGTGTAGCGGTTCAGATCGGCCGACAGCAGGTCGACCCGGCCATAGGCCGACAGGGCGTGGGTATCGCGGGTCCGGTCGAAGCCGCCGGTCAGCGAACCGAAGAGCATCGTCCCGCTGCGATGGCCGCGCGCCACAGCATTGCCGCCGGTCACGGTTCGGACCGTATCGAACGCCAGCCGCCCCGCGCCGGCGACGCCGTCAAGGAACAGGCCATCGGCCGGGGCGAGGCTGCCATAGATCGCGCCCATCCAGCTGCTGCTGTCGACGCGACCCTGGTTGCGGCCGACCTCGGTCCGCTCGCCGCCATAGCCGCCGCCGACGCCCACCGTCAGCGTTTCGGACAGCTTCACGTCGGCGCCGCTGCTGAGCCCGCCGCTGGAGACGGTCAGCTTGCCACGACCACGCGTCGCATCCTGCGTACCAAGCAGGATCGCCCCGCCCGACCAGAGCGCGGTCGATCCGACCGGGCGGCCGGTTCCTTCGATCGCATCGGTCGTGTCCGCGCCTGCGGGGGCGGCACGGTCGCCCGGCAGCATCCGACCCCGTTCGCTGCGTGCGGCCGCCAGGCCGGCGACCGGCATCGTGCGGCCGTCGCCGTCGATGGCGATGATCCCCGCCGCCCGCTCGCGCCCCATCACCTCGGTCGCATGTTCCGACTTCAGCATCGCCACGTCGAGCGCGCTCGACGCCGGATCGGGATCGCGCCCGCCGAAGCTGTTGCCGCCCGCGATGCTGATCCCCATCGGCCGGGCCATGCTGCCCGCGCCGCCATTGTGCAGCTGCTCGTTGCGGCGCTGGAAATTGTCGAGCTGGGCCTGTGCGAAGCGGCGCGTCGCCTCAGCCTGCGCGGCCGAGATGCCGGTGACGGTCGCGTCCTGCGACGGGTCGGCGCGCTGGACGACGCTGATGCTGACCACGGCCGGGGCGGAGGTGCCATAGGCGTTGGTCAGCGTGTAGCGGACGGTTGCGGTGCCGCTGAACCGGCCGCGCGGGGTGATGCGCAGCTGATAGCGGCGGTCGCCGACGCTGCCGCTCTCGACCAGCGTCGCCTCGACGCCCTCGGCCGGCGTGACCGACAGGATGGCGGCGCCGACGAACGGACCGCCGATCGCGGTCCCGGTCAGGTCGACGATCTGCGTCTGGCCGTTGGCGACGCCGGCCTTGACCGCGGGCGCGATGGGGGCGCTGCCGGTCACCGTCACCGCGATGCGCGCCTCGTTCGAGGTCCCGCCGTCGCCGATCGCGACATAGCCGAAGCCGTCCTCGCCGATATAGCCCGGCTCGGGGGTGTAAGTGGCGGTGATGCGCGGGCTCGACCCGGTCGCGGCCTGCGGGCGGGCGGCAGCGACCAGACCCTGCGACGGTGGCGTGATGCGCGGGCTCGTCTCGGCCACACCCTGCTGGCCGCCGTCGATCGACACCGTGCCGTGCTGCGGCTGGGTGGTGATGCGGATCTGGCGATAGTCGCCGGTGACCAGCGCCGACAGGTCGATCGCCACCGCGCCGTTCTGCGCCGTGGTGGCGGCGCCGGTCGCGGCGGAACCCGGCCGAGCGACCGGCGGGGCGGGCAGCGCGATCTCCAGCGTATAGGCATTGGCCGCCGTGAAGGGGCCATTGCCCGACGAGCTGTCGGTCGCGGTGACGGTGACCGTATAGCGCCCGCTCTCCTGCGGCGTGCCCGCCAGCAACCCGCCCGTCGACAGCGTCACCCCGGCCGGCAGCCGCCCGGCGGTGACCGCATAAGCATAGGGCGCGGTGCCGCCGCTGGTGCTCAGTTGTTGGCTATAGGCGACATCCTCCTGGCCCGCCGGCAGCGTCGCCGGGGTGAGCGCCAGGCTCGGCTGCGCGACGGTGATGCTGACCGTCGCGGGGGCCGAGGCGCCGCCCGCATTCGACGCGGTATAGGTGAAGCTGTCGGCCCCGGCATAGCCGGCCGCCGGCGTATAGCTGATCGCGGTGCCGTTGACCGTCGCGGTGCCGTGCGCGGGCGCGGTGGCGATGGCGACACCGGTCGCCGCACCGCCGCTCACCTTCAGCGGAACCACCGTGGCCGCCGCATTGTAACCGACCGCCAGGCTGACATTGGCCGCGACCGGCACGTCGGGTGCGGCGATGACCAGGCTATAGGCCTTGGCCCCGCTATACGGCCCCGCCCCCGTCGAGCTGTCGGTCGCGGTCATGGTGAAGGCGAAGCGCCCGAACGTGCTCGGCGTTCCGCTCAGCGTGCCATCGGCCGCCAGCGTCACCCCCGCCGGCAACGCGCCGTCGGTGACCGCATAGCGATAGGGCGCGGTGCCGCCCGATGCGGTGAGCGTCTGGCTATAGGCCGCCTCATAGCGTCCATCGGGCAGGCTCGCCGGCCCGACCGCCACTCTCGCGCCCGCCACGAACAGGGTATAGCCGCGCGCGGCGGTATAAGGCCCGCCATTGCCGCTCGCCGTCGCATCCGTCGCGGTCACGGTGAAGCCATAGCTGCCACCGGCGGTCGGCGTACCGCTAAGCGTGCCGTTGGTGCCGAGCGTGACGCCCGCCGGCAGCGCACCCGCCGTCACGGCATAGCTATAGGGCGCCGTCCCACCGCTCGCGGTGAGCGCCTGACTATAGGCCGCCCCCACCGTCGCATTGGCCAATGTCGCCGGATCGAGCGCCAACGCCGGTGCCGCGATGCTGAGCGTATAGCTGCGCGTCGCGCTATACGGCCCCGAACCGGTCGAGCTGTCGATCGCGGTGATGCTGAAGGTAAAGCTCCCCGACTGCGTTGGCGTCCCCGCCAGCGTGCCGTTGCTCGCCAAGGTGACGCCCACCGGTAAGGTCCCCCCCGTCACGGCATAGCTGTAAGGCGCGGTGCCACCGATCGCCGACAGTGTCTCGCTAAAGGCCGTGCCCGACACGCCCGCCGGCAGGCTCGCCTGACTAAAGGCCACCGTCGCGGTCGCGACACTCAGCATATAGCTGCGGCTCGCCATATAAGGCCCACCATTGCCAGTCGCTGTCGCGTCGGTCGCGGTGACGGTAAAGCTATAGCTGCCGCCGGCGGTGGGCGTTCCGCTCAGCGTACCGTTGGTGCCAAGCGTCACCCCTGCCGGTAGCGCACCGGCCGTGACGGCATAGCTATAGGGCGCGGTCCCGCCGCTCGCGGTGAGCGCCTGACTATAGGCCGCCCCCACCGTCGCATTGGCCAATGTCGCCGGATCGAGCGCCAACGCCGGTGCCGCGATGCTGAGCGTATAGCTGCGCGTCGCGCTGTACGGACCCGAGCCGGTCGAGCTGTCGGTCGCGGTGATGCTGAAGGTAAAGCTGCCCGACTGCGTCGGCGTCCCCGCCAGCGTGCCGTTGCTCGCCAAGGTAACGCCCACCGGCAGTGCGCCAGCGGTGACCACATAGCTGTAAGGCGCGGTGCCACCGGTGGCAGACAGCGTCTCGCTAAAGGCCTTGCCCGACACACCCGCCGGCAAGCTCGCCTGACCAAAGGCCACCGTCGCGGTCGCGACACTCAGCGTATAGCTGCGGCTCGCCGTATAAGGCCCACCATTGCCAGTCGCTGTCGCGTCGGTCGCCGTGACGGTGAAGCTGTAGCTGCCGCCGGCGGTGGGCGTGCCGCTCAGCGTGCCGTTGGTACCAAGCGTGACGCCCGCCGGCAGCGCACCCGCCGTCACGGCATAGCTATAGGGCGCGGTCCCGCCGCTCGCGGTGAGTACCTGGCTATAGGCCGCCCCCACCGTCGCATTGGCCAGTGACGCCGGTGCCAGCGCCAGCGCAGGCGCCGCGATGCTGAGCGTGTAGCTACGCGTCGCGCTGTACGGCCCCGAACCGGTTGAACTGTCGGTTGCGGTGATGCTGAAGGTGAAGCTACCCGACTGCGTCGGCGTCCCCGAAAGCGACCCGCTGCTCGACAGCGTCACACCCGCCGGCAAGGCGCCGGCGGTCAGGGTATAGCTGTATGGCGCGGTGCCACCAGTCGCCGACGGCGTTTCGCTATACGCAGCGCCAGACGTTCCCGCCGGCAGATTGGCCGGGCTCAGCGCCACCGTCGCGACCGCGACGGTCAGCGTGTAGTTGCGTGCGGCGGTGTAGGGCCCGCCATTGGCACGCGTGGTCGCATCGGTTGCTGTAACCGTGAAGCTGTAGCTGCCACCAGCGGTCGGCGTGCCGCTCAGCGTACCGTTGGTACCAAGCGTCACGCCTGCCGGTAGCGCACCGGCCGTGACGGCATAGCTATAGGGCGCGGTCCCGCCACTCGCGGTCAGCGCCTGACTATAGGCCGCACCCACCGTCGCATTGGTGAGCGTCGTTGGGGCCAGCGTCAGCGCCGGAACTGCGATCACCAGCGTATAACTGCGCGTCGCGCTATACGGACCCGACCCTGTCGAACTGTCGGTCGCGGTGATGCTGAACGTGAAGCTGCCCGACTGCGTCGGCGTACCCGCCAGCGTGCCATTGCTCGCCAAGGTCACCCCCGTCGGCAACGCGCCTGCGGTGACCACATAGCTGTAGGGCGCGGTGCCACCGGTCGCCGACAGCGTCTCGCTATACGCCGCTCCCGACACACCCGCAGGCAAGTTCGCCGGCGACAACGCCACCGTCGCGGTCGCGACCGTCAGGGTATAGCTGCGCGCGGCCGTGTAAGGCCCGCCATTGCCGCTCGTGGTCGCGTCCGCCGCGGTGACGGTGAAGCTGTAGCTGCCACCAGCGGTCGGCGTACCGCTCAGCGTACCATTGGTGCCAAGCGTCACCCCCGCCGGCAGCGCGCCCGCCGTGACGGCATAGCTGTACGGTGCCGTTCCGCCATTCGCGGTCAGCGCCTGACTATACGCCGCACCCACCGTCGCGTTGGCCAGCGTTGACGGCGCCAGCGTCAGCGCCGGCGCGCCGATCACCAGGGTGTAGCTGCGCGTCGCGCTGTACGGCCCCGAGCCCGTCGAACTGTCGGTCGCGGTGACGCTGAAGGTGAAACTCCCCGATTGCGTCGGCGTCCCCGCCAACACACCGCTGCTCGACAGGGTCACGCCCGCCGGCAATGCGCCGGCGGTCACCGCATAGCCGTACGGCGCGATCCCGCCCGAGGTCGACAGCGTCGCGCTATACGTCACGCCCGACGTTCCCGCCGGCAGGCTCGCGGGCGAGAGCGCCAGCGTGGGGGCGGTGACGCTCAGCGTATAGGCGCGCGCGCCCGTGAAGCCCGCCGCGTTTGTCGCGGTGAGCGTGAAGGCGAAGCTGCCCCCCGCCCCCGGCGTCCCCGTCAGGCGGCCGTCGCTGGCCAGCGTGACGCCGGGGGGCAGCGCGCCCGCGGTGACCGCATAGCTGTAGCTGGTCCCGGCACCGCTGGCGGTGACGGTCTGGTCATAGGCTTGGCCGACGGTCGCGGACGGCAGGGTCGCCGGGGTCACGACGATGGCCGGCGCGGCGACGGTGATGGCGTAGAGCCCCTCGACGCCGAACGGCGTAGTTGCGCTGTCGGTCGCGCGGAGGCGGACGGTGAACGTCCCCGCCGCGCTCGGCGTGCCCGAGATCACCCCGCCGCTCGCCAGCGTCAGCCCGGGCGGCAGCGCCCCGCCGACGACGCTATAGCCGTACGGCGCGATGCCGCCGCTGGTGGTGATGGTCTGGCTGTACGCCGTCCCGCCGGTCGCGGCGGGCAGCGCGGTCGCGGTGGCCGTGTTCGCGGCGGGCGACAGCGTCAGCACCGGCGGCTGGACGCTGGTCGTATAGCTGGCCTGGCCGGCAAAGGGCGCGCCGCTGCCGCTCGCGCTGTCGGTCGCGGTGATCGTATAGGTGAAGCTCCCGGCCGCGCTCGGCGTGCCCGACAGCGTGCCGTCGCTCGCCAGCGTCAGCCCGGTGGGCAGCGCGCCCGCCGTCACCGCGAAGCCATAAGGCGCGGTGCCGCCGCTGGCGGTGAGGCGCTGGCTATAGGCGATGCCGACCTGCGGCGTGGGCAGGGTGGCGGGGCTGAGCGCGATGGTCGGCGCGCCGATGGCGATGCTCTGCTGCACCGGGGTGGCGGGGTCGAAGCTGGTGTCGCCCGCCTGGCTGGCGGTGACGACGCAGGTGCCGACCTGGTCGAAGCGCACGCTGTTGCCCGTGATCGAGCAGATGGCGCGCGAGGCGGCATCGATGGCGATCGCCGGGGTCAGCCCCGAGCTGGCGGTCGCGGCGACCAGATAGGTACCGCCGACGATCGCGCCGGCGGGCGGGGTCGAGGTGAAGCGCACGGTCTGCGCCCCCCGCCCGATCGTGATGGTGAAGGCCTGCGACTGGGCCACCGGCGGATTGCCGCCGGTCGAGTCCTCGGCGGTAACGGTGAAGGCAAACGCCCCCGCGCTGGTCGGCGTGCCCGCCAGCGTGCCGTCGGCCGCCAGCGTCAGTCCGGTGGGCAAGGCGCCCGCCGTCACCGCATAGCGATAGGGCGCGGTGCCGCCCGTCGTGCTGAGCGTGGCGGTATAGGCCGTGCCCACCGTCCCGCTCGCGGGCGGCGCGGCGATGGTCAGCGTCGGGTCACCGATCGTCACGGTCACCGTCGCGGGCGCGGAGGTGCTCACCCCGTTGCTGGCGGTGTAGGTGAAGCTGTCGGTGCCGCGCGCGCCGGCGGCCGGCGTATAGGTCAGGTTCGGCGCGGTGCCGCTGAGCGTACCCCGGGCCGGCGCGGCGGTGATCGCATAGCTCAGCGTGCGCGCGGGCGTGTTGGAATCGGTGCCCGCCAGGGTGATGCTGCGCGCGGTCTGAAACGCGGTCGACACGGCTTGCGCGCTCGCGGTCGGTGCGCCGACATAGGTGAAGCTGCCGGTCGTGGTGCCGGCGCCGGCGGCATTGGTGACCTGCACCGTCGCGGGGCCGGCGCTGCCCGCCGGGGTGATCGCCGTCAGGCTGGTCGCGCTGGCGATCGTCACGCCGGTCGCGGGCGTACCGCCGACCGTGACGGTGCTGCCGCTGGTGAAGTTGGTGCCGATGACGGTGATCGTCGTGCCGCCCGCCGTACCGCCCTCGGCCGGGGTCACGCCGCTGACCGTGGGAAGCGCGACGATGGTGAAGCTGTTGGTCGCGTTCGGCGAGACATTGCCCGCCGCGTCGGTCGCGGTGACCGACACCGTATTGGCCCCCAGCGGCAGATCGACCGCTGGCGCATAGCTGTACGTGCCGCCCGCCGTCGCGGGGGTCGTGCCGGCCGCCGCCCCGTTGATCCGGATCGTAAGGCTGGCATTGCTCTCCGCCGTGCCGGTGATCGCCGGCCGCCGGTTGGCCAGCGTCGCGCCATTGGCGGGCGCGGTGATGACCGGCGTGGCGGGCGCGACCGTGTCGATGATGAAGACATTGCTGCTCGAGGCCGGCGACGCCACCCCCGATGCCGAGGCGACCGCATAGACGCTGTGCGATCCCTGGCCCAGCGCGCTCACCACGGGGTAGCTGAAATTGCCGCCCGAAACGGTCGCGTTACCGTTAAGCGTGCCGTCGATGAAGATCTGGACGGTCGTGCCGCCCGCGGTGACGCCGGTCACGACCGGTGTCGCCGTATTGAGCGTCGATCCGTTGGCCGGGCTGGTCAGCACAGGCGCGGCCGGCGCAGGCGGCCCCGCCACGGTGATCGTCACCGTCGCGGCGCTGGAGGTCGCGAGACCGTTGGAGACGGTGAAGGTGAAGCTGTCCGCCCCGATATAATTGGCGGACGGCGTATAAGTGAGGTTGGGCAAGGTACCGCTCAGCGTGCCATGCGCCGGCGGGCTGCCGATAATAGCATAGGTCAGCGTCCGGGCCGGCGTGTTCGGGTCGCTGCCCGTCAGCGTCACGGCGGTCGCGGTGTTGAAGGTGGCGGTCACGCTCTGCGCGTTGGCGGTCGGCGCCTGGATGACGGTCAGGGTCGCGGCGCTGCTGGTCGCGCTGCCCTGGCTGTTGGTGAAGACCGCACGGTACTGGCGGCCATTGTCGCCCGCTATCGTCGCGGGGGTGGTATAGGTGGCGGCGGTCGCGCCGGCGATGTTGGTGAAGCTGGCGCCGCTGTCGCTCGACACCTGCCACTGGACGCTGGGCGACGGACTGCCCGAGGCGCCAGCGGTGAAGCTGGCCGTCGCGCCGACCGCGACCGTCTGGCCAGCCGGCTGCGTGGTCACCGCGGGCGGGTTGAGCACGACATAGCTATAGCCGTTCGCCAGCGTGGCGGTGCCGCCCGGCGTGGTGACCGCGATCGACGTCGCACCCGCGGCGCCCGCCGGGGTTACCGCCGTAATCTGCGTATCGCCGGTGACCACGAAGCTGGTCGCCGCATTGCCGCCGAAGGTCACCGCGCTCGCCCCCGTCAGCGCGGTGCCGGTGATCGTCACGCTGGTGCCACCGGCGGTCGTCCCCGAACCCGGCGTCGCACCGGTGATGGTGGGCGCCGCGATATAGCTGTATTGCGTGCCCGGGCCGGCCGCGCTCGTCACGCTGCCGGTGGTGACCTGCACGTCATAGGTGCCCGCCGCCTTGGCGGGCAGCGTCGCGCTGAGCTGGTTCGCATTGGTGTAGGTGACGCCCGTCGCGGCGGTGCCGCCGATCGACACGGTCGCGGCCGGGGTGAAATTGGTGCCGGTGATCACCACGTTGCGCGCCGTATTGGCCGGGCCGGAGGTGACGCTCAGCGCGGTCACGGTCGGCGCGGCGAAGCTGTAGCTGACGCTGCCCGTGCTCGCCTGGCCGGCGGTGGTGTCGGTCACGCCGACCGCCACGGTGCCGGCCCCCGCCGGCGTGGTCGCGGTCAGCGTCGTGGCGCTGGCATAGGTTGCCGGGACCGTCGTCGCGCCGAAGCTGGCGCTATAGCTGTTGCCGCTGACGAAGTCGGTGCCGGTGATCGTCACCGGCGTGCCACCCCCGCTCGACCCGCCGGTCGGCGAGATCGCGCTGATCGTCGGTGCGGCGACATAGCGATACTGGTTGCCCGACCCGGTCGCCGATGTGCCGCCCGGCGTGGTGACCGTCACATTGACGGTGCCCGAACCGGCGGGCGCGGTCGCGGTGATCTGCGTCGCGCTGTTGACGGTATAGCTCGACGCCGGGCTGCCGCCGAAACTGACGGCGGTCGCGTTCGTGAAGCCGGTGCCGGTCAGGGTCACGCTGTTGCCGCCTCCCGCTCCTCCCGAAGCGGGCGCGACCGCCGTCACGGCCGGTGCCGCGATATAGGTATAGCCGGTGAAGGTCGCCGAGGCGGTTCCGTTCTTGACGACGGCGATGCCGACCGTGCCCGCCGCATGCGCGGGCGCGGTGGCGACGATCTGCGTGTCCGATGCCGGCGTGACCGAGACGAGGGTGGTGTCGAACCGCACCTGATCGACGCCGGTGAAGTTGCTGCCGTTGATGGTGACCGAGGTTCCACCGGCCGCCGGCCCGGAGGTCGGCGTGATGCCCGAGATCGCGGGGGGCGGCGTGCCGACACAGGTGGCGGATACGGTGAAGGCACCGAGATCGTTGGTGCCCGCGCGTCCGATCCGGGCAAGCACCGCATTGCTCGTGGCCGTGGTGGTCACGGTCAGCGTCGCTGTGCCAACCGCATTGATGTTGGCGGACTGGTTCGTAAAAGCGCCCGTATTCGCGTTCGACACATACAGATATGCCGTAAAACCATTCGTCGATGCCAGCTGCGTCGGAGCATCGGTCCGCACGGTCATCCGAATGACCTCGCCCTCGTCGAAATCGTAAAGCGTCGGACTGAAGCCGTTGTAGCTGGCGGGAAAGGCGACCCCCGCTGCCGTATAAGCAGACGACCGGATTCCCGAGGCCGTGGCGGAAACGCCTTTGGCGCGCCCCGAAGGATTGGGTGCAGCCGTCGAACTGAAATTGGCGGAGTAGTTCAATTCGCCGTTATTGATGGCCGTGCACGCCGCGCTCTCGGCAGCCGCCGCGCAGGGCATCGCCGCGATGGCAAGCGCCGACAGGGCGATCGCCGGTCGCACGATACGACGCGAGGCGCGCGACGCGACATCCGTCTTATCCGACGCAAATTGGTCCGACGACAAAGCGACTCCCGGCGCCGTATCGACAGTGACGCCGGTCTTCACGACACGGCCGAGCGCACGAATAAACGCGCCAAACATGGTCTATAGCCCCCCGGCTTGCCCCTGAGAACATCGCCATTCGGCAATGGACGTCGCACCCGACGCCAAATTTCCGGCGGAGTCAATGTTATAGCTAAGGAATCATCGGCTTTTACAAAATAAAGGTCTCAGCATCCTGTGTGGTACATACCGGTTTCAAAAATGCTACACTTCAGAAATACAAAATTAACTGGATATTATACCAAGCAATCCTGCCTATCCTATAATACCGAATACTTACGCGATAGATCGGATATGGATTTGTGTTCCTGTCTCGCGCAGTCAACAATATCGGCGGACGCGCCAAGAAAGCACCAGCGGCGCGCGAAAGGGAGCGGATATGGAAGCTTACATCGGATACGTGATGTTCACCGCCGGCAGCTATGCCCCCTATGGCTGGTCGCTATGCCAGGGGCAGATTCTCGGCATCGCGCAATATAATGCCGTCTACGCCCTGCTGGGCAACACCTATGGCGGCAATGGCACCAGCACCTTCGGGCTGCCCCATCTGGGCGGGCGCGTTCCCGTCGGCACGGGCCAGGCGCCGGGAATCAGCCATAACTATCAGGCAGGTGAGACGGGCGGCACTGAGCAGACCACCATCCTTACCACGCAAATGCCCGCGCACGTCCACGCCGTTCCGGAGCAGCCCGGCATGGCCGTTGTCACCGACAATACCGTGGATGACAGCACCACCACCGCCAGCGCGGGTGCCCGTCTGGGCAACCTGATCGATCCCAACGTCAGCGGCGCGGCGATCTATGTTCCGGCAGGATCGGGCACCACGACGGTTAACCTGGCCGGAAACCCGGCAGGTACGACCGGCATCGCCGGTGCAAGCCAGCCCATGTCGCTGATGCAGCCCTATCTGGCGATGAATGCGGTCATCTGCCTTCAGGGCCTCTACCCCCCACGCGATTGAGCAAGCGGCCGGCATCCTGTCCCGCGGGACGGGGTGCCGGCTATTTGCCAATCAGTTGAATACCGCCTGATAGATGCGACGATCGCGCAGGGGCGGACGCTGGCTGATGAAAATGCTGTACGGCCCGCCGCGCCCGCAATCGAATTCGTAGGCAAGGTCGAGCAACACGACGTTCAGCGGCGCTTCGAAGACCAGCGAAAAGGGCTGCCGGAAGTCGAGACCGGCGGGCAGGCGCGGCGACGTCTCCACGCGGTCCAACCGCACCTCGACCGATTGCGGCAGGGTGTTCACCTTCACCGTCCTGCCGACCCACGGCAGAAAATCTTCGGGCGTCATCAAATGCATAGCGGGTCCCCTCTCCATGACCACCATCGACGATCAGGCTGAATGGGGCAAGAAGGACCGGGCAGAGATACGACCGGACAGGATCCGTTTCCGCCACGAATGCGCCACCGATACTTCCGTGATTCGCCACGCCCATGCCGGCCACTGGCGTGCACCGCCCGGCGTCGACCTGCCATCGGCGTTGCTCGCCCAACTGCTCGACCAGCAGCACCGATTGCAGGAACATCATATCGCGACGGTGCATCCGGACGCCGATCGACGCATGATCCTGTACGACGGGATGGCGGTCGGCCGGATATGCCTGGTTCGTGACGCCCGCCATTGGCTGGTCGTCGACCTCGCGCTGGTCGCCGAAGCGCAGGGCCACGGCATCGGCCGGATCGTACTGAACCGTCTGATGGACGAAGCCATTCCGGCGCGTGCCGCGATCCTGCTGGACGTAGCCCGCGACAATGTCCGGGCGCAGGCATTGTACCGTCGCGCGGGGTTCGGGCCCGTGGGGAAGGACAGTTGCACCCATTTCCGATGGATATGGCATCCGCCAGCCGCCGACTACCTGCCCCACCTCCGGTCCGATGCAACGCATCCCACGATGGCCGACCGCGGCAACCGGTAGCCGCCTAGCGCGCGTCGGCCGGCTCCGCACCGCCCTCCCGCCAGGCGTCGCGCAGCAACTCCCGCAGCCAGCCGCTGGTCGGGTCGGCGTCCCGGTCGCGTCGCCACAGCAGCGCTACCGGATAGCGCTCCATCGCCATCGGCGGGTCGAAACTGTGCAGCGGGGCGTGACGGCACAGCGCAAGCGCGGCATGCGACGGCAGCGTCGCCACCCGCGCCGATCCGAGCAGGAAGGACGGCAATGCCGCGAATTGCGTCAGCGCCGCGGCGACATGGCGCGTGCGCCCGATCGCCGCCAGTGCCTGATCGACCGCCCCCGATCGGCCGGAATAGGAGACGAGGACATGCGGCAGGCCGACATAGGCGTCGAGCGTCATCGGGTGCAGCACGTCGACCCACGCGGGATCGACCAGGCAGCGATAGCCCGATGTGCCGATTTCCAGCTGCCGGGTCGTCCGGCTGCGACGGGCGGGGCTTGCGACCATTGCCAGCTCGATCCGGCCGGATTCCAGATCGTCCTCGATGGTCTGGCGGTTGCACTGGCGGATGATGATCGACGCACGCGGCGCGGCGACCGCGACCCGGTGCAGCAGCGCCGGCCCGCAGGCGAGCATGAAGTCGTCCGACATGCCGATCGTCACCGCGCGCGCCAGCTCGGCCGGCGCGAACGCCCGCTGCGGCGACAAGGCATCGTGCATCTGCGCCAGCGCCGCTTCGAGCGATGGCGCGATCTCGATCGCTCTGGGGGTGGGCTGCATTCCGTCACGACTGCGCACGAACAGCGGATCGTCGACCATCCGCCGCAACCGGGCGAGCGATCCGCTCACCGCGGACTGGCTGAGGTTCAGGTGCGCGGCGGCACGCGACACGCTGCGTTCGCGCCAGATGGCCAGGAACGCGGTGACCAGGTTGTAATCCACCCGCGCGGTATCGTTGAGACCGATAATCTGCATCGCGATATGCGGTTTGAACGATGCGGTGGACCGCGTCAAATTGGTGCCATCATCAAAGGAGCTCAGCATGCGCCAACATCGCGTCGCCGTCGTCCAGGCCGGAACGACCCTGTTCGATACCCCCCGCACGCTGGAGCGGATGGCCGCGCATTGCGACGCCGCCAAGGGCGAAGGCGTCGAACTCGCGGTGTTTCCGGAGGCCTATATCGGCGGCTATCCCAAGGGCCTCGACTTCGGCGCCCGGGTCGGCACGCGTACGCCGCAGGGGCGCGAGGATTATCTACGCTACTGGCGCGCGGCGATCGACATGGACGGGCCGGAAGTCCGCACGATCGGCGGATTTGCGGCCGACATGAAGGCCCATCTGGTCACCGGCGTCATCGAACGCGACGGCACGACGCTCTACTGCACCGCGCTCTTCTTCGGTCCGGACGGGGCGCTGATCGGCAAGCATCGCAAGCTGATGCCGACCGCCAGCGAACGGCTGGTCTGGGGTCAGGGCGATGGATCGACCCTTCCGGTGCTGGACACGCCGGTCGGCAGGATCGGCGCGGCGATCTGCTGGGAGAATTACATGCCGCCCTTGCGGCAGGCGATGTATGCGCGCGGCATCGAGCTATGGTGTGCGCCGACCGTGGACGAACGCGATATCTGGCAGGCGTCGATGCGCCATATCGCCTATGAAGGGCGGATGTTCATGCTCAGCGCGTGCCAGTACATGACCCGCGCCGATGCGCCGGACGACTATGCTGCCTTTGCCGGCGAAGACCCGGCGACCGAGCGGATCAAGGGCGGCAGCATCATCGTGAACCCGATGGGCGAGGTCGTCGCCGGTCCGCTGCACGGTCGCGAAGGGGTGCTGGCCGCGACGGTCGACCTCGACGACGTGGTGCGCGGACGCTACGACCTCGACGTCGCCGGCCATTATTCGCGGCCGGATGTGTTCACCCTGCAGGTCGATACGACGCCCCGGTCGCAGCTTGTCGTCCGGACGGATGTGCCGGCCGCGGGCGACGACGATCCGGTCTAGGGATCATCGGTCGCCCACGCTGCCGCCCCGTTCCCGCTAAGACGCCGATCGATGCGCGGCGGCCAGCTTGCGATGCGCGTCCGCCGCGGCCGACGACCGCGCGGTGCGGGCCATCGCAAGTTCCTGTTCACATCGCGCCGCGTGATAGTCGTGACCGGCCGTCCGGGGCGGCCGCCTGGCGGTGGCGTGCAGCTTCAGCCAGTTCAGGAACAGTCCCATTCCATTGCCCTCCCGCAAAAGGACGCCGGGGCCGTGTCAGGCCCCGGCGTCTGTCTGTTCAGAACTGGAACCCGACCCCGGCATTGGCACCGCCAAATCCCCGGCTGTCATAGGTTCCGCCGACCTTCACCACTGCGCGGCCATCGGCAAAGGCGCGCGATGCGCCGAATGCGATGGCCGATTGCCCGCGATAGGTGCCGCCGCCCATCGCAATCATCGTCGCGCCCGGCTCCATCGCCTGCGGCAGCGCGGCGACTGCCATCGCGGCCGACGATCCGGCGCTCAGGTCGCGCCGCAACGTGCCCAGGTCGAACCCGATATCGGCGATCCGGCTGTCGATATAGTTCGCAGTCTGGCTGGCGACGCTTTGCAACCCGGCCTGCAACTGGCCCAGATTGACCGCATCGGTCGCCGCGGTTCCGGCCGCGACGTTGCGCAGCGCCACCGGCGTACCGGCCGCATTGCCCAGCGTTACGTTGCCCGACCCGTCATACTGAACCGAATTCGCCCCCAATGTCAGCGCCGCCTGCGCAGTCTGGTTGACGGCATAGAGCTGCCCGCCATTCACCGCCTGCGTCGAACCGGCGGCAACCGTACCGGCGGCGACATTGGCGATCGTCACCGGCGCCGCCGCATTTCCACCGGCCAGCGTGATCTGGTTCGTGCGGGCACCGGTCGCATCCCGGTCATATTGCAGGCTGTTCGACGATTGCTGCGCCACGGCGAACAACTGCCCGCCATTGACCGCGTCGGTCGATCCGGCGGCAACGCTGCCAGCTGCGACATTGTGCAGCGTGACCGCGGCAGCCGGATTGGCGCCGACCAGCGTGACATCGTTGGTCAGCGTGCCGCCGTTCGACGCGGTCGGGCTGTCCGGATTGCTGTACTGGATCGGGCTGACCGTGCTGCCCGCCAGCGAATTGGCCAGCGTCGAGATGGCGCTGGTGTTCGCGGCAACCTGCAGGTTCGTTTCGGCCAGCTGCCCGCCATTGACGGCGTCGGTGGAACCGATCGCGACGTTGCCTGCGCGGAGATTGTGCAGCCCGACCGCACCGCCGCTGGCCGACACCAGGGTTGCATCGTCGGTCAACGTACCGCCATTCGGCGTAGTCGGCGAAGCCGCATCGGCATATTTCAGCGGCTGGTTGCCGACCTGCGTCTGCAAATTGGTGATCGCCGTCGAATTGGCGTCTACCCGCGTCGTCAGATTGGTCACCGCCGACCCCGTGCCGGTCACGTTGGCCTGCAAGTCGGCGATCGCTGCCGTGTTGCCCGCGATCTGCGTCGTCTGGCCGGCGACCACGGTTTCGAGCGTCGTCGTCCGTCCGGCTAGCACGCCCACTGCCTGGTTGGTGGTGTTCAGCTGGTCCCCATTCACCGCGTCGGTTGACCCTGCGCCGACGGTCCCGCCGGCGACATTGTGGAGCGCCACCGCCCCGCCGCTGGCGCCCACCAGCGTCAGGTCGTCGGTCACCGTGCCGCCATTGGGGGTGGTCGGCGTGGCGGCGGTCGAATAGCGGACCGGGCCGAGCGATCCGTTCCCCATCTGGGCGATCGCATTGGTATTGGCGGCGACCTGGGCATTCACCGCGAACAGCTGCGCGCCGTTCACCGCCTCGGTCGAATTGGCCGACACGCTGCCGGCCGCCACGTTCGCGAGCACCGTGCCCGCACTACCGCCCAGCGTCAGCCGGTCGCGGGCGACATTGTCATACTGCACCGCGCTGGCACCGAGCGCCGCCAGTTGCGACGTGTTGGCGGTGACCTGCGTGTCGAGCGCCGCGAGCGACGCGACCGCCGCCCCCAACCGCTGGTCGGTCGCGAAGAGCTGCGACCCGTTGACCGCATCGGTCGAGGTCGCCGACAGCGCGCCGGCATCGACATTGCCGAGCCGAACCGCCGCACCGGGGGTGGTGCCGACCAGCGTGACGCCGCCGGTGCGGACCCCGGCGGCATCGACGTCGTAGCGAACCGCGTTGGCCGTCGACCCCTGCAGCGCGACGATGGTCTGGGTATTGGCGGTAACCCGGGTGTCGAGACCGCCGATCGCGGCGGTGTTCGCATCGACGCGGCCGTTGGTCGCGAACAGCTGCGCGCCGTTCACCGCCTCGGTCGACGTCGCATTCAGCGCGCCTGCCCCGACATTGGCGAGGACGGTGCCACCCGCCCCGGCCAGCGTCGCGCGTGCCCGGGTCGCGTCGTCATAGCCGATGGTGTTCGCGGCCAGTGCGGTGACCCGATCGGCTACGCCCGTAACCTGACCCACGGTCGCCGCATCGGTCGCCGCCGATCCCGCCGCGACATTGGTGATCTGCCGCAGGCCGCCCGCGGTCCCGACCGATACTTCACCGGCCGAGTTCTGCGTGCCGGTCAGCCCGATCGCGGTATAACCGGTCTGCGCCCCCCGCCCGGCAATCGACCCGGCGCCCAGCGCGACGCTGTTCGCCGCCGTCACCTGTGCATTGGTGCCAAAGGCGATGCTGCCCGTCGCACCGGCTTCGGCGCGGGCGTTGTTGCCGAAGGCGATGGCGTTGACGTCGGCGGCAAAGGACGGCGTACCGTCGAGGCCCAGGCCCGAAATCCGGTTGCCGCCGATCGACAGGCCGGCCGAGCTATCGAGGCTGATCGCATCGGCCGTCATCTGGCACTGGTCGTTCGGCCCGACGATGTTGCCGTTGGTGTCGAGCACCTGCAACGTGATCGGCGCGCCCGACGCCGCCTGGTTCAGCAGGCCGGTCGCATTGGTGTTGAGCGGCGGCAGGACGGCGCCGAGCAGCGGCAGGTTCAGGATGCCGTTCACCGTCTGCTCGATCGGCGCGGTAATCCCGGTCACCACCGGTGCGACGATATAGGTCACGACCGAGCGTGGCAGCTGGACGCCGCTACAGGCGCTGACGACGCGCGTCTGTGCGGCCGCCTGCTGCGCCGTGGCGGCGCCGATGGAGATGGTCGTGCCGAGCAGGATCTTCAGCAACCGGTTCGACCGGCCGGAACGCGCCTGGGTATGGGAAACTCGCATACATCCTCCTGTGTCACCCGACTGTTGGACTGGGTCGACGGAGGATGATCGAACGCCGGTCGCGATTCTGCTTACGGCAAGCCGTTGCGTTTCCAGCATTTTGCGGACGGAATTAACCAACGCAGGTTGATTCCGCGCACTGCGTCGGCCGCAGGTGCGGCGTTATAAGGTATAACCGACGCAATATCCGCAACTGGCGCCATCAGCAGATTACGCCTGATGCGATCACTATTGCAGCGTCCGGCAACGATCACCACGCATCGCCGCCAAGATTCTGAGTTCCCCGGAAAATATCGCAGCAACATTTTGTTTCAAACCCGTCACGGACCCGGGAATTGTCGCACGCGTTACGTGTAAAAGAGGGGAAGCAATGATCGATATACTGGGCAGCTATTGCGGTACTGCGCCTGACGCCGCGACATGGTATTGGCGGTGGAACACCGATCTGTTTCTCGTTGTTTTACTGATACTTTCGGCGGCGATGTTCACGCGCCTGCCAGCGAGGCGGCGGTCGAGCGGTATCGTCGCGACGATCGTCCTGGGGATCGCTTTCCTGTCGCCGCTATGCGCGCTGTCGGTGGCGCTGTTCTCCGCCCGGACGCTTCACCACCTGCTCCTGATCGGCGTCGCCGCCCCGCTGCTGGCCGCCGCGCTGCCTGGACGTAGCGCGCCGAGCCCGAGCATCGCGTTCGCGCTTTCCACCAGCGTGCTGTGGGCATGGCACCTGCCCGCCGCCTATGACGCCGCCCTCGCCAACAGGGCGCTGTACTGGGTGATGCAGGCCAGCCTGCTGGGCAGCGCCTGGGTCTATTGGCGGGCGGTGCGCCACGCCGCCCCGCCACTGGCACTCGCCCTGATCGGCGTGGGCGCGGCACAGATGGGGATGCTGGGTGCGATCCTGACCTTCGTCGCGCGGCCCCTGTATGCCACGCACCTGTCGACGACGGTGCCGTTCGGCATCGGGCCGCTGGCCGATCAGCAGCTGGCCGGTCTGGCGATGTGGGTGCTCGGCCTGATCCCCTATGCCGTCATCGGGGCGCTGGTGATGCGGTCGTCGTGGCGCCGAATGGTGGCGGCATGATCCTGAGCATCGTCAAGGCGCTGCACATCGCCGCGTTGATCCTGTGGTGCGCCGGGTTGATCGCGCTGCCGCTGGTGCTCGCCAAACATAGCCGCGACGAGGCGCAGACGACCTATGCCCGGCTGCGACTGCTGACGCATGACAGCTATACGATGATCGTCACCCCGGCGGCGGTCGTGGCGATCGCGGCGGGCACCGCGCTGATCTATCTGCGCGGCGTGTTCGAACCGTGGATGTTCGCCAAGCTCGTCGCGGTCGGCCTGCTCGTGTGCCTTCATGCCTTTGTCGGCCATGTCGTGCTGCTGATGAGCGAGCGGCGCGGGGAATATGCGCCGCCATCGGCCGTGCCCCTGGTCGTCGCCAGCATCCTGACGATGACCGTCGTCCTCTTGCTGGTGCTCGCCAAGCCGGTCGTGCCGGACATCGCGCCGGCCTGGCTCAAGTCACCGCAGAACCGTCAGCTTCCTGTCGAAGAGACACCGATTTGATACTCGAACACCAGCTTGCCGCCGTGCCACCCGGTGAAGCCCGTAAAGGCGACCGCGAAGAGCGAGAGGAGCAGCCCGTAGGGCAGCACCGCCTGTTCATATCCGGTCAGCCGCAGGCCCCAGTTCGCGCCGAGGATCGACAACAGCATGACCGCGATGATGAAATGCGTCCAGCTGGCCGAACGCGCACGGATGCCGGGCACCAGCAACAGCTCGACCGTCCCCGCGATGCCGGCGAGCACGCCGAACAGAAACCCGGCGCCCGACGCCCACAAAGCGGCGCGCGCCCAGAAAGTGTCGCCGGTCCACCAGTACAACAGGTCGGCGCCCAGCGTGCAGGTGGTCAGCGCGATGGGAAAGGCGACCAGCATGGCGTGGATGGGATGGCCCGCCACCGCGATCTTGGATTCGGTGCGATGAAACGCTTCCTTTTGCTCGATGGGATCGACCAGCCGGGTTTCGGCCGTGTCGGTGTGCGCGGAATCGGTCGACATGGGGCAGCTATTCTCCGGGCCGGGGCGGGCCGCGCCGGCATGTGCGCGACAACGCTCGTCGCGCTGTCCGGTTGCACGGGCGAATTGTCGACGATCGATCCGGCCGGTCCCCATGCCCGTTCGGTCGCGACGATGTGGTGGGTGATGCTGGGCGGATCGACGCTCCTTGCCGGGCTGGTTTTCGTGCTCCTCGCGCTCGCGTTCCGCCGCCGGAGTGCCGAGCGCCGCGCGGCATCGGGGCGGTTGTGGATCGGCGTGCTGGGCCTTGCCATGCCCGGCGTCGTGCTGCTCTCGCTGGTCGGCTATGCGCTCAGCGTCGGCATCGGCACGCTGCCGACGGCCGATGCGGCGGCGGTCGAGATACGCGTGGCGGCGCGGCAATATGCGTGGGACGTCGTCCATCCGGGCGGCATCGCCACGCAGAACGTGCTGCACATCCCGGCCGGACGGCCCGCAGACCTCGTCATCACCTCGACCGATGTGATCCATAGCCTGTGGATCCCGCGGCTGGCCGGAAAGATGGATGCGATCCCCGGCCATACCAACCGGTTGCGGGTGATCGCCGATGCGCCGGGCATCTATCGCGGCAAATGCGCCGAATATTGCGGGGTCGGGCACAAGGACCATGGCTTCACCGTCGTCGCGCATGACGCGGCGGGATGGGCCGCGTTCACGGGAGGGGAACGATGAGCGCGCTGAAACTGCACCGCGAACTGACCGCGATCTGGCGCACGGAGCCGGGCTGGCGCGGTCATTTCCGATCGGTCAACCATAGCGATATCGGCAAGCGGTTCATCGTCGCGGCCTTCGTCTTCTTCGCGATCGGCGGTGTGCTGGCGATGCTGATCCGCGCACAGCTCGCCACGCCGCGCAGCGCCTTTGTCGGGCCGGAGGTCTATAACCAGCTGTTCACGATGCATGGCAGCATCATGATGTTCCTGTTCGCCATCCCGATGTTCGAAGGGCTGACGATGTATCTGCTGCCCAAGATGCTCGGCAGCCGCGACCTGGCGTTTCCGCGCCTCTCCTCGCTCGGCTGGTGGTGCTACCTGTTCGGCGGCACGATCATCATCGTCGCGATGCTGGCCGGGGTCGCGCCCAATGCGGGCTGGTTCCTGTATCCCCCGCTGTCGGGCAAGGCCTATACGCCGGGTATCAATTCCGACGTCTGGCTGCTCGGCATCACCTTCGTCGAAATCTCGGCGATGTGCGCCGCGATCGAGATCACCGTGTCGATCCTGAAACTGCGCGCGGCGGGCATGCGGCTCGACCGGATGCCGATCTTCGCCTGGTATCTGCTGGGGACGGCGGGGATGATGGTCTTCGGCTTTCCGCCGCTGATCCTGGGGTCGATCCTGCTGGAGGTCGAGCGGGCGTTCGGCTGGCCCTTCTATGCACCCGAACTCGGCGGATCGCCGCTGCTGTGGCAGCATCTATTCTGGCTGTTCGGCCATCCGGAGGTCTACATCATCTTCCTGCCCGCCGCCGGCGCGGTATCGACCATCCTGCCGGTGATGGCGCGTACCCGGCTGCTCGGGCACGGCGCGATCGTCGCGGCGATCATGGCGCTGGCGTTCCTCAGCTTCGGGCTGTGGGTGCACCACATGTTCACCACCGGCATCCCGCACATGGCGCTCGGCTTCTTTTCGGCCGCCTCCGCGCTGGTCGCGGTGCCGACCGCGGTGCAGGTGTTCGCGTGGCTGGGGACGTTGTGGCAGGGGCGGCCGGAAATGAAGCTGCCGATGCTCTACCTGATCGGCTTCTTCATCGTGTTCGTGATCGGCGGGCTGACCGGCGTCATGCTGGCGATGGTGCCGTTCGACGCGCAGGCGCACGACACCGCCTTCGTCACCGCGCATCTCCATTACGTGCTGGTCGGCGGGTTCGTGTTCCCGATGCTGGCCGCCGCCTATTACTGGCTGCCGCACATCACCGGGCGCGAACGGGTGATGCGGATCGGGGAAGCGGCGTTCTGGCTGATCTTCATCGGGTTCAACCTCACCTTCTTCATGATGCACCTGACCGGATTGCTGGGGATGCCGCGGCGGATCGATACCTATCCCGAGGGGATGGGCTGGACATGGCTGAACCTGTTGTCGTCGGTCGGCGGCTTCCTGCAGGCGTTCGGCTTTGCGCTGTTCCTGATCGACGTCGTGCTGCAGATCTGGCTGGGGCGGATCCATCGCCGCAACCCTTGGGGGGCGACGACGCTGGAATGGGCGATGCCGATCCCGTCGACGGCGTACAACTTCGCCAGCCTGCCGACGGTGGCGACCCGCGATCCGCTGGCCGACGATCCCGATCTGGGCGTGTCGCTCGCGCGCGGCCGGGGGCTGCTGGCGACGCCGCGCCACGGCTGGCGCGAGACGCTGGCGGTGGACATGACCACCGGCGCGCCCGACCATGTCACGATCCTGCCGGGCAATAGCTGGCTGCCGATCGGCACCGCCGCGATGCTGGGCGGCTTCTTCCTCGCGATGCTGGCCGGGGTCTATATCGTCGCGCCGGTGTTCCTGCTGGGCGTGGTCTGGCTCGGCTGGCGCTGGGCGTGGAGCAACGGCATCCGCCGCGACGTGGGGACGGTCGCGGTCGGTGACGGCCTGTCGCTGCCGACCAGCTTCGAGGCCGCGCGCACGACCGGCTGGTGGGGCAGCATCTTCGCACTGTGCGCCAGCGCGACGCTCTTCGCGTCGTTGCTGTTCGGCTATGCCTTTCTGTGGACCATCGCGCCCAACTGGCCCCCGCCCCGGCTGATCGAACCATCGCTGCTGGTGCCGCTGGTCGCGGTCGTTGGCGCGGTCGCGGCGGGCCTTGGCGGGCGCGGGGGGAACCATCCGCTGCTGCTGGGCGGGCAGGTCGCGATCGTGGCGGCGCTGGGCTGGCTGCTGACCGGAGCCCCCGGCCCCACCACCCATGCCTATGCCGCGGTCAGCGCGATGCTCGTAGCCTATGCGGTCTTCCACGCCGCGCTGGCCGCGATCATGGGTGGGTTCCTGGTGGCGCGGGCGCGCAGCGGCTTTCATTCGGCGACGCGTGGCGGCGAGGCGCGGATCGTCCGGCTGTGGAGCGATCATGCCGCCGGGGTCGGCGTCCTCGTCGCGATCCTGCTCGTGCTGCCGGGGTGGCTCGCATGATCGTGCTGCTGCGCCTTTCGGCGGGCCTGATCGGATGGGCCGTGGCCTTCTGCCTGATCTACGCCCTGCATGGTCTCGGCTGCTCCGGCGGGTGGGCGGGAGCCGGCGTCGGCGGTATGAGCGTCCATCGCGCCGTCCTGCTGGCCGGCTGGGCATTCTCGCTCGCCGCGACGGCGGGGATCGCGCTGTGGCTGCGGCGGTTCCGCGCGACCAGCCTCGATCGTGCGGCAGCCGCGCTCGGGTGGGTTGGGTTCGCCGCGACGCTCATTACCTTCGCCCCGATCGCCGTCGTGCCGGCGTGTCTGTGATGCGCGACGATACCTCCGCCGCCTTGCGCTGCACCTCCCGGGAGTTGGCCGCATGAACGCTCCCCGCATCCTGTTCCTGGGGCTACAGACCCTTACCGGCCTGCTCGGCGCAGCGATGACGGCGCTGGGACTGTGGCTCGTGACGCTGGGGGGCACCGCCTATTATCTCGTCACCGGCCTGCTGCTGGTCGCAGGCGCCGTCGTCGCATGGCGCGGCCGTCCGGCAACGGCGGTCGTGGCCGGTGGGGTCGCGCTGCTCGTCACCTTGCTGTGGTCGCTGGTCGAGATCGCGGGCAAGGGGTGGATGGAGTCCTGGGGCTTCGACCTTGCCGGTCGGGTCGGCCTGCTCGGCGCGCTGGTACTGGCGTCCGCCGTCGTCGGGCTGATACCCCTCGGCACCCGCCCGTTGCGCACCGTCGCGATCGGCGCGGTCGGCCTGTTGCTGACCATTGCCGCCACCCTCGCCTTCTTCTGGGAGCGTCCCGGAACCGCGCGAACCGCCGTCGCGGTTGCCCCCGGCCCAGCCGACACCGACTGGACCGCCTTCGGCGGCACCAATGCCGGCACGCGCTATTCCCCGGCGACGCAGATCACGCCGGCCAATGTCGGCTCCCTGCGCGAAGCATGGCGGTTCCACACCGGCGACCTGCCCGAACAGGACGGACGCGTCTTCTTCTCGGCGCAGAACACCCCGCTCAAGGCCGACGACACCCTCTTTCTATGCTCGCCACGCAACCGTGTCTTCGCACTGGACCCGGCGACCGGGCGCGAGAAATGGCGGTTCGTGCCGACCATCGCGCCGCGCACGCTCGAATCCGCCTTCTCGGTCGCATGCCGCACCGTTGGTTATCATGCGGCACCAGGCGAGGGCGCAGCAATCTGCGCCCGCCGCATCTTCGTCGCAGTCGCCGATGGCCGGCTGATCGCGCTGGACGCACGGACCGGGCGGCGCTGCCCGGGCTTCGGGCGCGACGGCACGGTCGACCTGACCGCCGGCATGGGCCTCAAGGAACCCGGCCATGCGTCGAGCAATTCCGGCCCATCGGTCATCGGCGACATGGTCGTCGTCGGGCAGCAGGTGAGCGACAACCAGCGCCGCGACGCGCCGTCCGGCGTCGTGCGCGCCTATGACGCCACCACCGGTGCGCTGCGCTGGGCGTGGGACGCGAAGCGCAGCGACGCCCGAGCCCCGCTCGACGCGGACCAGACCTGGCCCAAGGGGACGCCGAACGTCTGGAACGTCATCTCGGGCGATGCCGGGCTCGGGCTGGTGCTGCTGGCGACCGGCAATGCCGGCAACGACCATTGGGGCGGCAATCGCGATCCGGAGGACGACCGTTTCAGCAGCGCGGTCGTCGCGGTCGACCTGGCGACCGGGGCGACCCGCTGGGCATTCCGCACCGTCGAGCGGGACCGTTTCGACTATGATTCGGGCGCACAGCCGGTGCTGACGACGCTCCCGGTGGGCGGCGCGGCACGGCCGGTGGTGATCCAGGCAACGAAGACCGGGTCGCTGTTCGTCCTAGATGCCCGCACCGGTCGCCCGGTCACGCCGGTCGACTATCGCCCGGTCCCGACCGACGGCATGCCGGGCGACCGGCTGTCGCCGGTACAACCGCAATCGGTAGCATATCCCAATCTGTCGGGGCGTCCGGAACGCGATCCCGAACGCATCGATGCGCGTCATAGCTGGGGCCTGACCCCGCTCGACGCCGCGCTGTGCCGGATCCAGTTCCACCGCATGCGCTATGACGGCATCTACACCCCGCCGACCGGCAAGGGCCTAGGGACCTTGCTGTTCCCCGGCACCGTCGGCGGCATGAACTGGGGCGGAATCGCACTCGACCCCGCGCGCGGCGTCATCATCAGCAACCACAGCCGCCTGCCCAACCGTGTCCAGCTGATCCCCCGCGCCGATGTCGCCGATCCGGCGATCGGCGATGGCGGACGTCGCCCCGACCAGGCGGTCGCCCCGCAGAAGGGCGCACCCTATGGCGTCGACCGGCCGATGTGGCTGTCGCCGCTGGGCGTGCCCTGCATCGCGCCGCCCTGGGGCTATATCGCCGCGACCGACCTGCGCAGCGGTCGGCTGCTCTGGTCGCAACCGCTGGGAACCGGCCGCGATACCGGGCCGCTGGGCATTCCGTCGCAGTTGCGCATCGTCATCGGTACGCCGAACCTGGGCGGCGCAGTAACGACCGCCGGGGGCCTTACCTTCATCGCCGCCGCGCAGGACCATTATCTGCGCGCGTTCGAAACCACCACCGGGCGGTTGCTATGGTCGGCGCGACTGCCCGCCGGCGGCCAGTCCTCGGCGATGACCTATATGCATCGCGGTCGCCAATATGTCGCGATCGGCGCGACCGGTCACGCCCGGTTCGAGACGAAGCTGGGAGATGCCCTGACGGTCTATGCGCTGCCCACCCCGCCGGCTAAGTAATTGACGTAGCGCGCTTCGTCGCAAAATACTCTGACAAATCCGCAGTCCTTGCTATGGGGCGGCGGACAGCAACGGAGGGATGCGGCGATGATGTGGGCCAGGCGCGACATATTGAAGGCGGGATCGGCGATCGTGGCGACGACCGGCCTTCCGCGGCTGGCACGGGCGCAAGTCGGCGGGACGAGCGTCGGCACGCTCGAAATTGATACCGCCGGGCGGCGGGCGCCGATCTCGCCGCTGATCTTCGGGCAGTTCATCGAATTTCTCGGCCGTTCGATTACCGGCGGCATCTTCGAGGAGGGATCGCCGCTCTCCGACGCCAACGGCTTCCGGCGTGACGTGCTGGCCAAGGTGCTGGGACTGCAACCGACGATCCTGCGCTTTCCCGGCGGTACGGTAACGAAAATCTACCATTGGGAGGACGGGATCGGCCCGCGGGCGACGCGTCGTGTCCGCCCCAACCTGATCTGGGGCGGGGTCGAGGACAATCATTTCGGCACCGACGAATTCATTCGCTACGCCCGCGAACTCAAGGCCGAACCGTTCATCACCGTCAGCATGGGTGTCGGCACCGCCGAGGAAGCGTCGAACTGGGTCGAATATTGCAACGGCACCGGCAGGACCCATTATGCCGATTTGCGTCGCCGCAACGGCTTCGACGCGCCGCATGCCGTGAAATATTGGGGGCTGGGCAACGAAGAGGACGCCGAACCCGATGCCGGCCGGTTGCAGGACCCGGCCGACTATGTGCGGGAGGCATGGTATTATGCCAAGCTGATGAAATTGCAGGACCCGTCGATCAAGCTGATCGCGGCGGGCGGCGGACAGGCGTGGAACGAACGGGTCGTCCACGAGCTGCACCCCGTTGCCGACTATCTCGCGCTCCATCTCTATCCCAAGACGCAGGGCGGCGTGCCACTGTCGCTCATCAAGAGCGCCGACGATACCGAGGCGACGATCGGCACGATCCGGGACCAGATCGCCCGCCTCGCCCCGCCGCGGGTGACCGAATTCAACAAATGGTATCGCTTCCCGCCCCGCGCGGCGCCGATGATGATCGCGCTCGATGAAATCGGCATATGGGAAGATGCCGGCGGCGGCGTCTACAACATGGAAACCCGGTACGACTGGAATCACGCGCTGGCGACGGCGACGCTGTACAACGTCATGATCCGCAATGCCGACATCATCGGCATGGCGACCTGGGCACAGACGGTGAACGTGCTGGCGCCGATCCTGACCAATGCGACCGGATCGATCGCGCAGACCATCTGGTTCGTCATGGCGCTCTATCGTCGCTTCTGTGGCAGCCACCGGCTGTCGGCGACCCTGCCCTCGCCGGTGCTCGCGCTGCCCGGCGCGGAACAGCAGCGCTCGCTCGACACCGCCGCGACGATCGACGATGCCGGTGGCACGATCAGCGTGTTCGTCGTCAACCGGCATCCCGACCGGGCGGTCGCAACCCGCATCGCGCGACCGGCCGGTTATCGCCGGGTCGATCTGCACGAACTGTCGGCCCCTTCGCCGCGCAGCGCCAATACGCTCGACCGGCCGGAGGAGAATGTCGTGGCGGAACGGTCCCGCACGCTGGGCACCATCCCCGACCACTACAGTTTCCCGGCCCACTCGATCACGGTGCTGCACTTCCGCCGCTGACCGGCCGGGCAGATGCGTCGCGAATATTCATCCTTCCGAATGACCTCCCCGGTTGACAGATCGCGGCGCAAAAAGAATAATCAATTTAATTAATCGAATCAGGCGGCGAACGGATCGCCTGACGAAACATTGGGGAGGTCCGATGCGCTACGACTCGTCGACGGTAGTTCGTTCGGTATTGCTGGGTGCAGTATCGGTTTTTGGTCTGGCAGCATCGGGCGGCGCCTGGGCGCAAACCGGGGTCGGCAACACCCCCGCCGCGCCGACCACCCCCGCCGATGCGGTCGCCGCCCCCGAACAGGTCGATGCCACCGGCGACGAGATCGTCGTGACCGGCATCCGTGCATCGCAGGCCCGCTCGGTCGAAATCAAGCGCAACGCCGCCAGCGTGGTCGAAGCGATCAGCGCGCAGGATATCGGCAAGCTCCCCGACGTCACCATCTCGGATTCGCTGCAACGCATTCCGGGCGTACAGATCCGCCGCGAGGCGGGTGAAGGCGGCGCGGTCAACATCCGCGGCCTGCCGCAGGTCACCACGTTGATGAACGGCGAACAGTTCCTCGGCGCCAATTCGGTGACGACGGTCCAGCCGAACTTCACCGACATTCCCTCGCAGCTTTTCTCCGGCGCGACGGTGTTCAAGTCGCCGACCGCGTCGCTGCAACAGGCGGGCCTGTCCGGCACGGTCGACCTGCTTACGCGTCGGCCGATGGATTTGAAGAGCGGGCTGACGCTGTCGGCGGCCGCCGAAGGGCAATATGGCGACGAGACCAAGAATTGGAGCCCGTCGGCCAACGGCCTGATCGCCTATCATGGCGATCGCTTCGGCGTGCTGGTGTCGGCCGCCTATAGCGACCTGACGCTCGGCAACAGCTTCCGCGGCGTGCAGGATTACGGCGTCGCGCTGAACAACGAAGGCGGTAGCGCGACCAACCCGGGCGCGTTCGCGGTCGGCAACAACGGCGTCAGCCGCGGCACGCCGGTGCGCAATGCGCAGGGCGCGATCATCGGCTATGACGTGAACGGCGACGGCGATGCCAATGACGCGTTCATCACGCCGCAGTCACACACCGCGTGGAACCGCATCACCAACCGCGAACGCTTCGGCGCCAACGCCTCGCTCCAGTTCGAGATCAACGATGCGCTCAAACTGACCGCCGACGGCTTCTACACGCGGCAGACGCAATATGACCGCACCGCCGGTTTCCAGTTTTCCAACGTCGACTGGCTGTCGTCGCCGTTCCTGCCGACCAAGTCGCGCGATACCGGCGCGGTCGTCGGCGGCTACAACGTCAACACGGTGCAGCAATATACCTACAGCCTGCCCAACTTTGACAGCTATTCGGAAACCTTCCGCACCAAGAGCGAATCGCAGAACTATAATCTTCAGCTCGACTGGCAGCCGAGCGACCAGTTCAAGGGTACGATCCGCGGCATCTATGGCAAGGCGTCGCGCCGCCGCGACCAGTCCTATACCCAGTTCAACCTGACCAACGGCAGCCAATGGGCCTATAACGGCGTCGGCAACTATCCCGCCTCGCTCGGCGGCGACCGTCGGTTCAACCCGACCGGCTTCCAGATCTACAGCCAGACCGCGACCGTCGATTATTCCAGCGGCGCGCCGGTGTTCGGCTTCTCGCCGGCCTTCCTGTCGCAGGTGTCCGATCCTTCGCGCTACGGGCTGAAGACGATCTCGTCCGAAGGCAATGTGTATCAGGAAGGCGATCTGTGGGCGCTGCGCGCCGATGGCGAATATACCGCCGATAACGGTGTGAAGCTGTCGTTCGGTGGCCGCTATGGCGAACGCAATGTCGACCAGTTCACCTTTGACCGCGTCTCGCCCTTCTATGCCGGCAACACCGACAATGCCGCCAACCCGGCGGGCGGATGCCTCGTCAAGTGGAAGGCGTTCGACGTCAACCTGAACGACAACAAGTGCGCCGTGCTCGATGCGCAGGGCAACGCCTATACCGCGGGCTATACCCGGCAGGCGAACGATCCGGTCTTCGCCGGACTGGTCAAGCAATATGCCCTGCCCGCCGCCGGCGCACCGGCGCTCTACGTGCTCGACCCGCACGCGATGGACGACAGCGAGGCGTGGCAGAACAAATTCTATCCCGGCAGCCAGAATCTGGTCAATCCGGCGGACTCGTTCACCGTCAACGTCCGCCAGATCTCGGGCTATGGCCAGGTTTCGGGCGAGGGCGAGCTGTTCGGCATGCCGTTCCGGGCGAATGGCGGGCTTCAGGTCGTCAATACCCGGCTGAACGTCCGCCAGAACATCGTCGGCGCGCCGCAGCCCTATGGCGTGTCGGGGGTCGATGCCGGCGACGTGACGACTGAGCGGGAGTTCACCGACTTCCTGCCCGCCTTCAACGTCGCGTTCGACGTAACCGACAAGCTGCGCGCCCGGGCCGCCTTCTCCAAGACGATGACGGTGCTCGACTTCCTGCAATGGGGCGGTGGCCTGAACGTCAACTATGCGATCAATACCCAGGTCAATCCGGCCCGGTTCGAGGCGCGGACGGCGGATTCGCGCGGCAACCCGAACCTCAACCCGTGGCGCGCGACCAATGCCGAAGCGAGCCTCGAATATTATACCGGCCGCTCCAGCCTGGTCGCGGTCGGCGCCTTCTACATCGCGGTCGACAGCTTCATCACCACCACCACCGAACTGCGCAACGACATCCCCGACAATGACGGCGTGATCCGTCGCCCGGTCGTCACCAACACGCTGGCGCAGGGCGAAGGCGGTACGCTGAAGGGCATCGAGGCATCGGCCCGCCAGTCGCTCGCCGATTACGGCGTGGGCGGCTTCCTCGGCGGCTTCGGCGTCGACGCGAACTACACGCTGTCGCTGGGCGATGCCGGACAGATCGACCTCGCCGGCAACAAGATGCCGTTCCAGGACAACAGCAAGCATCAGGTCAACGCCGCCCTCTGGTTCGAGAAGTACGGGTTGCAGGCGCGCGTCGCGTACAACTTCCGCTCGAAGCGGCTCGCCTCGTCCAACTATGGTGGCATTCAGGGGCTGGCCCAGTATCAGGAACCGACCAACTATCTCGACGCGTCGATCTCCTACGACATCACGCCGCATTTCAGCATCTACGGCCAGGCATCGAACCTGACCGCGGAGACCGAACGCTACTACCTGACCTGGCAGGATCAGGTGTTCAACGAGAACATCTACGAACGCCGCTTCATCGCCGGCGTGCGGGCGAAGTTCTGAGCCGCGTGGCGACGTGGCGGGTTGCCGACATGTCGCCACCTGCTTGGCCATTTCGTCACCGCAGCGCAGGCCGGGGTCTCTGCGAGGGGACCGCAGCACCCGCCCCATGGAGACCCCAGCCTGCGCTGGGGTGACGACTGGGGCAGAATGTTTGCAAAATGTGGCCGTACCCCGCCTGCGCGGGGGTACGGTAGTAGGCGATACGAACGACACAAGCGACACGGGGGGGACAGATGCCGCACGAACCGGTTCGATCGATCGTCATCGTCGGTGGTGGGACGGCGGGGTGGATGGCGGCGACCTATCTGGCGCGGCGGCTCGCCCATCTGAACCTGTCGATCACCGTCGTCGACAGCGCGGCGATCGGTACCGTCGGCGTCGGCGAGGCGACCGTCCCGGCGATCCGCGACTTCCTGTCGGCGATCGAGCTGGGCGAGGCCGATGTGCTGCGCGAAACCGGCGGCACGATCAAATACGGCATCCGCTTCGACGGCTGGGGCGGCGAAGGCCACCGCTTCTTCCACCCCTTCGGCCTGTATGGCGTCGGGGCGGAGGGCGTCGCCTTCCACCAATACTGGCTGCGACTGAACGCGCTGGGCAAGGCCGGACCGCTCGCCGACTATTGCCTCGCCACCCAACTGGCCCGCAACGGCCTGTTCCTGCCGCCGGTCGACCGGCCGGCCAACGATATCGGCGTGTTCAACTTCGCGCTGCATTTCGATGCCGCCGCCTTTGCCGCGCTGCTGCGCCGCCTCGCGCTTGCCAACCGGGTCGCGCATGTCGACGGGCGGATCGTATCGGTCGCGACCGACCAGCCGCGCGGCCTTGTGACGCAGGTGACGCTGGAAGATGGGCGCACGATCGCCGGCGACCTGTGGATCGACGCGTCGGGGTTCCGCAGCCTGTTGCTGGGCGAGGCACTGGGCGTGCCCTATGTCGACTGGCGCCACTGGCTGCCATGCGACCGTGCGGTGGCGATCCCGTGCCGCGCCGCGCCGGGCGATCCGACGCCCTATACCGTCGCGACCGCGCGCAAGGCCGGGTGGCAATGGCGTATCCCGCTGCGCCACCGTATCGGCAATGGCAGCGTCTATTGCAGCAGCTTCCAGTCCGATGCCGATGCGGAGGACGCGCTGCTCGCGACGCTCGAAGGAGCCCCGCTCGCCGATCCCAACCGCCTGCGCTTCGTCACCGGGCACCGCGCACGCTTCTGGAGCGGCAATGTCGTAGGCCTGGGCCTCGCCTCGGGCTTCCTCGAGCCGCTGGAATCGACCAGCATCTCGCTGATCCAATCGGGCCTGGAACGCTTCGTCGCACTGTTCCCCGACCGCGACTGCGATCCCCGCCTCGCCGCCACCTATAACCGGCAATCGGTGCTGGAATTCGAACGGCTGCGCGACTTCCTGTTCCTCCATTATCTCGCCAACGGCCGCGACGAGCCGTTCTGGCAGGCCATCCGCGCGGTCGAACCGCCCGCCCCCTTGCAGATCAAGCTGGACGCATGGCGTTCGGGAGGAGAATTCGTGCGCAACGAATGGGATACATTCCAGGACCCCAGCTGGCTGAGCCTCTATGCCGGGTTCGGCGACCTGCCCGACCGGCATTCGCCGCTGGCCGACGCGATCGGCGAAGACGCCCTGCTCGAAAGCTTCGGGCGGATGCGCGCCGCGATCGCGCGGACCCTGTCCCATGCCGAACCGCATGGTGCGTTCCTCGCCCGGGTGGCAGGCGCATGAGCGGCGCGACCCACACCCGCGCCGTCATCGCGATGAGCCTCGGCGGGCTGTTGTTCGGGTTCGACACCGCCGTCATCTCCGGCGTCACCGATGCCCTGCGCAGCCAATATGCCCTGTCCGAAGCGGGCCTCGGCCTCGCCGTCTCCGCCGCGCTGTGGGGAACGCTGGTCGGCGCGCTGTTCAGCGGCGCACCGGGCGACCGCTGGGGCAGCCTTGCCGTACTCCGCGTCATCGGGCTGCTCTATGTCGTGTCGGCGGTCGGCTGTGCCATCGCCACCACGCTGACCGGCTTCATCGCCTTTCGCGTGCTGGGCGGCCTCGCCATCGGTGCATCGTCGGTCCTGGTCCCGGTCTATATCGCCGAGATCAGTTCGGCGAAGCGGCGCGGGCTGCTGGTCGGCCTGTTCCAGTTCAACATCGTCGCCGGCATCCTGGTCGCCTATCTCAGCAACTATCTGGTCGCGCAGGCAGTCGCCGCCGATATCGCGTGGCGCTGGAAACTGGGCGTCGCGGCGGTGCCGGCGGCGCTGTTCCTGATCCTGCTGACCGGCCTGCCGCAAAGCCCGCGCTGGTTGTCGGCGCGCGGACGCAGCGACGAGGCCGCCGATGCCGCTGCCCGGCTCGGGCTGGATGCGATCCCGGCAGCGGAGGGCGGCGGCACCGGCCGGCTCCACTGGCGCGCGCATCGCATGCCGATCCTGCTCGCCATCGCCATCGGGCTGTTCAACCAGCTGTCGGGCATCAACGCGATCCTCTATTACCTGAACGACATTTTCGCGGCGGCGGGCTTTACCGGCGTGTCGGGCGATGTGCAGGCGATCGCGATCGGCGTCGCCAACCTGATCGCGACCGTGATCGGCATGGGCGTGATCGATCGCTTCGGGCGGCGTCCGCTGCTGATCGGCGGCGGCATCGTCACCGCGATCGCCCTGGGCGGCGTCGCGCTGGTCTATATGGGACTGGCCTCGCCCGCCCTGCTGCTGCCGCTGCTGATCCTGTTCATCGCCGCCTTCGCCATGTCGCAGGGCGCGGTCATCTGGGTCTATCTCAGCGAGATTTTCCCGACCGACGTGCGCGCGCGGGGGCAGGCGATCGGCAGCGCGACCCATTGGGTCGCCAATGCCGTCCTGTCCTTCGCCTTTCCGCTGGTTGCGCAGTGGGACCGGGCCTTGCCCTTCTGGGGCTTTGCCGCCGCGATGCTGCTGCAGGCGCTGCTGGTCTGGCGTCTGTTCCCCGAAACCCGTGGCCGCGATCTCGAAGCGATCAGCGCCGAACTGACAAAGAGGATTTCCGCATGAAACTGGGCATTCTGGCAGCGCTGCTGGCCGGTGCGGGATGGGGCGGCATCGCCGCGGCACAGGTGCCCGCGAACGGCGGTCCCTATAACGCCAGCTTCCTGACCGGCGGGATCGGCATCGAACGTCCCGTCACCGGTCCGGTGACTGCGGCCAGCGCCCCCTACGCCATGACCCTGTGGATCAAGGCCGACGCCCGACAGAACGGCACCGTCCCGCTGGTCGCGATCGGCGACGGGCGCGTGTTATCGCTCGACGACGGGCGTCTTGCGCTGCGCGATGGCGATGCGACCCTTGCCGGCCCTGCCATCACGCCCGGACGCTGGACGCAGGTCGCCGTCAGTTCGGACGGCCGCCGCGCCGCCATCTATGTCGATGGCCGCCGCGTCGCGACCGGCGTGGCCCCGTCGGCCGCGACGCAGGAAACGCTGCATATCGCCCGCGCGATACCCGGTCGGCCCCATTTCGGCGGTACGCTGGTCGGGGTGACGCTGCACGACCGCGCGCTGGCGGCGGCTGACATCGCCGCCCTTCCGCGTCCCGACTTCGCCAATGTCCAGTTGTGGGAGGTCGGCGTCACCTGGCCGTTCCAGAAACAGGCCAATATCGGGCTGACGCAGCAGCAGGACGCGTGGACCCTGCCGCAGAGCAAGGGCGATGCCTATAGCGCACCGGCGGCAAAGCCGCTGCCGGGCGCGCCGGTGGTCCAGCCGCTGGCCGCCGGCCGATGGCAGATCAACGGCTGGCAACTGGCCGCCGCGCCCGATGTCGCGGGCGACGGCGCAGCGCTGTCGCGGCCGGGAAACCCGAAGGGAAGCTGGCATGCCGCAACCGTACCCGGCACCGTGCTGCAGACGCTGGTCGATCGCGGGGTCTATCCCGATCCCTATTACGGCCTGAACAATCTGAAGATTCCCGAAAAGCTGGCGCGGCAGGATTACTGGTATCGCACGCGCTTCACCGTGCCGGCGGACGCCGCGGGCAAGAAGCTGACCATCGTGTTCGGCGGGATCAACTATGCCGCCGAAATCTGGGCGAACGGAGCCGCGCTCGGCACGACGCGCGGCGCGTTCATCCGTGGCCAGTTCGATTTCGTGCCGGTCGCCGGCGAGAATGTGATCGCGGTCCGCGTATCGCCGCCGCCCCATCCCGGCATTCCGCACGAACAATCGGTCGCGGGTGGCGTCGGCGAAAATGGCGGACAGCTGGCGATCGACGGCCCGACCTTCGTCGCGACCGAGGGGTGGGACTGGATTCCGGGCATCCGCGACCGCAATACCGGGCTGTGGCGTCCGGTCGAGCTGCTGGCGCATGGCGCGGTCCGCATCCTCGACCCGCAGGTCGTCACCGACCTGCCGCTGCCCCGCACCGACCGCGCCGACGTGCACATCACCGTCCCGATCGACAATAGCGGCCCCGCCGCCCCCGTCACGGTCAAGGTCGCGTTCGAAGGGGTGACGGTCGAAAGGCAGGTTACCGCCCCGCCCGGCCGCAGCGACGTCCGCTTCACCCCCGCCGACTTCCCCGCGCTGCGCGTCGCCAATCCCAAACTCTGGTGGCCCAACGGCTATGGCGACCCGCATCTCTATCACGCGACTTATCAGGTCAGCGACGCGAACGGCGTGTCGGACCGCAAGGCGGGACGCTTCGGCATCCGCGAGGTCAGCTACGACCTGTCGCTGTTCGATGCGAAGGGCGCGCTGCGCCGGGTCAATGTCCAGACGACCGATGGCGGCCTTGCCGGGCAGAAGCTGATCGACGTCCGCCATGGTGCGATCAAGCAGACCCCGACCGGATGGGCGGAATCGCTGACCGCGGCGGGCGAGACGTCACGCGCCGTGACGACCATCGCCGAAACGCTACCCGAGCCGCACCTGACCATCCGCGTCAACGGCGTGCGGATCGCCGCGCGCGGCGGCAACTGGGGCATGGACGATGCGATGAAGCGGGTCAGCTATGCCTGGCTCGCCCCCTTCTTCCGCCTCCAGCGCGAGGCGCACATGAACGTCATCCGCAACTGGATGGGGACGAATACCGAGGAGGAGTTCTACGACCTCGCCGACGAAAACGGCATGATGGTCCTGAACGATTTCTGGCAATCGACCCAGAATTTCCAGATCGAACCCGACGATGCGTCGCTGTTCCTCGCCAACGCCCGCGACACCATCGCACGCTATCGCAACCACCCGTCGATCATCCTGTGGTTCGGCCGCAACGAGGGCGTCCCCTATCCGGCGCTGAACGAGGGGCTGGACGATGCCGTGTTCCAGCTCGACGGCACGCGCTGGTTCACCGGATCGTCGAACGTCGTGAATTTGCAGGGGTCGGGGCCGTACAACTACCGCCCGCCGGTCGGCTATTTCACCGATCTCGCCACCGGCTTTTCGGTCGAAACCGGCACGCCGTCGCTGTCGACCGCCGAATCGATCGCATCCTACGTCCCCGCCGGCGACCGCTGGCCGCTGGGCGATGTGCTCGCCTATCACGACTGGCATTTCGGCGGGAACGGCGACACCAAGACGTTCATGCAGACGCTGGCGACGATGTTCGGACCGGGCAAGGACTTCGCCGATTTCGAACGCAAGGCGCAGATGATGAACCTCGAAACGCACAAGGCGATGTACGAAGGTTTCCTGGGGCATCTGTGGACCAAGAATAGCGGCCGGCTGCTGTGGATGACCCACCCGGCGTGGCCGTCCAATGCGTGGCAGATCTATTCGTGGGACTATGACACCCACGCGGCCTATTACGGCGCGAAGAAGGCCGCCGAACCGCTCCATGTCCAGCTGAACCTGCCGGGCAACGAACTGGTCGTGCTGAACACGACGCAGACGGATGCGAAGGGCTTGACCGCCCGCGTGCGCGTGGTCGGGCTGGACAATGCCGAACTGTTCACCCGGACCGACCGGGTCGACGCGCTCGCCAACCGCGCAACCACGCTGGCCGTCGTTCCGCTCGACGGGCTATATGCGGCGCATCCGATGGTGCTGGTCCGCCTGACGCTCACCGACGCCGCCGGTCGGCAGGTCTCCGACAATTTCTACTGGCGCGGACGCGATGCCGCATCCTACCAGGCGCTCAACGGCCTCGCCCCGGCGAAGCTCACGACCCGCATGGCCGCGCCGGTAGTCGATGGTGCCGACCGCATGGTCGCCGTCACGCTGTCGAACGATGGAGCCGTGCCCGCACTCAACGTCAAACTGACCCTGACCGGGCCGAGCGGCGCCCGCATTCTCCCCGCCTTCTACAGCGACAACTATATCTCCCTCCTCCCCGGCGAACACCGCGACGTCACCATCCGCTATCCGGCGACGCAAGCGGCGGCACCGATGGTATCGCTGCGTGGCTGGAACCTCGCCAATTCGACGCTGAAGCCGTGATGGGCAAGGTGTAGGCGGTCGCTTCGTATCGGTGCGGGATCGGACGCGGTTCGATCCCGCATCGAGCAGTGGCCCTAAGACTCCGCTCTGGATTGGCCGTCTTGGCTAATGGTCACAGCAGCCTGCAGGCGAGCACCACCCATCGCCGGGTTCGGCGAACGATACGGACCCGCCATTCGCGACCCGTCTGTGTGAGAAACGTCTGCTGCAAGTGGCAGGCATGCTGGGCAAAGTCGTGAAAGTCGATCCGATGATGCGCCAGCACGAGCATGCCCCCGGGCCGCAGGGCGCGTGCGACGTCCTGCGCGGTATGCTTCATTGCCTTGGGCGACAGATAGTAGAGCATCTCGGCAATGACGACCGCGTCATATTGACCCCGCGGAAACCGGGCGGGCACGGCCAGCCGTATCGCCCGGGCACGCGGCGCCCGTCCCCGAAGAGCAGCAGCGACCAGCTTCGTTCCCGCGGCGGTCGCCTCGGTCGCATCCAGCCGTAGACTTCGCGCGGCCAGTGCGCGACTGTTCGAACCGTTACCCGCGGCCAGCTCGAGCACCCGGCCGCGCGGGGCGCAGCCGATCGCATGCAGGATCGCGGTGCGCTTGATCGCCTCGTCATGGTCGGAAAAGGTACGCCACGGATCGGGATCGTGCGTGAAGCTGCGCTCGAACCCGTCAAGCGTGATCGGCCTCATCGCCGGCCAGCCACGACGAAGACTTCCTGCGGACCGCTGAACGCGGCGATCTGTTGGCGGGTCATCGCGAAGCCTGTCGGATCGTCGGTGATCCATCCAGCCTGGGTGCGATAGCTGCGGATCGCGTTACGTTTGGCCAGACGCTCCTGCGCGGTCAGCGGCAGCATACGCGACCCGCGCCACCGCTGCCCGGCCGGCCATACCGGATAGCGCCACCAACACAGGCCCGGTCGCGCGACGGCTCCCGCCGCCACGACGCGGTGATCGGGATGCGCGTCGTTCGACAACGGCGCAAGCGCGAGCAGGGGCGTCGGCAGCTTGCGAACGGCACGCGCCATCGCCCGACGCACCTCAGACAGATGGTCACCCAGCCGTCCATCGGGCAGGCCGAGGAACGTCACGGCGTCCGCCATCACGCCGATCCGCCGCATGACCCGCCGCGTTTCCCGCTGACGTTCGCGCACCAGGCGCCGACGCGGCCATGCCGCGCTGCCCGGATGCGATGCCGCGCCGTCGCTCACGACGAGAATGGCGATGCGGACACCACGTCGCGCCAGCCGGGCAATCAGGCTATGGGCCGCAATCGCTTCGTCGTCCGGATGCGGTGCGACGACCAGCAACGCGCGCGGGCGACCTACCCTGACCTTCACAGCATCGGCCGCAGGATGCCGGACGCGACGGCGGCACCGACCTGCATCCGCTGCGCATCCGGTCCGGGCTGACGCAAGTACATCGCCAGATCGGTCATGGTCCCAGAAAGCGGATGATCGACGAACAGCGAAGCGACGCCGACCGCCTCCTGCGCAAGGGCAATAGCCTCCCCGCCGGCGGCATAGGTCGCAGCGCGCGCCGCTGCGACGAGCGGCAGGCGCGCCGCTTCGTCGGCGAACCAACCCTCCGCCGCGCGCCGTATCGCTGCGTTGGAGGCTTCCGCAAGGCCGAACAGACGCGCCAGGCGACCGGCCTGATGCGGGTCCGCGGCACGGCCCGCCGTCACCAGATAATCGCGAACCACATCGACCAGCCGAGCGATTCCGCCGGCCTGCACCGCGACGAACCGCAGCGCGCCGCCGCTGAACCAAGGCTCCCGCACATAATCGCCCGGTGCCCCGATGGCCGCGTCGAGTCCGACCGGCGCGTCCTGCCAGCGTACGATATGCGTCTCGGATCGCTGCATGCCGGCAACCCGCCAGAAATCGTGGTCGATCTCCGGCACGGCCATCGCGAGGTCGAGGAGCAGAAGTTGCCGTCCAGCGGCGCTATCGACCGTGACCAACGCGTGGGACAAAATGCCGGCACCCGATGCGAAACTCTTGCCGCCGTTCAGCAAAGCCCCATCCCACCGCAGCGGCTCCCCCGATAGATCGGCATTCCATACGCCCAGGATCGCTCCACCGCATATGGCGTCGGACAGGGCGCGAACCTGTTCGGCCGTTCCATAACGGGCGACGATCTGCACCGCATCGACATGCCCTTCGAACAGCCGGCCAAGCGGAAGGTCCTCCCGCCCGACCGTGTAGAGCAGCCGCAGCAATGCGAGTAGCGATGCCGCATCCTGCGGGTCGCTCCCCACCGCCGTATCGCGCCCCAGCTCGGCAAGACGCAGGCTGAGGTCGTTCATGCCGCCCGCGCCGGATCGGCGGCCGCTACCAGCGCGGCAAGGACAGCTTCCGCGATCGGCAGCGACACCTGCCGCATCCCCTGTGGCGCTACCGGTACGACCCGCATCGCAAATGCCTCCGCGTTCGGACAATCGCGTGCGACCCCGATCACATGATCCACGCTCAACCGGATCGCCGCGGCCAAGGCGGAAAAGTCGCGACGCCGGAACGCGCTTCGGGCCGCGGCGTGGTGGCGATACTGCCAGAGCTGGTCGACTGGATGGGTCACGCGGACGGGATCGATTCCGGCGCGATCGAGCCAATCGAGCGCGGTGGCGAGGCCACCCTCCGCCCGACCCTGTCGGCGGGTCGAGGTATGGACGACGCTGGCCGCTTCGCGTCGTACGCGAAAGCCGGCGCGTGCCGCGTCGTCGATCAGCCGTGCGTCCTCACCGCTCGCCACAGGTGCGAAGCCGCCGAGCGCGGCGTAGGTTGAAAGGCGGATGGCGATGTTGGCGGCGCTGCTATGCGGATGTGCAACGGGCGGTTCCCAGTCCACCGGATCGACGCGGCGGCGCAGGGCATAGAGGTCGGCATAATATCGCTCGATGCGATCCTGTGCCGCGTCGCGCCGGGGGCCGCGGCGGATGACGTTGCCGGCGACGACGTCGGCACCGGCGAGCGCGGCCAAGGTGATCCGCAACCAGTCGTCCTGCGGGCAGCTGTCGGCGTCGGTCGTCATCAGGATGCCGTTCGCGTTCCCCAGGACCGCCGCACCCAGCGTCATCGCGCCATGACGGGCGATCCCGGCATTGGCATCCGGCCGACAGGCGGTTGCTACATGGACGGGGAACGCCGCGCGGTGCGCATAGTCCGACACGATGTCGGCGCTGCCATCGGTGCAGCTGTCGAGCAGCAGGCAGACCGCGACGTCGGTCGCCGGCGGGACGGCCAGCCGACCCAGACCGTCGAGGAAGCGCGGAAGGCGGGCGGCTTCGTTACGAACCGGAACGCAGATGGCGACAGCCTGCCGGGCTGCATCCTCCATCAGCCGTTCCGGAGGAAGGCGAGGAGATGAAGTCGGGCGCAGGAGCATTGGTTCATATCGCTACGGTAACGAACGCCGCGATCTATTGTTCACGACAATCATGTTGATTTACATCAACATACCAAAGCGGCACGGGACCGCGCGCTGCCGGGCGCGCCCTACCGCCGAGGCGGCGGGGCGGTCGAGCCGCGCACTGCCAGATCGGCCGCGACATAGACCGGTTCGGTCGGCAGATCGTCCTGCGCCTGTTCGGCGATGATACGCTCGACCGCCAGCGTGGCGACCGCCGCGATCGGCTGTACCACCGCGGTCAGCGGCGGCGATGCGAAGCGGGCGACCGGCGTGTCGTCGAAGCTGATTATCGAGAGGTCCTCGGGCACCCTCAGCCCACGTTCGCGGGCATATTCGAGCGTGGCGATCGCCATCTGGTCGCTGCTGGCGATGATCGCCGTCGGGGGATCGGCGGCGGCCAGCAGGCTGTTCGCCGCCGCCCGGCCCGATGCATAGTCGAAATTGCCGGGCGCGAGCAGGTCGTCGGCAAGTCCCGCTTCGGCCAGCGCGGCACGCCATCCGGTCACGCGCCAGCCGCTCAGTTCATAATCGGTCGCCCCGGCGATCAGGCCGATCCGGCGATGGCCGAGCGCGATCAGATGGTCGGTCGCCATCCGCGCGGCATCTTCGTCACCCATGATCAGCGAAAATCCGGGACCGGGCGTCAGCGATCCGATCCGCGCGATGCTGATGCCGTGGCGCTCTAGGAGGTCGAGGATGACCGGGTCCTGCGAATGCGGCGGGGTCAGGATCACGCCGTCCGGTCGCAACGCACCGATCGCGCCCAGCAGTTCGCGCTCGATATGGTCGCTATGCGTATCGACCAGCTCGAGGATCAGACGATAGCCGTGCCGTCCGCAGGTCAGCATCCCGCCGAGCAGCATCTGGTCGACCCAGTCGGTACCTTCGCGGTTCTGCCAGCCGGCGATCGTGCGGTCGCGGTCGTTGAGCGCGAGGATCAGGCGCGATTTCGATCCGCCCATGCGCTGCGCCGCGATCAGCGGGACATAGCCCAGCCGGTTGATCGAGCCGCGCACCCGCTCCGCCATTTCGGGGCGGACATTGGGTTCGTTGTTGATGACCCGGCTGACGGTCTGCAGCGACACCCCGGCATCGGCCGCGACATGCTTGATCGTCACCGCCTGACGACGGCGTGGCATCAGGGTCGATCCGCTGGGCAATAGCGCGCGACATAGTCGCCGTGCGGCGGCATCGTCGCGACGGTATCCGCCACCTGCCGCCGAATCATCGACAACAGCCGGTCGAGCTCCGCATCGCTCAGCTTGTCGGCGATCGGGTGATAGCCCTCCGGTACGATCCCCTGCCCCATCATCACCTGCACCCAGCTATTCTCGCCGAACAATTCCTCGTTGCGGCGGAATACCCGTCCGCTCTGGCGGAACAAGTCGATTTTCTGTTGCAGCGTCGTCGGTACGTCCATGGCGGCACATTGCCGCCAGAACGGAGAGTCGCGCCGGTCGGTAACCTTGTAATGCAGGATCAGGAAGTCGCGGATCTGTTCCATGTCCTGCAGCTGCTGGTCGTTGAATTCGGCGACGTCCGCTGGCCGGATGCCCCCTTGCGGGAATAGTCGCAGCAGCCGCAGCACGGCGCGCTGGATCAGGTGGATGCTGGTGGATTCCAGCGGCTCCATGAACCCGCCGGACAGGCCGATGGCGACGCAGTTGCGATGCCATTGCTTCCGCCGCGCGCCCGTCGTGAAGCGCAGGAAATTGGGTTCGGTCCGCACCGCGCCTTCGACATTGCCCATCAGCCGGTCGAGCGCGCCGTCACGGTCGAGATATCGGCTGCAATAGACGATGCCGTTGCCGACCCGGTGTTGCAGCGGGATGCGCCATTGCCACCCCGCATCATGCGCCATCGCGCGGGTATAGGGCAGCGGCGGCCCGACGCTTTCGGTCTGCACCGCGATCGCCGCATCGCACGGCAACCAGTGCGTCCAGTCGTCGAAGCCAGCGTGCAGCGTCCCTTCGATCAGCAGCGCGCGGAAACCGGTGCAGTCGAGGAACAGGTCGCCCTCGATCCGCCGATCCCCGTCGAGCAGCAGCGCGGCGATATCGCCGGTTTCGCCGTCAAGTTCGACCCGGGCGATGCGCCCCTCGACCCGCTGCGTGCCGTCGCGCTCGGCCATATTGCGCAGGAATTGGGCATAGCGGCCGGAATCCAGCTGATAGGCATAGTTGGTCGCGTCGCCCGGCAGATGCGCGAACTTGCCCTGCAACGCCGCGACCAGCTCGGTGCAATAGTCGTCATAGGGCCGTTCATGCCCCCGCGTCCGACCGTTCAGCCAGTAATGCTGGAACCCCGCCGCCCAATGATCGCGCCCGGTGGTGCCGAACGAATGGAAATAGCGGCTGTCCGGGGTGTGCCACCCGTCGAACAGGATGCCGAGCTTGAAGGTCGCGGCGGTGGCGGCCATGAACTCGGCCTCGTTGATGCCGAGCAAGCGGTTATAAGTGACCAGCGGCGGGATGGTGGACTCGCCGACCCCGACCGTCCCGATCGCCTCGGATTCGACCAACGTCACCTCGACCATGCGGCCCATCGTCCGGGCGATGGCGGCGGCGGCCATCCAGCCGGCGGTGCCGCCCCCGGCGATCACGACGCGCGTGACGCTCATTTGGCCAGCTGCCTCAGCAGGAAGTTGCGCAGCCGCTCCGCGCTTTCGGCGGTCAGGGGATCGAGCACGCCGCGCCCGCCCGGCGGCAGGTGCGCGGTCACGGCATCGTCGTTGGCGAATACATAATGGTCGAACACCGCCCGCCAATGTGCCTTCTGATCGTCGGGCAGGTCACGAATGGCGAGGATCGCGTGATGCAGCGCGTCCTGCGGCTGGCCGAACCAGCGCGGCTGATCGCGCCACCAATAGTTGACGAGGATGTTGAACGGCGCCAGCCCCTCGACATGATGCCACCATAGCGACGGGATTTGGATCGCATCGCCCGGCTCCAGCTCGGCGACCTGTGCGTGGCGGAGCGCTTGGGCAAAGCGGGGATGCCGTTGCGGATCGGGTGCGGTGAAATCGACCATCGACACCGCACGCCCGGCTGGCGTGTTGTCCAGCGGCCCCAGATGGAGGTTGACGAACTGGTCGGGCGGAAACAGCGTGAAGCGCCGCCGACCAGCCGCCACGCAGGCGAGGTTCGCCGGCAGGTCGTTATGCGCGGCGATCCGCGTGCGGGTGCCGATCCAGATGCTCGCCAGCGGTTCGCGCGTCCCCAGATCGACCCGGTTCGCCTCGGCCAGCCCGTCGAAGAACCCGCGCAGGTCGATCGACGCAAGGTAGATCGGCCGGCCATCGACCGCGTCCTCCTCGCGCGCGATCTGCCCCAATATGTCGGGCAGCTTCGCCCGGACGGTGGCGAAGTTCATCGCCATAGCATCGTCGTAGAACAGCCGGTCGCCGCCGCCCGGCCGGCCGATCGACACGGTGAAGGGAATGTCGCGGTGATGCTGCACCAGATAGTCGCGTGCCGCCTGCGACGACTGCCGAGCCGCCTCGACCAGCGGCCAGTCGGTCACCAGCCCTCGCACCACGAACGGCGCCGTCGCCTCGCGCAGCAACCGGTCGAGCGTGGCGGCGTCGCCAGCCTCGACCTCGGCGATCGTCGGCAGGTCAGCCATGCCGGTTCTTGCGCGCGATCAGGGCGGGCAGATTGGCGAGCGACGCGATCGCCATATAGATCGGCAGCAGATGCCCGTCGGCGTTCAACCGCCCGAGCGTCGCGGCGTCCAGCTCGGCCACCCGTTCCTCGGCGATGCAGTGGAACCCGACCAGCCGGTTGGTCGACCCGTCGTCCAGCGTCACCTCCAGCGTGAAGGGTTCGAGCAGGCCGTACCGGTCGAGCGCGTCCATGAACGCCGCCGATCCGCGATAGCCCGCGTCGAGCGCGCCCAGCCGTTCGAGGATCACCTCCAGATAGGGCGACGGCCGGCCCTCCCGATCGAAGATTCGCACCCCGTCGTCGCTCGACAGGCGCGGGCTGGCCATGTCGATCACCGCCTTGGGCGTCGTATCGCCATCGGGTGCGCCGCCGATCAGGAACGGCTGGATATCGATCGACAGCGGCAGATAGGGCGCATCCCAGCGGCCATCGGCCAGAAACAGATTCTCGCCCGCATCGAAACCGAACAGCGCGAGCGGTACGAAGCCGTCGCGTTCGCGGTTCTGGCGGAACAGGATCGGATAGCTCGCCTGCACCTGACGGAATTCGTCCGGCACGACCAGCGCGGTCATCACCCCGTCGCCCAGCTCGACCGAACGTTCGCGGCGGACCCGCAGATCGCGATGCGCGGCGACGTTCAACAATTGATGATCAGACATGGGCCATTCCGGTCGGAGGAGTAAGGGCGCGCAGATAGGCGCGGTTGGTCGGCAGGCTGGCGGCGAGCGTCCGCGCGCGTTGCCGCACCTGATGCAGCGCGCTCGCGGTGCAGGGATGCGGGCGCAGCGCGCTGGGCGGCGGCGGGCTTACGCCCATGCCGTACAGCACATATTGATGGCTCGCCGCCGGAAAGATTTCGTCGGCATGCGCAAAGTCGGCGGGCGACGGTGGCTGCATCGGCCACAGCGCCATCCGATCGCGGAGCGACTCCGTCCAGCTGCCCGGATCGCGATGGGCACACCAATAGGGCGTGTAGCGCTCGCTCAGCGCGTAATGGAGCTTCAGGAAATCGACGATCCGATTCCAGCGATAGCGGAACAGATCGTTGAACCGCCGCGCCAGCAGCGGCATGGCGCTCCGATCCGCCGGAAAGCCGTCGAGCAGCGCGTCGATCGACAATTCGATCAGCACGATCGCGGATGCTTCGAGCGGTTCGAGGAAGCCGGCGGACAGGCCGATGGCGACGCAATTGCCCTGCCAGAAGCGCTCGCGATGCGCCGAGCGGAAGCGGAGCTGGCGGTACGCCAGCGCCGCCGCTTCCGCCCCCGGCGCGGTCCTCGACAGATACTCGCGTAACGTCGCTTCCGCCGCGTCATCGCTCAGGAAATCGGACGCATAGACGCAGCCGACGCCGCGCCTGCTCGGCAGACCGATGTCCCAGATCCAGCCGGCATCATGCGCGGTCGCATTGGTCTGCGACGCGATCGGGCTGTCCGGCGCGACCGGCACCTGCACCGCCAGCGCACGGTCGTTGAACAGGATGGGGGTATGGTCGATCGTCCCGATCCCGAAATGCCCCCCGATCAGCAGCGCGGCGTGCCCGGTGCAATCGAGGAACAGGTCTCCCGCAATCCGTCCCGCCCCCCGCGTCAGGACGGCGGCGATGTCGCCATCGTCCGCCGCCTCGACCCCGGTCACATGATCGCGGACATGCCGCACGCCCAGCCGGTTGCAGGCGGCATCGCGCAGCAGCGCGGCAAACTTTCCCGCATCGAGGTGATAGCCATAGTTGAGCGCCCCGGCATAGGGCGCCATCCCCGGCTGGCGCGGGGCAAGGTCGTCGGCGCAGACCGCCGGCTGAGCGCAGACCGCCTCCGCAAAACGCCCGCCATCCCATGCCCGCAGCAGATCGGCGGCGGGCACATCGGCCGGCGCGGTAAAGGGGTGGTAATAGAAATCGTCCAGCGCGCCGGTGCGCCATCCATCGAAGCGCGAACCCTGCTTGAAGGACGCGTCGGCGGAGCGGAGGAAGGTAGCCTCGTCGATGCCGATCCGTGCCAGCGTGCCGCGCATCGTCGGCCACGTCCCTTCGCCCACGCCGATCGTGGCGACGTCGGGCGATTCGATCAGCGTCACCGCCAGGGGTTCGGCGGCATGAGGGTCGGCCGCCGCCGCGATGCGGCACGCGGCGAGCCACCCGGCGGTTCCCCCGCCGACGACCACGATCTGCCTGACCCGCTGCGTCACCCTCATCCGGTCCCGTTATCGGTCGCCGGGCGGCATGACCCGCCCGGCGACCCCTGGTGCGATCAGAAGCTGAACCGCACGCCGCCGGTATAGCGCGCAAAGCCCGGCTGCGCGAACGTCACGAAGTTTTCGTTGCGGCGGTGGCCGCGACGTCCTTCGCCGGTCAGGTTGATCGCTTCGGCGAACAGCGTCAGCCCCTTGCGGAACTCGTAGCTGACGCTCGCATCGACCTGCCCGTACGCTTCGACATAGGTCGGGTTCGGGTTGCCGCCGGCATAGAACTTGTCGCGCCAGTTATACGCGACACGTCCCTGCAGGCCCGCCTTGTCATAGAACAGCACCGCGTTCGCGCTGTCGCTTAGGCCCGCCAATGCGAACTGACCGACATTGGGGTCGAGCGCGTTGTTGAACTTCGCGTCGCCCCGCACGATCGTATAGTTCAGGATCGTGCCGAAGCCGGTGTCCCAGAAGCTGTGCTGGATCGCGAATTCGAACCCGTCGAGCGTCGCCGTCTGGTCCGAATTGAACGGCGTGCCGATCCGGAAATCGACCAGCCCGTCTTCGGGCAGACCCAGGATACGGCCGGTATAATAGCCGTTGACGTCGAGGATAGGGGCCCCGGCCGCATTGCGCGCGACCTCCACGCCCTGCGTGAAGTTGCGCAGGATATAGTCGCGGATGCGCCCGGTGTCGGTCGTTCCGCCCAAGGCCGCCTGCGCCGCACGGAAGCGGGGACCGTTGGCGGGGTTGCGCAGGTCGAATGCCGAGCGCTGCACTTCCTGCGAATTGATGAAGTTGCTGACGTTCTTGCGAAAATATCCGGCAGAGACGTAGCTGGTCGGCGCGTAATACCACTCCGCCGACACGTCCATGTTCTTCGACAGGAACGGCACGAGGTTCGGATTGCCCTGCAACCCGCCGCCGCCGGCAATGCCGAACTGGCGGTTGAGCGTCAGACCACCTTGCAGGCTGTTGTAATCGGCGCGGGTGATGGTGTGGCTGTACGATGCGCGCAGCTTGACGTTGTCCAGCACCTCCATGTCGAAATCGACTGCCGGCAACCAGTTGTCGTAGCTGCCCTTGCTGGTCAGGAAGTCGCTCTGCGGCGAATAGACGACGTTGAACTCGCCCTGCGCGACCCATGCCGTACCGACCGGGATCGGCGTCAGCGACGACGAACTGACCGTCGTCTGGTCATAGCGGACACCGGCGATCAGGTGCGAACGACGACCGAGCAGATCGAACGCGTTGTTGACCTGGATGAAGGGCGAGATCGTCTTTTCGGTGATGCGCCGGTCGGCCTCGAAGCTGGCGAGGCAGTTGCCGTCGCCGCCGCAGATGCCGAACCGGCTGTCGAGCAGGTCGACCATCCGTTCGAAATCGAACTTGTAATAGGCCGGGATGATCCCGTCCTTCGCGCCACTCACCCCACGGAACTTGTCGGGCAGCGACACGCGGGTGAACAGGTCGTCGGGCAGGTCCGCCGGCGTGCCGACGCCGCCCCAGGTATCATTCTGTACGAAACCGTATGCCGAACGGACCTGGTTGTTGACGTAGGAAAAGCCGAAATCGATCGAATCGAGGAAGCTGCCGTCATGGTCGTAATGACCGCTCAGCTGCACCTGGTTGATCTCGTCCCGGAAATAGGCGTTGCGGAACGAATTGCCGGTCGCGTTGATCAGCGCCGGGTTCAGCGCGTCGATGCCCGGCTGCATCACGTAGGAGATGACCGGCAGGTCCTTGGTGAAATCGACCGTCTGCGACGCGACGCCGAAGATCGCCGACCCGACCGAGGTGCTGGAGCCGAAGCGGTTGGTCGGCTTCGATTCCGCGGTCGAATGATGCGCGTCGAGCGTCACGGTGACGCCGCCCGGCGCCTCCCATTTCAGGTTGCCGCCGAGCGACTTGTTCTCGCTGACATTGGCGGTCAGCGATCCGCTGTACGACAGGTCCTTACCCGGCCCGAACCGCTCGGTGTAGAATACCGGTCCGGCGGCCGGTCCATCGGTCCACTCGCTCGACGTGTCGCCGAAGTTGAACCAGATGCCGACGCTGCTGTCGCGCGCCTCCACCTTGTTGCGCGAATAGGTGAAGTCGACGGTCGCGGTCAGCGATTCCACCGGACGATATTGCAGCACGACCTGCCCGTTGATCCGCTCGCGACGGATGTCGGTCAGGTTGTAGGCCGCGCTTTGGGGAACTTCGTAGACGTCGGTCGGGCCGGGGCGGTTGATGACGTTCGGCCCTTCGGCGCCGAGCGTCCCCCAGTCGTTCTCGGTGCCGAGGAACGCATTGCCGAACCCGACCGAACCGGTGTTCACGCTGGCGTTGCGCTTCTGATAGCTGCCCGACACGAGGAAGCCGAACTGGTCCTCGCTGCCGAAGGTGCTGCTGAACACGCCCGACAGTTCCGGCGTGATCTGATCCTTGCCGTTCTGCGACGTGTCGATCATGCCCTTGGCCGCGACCGATCCGCGGATGCCGGGACGGTCGAGCGGACGCGGCGTCTTGATGTTGATCGTCGAACCGATACCGCCCGACGGCACGGCGGCGCGGCCGGTCTTGTAGACCTCGACCCCGGCAATGCCTTCGGATGCGATATTGGCGAAGTCGTACGAGCGCGAGGCCGGCGCGCTGGCGCCATCGCCCAGCGTCGAGGTCGGCAGCTGGCGGCCGTTCAGTACGACGAGGTTATATTCGGGACCGAAGCCGCGCACGGTGACGGTCGAGCCTTCGCCATTGGCGCGGTCGATCGACACGCCGGTGATGCGCTGGAGCGACTCCGCCAGGTTCGTGTCGGGGAACTTGCCGATATCCTCGGCGCTGATCGCGTCGACCACGCCCTGCGCGTTGCGCTTGATGTTCAGCGCGTCGCGAAGGCTGGCGCGGATCCCGGTGACGAGGATTTCGTCGCCTTCGACTTCGGGCGCGTCCGCGGTCTGGATTTCGGAATCGCCGGGCTGGCCGAGCGTCGCGGCGGCGTCCTGCGCCAGCGCCGGTGCCGCAACCGCGACCAATGCACTGGCCGAAGCCCCGATCATCCAACGCGAAACGGTGCGAGTGGCGGTGCCACGCATGTCCTTCCTCCCCTGCTTTCGTGCGCGTCCTATTTGCGCGCATATTGAGAACGTTCACTTGAACAGGCCGAAGGGGGTGTCAAGCCACGCGCAGAGGAAATGTGAACATTCTCACGAAAGTGATGCCGGAAGGCCACGTTGACCGCGTTGTCATACCGACCGGCCGAATTTGAACGACTTACGGACGGACCATCATGCAACCCAGCGTCGTTGCGCCACTAGGGTCGGTCGCCCATCCGCTCGCCCAGCCGCACGGTCCGCTCTGGGGCCCAGTCGGGCCTGAAGGCGATCCGACCACGCCCGAACAGCATCACGACCGTCGACCCCAGCAGGAAGCGGCCCATCTCCTCGCCCTGGGCGAGCGTGATGTCGCGGTCGGCATAGCTCCATTCGGACAGCTTGCCCGTCCGCTTCGCGTTGACCACGCCATGCCACGGCGTTGCGATGCTGCCGACGATCGTCGCGCCGACCAACACCATCACGAAGCGGCCATGCTCGACGGAATCGAACACGCACACCACCCGCTCGTTCCGCGCGAACAGGTTCGGCACGCCGCGCGCGGTCACCGGGTTTACCGAAAACAGCGCGCCCGGCACATGGATCATCCGCACCAGCCGCCCGGCGCAGGGCATGTGCAGCCGGTGATAGTCCTTGGGCGACAGGTACAGATTGGCGAAACTGCCATGCTGGAACTGCGCGGCGAGCGAAGCGTCGCCGCCGACCAGATCGGTCGTGGTGAAGCGATGCCCCTTCGCCTGCACGATATGATGGTCGTCGATCGGCCCCAACTGGCTGATCGCGCCGTCGACCGGACAGACGAAATCCGCCGCCGCGATCGGGCGGGCACCGGGCTTCAGCGGGCGGGTGAAGAAGTCGTTGAAGCTCGCATAGCTGGCAATGTCCGGATTCGCCGCCTCGTCCATGTCGACGCCGTATTTCGCCACGAACCAGCGGATCAGCCGCCTCGTGAACGCCCCGCCCCGCGCGCCCGCGATGCGACCGGCCAGGACGGTCAGCCGCTGCTTGGGCAGCACATGTTGCAGCATCACTTTCAACGTATCGGACATCGACTTCTCGACCATGACGGGATCTGCCCTTGTAGGGGCATTCTCCGCCACGTCGATCCTTCGCGGCGTCAGGCGGTCAGCCAGTTCCGCAACAGCATCGTCACCTCGCCCGATCGCTCCATCGGCGACAAATGGCCGCAGTTGCGCAGGATGTGGAACCGCGCACCGGGAATACGCTCGGCCAATGCCGCCGCATCCTCTACCCGGCAGATCAGGTCGCGATCCCCGACCGCGACCAGCGCCGGCACCCGCACCGCCGCGATCGCCGTGTCGAGGTCGGGCCGGGCGAGCAGCGCGCGCTGCTGCCGTTCGAACACGTCCGTCCCGACGCGCTCGGCCATCGCCTGCACCGGCCCGCTGACGATCGGGGTCAGCATCGGATCGGCATGCGGCGCGGTGGCGAGCAATCCCTGTTCGCCGACCGTCCGGGTGCGCATCTCCATGCTCGCCCGCGTTCCGAACAGCGCGACGCGCAGGACACGCTCGGGCGCCTGCCGAATCATCTCCAGCGCGACATAGCCGCCGAGGCTGACGCCCGCGACCGCGAAGCGCGGCGGCGCATGGGCCAGCACCCGTGCCGCCATCGCCGACAGGCTGTCGTCGACGGTCAGGTCGCCCAGTTCCGGATGGGCGATGTCGCCCAGGTCGACGACCTGCCGCGCCCAAAGCTGACCATCGCAGCCCATGGCAGGAAGCAGGACGAGCGGGATCGAAGGCTGGTTCATGGCAAGCTCCGGCAAGATCAGGCGAACAACGCCAGCACACCGCGCGAGGGATCGGTCAGCCCCTCATAGATCATGCGGCACGCGACATAGAGGATGACGGCCAGCCCGATATAGGCGACCCAGCGATAGCGTTCGATCACGCGCGCCAGCACATTGGCGGCAACCCCCATCAGCGCGACCGACAGGATCAGCCCGACGGCGAGGATACCGGGATGGTCCCGGGCCGCCCCGGCCACCGCCAGCACATTGTCGAGGCTCATCGACACGTCGGCGATGGCAACGGCCCAGGCGGCGCTGGCGAAGCTGCGCGGCGGGGCCTGCGTCACGGCATCCCCGCTGTCGTCCGGTCCCCGCAGCTCACGCCACATCTTCCATGCGACCCACACCAGCAGCAGCCCGCCGGCAAAGACCAGCCCGGTCACCTGTAACAGCTGCGTGACGAGCAACGCGAAGACGACCCTGAGCAGCAGCGCCGCACCGACCCCGATCAGGATCACCTTGCGTCGCATATCCGCCGGCAGGCCCGCCGCCAACGCCCCGACGACGATCGCATTGTCCGCCGCCAGCATCACGTCGATCAGCACCACCTGTCCGAACGCGGCCAGCGCGGAGGGACTGCCGATATTGGCGAAATCGGCGACGATATGGCTCCACAATTCGGTCACGCGATCAGCTCACGAACGGGAAGGCGAGCACGGCCATTCCGACCAGCGTCATCACCACGCAGACCATGGTCGCCGGGATCAGCGTGAAACGCTGATGATCGGCGAGGTCGATCCCGGCGAGGCTGACCAGCAGATAGGTCGAGGGCACCAGCGGGCTGAGCAGATGCACCGGCTGCCCCATCAGCGACGCCCGCGCGATGGCGATCGGCGACACGCCATAATGCGCGCCCGCTTCGGCCAGGATCGGGAGCATCCCGAAATAAAAGGCGTCGTTGGAGATGAAGAAGGTGAAGGGCAGGCTGAGCAGCGCGGTGATCGGCGCCATATAAGGCCCCATGGCCGGCGGGATGAGCCCGACGACTTCCTTGCTCATCGCCTCCACCATGCCGGTGCCCGACAGGATGCCGGTGAAGATGCCCGCGGCGAAGATCAGCGACACGACCGACAGGACATTGCCGGCATGGGCGGAAATCCGCTCCTTCTGTTCGGCGACCTGCGGATAGTTGACGATCATCGCAATGGCGAAGGCCAGCATCATCAGCACCGACAGCGGCAGCACGCCCAGCACCAGCCCGGCGATCAGCGCCAGCGTCAGCGCCCCGTTGAACCAGCGCAGGTGATAGCGGCGCGCCTCCGGAAACTGCGACACCGCCATGCCGGTGAACGCGGTCGGGCCATTGGCCTTCACATGGCCGATCCGGCGACGCTCCTTGCGCCCGAACCACACGGCCAGACCGATCAGGAAGGCAAGCCCGGCGATCATCCCCGGCACCAGCGGCAGGAACAGCGTCGCCGGATCGAGCTTCAGCGCGCTGGCGGCACGCGCGGTCGGGCCGCCCCATGGCGTCAGGTTCATGACCCCGCTGGTGCTCATCAACAGGCAGCACAGGTACAGCCGGTTCATGTCGTACCGCTTGTACAGCGGCAGCAGCGCGGCGATCGTGATGATATAGGTCGTCGACCCATCGCCATCCAGGCTGACGATCGCGCACAGCACCACGGTCCCGATCAGGATCAGCAGCGGGTCGCCATGCACCACCCTCAACAGCCGGTTGACCAGCGGGTCGAACAGGCCGGTATCGGTCATGATCGAAAAGAACAGGATCGCGAACAACAGCATCACGCCCGTCGGCGCGAGGTTCTTGATCCCGTCGATCATCATGTCGCCGATGCCACCGGCAAAGCCGGCGAACAGCGCGAAGGCGGTGGGCACGGTGATCAGCGCGACCAGCGGCGTCATCCGCTTGGTCATGATGAGCGTCATGAAGGTGGCCACCATCAGGAAGCCGAGCAGGGCGAGGTTCATAGGATGCTCCCGGGGGGGGATCAGAAGGTGACGGCGATGCGGGTCATGACGGTCTGCCCGTCATCGGGGCCGACAAAGGCACCGGCGCGGTTGTCGGTGTTCCAGTGGACGACGTTGAACTGGAACCGGGTGAAGCTGTTGAGATACCAGTTGGCACCGAGCGTCGCGGCCCATCCCTGCCCACCGGTCAGCAGATCGCTGTAATCGAGATTCTCGTAGCGCGCGGTCAGCTCGATCGCGCCGGGACCGCCTTCGAAGATCGGCCTCAACACGCGCGGTTGCCCGAAGCTGCCGAGGCGCGGGTTGTATGGCGGCAGGTCGCCGGTGACGAACCATCCGCCCGACAGGCTCCATGCCTTGCTGACGAAATCGGGCCGGCCGGCGTCCAATCGCGCATGGCGCTGCCCTGCCTCGCCCATCAGCCAGACCGGGCCGACATAGCCGCCCAGTTCCAGACCATAGCCGGTGGTGCCGGTTCCGCCGGTCAGCGCGCCCGACGACACGCGCAGCGCACCGTTGAAGCGCCCGCCGATCACCGTGTTGCGGGTCAACGTCGTCGCTCCCGCCGCCAGCCCCTCGTCGAACCCCCAGGCCCCCAGATGCAGGACCGAATTGGCGGTCTTGATCGGATTCCAGTGCGCGCGGGCCAGAACGGTGCGGCTGTCATTGCCCGACTGGTTGCCGTCGATCCGGTCGCCGGTGACGGTCAGCGATGCGTGGCCGGTCTTCCAGAACAGGCGCGGCATGATGCCGACGCCATAGAAGCCGCGCTGCGGGATGATCGCGGTCGACACGACGGTACGTTCCATGAACGGCGTCGAATCCGACCCCGTCGATCCTTCGAACCCGCGATCGTTGAACAGGTGGCCGGCGCGTACGTCGTAATCGATGCCCGGCGCGATGCGGTTGCGCCACCCGATGAACGCGGTGACGATATCGACCTCGTTCTCCGAAAAGTCGCTTTCGAACTGGTAGAAGAAGTGGGTGCCCACCCCGCCTTCGAGGCCGAGGCGCAGCGCGCGCATGCCGGTCGTCGTGATGTTGCGTGCGGCATAGTCGGACCCGAAGGTCGAGCTGACGTCGGTCAGGATGCGCCCGCGCGGCTTGAAGGTATAAATACCGTCGGCCGAGTGGAACACCGGCAGGCCCGCGCCCCATTCGGTCGTGACACCCGCCGCATTCGCCTGCCGCGCCTGCGCCACGTCGCGCTCCGCCGGGCCGGGCGGGACCAGCTGCGGCGCGAATGGGCTCGTGACGTTACCGCCGGTCTGCGACGGCGTTTGCGCCATGACGACGGGCGGGGTCACGGGGGCAGGCGCCGGGGCGGGCTGCGATGCCGCGACCCGCGCGCCCTCCAGCCGGTCGAGCCGCGTGCGCAGCGCCGCGATCTCCGCCGCCTGTGCCCTGACCAGCTCCGCCAGTTCCGCCTGGCTCGGCGTCTGGGCGAGCGCGGGCGTGGCGCAGATCAGCGCGGCGATCGCACAGCCGCTACGAAACAACATCATGGCTTCATTCCCTGGGTCAGGATCGCGCGCCATTCGGCGAGGAACCGCCGGCGCTTGATCGTATCGAGATTGACGAGAAGGCCGGGGCCGACGCGGATCGGGCGCTGCTGTTCGGCCGACAGGCGCGGCGCGCGGACATCGCGGCGCACCGGCAACAGCCATTGCTTCGCGAGCAGCCCTTGGCCCGTGCGCGACAGCAGGAAATCGAGGAACAGCTTCGCCCCCGCCGGGCGCTGGGCATTGCGGGCGATGAAGGCGACGCGCGAGGCGACCAGCGTATAGTCGCGCGGGAACACCACCCCGATCCGGGGGTCGCGCTTCGCGGCGGTCAGCGCATAGGGGCCGACGACATTATAGGCGATGGCGATCCGCCCGTCGGCGACCGCATCCAGCATCGGCTCGGTCGTCGGTGACAACCACGGCCGCGTCGCCGCCATCGCCTGGACCAGCGACCGCGTATCGCGGGTGATCGCATAATCTTCTGTCAGATACAGATAGCCGACGTTCGAGCGCGCCGGATCATAGGTCGCGACCTTGCCGGTCAGCGGCTTGCGCCCGGCGCGCAGCAGCGCCTCGAACGCCTCATGGGTGCGCGGCACCCGGCCCGCCGGAATCAGCCGCCGGTTGTAGACGAAGGCGACCGGCTCGGCGGTGACGCCATAACCCATGTTCTTCCACACCGCGTCGGCGGGCAGCGCCGGCTTCTCCGGGCTCTGATAGGCCTGCGCATAGCCGTCGTTGATCAGCTTCGCCTGTAAATCCATGCCCGACGACCAGACCAGATCGGCGACCGGCCGGTTGGCACGCGCTTCGGCCACGACCCGGCGATAGATTTCGCGCGACTCCAGATCCGCATATCGGACGGCGACGCCGGGAAAGGTCCGTTGAAACGCGGCGATCAGCGGTGCCATCGCCGACGCATCGGCATTGCCATAGACGCGCACGACGCGCTCGGCCCGCGCCGCTTCGATCAGCGCGTCATAGGACCGCGGATAGCCCTCGGGCCGCTGCGCCTCTGTGGGGGCCGCCGCGCCGACCAGAATCGCCAACAGGATCGTAAAAGCTTTCATCAGGTCCTCTCGCTTCCCGCATCTCGGTTCGGGTAAGCTCGTATGATGGTGTACGAACCGAACCTGTCATCCGCCTTTCACCGCGCCGGCCGTCGATGCGAATATTGATCGTCGAGGACGACGCGCCGCTCGCGCGCAGCATCGCCGCGTTGCTGCGCGGTGCGGGCCATGCGGTCGACCATGTCGCGACGGGCGAAGACGCGCTGATGGTGCTGGCAACCGAACCCTATGCGCTGGTCGTGCTCGACGTCGGCCTGCCCGATCTCGATGGATTTGCGGTGTTGCAGGCGCTGCGCAAACGCGGCGACCGGGTGCCGGTGCTGATGCTGACCGCGCGCGATGCACTGGACGACCGCGTGCGCGGCCTCGACCTCGGCGCCGACGATTATCTGCGCAAGCCCTTCGCGCCGGAGGAACTGGAGGCGCGCATCCGTGCGCTCGGCCGGCGGCGCGGCGGTGATCCCATGCCTGAACTGGTGATCGGCACGCTCACGCTCAACCGCTCGACCGGGCAGGCGCAGGTGGGTGAACGCCCGCTCGACCTCCGGCGGCGCGAATGGGCGGTGCTCGACGCCCTCGCCACCCGTGCCGGGCAGATCGTCCCGCGCGAAACGCTGCAATCCGAGGTGTTCGGCTATGACGAACCGGTCGGACCCAATGCGATCGAGGTGAACATTACCCGGCTGCGCGGCAAGCTCGCCCCCGACGGACCGGCGATCCGCACCGTGCGCGGCGTGGGCTATCTGCTCGATGCCGGCTGATCCCGGCCGTGCGCCCGCGCTGCGCACCCGGTTGCTGGCGGCGATGCTCGCGCCGATGCTCGCCATCGCGGTGCTGCTGGGCATCGCCGGCGCGGCGCTGATCGCCGATGTCGTACGGCGGACCAACGACCGGGTGCTGGGCGGCGCGCTCGGCGCGATCGCGGAAACGGTGCAGGTGGAGGCGGGCGAAGTCACGATGGACCTGCCCCCCGCCGCGTTCGGCATGCTGGAAAACAGCGAGCGCGACAATGTCTACTACCGGATCGCGGTCGGCGACCGGCTGCTGACCGGCTATGCCGACCTGTCCGCGCCGCGCGTCGCCGACCTCGCACTCGATACGCCGCGCTTTCGCAACGCCGCCTATCGCGACCAACCGATCCGCATCGCGGAGGTACGCCGCTCGCTACCCCGCATCGATCAGCCGGTCGTCGTGCAGGTCGCCGAAACGCTCGACGGGCGTCATGCCCTGCAACGCCGACTGTTCGTCGCATTGCTGATCGGCGAACTGCTGCTGATTGGCGTGGCGATGCTGTTGATCCGTCCGGCGCTCAGCTGGAGCTTGCGCCCCCTCGCCCGCCTGCGCAGCACGATCGCCGCCCGCGATACCCGCGCGACCCCCGACCTATCGCCGCTCGACACCGGTCCGCTCCCCGTCGAGTTGCGCCCGCTGGCCGAGGCCTTCGACCATCTCCTGGCCCGGCTCGACAGCGCGACCGCCGGCATGCGCCGCTTCACCGCCGACGCCTCGCACCAGATGCGCACGCCGCTCGCCGTGCTGAAGCTGCAGGTCGCCCTTGCCCGGCGCGGCGATCCGGCCGCGCTGGGCGAGATCGCCGACGCCGCCGACCGCCTCGAACATCTGGTCAAACAGCTGCTGGCGCTGGCCCGAGCCGAGGAGACCGGAACCGCTCCGCCCTTCGAACCGGTCGATCTGCGCGAATTGGCCATCGCGGTCATCAACCGCCGCATCGCCCAGGCCATCGAGGCAGGCGTCGAGATCGACCTCGAAGCGGAGAACGGCGCGGTCGTCCAAAGTCATCGGACCTTGCTGTTCGAAATCCTGTCGAACCTGGTCGACAACGCGATCCGCTACAACCGGCGAGGTGGCAGGGTCGTGATCGCAGTAGAGGCCGCCGCGCAAGGAACCGCGATCGCCGTCTCCGACAACGGCCCGGGATTGCCGCCGGCCGACCTGCACCGGCTGGGCCACCGCTTCACCCGGCTGTCGAGCAGCCAGGGCAGCGAAGGCAGCGGTTTGGGCTTCGCCATCGTCCGCTCGGCCGCCCAGCGCCTCGGCCTGTCGATTATGGTCGGCGACAACGCCCCCGGCTTGCGCGTCACCTTACGTTTCGACTGACCAGCACGGCTTGCAAGAGAGTGCGGCGGTCCTGACCAGTTTGCCCGGTATTACCCTCGCCCCCTTCGGGCTAGGTCCGATATCCTACGCAATGAGACGCACAGCCGTCAACGAACGCAGACGTTCCGTCGGCGTCACGACGAAGGGGCGCATGCGTGCATCGCGACCGCCCCGAAGGGATGTGGAGCGATCAATCTGTCGTGATGCTCCAAACGCGAACAGCCCGCTGGTTTTTCGGCCAGCGGGCTGTGTGTCGTTGAAACGCGAGCGGCCCGCGTGTCTGCGACAGGCGGGCCGTGTGTTGTATAGTTTGGTTGCGGGGACAGGATTTGAACCTGTGACCTTCAGGTTATGAGCCTGACGAGCTACCGGGCTGCTCCACCCCGCGCCACCATGGTCGCCC